>Ga0209935_1000052_pt1 | contig 572264 bp, 504 predicted proteins | sample ThiBio_1000_plan_2_FD_183958 | JGI IMG/M metagenome (GOLD analysis project Ga0209935, IMG submission 183958) | Wastewater bioreactor microbial communities from Cape Town, South Africa - Thiocy_cont_1000_plan (SPAdes) | ecosystem: Engineered > Bioreactor > Thiocyanate-remediating >... | reverse complement strand
TTCGTGATTTCTGTTGGGAAAAGAGAACGCTCGGAAGTATATAGCGAGGCGGTCAAACGCATTCTCTGAACCAAAGCATGACATCTCTGTTTCGCACCGAAGGTGACACTTCTGCTTTGCGTTGACACTGTAAAGCCAGCAACAGCCCCGGCGTATGTACCGTCAGCATACCGATATAAAACAGCAGACCGGCGATGGCGGCGATGCGCATTAAAAAACGCTTTCCGAAGCGCTTTGCGTAATAGCCCGCAATGAGCATCGTCGGGATCTCAAGCCCGGCCGCGGTGCCCATCATGATGCCCGCCAGCTTCTCCGACAGGTGCAGTTCATCAATAATAAACAGCGGCATATTGATGATATACAGGCTGTTGGTGCCCCACATCAGCGTACAGATAACAAACAGGAGCAGGGCATCGCGGCGGTTGCGTCGCGGCGCTTCCAGCACGCCCGTTGCCACTTTTGGCTCTTTGCGCATGGACGGCAGGAAGAACCACACCAGCGCGCCGCACACCACAAACGCGACGGCCGCGCTCAGGTACATCACCGTAAAGCCAAAACCCATCGCCAGCGCGTAGGCCAGCGGCGGGCCAATCACCCATGCCAGCGACACCTGAGCACGCAGGAAAGAGCTGAACATCACCGCTTCACGTCCGGTATGGTCGGCGTGTTCGCGGGCAAGGGCGAACATCTGAGGGTTCGCCGTTGAGCCAAAGCTGCTCAGGAATACCCCGACGAAGAGCAGAATGAAATAGTTGCGGTTCCAGGCAAACAGAACGCAGGCCATGACCCCGAGCAGACAGCAGAAAACGATCAGGCTTTTGCGATCGCCTTTTCTGTCGGATCGTCCCGCCAGAAACTGGCTGACCAGGATGCCGATGATGGCGCTTCCGGTAAAAAAGAAGCCGACCATTGCCGGACGGACGTGAACCTCATTTGTCAGAAATAGGCTCAATGTTGGCGTCTGTAACGCACCGGCAATGCCCGTGAAGAAGGCAACAACCAGGAATGCCGCTGAGGTCAAATCAAAGGGCTTCGGCGAGACGGCCGCAGGGGTGTTATGCATGTTTTATAATTAGCGAGTAGCAGAGAGGGGCGGAGTTTACGCCGTCAGCTAAAAAATAAACAGTGGGTGCGGTCAATGATGCCACGAAAAATCAAAATGGCATTTCAACTTCCGTCCCACCCGGCTGACCTTAGCTGAAACTTTCTTGCTGAACTTCAGCAAAATTCAGCTGAACGAAGAAGAAATGTGCTGTATCTCTAAATTCTGATATCGCAAATACGAGTTTACTTGCAAGACATTGCAGAAAGCGCAAGACTTTTTGAAACGTTTCAGCGCTATCTTGTTTTAACAAACGGAGCAGGCTAGCGCATTTTTTCTCATTAAAGCTGAAACGATTCAAGTTCAGCAGGAGTGGAGAACCATGTTCCAGTTATCTGTTCAGGATATCCACCCGGGCGCTCAGGCCGGGGATAAAGAAGAGGCTATTCGCCAGGTTGCCGCTGCGCTTGTGCAGGCGGGTAACGTCGCGGACGGCTATGTAAACGGCATGCTGGCCCGCGAGCAGCAGACCTCAACCTTCCTCGGCAATGGCATTGCCATTCCGCACGGCACAACCGACACCCGCGATCAGGTGCTGAAAACCGGCGTTCAGGTTTATCAGTTCCCGCAGGGCGTGCTCTGGGGCGACGGTCAGGTGGCGTATGTGGCTATCGGTATCGCGGCCAGCAGCGACGAACACTTAGGTCTGCTGCGTCAGCTGACGCATGTCCTGAGCGATGACGATGTGGCTGAACAGCTGAAGTCCGCGACCACAGCTGAAGAGCTGCGCGCCTTGCTGATGGGCGAAAAACAGAGTGAAGCGCTGAAGCTGGATAACGAAACGCTGACGCTGGACGTGGTTGCCTCCGATCTGGTAACGCTGCAGGCGCTTAACGCGGGTCGTCTGAAAGAAGCCGGCGCGGCGGATGCCACGTTTGTGACGCGCGTGATTAACGATAAGCCGTTGAACCTGGGTCAGGGTATCTGGCTGAACGACAGTGCTGAAGGCAACCTGCGCAGCGCTATCGCCGTGAGCCGTGCGGCCAATGCGTTTGACGTGGAAGGCGAGCGCGCGGCCATGCTGGTGACCGTGGCGATGAACGACGATCAGCCGGTTTCCGTGCTGAAGCGTCTGGGCGATCTGCTGCTGAACAACCAAGCTGAAAAACTGCTGAACGCTGATGCCTCCACCGTGCTGGCACTGCTGACCAGTGATGATGCGCCGACTGAAGACGTGCAGACCGCGGAGTTCGTGGTACGCAACGAGCACGGCCTGCATGCCCGTCCGGGCACGATGCTGGTGAATACCATTAAACAATTCGAGAGTGAGATCACCGTGGCGAATCTTGATGGCACGGGCAAACCGGCCAACGGCCGTAGTCTGATGAAAGTTGTCGCGCTGGGCGTGAAGAAAGGCCACCGTCTGCGTTTCACCGCGCAGGGTGCTGATGCTGAACAGGCGCTGAAAGCGATTGGCGACGCCATCGCGGCAGGTCTGGGGGAGGGCGCATAATGAGCAGACGTGTTGCGACTATTACGCTGAACCCGGCTTATGACCTGGTAGGATTTTGCCCGGAAATTGAGCGCGGCGAAGTCAACCTCGTGCGTACCACTGGCCTGCATGCTGCGGGCAAAGGGATTAACGTCGCGAAAGTGCTCAAGGATCTCGGTATCGATGTCACCGTGGGTGGATTCCTCGGTAAAGATAACCAGGATGGTTTCCAGCAGCTGTTCAGCGAGCTGGGCATTGCCAACCGTTTTCAGGTTGTTCAGGGCCGTACCCGCATCAACGTCAAGCTGACGGAGAAAGACGGTGAAGTGACCGATCTGAACTTCTCTGGCTTCGAAGTGACGCCGTCTGACTGGGAGCGTTTTGTTAACGACTCTCTGACCTGGCTCGGTCAGTTTGACATGGTCTGCGTCAGCGGCAGCCTGCCGTCCGGCGTCAGTCCGGAAGCGTTTACCGACTGGATGACGCGCCTGCGCAGCCAGTGCCCGTGCATCATTTTTGACAGCAGCCGCGACGCGCTGGTTGCGGGTCTGAAAGCCTCTCCGTGGCTGGTGAAGCCGAATCGCCGCGAGCTGGAGATCTGGGCGGGTCGTAAGCTGCCGGAATTAAAAGATGTGATTGACGCTGCCCATGCGCTGCGCGAGCAGGGTATCGCTCACGTGGTTATCTCGCTTGGTGCAGAAGGAGCGTTGTGGGTTAACGCTTCTGGCGAATGGATCGCCAAACCGCCGTCGGTTGACGTTGTCAGCACCGTTGGCGCAGGGGATTCGATGGTTGGCGGCCTGATTTATGGTCTGCTGATGCGTGAATCCAGTGAACATACTTTACGTCTTGCCACTGCCGTTGCTGCCCTGGCCGTAAGCCAGAGCAATGTCGGTATTACCGATCGTACCCAGTTAGCCGCGATGATGGCGCGCGTTGACTTAAAACCTTTTAACTAACAGCAGGAGAGGAATAATGAAAACGCTGCTGATCATTGACTCCGGTCTCGGACAGGCTCGCGCCTATATGGCGAAGACCTTGCTGGGAGCGGCGGCGAACAAAGCACATCTCGAGATCATTGATAACCCGGGCGATGCCGAACTGGCCATTGTCCTGGGCGACAACATCCCGGCTGACAGTGCGCTGAACGGCAAAAAAGTGTGGCTGGGCGATATTAATCGCGCGGTGGCACATCCGGAACTGTTCCTGAGCGAAGCGAAAGGGCACGCGTCTGTCTACAGCGCGCCTGTCGCGACGGCACCGGCTGCGGCCACGGGTCCGAAACGCGTTGTTGCGGTGACGGCCTGCCCGACGGGCGTAGCTCACACCTTCATGGCGGCTGAGGCCATTGAAACCGAAGCGAAAAAACGCGGCTGGTGGGTTAAAGTTGAAACGCGCGGCTCCGTCGGTGCCGGCAACGCTATCACCCCTGAAGAAGTGGCTGAGGCCGATCTGGTGATTGTGGCGGCGGATATCGAAGTGGACCTGGCGAAATTTGCCGGTAAGCCAATGTACCGCACGTCTACCGGCCTGGCGCTGAAAAAGACCGCGCAGGAGTTTGATAAAGCGCTGGTGGAAGCGAAGCCGTATCAGGCAACCGGCGCGCGTCAAACCGCGACGGAAGGTAAGAAAGAGTCTGCAGGCGCCTATCGCCATCTGTTGACCGGTGTGTCTTACATGCTGCCGATGGTAGTTGCAGGTGGTCTGTGTATCGCCCTCTCGTTCGCATTTGGTATTACCGCGTTTAAAGAGCAAGGCACGCTGGCCGCTGCGTTAATGCAGATTGGCGGCGGTTCCGCGTTCGCACTGATGGTTCCCGTTCTGGCAGGCTTTATTGCCTTCTCCATCGCTGACCGTCCAGGCCTGACGCCGGGGCTTATCGGCGGTATGCTGGCCGTGAGCACCGGTTCCGGCTTTATCGGCGGTATCATCGCGGGCTTCCTGGCCGGTTACGTCGCGAAGCTCATCAGCTCGAAGCTCAAGCTGCCGCAGAGTATGGAAGCGCTGAAGCCGATTCTGATCATCCCGCTGATTTCCAGCCTGGTGGTCGGTCTGGCGATGATTTACCTGATTGGTAAGCCGGTTGCGGGTATCCTGGCGGGTCTGACCCACTGGCTGCAAACCATGGGCACCGCGAATGCGGTTCTGCTGGGCGCAATTCTCGGCGGCATGATGTGTACCGACATGGGTGGTCCGGTGAACAAAGCGGCGTACGCCTTTGGTGTTGGCCTGCTGAGTACCCAGACCTACGCACCGATGGCAGCGATCATGGCGGCAGGTATGGTGCCTCCTCTGGCGCTCGGCCTGGCGACGATTATTGCCCGTCGTAAGTTCGATAAAGCGCAGCAGGAAGGCGGTAAAGCCGCGCTGGTGCTGGGTCTGTGCTTCATCACCGAAGGTGCGATTCCGTTCGCGGCCCGTGACCCAATGCGTGTACTGCCGTGCTGTATCGCGGGTGGTGCAGTGACCGGGGCGATCTCCATGGCGATTGGCGCAAAACTGATGGCACCACACGGCGGTCTGTTCGTGCTGCTTATCCCTGGCGCCATCACGCCGGTGCTGGGCTACCTGCTGGCCATCGTTGCCGGTACGCTGGTGGCGGGTCTGTCATACGCGGTGCTGAAACGTCCTGAAGCGGAAGTCGTGGCGAAAGCAGCGTAAGCGATAAACCACAAAAAAGCCGGGTTGCATTATGCACCCGGCTTTTTTTATGCCGCCTGTTCAGCGGTTTGCTGTGCCTTCAGCCAGGCAATCTCTTCAGCCCAGATGTCCGGATTAATGGTTTCCAGCACCATCGGAATACCGTCGAAGCGGGCGTCCTGCATAATGAAGCGGAACGCATCGTGGCCAATGTTGCCTTCACCCAGGCTGTGGTGGCGGTCAACGCGGCTGCCAAAGGCGCTTTTCGCATCGTTTAAGTGCATTCCGCGCAGGTACTTAAAGCCAACAATGCGCTCGAACTCATCGAACGTGTTTTTCGTTGCCTCGGTGGTACGCAGGTCATAGCCGGCGGCAAACGCGTGGCAGGTATCAATGCACACGCCAACGCGGGATTTATCCTCCACGCCGTGGATGATCGCCGCCAGATGTTCAAACTTAAAGCCGAGGTTGCTGCCCTGACCGGCGGTATTCTCTATTACCGCGGTGACGCCTTTGGTCTTGTCCAGCGTGATGTTGATGGATTCGGCAATGCGCGCCAGGCAGGCATCTTCATCGATTTGCATCAGATGGCTTCCCGGATGGAAGTTCAGCAGCGTCAGCCCAAGCTGTTCGCAGCGCTGAACTTCATCAAGAAACGCCTCGCGGGATTTTTCCAGCGCCTCTTCAACCGGGTGACCGAGGTTGATCAGGTAGCTGTCGTGGGGAAGGATCTGGCCTGGCCCGTAGTGATACTTTTCACAGGCGGCTTTGAAATCATCAATCACGTCAGCGGTGAGCGGCGCGGCGCGCCACTGGCGCTGGTTTTTGGTGAACAGGGCGAAAGCGGTCGCCTCGATTTCGGCGGCGCGAATGGCGGCATTCGCAAGGCCACCTGCAGCGCTGACGTGCGCTCCAACATATTTCATAAAAAACTCCTGCTAACCCGAAACGCTTATGATAGCGGGTTAGCAGGAGAAGGACGAGATGGTTTATGCCATCAGGCTATGGACCGCGAGGTTAATCGCACCGCCCCCGACAATTAGCCAGATGAAGAGCACCAGTGCCATCAGCAGCGGTTTGGCACCGGCTTTTTTCAGCGCGCTGACGTGTGTGGTCACCCCCAGCGCCGCCATGGCCATCGCCAGCAGCACGGTATCCAGCGTCACCAGCATATCCACCACCGCTTTCGGCAGCAGGTGGAAGGAGTTGAAAATCGCCACCACGATGAACAGGATCGCAAACCACGGAATGGTGATTTTGCTTTTCTCGCTGCCGCCTGCCGGTGCCAGCTGCTTAACCCGCGCCGCGAGGAAAATCAGGAACGGCGCCAGCATCATTACGCGCAGCATTTTGGCAATCACCGCCGCGTTTTCGGCTTCCGGGTTAATGGCATGTCCTGCCGCCACCACCTGAGCCACTTCGTGCATGGTCGAACCGATATAGATGCCGTAGGTTTCCGGGCTAAACCAGTGGGCAACCAGCGGATACATCGCCGGGTAGAGGAAGATCGCCAGCGTACCGAAGATCACCACCGTCGCCACCGCCACGGTTACCTTGCTGGCTTCGGCTTTAACGACGGGCTCTGTTGCCAGCACCGCCGCGGCCCCGCAGATACTGCTCCCGGCACCGATCAGCCAGCTGGTTTGCTTATCCAGGCCAAAGACTTTCTGGCCGATAAAGCAGGCCAGTAAAAAGGTGCTGGTCAGGGTCAGGACGTCGATGGCAATTCCGCTCACGCCCACGTCCGCAATCTGCGAAAAGGTGAGACGGAAGCCGTAAAGGATGATCCCGAGACGCAGCAGGTGCTGTTTGGCAAAGATCACGCCGCCGTCGCAGGATTTCCAGATGTGCGGGTAAACCGTATTTCCCACGACCATGCCCAGCAAAATGGCCAGCGTCAACGCGCTAAAACCTGCGCCCGCGATAGCCGGGATGCTGCCGCCCCATAGCGCTACGGCGGTCACTGCTGCGCTAAGCGCGAGGCCCGGCACGAAGTGCCACACTGTACGATGATGTTGTAAGGTGATTTCTGACATAACCTTCTCCTTTGTCTGGCTAAAGGTTACGGCGCTCTGGCTTAAAAATAAAATTGATTATATACTTATAATCAATCTATATAAGTGGTAAGCAACCATGCACATTACATTGCGTCAGCTGGAAGTGTTTGCCGAGGTGCTGAAAAGCGGCTCGACGACCCAGGCGTCACAAATGCTGGCGCTCTCGCAGTCTGCGGTCAGCGCGGCGTTGACCGATCTTGAAGGACAGCTGGGCGTGCAGCTGTTCGACCGGGTAGGGAAGCGACTGGTAGTCAACGAGCACGGCCGTCTTCTTTATCCACGCGCGCTGGCGCTGCTGGAGCAGGCTATCGAAATCGAACAGCTGTTCCGCGAAGACAACGGCGCGATCCGCGTCTACGCCAGCAGCACCATTGGGAACTACATCCTGCCGGAAGTGATTGCCCGCTACCGCCGGGATTTCCCAACCCTGCCGCTGGAGATGAGCGTGGGCAATAGCCAGGACGTTATCAACGCGGTGATCGATTTCCGCGTGGATATCGGCCTCATCGAAGGGCCCTGCCATAACGTCGATATCGTTGCCGAGCCCTGGCTGGAGGATGAGCTGGTGGTGTTTGCGTCCCCGGCCTCGTCGTTATTGCAGGGCGAGGTGACGCTGGAGCGCCTGGCGCAGGCGCAGTGGATCCTGCGCGAGCAGGGTTCCGGCACGCGTGAAATTGTCGATTATCTGCTGCTTTCCCATCTGCCGCATTTCCAGTTAGGGATGGAGCTTGGGAACTCCGAGGCTATCAAGCACGCGGTGCGTCATGGCCTGGGGATCAGCTGTCTTTCCCGGCGCGTCATTGCCGAACAGCTTGAGACGGGGTCGCTGGTTGAAATCCCGGTTCCGTTGCCGAAACTGGTGCGTACCCTGTGGTGCATCCATCATCGTCAGAAACACCTTTCCAGCTCTCTGCAGCGTTTTCTGCGCTACTGCGCCATTTAACGTTTCCCGGTGGCGCTTCGCTTACCGGGGCTACGCGCGCCTGTCACCCTACATTTTTATGCTTTACTTATAATCCTGGCCGAGTCATGAAGCTCTCTTATAACTGAGTATTTCTGCCGGAAGGAACGCGGATCGTCTGCTACAATCGCGCCTCATTTATTAAATGGACAGCATTTTCATATGGTTTCAGAAATTAAAACCACAGAAGCGCCCACGCTACGTCGTGAACTCAAGGCGCGTCACCTGACGATGATCGCCATTGGCGGCTCAATCGGTACAGGTCTTTTCGTTGCCTCTGGCGCAACGATTTCGGCAGCCGGCCCGGGTGGGGCACTCTTCTCTTATATCCTGATTGGCCTGATGGTGTACTTCCTGATGACCAGTCTTGGCGAACTGGCCGCGTACATGCCGGTATCCGGTTCGTTCTCGACCTACGGTCAAAAATACGTTGAAGAAGGCTTCGGCTTCGCGCTGGGCTGGAACTACTGGTACAACTGGGCGGTCACTATCGCCGTTGACCTTGTCGCCGCACAGCTGGTGATGAACTGGTGGTTCCCGGATACGCCGGGCTGGATCTGGAGCGCCCTGTTCCTCGCCGTCATCTTCCTGCTGAACTACATCTCCGTGCGCGGTTTCGGCGAAGCGGAATACTGGTTCTCTTTGATCAAAGTGGCAACCGTCATCATCTTTATCGTCGTCGGTGTGGCGATGATCGTTGGTATTTTCAAAGGCGCAGAACCTGCGGGCTGGAGTAACTGGGCGATAGGCGATGCGCCGTTTGCCGGTGGCCTTTCGGCGATGATTGGCGTGGCGATGATTGTCGGCTTCTCGTTCCAGGGTACCGAGCTGATTGGTATCGCCGCCGGTGAGTCAGAGAACCCGGAGAAAAATATTCCGCGTGCGGTCCGTCAGGTCTTCTGGCGTATCCTGCTGTTCTATGTGTTCGCGATCCTGATTATCAGCCTGATCATCCCGTACACCGATCCAAGCCTGCTGCGTAATGACGTAAAAGACATTAGCGTCAGCCCGTTCACGCTGGTCTTCCAGCACGCCGGTCTGCTTTCAGCTGCGGCAGTGATGAACGCCGTTATCCTGACCGCTGTGCTTTCAGCCGGTAACTCCGGGATGTACGCGTCCACCCGTATGCTCTACACGCTGGCATGCGACGGTAAGGCGCCGCGTATCTTCGCGAAGCTGTCCCGTGGCGGCGTACCGCGTAACGCGCTGTACGCCACAACGGTGATTGCCGGTCTGTGCTTCCTGACCTCCATGTTTGGCAACCAGACGGTGTACCTGTGGCTGCTTAACACGTCCGGGATGACGGGCTTTATTGCCTGGCTGGGGATTGCTATTAGCCACTACCGTTTCCGCCGCGGTTTCGTCAAGCAGGGTCACGATATTAACTCGCTGCCGTATCGCTCCGGCTTCTTCCCACTGGGTCCTATTTTCGCCTTCATTCTGTGCCTGATCATTACGCTGGGACAGAACTATGAAGCGTTCCTGGCGGACACCATTGACTGGGGCGCCGTGACGGCGACCTACATTGGTATTCCGCTGTTCCTCGTCATCTGGTTTGGCTACAAGCTGACGAAAGGAACAAAATTCGTTCGCTACAGTGAAATGGAATTCCCGGAACGATTTAAACAATAACCGCAGTTCCTCTCTTTTAACCCGCTCAATCGAGCGGGTTTTTTTATTCCCGCATTCTGATACAAAGATATATTTCTTAACAATTTAATTGATAATAATTATCGTTTGCTTTATCGTTATCAAAAATAAGCGTGTCACCGACCCACCTCAGATGTGGGCGGCAAGGAAGACGCTGTGAGCAATGATGATTTGATTTAGTTGTATTTACCTCATGGAGATATGGAATGTTTAGGTTGAATCCCTTCGTCAGGGGAGGACTTTGTGCGTCCGCAATGTCCCTGGCCCTGCCTGTTATCGCAGCGGAATCCAGCGACACAATGGTTGTAACGGCCTCCGCGACCGAGCAAAACCTGAAAGACGCCCCGGCAAGCATCAGCGTGATTACCCAGGAAGATTTGCAGCGCAAACCCGTTCAGAATCTGAAAGATGTGTTACGGGAGGTGCCGGGCGTTCAGCTCACGAGCGAAGGGGACAACCGTAAAGGGGTAAGTATTCGTGGACTGGACAGCAGCTATACGCTGATCCTGATCGACGGCAAGCGCGTTAACTCGCGTAACGCGGTATTCCGCCATAATGATTTCGACCTCAACTGGGTGCCGGTTGACGCCATCGAACGAATCGAAGTGGTGCGCGGACCGATGTCTTCTCTGTACGGTTCCGATGCGCTGGGCGGCGTGGTGAACATTATCACCAAAAAAATCGGCCAGAAGTGGACGGGCACCCTGAGCGCCGATTCCACAATTCAGGAGCACCGCGACCGTGGAGACACCTACAACGGTCAGTTCTATACCAGCGGTCCGCTGGTGGACGGCCTGCTGGGGCTGAAAGCCTACGGTAGCCTCGCGAAGCGTGAGAAAGACGGTCAGCAGAAGTCCTCTACCACGGCGAGCGGTGAAACGCCGCGCATTGAGGGCTTCACCAGCCGCGATGCGAATGTGGAGTTCGCCTGGACACCGTCTGAAAACCACGACTTTACGGCGGGCTACGGCTTCGACCGTCAGGATCGCGACTCGGATTCCCTCGACAAAAACCGCCTTGAACGTCAGAACTACTCACTCAGCCACAACGGCCGTTGGGGCGTCGGCAACAGCGAGCTGAAGGTTTACGGCGAAAAGGTGGATAACAAAAACCCGGGCAACAGCAATCCGATCACCTCCGAGAGCAACGCGGTGGACGGGAAATACGTGCTGCCGCTGGGTGAAATCAACCAGCTGCTGACCTTCGGCGGGGAATGGCGTCACGATAAGCTGAAAGATCCGGTCAACCTGACGGGCGGTTCCAGCAGCAGTACCTCGACAAGCCAGTATGCCCTGTTCCTTGAAGATGAGTGGCGTCTCTTTGAACCTCTGGCGCTGACCACCGGCATCCGTATGGACGACCATGATACCTACGGCGACCACTGGAGCCCGCGAGCCTATCTGGTTTACAACGCGACCGATACCGTAACGGTGAAAGGGGGCTGGGCTACCGCGTTTAAAGCGCCGTCACTGCTCCAGCTGAGCCCGGACTGGGTCACCGGCTCGTGTCGCGGTGCCTGTGAGATTGTCGGTAACCCGGATCTGAAACCGGAAACCAGCGAAAGCTTCGAATTCGGTCTGTACTACAGCGGGGAAGAGGGCTGGTTAGAGGGCGTGCAGGTCAGCGTCACCACCTTCCAGAATAACGTGGATGACCGCATCAGCATCAGCCGTACGGCCAATGCAAAACAGGCCCTGGGCTACCCTAACTACGTTGGCCTGAATGCGGACGGTGAACCGATTTTCCGCTACTACAACGTTAACAAGGCGCGCATCCGCGGGGTGGAGACCGAGCTGAAAATCCCGCTGGCGGACGACTGGAAACTGACCCTGAACTACACCTACAACGACGGCCGTGACATCAGCAACGGCGGCAACAAGCCGTTGTCCGATCTGCCGTTCCACACCGCCAACGGTACCGTTGACTGGAAGGCAACGCAGGACTGGTCGTTCTACGTTCAGGGCAACTACACCGGTGAGAAACGCGCGCTGACCAGCAGTGCAGCAACGCCGGGTGGCTATGTCATCTGGAATACCGGCGCCGCGTGGCAGGCGACGAAAAGCGTGAAGCTGCGCGCGGGCGTGCAGAACCTGCTGGATAAAGATCTGAGCCGTGACGATTACAGCTATACGGAAGACGGCCGTCGCTACTTTGTCGGTGTGGATTACAAGTTCTGATGCGGCCAGGGTAAAAGCAAAACGGCAACGTAAGTTGCCGTTTTTAGTATTTGTTCCCTCTCCCTGTGGGAGAGGGCCAGGGTGAGGGCATCAGAGCGCACACACTCGCACTTACCCAAACAAATGCTCCGCATGGAAGCGGAGATGATCCTCAATAAAGGACGCGATGAAGTAATAGCTGTGGTCATACCCCGGCTGAATGCGCAGCGTCAGCGGCCAATCCTTCTGGCGTGCCGCTTCGGCGAGCACCGCAGGCTGTAGCTGCCCGGCGAGGAACTGATCCGCATCGCCCTGATCGACAAGCATCGGGATCGCATTGGCCGAGCTGCTGGCCAGCATCAGCGCACAGCTGTCCCATTCCTGCCATTTTGCTTCATCTTCACCCAGATAGTTCGTGAAGGCTTTCTGCCCCCACGGCACCTGCGTTGGGTTCACAATTGGCGCAAATGCCGACACGCTGACGTATTTTCCCGGATTTTTTAACGCCATGATCAGCGCCCCGTGACCGCCCATAGAGTGTCCGCTGATGGCGCAGCGGTCGCTTACCGCAAACCCGGACTGAATCAGCGCGGGCAGCTCGTCGCGAATGTAGTCATACATGCGGTAGTGGCCTGCCCACGGCTGCTCGGTCGCATTGAGATAAAACCCGGCGCCTTTACCCAGGTCGTATCCTGCATCGTCGGCTACATCATCACCACGCGGGCTGGTATCAGGCATCACCAGTGCAATACCCAACTCGGCGGCAAGTCGCTGCGCGCCCGCTTTGGTGGTGAAGTTTTCGTCGTTGCAGGTCAGGCCTGAAAGCCAGAACAGAACCGGCGGATTTTCCGTCGGCGGCAGGAAAATGCTGAACGTCATCGCACAGTTCAGGACGGTGGAGTCATGCCGCCAGCGCTGCTGTCGACCTTCAAAACAACGGTGCTCTTCGAGCAGTTCCATGCAGGGCTCCTTAATGAGAATGCGTATTCATAAAAACCATAATACAGCCTTTTCATTGACCTGTGAGTAACTTTCACTTTCGCCAGACGGCGAGATGCTGCATCATAAATTTACTTTTCTTTAACAATTGGAGCGGTCATGGCGCTGCGTATTGCGCTCAGTGGGTTTGTCGTTCTGGTGGTGGCGATGGGGATAGGGCGCTTTGCCTTTACGCCTCAGGTGCCGCTCATGATTGCTGCCGGGCAGCTTACGCTGACCAGCGCGGGTCTGGTGGCGGCGATGAATTATCTGGGCTATCTGGTGGGCGCATGGGATGCCATGCGCGCGCACCGCTTTGTGGAAACGCGCCTCTGGCTTGGCATTACCGGCGCGGTTGCGCTGACGCTGCTCTCCGCGGCGGCGGATAACGCCGTCGTGCACGGCCTGCTGCGCTTCGTGATTGGCTGCATGAGCGGCTGGTCGATGGTACTCATTGCCGCCTGGACCAACGAGCGGCTGGGGCAGCTGGGTAAACCGGGCCTGAGCGCCGCCGTGTTTGCCGGACCGGGAGCGGGCATTGCCCTGAGCGGGCTGCTCGCCGTCTATATCCAGGCGAAATCCCTTTCGGCCGGGGCGGCATGGCAAATCTACGGCGTGCTGGCGCTGGTGCTGATTGCGCTGGTGGCGCGCTACCTGCCGCGATCCGGGCAGCTCCATCGCCCCGGCACCGCGCCGGAGCCGCTGGTGCTGACGGCGGATTTAAAGCGCCTGGTCTGGAGCTACAGCCTGGCCGGGTTTGGCTATATCCTCCCGGCGACCTTTCTGTCGCAAATGGCTGCGGTGCGTTTTCCCGGCAGCCTGTTCGCCCAGTTTGTCTGGCCGATTTTTGGTATCGCCGCCGTGGTGGGCATTGCGCTCAGTATTCTTTTACGCCACACCTCAACGGCTAACCGCAGGCTGGCTATCGTGCTGTGGTTACAGGGGGCTGGCGTGCTGGCGGCCTGGCTGCTGCCGGGGATTGGCGGTTTGCTGACGGGCGGGCTGCTGGTGGGCGGCGGTTTTTTGTGTGCCGTGCAGCTCTCTCTTTTATACGGTCGCGAACTGGCGCCAAACCATACGCGCTATATGGCAGGCCTGCTCACCACCGGGTATGCGATTGGTCAATTGGTTGGCCCGATGACCTCGGCGTTATCAACCTGGCTTACCCACCGGCTGGAGCCCGCGCTGGGGCTGGCGGGCGTTGCGCTGTTCGTCGGCGGAGCGCTGGTCTGGAATCGTCACGCTGAAAGGCAACAGCAATTGCAATAATTATCGTCGTGAATACTGGATTATGTGCGCCGCCTCACGCACAATGAGCGCATACTTTTGCCACAACGAGGGCAAAAGACGCCCCACCTGCAGGAGAACAAAATGTCATCACTCAGTAAAGAAGCTGCCCTGGTCCACGAAGCCCTGGTTGCGCGCGGTCTTGAAACGCCACTGCGTCCGCCCGTACAGGATTTGGACAATGAAACCCGCAAGCGTCTGATTGCCGGTCATATGACCGAGATCATGGAGCTGCTGAATCTCGATCTGAGTGACGACAGTCTGATGGAGACGCCGCACCGCATCGCGAAAATGTACGTCGACGAAATTTTTTCCGGGCTGGATTACGCCAACTTCCCGAAAATCACCGTCATTGAAAACAAGATGAAAGTGGACGAGATGGTGACGGTACGCGATATCACGCTGACCAGCACCTGCGAACACCACTTCGTGACCATCGACGGTAAAGCGACCGTGGCGTATATCCCAAAAGATACGGTGATTGGCCTGTCGAAAATCAACCGCATCGTGCAGTTCTTTGCTCAGCGTCCGCAGGTGCAGGAGCGTCTGACGCAGCAGATCCTGACCGCGCTGCAAACGCTGCTGGGCACCAATAACGTGGCCGTCTCTATCGACGCGGTTCACTACTGCGTGAAGGCGCGCGGCGTGCGTGATGCGACCAGTGCAACGACCACTACGTCGCTGGGCGGCCTGTTTAAATCGAGCCAGAATACCCGCCAGGAGTTCCTGCGCGCCGTACGTCACCACAACTAAGTCTTACAGGGCAGGAACCATGGAGCGAAATGTCACGCTCGATTTTGTTCGCGGCGTCGCCATTCTCGGTATCCTGCTGCTTAATATCAGCGCCTTCGGCCTGCCGAAGGCGGCTTATCTCAATCCTGCCTGGTATGGCGACATCACGCGCAGTGATGCATGGACCTGGGCTGTTCTCGATCTCTTCGCACAGGTTAAATTCCTCACGCTGTTTGCCCTGCTGTTTGGTGCAGGTCTGCAACTCCTTCTCAAACGCGGTACGCGCTGGATCCAGTCGCGCCTGACGCTGCTGGTTCTCCTCGGTTTTATCCACGGCCTTTTCTTCTGGGACGGCGATATTCTTCTCGCGTATGGGTTAGTCGGGCTCATCTGCTGGCGTCTGATTCGCGATGCGCACAGCGTAAAAAGCCTGTTTAACACCGGCGTGATGCTCTATGTCATGGGGCTTGGGGTCCTGCTGCTGCTGGGGATGATCTCCGGCGAGGCGACGAACCGTTCCTGGATACCGGATGCTGCTAACCTGCAGTACGAACAGTACTGGAAGCTGAAGGGCGGTACGGAAGCGATAAGCAACCGCGCGGATATGCTGGGGGATAACCTCCTTGCGCTGGGCGCGCAATACGGCTGGCAGCTGGCGGGCATGATGCTGATGGGCGCGTCACTGATGCGCACCGGCTGGCTGAAAGGGGAGTTTAGCCTGCGTCACTATCGGCGAACGGGTGTCGGGCTGGTGCTGATCGGCGTGCTGATTAACCTCCCGGCGGTCATTACGCAGTGGCACATCCACTGGGATTACCGCTGGTGCGCGTTCCTGCTCCAGGTGCCGCGCGAACTGAGCGCGCCGTTCCAGACCATCGGCTACGCGGCGCTGATCTATGGCTTCTGGCCAACGCTTTCCCGCCTGTGGATCGTCAGCGCTATTGCCTGCGTAGGCCGCATGGCGCTGAGCAATTACCTCCTGCAAACGCTTCTCTGCACCACGCTTTTCTATCGATTTGGCCTGTTTATGAAATTCGACCGCCTCACGCTGCTGGCGTTTGTTATTCCGGTCTGGGTGATTAACCTGGCGTTTTCTGTTCTCTGGCTACGCTATTTCCGCCAGGGACCGCTGGAGTGGGTGTGGCGTCAGTTAACCGCACATGCTTCAGGGGTATCATTGAGGAACACATCCAGATAACGATCTGGATCACAATCATTAACAAAACGGATGTAAGCGTTTTCATGAGTGTGAGCTTCTTCACGTAGTCCCCTTTCTCTCGCTGCCAAAATAGCCACCTTGCTAAACACAGGGGGTGTCTGTGAGTTGCTGCAATCCTTTGAAGGATGGTGAATATGATCACCATTCGTGACGTCGCCCGTCAGGCGGGCGTTTCTGTGGCTACCGTCTCACGCGTGCTGAACAATAGCGCGCTGGTCAGCCCTGAAACCCGTGAAACCGTAATGAAAGCCGTGACCCAGCTCGGGTACCGGCCAAATGCCAATGCCCAGGCGCTTGCGACGCAGGTCAGCGACACCATCGGCGTGGTGGTGATGGATGTATCGGATGCCTTTTTCGGCGCGCTGGTCAAAGCGGTCGACGTGGTCGCCCAGCAGCATCAAAAATATGTCCTGATCGGCAATAGCTATCATGAGGCGGAAAAGGAGCGCCATGCCATCGAAGTGCTGATCCGCCAGCGCTGTAACGCCTTGATTGTCCACTCAAAAGCTTTGAGTGATGAAGAGCTAACCGGCTTTATGGATCAGATCCCGGGCATGGTGCTGATCAACCGCATCGTCCCCGGCTATGCCCATCGCTGCGTCGGGCTGGATAACGTCAGCGGTGCCATGATGGCGACGAAAATGCTCATCAATAACGGGCATCAGCGGATCGGTTATCTGGCCTCCAGCCATCATATTGAAGATGACGACCTGCGGCGCGAGGGGTGGCAAAGCGCTCTGAAAGAGCACGGCATTACGCCGTCAGAAAGCTGGACGGGCACCGGTACGCCGGACATGCAGGGCGGCGAGGCGGCAATGGTGGAGCTGCTGGGCCGCAACCTGCAGCTTACTGCGGTGTTTGCCTATAACGACAGCATGGCGGCAGGCGCCCTGACGGCGCTGAAGGATAACGGCATTGCGGTGCCACAGCATTTATCACTCATTGGTTTTGATGATATCCCGATTGCCCGTTACACCGACCCGCAGCTGACAACGGTGCGTTACCCCATTGCTTCTATGGCGAAACTGGCGACTGAGCTGGCGTTACAGGGGGCGGCAGGGCTGCTGGATCCGGGCGCAACGCACTGTTTCATGCCGACTTTAGTGCGTCGGCACTCCGTCGCGGCCCGGCAAATTGTGGTTCCGATCACTAACTGATTACTTGAGGTGATGTAACCGTTTTCAATCTGTGAGTAAATTCACAGTATCTTAACAAGGCGCTGACTATGATGTCAGCGTTTTAGGGGCTGAAACGCTATGTAACGGTGATTATTCACTTTCACTATAGCCAATGTGCCGCAAACAACGAATAAAACGCATTTCTGGAGCGTTACCGAACACGGAAGATAGAAATTTTATAAGTGAACTTCGGCTGTCAGTAACGTTTTATTAACACCTGCCCGCCGATCGTTATTCACAAGAACTACCCTGCATAAAAAAAACCGGAGATACCATGAATAAGAAGGTGTTGACCCTGTCTGCCGTAATGGCAAGCATGCTTTTTGGTGCAGCAGCGCACGCTGCGGATACCCGTATTGGTGTGACCATCTATAAATACGACGACAACTTCATGTCTGTTGTACGTAAAGCGATTGAGAAAGATGCGAAAGCAGCGCCAGACGTTCAGCTGCTGATGAACGACTCCCAGAACGACCAGTCCAAACAGAACGACCAGATCGACGTTCTGCTGGCGAAAGGCGTGAAAGCCCTGGCCATCAACCTGGTTGATCCGGCTGCAGCAGGCACGGTTATTGAAAAAGCGCGCGGCCAGAACGTGCCAATCGTCTTCTTCAACAAAGAACCTTCCCGTAAAGCGCTGGATAGCTACGACAAAGCGTATTACGTCGGTACCGACTCCAAAGAGTCCGGTATTATTCAGGGCGATCTGATCGCAAAACATTGGGCGGCGAACCCGAACTGGGACCTGAACAAAGACGGTCAGATTCAGTTCGTGCTGCTGAAAGGCGAACCAGGCCACCCGGATGCTGAAGCCCGTACCACTTACGTTATCAAAGAGCTGAACGACAAGGGTCTGAAAACCCAGCAGCTGGCGTTAGATACCGCGATGTGGGATACCGCTCAGGCGAAAGATAAGATGGACGCGTGGCTGTCCGGCCCTAACGCGAACAAAATCGAAGTGGTTATCGCGAACAACGATGCGATGGCAATGGGTGCGGTAGAAGCGCTGAAAGCACACAACAAATCCTCCATTCCTGTGTTCGGCGTAGATGCACTGCCAGAAGCGCTGGCGCTGGTTAAATCCGGTGCGATGGCCGGTACCGTTCTGAACGATGCCAACAACCAGGCGAAAGCCACCTTCGATCTGGCGAAAAACCTGGCCGATGGCAAAGGCGCGGCAGATGGCACCAGCTGGAAAATTGAAAACAAAATCGTTCGCGTACCTTACGTGGGCGTAGACCAGTCCAACCTGGCTGAGTTTATCGGTAAATAAGTTAGCGGTACTGTCTCCACTGGGCGCAATTCGTTGCGCCCTTTTATAACGCGATATGCGAGGCCAACAAGGTATAATTATGGTCAGCACAAATACTCAGTCATCCGGTGAATACCTGTTGGAAATGAGCGGTATCAACAAGTCATTTCCCGGCGTTAAGGCACTCGATAATGTTAATTTAAAAGTTCGTCCTCACTCTATTCATGCCCTGATGGGGGAGAACGGTGCGGGTAAATCAACATTATTAAAATGTCTTTTTGGGATCTATCAAAAAGATTCTGGCAGCATTCTTTTTCAGGGGAAAGAGATCGATTTCCATTCAGCGAAAGAAGCACTGGAAAACGGTATCTCGATGGTTCACCAGGAATTAAACCTGGTGCTGCAGCGTTCAGTCATGGATAACATGTGGTTGGGGCGTTATCCAACCAAGGGTGTCTTTGTCGATCAGGACAAAATGTATCGCGACACCAAAGCGATTTTTGATGAGCTGGATATTGATATCGACCCGCGCGCCCGCGTGGGAACATTATCCGTCTCCCAGATGCAGATGATCGAAATCGCCAAAGCGTTCTCCTATGATGCGAAAATCGTCATCATGGACGAACCGACATCGTCATTAACGGAAAAAGAGGTTAATCACCTTTTTACCATTATTCGTAAGCTAAAAGATCGCGGCTGCGGCATTGTGTATATCTCCCACAAAATGGAAGAGATCTTCCAGCTGTGCGATGAGATTACCATTCTGCGCGACGGTCAGTGGATTGCCACGCAGCCGCTGGAAGGGCTGGACATGGACAAGATCATCGCCATGATGGTCGGCCGTTCCCTTAACCAGCGCTTCCCGGACAAAGAAAACAAGCCGGGCGAAGTGATCCTGGAAGTACGTAATCTGACCTCGTTACGCCAGCCGTCTATTCGCGATGTCTCCTTCGACCTGCACAAGGGCGAAATCCTGGGGATTGCCGGTCTGGTCGGGGCAAAACGTACCGATATCGTGGAAACTCTGTTCGGTATCCGTGAGAAAGCCGAAGGCACTATTACGCTGCACGGTAAGAAAATTAACAACCACAACGCCAACGAAGCCATTAATAATGGTTTTGCGCTGGTGACGGAAGAGCGTCGTTCAACCGGTATTTATGCCTATCTGGATATTAACTTTAACTCGTTAATTTCTAACATTCGCAATTACAAAAACAAAGTCGGGCTGCTGGATAACTCCCGCATGAAGAGCGATACCCAATGGGTTATTGACTCCATGCGCGTGAAAACGCCGGGACACCGCACCCAAATTGGTTCGCTGTCAGGCGGTAACCAGCAGAAAGTCATTATTGGACGTTGGTTATTAACCCAGCCAGAAATTCTGATGCTGGATGAACCGACCCGCGGTATTGACGTCGGCGCGAAGTTTGAAATTTATCAGCTGATTGCCGAGCTGGCGAAAAAGAATAAAGGGATCATTATTATTTCTTCCGAAATGCCGGAATTGTTAGGGATCACGGATCGTATTCTGGTTATGAGCAATGGTCTCGTTGCCGGTATTGTTGACACCAAAACGACAACGCAAAACGAAATTTTGCGTCTTGCGTCTTTGCACCTTTAAGATCAGGGGCTCCTCATGAGTGCGTTAAATAAAAAAAGTTTTCTCACTTACCTGAAAGAAGGCGGTATTTACGTTGTTCTTTTAGTACTGCTGGCTATCATCATTTTCCAGGACCCTACGTTCTTAAGCCTGCTGAACCTGAGTAACATTCTGACCCAGTCCTCCGTGCGTATTATCATTGCGCTGGGCGTGGCGGGTCTGATCGTGACCCAGGGGACGGACCTTTCTGCCGGTCGTCAGGTGGGGCTGGCGGCGGTTATCGCGGCAACCCTGCTGCAGTCGATGGAAAACGCCAACAAGGTCTTCCCGGAAATGGCCACCATGCCGATTTTCGTGGTGATCCTGATTGTCTGCGCCATCGGTGCGGTGATTGGTCTGATCAACGGTATCATTATCGCCTACCTGAACGTGACGCCGTTTATCACCACGCTGGGTACGATGATCATCGTTTACGGTATCAACTCCCTGTACTACGACTTCGTGGGTGCGTCGCCGATTTCGGGTTTTGACAGCGGCTTCTCTACCTTTACGCAAGGGTTCATCGCGCTGGGCAGCTTCCGCCTGTCGTATATCACCTTCTATGCGCTGATTGCGGTGGCCTTCGTCTGGATCCTGTGGAACAAAACGCGCTTTGGTAAAAACATCTTCGCTATCGGCGGTAACCCGGAAGCGGCGAAAGTCTCCGGCGTGAACGTTGCCCTGAACCTGCTCATCATTTATGCCCTGTCCGGCGTGTTCTACGCCTTCGGCGGGATGCTGGAAGCGGGCCGTATCGGCTCTGCAACCAACAACCTTGGCTTCATGTACGAGCTGGATGCAATCGCAGCCTGCGTGGTGGGCGGCGTCTCCTTCAGCGGCGGCGTGGGTACGGTACTGGGCGTGGTGACCGGTGTGATCATCTTCACCGTCATCAACTACGGCTTGACCTATATCGGCGTGAACCCGTACTGGCAGTACATCATCAAAGGCGCCATCATTATCTTCGCGGTCGCGCTGGATTCACTGAAGTACGCGCGTAAGAAGTAATTCCTCCTCGCGTTATCCGGCCCGCTCATCGAGCGGGCTTTTTTATGCCCTACGCCAGATGCGACTCCTCTCGGGTCACGATGCGCTCAAACCAGTCGAGTTCAGAGAGCTTGCAGGCGACCCACTGTTCGGAAAAGGCGTCGCCCAGGCTGTCGGTGAGGTACTGACAGCGGGCAAAGGTCTCAATCGCCTCCTGCTGAAACAGCGGCAGCTCGGGACGATCGTGCTGCGGTTCCGGCAAATCCTCGTCGTCGGTGTTTTCCAGCCCGTACAGCATGCCGATCAGGATAGTGGCTGCCACCAGATAGGGATTGGCATCGGCCCCGGCCAGCCGGTACTCGATACGACGGTTGTGGTCATCCGAGCAGGGAATACGCAGGGCGGCGGAGCGGGTGTTATAGCCCCAGGAGTTAAATACGGGCTCCGTCAGGTTTTTACGCAGGCGACGAAACGCGTTAACGCCCGGCGCAAGAATGGCGACAGAGGCGGGCATCAGCGCCAGCTGCCCCGCGATGCACAAACGCATCATGCTGTTAAGCGCGTTCACCGGGGAAGCAAAGACGTTTTCGCCGTGACGATTGTTCAGGCTGAAATGGAAGTGCAGGCCGCTGCCGGAAAGCTGGCTGAAAGGCTTCGCCATAAAGTTGGCCTGCAGGCCATGCTTTTCGGCAACGAATCGGGTCAGGCGACGAAGCGCCAGCACGTTATCGCAGACCTCAACGACGCGATGGCTGTGCTTCAGGTTTAATTCGTACTGACCGGACTCGGCTTCCGCCACGATCCCGCACATCGGGATGTGCTGCAGGTGCGCCAGCTGTTCCAGCTCGTCAAACAACGCCGCGTGGGCCGTCGTAGTATCCATGTGAAAACAGCCCTGATTTTGCGGATCCCGATCGTCATGCCCCGTCAGATAGAACTCGATTTCCGGGGCAATCACCGGGAAGAGGCCATGCTGGTGGAAGCGGGCCAGCACGTTCTGCAGTATCACGCGCGGCTCAAGCGGGCAGGGATTATCGTCGCTGTCTTTCATCGTCAGCAGGATCTGCGCGTTGTGCTGCGGATCTTGCGGAGAGGGGCGCAGGGAGCCGGCGACCGGCACGCAGAGTCGGTCCGGCTCATCATGAAGCGGGGCGGCGATTTTTCCTTTCTGATCCATCGAGTAGACCGAAAGGGGAAAATAACAGCCTTTTTCCAGGCTCAGCATGCTCTCCACCGACAGACGCTTGCCGCGCATCGTGCCGTTGATATCGTTCAGGTAAACGTCAATGTGTTTCGTCTGGGGGTAGCGTTCCAGATAATCTGCCACTTCCACTGAAATGTTGTGCTGCAGGGCGTCAATTTTTTCATCAAGCCAGAGACCGGAATTGAGTGCGCCAGGAAGTGATAAACCGGGAAAGTTAAAATACGGGCGGAGACTTTTGAGGAAAAACGCATTCATTATTGAGTTCATAGTCAGTCTTCAATGAAGCCGTAGCGGCAGTGAACTCAGCTTAAAAGAGCCGACGTAAAGGGGGGATAAAAAGCGTCAGGCCCGGCGTAAAGAAAGTATAAAGGCGGTCCTGTTATTTCTCCTTTTTCTGCATATCCAGCAGCTGCTCGGGCGTGACGGCCGGGTAACCCTGCGCGTCTTCCGGCACTTCGTGCATCGCCGGAATCGGAACCAGCGGGCCTAAAAAGCGCGGTTCGCGTTTGAAGATATACAGATCGGCCAGGGCGCCAAAACGCGCGCCGAACTCGCGCACGCGCACGCTCAGCATATCTTTTGGCGACGGCACCGCGTAACACTGCGCCTGAATGCCCATATGCAGCGCGATAAACAGCGCGCGCTCGCAGTGGAAGCGCTGGGTGATGATGATGAAGTCGTTGGTGTCGAAGACTTTACGCGTGCGCACGATGGAGTCCAGGGTGCGGAATCCGGCGTAGTCGAGCACGATATCGGCAGGGTCCACGCCCGCGGCAATCAGGTCCTTCCGCATCGTCACCGGTTCATTGTAGCTTTGCAGGGCGTTATCCCCGCTTAACAGCAGGTAGTTCACCTTGCCGCTGTTGTAGGCGTTCAGCGCGCCCTGAATGCGGTAACGGTAATACTGGTTGATCACGCCGGTGCGGTAATACTTGGCGGTGCCGAGCACCACGCCAACCTGACGATAGGGCAGGTCCTGCAGGTCATCAAAGATGTAGGGGGCGGTTTTCCAGCTCATCCAGCGGTCGAGACCCAGCACGATCAACAGCAGTATGCCGACCAGGACAGACAGGCTGTAAAAAACGCGCTTTAACATGGAGATGGCTCGTTCGTGGATGAAATTTAACTCAGGCTACTTTACCCGCCTGGTTAGCGCAAGAAACAGCGACTCAACTGAGGGGTTTTTCAGCAAACTGGCGGGCATTTCTGCCCGCCGGAAGGATTACGCAAGCAGTACGCGGTCAATCGTCGTGCAGCCCAGCGCTTTAAGCGTCGCGGCGGTCGCATCCCACTGAATCAGCGGCGCATCGGCAATTTCTGCCAGAATAGCGCGCTGAATGTCCGGATAGTCATAGCCGTTCAGGCTCAGCAGGTTAAGCGCGCCCTGCAGCGGTGGCAGGGTTGGGTTAAACGCGGCGTTTTCCGCGTAGCTGCCGCTAAAGATCCGGCCATCGCGGCACTGCAGCGCCACGCCGCTCGGAGACTTGCTGTACGGCGTGTGGCTTTTGTTGGCCGCGCGAATGGCCGCCTGGCTCAGGTCATCGCCGGACAGGGCGTAACCGTGGTCCTGCTCGTCCATCAGCAGCGTTTTGATCTCCAGATCTTTCGGGCCAAACGCGTCAGGCAGATAATCTCCCAGTGTATGCGGCGCGCGGCCCGGCAGGTTGATGCGCAGCTGCAGCCCGCTGTTCAGCTCGTTCATAAACTGACGGCAGTGGCCGCAGGGGGTGTAGTTAACGGTAATGGCGCTCAGGGCTTTTTCACCGCGCAGCCAGGCGTGGCTGATGGCGCTCTGCTCGGCGTGAACGGTCTGCTGCATGGTCGCGCCCAGGAACTCCATATTGCCGCCGAAGTACCAGGTTCCGCTGACGCCGCGCGCAATGGCCCCGACGTTAAAGTGGGAGAGATCGGCCCGCGCGCAGGCGGCAGCCAGGGGAAGCAGTGCGAAAGCCAGCGCGTCTTCGTCCAGTCCCGTTGCCTGTTTCAGCATCGTGACCTGCTCCGCGGTCAGCAGGGCGGGGAAGTGTGCATCTGCCAGAACGGGAGCCAGGGCTGACTGCAAATTCTCTGCAAGCTGGGCGAAAGCAGCTTGAAAACGTGGGTGCATGGCGTTTGCCTCATAAAGGTTAATGGATCGGTAGTTTACGGAGCCGTCAGGGCTTTATATGTGATCCACTTCTCATTATGTATGCAACTTATGAAATCAAAATGAAATTTGCGCGACGCATCGCAAATTTTAGCCCATCACCGCCAGAATCAGCGGGAAAATGAACGGGGCCAGCAGGGAGGTGATAATCCCGCAGATCACCAGCGCCAGGGAGCTAAACGCCCCTTCCTGATAATCCAGCTCCGCGCAGCGGGCGGTGCCCAGGGCGTGGGAAGCTGTTCCCATCGACAGCCCCCGTGCCGCTTTAGTGTGAATACGCATCCCGTTCAGCAGGGTGTGACCAAACACCGCACCCAGAATACCGACGAAAATGACGCACATCGCGCTGATGGCCGGGATCCCGCCGAGGCTGCCGCCGACCGCCATCGCGATAGGCGTGGTCACCGATTTAGGCAGGATAGAGGCGGCAATTTGCGGGGAGGCCCCCATCAACAGCGCCACCGACGTGCCGGTGATCATCGCCACCAGGCTGCCCACAAAACAGATGGTAATGATGGATTTCCAGCGGGCGCGGATCTGATGGAGCTGCTCGTATAAAGGAAAGGCGAGCGCCACAACGGCAGGCTGCAGCAGGTCGTTTAAAATTTTGCTGCCGGCAAAGTAGCGTTCGTAGGGAATGCCGGTGAGCAGCAGGAACGGAATAATCACCACCATCGCCACCAGCAGCGGGTTCAGCAATGGCATTTTGAAGCGTGCGGCAAGCTTGCGCGCGGCGAAGAACACCGCCAGGGTTAACGGCAGCGACCACCAGATATTGGCCATCATTTTTTTGTTTTCTCCCCGACCACGTTACGTTCGCCATGCACCAGATGCGAACTCCAGCTCACCACAAGGAAAACCACCAGCGTACTGACCGCGCAGGAGACCACAATCGGGCCGAACTGGGCCTTGAGCAAATCAAAATACTGCATGACCCCGACGCCGATGGGCACGAAAAGCAGCGCCATGTAGCGAATGAGGACGAAGCAGCCGGGGTTGACCCATTTTGCGGGCAGGATTTGCAGCGCCAGCAAAACGAAGAGGATCAGCATACCGATAATGCTGCCGGGAATGACGATCGGCAGCAGCGACGCGATGAAAATCCCGGCGTACAGGCAGGCGTAAATCAGGACGAATGCGCGCAGATATTGCCAGATAATGTTCAATGATTTGCTCATGGTGATAGTCCTTGCTGAAACGCATTCATCATACAATTAAACCCAAAAATGTGCCACGGATCACATCATGAAATTTGAGCATACCAGACATTCCAGAATGGAACGTCTGGTATCACCGCACAGGGGCAGGCTACAGTTTAGAGGAAAGGGCGTGCGGTGGCGAAGTGACGAGCCAGAGAAATGCCTCTGAGTCAGGCCTCGCGTTGGGCGACGAGTTTATCCAGAAAAGAAAACAGCACCTGATTCATTTCTTGATAATCATGCGAGCGAAGTTTTTCCGCCGTTTCGACAAAACGAAATTCAGCCGCGCGGCGGAGATCGTTCTGCGAATGTTCAATCAGCAGCTCAACCACCTCCGGCGTCAGTTCCATATGACACTGAAAACCGTAAACCCGTTCGCCATATTGCACGATCTGACGGGGGCAGCCCTCGCTGTAAGCCAGCACTTTAGCCTGCGGCGTCAACCCTGGCATGTCGTTATGCCAGTGTCCGACGTTCAGCTCGTGGCCAAAATCCTCAAACAGCGGGTTCGCCTTGCCTGCATCTGTGAGCCTGACGGGAAATTTGCCGATCTCTTTTTCCGGGCTATGGCAAAACGCTGCGCCCAGCGCTTCACCGATAAGCTGCGAGCCCAGACAAACGCCAATCACCGTTTTACCTGCCTCTATTGCGCGGCCGATGAGCCGCATTTCCGCCTGCGCGTCAAACCAGGGGCACTCCTGAAGCGTGGTGGCAGGTGACTGCGGGCCTCCCATGATGATAAGCAAGTCTGTGCTCTGCAGATCCTCGGGTAACGGATCGCCCTGATAAACTCTGGAGTAGCTCATACTACAGCCGCGATTTTCCCCCCAGACTTCATATGCGCCTGGCGCTTCGAAATATTCATGAATGATAAAATGAATGTGCATTGCGTCTCTCTCCGGTTACGTGTACAAGCAGCATCATAAGAGGAAGGGAGGAATGTGAAATGCCAACCGTTATCGATAAAACGCCAATTCACGACGATGCCATCGGATGGTCCAGAGGGGCTATTAGCTATACGCGCGGCGAAGTGGATCCCCCTCACCGGCATCCACAGGGGCAACTTTTGTTTGCCATCAAAGGGGTGATGCTGGTCGAAACCGGCAATAAGCGTTGGGTCATACCGCCACAGCGCGCGCTCTGGATCCCTCCCTTTCAGGAGCATACCTACAGCGTGTTATCCGCAACGGAGCTCCGCGCGGTCTGGTTTAGCCCCGCGCTGATATCGCAATGCCGATCTTTTAAACGGAAAGAAGAGGTTCACGTGATTATGGCGACGGCGTTGTTCAAAGAGCTGATTGCCGGGCTGTTCAGTGCGCAATACCGGCCAGCCAGTCAGCGCAGCATGGCCGTTTTGCTGCTCGAAATCCTCAGCGAGGCGCAGCAGATTTCGGCCGAATTACCGATGCCCGTGGATGAGCGGTTACATCGCGTTGCCTGTGACATCATTGCCAGCAATCTCTGGGATGTTTCGATGGAAAGGCTGGCGGAACAGGCCGCGATGTCTGAACGCACATTCTCACGCGCCTTTATCAAAGATACCGGCTTTAGCTTCCGGGCCTGGCGACAGCGCGCAAGGATTTGTGCCTCGCTGGATCTGCTCGCCAACGGATACCCGGTTAAGCAGGTGGCCTGGATGCTGGGGTTTTCTGGCCCGGCGGCATTTGCGGCGGCGTTTCGCGCCATTGTGGGGGCAACGCCGGCTGACTTTCTCCCTGAACAGAAGCGCTTCCCAGCGATATAGAGAGCGGCTACTATAGCGCGTCTTTTTTCACAGGTACTGCTATGCGTGTTTTACTGGCCCCAATGGAAGGCGTGCTCGACTCCCTCGTGCGCGAGCTTCTGACCGAGGTGAACGATTACGATCTCTGCGTGACGGAATTTCTGCGCGTGGTCGATATGCTGTTGCCGGTAAAATCCTTCTTCCGCCTGTGCCCCGAGCTGCACAACCAGAGCCGGACCTCTTCCGGCACGCTGGTGCGTATTCAGCTGCTCGGCCAGTATCCCGAATGGCTGGCGGAAAACGCCGCCCGCGCGGTTGAGCTGGGCTCTTACGGGGTGGATCTCAACTGCGGCTGCCCGTCGAAGCTGGTGAACGGCAGCGGCGGCGGGGCGACGTTGCTGAAAGATCCTGAGCTGATTTACCGCGGCGCGAAGGCCATGCGTGAGGCCGTGCCTTCGCATTTGCCGGTGACGGTGAAGGTGCGCCTGGGATGGGACAGCGACGCGCGGCAGTTTGAAATCGCCGATGCGGTGCAGCAGGCCGGGGCCACCGAGCTGGTGGTGCATGGCCGCACCAAAGAAGATGGCTACAAGGCCGAGCGCATTAACTGGCAGGCGATCGGTGAGATCCGCAAGCGCCTCACCATTCCGGTGATCGCTAACGGCGAAATCTGGGACTACGAGAGCGCGCAGGCCTGTCTGAAGGCCACCGGCTGCGATGCGGTGATGATCGGTCGCGGCGCCCTGAATGTGCCGAACCTCAGCCGGGTGGTGAAATATAACGAGCCGCGAATGCCGTGGGCAGACGTCGTTACGCTGCTGCAAAAATACAGCCGACTGGAAAAGCAGGGCGACACCGGCTTGTATCACGTCGCGCGAATTAAACAGTGGCTGAGTTATTTACGCAAAGAGTACGATGAAGCGCTGGGATTATTTCAGGAGATTCGGACATTGCAGACTTCGTCTGAAATTGCCCGGGTGATTCAGTCAAAATAATAAGCGTTAAATTGCTCACACTTTTTTAAACCAGAAAACCGTTCTGGTTTTCAACGTGGCGCGACGGTGTTAAGGTGCCACTGTTTTCAACGCAGGATTGTTACTGGTTAACAGGCAAAACCTAAGCGTTTCACAGCATTTTCGCTGTGGAGCGCTTAGGTTTTTTTTTGCCTCTCGTTTACGCAGGAGAGAAATTTGGCTTAGCGCTTTTTACTGATTTAAAAAAATGAAATATCGACAGGAAATAGAAAAATTTCCTGCGGCCGGTTACGCACAAAATACTCAATCACAGGTTGTTATTATGGCATATAAAAATAAATTCTTTGCACTCGCCTTATTAGCGATATCCCCGCTGTCGGTGGCGCAGGACTGGAACGGAACGGTATTAGGTTTTGAAGCTCCGCCGGAGCCTGTTCTGGGCGAAATGCTCGGCATACGTAAAATCCTCAACGATAACGGTTTTACCTATAACCTCGGATACCTGAATGAAATTGGCTGGAACGGCGGTGGCGGATATAACCACGACTCCCACGTGGCCTATATTGACCAGTTTGCGCTGACCTTCAACCAGGACCTGGAGCGCTGGACCGGTATCCCGGACGCGCGTATCGAGGGGAATATCGTCAACCGTAACCACAATGACGACCTCACCACTAAACGCGTACAGGACCCGCGCGTTAACTTTAACGATCTGACCCAGGAGAGCTGGGGCGGGCAGTCGATTACCCGTCTGGGCTGGCTGACCTTTGCCCGCAGCTTTGACGACCGGCGTCTGACCTGGCGCATCGGGATGATGAACAAGGTGCAGACCTTCGATCAAATCATCCCCTGTGATTTCCAGCTCCTGTCGCAGTGCGGCGGGAAGTCAGCCAACTCGCTGACGTGGAACAACTGGAACGTTCACACCTGGGGCACCACGCTTGCCTATAAATTAACGCCGACGCTGACCTTAAAAGGTGGCGTGATGGAGCAAAATCCCGAGGCCTCCAGCCGCAGCCACGCGTGGAGCTGGTCGACGAAGGGCAGCAAAGGGGTTTTACTGCCGGTTGAAATTGAAGCGCGTCCGCTGATTAACGGCCTGCCGGGGGCGTATAACCTGGGCGTGGTGTTTACCAACGCGCCGCAAACCGATCTCTATCGCGGCAAATCCGGCGGGGCGGGCGCGACGGACCCGAACGGGTTCGAAACGCACAGCCGGACCTGGTTTATGTACGCCGGGCTAAACCAGCAGCTTACGCAGCATCAGGACGATCCGAATCGCGGGTTGAGCACCTCTTTCAGCATGAGCCTTGCGGATCAGAGTACCAACTACATGCATCAGGTTTACGCCGCCTCGCTGCGCTACCGCGGGCTTTTTGACGCGCGGCCGGAAGACTGGATTGGCTTCGGGCTAACCTGGATTGATATGAGCAGCCAGTACGCCCGCAACCAGCGCTATATGAACAGCCTGAGCGGCGTGTCGGACTATAACGATCCGGCGTATCACCCGGAGCCAGGCCACTCCCTGAACGGTGAGTTTTATTATCGCTTCCGTCCGGTGTCGTGGCTGGAGCTGCAGCCGGGCATTCAGTACTGGCACCATCCCGGCGGGGTCAGTCGCACCCAGGATGCCTGGGTTACCGAGCTGAAAACGGTGGTGAGCTTCTGATATCACCGTAGCAAGTTCGATCCGCGTCACGTTTCTGACGCGTGATGCATTGAGGCTATGAATGAAACTGATAGAGTGCCAGAACTGGATTGTTACTGCTTAGGCAGGCAAAACCTGATTTTCTGGCATCTGCCGGAGGTCAGGTTTTTTTGTTTCTGGGGTTCAGATGAAAATCGCCAAGATACTCAATAATAACGTGGTGGTTGTTCAGGATGAGCGCGGGCGCGAACAGGTGGTGATGGGCCGTGGGCTGGCCTTTCAGAAGCGCGTCGGCGAAGCGCTGGATACCGCGTTGGTTGAAAAGGTATTTGCGCTGCAAAGCGATGAACTGGTGCGTCGACTTGGCGAGCTGCTGAGTCAAATTCCGCTGGAAGTGATGACCACCTGCGACCGCATCATCGGGCTGGCGGCGCAGCGACTGGGCAAGCTGCAGGAGAGTTTGTATATCACCCTCACCGACCACTGCTACTTTGCGATTGAGCGGCAGAAGAACGGGCTGGCCATCAAAAACGTGCTGCTGTGGGATATTAAACGGCTGTATCCGAAGGAGTTCGAATTAGGGCAGGAGGCGCGGGCCATTATTGCCAGACGCCTGAACGTCGAGCTGGAAGAGGATGAGGCCGGGTTTATCGCGCTGCATCTGGTCACCGCGCAGCTGAACAGCGAAATGCCGGAAGTGATGCACGTGACGCGGGTGATGCAGGAGATCCTGCAGCTGGTGAAGTATCAGCTGCAGCTTGAGTACGATGAAGACTCGCTCAGCTATCAGCGTTTTGTCACGCATCTGAAGTTTTTTGCCCAGCGGATGCTCACCCGCACCGTGGTGGAAGATGACGACGTCTCGCTGCATACGGCGGTAAAAGACAACTACGCGAAAGCGTGGAAATGCGCTGAGAAAATCGCTCAGCACCTGAACAAAAGCTATCAGCGTGAGCTGACGACCGAAGAAATTATGTTCCTCGCCATTCATATCGAGCGGGTGAGAAAAGAGGGGCGTTAAGCCTCAAAACAGGATTGTTACTGCATCACGCAGGCAAAACCTGAGCGCGGCCTTCGTCAGAAGGTCGTTCTCGGGTTTTTTTATTTTTTGTACTCAGTCAACAGGTGCCTGCAGGCATCGGATGTAAGGAAATCGAGATGGAATACCAGGCTTTAGCGAAGGATATTCTCGGCCACGTTGGCGGAAAAGAGAACATCGTCAGTCTTGTACACTGCGCGACCCGGCTTCGCTTCAAACTGAAAGAGAATCAACGGGCGGATGCGGAAGGGCTGAAGAAAAACCCGGGCGTCATCATGGTGGTCGAAAGCGGCGGCCAGTTTCAGGTAGTGATTGGCAACCACGTCCACGACGTCTGGCAGGCGGTGCGCCATGAGGCAGGCCTTACCGATGACGCGCCCGTCATGGAAGAGAGGGGCGAAAAAGGGAATCTGCTGGGCCGCCTGATTGACATTGTCTCCGGGATCTTTACCCCGTTTATCGGCATTCTGGCCGCGTCCGGTATTCTGAAAGGGCTGCTGGCGCTGGCGGTGGTGTGCGGCTGGCTCAGCACCGAGAGCGGCACCTATAAAATCTGGTTCGCCGCCAGCGACGCGCTGTTCTTCTTCTTCCCGCTGGTGCTGGGCTATACCGCCGGGAAAAAATTCGGCGGCAACCCGTTTATTACCATGGTCATCGGCGGGGCGCTCACCCATCCGATGATGATTGCGGCGTTTAACGCCAGCCAGCAGCCGGGCGCGGTATCGGACGCCTTTTTGGGCATTCCCGTCACCTGGTTTAACTACAGCTCGTCGGTGATCCCGATTATTCTCGCCGCGTGGGTCAGCTGCTGGCTGGAAAAGCAGAGCACCAGGCTGCTGCCTTCCTCGATGAAAAACTTCTTCGCGCCGCTGATCTGTCTGGGCGTGACCGTGCCGCTGACTTTCCTCGTTATCGGGCCGCTGGCGACCTGGCTGAGCCAGATGCTGGCGAACGGCTATCAGAGCATTTACGTTCTGGCACCGTGGCTGGCGGGCGCGGCGATGGGCGCGCTGTGGCAGGTCTGCGTTATTTTTGGCCTGCACTGGGGGCTAGTGCCGCTGATGATCAACAACCTGGCGGTGCTGGGGCATGACTCCATGCTGCCAATGCTATTGCCCGCGGTGTTTGGCCAGGTGGGGGCGGCGCTGGGGATCTTCCTGCGTACCCGCGATGCCCGTCAGAAGATGCTGGCGGGTTCATCGGTAACGGCCGGGATATTTGGTATCACCGAACCCGCTGTGTATGGCGTAAACCTGCCGCTGCGCCGCCCGTTTATCTTTGGCTGCGTGGCGGGAGCTATCGGCGGCGCGATTGTCGGCTTCAGCGATACCCACGTTTACTCCTTCGGCTTCGCCAATATCTTTACCATCGCCCAGATGATTCCGCCGGGTGGGGTAAACGCCACGCTGTGGGGCGGCGTGATCGGCACCGCGGTAGCGCTGGTGCTGAGCTGTGGCCTGACGCTGGTGGCAGGTATGCCGGGACGCGCAGAGGCGGAAGCTGCGGTTATGGCAAGGGAAAACGATGTCTTATCCCCGATGACCGGGACCGTTCTGGCGCTCGACCAGGTGCCGGATACCACGTTTGCCAGCGGCCTGCTGGGCAGCGGTGCCGCGATTATTCCCTCGGATAACAAAGTGGTGGCCCCGTTTGCCGGCGTGGTGGCCTCGCTGTTTCAGACCAAACACGCCATCGGCCTGCTCAGCAACAGCGGAATTGAAGTGTTGATTCACGTGGGGATCGATACCGTGAAGCTCGACGGCAGGCCGTTTACCGCCCACGTGAAGGTGGGCGACAGGGTACAGCCCGGCGATCTGCTGCTGGAGTTTGACCGACAGGCGATTATCGATGCCGGATACGACCTGGCGACCCCGATCATTATCAGTAACAGCGATGAGTATCGCGATGTGGTGACCGTGGCGGCAACGTCCGTCAGCGCCGGTGCGCCGTTACTCAGCGTAAGTCATCAATAACAGGAGAACGTGATGAAAACTTTCCCGGACGATTTTTTATGGGGCGGCGCGGTTGCCGCGAATCAGGTAGAAGGCGCGTATCTGGAGGAGGGGAAAGGGCTATCCACCTCGGACGTTCAGCCGCAGGGTGTCTTCGGCCCGGTGGTTGAGCGCGTGGCGGGCGACAGCGGCATCAAGGACGTCGCCATCGACTTCTATCACCGCTACCCGGAAGACATCAAACTCTTCGCTGAGATGGGCTTTAGCTGCCTGCGCGTCTCCATTGCCTGGACCCGCATTTTTCCGAACGGCGACGAGCAGCAGCCTAACGAGGCGGGGCTGGCGTTTTACGACCGGCTGTTTGACGAGCTGGCCGCGCACAGCATTACCCCGCTGGTGACGCTCTCGCATTACGAAATGCCGTGGGGGCTGGTGAAGCAGTACGGCGGGTGGGGCAGCCGCCAGACCATTGGGTTCTTCGAGCGCTACGCCCGTACCGTGTTTGCGCGCTACAAGGAGAAGGTGAAGCTCTGGCTGACCTTCAACGAGATCAATATGTCTCTGCACGCGCCCATGACCGGCGTGGGCCTGCCGGAAACCAGCAGTAAAGGGGAGGTGTACCAGGCGATCCACCACCAGCTGGTGGCCAGCGCGCTGGCCGTGAAGGCCTGCCACGAGATTATCCCGGATGCCAGAATCGGCAACATGCTGCTGGGCGGCCTGATGTATCCGCTGACCTGCAAGCCGGAAGATGTTCTGGAGACGCTGCAGGAAAACCGCACGTGGCAATTCTTTGGCGACGTGCAGTGCCGTGGCGCCTATCCGGGGTATATGCAGCGCTTCTTCCGCGACAATGGTATTCAGCTTGAGGTAACGGATGACGACCGCGAGGCGCTGAAATCGACCGTCGATTTTATCTCGTTCAGCTACTACATGACGGGCTGCGTTACCGCGGATGAGGCCCTCAACCAGCAGGCGCGCGGCAATATCCTGAGCATGGTGCCAAACCCGCATCTGGCAAGTTCCGAATGGGGCTGGCAGATTGACCCCATCGGCCTGCGTACCCTGCTAAACGTGCTCTGGGATCGCTATCAGAAGCCGTTGTTTATCGTGGAAAATGGCCTCGGGGCGAAGGATAAACCGGATGCGGACGGCGTAGTGCAGGATGATTATCGCATCAGCTACCTTAACGACCACCTGGTGCAGGTGCGTGAAGCCATTGACGACGGCGTTGAGGTGATGGGGTATACCAGCTGGGGGCCAATCGACCTGGTGAGCGCGTCTAAAGCTGAACTCTCCAAGCGCTACGGCTTTATTTACGTCGATCGCGATGACGGCGGTAACGGCACGCTGGCGCGCAGCCGTAAGAAAAGTTTCTACTGGTATAAAGAGGTGATTGCCACGAAAGGGGCTTCGCTGAAAGCCTGATATTAATGACGTTGCCCGGCTCTGAGCCGGGCAAATAGATCAGAAAATCATCTTGAATACGCCGGTAACCACTAAGAGCCCTATCAGAAATATAATTAAAATAACCCACAGTAATATTTTCATTCCTTTCTCCCGCTCATGTATGTCCTGAATAAGTGTAGCAGCGTATTTATATTTGGCGTGAATGCATTGAATTTAATCATTCTCTTTGGGAATAAATTTCCGGGTATTAAAATGTATGACAATTTGCGGATTGCCACGCGTTACTAAAAAAATGAACGATATCGAGCGTAACGTGCGCCTTTATTTTTTGAGTGTATGGCGTCATGAAACGTTCTCTTATTTTATCTCTGAGCGCACCCTTCGCTTTTATTCTGGCAGCCTGTGCGCCTGAACATGCCACGGTGTCTCCCGTTAAAACGCAAACCGCTGCGGCGTCGGTGAATACGGTTCTGAATCATCAGGACTGGCCGAAGAATGAGTGGTGGAAAGCGTATAACGATCCCCAGCTTAACGGGCTGATTGCGAAAGCGTTGAGCGATGCGCCGGATATGCAGATTGCCCGTCAGCGCATTACGCTTGCCGAAGCCCAGGCCAAAGCCGCAATGGCCGCTGACGGTCCGCAGATTGATTTTTCCGCCGATGCGGAACGCCAGAAAATGTCCGCCGAAGGGCTGATGGGGCCTTTCGCCCTTACCGACCCGGCTGCAGGCACCACCGGGCCGTGGTACACCAACGGCACCTTTGGGCTGACCGCAGGCTGGGATCTCGATCTGTGGGGAAAAAATCGCGCCCGGGTCGAGGCCCGGATTGGCAAAGTGAATGCGCAAAAAGCGGAGCTGGAGCAGACCCGCCAGCTGCTGGCCAGCAGCGTGGCGCGGCTCTACTGGGAGTGGCAAACTCAGGCCGCCGCAGGGGAGGTTCTCGCGCAGATCAAACATGAGCAGGACAACATAATCGGCGCCGATCGCGAACTGTATCAGCACGGGATCACCTCGTCCGTTGAAGGGGTGGAAACCGATATCGACGCCAGCAAAACCGAAGAACAGCTGGCAGAAGTCAACGGGAAGATGAAAGCCGTTGAGGCGCGTCTGGTCGCGCTGACGAATTCTTCCTCCGTAACGCTTACGCGGCATGCGCTGCCGACGGTTGACGCCGCGTTACCGCCGACGCTCGGTTATGAGCTGCTGGCACGCCGTCCGGATCTCCAGGAGGCGCACTGGTATATCGAAGCCTCCATGAGCGAGGTGGAGGCCGCCAGAGCGGCTTTCTATCCTGATGTGAACCTGATGGCGTTCTTACAGCAGGATGCCCTCCATCTGAGCGATCTGTTTCGCGCTTCAGCGCAGCAGATGGGCGTGACCGCCGGGCTTACGCTGCCGATCTTCGACAGCGGCAGGCTGAACGCCAGCCTGGATATCGCCCAGGCGCAGAACAATCTCTCGGTCGCGAACTACAACAAAGCGGTGGTCGAAGCGGTCAATCAGGTGGCGCGCACGGCCAGCGAAGTCGAAACGCTGACGGCGAAGAACCGCCATCAGCAGCAGGTCGAAAAAGATGCGGCGCGGGTTGTGGCGCTGGCGCAGGCGCGTTTCAGCGCGGGGATTGTTGCGGGCTCGCGGGTCAGTGAAGCCAGGATCCCGGCCCTCAGGGAAGACCTCGCCGGATTGTTGCTGAAAGGCCAGTATGTCGACGCCACGCTGCAGCTCACCTCGGCGCTGGGCGGCGGCTATCATCATGGCTAAAAAAGGTCATTATCTATACTTACCTCTTTGCAGTTTTTCAGGAGGTGAGTATGACCAGAGTAGCGATAGTGACCGCATCGGATTCCGGGATTGGTAAAACCACGGCGCTGATGCTCGCAGAGCGCGGGTTTGATATTGGCGTCACCTGGCACTCGGATGAAAAAGGGGCGCTGGAAACCTGCCGCGAAGTTGAAGCGCAGGGGCAGCGCGCAGAGGCTATCCATCTTGATTTAAGCGCGCTGCCGGAAGGCGCAAAGGCTATTGAAACGCTGATTGCGCGTTTTGGTCGGCTGGACGTGCTGGTTAACAATGCCGGAGCGATGACCAAAGCGCCGTTCCTTGAGATGCCGTTTGACGACTGGCGGAACATTTTCACCGTCGACGTAGACGGCGCGTTTCTCTGTTCGCAGATTGCCGCCCGGCAGATGGTGAAGCAGGGGGAAGGGGGGCGGATTGTGAATATCACCTCGGTGCACGAGCACACGCCGCTGCCGGAGGCCAGCGCCTACACGGCGGCAAAACACGCGCTCGGCGGGTTAACCAAATCCATGGCGATGGAACTGGTTAAGCACAACATTCTGGTGAACGCCGTCGCGCCGGGCGCCATTGCCACACCGATGAACGACATGGACGACAGCGAAGTGAAGGAAGGCTCAATGCCGGAAATCCCGCTGGCGCGGCCGGGCCGCACCAAAGAGATAGCCAGCCTGGTGGCATGGCTGTGCGACAGCGACGCCAGCTACACGACGGGGCAATCGTTTATTGTCGACGGGGGCTTTATGCTGGCGAACCCGCAGTTTAAGCCGGAGGGGTAGTTTTCCCTCACCCTAACCCTCTCCCAAAGGGAGAGGGAACTAAAAACACCCTCTCCCTTTGGGAGAGGGCCGGGGTGAGGGGAGGAGACCGCACTCACTCCTCATCCCGCGTCTTTTCCCGATGCTTCAGCCACAGCCTGACCCCAATCACCGCCACCACCACCAGAATCAGCCACGCCCAGTGCTTCAGGTGCTGGTCGAGATTATGCAGCCACGGGCTAATCACTTCGCCCCCTACGTAGCCGAGCGTCGTAAAGATCAGCGCCCAGGCAATCGCACCAAGAACATTGAGCGGCAGGAAAATTTTTGGCGGCAGATGGCTGGCGCCAATCAGTATCGGCCCGATAATGCGAAAGCCATACATAAAGCGCGTGCCGATGACGAACAAATAGGGATGACGTTGAATGAGCCGTTGAGCGCGGCGGATTTTCTTCTGATGCTTTGCGAAACGCTTAAGCAGCGTGGGCCCGAAGCGCAGCCCGAGAAAGTAGAGCAGCTGATCGCCAATCATTCCGCCAAGCGCGACCGCAGCGACGACCAGCGGGAATTTCAGCAATCCCTGATGCGCGGCGACGCCGCCTAACAGCGTGATGGTTTCACCTTCTGCCACGCTACCGACGACCAGCGCGGCATATCCATATTGTTCAATGAGTGCGTTAATATCCATTACGTAAATGTTATCTCCCTCTGCTTACCTCGTTTAATCATATACCCCATGAATCAACAGCGGGGAAATCAACGGAAATTTCCCACTGTACAGAAAATAATCTAAAGCCTGCATTATACTTAAGGTATCGCTGACGGGCCGACAACAAGGGGGCGCTATGAACCATGTCTGGGGACTTTTCTCCCATCCCGATCGTGAAATGCATGTCATTAAAAGTGAGAACGAGACGGTCTCGCATCATTACACGCACCATGTGCTGCTGATGGCTGCGGTGCCGGTAATATGCGCTTTTATCGGAACAACACAAATCGGCTGGAACTTCGGTGACGGCACCGTGGTTCAGCTTTCCTGGTTTACCGGGCTCTATCTGGCCATCGTTTTTTATGGCCTGATGCTGGCGGGTGTGGCGATAATGGGGCGCGTCATTCACTGGATGGCGCGTAACTACCCGCAACGTCCATCGCTGGCGCACTGTATGGTCTTTGCCGGATATGTCGCGACCCCGCTGTTCTTAAGCGGTATTGTGGCGCTCTATCCACTGGTCTGGCTGTGCGCGCTGATCGGTACCATTGCCCTCTTTTACACCGGGTATCTGCTGTATCTGGGGGTTCCAACCTTCCTGAATATCAATAAAGAAGAAGGCCTGAGTTTTTCCAGTTCAACACTCGCCATCGGGGTGCTGGTGCTGGAGGCGCTACTGGCGCTGACGGTTATTCTTTGGGGTTACGGATACCGTCTCTTCTGAGTTCACTGCATTGCTGGCGTAAATGCCAGCAATGCAGCATCTGTTCACGATTATCCGCTGGCGACAACGCCCGGTGACCGCTATGATGCCGAAGCCAGCCTGTGTTTATCCGTTGATACAGGCGGTGTACGTCATGACGTGCGTGAATAATTATCAGAAGTCTCACCATGCTGAAATTCCGAGTCTCTTTACTTAGCCTGGCGCTGCTGCTGGGTGCGTCCGCTGCCGTGCCGGCCGTCGCTAAAACGCCCGCGGTGACCGCCGCTGCTGCTCAGCCGCAAATTGCGTCCGGCAGCGCGATGATTGTCGATCTCAACACCAATAAGGTGATCTACGCCAGCCATCCGGACCTGGTGCGCCCGATCGCCTCGATTACCAAATTAATGACCGCGATGGTGGTGCTTGATGCACATCTGCCGCTGGACGAAAAATTGAAAGTGGACATCAGCCACACGCCGGAGATGAAGGGGATCTACTCTCGCGTGCGGCTGAACAGTGAAATCAGCCGTAAAAATATGCTGCTGCTGGCGCTGATGTCGTCTGAAAACCGTGCGGCGGCGAGCCTGGCGCACCACTATCCGGGCGGCTATGACGCCTTTATCCGCGCGATGAACGCGAAAGCCAAAGCGCTGGGGATGACCAATACGCATTATGTTGAACCGACGGGTCTGTCGATCAACAACGTCTCCACGGCCCGCGATCTGACGAAACTGCTGATTGCCAGCAAACAGTATCCGCTGATTGGTCAGCTCAGCACCACCCGTGAAGAGATGGCGACCTTTGCGAACCCGGCCTATATGCTGCCGTTCCGCAACACTAACCATCTGGTATACCGCGATAACTGGAATATTCAGTTAACCAAAACCGGCTTTACCAACGCGGCAGGACACTGTCTGGTGATGCGCACCGTGTTTAACGGTAAGCCGGTGGCGCTGGTGGTGATGGATGCCTTCGGCAAATATACCCACTTCGCGGACGCGAGCCGCCTGCGTACCTGGATTGAAACCGGGAAAGTGCAGCCCGTTCCGGCCGCAGCATTGACGTATAAAAAGCAGAAAGCGGAACAGATGGCGACGGCGCAGAACGACTGAGTCGTTTGTACGCGCTGATGCCCTTACCCCGACCCTCTCCCGCAGGGAGAGGGCGAAAACACTAAAAACGGTAACCCAGGTTACCGTTTTGCGTTTATTCCGGCAGCGTCCAGTCCCCATCGTTGAGCGAGCGCTGCATAATCACCGTATCCCGCCAGTCGCCTTTCTTATACCCCACGCTGCGCAGCTGACCGACAATCTCGAAGCCGTGCTTTTTATGCAGCCGCAGCGAGCCGGCATTATTGTTGCCATCGCCCACAACGGCAATCATCTGCCGCCACGGGCCTTGCTCGCAGCGGGCGATCAGCGCATCCATTAATGCCGAGCCAAAACCGCGCCCGGTAATGCTGGCATCCACGTAAATCGACTCTTCCAGGGTATAGCGGTAGGCGTGTCGCGGGCGGTAAGGCGTGGCGTAGCAGTAGCCCACCACGATGCCGCGATACAGCGCGATAAGCCACGGCAAACCGCTCTCAGCCACGCTTTTCATACGCTGACGCATTTCGTCGATGGTAGGGGGGACTTCTTCAAATGACGCGCGCCCGTGCAGCACATGCCATGCATAGATGGCGGCGATGGCATGCACATCATCGGGAAGGGCATCGCGCACTTCCAGTTCGGTCTCGGATAAAACATCAACAGCCGACATGATGTGCCTGCTCCTCGTTATAGAAAGCCGGAGAAACGTTCCTCCGGCGTCAGACGGTTACTCTATTACGATTAAGGCGCGCTAAACAATCTCTCAAATTTGGCTATAGGAATTAATCAGACGCTTGCGTTACGCGCTGCTCCGCGTCCGCGCTCTCTTTCCAGTATTTCTTCCGCGTTGTTTTACCAATGCCGGGATTCATGCTGTTTGTAGGGTCATTCTCGCGATAAAACTGCTTAAGTGCGTCAGGGGCTTTATAAAGATGCCCGACGTTATGTTCCGCAGGATATTGTGCGCCGCGTTCACGCAGCAGGGCGAGCATCTGCTCCTTCAGTTCGTGCGCATCGACCCCTTTTTTGACGATGTAATCCTGATGGAAGACATAACACATAAAGTGGCCGTAATAGAGCTTATGCACCAGCTTGCTGTCGATTTCCGGCGGGAGGTGCTCAAACCACTCGGTGTCGTTACGTCGCAGGGCGATATCCAGCGCCAGAATGTCTTCCACCTCTTCCGAATGCACCGCCTGATAACGGATGGCGGCGCCCGCGGCGGCAAAACGGTGCAGGAACGCTTTGCTGCCCTCTTCAGGCGTACAGGCAAAGAAATCCCCTTCGGCGGTTTTGAAGAATTCGGTCAGCCAGGACTGCGCTTCGGCAATTCCGTCCCCGGCCATTTTCAGCAGCAGGTGGTGCTCGTACTTATCGCGCCAGGTTTTCATTCGCTCCGGCAGATGCGCCGGGAAAACGTTGCCCAGCTTCTGCATAAAGCGGTCGGTGAAGTGGGGTTTGAACAGCGACACCTTCTCCAGCATCGCGTCGGTGCGGCCCTTCATGGTGAAGAAGAACGGCATTTTGTCGGTGCCGAGCTTGTCGATCATCAGGAACGTATCTTTGCCGTAACGCTCGGCGATGTCGTAAATGTCCCGGTGCATGTACTCGCCCGCCACCGGCAGATGGGTGAATTCGCCCAGAATATGACGACGAATTTCGGTCAGAACCTCAGGCTGATTGGTACCAATGTAAAACACCTGCTGCTTTTTCTCCGCCGGGAAGGTATCCAGACGTACGGCAAACACGGCCAGCTTCCCGGCGCAGCCGGAGGATTCAAACAGGCGGTCCGGGTCGGCGTTGTAGCGCGCCGGCGTATCGGCGTCGATATCCCGCACGCGGGTGACGTAGTCGTGATCGTGCGCATGACGACCGTCGTGCTGAACGTCTTCGTCCTTCACGCGATCGTCGTCGAGCTTGCTGAGGATCTGTTCCGGCGTTACGCCGAGATCGATACCCAGATGGTTCACCAGCGTCAGCTTGCCGTTTTCGTCAATACGGGCAAACAGCGACATCTCGGTGTAGGCCGGGCCGCGCTGCACCAGCGAACCGCCGGAGTTGTTGCAGATCCCACCGACCACCGAGGCGCCAATGCAGGAGGAGCCAATCACCGAGTGCGGCTCACGGCCCAGCGGCTTAAGCGCTTTTTCCAGGGAGTAGAGCGTCGTGCCGGGGAACGCGAGCACCTGCTCGCCTTTATCCAGCAGGTGCAGTTTGTCGAGGCGCAGGGTGCTGATAATCACGATGTCGCGATCGTAATCGTTGCCGTTCGGCGTGGAGCCTTCGGTCAGGCCGGTATTGGCGGCCTGCATTAAAATAATCTTGTCGGCGGCGACGCATGCGCTCAGCACGCGCCACAGCTCCAGCAGCGTGCCGGGGAAGACCACCGCCAGCGCCTCGCCCTGACCGGAGCGGAAACCTTTGCGGTAGCGGGCGGTTTTGGCCGGGTCGGTAAGCAGGTGAGAGGAGCCAACCAGGCGCGACAGTTCGTTAATAAAAGTCGTGTTATCGTTTGTTCGAACAGAAGTCATCTTCCACTCCTTGTGGTGGGGCAAATTTCTCGCTGTAAAGCATAGCGCGATTAACTGTTAAGCGGTCGAGTATTCACGAGAAAAATCAGAGAATAACCCTGCAACGTTTCGAGGGTTTGTGGCACACTGCGCTTTTCGCACGGTATGGCCGAGATCGTCCGGCGGTTATTGATGAGAGAGTAAAACGACATGAAATGGCTATGTTCTGTAGGTGTCGCCGTCAGCCTGGCGCTGCAACCTGCGCTGGCAGAGGATTTGTTTGGTAATCACCCGCTCACGCCTGAAGCACGGGACGCGTTTGTCACGGAATTGCTCAAGAAAATGACGGTTGATGAGAAAATCGGCCAGCTGCGTCTTATCAGCGTCGGTCCGGATAACCCGAAAGAGGCCATCCGCGAGATGATCAAAGACGGGCAGGTTGGAGCCATCTTTAATACCGTCACCCGCCAGGATATCCGCAAGATGCAGGATCAGGTGATGGATCTCAGCCGCCTGAAAATTCCGCTGTTCTTTGCCTATGACGTGGTGCACGGCCAGCGTACCGTCTTCCCGATTAGCCTCGGTTTAGCCTCTTCCTTTAACCTCGACGCGGTGAAAACCGTCGGGCGCGTGTCGGCTTATGAAGCGGCGGACGACGGCCTGAACATGACCTGGGCGCCAATGGTGGACGTCTCGCGCGATCCGCGCTGGGGCCGCGGTTCGGAAGGCTTTGGTGAAGACACCTATTTAACCTCCACGATGGGGAAAACCATGGTGGAAGCGATGCAGGGCAAAAGCCCGGCGGATCGCTACTCGGTGATGACCAGCGTCAAACACTTCGCGGCCTATGGCGCGGTTGAAGGCGGGAAAGAGTACAACACCGTCGACATGAGCCCGCAGCGCCTGTTCAACGACTACATGCCGCCGTACAAGGCAGGGCTGGATGCGGGCAGCGGCGCGGTGATGGTAGCGCTGAACTCGCTGAACGGCACGCCTGCGACGTCCGATTCCTGGCTGCTGAAAGACGTCCTGCGCGATCAGTGGGGCTTTAAGGGCATCACCGTTTCCGACCACGGCGCGATTAAAGAGCTGATTAAGCACGGTACCGCCTCCGATCCGGAAGACGCGGTGCGCGTGGCGCTCAAGTCGGGCATCAACATGAGCATGAGCGACGAGTACTACAGCAAATACCTGCCGGGGCTGGTGAAGAGCGGCAAGGTCACAATGGCGGAGCTGGACGATGCCGCGCGCCACGTGCTGAACGTGAAATACGACATGGGGCTGTTTAACGATCCGTACAGCCATCTGGGGCCGAAGGATTCTGACCCGGCAGATACCAACGCTGAAAGCCGTCTGCACCGCAAAGAAGCGCGTGACGTGGCGCGCGAAAGCCTGGTGCTGCTGAAAAACCGCCTCGACACGCTGCCGCTGAAAAAATCCGGCACCATTGCCGTGGTGGGCCCGCTGGCCGACAGCAAGCGCGACGTGATGGGCAGCTGGTCTGCCGCAGGCGTGGCCGACCAGTCCGTGACCGTGCTGACCGGGATTAAGAGTGCCGTGGGTGATAACGCGAAAGTGGTGTACGCCAAAGGGGCGAACGTCACCAACGATAAAGACATCGTCACCTTCCTCAACCAGTACGAGGAAGCGGTGAAGGTCGATCCGCGCACGCCGAAGGAGATGATCGACGAGGCGGTGAATACCGCGAAACAGTCTGACGTGGTTGTCGCGGTCGTGGGCGAAGCGCAGGGTATGGCGCACGAGGCCTCCAGCCGTACCGACATCACCATTCCGCAGAGCCAGCGCGATCTGATCGCCGCCCTGAAAGCCACCGGCAAGCCGCTGGTGCTGGTACTGATGAACGGTCGTCCGCTGGCGCTGGTGAAAGAGGACCAGCAGGCTGACGCCATTCTGGAAACCTGGTTCGCTGGTACCGAAGGCGGTAACGCCATCGCCGACGTGCTGTTTGGTGATTACAACCCGTCGGGCAAGCTGCCGATGTCCTTCCCGCGCTCCGTTGGGCAGATCCCGGTCTACTACAGCCACCTGAACACCGGTCGCCCGTATAACGCCGACAAGCCGAACAAGTACACGTCCCGTTACTTCGACGAAGCTAACGGCCCGCTGTATCCGTTTGGTTACGGTCTGAGCTACACCAGCTCCAAGGTTTCTGACGTGAAAATGTCGGCGCCGACCCTGAAGCGTGACGGCAAAGTTACCGCCAGCGTCGAGGTGACCAACACCGGCAAGCGCGAAGGGGCAACGGTGATCCAGATGTACGTGCAGGATGTCACCGCCTCGATGAGCCGTCCTGTTAAGCAGCTGCGCGGCTTCGAGAAGGTCAATCTGAAGCCTGGCGAAACCCAAACCATCAGCTTCCCGATTGACGTGGAGGCGCTGAAGTTCTGGAACCAGCAGATGAAATACGATGCGGAACCGGGCAAGTTTAACGTCTTTATCGGGGTGGATTCTGCCCGCGTGAATAAAGGCGAGTTCGAGCTGCTGTAACCTTCCCTTCTTTGCATCCCCCGGCTTCCGGGGGATGCGTCTTACGTTATGCTAAAAAGGCATTTTGCCGGGTAAATCCGCTGTTTTAAGCTACGCTTTTCTCTCAAGCCTCTGAAAAAGGCGATAAAAAAATGAGGATAGCGGAATGACGATTGCAAAGGGGATGTTGGGATCTGCGGTGCTGCTGGCGGCGCTAAGCCTGCCGTTACAGGCGGCGGAGCCGGTAAAAGTGGGCTCAAAGATCGATACCGAAGGCGCGCTGCTCGGCAATATTATTTTGCAGGTGCTGGAAAGCCACGGCGTGAAAACCGTCAATAAAGTTCAGCTGGGCACCACGCCCGTCGTGCGCGGGGCGATCACCTCCGGCGAGCTGGATATCTATCCGGAATACACCGGCAACGGGGCATTCTTCTTCAAAGATGAAAACGATCCGGCATGGAAAAACGCCAAAGCCGGGTATGAGAAAGTCAAAAAACTGGACGCAGAACAGAACAAGCTGGTCTGGCTGACGCCGGCCCCGGCCAACAACACCTGGACTATCGCCGTGCGCAAGGACGTGGCGGAGAAAGGTAAGCTGACTACGCTTGCGGATCTCAGCCGCTATCTGAAAGAGAAGGGCGACTTTAAGCTGGCAGCGTCCGCGGAGTTTATCGAGCGTCCTGACGCGCTCCCGGCGTTCGAAAAAGCCTACGACTTCAAGCTTGACCAGGCGCAGCTGCTCTCGCTGGCGGGCGGGGATACGGCGGTAACCATTAAGGCGGCGGCGCAGCAAACTTCCGGCGTTAACGCGGCAATGGCCTACGGCACCGACGGCCCGGTGGCGGCGCTCGGCCTGCAAACCCTGACCGATCCAAAAGGCGTACAGCCGATTTACGCCCCGACCCCGGTCGTGCGCGAGGCGGTGCTGAAAGCCTATCCGGATATTGCAGAATGGCTCAAGCCGGTCTTCGAAAAACTGGATGAAAAAACGCTGCAACAGCTGAATGCCAGCATTGCCGTCGAGGGGCTGGATGCCAAAAAAGTGGCCGCCGACTTCCTGAAACAACAAGGGCTTGTGAAGTAACGGGAAAGGGCTGTGCCAATAAAATGTCATAACCGCGTACTGCTGCTGTTGGCCTGCGTGGCCATCGCGGCAGTCGCGCTGCCGTTTGTGAATGTCGCCCCTAACCGCCTGATGTCAGGGGAGGGGCGCTCTCTCTGGGACGTCTGGTCCTTTACGCCGTGGTGGCTGACGGCGGCGCTGGCCGCGTGGGTTGCTCTTTCATTCTGGCAAGGGCGCACGGCGCAGTGGCTGACGCTGCTCCTCGCTGAAGGGCTGTTTATCATCCTGTTCTGGGGGGCCGGGCAGGCGGCGACGCATATGGCGTCAGCGGAAAGTCCGCTGGCGAGAACCACGGTGGGCAGCGGCCTCTGGCTGTGGCTGGCGCTGTGTCTGCTGGCCAGCAGCGACGCCATTCGTCGACTCATCTCCAGCGGCGTCTGGCGCTGGGTGCTCAACGCGCAGATATGGTGCATTCCCTTGTTCCTGCTGTTCAGCGGTGAGCTGAACAATCTCTCGCTGCTGAAAGAGTACGCCAACCGTCAGGAGGTGTTTGATGATGCCCTGGCGCAACACCTGACGATCCTTTTTGGCACGCTGATCCCGGCTCTGCTGATCGGGATACCGCTCGGCATGTGGTGCTATCGTCATCCTTCACGCCAGGGTGGGGTGTTTGCCGTGCTCAACGTGATCCAGACCATACCTTCCGTCGCGCTGTTTGGCCTGCTGATTGCCCCGCTGGCGGGGCTGGTGAAGTCATTTCCGGTGCTGGGTACGCTCGGCATAGCCGGAACGGGGTTAACGCCCGCGCTTATCGCGCTGGTGCTGTATGCGTTGCTGCCGCTGGTGCGCGGCGTGGTCGCGGGGCTGGGTCAGGTCGCGCCGGATGTGCTTGAAAGCGCCCATGCGATGGGGATGAGCGCGCGGCAGTGTTTCTGGAAAATTCAGCTGCCGCTGGCGCTGCCCCTGCTGCTGCGCAGCCTGCGGGTGGTGGCGGTACAAACCGTCGGCATGGCGGTGATAGCGGCGCTGATTGGTGCGGGCGGCTTTGGCGCGCTGGTGTTTCAGGGGCTGCTCAGCAGTGCCCTCGATCTGGTGTTACTGGGCGTGGTGCCCACGATTGCGCTGGCGGTTGTCGTCGACGCGCTGTTTGCCTTATGGCTCGCGCTGCTCAGGAGAAGAGCCAATGATTGAATTTCATGATGTCAGTAAAACCTTTGCCGGTCGCCCGGCGGCGAGCCACCTGAATCTGAACTTTGCCGAGGGAGCGTTTTCCGTGCTGATTGGCACCTCGGGCTCGGGAAAATCCACCACCCTGAAGATGATCAACCGCCTGGTTGAGCACGACAGCGGGCTGATCCGCTTTGCCGGGGAAGAGATCCGCAGTCTGCCGGTGCTGGAGCTGCGCCGCCGGATGGGCTATGCCATTCAGTCTATCGGCCTGTTTCCGCACTGGACGGTGGCGCAGAACATCGCCACCGTGCTGCAGCTGGAGAAATGGTCGCGGGTGAAAATCGCCGACCGGGTGGATGAACTCATGTCGCTCCTGGGGCTGGAGCCCGCGCTGCGCGATCGCTATCCGCACCAGCTTTCCGGAGGCCAGCAGCAGCGCGTGGGCGTGGCGCGCGCGCTGGCGGCTAACCCGCAGGTACTGCTGATGGATGAACCCTTCGGCGCGCTGGATCCGGTCACGCGCGGGGCGCTGCAGGCGGAGATGACCCGCATTCACCGCATTCTCGGACGCACGATCGTTCTCGTGACGCACGATATTGATGAAGCTCTGCGCCTGGCCGACCATCTGGTGCTGATGGATCATGGCGAAGTGGTGCAGCAGGGCTCGCCGCTTGAGCTATTAACATGGCCGAAGAACGACTTTGTGCGCGAGTTTTTTGGCCGCAGCGAGCTGGGCGTGAGGCTGCTCTCCCTGCGGACGGTCAGCGACTATATGCGTCGGGAGGAGGTACCGGTGAGCGGCGAACCGCTGCAGGCGCAGATGAGCCTGCGGGATGCCCTCTCGGCGTTTGTCGCGCGTCAGTGCGAGGTATTGCCCGTCTCGGACTCCCGCGGTACGCCGTGCGGAACCTTACATTTTCGCGATCTGCTGGCCGGGGAGGTGACGCGTGAAGGCACTGCGTGATCCGCTCCTCTGGCTGGTAGCGCTCTTTGTCGCCTTACTGTTTCTGATGCCCCACAGCGCGGCGCTGTTTAATGCTCTTTTCCCGGGGCTGCCGCGGCCGGTCTATCAGCAGGAGAGCTTCATTAATCTCGCTCTGGCGCATCTCTGGCTGGTGGCGCTCTCAAGCGCCATCGCGGTTGTGTTGGGGGTAGGGGCAGGCATCGCGGTCACGCGGCCTGCGGGCAAGGAGTTTCGTCCGCTGGTGGAAACGATAGCGGCGATTGGCCAGACGTTTCCCCCGGTGGCGGTGCTGGCGATAGCGGTTCCGGTGATGGGCTTTGGTCAGCAGCCCGCCATTATCGCGCTGATTTTATACGGCGTATTGCCGGTGCTGCAGGGCACGCTGGCGGGCCTCGCGGCGGTACCGGCGTCGGTGCTGAGCGTGGCAGAAGGGATGGGGATGAGTCGCGGCCAGCGGCTGCGCAAGGTTGAACTGCCACTTGCGGCGCCGGTTATCATTGCCGGGATCCGCACGTCGGTGATTATTAACATCGGGACGGCGACCATTGCGTCTACGGTCGGTGCCAATACGCTGGGAACGCCGATTATTATCGGCCTGAGCGGGTTTAATACGGCTTATATCGTGCAGGGGGCGGTGCTGGTCGCGCTGGCGGCAATCGTCGTCGATCGCCTTTTTGAGCGGCTGGCGCTGTACCTCAGCCGACACCGCCGCGAACAATAAACGAGTATCCTGCCAGCATCACGCCGCCGATACCGCTCACGGCCATCAGGACAAAAAGGGTAATAATGGCCAGTTTGGTTGCCTTCATCATGTGCTCCTGTTGTTAACGGAACAATTATACGGTGAAGCGCAGCTGTTAATGAACCATTAAATGCCGTTATGGCTCATCCGGGCCAAGGGAATAAACCGGGTAACCATTCTCTCGCCATTCCGTCAGCAGCTGTTGCTGCGTGGCGGACGGCACTTCTCCACACCAGACCAGCAGGGTCTGACCGTCGAAAAACTCGGGCTTAAGCTGCGCCAGCGAGTGCGCCAGGACATCCACGCGCCAGCCCTTCTGGGTCGCAATCCACGCTTCCAGCCACAGGCGGGTGGTATCGTGCACGTTCCAGCCGACCACCAGCGCATCTTTTCCGGCTTTGTTCTTCGCTGAGGCAAGGCAGACGGCAATATAGTTGATCAGCACCCCGTCGAGCATGCTGAGCAGCGCCTGCAGGGTGGACTGCTGGCATTGCAGACGTCGACGGAGCGGAATGAAAAGATGGGAGATCAGCGTCTGTGCCGGATAGTCGCGGCCCTGCTCTTTTATCCATGCGCGCAGGCGCTGAAGATTCCCCGCCTGCAGAAGCCGCAGCAGGGTTTCCTGTTGTTCGCGCCAGAGGTGTTGCGTGTCCGGGTCATCATGGCTCAGCAGGGACTTCACTTTGCCGACCTGCACTCCGTTGTCGATCCAGCTTTTAATTTCGCGGATGCGGTCGATATCGGCCTCATTGAAAAGGCGATGCCCACCGTCGGTCCTCTGCGGTTTAAGCAATCCATACCGTCGCTGCCACGCCCGTAGGGTAACGGGATTGATATCACAAAGGAGTGCCACTTCACCTATCGTGTAAAGCGCCATATTCGCCCCCTGGCTTACGCGTTCCCAGCTTAACTGTAGACCCACTTTGGCGAACCAGGAAGGATTGATTGATTTTTGAACAAACAATGCGAAGCATGCGCGATATTCAGAAAAAGGTGTGATAACGGACACGATTTTGCGCTTTTTTGGGATGCTTCAAAGAAAGTAAACCCGCATCAGTGTATGTTACGCGTTTTTAGCGTGTGCGGTTTTGAGTATGTACGAGTTTAATCTGGTGCTGCTGTTGCTTCAGCAGATGTGCGTGTTTCTTGTCATTGCCTGGCTGATGAGCAAAACGCGCCTGTTTATCCCGCTGATGCAGGTTACCGTACGTCTGCCGCATAAGCTGCTCTGCTACGTTACCTTCTCTATTTTCTGCATTATGGGGACCTATTTTGGCCTCCATATCGAAGACTCTATTGCCAACACGCGCGCTATCGGCGCGGTGATGGGCGGGCTGCTGGGCGGTCCCGTCGTCGGTGGCCTTGTTGGCTTAACCGGGGGGCTGCATCGCTATTCCATGGGCGGAATGACGGCGCTCAGCTGTATGATCTCAACGATCGTGGAAGGGCTGCTCGGCGGCCTGGTGCACAGCTACATGATCAAACGCGGCCGCCCGGATAAAGTCTTTAGCCCGCTTACCGCCGGTGCCATTACCTTTGTGGCCGAAGTGGCGCAGATGGCGATCATTCTGCTCATTGCCCGTCCGTTTGAAGATGCGCTGCACCTGGTCAGCAGTATTGCCGCTCCGATGATGGTCACCAACACCGTGGGTGCGGCGCTGTTTATGCGCATTCTGCTCGACAAGCGCGCCATGTTTGAGAAGTACACCTCGGCGTTTTCCGCCACGGCGCTGAAGGTCGCCGCCTCGACCGAAGGGATCCTGCGCCAGGGGTTTAACGAAGAGAACAGCATGAAGGTCGCGCAGGTGCTCTACAAGGAGCTGGATATCGGCGCGGTGGCCATAACCGATCGCGAGCGGCTGCTGGCCTTTACCGGCACCGGGGACGATCACCATCTGCCGGGTAAACCGATCTCCTCAGCCTATACGCTGCGCGCCATTGAAACCGGTGAGGTGGTGTATGCCGACGGTAACGAAGTGCCTTACCGCTGTTCGCTGCATCCGCAGTGCAAGCTGGGCTCCACGCTGGTGATTCCGCTGCGCGGGGAAAATCAGCGGGTGATGGGGACTATCAAGCTGTATGAGGCCAAAAACCGTCTGTTCAGCTCCATCAACCGCACGCTGGGGGAGGGGATAGCCCAGCTGCTGTCCGCGCAAATCCTCGCCGGGCAGTATGAGCGGCAGAAAGCCCTGCTGACGCAGTCCGAAATTAAGCTGCTGCATGCTCAGGTCAACCCGCATTTCCTGTTTAATGCCCTCAACACGCTCAAAGCGGTGATCCGCCGCGACAGCGATCAGGCCGCGCAGCTGGTGCAGTTTCTGTCGACCTTTTTCCGTAAGAACCTGAAACGGCCGTCTGAGATCGTGACCCTCGCCGATGAGATTGAGCACGTGAATGCCTATCTGCAGATCGAGCAGGCGCGTTTCCAGTCGCGCCTGCAGGTGTCGCTCTCCGTTCCGGACGAGCTGGCGTATCAGCATCTCCCGGCCTTTACCCTGCAGCCTATTGTCGAAAACGCCATTAAACACGGCACGTCACAGCTTCTGGGAACGGGGGAGATAACCATTGCCGCCAGCCGTTTCAACCACCATCTGGTGCTGGATATTGAAGATAATGCCGGGCTTTACCAGCCTTCCGCCTCGGGCGGTTTAGGGATGAGCCTGGTGGATAAACGCCTGCGCGCCCATTTTGGCGACGACTGCGGCATTACCGTCGCCTGTGAGCCAGACCGATTTACCCGTATTACCGTACGACTGCCGCTGGAGGAAAACGCATGTTAAGAGTGCTGATCGTGGATGACGAGCCGCTGGCACGAGAAAACCTGCGCGTTCTGCTGCAGGAGCAGCCTGATATTGAGATTGTGGGGGAGTGCGCGAACGCCATTGAGGCCATCGGCGCGGTGCACAAGCTGCGCCCGGACGTGCTGTTCCTCGACATTCAAATGCCCCGCATCAGCGGGCTGGAGATGGTCGGCATGCTCGACCCGGCGCATCGCCCCTATATCGTGTTTCTGACGGCGTTCGACGAATATGCCGTTAAGGCTTTTGAGGAGCACGCGTTTGACTATTTACTCAAGCCGATTGAAGAGAAGCGTCTGGAAAAAACGCTCACCCGTTTACGCCAGGAGCGAACCGTACAGGACGTCACGCTGCTGCCGGAAAACCAGCAGCCGCTGAAGTTTATCCCCTGCACCGGGCACAGCCGAATTTATCTTCTGCAGATGGATGATGTGGCGTTTGTCAGCAGCCGCCTGAGCGGGGTGTTTGTCACCAGCGCCGAAGGGAACGAAGGGTTTACCGAGCTGACCCTGCGCACGCTGGAGAGCCGCACGCCGCTGATCCGCTGCCATCGCCAGTATCTGGTGAACATGGCGCACCTGAAGGAGATCCGCCTGGAAGATAACGGCCAGGCCGAGCTGGTGCTGCGTGCCGGGCAAACGGTACCCGTCAGCCGTCGCTATCTCAAGAGTTTGAAAGAGGCGATTGGCCTGTAAAACTGGTACACTGCGCGCCATTGCATCATCGACATTCGAAGGCTCTATGCTAAGTAACGACATTCTTCGTAGCCTGCGCTACACCCTGAAAGCAAACAACAACGACATGGTGCGCATTCTTGCGCTGTCGGACATGGAATCCACGTCTGCCGGTTTCGATACCTGGATGACCAAAGAAGACGAAGAGGGCTTCGTTCGCTGCCCGGACATCATTCTGTCGGGTTTCCTGAATGGCCTGATTTACGACAAACGTGGCAAGGATCCGGCCGCGCCGGAGCTGGCGCTGGAGCGTCGCGTGAACAACAACACGGTGCTGAAAAAGCTGCGCATCGCGTTCTCGCTGAAAACGGACGATATTGTGGCGATCATGACCGAGCAAAAATACCGCGTATCCGTGCCGGAAGTGACCGCCATGATGCGCGCGCCGGACCACAAAAACTACCGCGAGTGCGGCGACCAGTTTCTGCGTAATTTCCTGCGCGGGCTGACCCACCGGGTGCATCACCCGAAAGCGTGATTTAGCCGGGTGGCAGCTTCGCCTTACCCGGCCTACAAAACCCGTAAGCCCGTGCAAGCGTAGCGCCGCCGGGCAAAAAAAAGCCGGAGATTATCTCCGGCTTTTTTGTTATTTCACCTGCTGGCCAGGCTTCGCGCCTTCATCAGGGCTTAACAGGAAGATATCTTTCCCGCCAGGGCCTGCGGCCATCACCATCCCTTCAGAGATGCCGAAGCGCATTTTGCGCGGCGCCAGGTTCGCCACCATCACGGTCTGACGACCGATCAGCAACTGCGGGTCCGGGTACGCAGAACGAATGCCGGAGAAGACGTTACGCTTCTCGCCGCCCAGATCCAGCGTCAGGCGCAGCAGCTTGTCAGAACCTTCCACGAATTCCGCGTTTTCGATCAGCGCCACGCGCAGGTCGACTTTGGCGAAATCGTCAAAGGTAATGGTTTCCTGAATCGGATCGTCTGCCAGCGGGCCGGTCACCGGTGCCGCAGCCGCTTTAACCTCTTCTTTAGACGCTTCCACCAGGGCTTCAACCTGCTTCATCTCGATGCGGTTGTACAGCGCCTTGAAGGTGTTCACCTTGTGGCCGAGCAGCGGCTGCGCCATGGCATCCCAGGTCAGTTCGGTGTTCAGGAACGCTTCAGCGCGGGATGCCAGCTGCGGCAGAACCGGCTTCAGGTACGTCATCAGCACGCGGAACAGGTTGATGCCCATGGAGCAGATGGCCTGCAGATCGGCATCGCGACCTTCCTGTTTGGCGACAACCCACGGTGCCTGTTCGTCCACATAGCGGTTTGCCAGGTCGGCCAGCGCCATGATTTCGCGCACGGCTTTACCGAACTCACGGGTTTCCCAGGCTTCGCCAATGGTGGCTGCCGCGTCGGTAAAGGTTTTGTACAGGGCAGGATCAGCCAGTTCAGCCGCCATCACGCCGTCAAAACGCTTGGCGATAAAGCCCGCGTTACGGGAGGCCAGGTTTACCACCTTGTTGACGATGTCCGCGTTCACGCGCTGCACGAAATCTTCCAGGTTCAGGTCGATATCGTCGATGCGGGAAGAGAGCTTCGCGGTGTAGTAGTAGCGTAGGCTGTCCGCGTCGAAGTGGTTCAGCCAGGTGCTGGCCTTAATGAACGTTCCGCGAGACTTGGACATCTTCGCGCCGTTCACCGTCACGTAGCCGTGAACGAAAAGGTTGGTTGGCTTGCGGAAGTTGCTGCCTTCCAGCATCGCCGGCCAGAACAGGCTGTGGAAATAAACGATGTCTTTACCGATAAAGTGATACAGCTCGGCAGTAGAATCTTTTTTCCAGTATTCGTCGAAGCTGACGGTGTCGCCACGCTTGTCGCACAGGTTCTTGAAGGAGCCCATGTAGCCGATTGGTGCGTCTAGCCAGACGTAGAAGTATTTGCCCGGCGCGTTCGGGATTTCAAAGCCGAAGTACGGCGCATCGCGGGAGATATCCCACTGCTGCAGGCCGGATTCGAACCACTCCTGCATTTTATTCGCCACCTGTTCCTGCAGCGCGCCGCTGCGGGTCCACGCCTGCAGCATTTCGCTGAAGGACGGCAGGTCGAAGAAGAAGTGCTCGGAGTCACGCATGACGGGCGTTGCGCCGGAAACCACGGATTTCGGCTCGATAAGCTCGGTCGGGCTGTAGGTCGCGCCGCACACTTCGCAGTTATCGCCGTACTGGTCCGGGGATTTACATTTCGGGCAGGTGCCTTTGACGAAACGGTCCGGCAGGAACATGCCTTTTTCCGGATCGTACAGCTGAGAGATGGTGCGGTTTTTGATAAAACCGTTCTCTTTCAGACGGGTGTAGATCAGCTCCGACAGCTCGCGGTTTTCGTCGCTGTGCGTGGAGTGATAGTTGTCATAGCTGATGTCAAAGCCAGCAAAATCAGTCTGATGCTCCTGACTCATTTCGGCAATCATCTGCTCCGGGGAGATCCCCAGCTGCTGCGCTTTCAGCATGATCGGCGTGCCGTGAGCATCGTCCGCACAGATGAAGTTAACCTCGTGGCCGCGCATTCGCTGGTAACGGACCCAGACATCAGCCTGGATATGCTCCAGCATGTGGCCGAGGTGGATTGAGCCGTTGGCGTACGGGAGTGCGCACGTTACCAGAATTTTCTTCGCGACTTGAGTCATAGTAGGCATTACTTCTTTTAACTGTGAAAAGGGTTTTCGATATTACCAAAAGGGGCATTATTAAGTAAGCACAAACCACGGCCTTTCAGGTAAACTTGTTCATCTAAGGTCTTATTCACAAGAACAAAGGAGTCGGGATGAGTTCTCAATCCCAGGCCAAATCACCGGAAGCCTTACGAGCAATGGTCGCCGGGACGCTGGCTAACTTTCAGCATCCAACCCTGAAGCACAATCTCACTACGCTGAAAGCGTTACACCACGTTGCCTGGCTGGACGATACCCTGCACATTGAGCTGCAGATGCCGTTCGTCTGGACCAGCGCCTTTGACGCGCTGAAAGAGCAGACCAGCTCTGAGCTGCTGCGTATTACCGGTGCGAAGGCGATCGACTGGAAGCTGAGCCACAGCATCGCCACGCTGAAGCGCGTGAAAAACCAGCCTGGCGTGAACGGCGTGAAAAATATCATTGCCGTCAGCTCGGGCAAGGGCGGGGTAGGGAAATCTTCTACCGCCGTTAACCTGGCGCTCGCGCTGGCAGCGGAAGGGGCAAAGGTCGGCATTCTGGATGCGGATATCTACGGTCCGTCTATTCCGAACATGCTGGGCGCGGAAAACCAGCGCCCCACCTCGCCGGACGGGACCCACATGGCGCCAATTATGGCGCACGGTCTGGCGACCAACTCCATCGGTTACCTGGTGACTGACGATAACGCCATGGTCTGGCGCGGCCCGATGGCCAGCAAAGCGCTGCTGCAGATGCTGCAGGAGACGATGTGGCCTGATCTGGATTATCTGGTGCTGGACATGCCGCCGGGCACCGGTGACATTCAGCTGACGCTGGCGCAGAACATTCCGGTCACGGGGGCGGTCGTCGTGACTACGCCGCAGGATATCGCGCTGATCGACGCCAAAAAAGGCATCGTGATGTTCGAGAAGGTGGAAGTGCCGGTGCTCGGTATCGTCGAGAACATGAGCGTGCACATCTGCAGCAACTGCGGTCACCACGAACCTATCTTCGGTACGGGTGGTGCAGAAAAACTGGCCGCGAAGTATCACACCCAGCTGCTGGGGCAGATGCCGCTGCACATTACCCTGCGTGAAGATCTGGACAGCGGAAAGCCCACGGTTGTCAGCCGTCCGGACAGCGAATTTGCGGAAATGTATCGCCAGCTGGCGGGACGCGTTGCGGCGCAGCTCTACTGGCAGGGCGAAATCATCCCGGGGGAAATCGCGTTCCGCGCGGTGTAATTCCTCAGCTCCTAATTGCCGGGTGGCGCTTCGCTTACCCGGCCTACAAATGGCACCATCACGTAGGTCGGGTAAGGCGAAGCCGCCACCCGACTTTAACTCAACCGATAGTGCATCAAATAATACTCTCCGTCCGGAGAATTACCCGTCGCCTCTATGTGCCAGCCGTGTCGCTGGTAAAACGCAATAGCCCGCGCATTCTTCACCAGGCACTTAAGTGAACCCGTACTGGTAAACGTCTTCTGTACGTGTTCAAGCAACTCATGCCCGACGCCCAGGCTCTGATACTGCGGATCGACAAACAGGTTGTGCAGGAAATTATCGTTCGTCCAGACGGAGGCAAAACCCAGGCGATGACCGTTCTGAACAGCAACCCAAATCACTTCGTCGCAGGTTGCCGCGTCAAAGTCTTCAAGCTGCCAGTCCGCGCTGTCCAGCCATGGCCAGGCTTCACGCCGGGCGTGGAGGTAGAGCGTGCGCAGGAAAGGGCGGTCGCTTTCCTGCCAGGGGCGAATCAGAATTGCGTTAGCGGTGATAGAAAATATCTCCATTGTAGGCTTTGTAGATCTTGCCATCAGCATCGCCGATCAGTACGTAGTTCTCACCCATGTAGGTCCAGTGGGTTCCGGCATCCGGAGCCGGCAGGTTACGCAGCTGATACTGTTTGATGGTGTACTCCGGCGTTTGGTACTGCGCCGGCGCCGTGTCGCCAATCTTGAATTTCGTAAAGTCAGCGATGAACTCTTGTTCTTCATAGGCCTTGATGCCCGATGGCGCAGCGGCCGTTTGCGGGGCAGCGAATGCGGATCCCGCCAGAGACAGTAATACACCCAGAAGCAGCAATTTACGCTTAGCCATTTTTTCTCCAGTGATATCGTTACAGATACTTTTCGTCTGCAGGTCGTGCAAAGCGGAGCAGACAGTCCATTTTAAGTATCAACGCAGGGTATGTTTGAGAAAAAATGTAACAAAAGTGGACGGTTTTGTGTAGTCAAACTGGATGATGTTTATCATTGTGGTGAATATTTTCTGTGTAATGTATTTTTAATATTTATTATTTCATTCATCAATTCTAAAAATAACTTTCTAAGTCAAAATTGGACTTCTATACGAATGCTTTCTCACTCAACAAGATTTAATATCGTCGTCGGGTGAAACGTACTCACTTACTTTTTAGAAGACTGAGTATTCTCATTGTTTTTACTAGAGAGCTGATGGGTTGCGGTTAATTATGCCATAAACTCATGTTAAGGAAAATAAATAATTAAATTTCATGGTGTTAGCTCGAATCTCTTTGCAGGTTTAACAATAAACATAACGTTAAAAAACTAATATTTATATAAATGAAAAATATAACTGCATTTTCTCTTTTATTTCTTACTGTTAGTCAGTTGGCAGGGTGTGTTTTTTCCTCAGGTCAGAACTTAAGCGTATCCGGGAAAAAAGTCATTTCTGTGGAAGAGAACAATTATCAGCTTGATAAGCGCGTGGAGATTTTTCCACTGACGCCGGGATTAATTGAAAAACTACTTCCGACCGTGTCGAAATCTCAGGCAAATCCTAATCTGGATGAGCAGATCAAAAACTGGGAATACCGTATTGGCACAGGCGACATCCTGACGGTCACCGTCTGGGATCACCCTGAATTAACGACGCCCGCGGGACAATATCGTAGTGCGAGCGATGCCGGCAACTGGGTCAACGCCGATGGTACGCTCTTTTATCCCTACGTCGGTAAGCTGCGGGTGGCGGGAAAAACGGTTTCACAGGTACGTGAAGAGATTACATCTCGACTGGATAAAGTCATTGAGAGCCCGCAGGTGGACGTCAGCGTTGCCGCCTTCCGTTCCCAAAAAGCCTATGTCACCGGAGAGGTCGAAAAATCAGGCCAGCAACCCATAACCAATATTCCGCTGACGGTGATGGATGCGGTTAACGCCGCTGGCGGTCTTTCTGCGGATGCCGACTGGCGTAACGTCGTGCTGACGCATGATGGCAAGGACTCCCGCCTTTCGCTCTATGCACTGATGCAGCATGGCGATTTGATGCAAAATAAGCTGCTTTATTCAGGCGATATCCTGTTTATTCCCCGAAACGACGCGCTGAAAGTGTTCGTGATGGGCGAGGTGGTTAAACAGAGCACGCTTAAGATGGATCGTAGCGGCATGACGCTGGCCGAAGCCCTGGGCAATGCCGGTGGGCTTAACCAAAATATGGCTGATGCAACCGGCATTTTTGTTATCAGGCAGGTAACGGAAAAAGGCGACACGGGAAAAATTGCCAACATCTATCAACTCAATGCGGAAGATGCCTCTGCCATGGTGCTGGGTACGGAATTCCAGCTGGAACCGTATGACATTGTCTACGTCACCACGGCACCGTTATCACGCTGGAATCGCGTGATCTCCCAGCTGGTGCCTACCATCAGCGGCGTCCATGACCTGACCGAAACCGTTCGTTACATCAGATCGTGGCCGCAGTAATGTTCCAGTCAATCTTAGTGGTCTGCACCGGCAATATTTGCCGTTCACCGATTGGTGAGCGGCTGTTGCGACAGCAATTACCCGGCAAGCAGGTGAACTCGGCAGGTATTTTGGGGCTTGAGGGGCATCCGGCGGATGCGGCTGCGCAGGCTGTGGCCCGGCGTCATGGTGTTTCGCTGGAGGGGCATATTGCCCGCAAGGTGACGCGTAACCTGTTGCAACAAGCCGATTTGATCCTGGTTATGGGGCCGGAACATCTCCGTTTCATTGCCACAATGGCCCCGGAGAACCGGGGAAAATCGCTGCTCTTTGGACAATGGCTGGACATCAGGGACATTCCCGACCCTTACAACAAAAGTCGTGAAGCCTATGAATATGTTTTCGAGCAATTGGGAAAAGCCAGTCAGGAATGGGCTCGTCGTTTGAGTCAATAAGGAATGAAGCCGTTATGTCGTCTTCTAAATCAGAGAAATATAAGGCTGCGACACCGCAGAATAATGAGATCGATCTTCTTCAGTTGCTTGCTGAGATGTTTGATCACCGGGTGACGATCGCGTGTGTCACGCTCCTGCTCACGGTATGTGCGGGGATCTATGCGTTCAGCGCCACGCCAGTTTATCAGGCTGATGCCCTGATACAGGTTGAAGCGAAGCAGAATAACTCACTGCTCAAGAACCTGACTCCGTTCGGGCCCGATCTCTCACCTGACGTCGCGCCGGAACTTTTACTCCTTAAATCACGGATGATCCTGGGAGAAACCATCGATCAATTAGGGTTGACGTACTACGTCAGGCGGCGCGTGTTTCCCGTCATCGGGCCTTTGTTAGAATACGTGCAGGGACGTAAATCCGCTGAAATAACGATTGGCGCGCTGACTATTCCCCTTCTGGAAGGTAAGCCACAAACGCTTTTACTCACCGTACGGGAAAAAGGGCGATATCGTCTTGAGGGAAAAACGCTTGAAGCAGACGGCATCGTGGGGAAAACGCTGCTTAAAAATGGATTATCGCTTCTGGTGACATCCCTCAGCGCAGAACCAGGCACCCAATTTACCCTCGAAACCGTCTCAAGGCTTGACGCCATCAACGCCATTCAGAACAGGCTTACGGTTGTCGAGTCGGCGAAACAAAGCGGTATGATCTCATTAACGTTAATGGGTGAAGACCCCGCCAGGATCGCCACGGTACTTAATACCATTACTGAAAATTTTCTCAGCCAGAATATTGCGCGCCAGGAAGCGAAAGATTCCCGCAGCCTCACGTTCTTACAGGAGCAATTACCTAAGATCAGCCGGGAGCTGGATGAAGCCGAAGCGAGACTGAATGCCTACAGAGAGCAACGCGATTCTGTCGACTTATCTCTGGAGGCTAAGTCAGTGCTTGATCAGGTGGTTAACGTGGAAAACCAGCTTAACGAGCTGACGTTTCGCGAAGCAGAAGTTTCCCAGCTTTTCAAAAAAGACCATCCCACCTACCGTGCCTTGCGGGAGAAGAAACAAACGCTTGAGCGGGAGCGTGCGCGCCTGAACAATCGCGTCTCATCCATGCCTTCCACGCAGCAGGAAATCTTACGCCTGAGTCGTGACGTTGAATCCGGGCGTACCATATATCTGCAGCTGCTGACGCGTCAGCAAGAGCTGAGTATATCGCGCTCCAGCGCTATCGGGAACGTGCGGATCATTGACCCCGCCATGACGCAGCCAGAGCCGATCAAACCGCGCAAAGCACTCATTATCGTACTGGGCATGCTGATCGGGTTGATGCTTTCTGCCGGAATGGTTTTAGTGCGCTCAGCCTTTAATCGGGGCATAACCTCGTCTGAACAACTGGAAGCGCAGGGGATACCGCTTCTGGCGACGCTTCCGCGCTCGGTATGGCTCTGGAAAAAAACGCACCTGCGCAGGAAAACCCTGTTTGCTTCCCGATGGAAGCACAGGACGTCGAATGTTCCTTTTTTGCCCGTTGACCGCCCGGCAGATATGTTTGTCGAGGCGGTGCGCGGGCTGCGCACCAGTCTGCATTTTACCATGATGGATGCCACAAACCGGATCGTCGTAGTGTCTGGCCCCACGCAGGACTGCGGAAAGACGCTGGTCAGTACTTCACTGGCGTCGATTGCCGCTCAGGCCGGACAGCGAGTGCTGTTTATTGACGCTGATATGCGCAAGGGATATGTCCACAATGTTTTCCAACTGCGCAATCATCGGGGATTATCCTGCGTGCTCGGAGGAGCCGTTGAGTGGCAGGAGGCGGTTCAACGCGTTGAAAAAGGCGGTTTTGATGTATTGACCTGCGGACCCCAACCTTCACATCCCGTTGAGCTGCTCATGAGTGAACGCTTCCAGGCCGTAATGTCGCAGATAGACAAACTGTATGACATCGTGATTGTCGACACCCCACCCGTGCTTGCCGTAACGGATGCCTTGCTGATAACCAGAGCAGCGGCTACCACGCTTCTGGTCGCCCGCTTTGGTAAAACCAGCGTCAAGGAGATCGAGAACTGCCTGAAACGTCTGCAGCAGATGGGTGTGCAGGTGAATGGCGCGATCCTCAATGATATCGTGAAATCGGCTGCGCTCTATTACAACTCGGGATATAGCCATTACGACTACGGTTATACCCAGGAATAAACCTGACGCGACATTTCTTTACAGCGTGATGGCGTATTGCCCGTTAAGATGACCTTCGTTAAAACATGAGGTCACAATGGATAACCGCAAAAACAGTCGACTGCGCCGCTGGGTGCGGGAAGGGATCATATTCGTTCTGCTGACGCTGGCCGTAGTGTGGGGAGTTGATCGGTACCGAAAACCGACACTCCCCGCCAGTTTTAGTGCAACACCGATGCAGAGCATCGACGGCAATATTCACGATATCGTGGCGCTGAGCCAGGAACGCCCGCTGCTGATTTACGTCTGGGCCACCTGGTGCAGTATATGCCGTTACACGACGCCTTCGGTCAATAAACTGGCGAAAGAGGGGGGCAACGTCGTAAGCATTGCCATGCGTTCCGGCGATAACGCAAAGCTTGCGCGCTGGGTTGAAAAGAAACAGCTGAAAATGCCGGTGATCAACGATGAAAACGGTGCGTTGTCGCAGCAGTGGCAGGTGAGCGTAACGCCGACGCTGGTCATTGTGTCGAAGGGTAATGTGGTCAGCACCACGACGGGCTGGACGAGTTACTGGGGATTAAAATTAAGGATGTGGTGGGCAGGCGTATAAAAATAACCCCTCTCCCGGCGGAAGAGGGGTGTTGTATTACTTAGCCAGAACTTCCTGCGCGGTGCGCTCAACCAGAGACAGCAGGATTTTAATATCTTCCAGCGTCACGGTTGGGTTCAGCAGCGTCAGCTTCAGGCAGGTGACGCCGTTGTGCTCGGTCACACCAACGTTCGCACGGCCGGATTCCAGCAGCGCATCACCAATTTTCTGGTTCAGCAGGGCGATGCCCGCGTCATCCATCTGCACCTTTCCGCGGAAGCGGAACAGAACGCTTGCCAGCTGTGGCTGCATAACCAGTTCCAGAGCAGGCTGCTCTTTCACGTAGGCTGCAACCTGCTGCGCCAGGGTCACGCCGTGGTCGATGATCGCCGCGTATTGCTCCTGACCCAGCGCTTCCAGGCTCATCCACAGCTTCAGCGCGTCAAAACGACGGGTGGTCTGCAGAGATTTGGACACCAGGTTAGGCACGCCGGCTTCTTCGTCGAATTCGGAGTTCAGGTAGGCCGCCTGATAGCGCATCAGCTCATAGTGACGCGCTTCTTTCAGCAGGAACGCGCCGCAGCTGATGGTCTGGAAGAACTGCTTGTGGAAGTCCAGGGTGACGGAATCCACCAGCTCGATGCCGTCCAGGTAGTGACGATACTGCTCAGACATCAGCAGCGCGCCGCCCCAGGCCGCATCAACGTGTACCCAGATGTTCTGCTTCGCGGCCAGCTCTGCAATCGCACGCAGCGGGTCGATAGCACCGGCATCGGTGGTGCCTGCCGTTGCGACGATCGCCAGAATCTGCTCGCCGTTCGCGTTGCACTGTTCGATTTTCACCGCCAGATCGGTCAGATCCATGCGGGAGAATTCGTCCGTTTTCACCTGCACGACGGACTGGTAGCCGAGACCCATCAGCGCCATGTTTTTCTGCACGGAGAAGTGTGCGTTTTCAGAGCACAGTACGCGAATTTTGCGCAAATCGCCGACCAGGCCGTCCTGCTGAACGGAGTGACCCTGACGCGCGAAGAACGCATCGCGAGCCAGCATCAGGCCCATCAGGTTGCTCTGGGTGCCGCCGCTGGTGAAGACACCTGCGTCGCCGGCCTGATAACCCACGCGGGTACGCAGCCACTCGATCAGCTTGATCTCGATAATGGTTGCGGACGGGCTTTGATCCCAAGAGTCCATACTCTGGTTAGTGGCGTTGATCAGCACTTCCGCCGCCTGGCTTACGACCAGGCTTGGGCAGTGCAGGTGCGCCACACACTGCGGGTGATGAACGGACAAGCTGTCTTTCAGGAAGAACTCCACGGCGCGTTCAATCGCCGCTTCGTTGCCCAGCCCTTTCGGGTTGAAATCCAGCTTAATACGGTCGCGCAGCTCTGCGACCGTTTTGCCCTGGTACATCTCAGGCTGTTTCAGCCACTGCATCACAGCCTGAGTGCTTTGTTCGATCGCCTGCTGGTAAGCTTCAATGCTCTGCGCAGAGGAGAACAAAATTGGGTTTGAATCAGACATCGTAATCAATTACTCCGGTTACGCCGGGCGAACGCCCGCAGCAAGCAGTGCCTGCTCAAATTTATCCAGGAAGATTTTCAGCTCTTCGTCGCTGATCAGCAGAGACGGCAGCAGACGCAGAACGATACCGTTACGGCCACCGCGCTCCAGAATCAGACCGGCTTCGAAGCACTTCTTCTGAATCAGTGCAGACAGCTCGCCGTCGCCCGGGAAGCAGCCCATGTGGTCAGCGGCTTCGTGTGGCTTAACGATCTCAATACCGATCATCATGCCCAGACCGCGCACGTGGCCGATAACAGGATAGCGTTTCGCCATCTCTTTCAGCTGGCCTTTCAGCCATTCGCCCTGAGCGGCAACTTTGCCCGCGATGTTCTGATCTTTCAGGATTTTCAGCGTCGTCAGGCCGGTCGCCATCGCCAGCTGGTTACCGCGGAAGGTACCGGTGTGGTGGCCTGGCGCCCATGCGTCGAACTGCTTTTTGATACCGAGCACGGCCAGCGGCAGACCGCCACCTACGGCTTTAGACATCACGATAATGTCTGGCTCAATGCCCGCGTGTTCGAAGGCGAAGAATTTACCGGTACGGGCAAAGCCAGCCTGAACTTCGTCGAGGATCAGCAGAATGCCGTGTTCCTGAGTCACTTTACGGATGCGCTGCAGCCACTCAGCCGGAGCCGGGTTCACGCCGCCTTCGCCCTGAACGGCTTCCAGAATCACCGCAGCAGGTTTACGCACGCCGCTTTCAACGTCGTTGATCAGGTTATCGAAGTAGTACGTCAGCGCTTTCACGCCCGCTTCACCACCGATACCCAGCGGGCAACGGTACTCGTGCGGGTAAGGCATGAACTGCACTTCTGGCATCATACCGTCAACCGCTTCTTTCGGAGACAGGTTGCCGGTCACGGACAGCGCGCCGTGGGTCATACCGTGGTAACCACCAGAGAAGCTGATGATACCGCTACGACCGGTCACTTTTTTCGCCAGCTTCAGCGCCGCTTCAACGGCGTCAGCACCGGATGGACCGGTGAACTGCAGGCAGTACTCTTTGCCCTGACCAGGCAGCAGAGAGAGCAGGTATTCAGAAAACGCGTCTTTCAGAGGCGTAGTCAGATCCAGGGTATGTAACGGCAAGCCGCTGGTAATGACATTTTGGATGCTTTTCAGCACATCAGGATGGTTATGGCCAAGCGCAAGGGTCCCCGCGCCTGCTAAACAGTCAAGGTATTCTTTATTATCTGCATCGGTGATCCACACGCCTTCTGCTTTAGTAATGGCTAAAGGCAGTTTGCGCGGATAACTCCTGACGTTAGATTCAAACTCGGCCTGACGGGCCAGATAGGTTTCGTTGCTTTTGTGGGCATCTACGGTGTCAATACGGACTTTATCCGTCATCATATCACTCCTACAACCGCCGCTTCGTTATGAGCCACGATTGAATAAAAAGTTAAAAAACAGATGGGGGCCTGAAAAAAACGCCGCCAATATAGAGCCTTTTGCCACGGGGCTCAATGGTTAATTTGTTTACTGTTTTGTGACATGGCGCTCAGGGGAGGGAATATCCCCTTTTTAAGAAAGAAAATTGCACTTTATGGTAAAGAAAAACAGACTGTTACGTGTGTTCTGCCTTGACTGTAAATTCATAAAAAAGAGTGTGACAAATCGTGCCATTCGCTGACCGAAAAGGAGGCAGACTGCCTCCTTGTTCGCTTTATTTCTGCGACACCTGCAAAATGCCGTGGTTACGCCCCGTCGTCTTATTCCAGGACGCCGCCGTAATGCCGTTCTCATCAAGGCTTAGCGATATAACAAAACCATTACCGTGAATCTCATAGAAATGAGCATTCAGACGTTTCACGGTGGCCTTTTTGCCGTTAATGGTGGCGTTAAAAAAGCCATTTGAAATCGTGGCGTTAACCGCATCCGATGTAAAAGTGGCTTCACGCAAAGGGTCGTGGCCCGCAGCAGTTGTGTGCTGCGCCGCATTTTGGGCTTTTGTTTTGTGGATATCACAAGAGCCGTCATTCGCGTTCATCTCAGTACATCCTGAACGCTCTAATTGAGCACGATAGTGCGCGTTAATCGCATGAGCCGGTGTTGTCGCTACCGTTAACATCAGTGCAATCCATATTAATTGAGTTTTCATAGCTAAACTTTTGTCCACCTTATAAAACGCACAGATAATAGGAGACGTACATCATGCCGATCCAAATACCGACGCCAATGAGCATCAGATACAGGGTCGCTGAAATAATGATATGTCTGAGCATGTTTTTTCTGTCATCGCTATTCTTGCCGGAGGCAAGCAGGTTATTAACTTAATGGTGTAAGTTAATAATGCTTAAGTTGTATTTCGTTAAAAGCCCATTCCGACGCCAACTGACGCTCCCATATTATTGGCGGTATCATCAGAGAAGCTCACTTTCGCGATCACATGTGAACTAAAGTTAACGGATGCCCCAACGGCAAGGGCGCTTTCACTATTGTATGTGGCTCCGCCAGCAGAGAACATAACATGCTGATTCGTTTGTACCTGCGGTAATCCTGCCATCGCCATGGCACCTGAAATGCCGGCATTAGCTTGCTTCTTATTATTATCTACTTCATCGTGCAGTGATTTAAATTGCTGGTTGGTATTATTATTCATTGCCTGTAACGTCTGTTTCGTTGCCAGCAGATCCTGAGCGGTAGCGGTAACCGCCTGGGTATTATTAGCCACTTTAGTTTGTGTTGCTGCGTCTACCTGCATGTGCGTCACGGTGGTCGTCACGCCATCTTTACCATCTTTGCCATCTACGCCGTTAGTGGGTTTAGGAGCACTTTCCAGGCTATCAAGACGGTTATCTTGCACTTTGTTAACGTTTTCCATATTGATAATTTCTGTGCCGTTCGTCATAACGCCCTGTAAAGCCGCATCGCTTTTTTGATTGGCGGTATCTGCAAGCGCACCAGCAAGCAAGGCTTTTTGGTAAGCGTCATTTGTGGCTTGCTCAATAACCAAAACACCTAATTTAGTGGATTGAAGGTCGCTATCCACCTGCGTTAAGCGATTTTCAGTTGAGAGATCGCGAGCAATGCTATCGACCCTGTTTTGCGTAATTTGGTCTTGATGGTCATTCACAATATCTGTGATTGATGCGTCATCCCAAACGGCAGCAGCAGCGTTGGTAATATTCATGGCGCTACCGGCGACCACCCCAAATATAAAAACAGAAATAACAGATTTATTGAAAATTTTCATTCGAAGGACTCACATCATTAACGTATTAAAAAACAAAATTAATCAGAACAGTTTTGGCTTTAGTGGCATGTGGATATCTGTATTTCCGTATGTCAAAACAGAATATTCAATGCCCGGACCTTTTTTAGTGGCGTGAATAAACTATCGATTAAACCCAAATTGATGATTTTGATCTAAATCATAAATGATATGAATAAATGAAAGGGCAGGATGCGGTATCGAGGAGGTTTATTTAATGTATACATTAACTTATGGATTATGCGATAAATCAAGGGAAGCGTTAAGCTATTGATCAAAGTACAAATGTTTAATAGAGTTAAATAAATTAATACTGTCTTATTCTTTCATGCGAAAGAAGTTTATCTATCTTATAAAGGCGGAATGAGCACGTAATAAAAAATAAAAACAATAGTCTCAGCAAAAGTACGTAATAAAGTTTTTCAATAACGCATTAACAATTACTGAACCAGAATTAACTAAAGCGTAATAAATGTTGGCAAATGACGGGAAAGAGCGCCTGGAGATTTCCGCTGTGACAAACGGTGTGATAAATCGAAACTCCTTGCGCCTGGCCTGGGGGCGCGGTTACACTACATAACGTTAATGAGTTTTATAACTCACTGTTTTAAAAGTATTTTGACTCGGGGTGCCCTTCTTTGTGAAGGCTGAGAAATACCCGTATTACCTGATCTGGATAATGCCAGCGTAGGGAAGTCAGATGCCTTCCCGGTCATCGCTTCTTCACGCAAGGCAGGAGCGAACCCATGCAGCCTGACCAGCTCGATTTAAACGTTTTACACCACTTCCGAACCCGTTCTCCGCTGACCCACTGTATGACTAACGATGTCGTACAGACCTTTACGGCCAACGTTTTGCTGGCGCTTGGCGCATCACCCGCGATGGTGATTGAGGCCGAAGAGGCTGAACAGTTTGCCGGCATCGCCGATGCGCTGCTGATTAACGTTGGCACGCTGACCTCACCGCGTGCCCAGTCGATGCGTCGGGCAATAGAAAGCGCGGTGGCGGCAGGCAAGCCCTGGACGCTGGACCCGGTTGCTGCGGGCGCCCTGACGTTCCGCACCCGTTTTTGCCATCAAATCCTTGCCCTGAAACCGGCCGCCATTCGCGGCAATGCCTCCGAGATTCTGGCCCTTGCCGGAATGAGCGCGGGCGGGCGCGGCGTCGATACAACCGATACCGCAGCCAGCGCGGTGCCCGCTGCACAGGCGCTGGCGCGCCAGACCAATGCCGTTGTGGTCGTCACCGGTGAGGTGGATTACATCACTGACGGGCAACGCACCCGCACGGTAACGGGCGGCGATCCGTTGATGACGCGCGAAGTGGGAACGGGATGCGCGCTTTCTGCCGTTGTGGCGGCGAGCTGCTCGCTGCCGGGCGACCGGATGGATAACGTCGCTGCCGCCTGCGGATGGATGAAGCGGGCCGGAACGGTGGCCGTTGCGCAGTCACGTGGGCCTGGCAGTTTTGCCAGCGCGTTTCTGGATGCGCTCTATACGCTGGAGGAGCAGGCATGAAGCGGATTAACGCCCTGACCATTGCCGGCACCGATCCCAGCGGCGGCGCGGGTATCCAGGCCGATCTCAAAACCTTCTCGGCCCTTGGCGCGTACGGCTGCTCGGTCATTACCGCGCTGGTGGCGCAAAACACGCGCGGCGTTCAGTCGGTCTACCGTATCGAGCCGGATTTTGTTGCCGCGCAGCTGGATTCAGTGTTCAGCGATGTGCGCATCGATACCACCAAGATCGGCATGCTGGCGGAGACGGATATTGTGGAGGCGGTGGCCGAGCGGCTTAAACGCTATCAGGTGCAAAACGTGGTGCTGGATACCGTCATGCTGGCAAAAAGCGGCGACCCGCTGCTCTCCACCTCCGCCGTGGAGACGCTGCGTACAAAGTTACTGCCGCAGGTGGCGCTTATCACGCCCAATCTGCCGGAAGCCGCCGCGCTGTTAGGCACATCGCATGCGCAAACTGAACGCGAGATGAAAGCGCAGGGAAACGCGCTGCTGGCGATGGGCTGCGGGGCGGTTCTGATGAAGGGCGGTCATCTGGATGATGCTGAAAGCCCGGACTGGCTCTTTACCCGCGACGGCGAAGTACGCTTTACCGCGCCGCGCGTGCAGACCAAAAACACCCACGGCACGGGCTGTACGCTCTCCGCCGCGCTGGCGGCGCTGCGCCCGCGGCATGAAGGCTGGGCCGATACGGTGTGCGAAGCGAAAACCTGGCTCTCGGCGGCGCTGGCAAAAGCCGATACTCTGGAAGTGGGTCACGGTATTGGGCCGGTTCATCATTTTCATGCATGGTGGTAACCCAGTATACTGGCAGGAAACACCACGCCTGAGAAAACAGAGATGGAACAAGCGCATACCCGGTTAATCGCTCAACTGAATGAACGGATCGCCGCGCCTGACAACACGCCGCTGTACCTGAAATTTGCCGAAACGGTAAAAAACGCGGTGCGCAGCGGGGTGCTGGAGCACGGGAATATTTTGCCCGGCGAGCGCGATCTGAGCCAGTTAACCGGGGTGTCGCGCATCACCGTGCGAAAGGCGATGCAGGCGCTCGAGGAAGAGGGCGTGGTCACCCGCTCCCGTGGCTATGGTACCCAAATCAACAATATCTTTGAATATTCGCTGAAAGAGGCGCGCGGTTTTTCCCAGCAGGTAGTGCTGCGCGGCCAAAAGCCTAATACGCTGTGGGTCAACAAGCGGGTGGTGAAATGCCCGGAAGAGGTCGCAAACCATCTGTCGGTCCCTCCGGACAGCGAGGTCTTTTTGCTCAAGCGCATTCGCTATGTGGATGACGATGCGGTGTCGATTGAAGAGTCCTGGGTGCCGGTTGGCCTCATTCCCGATCCGGATGCGATTGGCATTTCGCTGTACGATTACTTCCGTAGTCAGAATATTTTCCCGCAGCGCACCCGTTCACGGGTTAGCGCCCGCATGCCGGACAGCGAGTTTCAGGCGCACATTAAGATGGACGAAAAAATACCGGTGCTGGTGATCAAGCAGGTCGCGCTTGACCAACAGCACCGGCCGATTGAGTACAGCATCAGCTACTGTCGCAGCGATCTATACGTCTTTGTGTGCGAGGAGTAGCGCCTCGCGAGTCGGGGCGCAGTCCCCGCCGCGGTGGCTGACTACCCAGGACGCCACGGCATTCCCCAGCAGAACGGCGTCTGCCAGTGGCCATCCCGCCGCCAGCCCGGCAAGCGTGCCGCCCGCGTGGCTGTCGCCAGCGCCAATGGTGTCCACAACCGTCGCCGGGAACGCCGGAACAACGCCCGCATCGTCGCCGTCATACCACGCGGCACCGTCTTTATCATGACGCACAATCAGCGCGGCGCCGAAGCGCTGCTGCCACTCCGCACCCAGGTTGTCAGCCGCTACGCCCAGTCGTTCGGCTGCGATCTCTGCTTCCTGACGATTAAGCGACACGATCGGCCTGCAGGCCATAATCCGCGCCATCAGAGCGTCGGGAATATCCGCGATGCGGGGGCCGAAATCGATAAAGGCCGTCACGTCCTGTAATCCCTCCAGCCAGCGTGTCAGCAGTTCGCCGCACGGCGAGGCGAGCTGATAGCCGGATAAATAGACCAGGCTGTTCGACGGGATGTTAAGCACATCAAGCCAGCGCTGCTGCCACTGGTTCTCCACGCCGCTAAAGGACATAAAGGTGCGCTCGCCGTCTGGCTCCACCAGCGCCAGGCACCAGCCGTTGTCGCCGGTTTCGGCCTCGATGGCGCTGTGCAGATCCTGCTTCGCCATCGCGTTGCGGATAATATCCGCCCAGACGCCGTGGCCGACGGGCAGGGCGTTTTGCGACGCAATGCCGAGCCGCTTCAGGGCAATCGCAATGTTCAGCGCGCAGCCGCCGATATTCACGCCCTGCTGTTTGAGCTCGATATCGCACCCGCGCCAGGGCAGGGCGTAGGCGTCGGCGATGACGTCAATCACCGCCGCGCCCAGCACCGTTACCGGCCGCGCGGCGTGCAGGGTGTCGAGACGTTGGGCAAACGAATTCATACGCCCTCCCTTTGCTCCCGGTAGTGCAGCAGTTTCGCGCAATAGTGGTCGAAATCGAGCCGGTTTACGGCGTCGAGCTCGGCCTTCAGCGCCGGGTCAATCGCCTGCACGCCGTGGAGCGCGCCACAGATGGCCGTCGCCATCGCTCCAATGGTGTCGGTATCGCCGCCCAGGTTGGCGCATAAAATGGCGCAACGGTTTGGGTCGGTTCCCGCCAGTTCGACCATCGCAATGGCCGCCGGAACGGACTCAATGGTGCTGGTTCCGGCCCCCACGAGCTGGTACACCTGCTCGCTGGCGGACTCAACCCCGTTGGCTTCCCGCACGGTCTTAAGCGCCAGCTCAATACGTGCCGCCAGCGACGCGCTGAAGGTGGTGGTTTTCGCCTCCTGCGCATAGCGGGCGATACCCGGCAGCGCATCGACGATGTTCTGCCAGCTTTCGCCGTCGATAGCGCGTGAAACCGCCCAGGCAATCACCACCGCGCCGGCAATGGCGAGGTCGGATTTATGGGTCGGGCTGGAGGCCAGCGCCACCTGCTCAACAAAGTGTTCCAGACGCGTGGCCGGGAGCAGGCAGCCCAGCGGGGAGGCGCGCATCGCTGCCCCGTTAGTCACGCCGTTGTTGTCCAGTTCGCTAACCGGCTTGCCGTCGCGAATCGCGTTAAGCGCGATTTTGGAGGTCGGGCCGAGCACGTTCTTATTAAACGCGTCGAAATCGAGCGCCCAGCGCAGAATATGCTTGCCGATAACGTCCGCGTTAATCTCCCCGTCGCACTCGATGAGCGCGTCCGCCAGGCACAGCGCCATTGAGGTATCGTCGGTGAACTCTGCCTGTTTGAAATAGCAGGCCGCATTATTCTCTGCCGGGCCGGGTAAAAAGCGGTCGATCCAGCCGAAGTGCGCCTTGACGCGCTTTCTCGGCCACAGCTCCGACGGCATGCCCATCGCATCCCCTAACGCCTGCCCGTAAAGGGCACCGAGAACACGTTCTTGTTTCATTTAACTTCCCCTTGTGTCAGCGCGGCATCGCCATCAACCACCGCAATGGCGGCGATCTCTTTATCCGATTCGCGGAAAAACAGCATAAACAGCACGGCAATCACGGCAATCATGATTGCACCAAACGTCCACATTCCGGCCCAGTTGAAGGTCAGCCCATTCACCGGCTCTTTGTATGCGAACATTTTTTCCATCATCACGCCGCCCAGGCGGTAACCCAGCAGGCTACCAAAGCCCTGACAGCACAGCGTAATCAGGCCCTGCGCGGCGGTGCGCATGTGCACCGGCGCTTTTTTGTCCACGTAGATGTACGCGGTGACGTAATAGAAGTCGTAGCTCACGCCGTGCAGCAGAATGCCGAGGAACAGCAGGGCGTAGGTGAAGTACTGTTCCGCTCCACCGTAAACAAAGAACCCGTAGCGGATGGCGGCGGTAATCAGGCCCAGCAGTAAGACCTTCTTAATACCAAAGCGTTTGGTAAAGAACGGCAGGGCAAGCATAAAGAAGATTTCGGAGAACTGGCCGAGCGTCATCCAGCCGGTGGCGTTTTTCATCCCCACTTCGGTGAGATAGCCGTTGGCGAAGATGTAATAGAAGGCCAGCGGCATGGCGAACAGGAACGAGCAGAAGAAGAATACCAGGAAGTTTCTGTCGCGCAGCAGGATTAACGCGTCCAGCCCGAGCATCACTTTGAAATCCAGCTTGCCGGTACTTTTCGGCGGCGTATTCGGCAGGAACAGGGCAAACACGCCGAGCAGGGCGGAGCTGGCTGCCGTCATCAGCAGCGGGATATTGGTATCGGAAATATCGCTGTAGCCCAGCATCTGCGGCAGGAATCCGCACGCCAGCCCGGAGGCGATCCAGCCGATGGTACCCATCACGCGGATGCGCGGGAAATCGGCCTCAACGTCGTCCACGTTGGCAAAGGCGATACTGTTGGTCAGCGCGATGGTCGGCATATAGGTCAGGGAGTAAACCAGCAGCAGCGGGAAGAAGGTGCTGAACTGGGTTTGCTGCGCGGCGAAGTACATCAGAATGGCTCCGGCGAACATCAGCACTGACAGCACTTTCTGCGCGGCGAAGAAGCGGTCCGTCAGCGAGCCGACCAGAATCGGCGAGAGGATCGCGGCAATGGCGGTACAGGCGTAAGACCAGCCGATTTCCCCGGCGGTAAAACCGCTTTTGCTCAGCCACAGCCACAGCGGCACAAACCACGCGCCCCAGATAAACCATTCAACAAACATCATGAATGACAGTTGGACTTTCGTTTTCATTTTTTAATCCTGCATGTCAGAGAGGGTACGCCTTTAACATACCACTCAATAATACCTTTTAAATACCTTTGTGGCGATTGTTTGATCAATGTAACAGTTTTGTTGTACACGAATCGAGCCAGCAGATTGTGCTGAAAAAAAAAGCAAAGAGTGGAAAATCTGTTAAGTCGGTACCAGGCTTAGTCTGCCCATAAAAGATGGGACTGGATAAACACACACCGACACGACGTCGGACTTACGGGAGTATCACATGACTGATATTGCGCAGTTGCTTGGCAAAGACGCCGACAGCCTTTTACAGCATCGTTGTATGACCATTCCAGCCGACCAGCTGTATCTGCCTGGTCACGACTACGTTGACCGCGTGATGATCGATAACAACCGTCCGCCTGCGGTCCTGCGAAATATGCAGACGCTTTACAACACCGGGCGGCTCGGCGGCACCGGGTATCTCTCTATTCTGCCGGTGGACCAGGGCGTGGAACACTCTGCGGGCGCCTCTTTTGCGGCGAACCCGCTCTACTTCGATCCGAAGAACATTGTTGAGCTGGCGATTGAAGCGGGCTGTAACTGCGTGGCGTCCACCTACGGCGTGCTGGCCTCGGTTTCGCGTCGCTATGCCCACCGCATTCCGTTCCTTGTGAAGCTGAACCATAACGAAACTCTTAGCTACCCAACCGAATATGACCAGACCCTCTACGCGAGCGTCGAGCAGGCGTTCAACATGGGCGCGGTGGCGGTAGGGGCGACGATTTACTTCGGCTCCGAACAGTCCCGTCGTCAGATTGAAGAGATCTCCGCGGCGTTTGAGCGCGCGCACGAGCTGGGCATGGTCACCGTGCTGTGGGCATATCTGCGCAACAGCGCGTTCAAGAAAGACGGCGTGGATTACCATGTATCCGCCGACCTGACCGGGCAGGCGAACCACCTGGCGGCGACCATCGGCGCGGATATCGTGAAGCAGAAAATGGCCGAGAATAATGGCGGCTACAAAGCGGTGAACTTTGGCTACACCGATGACCGCGTTTACAGCAAGCTGACCAGCGATAACCCGATCGACCTGGTGCGCTACCAGCTGGCGAACTGCTACATGGGCCGCGCGGGGCTGATCAACTCCGGCGGCGCGGCGGGCGGTGATACCGACCTGTCAGACGCGGTGCGTACGGCGGTGATCAACAAACGCGCGGGCGGCATGGGGCTGATCCTTGGCCGTAAGGCGTTTAAGAAATCGATGGCCGACGGCGTGAAGCTGATCAATGCGGTTCAGGACGTCTATCTGGACAGCAAAGTCACGATTGCCTGACGGCTCCATCTCCCTCTCCCCGGTGGGAGAGGGTTGGGTGAGGGCATCATTGCTCACCGTGTGATACATCAGCGCAAAAGCACGCAGTCCGGCGGCAGCCTGCACTGCAGCGCGCCGGGCAATACCTCAATGCGGAACTGCGTTCCGCTCAGCGGCTCTCCGTCGAGGTTAAAGGTCATCCCGTGCGGCGCATTCACTTCAAACCACGCCGATTTCCCGGCGATGATATTTGGACTCTCTTCCGGCTGCGTCAGCGTGGTAAACAGCGCGGGCAGCAGGCCGTCGCCCGTGAAAATACGCAGCTGGAGCTGACCGTCATTAATCAGCGCCTCCGGGCAGAGCTGCTGTCCGCCGCCCGCCTGACGCCCGTTGCCAATCCCAATCACCAGCGCATCACCCTGCCACTGAAAATCCTCGCCGCGAATTTCGCAGCGGTCAGGCTTGAGGGTGTCCATGCGCATCAGGCCGTGGATCAGGTATGACACACCGCCCAGCGCCGCCTTCAGCTTTTCCGGCGTTTCGCTGGTGATGCGCGTGCCAAACCCGCCCGTCGCCATATTGATAAAGCAGGTTTTATCATTCACCTGCGCAATATCCACAGCGGTGGCCTTGCCGAGGATCGCCAGCTGGAGCGCTTTCTCCAGCTCTTCCGGGATCCCGGCGCTGGTGGCAAAATCATTGGCGGTGCCGAGCGGTAAAATACCCATCACCGGCCGGTTTGCCGGGGGCAGGTCGATAAGCGCTGACGCAATCTCATTGATGGTGCCATCGCCGCCGCCGGAAATGATGGTGCTGACGCCAAGCCCGAGGGCTTCATTGATATAGCGTGCCGCGTCGCCTTTTTCCCACGTCACCCTGACGTGAATGCGCGCGCCATCGTCACGCAAACCCTGAATTGCCTGACGCAACAGATCGTTGCCCGCGCTTTTGCCATTGAGAATCAATAAACTGTCTGGATAGGTTGCCATCCGCGCTGCTCCCTTTTTTAGCGTTAGTAAGAGTGTATAGCAGAGAGGAAAAAAGCGGGTAAGAACAGGATGAAAGGAACAAAATATGCCCGAAAGCGCGTTACACTCCAGCGATGATAGTAACGTAATCACAGGAAAGTGATGATGAATAAAATTTTGGTAAGCGCGTGCCTGATGGGCTTTAAGGTTCGTTATAACGGAAGTGAAAAAGCGCGAATGAACGAGCTGCTCGCTCGCTGGCAGCAGGAAAAGCGTCTGGTGATCCACTGCCCTGAACTTGCGGCCGGGATGCCTGTCCCTCGTCCTCCGGCAGAGATTATGTCCGCTGATGGCAAAGACGTAATGCAAGGGCAAGCCAGAATTAGTGAAAATACAGGGCAGGATGTGACTGAGCAGTATCAGCTTGCAGCCTGGCTCGCGCTACGCGCTGCTCAGGAGTCGGAGTGTAGCGCAGCGCTATTAACCGATGGCAGCCCCACGTGCGGCAGTCAGTTTATTTATGACGGATCTTTTCGCGGGATCCATAAAGCGGGGATGGGTGTGGCTGCATCGTTGCTCGCAGAGCATGGGATAGCCGTGTTCTCTGAGGGGCAAATCGACGAGCTTATTGCCTGGGTTGAGGAGAGAGAAGGCAAAAAATAAGCCCGCGTAAGGGAGATTACGCAGGCTAAGGAGGTGGTTCCTGGTACAGCTAGCATTTATGGGTTATGTTTTTCAGCGGGGGGATAATACCCGTATTGAACGAAGCGGTATGTGATCCGATTCTAAGAATTATCCCAGCGCGAAAAAATTTCCCTGATTAACTATTTGCCGTGCGGGTTTCGGGTGCTTTCACCGTTGAAGTTACGCATCAGCAGCGCAAACTTCAGCTCCACCTCTTCCGGAACCGGCAGCCAGACGGTATGCCCGTCGCCCGGCGCCACGTCAATCGCCTCGCCTTTGCCGTTTTCCAGATGCTCCAGCGTAAAGTTCATGTTGCCCTGCGGGGTCATCAGCTCCAGGCTGTCGCCTTTGGTGAACTTGTTTTTCACCGCGACGGCCGCCAGCGCGCCTTTGCGCTCGCCGGTAAAGTCACCGACAAACTGCTGGCGCTCGGAAACGGAGTAGCCGTGCTCGTAGTTCTGGTAGTCATCGTGAGTATGACGACGCAGGAAGCCCTCGGTATAGCCGCGGTGCGCCAGGCCTTCCAGGGTTTCCAGCAGGCTGGTATCGAACGGTTTACCTGCCGCCGCGTCGTCGATGGCTTTGCGGTACACCTGTGCGGTACGCGCGCAGTAGTAATAGGATTTGGTGCGGCCTTCGATCTTCAGGGAGTGCACGCCCATCTGGGTCAGACGCTCAACATGGGCGATGGCGCGCAGATCTTTCGAGTTCATGATGTAGGTGCCGTGCTCGTCTTCAAAGGCGGTCATGTACTCGCCCGGACGTTTGGCTTCTTCAATCATAAACACGCTGTCGGTTGGCGCGCCGATGCCCAGCGTCGGCTCAACGTTGGTTACCGGAATAGGCTCGTGCTTGTGCACGATATTACCGACGTCATCCTCTTTGCCTTCCTGGACGTTATATTCCCAGCGGCAGGCGTTGGTGCAGGTGCCCTGGTTCGGGTCGCGCTTGTTGATATAGCCGGAGAGCAGGCAGCGGCCGGAGTAGGCCATGCACAGCGCGCCGTGAACGAAGATTTCGATTTCCATATCCGGCACCTGGGTGCGGATCTCTTCGATCTCTTCCAGAGACAGTTCGCGGGACAGGATGACGCGGGTCAGCCCCATCTGCTTCCAGAACTTCACCGTCGCCCAGTTGACGGCGTTAGCCTGGACGGAGAGGTGAATATCCATCTCCGGGAAGTTCTCCCGAACCAGCATGATTAAACCCGGGTCCGACATGATCAGCGCGTCCGGCCCCATATCCACCACCGGCTTCAGGTCACGGATGAACGTTTTCAGCTTGGCGTTGTGCGGCGCGATGTTCACGACCACGTAGAATTTTTTGCCCAGGGCATGCGCTTCGTTGATGCCGAGTTGCAGGTTCTCGTGGTTGAATTCGTTGTTGCGCACGCGCAGCGAGTAGCGCGGCTGGCCCGCATAAACGGCGTCGGCACCATAGGCGAAAGCGTAACGCATATTTTGCAGCGTTCCCGCCGGGGAAAGGAGTTCCGGTTTAAACATGTTTGTTCTCGTTCTGATGACAGGTCAGATCCGCGTGCACCAGGTGCAGCGGTAAGGGGAGATCCCCCACTTTAAGGGCGGGCATTGTAGCGCTGCGGGGCAGGGAGGTAAAGCGTCGAGTCGTATCACCGCCCATCCGGCGTGTACGCATATTTTTAGGTATTGTCTTTACCATCTGGCTTGAAAGACCGAGGCAATGCCGTTTCCCGCTTTCAGTACAATCGTGGACTGAACGTCATTGCTTTTGCTTAATTCGAATCAACCAGATACAGGAAAACTAACTGATATTGAGATCGTGTATAACTTTTGAGCGTCATCAAGTCGTCTGTTCAGGAACCTATCTGAATACGTAGCTTGATTAATGAAGAGAAAAAGACGGAATCTGTTTATGAACCGTTACCATTTGTCAGGGGAAGAGTATGGCGAGGCTGGATTTCTGTGAACTTGCTTCTGCAAGCGCAGATACTGCAGATAGCGACCAATTTGAGAAGTTCGCAAAAATATTCATGGAAAAAATTTTGGGAGGGATTGTAACTAAAGGCCCAAGCCGGGGGGCGGATGGTGGCATAGATATACGGGTTGAGTTTGATATTGCCGGATGTCGAATTGCCAAACTTGTTAGCTGCAAACACTACGCTCCTTCTAAAAAGTCCGTTGGTCGCAGTGATGAAGAGGACATTCAGGACAGACTTGCTGAATTTGAATGTGATGAGTTTGTTGGATTTTATTCCACCATTGCATCGTCCGGACTTGAGCAAAAACTGGAGCGACTGAAAGCTAAAAAAGGGATTTTGTACCAGATTTATAATTCAGAGGATATTGAAACCTTATTACTGGAAAATCATGCGGGCTTTCAGTTAGCAAAGCGTTTTTTTCCTCGTTCAGTACAAAATATATTACCACAATTTATTGCTCTACTGCCCACCTTCACATCCTGTGACGCAGTGCGTCATTCTTCAGGTTGGATAGTCCCGGATGTTTATAGTGACTACGAGCCACGGGTCTACGCCTGTAATGCTAATTTAGCTGCACAGTATGCAAATGAGAAGGCGATGAATGATATCCATGAACCTATGTTCTTGCAGGCATGGAAAGATGCCGTTCATATGTTTTCAGATTATTTCATTATCCCTGCTGCCGGTATTAACAGTGTAAGCAATATTAATGAATTACCACCGGACTGGGATACTTCAGACGATATAATAAATTTATCCGCCGGGAAACGATGGGCACTTTTGGCTATCTGGAGTTTTTTTGATGATAAAAAGGTTAATGCTATTTTGAAGAAAATGCATAAACATCCTTCTCAGCAAGATTTGAACGTTATTAGCTTCGCTTTCCTGGCGATGATAACTGGCACCGAGCGTCGCGATGTATTAGCGCGACTTTTTGCTTATGCTACACCTTTTCGTTCCTGGTAAGGCCACAGTTTTAATGTCTGGAGTCTCTGCCCCGCAGTGCTGCGGGGCAATATTCTCACATTATCCTGCACGCATCCGCTTCCCAGCGATACCCCACGCCGTACACCGCGCGGATAAACGACTGCTCGGCGTCCAGCGCCTCCAGCTTGCGGCGCAGGTTTTTGATGTGGCTGTCGATGGTGCGGTCGGTCACGACGCGGTAATCGTCATACAGGTGGTTCAGCAGCTGTTCGCGGGAGAACACTTTTCCCGGCTCGTGGGAGAGGGTTTTCAGCAGGCGGAACTCCGCAGGCGTCAGGTCCAGCAGCTTGCTGCGCCAGCTCGCCTGGAAGCGGCTTTCGTCGACAATCAGCGGGCTTCCGGCATCGAGCACCTGAAGCTCGCGCTGCGGCCTGCAGCGGCGCAGAATGGTTTTCACGCGGGCGACCACTTCACGCGGGCTGTAGGGCTTGCAGATGTAATCGTCCGCGCCAATTTCGAGCCCCAGCAGGCGGTCAATCTCTTCAATTTTGGCGGTGACCATGACGATCGGCACGTCGGAGAAGCGACGAATTTCCCGGCACAGGGTCAGTCCGTCAACGCCCGGCAGCATTAAATCCAGCAGGATCAGATCCGGCGGGGTCTGGCGCACGTATGCCAGCACTTTATCGCCGTGGCTGATCAGCGATGGAGCGTAGCTGGCCGCACGTAAATAGTCGATCAGCAGCTGCCCAAGCTTCGGCTCGTCTTCCACAATCAAAATGCGCGGCGTGTTTTCGTCAATCGGTAACTCGGTCATACTTCTCTCGATAAATCCCGTTCCAGAGGTAACTCTACTGTAATGCTAACCCCGCCAAAAGGCGAATGGGCGGCGCGGATCGTGCCATTATGCGCCTCGACGATGTTAACGCAAATCGCCAGCCCCAGTCCGGAACCGCCGCTGGCGCGGTTACGGGAGCCTTCGGTACGGTAGAAACGTTCAAACAGTTTTTCCAGCTGCGCGTCCTGCACGCCGGGGGCGGAGTCCGCGAAGGTGAGGGCAAAGCGCCCGTTTTCCTGCCTGCCGGAGATATGCAGCCCGCCGCCGCTGTCGGTGTAGCGCAGGCTGTTTTCCAGCAGGTTATTGAACAGCTGCATCAGCCGGTCTTTGTCGCCGAATACCACCGCGCTGTCCGGCAGGGAGAGATCGATTTTCAGGTTGCGGCTGGCAAACCGCTCGCGGAAGGCGCCGCTGATCACTTCCAGAATGTTAATCACGTCCACCGGCGCTTTCTGGTAGGCCAGCGCGCCTTCGTCGGACATGGAGAGCTGGTGGAGATCGTCCACCAGCTTGGTGAGCGTGCCCACCTCCGCCTGCAGAGAGGCCACCGATTCAGGCGTAAACTGGCGCACGCCGTCCTGGATGGCCTCTAGCTCGCCGCGCAGCACCGCCAGCGGCGTGCGCAGCTCGTGGGAGATATCGGCCATAAAGTCGCGGCGCATCTGCTGGTTCTTCTCCAGCGTGCTGGCAAGCTGGTTAAAATCCTGCGCCAGCTTGCCCAGTTCGTCCTGGCTGCGGGTATCGACGCGGGTGGTAAAATCCCCGGCGGCCAGCTTGTGCGTGCCTTCCACCAGTCTTTTCACCGGGGCGAGCAGACCGCGCGCCAGCGGGAAGGTGGCGAGCGCGGCGAGCAGGGTGGAGAGGGCGACAATCAGCCAGCTTGTCCGGCGCTGCTGGCGGTCAAAGTTGATGTCGGTATTGCGCGTCAGGCGCTCCACCGGGGAGGCGATAACCCAGCCGACCGTCGCGTTGTTGACTTTGATCGCCCGACGGGTGCCGTCCGGCGGTATCGGCGCGCGCGGACCCACCAGCGTGCGCATGTCCTGGTCAATCACCCAGAACTGGGTGCGCCAGCCGTGCGGCGGCATGCCCGGCCCCGGGCGATCGTCACCGGTATCGTGCTCCAGCGAGCGCAGGATCTGGAAAATAAAGCGGTCATTATTGCGCAGAAAACGCCAGTTGCCGTGCTGGGCGTACTGTTCACTCAGCGCATCGCTTAAGCCCTGTAAACGCTGTTCATTGCCATGCTTGATGTAATCAATAAAACCGCGCTCAAAGCTGATCCGCACCGCCCAGTGCATGGTGATCAGCAGGACGATACAGGTGGCAAATATCGCCACGAAGAGCTTGCCGGTAATGCCCGGACGCCAGAATTTCATGAGCCACTCCTTTTGCCGCGCCTAATCACGACGTTCTTGCTGGTATCATCCGGCACTCTGGCGAAGATGAAAGCGGGCAGGGCGATGATGACCGCCATGCTTAAATAGGTATACAAAAAGACCTGATGCGCCACCGGCGTGTCGACGCTGAGATGGTGCTGGCCGTACATGCCGAGCAGTAAACCCGCGATGGTCACCCCGACGCTCATCGAGAGCTGCATGATCATCGACAGCAGGCTATTGCCGCTGCTCGCCAGATCGTCCGGCAGGTCCTTCAGCGTCAGGGTATTCATCGACGAGAAGCGCATGGAGTTGACGATCCCCTGGCAGAACAGCACCAGCGGCAGAACGTAGTACCAGCCCATCAGCGCCACGGCCATAAACAGCAGGCTCACCAGCGCCAGCCCCAGCGTGGCGGTCACCAGCACGTGACGATAACCAAAGCGGTTCACCACCTGCACCACGATGCGCTTCATTCCCATGCTGCCGAGCACCATCGGGATCATCATCAGGCCCGCGTGGAACGGCGAAAATCCCATTCCGATTTGCAGGAAAACGGGCGTCATAAACGGCAGCATGCCGCTGCCGACGCGACCGGCGAAGCTGCCGAACAGGCCAAGGCGATAGGTGGGGTTTTTAAACAAATTCAGGCTGAACAGCGCCTTATCGTTACCTCTGGCATGCCGCAGATACCACAGTATGGCGGTGATGCCGATAACGACCAGCATCCCCAGCGCCAGGGGCGAAATCCCCAGCCCTTTTTGCCCGTCGAGCGCCAGGGTAAGCGTGGCCATGCCCGCCGCCAGCAGGATAAAGCCGAAGAAATCAAAGCGCCGCGTCTGCATTTTGTAGTTCGGCATCAGCGTCAGGGTGGCGATGGCGCCGATGATGCCAACAGGAAGATTGATTAAGAAGATCCAGTGCCAGGAGGCGTACTCCACCAGAATGCCGCCGAGCGCCGGGCCCAGCAGCGGCCCCACCTGACCGGGTAACGTCACAAAGGTCATCGCCGCCATGTACTGCTCGCGCGGCACGATCTTCATCACCGTTAGCCGCCCGACGGGCACCATCATCGCCCCGCCGACGCCCTGCAGCACGCGTGCCATCACCAGCTGGTCGAGGGTGTTGGCCTGGGCGCAAAACAGCGAGCCGGTGGTAAACAGCACGATGGCGGTAAAGAAGATATTGCGCACGCCCACTTTGTCCGCCAGCCAGCCGCTGGCTGGCAGCATGACGGCTACCGTCAGCACGTAGGAGACAATCACCATATGCATATGCAGCGGGCTCTCCCCCAGGCTTTTAGCCATAGAGGGGAGGGCAGTGTTGACGATGGTCGTATCCAGCGACTGCATAAAGAAGCCGAAAGCGACTATCCATAGCTGCCAGCGAACGTTAGCGGGAAGATCGGTCATTTACTCGGTCACCGTGGTTCTGTTTTTACGCGAAAAGCGCAGCCGCAGGCGGTCGAAGAACAGATAGACTACCGGCGTGGTGTAGAGCGTTAGCAGCTGGCTCATGACCAGGCCGCCGACGATGGTGATCCCCAGCGGCTGGCGCAGCTCTGAGCCGTCGCCGCCCGAGATAACCAGCGGCAGCGCGCCAAACAGCGCCGCCAGGGTGGTCATCATGATCGGACGAAAACGCAGCAGGCAGGCCTGGAAGATGGCCTCTTCCGGCGACAGATTGCCGTTGCGCTGGGCGTCCAGGGCGAAATCCACCATCATGATCGCGTTTTTCTTCACGATGCCGATCAACAGCATGATCCCAATGAGCGCGATCAGGCTGAACGGCGCGCCGAACAGCGCCAGCGCAAGCAGCGCCCCCACGCCCGCCGACGGCAGCGTCGAGAGAATGGTCAGCGGGTGAACGTAGCTCTCGTACAGCACGCCCAGCACAATATAAACCGTGGCGATGGCGGCCAGAATCAAAATCACCTGCGAGTTCATCGTCTCCTGGAACACCTGCGCGGTGCCGGCAAAGCTGCCGCGCACGGTGGACGGCACGCCAAGCTGCGTCATCGCGCGGTTGATTGCGTCGCTGGCTTCAGAAAGCGACGAACCGGCGGGCAGGTTAAAGGAGATGGTCGACGCCGCCGAAAGCCCCTGATGGTTCACCGACAGCGGCGCGTTGGCAGGCTGCCCGCTGGCAAAATAGGAGAGCGGAATCGCCTTGCCGTCGTTGTTAATCACAAACATTTTGTCCAGGGCGCTGATGTCCTGGGTGTAGCGCGGGTCAACCTCCATCACCACCTTGTACTGGTTCATCGGCTGGTAGATGGTGGAGATCTCGCGCTGGCCGAAGGCGTTGTTCAGCAGGCTGTTGGCGGCCTCAACGTTAATGCCCAGACGCGACATGGTTTCGCGGTCGTAGGTCAGGGCCATCTCGGCGCCGTTGTCCTGCTGATCGGAGTTGACGTCCGCCAGCTCCGGCAGGGCGGCCAGCGCCTTGCGGATCTTCGGCTCCCACTCGCGCAGGGCGGCTAAATCGTCCGAGAGCAACGTGTACTGATAGCTGGCGTTCGCCTGACGGCCGCCGACGCGGATATCCTGAACGGCCATCAAAAACAGGTTTGCCCCCGGCTCTTTGGCGAGCTTCACCCGCAGGCGGTCAATCACCTGCTGGGCGGTTTCGTTGCGCTCGCCGCGCGGTTTCAGGGTAATAAACATCATCCCGCTGTTAACGCGTGACCCGCCAGTAAAGCCGGTGACGTTATCCACGGCTTTGTCTTCACGAATGATCTTCATAAAGTCCTGCAGCTTGCCGCGCATCGCCTGGAACGAAATGCTCTGGTCCGCCTGAATCCCTCCCATCAGCACGCCGGTGTCCTGCTCCGGGAAGAAGGTTTTCGGGATGGTGATGTACATCCAGACGTTCAGCCCAATGGTGGCGATAAGCACCAGGCCGACCAGCCGGGTATGGTTCAGCACCCACTTCAGCGATTTGCCGTAGCCTTCCTGCATCGCCATCAGGAGGCGACCAAAGCCTTTGCGGCGCGGCTGCGAATGGGGCTTGCTGCGCTTGAGCATCCAGCCGCACATCATTGGCGTCAGCGTTAAGGAGATCGCCAGCGAAATCCCGATGGCGACGGAGAGGGTGACGGCGAACTCGCGCAGCAGCCGGCCCGGCAGCCCGCCCATCAGCAGCAGCGGCAGGAATACCGCCACCAGCGACAGGCTCATGGAGAGCACCGTAAAGCCCACCTCGCGCGTGCCCTGCAGCGCGGCCTGCAGCGGCTTCACGCCCGCTTCCAGGTGGCGGGAAATGTTTTCCAGCACCACGATGGCGTCATCCACCACGAAGCCCGTCGCTATCGTCAGGGCCATCAGCGACAGGTTGTTGAGGCTAAACCCGCACAGGTACATGGCGGCAAAGGTACCGATCAGCGAGACCGGCACGGCCACCGCCGGGATAAGCGTCGCGCGACCGGATCGCAGGAACAGGAAGACCACCAGGATCACCAGCGCGACGGAGATAATCAGCGTTTGCTCCACCTCTTCAAGCGAGGCGCGAATGGTCGGGGAGCGATCCTGGGCAATTTGCAGATCGATTGCTGCCGGGATGGTCTCCTGCAGGTCCGGAAGACGGGCGCGAATGCTGTTCACCGTCTCAATAATGTTCGCTTCCGGCAGCTTGCGGATCATCAGCAGAATGGCCGGCTTCGCGTTGGTCATCCCGGCGTTACGCACGTCCTGCACCGAGTCGGTGACGCTGGCAACGTCGCTCAAGCGCACCGCCGCGCCGTTGTTGTAGTGAATTATGAGCGGCTGATATTCCGCGGCGGTTTTCAGCTCGTCGTTGGTGTGGATCTGCCAGCGGTGGCTGCCGTCCTCAATCGCCCCTTGCGGCTTGCGGACGTTGGCCGTGCTGATGGCGGAGCGCACGTCATCCAGCGACACGCCCTGGTTGAACAGCGCCTGCGGGTTTAGGCCCACGCGCACGGCGGGCAGGGAACTTCCGCCGACGCTCACGTCACCGACGCCGTTAATTTGTGAGATTGTCTGCGCCAGCTGGGTAGACGCAAAGTCGTAAAGCTGCCCCTGCGAGTACGTATCGGAGGTCAGCGTCAGGATCATGATCGGCGCATCGGACGGGTTGGCCTTGCGGTAGGTTGGGCGGCTCGGCATCCCGCTCGGCAGCAGGCTTTGTGCGGCGTTGATGGCCGCCTGCACGTCGCGCGCCGCACCGTTAATATCCCGGTCGAAGCTGAACTCCAGAATGATGCGCGTGCTGCCCAGCGAGCTGCTGGAGGTCATCTCGTTGACCCCCGCAATCCGCCCGAGCGAGCGCTCCAGCGGCGTGGCAACCGACGAGGCCATGGTCTCCGGTGACGCGCCCGGCAGCGAGGCGCTGACCATGATCACCGGAAAATCCACCTGCGGCAGCGGCGCCACCGGCAGCAGCCGGAAGCCCAGCACGCCGCAGAGGGTAATGGCGAGCGAGATTAAAATCGTCGCCACCGGGCGATAAATGAAGAGGGCGAAAAACTTCACTTATGCCTCCTCTTCACGTTTCGGGAAGCGGCTTTTGGTCCACAGCGCCAGGCGGTCAAACAGCAGGTAGATAACCGGCGTAGTGAAGAGCGTTAGCACCTGGCTTACCAGCAGACCGCCGACCATGCCGATACCCAGCGGACGGCGCAGCTCCGCGCCGACGCCGGTGCTGAGCATCAGCGGCAGCGCGCCCAGCAGGGCGGCCAGCGTGGTCATCAGGATCGGACGGAAACGCAGCAGACAGGCCTGGAAGATGGCGTCGCGCGGCGACATGCCCTGCTCGCGCTCGGCGGCCAGGGCAAAGTCGATCATCATGATGGCGTTCTTCTTCACGATCCCGATAAGCAGGATAATGCCGATGATGGCAATGACGTCCAGCTCGCTGCCCTCCAGCATCAGTGCAAGCAGCGCCCCCACGCCCGCCGTCGGCAGGGTAGAGAGGATGGTGATCGGGTGGATAAAGCTTTCGTACAGCACGCCGAGCACGATGTACATCGCCACGACCGCCGCGACGATAAGCCAGATGGTGTTACCCAGCGCGGCCTGAAACGCCAGCGTGCTGCCCTGGAACTGGGTCTGAATATCGGACGGGAAGCTGAGCTCTTTTTCAGCAGCCTGAATGGCCTCCACCGCTTCGCCGAGAGAATAATTGTCCGGCACGTTGAAGGAGATGGTGGTGGACGGGAACTGATCCAGATGGTTAATCGACAGCGGGGTATAGCGTTCTTCCACCGTGGCGATAGCGCTCAGCGGCACAATGCCGCCGTCTTTGCTGGTCAGGCGCACCGAGTCCAGCCCCGCCAGTCCGGGCGTATTCTCCGTGTTGTGCTCCAGCACCACGCGATACTGGTTCGCCTGGGTGTAGATGGTGGAGATCAGGCGCTGACCAAAGGCGTTATAGAGCGCGTTGTCCACGTCCGACATGGTAATGCCCAGACGGCTGGCGGTATCGCGGTTGACGTTCACGTATGCCGCCAGCCCTTTGTCCTGCCAGTCGCTGCTGACGTCGGCGAGCTGCGGCAGGGTGTTAAGCTTATTCACCAGCTGCGGCACCCAGGTGCTGAGCGCGTCCAGCGAGGTGGCCTGAAGCGTGAACTGGTACTGCGTGCGGCTGACCTGGGTATCAATGGTCAAATCCTGAATCGGCTGCAGGTAAAGCTCAACGCCCGGCACGCGCGCGACGGCGTTTTGCAGACGCTCAATGACGGCGTTGACGCGATCGTCGCGTTCATCCAGCGGCTTGAGGTTGATCTGCAGACGCGCGCTGTTGAGTGACGGGTTGGTGCCGTCGACGCCCACGTAGGAGGTCAGGCTCTCGACCGCCGGATCCTTCATGACGATCTCAGACACCTGCTGCTGGCGCTGGGCCATACTGGCGAAGGAGACCGACTGCGGGGCCTGAAGCGTGCCCTGAATAATGCCGTTGTCCTGAATCGGGAAGAAGCCTTTCGGAATGAAAATCCACAGCATCACGCTGAGCGCCAGGGTTCCCAGCGCCACGCCGAGCGTGGCCCACGGATGGTTCAGAACTTTCGCCAGCACGTGGCCGTAGGCGGCAATAATCCGCTCGAACATGCGCTCGGAGGCGCGCGAGAATCGGTTTTGCTTGCGCAGGGACTCGTGGCTCAGCATACGGGCGCACATCATCGGCGTCAGGGTCAGCGACACCACGGCGGAGATCAAAATGGCGACCGCCAGCGTCACGGCAAACTCGCGGAACAGACGCCCGACGATATCGCCCATAAACAGCAGCGGGATCAGCACCGCAATCAGCGAGAAGGTCAGCGAGATAATGGTAAAGCCGATTTCGCCCGCGCCCTTCAGCGCCGCCGCCAGCGGCTTTTCGCCTTTCTCGATATAGCGCGAAATGTTCTCGATAACGACGATGGCGTCATCCACCACGAACCCGGTGGCGATGGTGAGCGCCATCAGCGTCAGGTTGTTAATCGAAAAATCGAGGAACACCATCACCGCAAAGGTCCCGACCAGCGAGAGCGGCACGGCGACGGCGGGAATAATGGTGGCCGGAACGTTACGCAGGAACAGATAGATGATCATGACGACCAGCGCAATCGCCAGCATCAGCTCAAACTGGGTGTCGGTAACCGACGCGCGAATGTTGGTGGTACGGTCGGAAAGCACCTTCACGCTGACCGATTTCGGCAGGCTTTCGATCAGCTGCGGCAGCATGGTGCGGATGCTGTCGGCGGTTTCGATGATGTTAGCGCCCGGCTGGCGCTGCACGTTCATCACGATCGCCTGCTGCCTGTTGGCCCAGGCGCCGAGCCAGCTGTTTTCGGCACCTTGCTCCACGGTCGCCACGTCGCCCAGACGCACCGGAGCGCCGTTCTGGTAAGCAATAATCAGCTGACGGTATTCATCGGCGGACTGCATCTGATCGTTGGCAGAGAGCGTCACGGCGCGGGTGGGGCCGTCCAGCGAGCCTTTTGCCGAGTTAACGTTGGCGCTGCTGATGGCGGTGCGGATGGTTTCGCTGGTCAGGCCCAGCGCGGCAATCGCCTGCGCGTTCAGCTTCACGCGCACGGCGGGGCGCTGGCCGCCCGCCAGCGTGACGAGGCCGACGCCGGAGACCTGTGAAATTTTCTGCGCCACGCGCGTTTCGACCATGTCTTCCACCTGGGTCATCGGCATGGCGGAGGAGGTGACGGCCAGCGTCATGATCGGCGGATCCGCCGGGTTCACCTTGCTGTAGACCGGCGGGTTGGGCAGGTCGGACGGCAGCAGGTTGGTGGCGGCGTTGATGGCGGCCTGCACCTCCTGCTCGGCGACGTCCAGCGACAGCGTCAGCTGGAACTGCAGCGTCACGACGGATGCCCCGCCGGAACTCTGGGAGGACATCTGTTTTAGCCCGGACATCTGGCCGAACTGGCGCTCCAGCGGAGCGGTAATGGCGGACGTCACCACGTCCGGGCTGGCCCCTGGATAGAGTGTGACAACCTGAATCGTTGGGTAATCCACCTCCGGCAGCGCCGACACGGGCAGGAAGCGATAGCCGATAATCCCGGCGAGCAGGATCGCTACCATCAGCAGCGTGGTGGCGACAGGACGGAGGATAAACAGGCGTGACGGCCCGCCTGTAGAGCCTGGGGGCATCACCTGCATCAGGATTTCGCTCCCTGTTTCGCAGGTTCAACCACTTCCACTTTGGCCCCTTCGGTCAGACGGTCAATGCCGTCGGTGACCACGCGGTCGCCTGCGGAAAGGCCTGCGGCGATGACCACCGTCTGGCTGTCCTGGATACCGGTTTTCACCAGGTGCTTGCTGACCTTATTGTCGCCGTTAAGTACCCAGACGAAATTACCTTCGTTACCCATCTGCAGCGCAGCGGTGGGGATCACCACCGCGTTCTCTTCGGTGGCGACCAGCATGCGCGCGTTGACGAACTGGTTCGGGAAGAGGGCATCGTCCTGATTGTTAAAGCGCGCCTTCAGCTTGATGGTGCCGGTGGTGGTGTCGATCTGATTATCCAGGCTGAGCAGGGAACCTTCGCTCAGCTTCTGCCTGTTGCTGCGGTCCCAGGCTTCCACCACCAGCCCCTTTCCGGATTTTTGCGCCTGCACCACGGTCGCGATTTCGCTTTCCGGCAGGGTAAAGACTAAATCAATCGGGTGAGTCTGGGTGATCACCACGATGCCCGTGGTGTCGCCGCTGGAGATCTGGTTGCCGATATCGACCTGCTTCAGGCCCACGCGCCCGTCAATCGGCGCGGTGATGCGGCTCCAGTCCAGCTGCAGCTGTGCGCTGGCCACGGCGGCCTCGTCGGCTTTGATGGTGCCCTGCGTTTCGCTGACCAGCGACTGCTGGGTGTCCAGCTCCTGACGAGACACGAGGTTGGTTTTCACCAGCTGCTGGTAGCGCGCTAAATCGCGACGGGCGTTAGCGAGCGTGGCTTTGTCCTTCGCGAGCTGCCCCTGCGCCTGGGCGAGGGCGACCTTAAACTGGCTCGGGTCGATTTCCGCCAGCAGATCGCCCGCTTTGACCTGCTGACCTTCCTGGAAGTGAATGGCCTGAAGCTGACCGTCGACGCGGCTGCGTACCGTCACGGTGTTGGCGGCAGTAATGGTCCCAAGGCCCGTTAGATAGCGAGGAACGGCTTTATTCACTGCCGTCGCCGCCTGTACCGGCGCCAGCGCGCCGCCGCGCATGCCGTGACGCCCTCCGCCTGCCGGGCGCTGTGCCTGACTATTGGCATCAGCGGGGGCTGCGGAGTTCGCGGATTGACTGTGCCAGTACCAGGCGGCGGCAAGGACCACCACAATGATGCCAGCGGCGATTGCCCAGCGGGATTTGTTACTGCCTTTCATCGTTGTACGTTCTCATCCTGAAGACTTCGGGGAATGATACTAGTTTAGTCAGCTAACACAGCGGAAAAATGGAGGAAATATGGAAGACTGTCAGGAATGGTCTGAATGGAGGTAAACGCAAAACGGCAACATCCGTTGCCGTTTTTGGTGTTTTCTCCCTCTCCCTGTGGGAGAGGGCACCAGACCGCACCGCAACAACGCTAGCTAAACATCACCTGCGCCCAGCGCGCCAGACCAGCGGTAACGGAGCCAAAGTCATCGCCACCGGCAATCGGAATGCCCGGCAGCTGTTCCGCCAGTGCTTTCTTGATCAGCGGCGAACGGGCGCTACCCCCGGTCAGGTAGATAACGTCCGGCTTCTCTTTACCGTTCTCCAGCGCCAGCTGCACCTGCTCCAGAATACGCTGTAGCGGCTGCGCGAGGGCCGTCTCCAGCCCGTCCTGCGAAATCGCGGTGGCCAGATTGTCGCTGATAAACGGCAAGGAGACCGCATGCTCGGTACGATCGGAAAGGGCAATTTTGCTCTCTTCGGCAGTACGCACCACGCGGTAGCTCAGGCGCTGACGCCACACTTTATACAGCAGGGCAACTTTTTCGGCGTCCTGCGCGTCGCGCACCAGATCGTTCAGGAAGCGGCCGTTCGCGGTGCTGTAAAAATCACTCTGCGCAGGTACGTCGTTAATGGCAATCGCGTTCCACCACGGCAGGATCGGCAGGGCGATGCCTTTTTCCGTCTGACCGCCCATGCCGAGCAGCGGCATCAGGCTCTTGAATGCCAGCGCGATATCGAGATCGTTACCGCCTACGCGGCAGCCGCTGTGCCCGAGCAGGCTATTTTCGCGATCGCGACGGTTATGCCACTGCGGTCCCATCAGCAGCAGCGAGCAGTCCGTTGTGCCGCCGCCGATATCCACGACTAATACGCGCTTCTCTTCCGTCAGCGTGGCTTCAAAATCCAGCCCCGCGGCAACCGGCTCATACTGGAACACCACGTCGCGGAAGCCTGCCCGGTGCGCCGCGCGTTCAAGGATCCCCTGCGCCTGCTGGTTGGCCTCATCGCCGCCCAGCCCCTGGAAGTTGATCGGGCGGCCAATGACCGCCTGGGTAATCGCATCGGAGACCTGTGTCTGCGCCTGAGTGCGAATATGCAGCATCATCGCGCACACCAGGTCTTCGAACATCGCCACCTGCTGCGGCTTCAGGCCGCTGGCGCCGAGGAAGGATTTTGGCGACTTAACGAAGTAAACTTCTTCAGGATCTTCAATGTAGTGCCCGAGCGAAGAGAGGCCGAACTGCACGCTGGAGGGCGTAACGTCGATGTCTTCCTCGCGGTTAAAGCTGACCGCCCGGCGCAGCAGCGCCTGGGTCTCCGCCGCCGTGGCCGGAACCTGATGGTGGCGGAACAGCCATTCGCTTACCGCTTCACGCGTCGGCGCGCAGAGCATTGAGGGCAGCAGCGTGCTCTCTTTTTCCATTTTCAGGAGCTGTGGCTGCCCGTTTTGCATAATCGCAACCGAGCAGTTTGCCGTACCGTAGTCGAATCCAATAAACACGATAAATCCCCATGCCAGTGAGAAGGGGCGAGACTTTAACGAAATGTCTTCATGGCGACAACAGGAATATGAAAGCAAGGCAATACAAGGTCTTTCCGTTTATGCTGATATACCCGTCATACTTCAAGTTGCAGGTGTGTTGGCTGCGCTCGCTCACCCCAGTCACATAGTTATCTATGCTCCTGGGGATTCGCTCTCTTGCCGCCTTCCTGCAACTCGAATTATTTAGGGTATAAGAATGAAAAAGGAGCAACGATGTACACCCTGAACTGGCAACCCCCTTACGACTGGCAGTGGATGTTTGGCTTTCTTGGCGCGCGTGCGGTGACGGGCATTGAAACCGTCACGCACGACTACTACGAGCGCAGTTTTGCCTGCGAAGGGTATCAGGGGATATTTCGCGTGACGCCGGATATCGCTACCCATACGCTGAACGTGACGCTCAGTCCGGGGTTAATCCCGGTTGCGCAGACGTGCCTTGAACGCATCGAACGCCTGTTCGATCTCACCTGTAACCCGCAGCACATTGCGGATACGCTGGGCGATCTCGGCGCTGCCCGGCCAGGCTTGCGTTTGCCGGGGGCGATGGATGCGTACGAGCAGGGCGTCCGGGCGATCCTCGGGCAGCTGGTGAGCGTGGCGATGGCGGCGAAACTGACGTCGCGCGTGGTGGCGCTGTGCGGTGAGCCGATCGCGGAGTGTCCGGGGTATCTCTGTTTCCCCACGCCGGACGCGCTGGCGGCAGCGGACGCGCTAGCGCTGAAAGCGTTGGGCATGCCGGTAAAACGCGCGGAGTCGTTAATTCATCTGGCGCAGTCGGTCATCGACGGGACGTTTCCGCTTTTCCCACCCGAGAATATTGAGGCCGGGATGAAGGCGCTACAGCAGCGGCCGGGGATAGGGCGCTGGACGGCAAACTACCTGGCCCTGCGCGGCTGGCAGGCGAAAGATGTCTTTCTGCCTGATGATTATCTGATTAAGCAACGCTTTGCCGGGATGCCGCCCGCGCAAATTCGTCGTTATGCCGAACGCTGGCAGCCGTGGCGCTCTTACGCGCTGCTGCACATCTGGTATACCGACGGCTGGACGCCATCAGTTGATGGCGAAATAGCTGGTGTTGAGCAGTAGATCCAGCGGCTGCGGCTCGGCGATGGTGTCGCCATAGATGAAATCAATGCCGATGCCGGAGAGCGTATCCATCATGATGGGCTGATTGCACGGACCCGCGATGGTTTTCATCCCCAGACGCTGGGCGTGGCCCTGAACAATGGTCACCATCATCTCGTCCATCAGGTTGCCATACACGTTGCTTACCACCTCTGCGTCCAGCATCAGATAGTCGGCCATATTGGCGGTCAGGTGGGTGAAGACGTTCATGTCGCGGCCCACCTGGCTGAAGATCACGCGGCAGCCCGCCTGGCGAAGCTTTTGCAGACTCCGCTGCAGGTTTTTATCCGGGCTGCACACCACGTCGGCAGAGATGACCAGATGCAGGAGACGGCCCGGCATGGGGCTTTTATCCAGCAGGTCGAGAAGCTCATCGACCAGCGTTACGCTGGCTAAACCGGCCTCAGAAAGCGGCAGCGCCACCCCCATGCCTTTACTGGCGACCTGTGCGGCAGAGGCGCGGAAAAACTCATTAAAAATACGTCTGTCGAGGGCGTGCAAAAGCTCAGGCTCGGCCAGACCCGAGCGGAAGGCATGCTCTTCCTGGACTTCGCCCTGGCTGGTCCACAGGCGTAACGACAGCAGCCAGAAATTACTGCTTTCCGGGATACGCGGGGAAGCGACGCTGCGGGCGATCATCATCAGGTGATTGTCTTTAATCATGTGCCACTGTTCATCAAGCGACATCATGCTGCGCGTGTTGTGATCCCGCTCCTGCTGGGGTTCGTAAACCGTCACCATGCCGCGCCCGCTGTTTTTCGAGGCATAACAGGCTATATCGGCCTGCGACATCACCTCCGACGCCTGATGGTTATTTTCATCAATCAGCGTGATGCCTGCGCTGGCGCCGATCCGGTGCAGGCGGCCTTCCCACATAAAGTGATAGTCATTGATCGTGTGGATCAGGCGCCCGGCGATATAGCGCGCGCTTTCAATATTGCAGTCCGGCAGCAGTAACCCGAACTCATCTCCGCCCAGACGCGCCAGCACGTCGCTGGAGCGGAGCATGGTCAACATCAGGGAAGAGAGCTCCCGCAGTAGGGCATCCCCCGCCGCATGGCCTGCCGTGTCGTTGACGGCTTTGAAGCGATCGAGATCGATAAAGACCAGAGCATGACGCTGGCGCGTTTCGCGAACGGTCTGCAGGAGCCGTTTAAGATGATTTTCGAAGCTGACCCGGTTTGCCAGATGGGTCAGGGCATCGTGGGAGGCGCTGTAGCTCAGCTGGCGCAGCATTTTGCGCGACTCGGTCACGTCCTGAATCACGATAACCGAGCCAATATTCTGCCCGTCCAGCGTGCTGAGCGGCGTAATGCTGTAGTGAATATCAAAATTACCGCCGGTACGGCAGTTCAGCACCACGTCCTGATCGATATCGGAACGGGACATATCGCCGCTGTGAATATTCTCCATCAGCGGCCCTTTTTCACCAAAGGTGATGTGCAACACCTTGAGGATCGGCTGGCCGATAGCCTCGGTCTGCAGCCAGCCGCTCATTTTCTCGGCCACCGGGTTCATGAAGGTGACGTTCATGTTGATATCGGTACACAGCACCGCTTCACCGATAGAATCGAGGGTGATGTGCAGACGCTCTTTTTCCTGGAAGAGGGCCTCGTTGAGCTGCTTCACCTCGGTCATGTCCATGTTGATCCCGAGCAGCCGTTCGACTTCACCCTGCTTATTGAGCACCCGGTTCGCCAGGGAGCGAATGTGGCGCACGCCTTCCTTCACGCGGATGCGGAATTCCAGCTTAAACGGCAGACGGGAAATCAGCGAGTCCCGCAGCACCTGCTCAGCGTGGGCACGATCTTCCGGCAGCATCGTGTCATGCCAGAGCTGCCAGGTAGGCTTGATGTGCGGCGGGATTTCATACAGCTCAAACATCCGCTTGTCCCAGCTGATAATGTCTGGCTCCAGATCCCACTCCCAGATGCCGATACCGCCCGCTTCGTTAGCCAGCGTAATGCGCTCCATCAGGCGTTTGTTGACCCACTCGGTCTGCTTCAGGTCGTTAATGTCTTCAATCTGGGCGATAAAATAGAGCGGCGAGCCGTCGGCATGGCGCACGACGGAGACGGCAAGGAGCGCCCAGACCACTTCCCCGTCGCGGGTGTAATAGCGCTTCTCGAGGGTATAGGTATTGATGTCACCGTTGACCAGCTGTTCGAGCTGTTCCAGGTCGGTGTGCAGATCTTCCGGCCAGGTGAGCTGCTGGAAGGTCAGCGACTGAAGCTCCGTCTGGCTGTAACCGAGGAAATTGCACAGCGCCTTGTTAGCCTGCAGCCATTTGCCCTCAATGCTGACCAGCGCCATACCGATAGCGGAATACTCCATCGCATTGCGGAAACGCTCCTCGCTTTCGGTGATGTGTTTGCGCTCGGCGCGGAAGGCATACATCACCATGGTCATCACGTTGGCAGGCAGGAGCAGCATCAGGAACGGCAGCCAGGGGGCGTTCAGCATCGCCCCGACGTGCTGGGTTGTCAGCGCCACAGGGTTTTGGGCAATCATCAGCGACACAACCATCACGGTGACCAGAAACACCAGGAACGCTTCCATTCGCGGCAAGCGCACGGCGCTCCACATAAGCAAAACGATTACGCAGGTGAAAGGCCACGGCAGCCAGGTGATGGCTGCCCAGCTGAGGGCCAGCGTTACGGCCAGCGTGGTCAGGGTTTCCAGCAGCAGTCTCGGGTCACGGTGGCGCAGCAGATAATGCGGTTTAAACAACAGCCCCAACGGAACCACCGCCAGCGCGCCGATGGCTTCGGACAACACCCAGACGAAGAAATTACGCAGGGGTTCAGGGCCGGGAGCCAGCAGGGACACCAGCAAGCCGCCCACCAGCGGCGGGATCACCGCGCTGCCGATGGCCACGCGGATCCAGTCATTCAGATTCTGCAGCGGGTTGTACCACGGGAGCAATTTGCGCAGCAATAGCGCACCGGTAAAGGCTTCAACCACGTTAATCGAGGTGTAGGTGAGGCTTATCGATCCCCACGAAAACAGCATCCAGGTGGCCAGAATATTGCCGAACGAACAGGCCAGGGCAATTCCCGGCCACATTTTTCCTGCATGGCGATAAAACGCCACCATCATAATGGCGGTGGGGAACCAGAGCGGGGCCAGCAGGGTGCCGAACCGGGTAAGCTCCAGGGAAAATAAGGTAAAGATAAAGGTGACCAGGCCCAGACAGACAAGTCGTATTAAAGGATGTGGGGTGGTAACCAAAACCCGCTGGTATTGTTTATTCATTACCGCTTTATCCAGAGACGCCATGCCGTCAGGGAAGATGTCCGAACGCGTGAATTTGATAATTTGGTTTATGCTAGTACAAACAATTTACAATTCATATGGTGACCGCTCAGAATTTGACACCACAGACTTATTAAATAGAGGCTCTGTGAGAAAAAACGGTTAAACGCTGAAAAAACGCTCATTTAAATTTCACTCAGGGAATAAGACGTCACTTTTCGGCCAGTCTCGCAGAACCTGTGCTTTCGACTGGTATCACGCCCGTGAAATCCCTATAATTGCCGCGTTTGACGCTCCGGCGTCGTCCTTCCTTAACATCCAGGTTAATCAGGTCGCTAAATTTATGACTGATAAGTCTCATCAATGCGTCATTATAGGCATCGCCGGCGCATCGGCTTCAGGTAAAAGTCTAATTGCCAGTACGCTTTATCGCGAACTGCGTGAACAAGTAGGTGATGAGCATATCGGCGTCATTCCCGAAGACAGCTATTACAAAGATCAATCCCATCTGTCGATGGAAGAACGCGTCAAAACCAACTATGACCACCCAAATGCAATGGATCACAGCTTGCTGTTCCAGCATTTAGAAGCGCTTAAGAGCGGCCAGGCGATTGAGCTGCCCGTTTACAGTTACGTAGAACACACCCGCACCCGGGAAACCATCCGCATCGAGCCGAAAAAGGTCATTATCCTTGAAGGCATCCTGTTGCTGACCGACGCCCGTCTGCGTGAATCCATGAACTTCTCGATTTTCGTCGATACCCCGCTGGATATCTGCCTGATGCGCCGCATCAAGCGTGACGTGAATGAACGCGGCCGTTCGATGGACTCCGTCATGGCGCAGTACCAGAAAACGGTTCGCCCGATGTTCCTGCAGTTTATTGAGCCATCCAAACAATACGCCGATATCATCGTGCCGCGCGGGGGTAAAAACCGCATTGCTATTGATATCTTAAAAGCGAAAATCAGCCAGTTTTTTGAATAACCCGCGTGAATTGTGTACCGTTCAGAGATAACCTGGTTTTACCCTGAGCGCTTACCGCCTCAGGGTACGATGCATGAAAGGAGAAAGTGGCATGCGTCTTTGCGATCGCGATATTGAAGCCTGGCTGGATGAAGGCCGTTTGTCTATTACCCCGCGCCCACCCGTTGAGCGTATCAATGGCGTGACCGTTGATGTCCGCCTGGGGAATAAATTCCGCACCTTTAGTGGCCACACTGCGCCGTTCATTGACCTCAGCGGGCCGAAGGACGAAGTCAGCGCCGCGCTCGATCGCGTGATGAGTGACGAAATCGTAATTGATGAAGGCGAAGCTTTTTATCTGCATCCGGGTGAACTGGCCCTGGCGGTGACGTTTGAATCCGTCACCCTGCCTCCGGACTTGGTCGGCTGGCTTGATGGCCGTTCTTCGCTGGCGCGACTGGGGCTGATGGTTCACGTGACCGCGCACCGTATCGATCCAGGCTGGTCGGGGCGTATCGTGCTGGAATTCTTCAATGCCGGTAAATTGCCGCTGGCGCTGCGTCCGGGCATGATGATCGGCGCGTTAAGCTTTGAACCGCTGTCAGGCCCGGCAGATCGTCCTTATAACCGTCGGCAGGACGCAAAATATCGCGACCAGCAGGGCGCGGTTGCCAGCCGTATTGATAAAGACTGATCGTTAGTCCATTGAGGATGCCATGAGAAGAGTTCTGACGACGCTGATGATTTTGCTGGTGGTGCTGGTGGCTGGCCTTTCGGCGTTGGTTCTGCTGGTTAACCCCAACGATTTCCGCGCTTACATGGTGCGGCAGGTCGAGGCGCGCAGTGGTTATCAACTGAAGCTTGACGGGCCGCTGCGCTGGCACGTCTGGCCGCAGCTCAGCATTCTCTCTGGCCGCATGTCGCTCACGGCACCGGGGGCGTCCCAGCCGCTGGTGTCCGCAGACAACATGCGTCTCGATGTGGCGCTGATCCCGCTCATTTCCCATCAGCTGCAGGTTAAGCAGGTGATGCTGAAAGGCGCAGTGATTCAGCTCACCCCGCAAACCGAAGCCGTGCGTGATGCCAGCGCGCCGGTTGCGCCGCGCGAAAATACTCTGCCCGATGAACCGTCCGATACCGGCTGGTCCTTTGATATCGGCAAGCTGAAAGTTGCCGACAGCGTGTTGGTTTTCCAGCATGAGCACCAGGAGCAGGTGACCATTCGCAACATTAACCTGCAGATGGAACAGGATGCTCACCATCTTGCGTCGCTGGAATTTAGCGGGCGCGTGAACCGCGATCAGCGCGATTTGACCCTGTCGCTGAATGCTAATGTGAACGCCTCGGACTACCCGCATCAGCTCACGGCCGACATCCAGCAGCTGAACTGGCAGCTGACGGGTGCCGATCTCCCCTCCCAGGGAATAACCGGGCAGGGAACGCTGCAGGCCGTGTGGCGCGAAGAGCAAAAGCAGCTCGAGCTGGATAATCTCAACCTGCAGGCAAATGACAGTAGCCTGAAGGGGCAGGCGAGCGTCACGCTCGAAGAGAAGCCGAAGTGGGTGCTGAATCTGCAGTTTGACAAGCTCAATCTGGAAAACCTGCTGCCGCCTCTGCCGGCCAGCGCCACGGACAGCGATGCCACGCAGACGGGGCAAAGCCAGGCACCGGCATCACGTCCGGTTATCTCGTCTAATCTCGATCAGCCTGACTATAACGCCCTGCGCGGGTTCACGGCGGATATTCTGCTGAAAGCCAATAGCCTGCGCTGGCGCGGCATTGATTTTACCGACGTGAGCAGCCAGATGTTTAACCATAACGGTTTGCTGGTGATCTCCGAACTGAGCGGGAAGATGGGCGCAGGAAACCTCTCGCTGCCCGGCACGCTGGACGTCCGTAAAGACGTTGCCAGCGCCGAATTCCAGCCGCGTCTCGACAACGTTGAGATAGGCACCATCCTGAACGCGTTCAACTATCCGATATCCCTGACGGGGCAGTTGACGCTCGCGGGTGACTTCTCAGGCACGAAAATTGATGCCGATGCTTTCCGCCGCGAGTGGCAGGGGCAGGCGCATCTTGATCTTAAGAATTCCCGTATGGAAGGGCTTAACTTCCAGCAGCTGGTGCAGCAGGCGGTTGAGCGCAGCAGCGATGTGAAGGCCCAGGATAACTACGACAGCGCCACGCGCCTCGACAGCTTCACCGCGGACCTGACGCTGGACAACGGACAACTTACTCTCAACGGAATGCAGGGCGCCTCTTCACTTTTATCAATGACCGGTGAAGGTAAGCTGGATCTGGTGAAAGAGACGGCGGACACGCGCTTTAACGTGCGGGTACTTTCCGGCTGGCAGGGTGAAAGCAAGCTCATCGACTTCCTGAAAGAGACGCCTGTCCCGCTGACCGTATACGGCAAATGGCAGGCCCTGAATTACAGCCTGCAGGTGGATCAGATCCTGCGCAAGCATCTGCAGGATGAAGCGAAACGTCGGCTTAGCGGCTGGGCGGATCGTAATAAAGATTCACAGGACGGTAAGGACGTGAAGAAGCTGCTGGATAAGCTTTGATGTCCGTTGCGCCGGGTGGCGTTGCGGCCTGATGCCCTCACCCCGGCCCTCTCCCACGGGAGAGGGAGCAAACACTAAAAACGGCAACCGGGTTGCCGTTTTGTTTTACCTAAACCTCAAAATCCAGCTCTTCCTCATCCCGCAGCGGAATGAGCTGAACCTTCTGCACGCGATGGTTTTCAATCTGCAGCGTTTTGAGCAGATAGTCGCCCACCTGAACCTCTTCTCCCGGCTGCGGGATACGCTGTAAATGCTCCATCAGCAGGCCGGCAATCGTGTGATATTCCCGTTTTTCATCCAGCGGCAGCGGCACGTATTGCACCAGGTCTTCCAGCGGCATGTGGCCGTTAGCCGTCCACGACCCGTCTGCGTTTTTCTGAATGTCATGGCGGGCGTCAATCTCATCCACCTCGTTAGGCAGATTACCGGCAATGGTTTCCATGACGTCGCTGAGCGTGACCAGCCCTTCCACCGAACCAAACTCATCCACCACAAAGGCAAAGTGCGTGCGCGCGTTACGGAATTGCTCAAGGGCGGAAAGCAGCGGTAGCCCCTCAGGGAAGACCAGCGGCTGGCGCACCAGAACGCGCAGGTTGAGCGCCTCGCCGTGAAGCTGCTGCTGGAGCAGGTCAATAACGTGCACCACGCCCAGCAGCTCCTCTTCCTCTTCACCGCCGGTCACCACCACGCGGGTGTGCTGGTTTTTATCCAGCAGGGCGCGAATGTGCTCTTCTGGTGCCGTCAGGTCGATATGCTCAATGTCGTGCCGCGAGGTCATGATGCTGCTGACCGTCCGCTGATTCAGATTAAGCACCCGCTCGATCATCCGTCGTTCCTGCGGGTCGAAGATCGGCCCGTCGCTGCGATCGGCCAGCATGGCAGAGGATTCTGCATCCAGCTCCGCATCCTCTTTCTTACCGCTTAGCAGGCGCATAACCGTGTCGGCCGTGCGCTGACGCAGGGTCTGATTCGCGGACAGGAAGCGGCGGCGGTTAAATATCGCCAGCTGGTTGAGCGCTTCAATCATGACGGAGAAGCCGATGGCGGCGTACAGGTAGCCTTTCGGAATATGGAAGCCAAAACCGTCGGCCACCAGGCTAAAGCCAATCATCAGCAGGAAGCTCAGGCAGAGGATCACGATAGTCGGGTGACTGTTCACAAAGCGGGTCAGCGCCTTGCTGGCCATCACCATCAGCGTGATGGCAATGATCACCGCGGCCATCATCACCGCAAGGTGGTCGACCATCCCGACGGCGGTGATCACCGAGTCGAGGGAGAAGACCGCATCCAGCACCACGATTTGCGCCACCACCGGCCAGAATTTCGCTCCGCGGCGCTGGGTTGGGTTCTCGCTGTCTTTACCCTCCAGCCGCTCGTTGAGCTCCACCGTGGCTTTGAACAGCAGGAACAACCCGCCGAAGAGCATGATCAGATCGCGGGCGCTAAAACTCAGGCCGTGAACGGAGAACAGAGGCTGAGTGAGCGTCACCAGCCAGGAGATAGAGGCCAGCAGCAGTAACCGCATCACCATCGCCAGCAGCAGACCCGTCACGCGCGCGCGGTCGCGCTGGGAAGGGGGCAGTTTTTCAGCGAGGATGGCGATAAAGACCAGATTATCAATCCCGAGCACCAGCTCGATGACGACCAGCGTAACCAGCCCGGCCCAGATTGAGGGATCGGCAATCCATTCCATAGTAATAGCAATACCTTCTGTTATATGACGAATGTCACACTTCGATCATGGATAAAGCTGGGGGAAATTGCAATGCCGGGCTGAGATTTCTCTTAATACGACGGGTAAAAAAGAGAGCATTCTCAATAGGGTGTAAATAAGCGAAATACGTATATTTAATTACAAGGAATGCATTTTAGGATATATCGCAGGTGATGATTTTTACTCTCATTTTGTCAATATAAAGAAATTCCTAAAAGGTCAAAAATTTGCTCTTAATATTAATCTTAAAAACCGATATTAGGACAGTTGTCTCCTTGCCTGCTATTAGGTTAGCTGCAACAATTCTCCCAGCATCAAATGTTAAATCTCGGTGTTGCTATTAATATTCGGTCTTCAGGGATGGTTATTCATTATCCGTCGGGTTTCTCAAGCGACTGATATATTTCCAAAAGACCTTGCTCAAGAGGGTGTCTATCCATAACACATTGTTTAGTCAGTGGATTGGTAACTGAAAGCCAAGGGCGGTAGCGTGCCTGAAAGCGTGTGAATCAGCCTCGATTATTCTGTCAATAGCCAATGGATGAATAAGCTCTTTTTAGGACTGATGCCAGTTATATTTCTATTTGATTAACTGCATGCTGAAACCCAATACGACTCGAGCTTATTTAAATTGCACAGGATAATTACTCTGCCAAAGTGATAAATAATCAATGATGAAATCCAAAATGAAATTGATGCCATTATTGGTGTCTGTGACCTTGATGAGTGGTTGCACGGTCTTTCCCGGCAGCAATATGTCAACAATGGGTAAGGATGTGATCAAGCAACAGGATGCCGATTTTGATCTCGACAAAATGGTGAATGTTTATCCGCTTACGCCTCGTCTGGTCGAACAATTACGTCCACGTCCGAATGTTGCCCAGCCGAATATGTCGCTGGACCAGGAAATTGCGTCCTACCAGTACCGCGTGGGGCCGGGTGACGTGATCAACGTGACCGTCTGGGACCACCCTGAACTGACCACGCCAGCGGGCCAGTACCGTAGCTCAAGCGATACCGGTAACTGGGTGCAGTCAGATGGCACCATGTTCTATCCCTACATTGGTAAAGTCCATGTTGCAGGCAAAACGCTTGCCGAGATCCGTAGTGATATTACCGGCCGCTTAGCGCAGTACATCGCCGATCCGCAGGTGGACGTTAATATCGCCGCATTCCGCTCGCAAAAAGCCTATATCTCCGGCCAGGTGAACAAATCCGGCCAGCAGGCCATCACCAACGTTCCTCTGACCGTACTGGATGCCATCAACGCCGCGGGCGGGTTAACCGACGGCGCCGACTGGCGCAACGTGGTGCTCACCCACAACGGGAAGGAGCAGCGCATTTCGCTGCAGGCGCTGATGCAAAACGGCGATCTGACCCAGAACCGCCTGCTCTATCCGGGCGACATCCTCTACGTGCCGCGCAATGACGATCTGAAAGTCTTCGTGATGGGTGAAGTGAAGAAACAGAGCACCCTCAAAATGGACTTCAGCGGTATGACGCTGACCGAAGCGCTGGGCAATGCTGAGGGTATCGATCTGACGACCTCTAACGCGACCGGTATCTTCGTTATCCGTCCGCTGAAAGGTGAGGGCAGTGCGAAAGGCAAGATTGCCAACATCTACCAGCTGGATATGTCCGATGCGACCTCTCTGGTGATGGCAACGGAGTTCCGTCTCCAGCCATACGATGTGGTGTATGTCACTACCGCGCCGGTTGCCCGCTGGAACCGTCTGATCAACCAGTTGCTGCCAACCATCAGTGGCGTTCGCTACATGACGGATACGGCGCGCGACATTCATACCTGGTAATCCGCGATGTTTAACAAAATTCTGGTGGTATGCGTGGGGAACATTTGCCGTTCCCCTACGGCTGAACGGTTGTTGAAACACTACCAGCCCGAACTGACCGTTGATTCGGCAGGGCTGGGTGCACTGGTCGGTAAAGGTGCCGATGAGCGCGCAACGAGCGTGGCGCGGGATCATCACCTCTCTCTCGACGGCCACGTGGCCCGCCAGGTCACTGGCCGCATGTGCCGGGAGTATGACCTGATCCTGACGATGGAAAAACGCCATATTCATGCGCTGTGCGATATCGCTCCGGAGATGCGCGGCAAGGTGATGCTGTTTGGTCACTGGGACAATGAACGTGAAATCCCCGATCCGTATCGCAAAAGCCATGAGGCCTTTGAGGCGGTTTACACCTTACTTGACCAATCTGCCCAACAGTGGGCGCAGGCACTGAAAGTTCAGCAGGGATAACAATGACAGAAAAAACAAGACCTTCTGCCGCCCCGACTTCGGGCAGTGATGAAATTGATATTGGGCGCCTGGTCGGCACTGTTGTAGAGGCAAAGTGGTGGGTGCTGGGCATTACCGCCGTGTTCGCCGCGGCGGCCGTCGTCTATACGCTGTTCGCCACCCCTATCTACAGCGCCGACGCGCTGGTGCAGATCGAGCAGAATACCGGCAACTCGCTGGTGCAAGACATTGGTTCCGCGCTGGCGAACAAGCCGCCGGCATCCGACGCCGAAATTCAGCTCATCCAGTCACGCCTGGTGCTGGGTAAAACGGTTCACGACCTCGGGCTCGATATCTCCGTCACCAAAAATACCTTCCCGGTCTTTGGTGCCGGCTGGGATCGGCTGATGGGGCGCAACAACGACACGGTGAAAGTCACTGACTTCGTGCTGCCAAAAGGGGCAGGCGATCAGACGTTTACCCTGACGGTGCTAGGCCCGAAACAGTACCAGCTAACCAGCGACGCAGGTTTTAGCGCCCGCGGCGAAGTGGGGCAGATGCTGACCAAAGACGGCGTCAGCATGATGGTCAGCGCCATCAACGCTCAGGAGGGCGGCGAATTCACCGTCACCAAATTCTCCACCCTGGGGATGATCAACAATCTGCAAAACAACCTGACCGTCACCGAAAACGGTAAGGACACCGGCGTGCTGAGCATGACCTTTACCGGTGAAGATAAGGATCAAATCCGCGACATCCTGAACAGCATTACCCGCAACTATCTTGAGCAGAACGTTGAGCGTAAGTCGGCGGAAGCGGCGAAAAGCCTGGCCTTCCTCGCGAAACAGCTCCCGGAAGTGCGCGCCCATCTGGATGATGCCGAGAACAAGCTGAACGCCTATCGTCAGGATAAAGACTCCGTTGACCTGCCGCTGGAGGCGAAATCGGTCCTCGATTCGATGGTCAACATTGATGCGCAGCTCAACGAGCTGACCTTCAAAGAGGCGGAGATTTCCAAGCTTTATACCAAACGTCACCCGGCCTACCGCACGCTGCTGGAGAAACGCCGTACCCTGGAAGAGGAGAAGGCGAAGCTCAATGACCGCGTGACCGCGATGCCGAAAACGCAGCAGGAGATCGTGCGTCTGACCCGCGACGTGGAGTCAGGACAGCAGGTTTACATGCAGCTGCTGAACAAGCAGCAGGAGCTGAAAATCACCGAAGCCAGTACCGTCGGTGACGTGCGCATCGTCGACCCGGCCATTACCCAGCCTGGGGTGCTGAAGCCGAAGAAAGCGCTGATTATTCTCGGCAGCATTATTCTTGGCCTGATGCTCTCAATCGTGGGCGTACTGCTGCGTTCGCTGTTCAACCGCGGTATCGAAAGCCCGCAGGTGCTGGAAGAGAGCGGTATCAACGTCTATGCCAGCATTCCGCTGTCCGAGTGGCAAAAATCCCGCGACAGCGTCAAAACCATCAAGGGCGTCAAGCGTTACAAACAGAGCCAGCTTCTGGCGGTGGGTAACCCGACCGACCTCGCCATCGAAGCGATCCGTAGCCTGCGTACCAGTCTGCACTTCGCCATGATGCAGGCCAAAAACAACGTCCTGATGTTAACCGGCGTCAGCCCGTCAATCGGTAAAACCTTCGTCTGCGCCAACCTGGCGGCGGTGGTCAGCCAGACCAACAAGCGCGTTCTGCTGATCGACTGCGATATGCGTAAGGGCTACACCCACGAGCTGCTGGGCACCAACAACGTGCACGGTCTGTCGGAAATCCTGCTCGGCAAAGGTGAAATCAGCCAGAGCGCGAAACCCACAACGGTGCCGAAATTTGACCTGATCCCACGCGGTCAGGTGCCGCCTAACCCGTCCGAGCTGCTGATGAGCGAACGCTTTACCGAGCTGGTGGAGTGGGCGAGCAAAAATTACGACCTGGTGCTGATCGATACGCCGCCAATTCTGGCCGTGACCGACGCAGCGGTTGTTGGCCGCCACGCTGGCACCACGCTGATGGTGGCGCGTTACGCGGTCAACACCCTGAAAGAGGTGGAAACCAGCCTGAGCCGCTTCGAGCAGAACGGGATTGAGGTGAAAGGGGTGATCCTGAACTCCATCTTCCGCCGCGCGACCGGGTACCAGGATTACGGCTATTACGAGTACGAATATAAATCTGACAGCAAATAAAAATCCCCCTCACCCTAACCCTCTCCCTCAGGGAGAGGGGCGGGGTGAGGGATAAGGGGAAGACCATGACCACACAACGCCCTTTAGTTTCAATCTATATGCCGACATGGAATCGTCAGCAGCTGGCGATCCGCGCAATCAAATCCGTCCTGCGACAGGATTACGATAACTGGGAGCTGATCATTGTTGATGACTGCTCTTCCTCGTATGAACAGCTGCAAAAGTTTGTGACTGACCTCAACGACCCGCGGGTGGTCTATACGCATAACGCCATTAACTCCGGCGCGTGCGCGGTGCGTAATCAGGCGATTATGCAGGCCAAAGGGCAGTATCTGACCGGGATCGACGACGATGACGAATGGACGCCGAACCGCCTGTCTATCTTCCTGTCGCATAAAGAACAGCTGGTCACGCACGCTTTCCTGTATGCCAACGACTATGTTTGCCAGGGCGAGGTTTATTCGCAGCCCGCGAGTCTGCCGCTGTACCCGAAATCGCCGTATTCTCGCCGCCTGTTCTACAAGCGCAACATTATTGGTAACCAGGTCTTCACCTGGGCGTGGCGCTTCAAAGAGTGCCTGTTCGATACCGAACTCAAGGCCGCGCAGGATTACGACATCTTCCTGCGCATGGTGGTGGAATACGGCGAGCCGTGGAAAGTGGAAGAGGCCACCCAGATCCTGCATATCAACCACGGGGAGATGCAAATCACCTCCTCGCCGAAGAAGTTCTCCGGCTACTTCCATTTTTACCGCAAGCACAAGGACAAGTTTGACCGTGCCAGCCGTAAATATCAGCTCTTTACCCTCTATCAGATCCGCAATAAGCGCATGAACTGGCGCACGCTGCTGACGCTGCTGTCCGTGCGTAACGGCAAGCGCCTGGCTGATGGACTTCGGGGGAAATAATGTTTCTGGAAGATTGCCGCGCTAACAGCTGGAGCCTGCGTCCGTGCTGCATGGTTCTGGCGTACCGCATCGCGCACTTTTGCTCGGTGTGGCGTAAGAAAAACGTGCTGAACAATATCTGGGCGGCGCCCGTGCTGGTGCTGTACCGCATCATTACCGAATGCTTTTTTGGCTATGAAATTCAGGCCGCTGCCACCATTGGCCGCCGCTTTACCATCCATCACGGCTATGCGGTGGTGATCAACAAGTTTGTGGTCGCCGGGGATGATTTCACCATTCGTCATGCGGTCACCATTGGCAACCGCGGGCCTGACAGCCTGGCCTGCCCGGTCATCGGCAATAACGTCGAGCTGGGCGCGAACGTGGTGATCGTCGGTGACATTACGATTGGTAATAACGTCACGATTGGTGCTGGCAGCGTGGTGCTGGACAGCATTCCGGATAACGCGCTGGTGGTGGGAGAAAAAGCCCGCGTGAAGGTGATTAAATGAACATTCTGCAATTTAACGTACGCCTCGCAGAAGGCGGAGCGGCAGGCGTGGCCCTGGATCTGCACCAGCGCGCGCTGCAAAAAGGACTTCAGTCTCGGTTTATTTACGGCTACGGCAAAGGCGGCAAGAAAAGCGTCAGCCACGATAATTTCCCGCAGGTGCACAAGCACACGCCGCGTCTGACCTCGATTGCCAACATTGCGCTGTTCCGTCTGTTTAACCGCGATCTGTTTGGCAACCTGAACAATCTTTACCGCACGGTTACCCGCACCGCGGGCCCGGTTGTGCTGCATTTTCACGTTCTGCACAGCTACTGGCTGAATCTGGAAGAGGTGGTGGCGTTTTGCCAGAAGGTGCAGGCCCACAAGCCCGACACCCGCTTTGTCTGGACGCTGCACGATCACTGGAGCGTGACCGGACGCTGCGCGTTTACCGACGGCTGCGAAGGCTGGAAAGATAACTGCCAGAAGTGCCCGACGTTAAGCAACTACCCGCCGGTGAAAGTGGATCGCGCGCATCAGCTGGTGGCCGGAAAGCGTCAGCTGTTCCGCGACATGCTCTCGCTCGGCTGTACGTTTATCTCCCCGAGCCAGCACGTGGCCGATGCCTTCAACAGCCTGTACGGGGCAGGGCGCTGTCAGATTATCAACAACGGCATCGACGTGGCGACGGAAGCCATTCTTGCCGAGCTAACCCCGGTGGCCGAAACCGCGGGCAAACCGAAAATCGCCATCGTTGCGCATGACCTGCGTTACGACGGTAAGACCAACCAGCAGCTGGTGCGCGACATGATGGCACTGGGTGACAAGATAGAGCTTCACACCTTCGGCAAGTTTTCGCCGTTCGAAGGGACCAACGTGGTGAACCACGGGTTTGAAACCGACAAGCGCAAGCTGATGAGCGCGCTGAATGAAATGGACGCGCTGGTGTTCAGCTCCCGCGTGGATAACTACCCGCTGATCCTCTGCGAGGCGCTCTCTATTGGTGTGCCGGTGATCGCCACCCACAGCGATGCGGCGCGCGAAGTGCTGGAAAAGTCCGGCGGGAAAACCTTCACGGAGCAGGAGGTCCTGCCGCTGGTACAGCTGCCGAAGGCGCAGATTGCTGAGATCGTTTTTGGTACTGACCTGGAATCGTTCCGCAACCGCAGCCGCAAGGCCTACAGTGGACAACAGATGCTGGAGGAATATGTCTCGTTCTATCAGAATCTGTAGTTATCTGCTGCTGCCGCTGATCTACCTGCTGGTCAACGTCAAAATTGCCCAGCTCGGCGAAAGCTTCCCGATAACCATCGTGACCTTCCTGCCCGTTCTGCTTCTGCTGTATGTCGATAAAATCAACCTCAAGAAGCTGATGATTGCCCTAGGGCTGGGCACGGGCCTGACGCTGTTTAACTACATCTTTGGCCAGTCGCTGGATGCGAGTAAATACGTCACCTCGACCATGCTGTTTGTTTATATTGTCATTATTATCGGTATGGTCTGGAGTATTCGATTTAAAACTATTTCTCCGCACAATTATCGGAAAATCCTTAGGTTCTTTTATATTGCCGTTGCGTTAATTGTTATGCTTGCCGCACTGGAGATGGCGCAAATTATTCTCACCGGCGGCAGCAGCCTGATGGAGATAATTTCGAAATATCTCATTTACAGTAACAGCTATGTATTGAACTTCATCAAGTTTGGCGGGAAGCGTACTACAGCCCTCTATTTTGAACCGGCGTTTTTCGCTCTGGCGTTAATCTCAATTTGGCTCAGCATCAAACAGTTTGGTATCAAAACGCCTAAGACCGATGCTATGATTCTTGCAGGAATTGTTCTGTCTGGATCGTTCTCAGGGGTAATGACATTTATCCTGTTTTACCTGCTGGAGTGGGCGTTCCAGTACCTGAACAAAGATGCGATTAAGAAAAAACTGCCGCTGGCGATTATCTCCCTGACGGTATTTATGGTAGGCGTGATATTTGCCTTCCCTTACATCTCAGAACGTCTGGGTGATTTGGGAACGGAAGGGTCTTCGTCCTATTATCGCATCATTGGGCCACTGGTGATGGTGGGTTATTCTTTAACCCATATTGATGGGGTAGTAAGATTCGGCTCACTTTACGAATATGTTGCATCATTCGGAATCTTTAACGGTGCGGATGTCGGTAAAACCATAGACAATGGTCTGTATCTGTTAATTATTTATTTTTCGTGGTTCGCCGTACTGTTGACCCTGTGGTATCTGTTTAAAGTTTTCAAAATGATGATTAACGCGTTTGGTGATAACCAGAACTTTCGCGTTCAGCTTTATCTGTTTACTCCGGTGTCGCTGTTTTTTACCGGGTCAATATTTAGCCCGGAATATGCTTTCTTGATTGTCTGTCCGTTTATTCTGCGCAAGGCGCTTAATATTACGAACGTATGACGAAATGAGGTGATTTATGTTTCTTAGCGTCATTACTGTCGCTTTTCGTAATTACGAAGGGGTGGTAAAAACCTGGCGCTCGCTGCGCAACCTGGCGCGCGATCCAAGCCTCACCTTTGAGTGGATTGTGGTCGACGGCGGCTCGAACGATGGCACGGCGGAGTTTCTGGAAAAACTCAACGGTGAGTTCAACTTACGCTACATCAGCGAGAAAGATAAAGGCATCTATGATGCGATGAATAAAGGCATCAATATGGCGCAAGGCCGTTATGCCATCTTCCTGAACTCGGGCGATATTTTTCATGAAGACGTGGCGCTGTTTGCCCGTCAGCTGGCTCGCCAGAAAGAGGACGCCATGTATATTGGCGATGCGCTGCTCGATTTTGGCGACGGACATAAAGTGTGCCGCAGCGCGAAGCCAGGCTGGTATATCTATCACAGCTTGCCGGCCAGCCATCAGGCCATTTTCTTCCCGGTAAAGGGTCTGAAAAAACAGCCTTACGATTTGCAGTATAAGGTTTCTTCCGATTATGCGCTGGCAGCCAGCCTGTATAAATCAGGTTACCCGTTCCGTCGAATTAAAGGGCTGGTGTCTGAGTTCTCCATGGGCGGCGTGTCAACCTCGAATAATCTGGAATTGTGCCAGGATGCCAAAAACGTACAGCGTAAAATATTACGCGTGCCGGGGTTCTGGGCGGAATTGTCTTATTTATTACGCCTGCGTACCACAGGCAAAACGAAAACCTTATATAACAAAGCCTGAATATAAGGAAACGCAATGCAGGATTTAAAAGGTTTCTCCGTGCCGAAAGGTTTTCGGGGCGGGAACGGTATTAAGGTACAGCTGTGGTGGGCCGTTCAGGCAACATTATTTGCCTGGTCGCCGCAAATAATGTACCGCTGGCGAGCTTTTTTATTGCGCCTGTTTGGCGCAAAAATCGGAAAAAACGTAGTCATCCGACCTTCTGTAAAAATTACCTATCCGTGGAAATTAACGCTGGGAGATTACGCATGGGTTGGGGATGACGCGGTGTTATATACCCTTGGCGAAATTACGATTGGCGCAAATTCGGTGGTTTCACAGAAATGTTATTTGTGCACCGGCAGCCACGACTTTATGAGTCAGCATTTTGATATTACCGCTTCGCCTGTTGTGATTGGCGAAAAATGCTGGCTGGCAACGGATGTTTTTGTTGCACCGGGTGTTTCTGTTGGCGATGGCACGGTAGTCGGTGCCCGCAGCAGCGTTTTTAAATCGCTACCGGCAAATAAAATTTGCCGTGGCAACCCCGCAGTGGTGATACGCGAACGCGTTGAAACGAAGAGCCTTGTTAAGTAGGCGTAATCGTTGCAGGCAGTTTGAACGCGGACTGCGCGGAGAAACCGGAACGTACTTAGGTACGTGAGGATTTCGAGCACAGCCCGCGTTCAAAATGACAAAAAAGATAGCCTACTTAACGGCTCTGATTAAATTCATAAGTAGAGGAATATAAACATGTCTAAAGTCGCTCTCATCACCGGCGTTACCGGGCAGGATGGTTCTTACCTGGCAGAGTTCCTGCTGGAAAAAGGGTATGAAGTACACGGTATTAAACGTCGTGCGTCTTCTTTCAACACCGAACGTGTGGATCATATTTATCAGGATCCTCACGCGGCGAACCCGAAATTCCATCTGCACTACGGCGACCTGACCGATACCTCCAACCTGACCCGTATCCTGCAGGAAGTACAGCCGGATGAAGTCTACAACCTGGGCGCGATGAGCCACGTAGCGGTCTCCTTCGAATCCCCGGAATACACCGCCGACGTTGATGCCATGGGTACGCTGCGTCTGCTGGAAGCAATCCGCTTCCTCGGCCTTGAGAAGAAAACTCGCTTCTACCAGGCATCCACCTCCGAGCTGTACGGCCTGGTGCAGGAAATCCCACAGAAAGAGACCACGCCGTTCTACCCGCGCTCTCCGTATGCGGTAGCAAAACTGTACGCCTACTGGATCACCGTGAACTACCGTGAATCCTACGGCATGTACGCGTGTAACGGCATCCTGTTCAACCACGAATCTCCGCGTCGCGGCGAAACCTTCGTGACCCGCAAAATCACCCGCGCTATCGCCAACATCGCGCAGGGTCTGGAGTCTTGCCTGCACCTCGGCAACATGGATTCCCTGCGTGACTGGGGCCATGCCAAAGACTACGTGAAAATGCAGTGGATGATGCTGCAGCAGGAACAGCCAGAAGACTTCGTGATTGCGACCGGCGTGCAGTACTCCGTACGTCAGTTCGTTGAAATGGCCGCGGCACAGCTGGGCATCAAGCTGCGCTTCGAAGGTACCGGCGTGGAAGAGAAAGGTATCGTGGTTTCCGTGACCGGCCACGACGCTCCGGGCGTGAAGCCAGGCGACGTGATTGTCCAGGTTGACCCGCGCTACTTCCGTCCTGCTGAAGTGGAAACCCTGCTGGGCGACCCAACCAAAGCGCACGAGAAGCTGGGCTGGAAACCAGAAATCACTCTGCAGGAAATGGTTTCCGAGATGGTAGCCAAAGATCTTGAAGCAGCGAAAAAACACTCCCTGCTCAAGTCTCATGGCTACGAGGTTGCCATCGCGCTGGAGTCCTGAGAATGACGAAACAACGTATTTTTGTCGCCGGTCATCGCGGAATGGTGGGTTCCGCGATTGTTCGCCAGCTCGAACAGCGCGGTGACGTGGAAGTGGTTGTCCGCACGCGCGACGAGCTGAACCTGCTCGACAGCCTCGCGGTACAGGACTTCTTTGCTAACGAACGCATTGACCAGGTGTATCTGGCGGCGGCGAAGGTGGGCGGCATTGTCGCTAACAACACCTACCCGGCGGATTTCATCTACGAAAACATGATGATCGAGAGCAACATCATTCACGCGGCGCATCTGCACAACGTGAATAAGCTGCTGTTCCTCGGATCGTCCTGTATTTACCCGAAAATGGCGAAACAGCCGATCGCCGAGAGCGAACTGCTGCAGGGCACGCTTGAAGCGACCAACGAGCCGTACGCGATTGCCAAGATTGCCGGGATCAAGCTGTGCGAGTCCTACAACCGTCAGTACAACCGCGACTATCGCTCGGTGATGCCGACCAACCTGTACGGACCGCACGACAACTTCCACCCGAGCAACTCGCACGTGATCCCGGCGCTGCTGCGCCGCTTCCACGAGGCGACCGCCGAGAACGCGCCGGACGTGGTGGTGTGGGGCAGCGGTACGCCGATGCGTGAATTCCTGCACGTGGACGACATGGCTGCCGCCAGCATTCACGTGATGGAGCTGGATCGTGAGGTGTGGCAGGAGAACACCGAGCCGATGCTGTCGCACATCAACGTCGGTACCGGCGTGGACTGCACCATTCGCGAACTGGCGCAAACCATCGCGCAGGTGGTGGGCTACAAAGGACGCGTGGTGTTTGACGCGACGAAACCGGACGGCACGCCGCGCAAGCTGCTGGACGTGACCCGCCTGCATCAGCTGGGCTGGTATCACGAGGTGTCACTGGAGCAGGGGCTGGCCAGTACCTACCAGTGGTTCCTGGAAAACCAGCACCGCTTCCGGGGGTAACGATGTTTTTAAGTCAGGAAGATTTTGCCACGGTAGTGCGTTCGACTCCGCTCATCTCAATTGATTTGATCGTGGAGAACGAACGCGGCGAGTTCTTGCTGGGGAAACGAACCAACCGTCCTGCACAGGGCTTCTGGTTCGTGCCCGGCGGGCGCGTGCAGAAGGATGAGCGGCTCAGCGATGCGTTTGAGCGTCTCACTCTGGCGGAACTGGGCCTGCAGCTGCCGATGGCAGCGGGCCAGTTTTACGGGGTCTGGCAGCACTTCTATGACGATAACTTTTCAGGCACCGGGTTCACCACGCACTACATCGTGCTGGGGTTCCGCCTGAAGGTGAGTGAGGCAGACCTGCGTCTGCCTGATTCTCAGCATGACGACTACCGCTGGCAGACGCCAGAGGCGCTGCTTGCCAGCGACAATGTGCATGACAACAGTCGTGCCTATTTCCTGGCCGATCGTCAGTCCGGAGTGCCGGGCTTATGAAAATTTTAGTGTACGGAATCAACTACTCGCCGGAGCTAACCGGCATCGGAAAATACACCGGCGAGATGGTCGAGTGGATGGCGAGCCAGGGACATGACGTGCGGGTCATTACCGCGCCGCCGTACTACCCGGAGTGGAAAGTCGGGGAGCGCTACTCAAGCTGGCGCTACCGTCGCGAAGAGGGCGCAGCGACCGTCTGGCGCTGCCCGCTGTATGTGCCTAAGCAGCCCTCAACGCTGAAGCGGTTACTTCATCTTGGCAGCTTTGCCCTGAGCAGTTTCTTTCCGCTGATGGCGCAGCGTCGCTGGAAGCCGGATCGCATCATCGGCGTGGTGCCAACGCTGTTTTGCACGCCGGGCATGCGCCTGCTGGGCAAACTCTCCGGCGCGCGCACTCTGCTGCACATACAGGATTACGAAGTTGACGCCATGCTAGGCCTGGGGATGGCAGGCAAAAGCAAGGGCGGCAAGGTGGCGAAGCTCGCCAGCGCGTTTGAGCGCAGCGGCCTGCACAACGTTGATTACGTCTCAACTATCTCGCGCTCGATGATGAACAAGGCGCAGGAGAAGGGCGTCCCGGCGGAGAAAGTCATTTTCTTCCCGAACTGGTCAGAAGTGGCGCGTTTTCGCGATGTAACTGAGCAAGATGCTCAGGCCCTGCGCGCGCAGCTCGGTTTGCCTGAATATCAAAAAATCATTCTTTACTCAGGCAACATCGGCGAAAAGCAGGGGCTGGAAAGCGTGATTGAAGCGGCCCAGCTGCTGAGTGAACATCCGTGGACGTTTGTGATTGTCGGGCAGGGCGGTGGAAAGGCGCGGCTGGAAAAAATGGCCGGGGAACGCGGCCTGACCAACGTGAAATTTTTCCCGCTTCAGTCTTACGAGGCATTGCCTGCGCTGCTGAAGATGGGCGACTGCCATCTGGTGGTCCAAAAACGCGGCGCCGCGGACGCGGTGCTGCCGTCCAAGCTGACCAACATTCTGGCAGTGGGCGGTAACGCGGTGATCACGGCAGAAGCCGAAACAGAATTAGGCCAGCTGTGCGACAGCTATCCGGGTATTGCCGTGTGCGTGGAGCCGGAATCGGTCCCGGCGCTGGTAACCGGAATTGAGAAGGCACTTGCCATGCCAAAAGTGAACACGGTGGCACGTGAATATGCCGAACGCACGCTCGAGAAAGAGAACGTGCTGAGCCAATTTATTGCAGATATACGGGGATAAATCATGAGTCAAACCACTTTGTATCCGGTTGTGATGGCTGGTGGCTCTGGTAGCCGGTTGTGGCCGCTGTCCCGCGTGCTCTATCCAAAACAGTTCCTCTGCCTGAAAGGGGATCTCACCATGCTGCAGACGACGGTAAACCGTCTGCACGGCGTGGAGTGTGAAAGCCCGGTGGTGATTTGTAACGAACAGCACCGCTTTATTGTTGCCGAGCAGCTGCGCCAGCTGAATAAGCTCACCGAAAACATCATCCTGGAGCCTGCCGGACGCAATACCGCGCCCGCGATCGCCCTGGCGGCGCTGGCGGCAAAACGCAGCAGCCCGGACTGTGACCCGCTGATGCTGGTCCTGGCGGCAGACCACGTTATCCAGCAGGAAGACGCGTTCCGCGACGCGGTGCGTGCGGCGATCCCTTACGCCGAGAGCGGCAAGCTGGTGACCTTCGGCATCGTGCCGGATCTGCCGGAAACCGGCTATGGCTATATTCGTCGCGGCAGCGTGACGCCGGGTGAAGGCGACAGCGTGGCGTTTGACGTGGCGCAGTTTGTTGAAAAACCGAATCTGGAAACCGCGCAGGCGTATGTCGCCAGCGGTGAGTATTACTGGAACAGCGGGATGTTCCTGTTCCGCGCCGGACGCTATCTGGAAGAGCTGCGCAAATACCGCCCGGATATTCTGGACGCCTGCGAGAAAGCGATGGCGGTGGTGGACCCGGATCTCGACTTCATCCGCGTGGATGAAGAGGCGTTCCTCGCCTGCCCGGAAGAGTCCATTGACTATGCGGTGATGGAACGTACGGCGGACGCCGTCGTGGTACCTATGGATGCGGGCTGGAGCGATGTCGGCTCCTGGTCCTCCCTGTGGGAGATCAGCGCCCATACCCCGGAGGGTAACGTCCACCACGGCGATGTTATTAGCCACAAAACGGAAAACAGCTACGTCTACGCCGAATCCGGCCTGGTGACCACGGTCGGGGTGAAGGATCTGGTGGTTGTCCAGACCAAGGACGCCGTGCTGATTGCCGACCGTAACGCCGTGCAGGACGTTAAAAAAGTGGTGGAGCAGATCAAGGCCGATGGCCGTCACGAGCACCATATTCACCGCGAAGTCTACCGTCCGTGGGGGAAATATGACTCCATTGACTCCGGTGATCGCTACCAGGTGAAACGCATCACCGTGAAGCCGGGCGAGGGGCTGTCGGTGCAGATGCACCATCACCGCGCCGAGCACTGGGTGGTGGTCGCGGGTACCGCTAAAGTCACTATCGACGGTGAAGTCAAACTGCTCGGTGAAAACGAGTCCATTTATATTCCGCTGGGGGCGACGCACTGTCTGGAGAACCCGGGGAAAATTCCTCTCGACTTAATTGAGGTGCGCTCCGGCTCGTATCTGGAAGAGGACGATATCGTGCGCTTCCAGGACCGCTACGGGCGGGTGTAGCACTCTGCATTATGCCCGGTGGCGCTGCGCTTACCGGGCCTGCGAATGACAAAAAAATCAATTTGGCCATTACGTGGTCAGGGCCGACTGTTGCCTGAAAAAGGGGTCATCATGGAAAAATTAACCTGTTTTAAAGCCTACGATATTCGCGGCAAGCTGGGCGAAGAGCTGAATGAAGACATCGCGTGGCGCATTGGCCGCGCGTACGGCGAATATTTAAAACCGCAGACCATCGTGCTGGGCGGCGACGTGCGTCTGACCAGTGAATCCCTCAAGCTGGCCCTGGCGAAAGGGCTGCAGGACGCGGGCGTGGACGTGCTGGATATCGGCCTTTCCGGGACCGAAGAGATTTACTTTGCCACCTTCCACCTGGGCGTGGACGGCGGTATCGAAGTGACGGCCAGCCACAACCCGATGGACTACAACGGGATGAAGCTGGTGCGCAAGGGCGCGCGTCCTATCAGCGGCGACACCGGCCTGCGCGACGTGCAGCGCCTGGCGGAAGCCAACGACTTCCCGCCGGTGAACGACGCGAAGCGCGGCAGCTACAAAAAAATCAACCTGCAGAAAGAGTACATCGGCCACCTGCTGGGCTACATCAACGTGGCGAACCTCAAGCCGCTGAAGCTGGTCATCAACTCCGGTAACGGCGCGGCTGGTCCGGTGGTGGATGCGCTGGAAGCCCGCTTTAAGGCGCTGAACGTGCCGGTCACCTTCATCAAAGTGCACAACACCCCGGACGGCAACTTCCCGAACGGTATTCCTAATCCGCTGCTGCCGGAGTGCCGCGACGACACCCGCAACGCGGTGATTGAGCACGGCGCGGACATGGGCATCGCCTTTGACGGTGACTTCGACCGCTGCTTCCTGTTCGACGAGAAGGGGCAGTTCATCGAGGGCTACTACATTGTCGGCCTGCTGGCGGAAGCGTTCCTCGAGAAAAACCCGGGCGCGAAAATCATCCATGACCCTCGCCTTTCCTGGAACACCGTCGACGTGGTGTCAGCGGCGGGCGGCACGCCGGTGATGTCCAAAACCGGCCACGCCTTCATCAAAGAGCGCATGCGCGAAGAAGACGCCATCTACGGCGGCGAGATGAGCGCCCACCACTACTTCCGTGATTTTGCCTACTGCGACAGCGGGATGATCCCGTGGCTGCTGGTGACCGAGCTGCTGTGCCTGAAGGGGCAGACGCTGGGCGAGCTGGTGCGCGACCGCATGGCGGCGTTCCCGGCGAGCGGGGAGATCAACAGCAAGCTGGCGCAGCCGGCCGAGGCCATTGCCCGCGTGGAGCAGCACTTTGCGATCCACGCGCTGGAAATTGACCGTACGGACGGCATCAGCATGGCGTTCCCGCAGTGGCGCTTTAACCTGCGCTCGTCCAACACCGAGCCGGTGGTGCGCCTGAACGTGGAGTCCCGTGCTGACACGGCGCTGATGGAAGCCCGAACGAAGGACATTCTGGCGCTGTTGAATCAGTAACAATTGCCCCTCCTGCGGGAGGGGGAACCGAATACAGGAACAACGATGACGAATCTAAAAAAACGCGAACGAGCGAGAACGAATGCATCGTTAATCTCTATGGTGCAGCGTTTTTCTGATATCACCATCATGGTCGGTGGATTGTGGGCGGTGTGTCGGATCGGCGGGCTGCCGTTCTTATATATGCATCTGCTGATGGCACTCATTGCGCTGGTCGTGTTTCAGATGATCGGCGGGATGACCGATTTCTACCGCTCGTGGCGCGGCGTGAAAATGACCACCGAACTGATGCTGTTGCTGCAGAACTGGACCCTGAGCCTGATCTTCAGCGCAGGCCTGGTGGCCTTCAGCCATGATTTTGATAATCGCCTCGTCACCTATCTCTGCTGGTATTTGATCACCAGCGTCGGCATGGTGGTGTGCCGTTCCCTGATCCGCTTCGGCGCGGGCTGGCTGCGTAACCGCGGTTATAACCGTCGCTTCGTTGCGGTAGCGGGCGATCTGCCGGTTGGTAAGGTTCTGCTCGACAGCTTCCGCAAAGAGCCGTGGTTAGGGTTTGAAGTGGTCGGGATTTATCACGACGCGAAGCCGGGCGGCGTGCCGTCGGACTGGGCGGGCAATTACGAACAGCTTATTGAAGACGCGAAAGCCGGTAAAATTCACAACGTCTACATCGCCATGCAGATGAGAGACGAATCCCGCATTAAGCAACTGATGCGCGAGCTGGCGGACACCACCTGTTCGGTGATCCTGATCCCGGACGTCTTTACCTTCAACATCCTCCATTCACGCATTGAAGAAGTGAACGGCGTGCCGGTGGTACCGCTGTACGACACCCCGCTGTCGGGCATTAACCGCGTGCTGAAGCGCGCGGAAGATATCGTGCTCTCTTCGCTGATTTTACTGCTCATCTCCCCGGTGCTGTGCTGCATTGCCCTCGCGGTGAAGCTGAGCTCTCCCGGCCCGGTGATCTTCCGCCAGACCCGCTACGGTATGGACGGTAAGCCGATTATGGTGTGGAAATTCCGCTCCATGAAGGTGATGGAAAACGACAAGGTGGTGACCCAGGCAACGCAGAACGATCCGCGCGTCACCCGCGTGGGGAACTTCCTGCGCCGCACCTCGCTGGATGAACTGCCGCAGTTTATCAACGTCTTCACCGGCGGCATGTCGATTGTTGGCCCGCGTCCGCACGCGGTGGCGCACAACGAGCAATACCGCTCGCTGATTGAAGGCTACATGCTGCGCCATAAGGTGAAGCCGGGCATCACCGGCTGGGCGCAGATCAACGGCTGGCGCGGCGAAACCGACACGCTGGAAAAAATGGAAAAACGTATCGAATTCGATCTGGAGTACATCCGTGAATGGAGTATTTGGTTCGATATCAAGATTGTTTTTCTGACCATCTTCAAAGGTTTCGTGAACAAAGCGGCGTACTAAGATGAGCTTACGTGAAAAAACCATCAGCGGGGCCAAATGGTCAGCGATGGCGACCATCGTCATCATTGGCCTCGGTCTGGTGCAGATGACCGTGCTGGCGCGCATTATTGATAATCACCAGTTCGGCCTGCTGACCGTCTCGCTGGTGATTATCGCGCTGGCCGATACGCTGTCTGATTTTGGTATCGCCAACTCGATTATCCAGCGCAAAGAGATCAGCCATCTTGAGCTGACTACGCTCTACTGGCTGAACGTGGGGCTGGGGATTTTCGTGTTCGTGCTGGTGTTCCTGCTGAGCGATACCATCGCCAGCGTGCTGCATAACCCGGATCTGGCTCCGCTGATGCGCACGCTATCGTTTGCTTTCGTGGTGATCCCGCACGGGCAGCAGTTCCGCGCGCTGATGCAGAAAGAGCTGGAGTTCAACAAGATCGGCATGATCGAGACCAGCGCGGTGCTGGCGGGCTTTACCTTCACCGTGGTGAGCGCCCATTTCTGGCCGCTGGCGATGACCGCTATCCTCGGATACCTGGTTAACTCAGCCGTGCGCACGCTGCTGTTCGGCTACTTTGGCCGCAAGATTTACCGTCCCGGACTGCATTTCTCTCTCGCGTCCGTTTCGTCCAACCTGCGCTTTGGCGCGTGGCTGACGGCGGACAGCATCATCAACTATGTGAATACCAACCTGTCGACGCTGGTGCTGGCGCGTATTCTTGGCGCGAGCGTGGCGGGGGGCTACAACCTGGCCTACAACGTCGCGGTGGTGCCGCCGATGAAGCTGAACCCGATCATCACCCGCGTCCTGTTCCCGGCGTTCGCCAAGATTCAGGACGACACCGAGAAGCTGCGCGTTAACTTCTACAAGCTGCTTTCCGTGGTGGGGATCATCAACTTCCCGGTGCTGCTGGGGCTGATGGTGGTTTCCAGCAACTTCGTGCCGCTGGTGTTTGGCGAGAAGTGGAACGGCATCATCCCGATCCTGCAGCTGCTGTGCGTGGTGGGGCTTCTGCGCTCCGTGGGGAATCCGATTGGTTCCCTGCTGATGGCAAAAGCGCGCGTCGACATTAGCTTTAAGTTCAACGTGTTCAAAACTTTCCTGTTTATTCCGGCGATTATCGTCGGCGGGCATATGGCGGGCGCCATCGGCGTCACGCTTGGCTTCCTGCTGGTGCAGGTAGTCAATACCGTTCTGAGCTACTTCATCATGATCAAGCCGGTGCTGGGCTCCAGCTACCGTCAGTACATCCTGAGCCTGTGGCTGCCGTTCTATCTCTCGTTGCCGACCCTGGCGGTGAGCTACGGCCTGGGCATCATCCTCAGCGGTCACCTGCCGCTGGCCGCGCTGCTGGCGGTACAGGTTGCCGCGGGCGCGCTGGCATTTGGCGTGATGATTGTGCTGTCACGCAATGCGCTGGTGGTGGAGATGAAGCGCCAGTTTTGCCGTAACGAAAAAATGAAAACGCTGCTTCGCGCAGGCTAGTTATTTAAGAGGCCATTATGAAATTATTAATTCTTGGCAACCATACCTGCGGCAACCGTGGCGACAGCGCCATCCTGCGCGGTTTACTGGATGCAATTAACACCCTTAAGCCTGAGACCGAAGTGGACGTGATGAGCCGTTATCCGGTCAGCTCATCCTGGTTACTGAACCGCCCGGTGATGGGCGACCCGCTCTACAGCCAGATGAAACAGCATAACAACGCCGCGGGCGTGATGGGGCGGGTGAAGAAAGTGCTGCGTCGTCGCTACCAGCACCAGGTGCTGCTTTCCCGCGTGACCGATACCGGCAAGCTGCGCAATATTGCTATCGCGCAGGGCTTTACCGATTTTGTCCGTCTGCTGTCCGGCTACGACGCCATTATCCAGGTCGGCGGTTCGTTCTTCGTCGATCTCTACGGCGTGCCGCAGTTTGAGCATGCGCTCTGCACCTTTATGGCGAAAAAGCCGCTGTTTATGATTGGCCACAGCGTCGGGCCATTCCAGGATCCGCAGTTTAACCAGCTTGCAAACTACGTGTTCGGCCACTGCGACGCGCTGATCCTGCGCGAGTCGGTCAGCCTCGATATGATGAAGCGCAGCGAAATTGACACATCAAAAGTTGAGCACGGCGTGGACACCGCGTGGCTGGTGGATCACCAGGACGACAGCTTCCAGCCGAGCTACGCGGTGCAGCACTGGCTCGACGTGGCGGCGAAACAGAAAACCGTCGCGATTACCCTGCGCGAGCTGGCGCCCTTCGATAAGCGTTTAGGTACGACCCAGGCGGCGTATGAGAAAGCCTTCGCCGACGTGGTGAACCGCGTGCTGGACAGCGGGTACCAGGTGCTGGCGCTCTCAACCTGCACCGGCATCGACAGCTACAACAAAGACGACCGTATGGTGGCGCTGAACCTGCGCAGCCTGGTGAACGATCCGTCCCGCTATCACGTGGTGATGGACGAACTGAACGATCTGGAGATGGGCAAGCTGCTCTCCGCCTGCGACCTGACCGTCGGCACGCGCCTGCACTCCGCCATTATCTCCATGAACTTTGGCACGCCGGCCATTGCCATCAACTACGAACACAAATCAGCAGGCATCATGCAGCAGCTCGGTATGCCGGAAATGGCCGTGGATATCCGTCATCTGCTCGATGGTTCGCTCGGTGCGATGGTGGGCGACACGCTCGGCCAGCTGCCTGCGATCAATGAACGCCTGGCGGTGGCGGTGAAAGCCGAGCGCGAGAAGGGCATTGGGATGGTGAAATCGGTACTTGACCGCGTACGGGAGGGGAAATGAAGGTTGGTTTCTTCTTACTGAAATTTCCGCTGTCGTCTGAAACGTTTGTCCTAAACCAAATCACCGCGTTTATCGATATGGGATATGACGTGGAGATTATCGCCCTGCAAAAGGGCGATACTAAAAATACCCATGCGGCGTATACCCAGTATGGGCTGGAGGCGAAAACCCGCTGGCTGCAGGATGAGCCGTCCGGGAGGCTGAGCAAGCTGCGCCACCGGGCCAGCCAGACCTTGCGCGGGATCCACCGCGCGTCGACGTGGCGGGCGCTGAATGTTTCCCGCTATGGTTCCGAATCCCGCAATCTGATCCTGTCGGCCATCTGCGGGCAAACCGCGCAGCCGTATCGTGCCGACGTGTTTATCGCCCACTTTGGCCCCGCGGGCGTCACCGCCGCGAAGCTGCGCGAACTGGGCGTGATTGACGGCAAAATTGCGACCATCTTCCACGGTATCGATATCTCCAGCCGCGAAGTGCTGAACCACTACACGCCGGAGTATCAGCAGCTGTTCAGGCGCGGCGACATGATGCTGCCTATCAGCGACCTGTGGGCCGGACGCCTGAAAAACATGGGCTGCCCGGGAGAGAAAATTGCCGTTTCGCGTATGGGCGTGGACTTAACGCGCTTCACTCGCCGTCCTGTCAAGGTGCCGGGAAAACCGCTGCAGATCATCTCCGTTGCTCGCCTGACCGAGAAGAAAGGCCTCCATGTGGCCATTGAAGCCTGCCGCCAGCTGAAAGCGCGCGGGGTGGATTTCCACTATCGCATTCTCGGCATTGGGCCGTGGGAGCGACGTCTGCGCACGCTTATCGAACAGTATCAGCTGGAAGATGTCGTAGAGATGCCGGGCTTCAAGCCGAGCCACGAGGTCAAGGCCATGCTCGACGAGGCGGATGTCTTTCTGCTGCCTTCCGTAACGGGCGCCGATGGCGATATGGAAGGCATTCCGGTGGCGCTGATGGAGGCGATGGCCGTAGGTATTCCGGTGGTATCAACCCTGCACAGCGGGATCCCGGAGCTGATTAAGTCTGACCACTCCGGCTGGCTGGTGCCGGAGAATAACGCGATGGCCCTTGCGGACCGATTAGCAGCCTTCAGCGATATTGACCAGCAGGCGCTGGAGCCCGTGCTCCAGAACGCCCGACAAAAAGTGGAAACCGATTTTAACCAGCAGGTGATTAACCGCCAGTTAGCGAGCCTGCTGCAAACGTTGTAACGCCGAGGATGTATGCTGAAAAAGATTACCCGACGCACCTTTGTCTCTTCTCTCTCCGTTCTGGCGGCCACGCCGCTGCTGTCGTCACGCATCGCGCGGGCGGCAAGCGGCAGAACGGTCTCTGTTCATCAGTACAATAACAACGACTGGATCGCCGCCTTTAAGCAGGCGTTTAATGACGGCGACACCGTCGTGGTCCCGGCCGGGCTCACCTGCGAAAACATCAATACCGGTATTTTCATTCCCGACGGTAAAACCTTGCTGATCCGCGGGGCGTTAACCGGCAACGGGCGCGGCCGCTTTGTTTTGCAGGAAGGCAGCAAAGTGATAGGCGAAGGTGCTGGCCGCACGGAGAACATCACTCTCGACGTTCGCGGATCTGACTGCGTTATCAAAGGGCTGGCCATGAGCGGTTTTGGCCCGGTGACGCAGATCTACATCGGCGGCAAGAAACCGAGCGTAATGCGCAATTTGCTGATTGATAACATCAGCGTAAGCCAGGCCAACTACGCCATCCTGCGCCAGGGTTTCCACAACCAGGTGGACGGAGCCCGCATCACCAACAGCAAATTTAGCCATCTCCAGGGGGATGCGATCGAGTGGAACGTCGCCATCAACGATCGCAATATCCTGATCTCTGACCATGTCATCGACAACATCAACTGCACCAACGGCAAGATCAACTGGGGCATCGGTATTGGTCTCGCCGGCAGCACCTACGATAATGACTATCCGGAGAAGCAAACCGTCAAGAACTTCGTGGTGGCAAACATCACCGGCAGCAACTGTCGCCAGCTGGTGCACGTTGAAAACGGTAAACATTTTGTTATTCGCAATATCAAGGCCAAAAATATTACCCCCGATTTCAGTAAAAAGGCGGGTATAGACAACGCCACGGTGGCCATCTATGGCTGTGATAATTTCATTATTGATAATGTCGATATGGTGAACAGTGCGGGAATGTTAATCGGCTATGGGGTGATAAAAGGCGATTATTTGTCCATCCCGCAGAACTTCAAGCTCAACAATATTCATCTCGATAATCGTCAGCTTGCGTATAAATTGCGCGGAATACAGATTTCATCCGGTAACGCCACCTCGTTTGTGGCGATAACCAACGTGGAAATGCAGCGTGCAACGCTTGAGCTGCACAACAAGCCGCAACATCTTTTTTTACGCAATATCAATGTGATGCAGGAAGCCGCTGTGGGGCCCGCCCTGAAGATTAACTTCGACCTGCGTAAGGATGTGCGGGGTAAATTCATGGCGAAAGACGAGACGTTGCTGTCGCTGGCGAACATAAAAGCAGTGAATGAGAAGGGGCAAAGCTCGGTCGATATTGACCGGGTCGACCAGCAGGTGGTGAATGTGGAAAGGCTTAACTTTGCGCTTCCGCACAGATAATCGACAATCATCAGTTTTGAGACTATTCCTGGCATAAAAGCGCGATCTAATCAGATTACAACTACAGAAATTTGTGATGCTAAGGCGTAACATTGCCCAAGGATTACGGCAAATCATGCTGGCGAAAACAGGTTTAAGAGCTATAATTCGTCAACCATTTTAAGGTGGAAGAAATAATGATTAATTTGAAAGCAGTCATTCCGGTAGCAGGCCTGGGCATGCATATGCTGCCAGCCACAAAAGCCATTCCTAAAGAGATGCTGCCGATCGTCGACAAGCCAATGATTCAGTACATTGTCGATGAGATTGTTGCTGCAGGGATCAAAGAAATCGTCCTGGTTACGCACTCCTCCAAGAATGCGGTAGAAAACCACTTCGACACCTCTTACGAACTCGAAGCGTTGCTTGAGCAGCGCGTCAAACGCCAGCTGCTGGCGGAAGTGCAGTCTATTTGCCCGCCGGGCGTGACCATCATGAACGTGCGTCAGGCGCAGCCGCTGGGCCTGGGCCACTCTATTCTGTGTGCCCGTCCGGTTGTGGGTGATAACCCATTCATTGTTGTTCTTCCGGACATCATCATCGATACCGCTTCTGCCGATCCGCTGCGTTACAACCTGGCGGCAATGGTGGCGCGTTTCAATGAAACCGGCCGTAGCCAGGTGCTGGCGAAACGCATGAAGGGCGATCTCTCCGAGTACTCCGTTATCCAGACTAAAGAACCGCTGGAAACGGAAGGGCAGGTGAGCCGCATCGTTGAGTTCATCGAAAAACCGGATCAGCCACAGACGCTGGATTCAGACCTGATGGCTGTAGGTCGTTACGTTCTGAACGCCGATATCTGGGCAGAGCTGGAAAAAACCGAGCCAGGCGCCTGGGATCGTATTCAGCTGACCGACGCGATTGCCGAACTGGCGAAAAAACAGTCCGTTGACGCCATGTTGATGACCGGCGACAGCTACGACTGCGGTAAGAAAATGGGGTATATGCAGGCGTTCGTGAACTATGGACTGCGTAACCTGAAGGAAGGGGCGAAGTTCAGAACCCGTATTGAGAGGTTGCTCGCAAACGACTGATATTCCTGCAACGTCTTGAACAAGCGGCGGTCATTATTTTGGTGTATTGAGATATAGCCAAAATGATGACTGCCGTTTTTTATTATTAATCCTATGATTACATAGAGTTACAGGGTTTAAATCTGGATCGCTTTGTAGCGATTTGTGCTTGTTTCTGAGGTCGTTTAGGACGACAATTAACGCCAGTTTTTTGTCTGGATCCAGACAAAAAAATCATTTAATCAGACATCGCTCAGTGCACTGGTAGCTGTTAAGCCAGGGGCGGTAGCGTGCTCAATTTCTGAAACCATCAATAAATGCTCAGGTTTCAGAACGCCAGTATCCAGACATATACTAGACGGAACAGATAACGTGAAAATTCTTGTGACGGGCGGGGCCGGCTTTATCGGCTCAGCGGTTGTACGACATATTATTAAAAATACCCAGGACGACGTCGTCAATGTGGATAAGCTGACCTATGCCGGCAACCTTGAGTCGCTTAGTGAAGTCAGCGACAGCGATCGATATGCTTTTGAGCATGCGGATATTTGCGATAAAGACGCCATGGATCGCATTTTCGCAAAACATAAGCCTGATGCGGTGATGCACCTGGCCGCCGAAAGTCACGTCGATCGTTCTATTACCGGCCCGGCTGCGTTTATCGAAACCAATATCGTCGGCACTTATGTACTGCTGGAAGCCGCTCGTGCTTACTGGTCAACGTTGGATGAGCAAGCGAAGAAAGCCTTCCGTTTCCATCACATCTCTACCGACGAAGTGTATGGTGATTTGCCGCATCCTGATGAGCACCCGGCATCAGCTGAGCTGCCGCTCTTCACTGAAACCACGGCTTATGCGCCTAGCAGCCCGTATTCAGCATCAAAAGCCTCAAGCGACCATCTTGTTCGTGCCTGGCTGCGTACCTATGGTTTCCCAACTATTGTCACCAACTGTTCGAATAACTACGGCCCGTACCATTTCCCGGAAAAATTGATCCCGCTCGTTATTTTGAATGCGCTGGACGGTAAAGCTCTGCCTATTTACGGCAAGGGCGATCAAATCCGTGACTGGTTGTATGTCGAAGATCACGCGCGTGCACTCTATACCGTTGTCACTCAGGGGAAACCGGGGGAGACATACAATATCGGTGGGCATAACGAGAAGCAGAATCTGGACGTGGTACATGCGATTTGCGATCTGCTTGATGAGATTGTGCCGAAAGAGGGCTCTTATCGCGATCAGATTACGTATGTTGCTGACCGTCCGGGTCATGACCGCCGCTATGCCATTGATGCACATAAAATTGGTGCTGAACTGGGGTGGAAGCCTGAGGAGACGTTCGAAAGCGGGATTCGTAAGACGGTGGAATGGTATCTGAGCAATCAGAATTGGGTTACCAACGTGAAAAGCGGTGCTTATAAGAGTTGGATCGAGCAGAACTACGGGGAACGTTAATAATGAATATTCTTCTGTTCGGTAAAACAGGGCAGGTGGGGTGGGAACTCCAACGAGCACTAGCTCCATTAGGTAATTTGATCGCGGTTGATGTACATTCAGAAGGATATTGCGGGGATTTTAGCAATCCTGAAGGGATCGCTGAAACCGTTAGTGCAATTAAACCAGACATCATTGTTAATGCGGCGGCGCATACAGCAGTAGATAAGGCTGAATCTGAGCCGGATTTTGCCAGACTCCTCAACGCAACGAGCGTTGAAGCTATAGCCAAAGAAGCCGCTAAAATAGACGCATGGGTTGTTCACTACTCTACCGACTATGTATTCCCTGGTGACGGTGAAACGGCATGGCGTGAAACGGATTCGACTGCTCCGCTGAATGTATACGGTGAGACAAAGCTTGAAGGTGAAAAGGCATTGCAGGCGCATTGCCCTAAGCATCTTATTTTCCGGACCAGTTGGGTATATGCGGGGAAGGGCAACAATTTCGCTAAAACGATGTTGCGGCTCGCAAAAGAGCGTCAGGAACTCTCCGTTATCAACGATCAAGTTGGTGCTCCAACGGGCGCTGAGTTGTTAGCAGACTGCACAGCGCATGCTATTCGTGTCGCAATGATGAAACCAGAAGTTGCTGGCCTCTACCATCTGGTCGCGTCGAATACGACAACCTGGTACGACTATGCGGCATTGGTGTTTGATGAGGCCAAAAAAGCAGGTGTTGAGTTGGCTATTGAAAAGCTTAATGCTGTTCCAACATCGGCTTACCCAACTCCTGCGCGTCGACCGAAAAATTCACGCTTGAACACAGAGAAGTTTCAGGCGAATTTTGATCTTGTACTGCCCTCCTGGGATATTGGCGTAAAACGAATGCTCGCTGAGCTTTTTATGACTCAAGCAATTTAAGAAGATAAATGCCCTTATATGGGCATTTGGTATTTATAGAGAAAAAATGATGGCTACGCGTAAAGGTATTATTCTTGCCGGTGGTTCTGGCACTCGTCTGTACCCGGTGACCATGGCGGTGAGTAAACAACTACTGCCAATTTATGACAAACCAATGATTTACTACCCGCTGTCAACACTCATGTTGGCAGGGATAAAAGATATTCTTATTATCAGCACCCCACAAGACACACCACGTTTTGAACAATTACTGGGTGATGGCAGCCAGTGGGGACTGAATCTGCAATATAAAGTACAGCCAAGTCCAGATGGCCTTGCACAGGCGTTTATCATCGGTGAAGAGTTTATCGGCGATGACAGCTGCGCTTTGGTGCTGGGTGATAATATTTTCTACGGACATGACCTACCGAAGCAACTTGAAGCCGCAGTGAGTAATGATGATGGCGCTACGGTATTCGCCTATCATGTTAATGATCCTGAGCGCTACGGCGTAGTGGAATTTGATAAGAACGGCACCGCAATCAGTCTGGAAGAAAAACCGGTAGAACCGAAGAGTAATTACGCTGTCACAGGGCTGTATTTCTATGATAATGACGTAGTAGAAATGGCAAAAAATCTGAAGCCGTCTGCTCGTGGTGAGTTAGAAATTACAGATATTAACCGTATTTATCTTGAGCAGGGGCGCTTATCTGTGGCAATGATGGGGCGTGGGTACGCGTGGCTGGATACGGGTACACATCAGAGTCTGATAGAAGCAAGTAATTTTATTGCGACGATTGAAGAGCGCCAGGGATTGAAGGTTTCCTGTCCTGAAGAGATTGCATTTCGTAAAGGTTTTATTGATGCGGAGCAGGTTAAAAGGCTTTCTATTCCCCTTTCAAAAAATGCCTATGGGCAATATCTTTTAAAGATGATTAAAGGCTATTAAGGCATGAATATAATTAAGACTAAAATTTCTGATGTGCTACTGATTGAGCCTGAAATTTTTTGTGATGAACGTGGTTTTTTCTATGAAAGTTTTAATCTAAAAAAATTCGAAGAAATCACTAATCGGAAGATAGAATTTGTGCAGGATAATCACTCTAAATCAACAAAAGGAGTGCTTAGAGGGTTACATTATCAAACCAAACCTTTTGCACAAGGTAAGCTGGTTAGATGCGTTCATGGCGAAGTTTATGATGTCGCAGTTGATTTAAGACAGTCTTCAATAACTTTTGGACAATGGGTTGGTTTCATACTTTCTTCGGAAAATAAGCGTCAATTATGGATACCAGAAGGCTTTGCACATGGATTTGTATGTTTGAGCCATGAGGCAGAGTTTTTATATAAAACCACAAACTATTACTCTAAAGACCACGAAAGAACAATAGCCTGGAATGATCCAAATTTAAATATTGACTGGAAAGGCATGGATTTTATTCTTTCTTCAAAAGATGCTGCTGGGCAGGCCTTTAACGAAGCTGAATTATTTTAAGAGATTTTATGAATATTGTAAAAATCCCCTTACAGATGCACGGTGATGAGCGAGGGTTATTGGTTGCTATTGAAGAAAATCGGCATATACCTTTCAATATAAAGCGTGTTTATTATATGTATGATACTCAAGAAAAGGTACGAAGAGGTTATCATGCTCATAAAAAAACAACACAAGTCGCGATAGTTCTAAAAGGTTCATGTAAATTCCTCTTCGATGATGGATATACTAAGCAAGATATTAGCTTAGACAATCCTGCGATTGGATTATTGATCGAACCACTTATGTGGCATGAAATGTATGATTTTTCTGATGACTGCATATTAATGGTATTGGCCGATGATTTTTATGATGAGAGTGACTATATTAGGAATTACGATGATTTTGTAAAGTTAGTTTGCTAGTTAGTAATATTTGTCTTTATTGTAAATGTCATGGTTAAAGAGTCATAATACGGGGAAGGAAATGTCAAAAATTGATTTTTTAAATTTAAAAAGAATTAACCAGCAATACCGTTCTGAATTAATAAGTGCTTGTGAAAAAGTAATTGATTCAGGTTGGTATATTATGGGGAATGAACTTGATAAGTTTGAAAATAGTTTTGCAAACTATTGTGGTGCAAAATATTGTATAGGTGTTGCAAATGGACTTGATGCACTTACCCTTACGCTAAGAGCTTGGAAAGAATTAGGTAAGCTCGCTGATGGTGATGAAGTCCTGGTTCCAGCTAACACCTATATTGCCTCAATATTAGCAATTACGGAAAACAAACTATGCCCGGTTCTGGTGGAGCCAGATCCAAAGACTTTTAATATAAATCCTGAGAAGGTTCAAGAAAAAATTTCTTCAAGAACTAAAGTAATCTTGCCTGTTCATCTTTACGGGCAAATATCAGAAATGGATAAGTTATCAAAAATTGCAAAAGAAAATGGGCTTTTAATTCTTGAGGATTGCGCACAAGCACATGGTGCTAAGCTAGAGGGTAAACTAGCTGGAAATTGGGGAGATGCAGGTGCTTTTAGTTTCTATCCAGGAAAAAACCTGGGGGCACTAGGAGATGCTGGGGCAATCATTACAAATGATCCCGAACTCGCAGATACATTAAGAGCGCTTAGGAATTATGGATCTAAAGTAAAATATGTAAATGATTTCCAGGGTGTTAACAGCCGATTAGATGAGTTACAAGCAGCTTTTCTAAATGTCAAAATAAAATATTTAGATAATGAAACTAAAATACGACAAGGAATAGCACAGTATTATATCGAAAATATTAATAACCCATTGATTTCGCTGCCTAAATATAATGCCGTTGAAAATCATGTATGGCACTTATTTGTAATTATGACACCTAATCGTGAAAAATTGCAGGCATATCTTTTAGAGAATAACGTCAGCACATTAATACATTATCCACTTCCGCCTCATAAACAAAAAGCTTACAGTTCGTTAAATCAGTTATCTTTACCAATCACTGAAAAAATTCATAATGAAGTCCTATCACTTCCTCTAGACCCAACAATGGAATACGGAGACTTAGATAAAATAATAAAACTTGTAAACACGTTTTCTGTATGAAAAAAATACTAAAAATAACAAGCATGTCTGCATTCTTAACATTGTTTAAGATGTTGATCGGTTTTGTTATTTCAAAAGCTGCTGCAGTTTATGCCGGCCCTGCTGGTGTTGTGGTACTGGGGCAAATGCAGAGCTTGATCGCTAGTGTAATGGGAATACTTAACGCGCCTGTTAGTACAGGCGTTATAAAATACACATCGGAAAATGGAGAAAAAAATAGTTTTTGGTGGTGGCGTTCGAGTTTAGTTATTCTCTGTTCTATCTCTGTTCCTATTGTTTTTTTCATGATAATTTATTCTGAATTTATATCTTATCATGCATTAGGTTCTAGTGAATATAAGTGGCTGATTATAATAACATCATTCACTCTGCCTCTGGCTGCAATAGGGACATTAATTACTTCAATATTTAATGGGTTAGAACTTTACCGAAAATATTTAATAAGCGGAGCGTTATCAACAATAATAACTTTTTTTATAATGCTTTTTCTTATTCTTAAATATAATATTCATGGCGTTTTAATTGCTACAGGAATACAGGGTGGGCTATCAGGTATAGTATTAGTTGCTGTTGCTATTAATTCGCAATGGTGTAAGTTGTCAAACTTCATCGGCAAGGTAAATAAGAAACAGTTAAAAAATATATCGAAGTTTTTCGTAATGACTGCAATTAGCGCAATGCTTTTCCCTGCGACAATACTTATTGTCAGAAGTATCATTACAAATACTGTTGGCTTACAAAGTGCAGGTAATTGGCAGGCAGTATGGAGGATTTCGGAAGCTTACCTTGCTGTGATTACGATGGCACTTAGTACGTATTACCTTCCAAAACTAGCAAAAATCAATGGATATCATAATATTAAGGCTGAAGTACATTACGTCTTAAAATTTATACTTCCTACTATTGTTTTAATGGCTACATTTGTTTTCTTTTGTAGGGATTTATTAATATCCATTCTATTCACCAATGATTTTTCACTTGCTAGAGATTTATTTTTAGTACAATTAATTGGCGATGTTATAAAAATCATAAGTTGGTTATACGCGTATCCTGTTCTGGCTCATGGTAAAGCTAAAGTATATATTATCACGGAATTAATGTTTTCACTCTTGTTAGTCGGTCTAACATATCTCTTTGTGCATCGATTTGGTGTTCATGGTGCAAATTATGCATTTGCGTTGAATTATATTTTATATTTAATATGTATGAGAGTTATTCTAAAGAAAATCACTTTCGATGAGGGAGAAAGTAAGGCATGAGAGTTCTTTTGCTGGGTGATTATAGTAGTGTGCATTACAACCTTTGGCAAATACTTAATTATAAAGGTATAGATTGTACTTTACTCTCTGATGGTGATGGATATAAAAATATCCCGACTAATTTAAAATGGTTCCCTGCTCCTGCTGAGTCGAAAGCTAAAATTTATGCTAATATGCACGGGGAAGAATTTTGGAAGAAAAACTTTGAATTCATTAAAGGTATTAAAGGGTTCGATGTTGTCCAAATTATTAATCCTGTTATTTGCGAGCAACTAAACTCTAATCTAAACAAATTGCTTTTCGATCTATTAATTGAAAATAATAAAAAAGTTTTTATGTATGCTGTTGGTGACGACAATGCTTGGGTTTCATATCATCTTAAAAATAAAACAAAAAGCATGTTTAATAATAAGAAAATATTTCTTAGTAGGGAGATTTATCATTGTGGTAGATATTTACTCTATCCAGGATATCGGAATTTATCAGAGTATGTTGCGTCTAAAGTAAATGCTATTATTCCTGGTTCTATTGACTACTTGAAGCCTTATGAGAAAAAAAATAATTGTACAAAAGTTGTCCCTTTTCCAATTGATGTAAAAAAATTCGAGTTATGTGATAGCGATAATAAGCGTGTTAGAATCTTCCACGGTATTCAAAATGGGAAAAACTATAGAAAAGGAGATTATGTTTTTAATAAAGCAAAATCCTTAATTTCAAATGCAGAATTCATAGACATTAGATCTGTACCATTCACTCAGTATATTGAGTTAATGAAAAAATCGGACATCATTTTCGATCAGACGTTTTCATATGATCAAGGTATGAATGCCATAATGGGAATGGCGTATGGGAAGGTAGTCTTTTCAGGCTTTGAAGATGAATTCCTAAAGTACTACAACTTGAATAATGATGAGATAGGAATAAATGCAACCTCGGATTTTGTTCATATTGCTGATAAAGCTAACGAGTTGATTGCATCATCTAAATTAAGAAGAAATATCAGTGACAGTGCAAGAGAGTTTATAAGAAATAATCATTCTGATAATATTGTTTGCGATGAGTTTATAAAAATATGGGAATCATATTAGTAGCGCTATATATTTTTGCTTTTTTATTTGCGATAAAAGTTAAATTTTCATCATCATATAATCAGAAATTGTTTTATCTCTACCTTTCTGCATGTTACGTTGTGGCAGCCTTGAGAGATAGTTCTTTCCCCGATTATGAAGAATATGCAAATATTTATAAAAGCATATCTAGTTTAAGCTTTTGGGAAGCGATTACATCACAAGATATTCATGGTGAAATTGGATTTAAAACGATTAATTGGTTATTGTCTTGCATTTCAGATGATGTAACCATATTAATGATAATATTCTCTGGTTTATCTCTTTTTTTATTTTATAAAATTTGTTATCAATATTCTATAAATCCTGTTTACGCATGGTTGGTATATTTCCCTTATTCGTTTATGCTGAAGGATTTGGCACAAATTAGAAATGCTGTGGCATCGTTGCTAGTTGTCTATGCTTTACTTTCGCTTACTAAAATAAGGTCATTTTTAATTCTTATCATTGCATCTGTTTTCTTTCAGAAATACACCATAACATCTATTATCGCCACATATAAGCCTAAGATAATATACAAGAATTATTTCTGGATTTTTATAGTTTTGATGTTTTTTATACCATCAGTGAATATAGAACAATTACAAGGGGTGCCTGTAATTGGGTTTGATTTATCAAGGTACATTAATTCTGAATATGTGGTAGGAAACTCCATTTTTCAGAAATTTAAAATGTTAGTATTGGCATTGTTTGTTTCTGTTTGTTTTATCCGGGTGATTAACAATGACCGTCGGTTAAAGTCATTATACGTTGCGTTCATTGGTGCATATTTTTATTACTGCCTATTTTTTAATATACCAATAATATCACAGCGTTTAGGTGGTTATCTTTCATCGGTAGAACCGTTTCTTTTTGCTTTGCTTCTTGAAAAGGTGTCAAAAAGAAATAGCATTCTATTCTTTATCTTTATTTTATTGTTAAGTTTCTTCTACTTTATGTTTAATATTTTTAGTAGGGATTTTTTAAAAGGGCTTTTTGTTTATGGAACACAATAAGGATTCTTTGGTTTCTATTATTTTACCATGTTCGAGAGTTGATTCATTTTTAGAACAATCATTAAATAGCATTCTCTCTCAAACCTACCGAAATTTTGAGCTTATTATCATTGCTAATGGTGTTAGCGAGGAAGAGTTATTTTTATTAGAGAAGATGTCAAAAACTGACGGAAGAATAAAATTATTACATACGCTTATAAAAGGACTCGCATTTGCTCTGAATTTAGCTATTCATGAGGCAAAAGGAGTCTTTGTTGCACGGATGGATGCTGACGATATTTCTCATAAAGATAGAATAGAAAAACAAGTTGAGTTTTTGGAAGCTAACCCGGATTATTCTGTAGTTGGATGCAAAGTTGATTTGATTGATGAAAATAATCAGATTTTATCAAAAAAATTCCCTTTCTATGAACATCATCAAGAAATTTCGAAAATCATTTGTCTTCGAAATGTCATGTGCCACCCTGCGTTAATGTTCAGGAAAGAAAGCCTTTTGGCTGTAGGAGCATATAAATTTGGTTTTATGTCTGAAGATCATGAATTATTTATACGCATGATTTGTCAAAATATGAAATTTTATAATTTACCACTTCATCTTTTCTCATATAGAAGACACTCCGCACAGATTACTAATATAAGTCATGCCTGGAAACATTTCTACGAAATTAGTTCATTCTTGTATATGCATGCATTTGTTGATCGAAAATTCAAGTGCCTTTTAGGGGCTGTGATCGTTTTTCCACCTGTAAGGGTATTACATACATTCTTGCGGCGTATATATTCTAAGAAGGGGCGCTAGAACTAATGACGCATGTAAATGTTGCAGTGCTATTGGCTGCATACAATGGAAGTAAATGGGTTAAACAGCAAATTGACAGTATTTTAAAGCAGTCTCATGTAAACGTTCATATATATATTAGTGTAGATAAATCTGATGATGATACTTTTGAACTATGTAAAGCATATGCTGAACAGGATCATCGGCTAACAGTATTAGATTATGGTGAACGATTTGGTGGCGCAGGGCCAAATTTTTATAGATTAATTCGAGATGTAGATTTTTCGAAATATGATTATATATCGTTTTCAGATCAGGATGACATTTGGTTTGAAAACAAACTCTATACTTCCATATGCAATATAATTTCAAGCAATGCTCATGCATATTCAAGCAATATCATTGCATTCTGGGAGGATGGCCGAAAATGTTTGATTGACAAGGCTCAAAAGCAAGTAAAGTATGACTATTTATTTGAAGCGGCGGGCCCCGGTTGTACTTATGTGTTGACTAATGAGTTGTGCAATAGCTTTAAAAAGTTTTATTTAATGCATTCAGATGAAGTGGGAAAAGTCACGCTTCATGATTGGATGATTTATGCTTATGCAAGAAATCGTGGTTTCAAATGGATTATAGATAAACAACCATCTATGCTATATCGGCAACACGCGAACAACCAAGTTGGTGCTAATAATAGTATCCGAAGTGCTGCTAAACGGTCAAAGAAAGTTTTTGACCGATGGTATGCCGGAGAGATCATAAAAATAATAGTTTTATTAGAAATGGATAAGAGCTCTATTGGGAAGCATCTTATAAATGGTGGTTTTTTTGATAATGTAATTCTTGCTTTTCAAGTGAACAAACTCCGCAGACGTTTCCGTGATAGATTTGCTCTTTTTATTTTTTGCCTTGCTGGCTTGATTAGAATGTGATGTTTTTTTTCTAAATTTACCAATATGTAACATCAATAATTCTTATTTAACGCGTAGGTCTATATATTTATTCATGAACTTAGTGACGTGCAAAGCGACAATATTGGAGGTGTCACAAGGATGTAGCAATATGTCGTAATCCTTAATGGCGCAAAGATAGGTGTTGATTGCAATATATGTGTACATACATTGATTGATAATGATGTTATTTTAGGCGATTGAGTTACTCTAAAAATCTGATATCTATTTGTGGGATGGGCTAACAATCGAAGATGATGTTTTCACTGGGCCCAATGTCACGTTCTTAAATGATCTCTATCCTAAGTCCAAGATCCAACTCGAATCATTTTTCATGGCAGTTATCAAGAAAGGAGAATCTATTGGAGCGAACGCTACTATTTTTCTTGGTATAACTTTGGGGCTGAATTGCTTAGTTGGTACCGGTAGTGTAGTTACCAAGAATGTATCAGCTAATGCTGATATTGCTGAAAATCCAGCAAGAATTCTAAGGTATATTGATTAGGACTAATATTAATTAGGCTTATTAAAAAAATAATATACAAACCTTCATTACGCATTTTATGTAAAGTATTTTCTATTTACTTCCCCTTTTAGTAGGTTATCATATTCAATAATCTATAAGCTGCGGACAAAAAACCGTAGCGACCACACCTGACAGGAGTATGTAATGTCCAAACAACAGATCGGCGTTGTCGGTATGGCAGTGATGGGGCGCAACCTGGCGCTCAACATCGAAAGCCGTGGTTATACCGTCTCCGTTTTCAACCGCTCCCGTGATAAGACCGAAGAAGTGATTGCCGAGAACCCAGGCAAGAAACTGGTTCCTTTCTATACGGTGAAAGAGTTCGTTGAATCTCTGGAAACGCCTCGTCGTATCCTGTTAATGGTGAAAGCAGGCGCAGGTACCGATGCAGCTATCGACTCCCTGAAGCCTTACCTTGAAAAAGGTGACATCATCATTGATGGCGGTAACACCTTCTTCCAGGACACCATTCGTCGTAACCGTGAGCTGTCTGCTGAAGGCTTTAACTTCATCGGTACCGGTGTATCTGGTGGTGAAGAGGGCGCACTGAAGGGCCCATCCATCATGCCTGGTGGCCAGAAAGAAGCATACGAACTGGTTGCTCCTATTCTGACTAAAATCGCTGCCGTTGCCGAAGATGGCGAGCCGTGTGTGACCTACATCGGTCCGGACGGTGCTGGTCACTATGTCAAAATGGTGCACAACGGCATCGAATACGGCGACATGCAGCTGATTGCTGAGGCTTATTCCCTGCTGAAAGGCGGTCTGAACCTTTCCAATGAAGAACTCGCGGAAACTTTCACCGAGTGGAACAAAGGCGAGCTGAACAGCTATCTGATCGACATCACCAAAGATATCTTCACGAAGAAAGATGAAGAGGGTAAATACCTGGTTGATGTGATTCTGGATGAAGCTGCCAACAAAGGTACCGGTAAATGGACCAGCCAGAGCTCTCTGGATTTGGGCGAACCGCTGTCACTGATCACCGAATCCGTCTTCGCGCGTTACATTTCTTCTCTGAAAGAGCAGCGCGTCGCGGCATCTAAAGTGCTGTCTGGTCCGCAGGCTAAACCAGCGGGTGATAAAGCCGAATTCGTTGAAAAAGTGCGTCGTGCACTGTACCTGGGTAAAATCGTTTCTTACGCCCAGGGCTTCTCTCAGCTGCGTGCGGCGTCAGACGAGAACAACTGGGATCTGAACTACGGTGAGATCGCGAAGATCTTCCGCGCGGGTTGCATCATTCGTGCGCAGTTCCTGCAGAAAATCACCGATGCCTATGCTGAAAACGCCGGTATCGCCAACCTGCTGCTGGCACCGTACTTCAAGAAAATTGCGGATGAATATCAGCAGGCGCTGCGTGACGTGGTTGCCTACGCTGTCCAGAACGGTATCCCGGTTCCGACCTTCTCTGCTGCAGTAGCCTACTACGACAGCTACCGTGCTGCTGTGCTGCCAGCTAACCTGATTCAGGCACAGCGTGACTACTTCGGTGCGCATACTTACAAACGTACCGATAAAGAAGGCGTGTTCCATACCGAATGGATGGAATAAGTTAACTCACTTGCTGTAATCAAAACCCGGAGCTTGTCTCCGGGTTTTTTTATGCAAAAAGTGTCGCCTGTTATTCGAAGTAGTCTGAATCTCGCCCCGCTCGTAGTGATTACTCCTGGTTTGCCTTGACAGTTCAGTTTGCCAGGAGGTACAAAGCCCAACAGTTATGTTTATCGCGATGGTCTGGCGGCCATCAGTACAGTTAACTCACAGAAGTCATTAGCGAATGAAAATAACAATCTCCGGAACAGGGTATGTCGGTCTTTCTAACGGCATTCTGATTGCCCAGAATCATGAAGTGGTTGCGCTGGATATCGTGCAGGCCAAAGTGGATATGCTCAATCAGAAAAAATCGCCGATTGTGGATAAAGAAATCCAGGACTATCTCAGCAATAAATCGCTGAATTTCCGCGCCACGACAGATAAAGAAGATGCATACCGCGATGCGGATTACGTCATCATTGCGACGCCTACTGACTACGATCCTAAAACCAACTACTTCAATACCTCAACTGTAGAAGCGGTTATCAAAGACGTTATCGCGATTAACCCTGACGCGGTGATGGTTATTAAATCGACCATTCCTGTTGGGTTTACCAAATCTATTAAAGAAAAGTTCGGTATTGATAATATCTTCTTCTCGCCTGAATTCCTGCGTGAGGGGAGAGCGCTTTACGATAACCTGCATCCTTCGCGTATCGTGATTGGCGAACGTTCAGAGCGCGCTGAACGCTTTGCTGCGCTGCTTCAGGAAGGCGCAGTGAAGAAAGATATTCAGGTGCTGTTCACCGACTCCACTGAGGCAGAGGCAATTAAGCTCTTCGCGAATACCTACCTGGCAATGCGAGTGGCTTATTTCAATGAGCTCGACAGCTACGCAGAGAGTCTTGGCCTGAATACCCGCCAGATTATTGAAGGTGTGTGTCTCGACCCGCGTATTGGCAACCACTACAACAATCCGTCATTTGGCTACGGCGGCTATTGCCTGCCAAAAGATACTAAACAATTGCTGGCAAATTATCAGGCTGTGCCGAACAACCTCATTTCGGCGATTGTTGACGCTAACCGTACACGTAAAGATTTCATCTCCGATTCCATCCTTGCGCGTCAACCGAAAGTGGTCGGCGTATACCGTCTGATCATGAAGAGTGGCTCCGATAATTTCCGCGCCTCTTCCATTCAGGGGATCATGAAGCGCATTAAGGCGAAAGGGGTTGAGGTTGTAATCTATGAGCCGGCCATGCCGGACGATCAGTTCTTCAATTCCCGGGTGATCCGCGATCTGGATGCCTTTAAGAAAGAAGCCGATGTCATCATTTCAAACCGCATGGCGGAAGAGCTGGCTGACGTGGCGGATAAGGTATATACCCGCGATCTGTTTGGTAGTGATTAAGAGAACAATTTAGCTGTATTAGCTCAGACCTGATCTGACAGTTACCGGTTATTTATACAGGTATCTGTCAGATTACATCTGGTTTAAATTTTTCTCAGCCCAGATGCACTTTCCATCAAGTAATGTTTCCATCGGCGTCCGGCCACAGCACATTTTTCCCTGATGAGTTCGCTCATTATTATAGTGAGCCAGCCATTCATCAAGATCCAATTGTAATGTATCAAGATCACCATATAGCTTTTTGCGGAACGTCACCTGATAAAACTCGTTCAGTATCGTTTTATGGAACCGCTCACAGATGCCGTTAGTCTGTGGTGACATCGCCTTAGTTTTCGTGTGTTCGATGTCATTTATCGCCAGATAAAGCTGATAATCATGATGTTCCACTTTGCCACAATATTCTTTACCTCTGTCGGTCAGTATTCTCAGCATCGGCAGGCCCTGAGACTCATAAAATGGCAGTACACGATCTTTTAGTAAATCAGCTGCTGTAATCGGCGTTTTGGTGACGTAGAGCTTGCAGTGAGCCACCCTTGAGTACGTATCAACGAACGTTTGCTGATAAATACGCCCGACACCTATCAGATTGCCAACGTAGTACGTGTCCTTTGACCCCAGATAACCCGGATGAGCGGTTTCAATTTCACCACAGGCCTCGTCGTCACCGGCTTTACGCTCCAGCGCGGCGATCTGGCTGTCAGTCAGTTCAATACCATCACGGGTCACTTTTTCTTCCAGTGCTTTCAGGCGTTTTTTGAAGTTCTCAAGGTTATGGCGTAACCAGACGGAACGAACACCACTGCCGGAGATAAAAACACCCTGTTTACGCAGCTTGTTACTGGTCCGGTGCTGGCCGTGAGCCGGGAATGCGACAGCATAATCAACCACAGCCCGCTCAGTGGCCTCATCGGTGCGGTTCTTAAGGTTTGGTGTGCGGCGACTCCGGTTTATCAGCGCATCCACGCCGCCTTCATCGGCCAGTTCGCGGTAACGATAAAATGTATCACGTGAAACGCCCATGATTTTACAGGCTTTCGATACATTGCTGAGCTCTTCAGCTCAGATTGAGCAAACCGGCTTTGTGTTTGATAACGGGATTGGTAGTATGAAGCATGAGAGTTACCTCGTGTTTTGTATAAGGATTCGACACCCATATCAAAACCGGTAACTCTCAACCTTTCAAGGCCATGTGTCAGATCAAATCGCGACTAATACAATTTAGCTTAAAAGGACAGCTTGTTATTAGCTGTCCTTTTAATCTCTAGTCTTAGAGCAGTTAAACCTTTCTTATTTGATTAAAATGAGCTCAGGAAGATATTTTTTAAATTTGTTCATTGAGTGCTGAATGCTGTCTTTCGAAATAGTGAAAAGAACATCATCCTCAGTTTCTTTTTGACGAACAGCACCGAAACGCTCATGGAATCTGATGACAGAATGATTACCTTTACGTACGTCGAAGTGGGCACTGGTAAACCCTAATTTCAAAGCGTAGTAATAAACTAGAAGTGCCGACTCAATTGCAAAGTGTGAAGGTGCATCTTCATGAATGACCCATGATCCCCAGCAGAAAGAATCTTGCTGCTGATCATAAATTCTTACCGTTCCAAAAGGCATATCTTCAAGGTCGGTAATGATGAAGTAGGCTTGGCCCTCGCTTTTCAGATAACCTTCTATCCATTTTTCTTGAGATTTAATATCATCAGAGGTGGTGCTTATAAATCGCCCTTTTTTCTCATTCGTTCTCAGCGCGACAATGAAAGCTGCATCATCGGTTTTAACATTTCGAAGTTTAACAGAGCGACCCACGATAAGATCTGTCTGGTGAATTACTGGAATAGACATAGCAGTTCCTTTTGGCGTAGACATAATGAATGCATTCAAATTTTGTAGAAACGTTTGTACCAGTCTACAAAGTTCTTCACCCCATCTTTAACTGAGGTTTGCGGTTTAAATCCGATCACCTCATAAAGCGCCCGGGTATCGGCACTGGTTTCCAGAACATCGCCTGGCTGGAGAGGCAGCATGTTTTTCTCTGCTTTTTTACCCAGCGCGTCTTCCAGGGCGGTAATGTAATCCATCAGTTCGACTGGCGAGCTGTTACCGATGTTGTAGACCCGGTAAGGCGCTGAACTGGTTGCCGGGGAGCCGGTCTCAACGGTCCAGTTTGTGTCTGACTGAGGAATAACATCCTGCAGACGAATAATTGCTTCAGCGATGTCATCAATGTACGTGAAGTCGCGCTTCATTTTACCGTAGTTATAGACATCGATGCTTTTGCCCTCAATGATCGCCTTAGTAAACTTAAATAGCGCCATGTCCGGACGTCCCCACGGACCGTACACGGTGAAGAAGCGCAGGCCGGTGGTCGGCAAGTTGTACAGATGCGAATAGGTGTGCGACATCAGCTCATTGGCTTTTTTGGTCGCGGCATAGAGTGAGACCGGGTGATCCACGGAATCGTCAGTGGAGAAGGGCATCTTGCGGTTGAGGCCGTATACTGAGCTGGACGAGGCATAAAGCAGGTGCTGCACGTTATTATGGCGGCAGCCTTCCAGCACGTTGAGATGGCCGATAAGGTTGGCATCTGCATACGCGTGAGGGTTTTCAAGAGAGTAGCGTACACCCGCCTGCGCGGCCAGATGAATCACACGATCAAACTTCTCACTGGCGAAAAGCGTGGCCATACCTTCCCGGTCAGCTAATTCCAGCTTGTGGAAGGTGAAACGCTCAGATTTTAACAGTTCCAGGCGCGCCAGCTTCAGGTTGACATCGTAGTATTCATTGAGGTTATCGATACCAACAACCTGATGACCAGCCTCAAGGAGGCGTTTACTGACATTCGCACCGATAAAACCTGCAGCGCCCGTGACTAAAAATTTCATAGCTTCCCTCATAAACCCTATTCTATAGATGCCGTAACGCATCACATGGCGTCTATGATAGCGCGAAGGGTGTAAGTTACATAACCCATCTTTCCGATATTACTCATCGGATTCTTATAGAAAAATCGCCAGTAATAGATAAACTATACAAACTTAATTATGTTTGCCCTTTTTTTATCAGTTAGGGATTGTATGACGCAAAATAACAATAGCCAGGTCAGCCGAAGCAATGACCCGGAGCAAATTGATCTACTTGATTTAGTGCTGCAGCTGTGGCGTGGGAAGTGGGTGGTAGCAGCCTTTGTTGTTGTTTGTATCGCCCTGGCAATTGGATATTTATCCGTTGCTAAAGAAAAGTGGACCTCTAGTGCAATCATTGCACAACCTGACGCAGCTCAGATTGCCACCTATTCTAATGCGTTGAATATTCTGTACGGTACCGCCGCACCTACAATGACTGACAACCAAACGCGCGCTATCGGCCGTTTTAGCGCCTCATTCTCGGCATTGTCACAGGCGCTTGAAAATCAGGCTGAGCCTGAAAAACTGACGATTGAGCCCAAGGTTAAAGATCAGCCGCTCCCGTTAATTGTATCGTATACCAGTACATCGGCAGAAGCCGCGCAAAAGCAGCTAGCGCAGTACATCCAGCAGGTAGATGAGCAAACGGCTAAAGAACTCGCCGCTGACCTTAATGACAACATCAAAGCGCAGATAAAGACCCTGAATGATTCCCTGCAAAACCAGGAGAAGGTCGCTCAGGAGCAAAAAGATCTGCGTATCAAACAGATTGCTGAGGCACTGAAGAACGCTGAAGCGGCGAAAATTACCTCGCCTCAGTTGCAGCAAACCCAGGAAGTGACTCAGGAAACGATGTTCCTGCTGGGAAGTGAGGGGCTGAAATCAATGATTGACAACGAAGCTTCTCTCCCTTTGGTCTTCCCAAGAGCATATTATCAGACCAAACGAAATCTGCTGGACATCCAGAATCTCAATGTAAACCCGGATACAATCCACGTTTACCGTTATGTCATGAAGCCGGAACTCCCTGTGCGACGTGACAGCCCGAAAAAAGTGATTGTTCTGATTCTTGCCGTGCTGCTGGGCGGAATGATTGGTTCCGGTTTTGTGCTTGGCCGCAACGCATTGCGCAACTACAAACCAAAAGTCTGATTTGCAGATTAAAAAAACCGGGGATATTCCCCGGTTTTTTTATTTGTGACGTTTGCGAAGATTTTCAATCACCGCCGTCAAATCCAGCTCCTGATCCTGCAGTAGCACCAGCAGGTGATACATCAAATCAGACGCTTCATTCGTCAGCTCCTCGCGGTCATGCACGGTCGCGGCCAGCGCGGTCTCAACGCCTTCTTCTCCTACCTTCTGTGCGATGCGCTTGGTTCCGCTGGCGTACAGCTTCGCGGTGTAGGAACTTTCAGGATCCGCCGTTTTACGCTCTGCCAGCACCTGTTCCAGTTGATACAGGAACAACCACTGGTGGCTCGCCTCGCCGAAGCAGCTGCTGGTGCCCTTATGGCAGGTTGGGCCGATTGGGTTTGCCAGCACCAGCAGGGTGTCGTTATCGCAGTCAGGCGTTATGCTCACTGCATTCAGGAAATGACCCGAGGTCTCGCCTTTGGTCCACAGGCGCTGTTTCGTGCGCGAGTAGAAGGTCACTTTGCCGCTGTCGATCGTTTTCGCCAGCGCGTCCTGGTTCATATACCCCAGCATCAACACTTCGCCTGAGACGGCATGCTGGACAACCACCGGCAGTAACCCGTCCGTTTTTTCCCAGTCCAGCTGCGCCTGTTGTTGCTCTGTTAACATACCCTGATCTCCACGCCCTGGTCGGCCAGGTACGTTTTTAACTCACCAATATTAATAATCTGTTTGTGGAACACGGACGCGGCCAGCGCGCCGTCCACGTTCGCATCGCGGAACGCTTCAAGAAAGTGTTCCATGGTGCCCGCGCCGCCGGAGGCGATCAGCGGAACGTGGCAGACCGCACGGACTTTTTTCAGCTGCTCGAGGTCATACCCGTTACGCACGCCGTCCTGGTTCATCATGTTGAGGACAATTTCACCCGCGCCACGCTTTTGCACTTCCTGCACCCAGTCGAGCGTTTCCCACTGCGTCACGCGCGTGCGGCTTTCATCTCCGGTGTACTGGTTCACGTGGTACTTACCCGTTGCGGCGTCATACCAGGTGTCGATCCCAACCACAATACACTGCACCCCAAAACGATCGGCGAGGCGGGTGATCAGCTCCGGGTCGGCCAGGGCAGGGGAGTTAATCGAAATCTTGTCGGCGCCAAACGAGAGAATTTTGGCGGCGTCGTCAGCGGATTTAATACCGCCCGCCACGCAGAACGGAATGTCGATCACTTCCGCCACGCGTGCCACCCAGCTTTTATCGACCACGCGGCCATCGCTGGAGGCGGTGATGTCGTAAAAGACCAGCTCGTCGGCGCCTTCATCGGCATAGCGTTTTGCCAGCGGGACGATGTCGCCAATGATCTCGTGGTTGCGGAACTGCACGCCTTTCACGACCTGACCATCGCGTACGTCCAGGCAGGGGATTATCCGTTTTGCCAGCATTGAATCGCCTCCGTCACAGTAAATTTACCTTCCAGCAGGGCCCGACCCACAATCACACCCTTCACACCGGTACCGCGCAGCGCGGCCACGTCACCGATATCACCGATACCGCCCGAAGACTGGAACGCCACCTGCGGATAACGCGCACAGACCTCTTCATACAGCGAGACGTTGGAACCCGCCAGCGTCCCGTCGCGGGAGATGTCCGTACACAACACGTGCTTCAGACCAACGGGCAGATAAATATCGACCAGCTCTTCCAGCGTCACGCCGGAGTTTTCCTGCCAGCCGCTAACGGCCACCTGCTTATTACCCTGTTCGTCAATACGCACGTCCAGCGCCAGCACCAGGGCATCGGCACCAAAGCGGCGGAACCAGCCTTTCACCGTCTCAGGATCTTTCACGGCGGTTGAGCCCACCACCACGCGGGCCACGCCAGCGTCCAGCAGCGCCGCGACGTCATCTTCCGTACGCACGCCGCCGCCGACCTGGACGGGCACATCAACACCCGCAACAAGTTGTTTAAGCAGTGGGATCTGGCGCTTCGCCGGATCTTTCGCGCCCGTCAAATCCACCAGGTGCAGTACCTGCGCACCCTGGGCGGCATAATCCTGCAGACGCGGCAGCGGATCGTTTCCGTAGTCGCGCTGCTGGCCGTAATCGCCCTGATGCAGACGGACAACCGTACCGTCAATTAAATCTAACGCGGGAATAATCATCACATCTCCAGGAAGTTTTTCAGCAGCTGCGCGCCCGCGGCGCCAGAGCGCTCCGGGTGAAACTGCACGCCGAAGAAATTGTCTTTCTGTACGGCCGCCGTAAACGCCTCGCCGTAGGTGCACTGGGCGATCGTATTCACGTTCACCGGCATGGCGTAGCTGTGCACGAAGTAAAAATACGCGCCGTCTTCGATGCCGCGAAACAGCCGGTCGCCCGCTTTGGCGTAGACGCGGTTCCAGCCCATATGCGGCAGAGGCAGGCCGCGATCGGTCATTTTCGGCACGTCTTCATCAATAATGCCCAGCAGGTCAACGCCGTTGCTCTCTTCGCTGCGGCGGCCCAGGATCTGCATGCCCAGACAAATGCCCAGCACCGGCTGGGTACAGGCTTTGATCAGGTCGACCAGCTCTCGTTCGCGAATCTGATCCATCGCCGCCTGCGCGGTGCCCACGCCCGGTAAAAAGAGTTTGTCGGCGCGCAGCACCACGTCCGGGTCACGGCTTACCACCGGCTCATAGCCGTGGCGCGCAATGGCCGATTTCACGGAGTTCAGGTTGGCGCATCCGGTATCCAGAATGACCACGTTCATTACAGCACTCCTTTCGATGAAGGCAGGGCGTCACCTTCCACGCGAATTGCCTGGCGCAGGGTACGGCCAAAGGCTTTAAAGAGACTCTCCACGCGGTGGTGGTCGTTCTTGCCCTTGGTCTTCAGGTGCAGCGTCAGGCCCATGGTGTAGGACAAGGAGCGGAAGAAGTGCTCCACCATTTCGGTGCTCAGATCGCCCACGCGCTGGTAGGTGAAATCAGCTTTGTATTCCAGGTGCGGACGGCCGGAGATGTCCATCGCGCAGCGCGCCAGACACTCGTCCATCGGCAGGACAAAGCCGAAACGGTTAATGCCGCGCTTGTCGCCGAGCGCCAGCTTCAGAGCTTCACCCAGCGCCAGGCCGGTATCTTCCACGGTGTGGTGATCGTCTATGTAGAGATCGCCTTTTACCGTAATTTCCATGCGGAAACCGCCGTGGGTGGCAATCTGGTCCAGCATGTGATCGAAGAAACCGACGCCGGTGTGGATCTTGCTGCCGCCTTCACGGTCCAGCCAGACCTTCACATCAATCTGCGTCTCTTTGGTGTTGCGCTCTACGTGGGAATAGCGGTCGCGTTTTGTGAGCTGCTCGCCAATCTTCGCCCAGTTCAGGTTGTTGCGGTCGTAGCGCAGCCCCGCGATGCCCATGTTTTCCGCCAGCGTAATATCGGTGATGCGATCGCCGATGACATAGCTGTTGGTTTTATCCAGCGCATCCTCAGCCAGGTAGCGCTCTACCAGCTTCACCTTTGGCTTACGGCAGTCACACTCGTCGGCCGGCATGTGCGGGCAAATCAGCACTTCATCAAATACCACGCCCTGAGAGGTCAGCACCTGCATCATCAGATTATGCGGGCCGTCAAAGTCCGCCTGCGGGAAGCTGTCGGTACCCAGACCATCCTGGTTGGTGATCATCACCAGCCTGTATCCGGCTTTTTGCAGCTTAAGCAGCACCGGGATCACGTCCGGTTCAAAAGCCAGCTTGTCGAATCGATCGACCTGAAAATCGGCTGGTGGCTCCGAAATAAGGGTACCGTCACGATCGATGAAAAGGATCTTCTGGGTCATACTTTCTCCGCTTTCAGGGCGTCAATCACGCGCTGGCTCTCTGCACGGGTGCCTACGGTAATGCGCAGGCACCCGCTCAGAGAAGGTTGTTTATTCTGGTCTCGTAAGATAATGCCCTGATCCCATAAAGATTTAAATACGGCACTGGAGGCGGTGAAGCGCACCAGGATGTAGTTAGTTTCCGAGTCGAATACCTGCTCCACGCAAGGGATATCCTTCAGGGCGGTCACCAGATACTGACGTTCCTCCAGGATTTGCGCCACGCGCTCGCGCATCGCGTTGATCCCCTGAGGCGTCAGCGCCTGTGCCGCAATATCGGCAACCGGCGTTGAGAGCGGGTACGGGGCGATCACTTTCAGCAGCAGGTCGATGACCTCTTTATTTGCCAGTGTGAATCCGCAGCGCAGACCCGCAAGGGCAAAGGCTTTCGACAGCGTGCGCAGCACCACCAGGTGCGGATACTCTTCCAGCCAGCCTGCCAGCGTCGCCTGTGGGCAGAACTCGATGTAGGCTTCGTCGGCAACCACCAGCGCTTTACCGCGCGTCATTTCCAGCAAAGTGCGGATATCCTGCGGGTTGATAATCTGTCCGGTCGGGTTGTTCGGGCTACAGACGAACACCACTTTTACCCCATCGAGATTGTCGGCGATCCCCTGAAGATCCAGCTGCCAGTTCTCCAGCGCCTGCACGTTGCGACACGCTACGCCGAAGGTTTCCGCGCTGACGCTGTACATGCCGTAGGTAGGCTGGCAGTACATCACCGCATCTTTGCCCGGCTCGCAGAAGGCGCGAATCAGCAGTTCAATGCCCTCATCCGCGCCGCGGCTGACCAGCACCTGCTCCGGCTTCACGCCCGCGTACTGCGCGTAGTTTTCAATCACCGCTTTCGGCTGACATTCCGGATAGCGGTTCAGCGTTTGCTGCGACAGTTCGAACTGCACCGCCGTCGGGAATTCGTTGGCGTTCAGCCAGACATCCCCTTTACCGCCCAGACGACGCGCCGACTGGTAAGGCGTCAGGCGACGGACATTTTCGCGGGCTAACTCTTCAATGTTCATGCTTGCTCCTTCAGGGCTGCAACGCGCAGCGTAACGGCATTTTTGTGGGCGGTCAGCCGCTCGGCGGCAGCCAGGGTTTCAATAGTAGACGCCAGTGACGCAAACCCTTCGCGGGAGAGCTCCTGCACGGTCATGCGTTTCTGGAAATCCGCCAGGCCCAGGCTCGAACAGGTTGAGGTGTAGCCATACGTGGGCAGCACGTGGTTGGTGCCGGAGGCGTAATCGCCCGCGGACTCCGGTGACCAGTCGCCGAGGAACACCGAGCCCGCGCTGGTAATGCTGTCAACCAGATCGCGCGCGTTGCGGGTCTGAATGATCAGGTGCTCCGGGCCGTACTGGTTGGAGATGGTAATACACTGGTCCAGGTCGCGCGCCACAATGAGGCGGCTGGCCGCTAGCGCCTGACGTGCCGTGTCGGCGCGGGGCAGGTCGGCAAGCTGGCGCTCAACGGCTTCGCCCACGCGTTTCGCCATATCGGCGTCCGGCGTCAGCAGGATGACCTGCGAGTCCGGGCCGTGTTCCGCCTGAGAAAGCAGGTCGGAGGCGACGAAGTCCGGCGTTGCGCCGCTGTCGGCAATCACCAGCACCTCAGACGGGCCGGCAGGCATATCGATGGCCGCGCCGTCCAGACGCTGGCTGACCTGGCGCTTGGCTTCGGTCACGTACGCATTGCCCGGGCCAAAAATTTTGTCAACCTTAGGAATAGATTCCGTGCCGAACGCCAGGGCCGAAATCGCCTGCGCGCCGCCCACTTTATAGACTGCCTGCACGCCGCACAGCTTCGCCGCATAAAGGATCTCGTCGGCAATTGGTGGCGGTGAGCAAAGCACCACTTTCTGACACCCGGCAATGCGCGCGGGTGTCGCCAGCATCAGTACGGTGGAGAAAAGCGGGGCAGAGCCGCCAGGGATATAGAGGCCAACGGATGCAACCGGGCGCGTGACCTGCTGACAACGCACGCCGGGCAGGGTTTCGACATCCACGGTCTGCAGCTTTTGCGCGGTGTGGAAGGTATCAATGTTTTTCACCGCGACGGCCATCGCCTGCTTGATATCGTCACCCAGACGATTGCTGGCATCAATGATTTCCTGCTCGGTAACCTGTAATGCACCGACTTCCGTCTTGTCAAACTTCGCGCTGTATTCACGCAGCGCGTCATCGCCACGGGCTTTGACGTTATCCAGAATCTCCGCCACGGTGCGTGAGATGCTCTCAGAGGCGGAAATCGCCGGGCGCATCAGCAGCTCGCGCTGCTGTGCGTCGCTACAGGTGTTCCAGTCGATGATTGTGTTAAAGCTCATGGCCATTACTCCATCATCTTCTCAATAGGCAGCACCAGGATGGAGCTTGCGCCCAGCGCCTTCAGTTTTTCCATGGTTTCCCAGAACAGGGTTTCGCTGCTCACCATGTGCATCGCCACGCGCTGCTGATCGCCCGCCAGCGGCAGGATGGTTGGACGCTCAGCGCCCGGCAGCAGGGCAATCACTTCATCCAGACGCTCGGTTGGGGCGTGCATCATGATGTATTTGGACTCACGCGCCTGAATCACGCCCTGAATGCGGGTCAGCAGCTTGTCGATCAGCTGCTGCTTGGCGTCGGCCATGTCGCCGTCGCGCTGAATCAGGCACGCTTTAGAGCGGTAGATCACTTCCACTTCGCGCAGACCGTTGGCTTCCAGCGTCGCGCCGGTAGAGACGAGGTCACAGATGGCGTCCGCCAGACCCGCACGCGGCGCCACTTCAACGGAGCCGTTCAGCAGGCAGGATTTAAACTGCACGCCTTTCTGGTCGAGATAACGCTTTAACAGGTGAGGGTAAGAGGTGGCGATACGTTTGCCGTTCAGCGCGGCCGGGCCGTCCCACGTTTCGTCAACCGGCGTGGCCAGCGACAGGCGGCAGCCGCCGAAGTCCAGACGACGCAGGGTGAAATAACGCGGATCTTCGCCCTGCGCGCGGCGGGTCAGCAGCTCTTCTTCCAGCACGTTTTCCCCGATGATGCCGAGGTCAACGACGCCGTCCATGACCAGGCCGGGAATATCGTCATCACGCACGCGCAGAATGTCGATGGGCATGTTTTCAGCCAGAGCAATCAGGCGCTGGGTGTGCAGGTTAATTTTAATCCCGCAGCGGGCCAGCAGTTCGCGTGAATCGTCGCTCAAACGGCCTGATTTTTGAATAGCTATGCGTAAGCGTGAGTTATCTAACATTCTTTATTCCTCGTTAACCTGTTTTAACCTGTCTGAATTCGGTCCAAAAAAAAGCCCCCGGAAGAAGATCTTCCGGGGGCTTTTTCATGCGTTCATGCACCACTGGAAGATCCAAACGTCTTCCAGCACACATCGCCTGAAAGACTAGTCAGGATGATGGTGATGATGGTGGTGTTTAAATTGAACGCGTGTCATATAAATTCTCGATGAATGCTTATTCATTTGATGTCTTTTAACCTAAACCAGTTGTACGACATATTGCAAGGGCTTTTTTTGATCATTAATTCATTTCATATTGATGCTATGAATTGTGTGTTCTGCCGGGCTGGCGTAGCCTTATAAAAGACGAGTGAGAGTCAGGAGAATTCGCATGAAAAAGGTCGCGATTGTCGGTTTAGGGTGGCTGGGAATGCCGCTGGCGATGTCATTAGCCGCGAAAGGCTGGCAGGTGACCGGGAGCAAAACCACGGCGGATGGGGTAGAGGCAGCGCGCATGTGCGGTATTGATGGCGTTGAGCTGCGCCTTGAACCGGAGCTGGTGTGTGATGCTGACGATCTGGACACGCTGATGAACGTCGATGCGCTGGTGATCACGCTCCCCGCGCGGCGCAGTGGCCCGGGCGAGTCGTTTTATCTGCAGGCGATGCAGGAGATCGTCGACAGCGCGCTGGCGCACCATGTTCCGCGCATCATTTTTACCAGCTCGACGTCGGTGTATGGCGAAGTTGAGGGCGTGGTGAAAGAGAGTTCCGAGCGCCGTCCCGTGACGGCGAGCGGTCAGGTTCTGAAAGAGCTGGAAGACTGGCTGCATAATCTTCCCGGCACGCAGGTCGATATCGTACGTCTGGCGGGGCTGGTGGGCCCTGGCCGCCATCCGGGACGCTTTTTTGCCGGTAAGTCTGCGCCAGACGGCCAGCATGTCGTCAATCTTGTGCATCTTGACGATGTTGTTGCTGCGATTGAGCTACTCTTACAGGCTCCGAAAGGTGGACACATCTATAATATATGTGCACCTTCTCATCCGGCACGCAGCACGTTTTACCCGCTGATGGCACGTCAGCTGGGTCTGGCTCCGCCGGTTTTTGGTGAGGCAAAGGATGACAGTAAAGGCAAAATTGTTGATGGCAATCGCATTTGTCATGAGCTGGGGTTTGAGTATCAGTATCCCGATCCGCTGGTGATGCCCATGGAATAAGACCCGCAGCGGAGAAGATCGCGCACCAGAAGGGGGGCGAGCATGAAACCGCTGCTGGATGTTCTTATTATTCTGGATGCTCTGGAAAAAGAGGGGAGCTTTGCCGCTGCGTCAGCAAAGCTCTACAAAACCCCATCTGCGTTGAGCTATACCGTCCAAAAACTGGAAAGCGATCTCAATATCCAGATCCTCGATCGCTCCGGACACCGCGCACGTTTCACCCGTACCGGGCAGATGCTGCTGGAAAAAGGTCGCGAAGTCCTCCATACCGTTCGTGAACTCGAAAAACAGGCCGTAAAACTCCATCAGGGTTGGGAAAACGAGCTGGTTATTGGCGTGGATGATACCTTTCCGTTTTCTCTCCTGACGCCGCTGATTGAAGCCTTCTATCAACACCACAGCGTGACCCGGCTTATCTTTATCAACGGCGTGCTGGGTGGCTCCTGGGATGCCTTAACGCAGGGCAGGGCGGACATTTTCGTCGGTGCGCTCCATGAGCCTCCCCAGCTGAGTGATTTTGGTTTTGCCCGGCTGGGCGTGCTCGAGCAGGTATTTGCCATAGCGCCTCATCATCCCCTGGCTCAGGAACCCGAGCCGCTTAACCGTCGCGTGATTAAAGGCTACCGCGCCATAGTTGTTGGGGACAGTTCTCGTCCGGAATGCTCGGTTTCCTCGCAGCTGCTTGATGAGCAGGAGGCTATTACCGTTTTCGACTATAAAACCAAGCTGGAACTGCAAATAAGCGGCCTCGGCTGCGGCTATTTACCTCGCTATCTGGCGCAGCGGTTTATTGACAGCGGCGCGCTTGTTGAAAAACAGGTACTTGCTCAAAGCAGTAATGAATCGGTGTGGGTAGGCTGGAATGAACAAACTGCCGGGCTGGCCAGCGCCTGGTGGCGAGACGAGATTTTAGCAAATAGTGCTATCGCCGCCGTTTACTCTCAGCCCGGCGTCCAGAAATCAGCCAGTTAGCAAAAAGAAAAACGGACCGGGCGTTGCAAAGTATTGCCTTTTGTATCCGATGTGGGGCAAAATGCCGCCGCTGCAACCAAATGAATAATCGACGATATAAAAGGCGTCGGTTATTTTTTTTTGCATGTACGAAACGAAACTAAAAACCAAGAGGCCGGGCTTCGTACCGGATAGATATTTACTAAAATCCGACAGTTGTTGTCGCTGAGGAAGAAAGAAATGGGGCAATTTTTCGCTTACGTGGCGGTTATCACCGTAAAGGAGAATAACTATGTCGCATAACGCAACTCCAAACACCTCTCGCGTGGAATTACGTAAAACGCTTACGTTGATTCCGGTTGTTATGATGGGCCTTGCCTATATGCAACCGATGACGCTGTTCGATACATTCGGTATCGTATCAGGCCTCACAGACGGTCATGTGGCAACGGCGTACGCCTTTGCGCTGGTCGCCATTCTCTTTACTGCGCTGAGCTACGGTAAACTGGTTCGCCGTTTCCCGTCTGCAGGCTCTGCCTATACCTATGCCCAAAAATCCATCAGCCCGGCGGTTGGCTTCATGGTGGGCTGGTCATCTCTGCTGGACTATCTGTTCATGCCGATGATCAATATTCTGCTGGCAAAAATTTACTTCGAAGCGCTGGTGCCTTCTGTTCCATCGTGGATCTTCGTTGTCGCGCTGGTGGCCTTTATGACCATCTCTAACCTGCGCAGCATCAAGACCGTGGCGAACTTCAACACCCTGATTGTTATACTGCAGATGGGTATTGTGGCGGTTATCGTTGGCCTGATCATCTACGGTGTTTCTCACGGTGAAGGTGCAGGTACGCTGACCAGCACGCGTCCATTCTGGTCTGAAGGTGCGCACGTTGTGCCGATGATTACCGGTGCGACGATTCTGTGCTTCTCGTTCCTGGGCTTTGACGGTATCTCTTCTCTGTCCGAAGAGACCAAAGATGCTGAGCGCGTGATCCCGAAAGCGATTTTCCTGACAGCGCTGATTGGCGGCCTGATCTTTATCGGAGCTTCCTACTTCCTGCAGCTGTACTTCCCGGACATCTCTCGCTTTAAAGATCCAGATGCGTCACAGCCTGAAATCATGCTGTATGTAGCGGGTAAAACCTTCCAGTGGGGCGTGCTGATCTTCTCCAGCGTGACCGTACTGGCGTCCGGCATGGCGGCACACGCAGGCGTTTCTCGTCTGATGTACGTGATGGGCCGTGACGGCGTATTCCCGACCCGTTTCTTCGGCTACGTTCATCCGAAATGGCGTACTCCGGCGTGGAACGTGCTGCTGGTTGGCGCTATTGCCCTGCTGGCGATTAAATTCGACCTGGTGACGGCGACCGCGCTGATTAACTTCGGTGCGCTGGTGGCGTTTACCTTCGTTAACCTCTCCGTGATCTCACAGTTCTGGATCCGTGAGAAGCGCAACAAAACGCTGAAAGACCACTTCAACTATCTGGTGCTTCCAGTATGTGGTGCCCTGACCGTGGGCGCGCTGTGGGTTAACCTGGAAGAGAGCTCTATGGTGCTTGGCCTGATTTGGGCGGGTATCGGCCTGATTTACCTGGCCTGCGTCACGAAGAGCTTCCGTAACCCGGTTCCTCAGTACGAAGACGTCGCGTAATGACTTGCCGGGTGGCGCTAGCGCTTGCCCGGCCTACAAAACGACACACCCGTTGGCCTGTGCCAGCGGGCAAAAAAAAGCCGGAGACATCGCCTCCGGCTTTTTTTATACCCCTCGCTCAGACAATCTCTTGAGCGTACTGGAACAGGGATTTCAACAGCGCCTGTTTCTCAGCATTCCCCTCATACTGGCCATAAAGCATTTCCAGCTCCTGGGCATAGCTATTAAGGAACTCAGGGGTAAAGACATTGCGACGATGCTGCAGCCAGCGATCCTGCTCAGCCTCGTCCAGCGTGCCGGGGAAGTTACGCGCGCGGTAGTTAAACATCAGCTTTTCGATGCGTTTATCGGCAAAGGTGATATCCAGCGCCGGCAGGTTACGCGGCTCGGTTTGCAGAACGATATTCATCGCCGCGCGGTCGGCATCGCTGAAGAAGCCGTTGTAGAGCTGGGCATCCACGTTTTCAGACGGCACGAACGGCTCCGCCTCGGCAAAGATAGCAACTACTTTCTCGCGCACCTGCGGGTTATCGCGCAGCACTTTCAGGTTATCAAGGCAGCGCTGACGGTTAATGCCCAGTCTGTCCGCATCTTCCGGGCGCAGCGTATTCGCCTGCGCGAGTACCGGACATTTATTGATATGCACCAGTTTGACCGGCACCGCGGGCAGATCGCCGAGTTCATTTTTCGGGGTATAGAGCCGTTCGCGCAGGGTATCGCTGTCGAGCTCCAGCAGCGGCGAAATATCGCCGGCTAAATCCACCATGATGACCGCATTACGGTTGTCCGGATGCCACGCCAGCGGGGCGACCCAGCTGGTATTACCGCGCCAGGCACCAAACATGCCGGAAATATGCACCAGGGGTTTCATCTGCGGCACGTCGATAAGGGTCATCAGCTTCTGCTTGCTGCGGTGGCTCAGCAGATACTCAAACAGCCGGGGCTGCGCGTTTTTCACCAGCTTCGCCATGGCAATGGTGGCATAGACGTCCGCCATCGCGTCGTGGGCATTGCTGTGCTCGATGCCGTTGGCGCGCGTCAGGTGTTCCAGCCGGAAGCTGGTCAGCCCTTCCTCGTTTTCCGGCCAGTTAATGCCCTCAGGACGCAGGGCATAACAGGCGCGCATGATGTCGAGCAAATCCCAGCGTGAATTGCGGTTCTGCCAGCTCCAGGCATAGGGATCGTAGAAGTTGCGATAGAAGATGTTGCGCGTTACTTCGTCATCGAAGCGGATGTTGTTGTAACCGACCACGCAGGTATTGGGGACGGTAAACAGATCGTGGATGCGTCGGGCGAATTCTGCCTCGTTAACGCCTTTCTCGCGCGCTTCCTGAGGCGTGATCCCGGTGACCATGACCGCCCCGGGCTGCGGCAGGTAGTCATCAGCCGGTTTGCAGTAAAAGACCTCAGGCTCGCCAATAATGTTGAATTCGTCGTCGGTACGGATGGCGGCAAACTGCGCCGGTCGGTCCAGCGCCGGGTGCGTGCCAAAGGTTTCGTAGTCATGAAATAAAAAAGTCGGGCGAGCGGCAGAGTCAGACACCAGTAATACCATCCTGTTAAAAAATGACGTCACTATGGTAAACGATCGTGCGGTTCAGACCGAATAAAAAGCACCGCTGTCGAGCAAATTTGCGCGCCAGCTTCAGAGAAAAATCTGTGCTCTGTCACATTTTTTTGCAATTAAGCCAGGTAACGACATCAGAACTCCCGTAAAAAGGTCATCGATTTTTAATGACCTGAGGATATACCGTTGAAACGCCGTCTGTTTATTGCTGTTTCTTTACTCGCTTCGAGTGTCTCATCTGCTTTTGCGGCCGAACCACTGGATTTTTCGCCGCAGCCTCCGGCCATTCAGGCTGGCTCCTGGGTGCTGATGGACTACACGACTGGTCAGATCTTAACGGCGGGCAACGAACATCAACAACGTAATCCGGCGAGCCTGACCAAACTGATGACAGGGTATGTGGTTGATCGGGCCATTGATAGCCATCGCATTACGCCGGACGACATTGTCACCGTCGGGCGTGACGCGTGGGCAAAAGGCAACCCGGTTTTTGACGGCTCGTCGCTGATGTTCCTGAAAGAGGGCGATCGCGTCTCCGTGCGTGATTTAAGCCGCGGTCTGATTGTCGATTCCGGCAACGACGCCTGCGTGGCGCTGGCCGATCACGTGGCGGGCGGTCAGCCGCAGTTTGTGAAGATGATGAACGACTACGTGCAGAAGCTGAACCTGCGCGATACGCACTTTGAAACCGTCCACGGGCTGGACGCGCCGGGCCAGCACAGCTCGGCCTATGACCTGGCCGTACTCTCCCGGGCCATCATTCACGGCGAGCCTGAGTTTTACCATATGTACAGCGAAAAGAGCCTGACCTGGAACGGGATCACCCAGCAAAACCGTAACGGCCTGCTGTGGGATAAAACCATGAACGTGGACGGGCTTAAAACGGGGCATACCTCGGGAGCGGGCTTTAACCTGATTGCGTCCGCCGTTGACGGCCAGCGCCGTTTAATCGCGGTGGTGATGGGGGCGGACAGCCCGAAAGGCCGTGAGGACCAGGCCCGGAAACTGCTGCACTGGGGGCAGCAGAACTTCGATACGGTGCAAATCCTGCATAGCGGTAAAAAAGTGGGGACAGAGCGTATCTGGTACGGCGATAAGGAGCAGGTGAAACTGGGCACCGACCAGGATTTCTGGCTGGCCTTGCCGAAAGCGGAAGTGCCGAACATCAAAGCCAAATACGTGCTGGATAAAAAAGAGCTGGAAGCGCCGATTGCTGCGCATCAGCGGGTCGGGGAGATCCAGCTCTATGACCGTGACAAGGTGGTGGCGCACTGGCCGCTGGTGACGCTGGAAGCCGTTGATAAGGGCGGACTGTTCTCTCGCATGAGCGATTATCTCCACCACACGCTTTAACCGCTGATGGGCAGACTGGCAGGGTTGCGAGTCTGCTCACATAATAAACACTCCTCGTTTGCCGATAATAGTAATCCAGCTTTATAGTGTATAAATATACAGTAATAAATGGAGGCAGCATGGACTACAGCATCAAGCAGCAACAGAAACGTAAGATTGCCGGTTTTCATTTGGTCGGACCGTGGGAACAAACGGTTAAACAGGGCTTTGAACAGCTGGTGATGTGGGTGGACGGGCGCCACATTGAGCCGCTGGAGTGGGTTGCGGTCTACTACGATAACCCCGACGAGGTCCCGGCAGAAAAACTGCGCTGCGATACGGCCGTTACGGTACCGGACGATTTCGTTATCCCGGAAAACAGCGAAGGCGTCATGATGACGGAAATCGCGGCCGGGGATTATGCCGTGGCGACGGCGCGCGTGGAAAACTACGACTTCGCCACGCCGTGGTATCAGTTCTTCAACTCTCTGCTGCAGGACAATAAGTACCAGATGGCGCTTAAACCCTGCTTCGAACGCTATCTCAATGACGGCAATGCAGACGGCTACTGGGATATCGAAATGTATATCGCGGTAGAGCATAAAACGGCTTAAGCCTGCTAAATGAAGGGTTTTTCAGCCGGGAGCGATCCGCCCGGCTGAAAACACAGTACAATTGTGATTTGCCGTGTAGCTGGAGAGCGGGTGTGCGTCCCGACAAATCATTAACCCCTTTTGAAATTCGGTTGTACAAACATTACCGCGTGGTGCACGGGTGCCGCATCGCGCTGGCGTTCGTATTGACGTTTGTACTGGTCCGTTTGCTTGATGTTCCGGAAGGGACGTGGCCGCTGATCACCCTGGTGGTGGTGATGGGGCCCATCTCGTTTTGGGGGAACGTTGTTCCGCGCGCCTTTGAGCGAATTGGCGGGACGGTTTTAGGCTCGGCCCTTGGGCTTATTGCCCTGAAGCTGGAGCTCATCTCATTTCCCGTGATGCTGGCATGGTGCGGGGCCGCCATGTTCCTGTGCGGCTGGCTGGCGTTGGGCAAAAGACCGTATCAGGCCTTGCTGATTGGGATTACTCTCGCGGTGGTTGTCGGTGCGCCCGCCGGGGATATGACCACCGCGCTGTGGCGAAGCGGGGATGTCATCCTGGGGTCACTGCTGGCCATGCTCTTCACCGGCATCTGGCCGCAGCGCGCTTTTCTGCACTGGCGTATTCAGATGGCGAACTACGTCACCGCCTTTAACCGCGTCTATCAGGCCGGTTTTTCCCCGAATCTGGTCGAACGTCCCCGGCTGGAAAAGCATCTGCAAACAATCCTCAACGACGTGGTCAAAATGCGCGGCCTGATCACGCCCGCCAGCAAAGAAACCCGTATTCAGAAATCGATTTTCGAAGCCATCCAGACGGTAAGCCGCAATCTGGTCTGCATGCTTGAACTGCAAATCAACGCCCACTGGGCCTCGCGTCCCAGCCATCTGTTGATGCTTAACGCGCAGACTCTCAAAGAGACCCAGCAGATGACGCAGCAAACGCTGTTGACCATTGCCCATGCGCTCTATGAAGGGAACCCGCAGCCGATACTGGCCAACAGCGAGCGGCTGAATGAGATCGTTGCGGAGCTGAAGCAGTTAATCAATGAACGCCAGAGCGATAACGTGGCGGAAACGCCTATTCATGGCTACGTCTGGCTGAGCATGGAACTGGCGCGTCAGCTTGAGCTGTTATCGCACCTTATTTGCCGGGCGCTGCGCAAATAAAAGGCGTATGTGACGGCTGCTGCTTCGATTCAGCAGCAATTGGGGTTATGATAGCTTTAAACGATATACTCATTGTCATTCGCAGCCGCTGTCAGTAAGGTTATTGTTACAACGGTTGCCTTAACGAATCCGAATCTCACATTATCAGGGGTGTAAAAATGGAAACTACCAAGCCTTCGTTCCAGGATGTTCTGGAATTCGTCCGCCTGTTCCGCCGCAAAAACAAGCTGCAGCGTGAAATCCAGGACGTTGAGAAGAAGATCCGTGACAACCAGAAACGTGTTCTGCTCCTCGACAACCTGAGCGACTACATCAAGCCAGGTATGAGCGTTGAAGCTATTCAGGGCATTATCGCCAGCATGAAGAGCGACTATGAAGACCGCGTTGATGACTACATCATCAAAAACGCTGAGCTGTCTAAAGAGCGTCGTGACATCTCTAAAAAGCTGAAAGTGATGGGCGAAATCAAAAACGGCGAAGCAAAAAGCGAGTAATCGCAGCGAATAGTGAAAAAGGCTCTCTGGTGACAGAGAGCCTTTTTTTATGATTCAGAACGCGGCTGTAGCTGATAAATCCAGGCCTGAACCTGCTTGCCTTCAAGGGTGGTCACCGTGACCTCAACCCGATCGTAGCCGTCTTCAAATTCGTCCAGCATTTGCCAGTGCGCGGCAAGGTTATCAGAGATAAACAGATAGCCTTCGACGCGGGGGCCGTCAGGGTGAAGCACAATTCCCGGGAAGTCCGCCGCGGCGCCCCAGCCGCGTTCGTAAAACGTGCCGGATACGGAACCGGCCAGCCATTCGCCGCCGATGTCTTCAAGAATATGCGCATTAGAGTGGCCCGGGCGCAGCGTGCCGTAGACAAACAGAGCGTTCATTTTCCCTCATCCGCAAAGCAAAAAGCCTGCTTTAAAAGCAGGCTTTTTAAATTTGGCTCCTCTGACTGGACTCGAACCAGTGACATACGGATTAACAGTCCGCCGTTCTACCGACTGAACTACAGAGGAATCGTTGTGGAGGCTTATCTTAGCGGCGAAAAAACTTTTGTCAAACCTGATCTTAGGGAAAACCGACTGATTGCTGATTCTGTCATCAGTTTGTTGTAAATCCACACATCTTTTTCTGGAAAATACTTTGCAGGATTAGCATTTGTCCCCCATCATTTGAAATGGAGTTTCAACTTTTCTCGCTAAGGTCCATTTTGAACGTCACTGCCTCCTTACGCCAGGCGATAACGCGCACGCCATGGTATGCAAAACGTAAAAGCTATCGTGTCCTGTTCTGGCGTGAAATCACCCCCCTTGCCGTGCCTATCTTCCTGGAAAATACCTGCGTTCTGCTGATGGGGGTTTTGAGCACCTTCCTGGTGAGCTGGCTGGGAAAAGAGGCGATGGCTGGGGTTGGGCTGGCGGACAGCTTTAACATGGTGGTGATCTCGTTCTTTGCCGCCATAGATCTCGGGACGACGGTGGTGGTGGCCTTTAGCCTCGGCAAGCTTGATCCCAAACGTGCACGCGAGGCGGCCCGCCAGTCGCTGATGATCATGACCATTTTTTCGATCGTTCTGGCGGCGGTGATCCACTATTTCGGTAAAGAGATTATCGACTTTGTCGCCGGGGAGGCCACTAACGAGGTTAAAGACCTGGCGCTGACCTACCTGGAAATGACCGTCTTAAGCTATCCGGCGGCGGCCATTGCGCTGATTGGCAGCGGTGCGCTGCGCGGGGCGGGCAACACCAAAATTCCGCTGCTGATCAACGGCGGGATGAATATCCTGAATATCATTATCAGCAGCGTGCTGATCTACGGCGTGTTCTCGTGGGAGGGGCTGGGGTTCGTCGGTGCCGGACTGGGGTTAACCATTTCACGCTATATCGGTGCGGTAGCCATCATTGGGGTGCTGATGGCGGGGATTACCCCTTCGCTGCGTCTGACGCTAAAAAGCTATTTCCGCCCCTTTAATTTCGCCATTATCTGGGAAGTGATGGGGATCGGCATTCCCGCGAGCATAGAATCGGTGTTGTTCAACGGCGGGAAGCTGCTCACGCAGATGTTTGTCGCCGGGATGGGCACCGACGTTATCGCCGGTAACTTTATCGCCTTCTCTATTGCCTCGCTGATTAACCTGCCGGGTAACGCGCTGGGTTCAGCATCGACCATTATTACGGGTAAACGGCTCGGGAAAGGGCAGATAGGCCAGGCGGAGCGGCAGCTGCGGCACGTGTTCTGGCTGTCGACCATTGGGCTGACGCTGATCGCCTGGGGAACCGCGCCGTTTGCCGGGCTGATGGCCTCGTTCTATACCCACGAAGACGACGTTAAAGAGGTTGTTAAGATCCTCATCTGGCTCAACGCGGCCTTTATGCCCATCTGGGCAGCCTCATGGGTATTACCCGCCGGGCTGAAAGGGGCACGCGATGCCCGCTTTGCGATGTGGGTATCGATGCTCGGCATGTGGGGATGTCGCGTTGTCGCGGGGTATACGCTCGGGGTGATGCTCGGATGGGGTGTGGTCGGCGTCTGGCTGGGGATGTTCCTCGACTGGGCCGTGCGGGGCACGCTGTTCTACTGGCGGATGGTCAGCGGACGCTGGCTGTGGAAATATCCGCGGAAAAATGCCTGACAATTGCGCGAAGTGGAGAATAATTCGGCAAACGATCGGAAATGTGCATTCTGCCTTTGACATCCCGGGGGAGCATCGATAATATGCGCCCCGTTCACACGATTCCTCTGTAGTTCAGTCGGTAGAACGGCGGACTGTTAATCCGTATGTCACTGGTTCGAGTCCAGTCAGAGGAGCCAAATTTGAAAAGCCTGCTTTTAAAGCAGGCTTTTTGCTTTTCTGCGCAAGGTAAACGCAAAACGGCAACCGGGTTGCCGTTTTTAGTGTTTGCACCCTCTCCCGTGGGAGAGGGCTGGGGTGAGGGCACCAGCCCGCACAATGCACTATCGAACCAAACCAATCGGCGCCGTCGCCTCAACCAGCCACTCACGCGCTTCGCTATTCACCAGAGGTGAGAGCGCCTCGCGTACCTGCTGATGATACGCATCCAGCCACTGCTTTTCCTGCTCGCTCAGCAGATGCAGCTCAACCTGACTTAAGTCGATCGGGATCAGCGTCAGCGAGGCAAATTTGCAGAACCCCGGACGGCTCTCCACAATCTCCACCTGGTTTTCAATACGAATACCGTGGCTATCGCCCAGATAGTAGCCTGGCTCGATAGTCATGATATTGCCCGCCACCAGCGGCCACGGGTTAACCTTTTTGGCGATGCGATGCGGGTTCTCGTGGATCAGCAGCTGGTGCCCCACGCCGTGTCCCGTGCCGTGATCGTAATCCAGCCCCATCTCCCACAGCGGGCGACGCGCAAACGCATCCAGCTGATGCCCCTGAGTCCCGGATGGGAACTGCAGGGTAATGAGCGACAGGAAGCCTCTCAGCACGGCAGTGTAGTGCAGGCGCTGCTGCGGATCGACTTTCCCCCACGCCAGCGTGCGGGTGGCGTCGGTGGTGCCGTTAGCATACTGACCGCCGGAATCGTTCAGGTAAAAATGGTCATGACCGATGGGCTTATTGCTGGCCTCGCTCGAATGGTAGTGGCACATCGCCGCATTGCTCGAAGAGGCGGAGATGGTTGCAAAACTCTGCTCGATGAACCCGGGCTGCTGTTGACGGAACGCAAGCTGCTGCGCCTGCGCGTCCAGCTCGGTGAGCGGTTGTCCTGCCGCCTCGCGCCGCGGCACTTCGCGGCTCAGCCAGGCGAGGAAATTGACCCACGCGGCCCCGTCCCGGTGATGGCACTCGCGATAACCCGCCAGCTCGACCGGGTTTTTAGTCGCTTTCATCAGGGTGATGGGATCGGTCCGCCAGACAATTTCTCCCCGTGGTTCAACGGCGAAGCGCAGGGCAACCGGCGCGGAATCGGCATCAATCATCACCCGTTTGCCTACGGCAATCTGCTGGCAGCGTTCAATAAAGGTATCCTGCGGCGCAATGGTGAACGCATTGCGCACACCGTCAGGCAGGGCGCTGAGCTTATTGTCGTTAACAAACCACTCAACGTGACCGTCACGACCAAGAAGGGCAAAGGAGAGCGGTACCGGGCTGTAAGGGATATCCGCACCGCGGACGTTTAACAGCCAGGCGATGTTATCCGGCAGGGTGACGGCGAGATAATCAGCGTTGTTTGCGGCCAGCACGGCGGCGACGCGCTGGCGTTTGTCCGCGCTGCGTTCGCCGCTGTGTTCAACCGGCATCTCACGGATAAGCCCCGCCGGTGCGGCAGGACGATCGGTCCATAGCGCGTCAAACGGCGAGGCCTTCAGCGGCACCAGCTCGCACGGCGTGGCTGACAGTTGCTCAAACTCCGCGTTGGTCATCAGCAGCGCGTCAAAACCGATGCGCGTTCCTGCCTCAACGTTTTCTGCCAGCCATTCTGCCAGCGGCTCGTTGTGCAGGTGGTGGATCTCAACCTCATCCGTATTGACCTGAACGCGCGCCTGAACCTGATAGCGCCCGTCGACGAACAGCAGCGCTTTGTTTTTCAGCACCAGCGCCACGCCGGCCGAACCGTCAAAGCCCGTCAGCCAGGCCAGCTTTTCGTCGTAGGGCGCGCAGTATTCGCTCTGCCAGGCATCCGCCCGCGGGACGATCATCCCGTCGAGATGGCTGGCCTCAAGCCAGTGGCGCAGGGCAGAGAGCGGTGATGTGGTGTGCATGGTTTATCCTTGTTATTAGCGGAACGGCGGCTCGTTGAAGGTGCGCAGCTTGCGCGAATGCAGCTTGTCGCCCTCCGCGCGAAGTAAATCAATCGCACGAATACCAATCTGCAGATGCTCTGAGATAGCCCCTTCATAGAAACGGTTGGCCTGGCCCGGCAGCTTAATTTCACCGTGCAGCGGCTTATCGGAGACGCACAGCAGCGTGCCGTAAGGGACGCGGAAGCGATACCCCTGCGCGGCAATGGTGGCGCTCTCCATATCGATCGCCACCGCGCGGCTCAGGTTGAACCGCAGCGCGGAGGCGGAGTAGCGCAGCTCCCAGTTGCGGTCATCCGTTGTGACGACCGTACCGGTGCGCAGGCGCTGTTTAACCTCTTCGCCCGGCATGCCGCTGACCTCTTTGGTGGCGTCATACAGCGCGCGCTGTACTTCGGCGATGCTCGGGATTGGGATATCCGGCGGCAGCACCGCATCAAGCACGTGGTCATCGCGCAGATAGGCGTGGGCCAGCACGTAGTCGCCAATCAGCTGGCTTTCGCGCAGGCCGCCGCAGTGGCCAATCATCAGCCACACGTCCGGGCGCAGTACCGCCAGATGGTCGCAGATGGTCTTGGCATTTGACGGGCCAACGCCGATGTTAATCAGCGTAATGCCCTGGCCGTCTGCGGTGATCAGATGCCAGGCGGGCATCTGGTGCTTTTTCCACGCCAGGTCGGAAATGGCCTGCTCGGGCGCTTCGGTCTCCGCGGTGATCCAGATCCCGCCCGCGCAGGACAGCGCGATGTACGGGCTCTCCGGGTTGAGGATCTGGCTGCAGCCCCAGCGGACAAACTCGTCGACGTAGCGGGTGTAGTTGGTAAAGAGCACGAACGGCTGGAAATGTTCGACTGGCGTACCGGTGTAGTGGCGCAGGCGCGCCAGGGAGAAATCGACCCGGCGGGCATCAAAATGCGACAGGGGAGAAAATTCTGCCGGGTGATAAATCCCGTCGGCCGTCTCATCGCCAATCTGCGAAAGTTCCGTCGTCGGGAAGTGGCGGGTCAGCCCCGCGCTCATGGAGCGGTCAAGGGTTAACGCCGAACCGTCAATCACGTACGGATACGGGATCTCATGCTGCGAGGGCTCAACGGCAATATGCGCGCCGTAATCCTGGTACAGCAGCGTAAGCTGTTCTTCAAGATACGGTCGGAACAGCGCAGGGCGGGTGACGGTGGTGCTGTAGCAGCCGGAGTGGGTAAAGCGCGCGTAGGCGCGGGTTTTGGGATTACTGCTGGCGCTGCCGTCCCAGGTCACAGAGAGCGATGGATAAACAAAAAGGCCCTCGGTTCTGGCCTTTTGGTCGGGAAGTTTCCCTGTTTCGATATATTCGCTGATGGCGCCGCGCAGCGCGTTGACGGACTGTTCATACAGCGCGTCGAGTTTTTCCAGCGCCTGAGCCGGGGTCAGGCTGGAGCCCTTATTATTCATCTCTGTCTCCTTGTTCCACAGGTGTGCGACTCTACCCGATAGTATGTCACACGCCTGTGAAACAAAAGGGAGATCAGCCGTGGCTTGTCTCTTTCATCAGCAGCGCCGTCGCTGCCGACAGCAGGCAGCCGGCCAGCAGATAAATCGCCACGCTGTGCCAGTTGCCGCCGGAGAAGGTCACCAGCGCGGCGGCAATAAACGGCGTAAAACCGCCGCCGACCACGCTTGCCACCTGATAGCCCACGCCCGCGCCGCTGTAGCGGTAGCTTGCGCCAAACAGCTCGGTGAACATCGGCTGCTGGACGCAGACCACCATATCGTGCGCGATGTTGGCGAGCATGATGGCGAAGAAGACAATCCAGAAGATCGACTGCGCCTCCAGCGCCATAAAGAATGGCCAGGCGCTGAGGGTGCCAATCAGCGCTCCGGTAATGTAAACGCGGCGGCGGCCAAACCGGTCCGCCAGCCACGCGAAGCAGGGGATTGTCAGGCAGCTGATCCCGCCGACCAGCAGGCCAATATTGAGGAACAGCTCGCGCGGCAGACCGAGGTTCTGCGTCGAATAGTTCAGGGCAAACGCGGTGACGATATACATCGTCAGCAGCTCGCACAGGCGCAGGGCGATAATTTTCAGAAAAGCGCTAGGGTGCTGAACCAGCGCTTCCATCACAGGCAGACGCTTTTTGGCGAGCGGTTTTTCCAGCTGTTGTTTTTCAAACTCAGCCGACTCCTCCATCCCGTTACGGATCCACAGCGCGGCGATGACCAGCACGATGCTGAAGATGAACGGAATGCGCCAGCCCCAGCTCAGGAACTGCTCGTCGGTGGTGAGCTGGCTGATTAGCGATACCAGCCCGGTGGAAAGCAGAAGGCCTACGCCGTACCCGACCTGCACGCCGCTGCTGTAAAACGCTTTCCTGTGCTTCGGCGCGCTCTCAACGGACAGCAGCGCCGCGCCGCCCCATTCGCCGCCGACGGCGAAGCCCTGGATGGCGCGCAGGGTGACCAGCAGTACCGGCGCCCACCAGCCAATGGCGGAAAACGAAGGGAGAATACCAATCAGCGCGGTGGCGATCCCCATCATCCAGACGGTGAGCATCAGCATGCGCTTGCGGCCGAGTCGGTCACCGAAGTGGCCGAAGATCACCCCGCCCAGCGGGCGAAACAGAAAGCCGACGCCGAAGGTGGCAAACGCGGCGAGCGTGCCCATCGCGGGGCTGACCTGGGGGAAGAATTCGCGGTTAAAGACCAGGGCGGCAGTGATGCCGTAAAGCAGAAAATCATACCAGTCGACGACGGCACCCGCGAAGCTGCCTAAGGCTGCGCGGCGGGCACGATTGAGCGAAGGTGTCTCCTCGTTGGGACGATCGGAGATGAGGGTGGAGTCCATAGTTGTCCTGTCCGTACTGATTTTTTAATTATTGGTATAAGAAAAGGTCACTCACATAGCGGCCGTCATATAAACGGAACCTATGAGACTACCGCGACAGAACGCCTGAGAAAACGTTTTTATCTTTCCGGATGGTGCTGAATAAATAAATTTCATCCCCACCTTCAGCGAGATAATTGCGTCTTCTGGCTCTGTTAAAGGCTGAATGGTTTACAGTAATAGTGACCGCTGCGTAAGTTAAGCTGAGGGAATAACGATGCAACGCACCTTTTCGGCATTCTGGATGGTCCTGTTTTTATTCGTCGCACCGCTTCATGCGGAGCCCAACGTCTATGGTGAACAGCGTATCAGCGGCTGGTGGAATGCGCTGACGGATGATATTTCGCAAACCTGGGAAGAGCCCCAACGTTACGACCTGTACCTGCCGTTTCTGAGCTGGCACGCTCGCTTTATGTACGACAAAGAAAAAACCGACAATTACAATGAAATGCCGTGGGGCGGCGGGCTGGGCGTTTCCCGCTATAACGAAGAGGGCAACTGGAGCGCGCTGTTCGCAATGATGTTCAAGGACTCGCACAACGAATGGCAGCCCGCGATGGGCTATGGCTGGGAGAAGGGCTGGTATCTGGATGATGCCAAAGATTTCCGTCTTGGGCTCGGTGCCGCGGCTGGCATCACGGCGCGAGATGATTTTGCAAACTATGTCCCGCTACCGTTCATCTTCCCGCTGTTTTCGGCCGGGTATAAGCGCGTTACCGTCCAGTTCACCTATATTCCAGGAACCTATAACAACGGCAACGTGCTCTTTGCCTGGCTGCGCTTGGGCTTCTAAAGGGTGATCACCTTTTTTGCCACGGCGTTAGACAATACCAGCATGGAGAACAGAACTGAGGTGACGAAGGTGAGCACAATCAGCGCCAGCTTCATACCGAGAGAGGTCACCGGTATCAGCGCCGTCAGCAGATGAAACACCGAGTAGTGCACAATATACACGCCGGTCATCGTTTTGCTGATGGCGGCCAGAATGGACTCCTTAAATTCAGCATTGCGGCGAAAGCGCACGCCGTTCGCCGCAATCACCAGCGCGATGATCAAAATGTAAATCTGCGAGCCGGTGAGAATAAAGGCGTTTCTGTCCGCCTTGAACAGCGCGAAGAAGAAGTGGCGCTCGTAAAACCAGGTGAAGAGGTAGATAAACGGGATGGCGACAACCGCCGCCCTGACCACATTTTTGCGGCTAATCCACTCGGCAATTTTCGGGTCGCAAAAGAGTTGCCCCGTCAGATAAAACAGCAGCCACGTCCACAGCCGATACTGCGGTGAAAGAGAAAGGACGTGCGTTCCAGGATAGAGCGCTGACAGCAGATCGTATCCGTAGGAAAAGAGCAGCAGGGCAGCGATCGCGCCGCAGAACAGCCTTCGCCGCTGGCTGAGCCACTCCACCACCGGGTGGAAGGTGTAAATCACCACAAACGCAAACACGAACCAGGGCTGGATTAAATACCCGCGCTGATAGGGCTCCCACAGGTAGTAGATCGTTATCCAGAACAGAAAAACAATCACCAGACTTTTAATTTTACCGAGCTGCCAGCGGGTGCCGTGCCGTGATTGTCCGTCGAGATAGCCCGCAACGACAAAAAACAGCGGTGTGGCGATCGTCGAAATAAAGGTTAAAAACCCCAGGATCCAGTGATAGTCATAATCATAATGATCCCAGGTGTTGTAGATGGTAAAGAAGGTCACCGCCGTCATACAGCCCAGCGTCTTGATAATGTTCAGCCCTGTCGCATTCATTGTTGTTTGGCTTCGTCCTTACGATGGAAACACGCATAGATCACGGGGAGTACCAGCAGCGTCAGGATTGTAGCAAACCCCAGTCCAAACATAATCACAACGGCCATGCTCTGGAAGAAAACGTCCAGCAGCAGCGGAGCCAGGCCAAGTACGGTCGTGAACGCGGTGAGCAGGATGGGGCGCAGACGTGAGGTCGCGGCGTACACGATCGCGCTGTGCTGATCCTGCTGCGTTTTCTGCTGCTCGATCTCTTCCACCAGCACGATGCCGTTGCGGATGAGCATTCCGCTCAGGCTCAGCAGACCAATCAGCGCCATAAAGCCAAAGGGAATGCCGGTAAGTAAAAATCCCGGCGTCACGCCAATCAGCGCCAGCGGTACGGTCAGCCAGATAGCGACCGCATTTTTCACCGAACTGAACATCAGCACCGTAATGACAAACATCACCAGATACCCGAGAGGTAGCGTAGTGAATAGCCCCTGCTGCGCTTCGCTGGAGTTTTCCGCGTCGCCCCCCCACTCGATGCTGTAGCCGTGTGGCAGGGGAAGGGCATCCACTTGCGGCTTCACCCGGGCGAGAATGTCCCCGGAGGTTTGCTGGCTCAGCGGGTCTGGGTCCGTCTGCACCGTCAGCACCCGCGAGCGGTCGCGTCGAAGGATGAGCGGATCTTCCCACTCCAGCGAGAAGCGGCTGACGACGTTACTCAGCGGGATATACTGCTGCCGCGTCTGGCTCCAGACCAGCACGTTGTTCAGGTGACTGGCGTCCAGCCGTTCGCTCTCAGGCGGGCGCACCACGACCGGGAGCAGGTCGCTGCCTTCCCGGTACAGCCCCGCCCGGCTGCCGGAGAAGTTCATCTCCAGCGCGTTATCAACGTCCTGCTTATCTACGCCAAGCTCGCGGCCAAGGGCGGCAACGTACTGTGGGCGGATCACCTTGCTGCGGTTTTGCCAGTCGTTCCTGACGCTGCCCGTGGCCGGGTCGCGCGTGAGGATATCGTCCACCTGGCTGGCAATCAGGCGCAGCCGGTCAGGGTCGGGGCCTTTAATGCGCACCTCAATGGCGCTGTCGCCGGAGGGGCCAAACATCACGCGTTTGGTGCTGGCGTTGACCTGCGGATAGTTTCGGGCGATGTACTCGTCCACGTGGCGCGTCAGGGCGGAGATGTTGCGCTGGTCGTCCATGCGCACCATGATCTGCGCATAGTTGCTGTACTGGCGCTGTCCGCTGTAGGTCAGAATAAAGCGCATACTTCCCTGACCAATGGTTGAGACGGTGGTCTCCACGCCAGGCTGGCCGTTAATGGTTTTTTCGATATCGCCGGTCATTTTCTCAGTCCACTTGATATCGGTACCGTAGGGTAACCACAGGTCGACAAAGAAAATCGGCGTATTAGACGACGGGAAAAAGTTTTGCCGTACGGCGCCGAAGCCCCAGACAGACGCTGCCAGCAGCGCAGCCATCACAATGAGCGTCGGTGCCTTATGGTGCAACAGCGTGTTAAGCAGGCGCTGGTAGGCGCGGTAGAGTCGTTTGTCGTAAGGATCTGACTCGTCGGTTTTATCGGGCGCGCTGTCGTTTTTAAACAACCACCACTTAATCAGCACCGGGGTGAGGGTGAGCGCCGAGAACCAGCTCAGCATCAGGGAAATCAGCAGCACCTGGAACAGGGATTTACAGTATTCCCCGGTGGAATCCTGCGACAGCCCGATAGGAGCAAACGCCAGGATGGCAATCACCGTCGCCCCCAGCAGCGGCAGGGCGGAGCGGCGGATGATGTATTTTACGGCGGTTAACAGCGGGGAGCCCTGCTGTCGGGCAATCAGCACCCCTTCGACAATCACGATGGCGTTATCCACCAGCATGCTGAGGGCGATAATCAGCGCCCCAAGCGAGATGCGCTGTAGCTCAATGCCACACAGATACATAATCAGCAGCGTGCCCAGCACGTTAAGGGCGAGAGAAACCGCAATGATGATCCCGCTGCGTACGCCCATAAAGATCAGCAGCACGCCGATGACAATCGCCAGCGCCATCAGGAAGTTAATAATAAAACCGTTAACAGAGTGGCCCACTTCGGCTGCCTGATCGTAAAACAGGTCTATCTGTATGCCCGCCGGTTTTTCCGCCGACATCTGGTTTAGCTTCGCCTCCAGCGCGTGGCCCACGTCGATAACGTTCACGCCGGGAATAAACGAGACGCCCATGGTGACGGCTTTTTTGCCGTTGGCATGGTAGATACTCGCTGGCGATTCGTTCAGCCCGCGCGACAGCGTGGCGATATCCCGCAGACGCGTCGCCGCCCCGGTGCCGGAAGGCGTGATGATGAGATCCGCCAGTTCATCAAGATTCCCGAACTCGCCGGTCGGGTGCAGGCGAATGGATTCGGTGCCGGAGGTGATTTCTCCTGCGCTGGAAACAACGTTAAGTCTGCTGAGCAGGGCGGAAAGCTGGTTCAGCGTAATGCCGCGCGCGGCCATTTTGCTCAGGGAGATATCGATGTTGACCTGCTGGCTAATCGCCCCACCGATGGCGACCTTCGCAACCCCGGGGACCAGAATTAACTCGCGGCGAAGCTGCTCCGCGTATCTCACCAGTTCAGGGTTACTGAATTCATTCCCGGAAATGGCGAAGAAGAAGCCGAACACATCTCCGAAATCGTCATTTACAAAGGGCGTGACGACGCCGGGCGGGAACTGACGCGAGGCATCGCCCACGCGGCGGCGCAGTTCATCCCAGATCTGCGGCAGCTCGTTCGAGTGATAGCGTGACGCGATGTTAACGGTGATTTGCGACAGACCGTTTGACGAGATAGAGCTGACGTTATCCAGATAAGGCAACTGCTGAAGGGCATTCTCCAGCGGAAGCGTCACCTCTTCTTCAACCTGCTGAGCGGATGCGCCGGGGTAGTGGGTGACCACCACTGCGGTTTTGATGGTAAAGGCGGGATCTTCCAGCCTGCCGATATTCAACAGGGCAAAAATCCCCCCGATGCCCAGCAGCAGGATCGTTAGCCAGACGCGAACAGGGTTATTGATAAATTGACGAGAGATATCCATTACAGTCCCCGTTCACGCGTCCAGATACGCACCGGCTGGTTAGCATGGAGCTCCCCAACGCCCGCGGCCACCACGCGTTCGCCCGCCTTAAGCCCGCTGGTGATCACCACGCCTTCGGTGCTCACTTGCCCCACGCTGACCTTGCGGTCTTCAAGATGGAGCGCGTCGCCTTCGCCCGTTACGACCCAGACGTGCGGCTCATTGCGCGGGCTGTTATCCGGGTTAAAGACTGCCTCAACCGGTACGACCAGCGCCTGAGCGCCCACGCCAGCCGGAAGGTTGGTTAAATTGATGGTCACCGTACCGCTTATGCCACCGACGGCGGGAAAATCATCTGGCCGCGGCATGGTGAGTATCACCTGCCAGGTCAGGGTATTGCTGTCGCTGCTGCCCGAATGCTCTTTGTAGACGGCGGTAAATTCCCGATCCGGAATGGCGTTAATTCTCACCACGGGCCGATACTGCGCGTTGCGGATATCAAAGGTCTTAAACAGGTTTTCGGGGATACTGAACACCACGTCAAGCAGGTCGGTGCGGGTTAACGTGGCAATGGGCTGACCGGGGGACACCACCTGATGATTTCGGACATGTACGCTGGCCACCGTCCCGCTGAAGGGGGCGACAAGCGTCATCTGATTCAGCTCTTCCCGGGCAATCTGCAGCGCCGCATTCGCCGAATCGCGGTTCGCACGCTGCACGTCCATTTCCGCTTTCGAAATCGCCTGCCGGCCCGCCAGCGTCTGGAAGCGATCGAACTGCCTCTGGGCCAGCGTCGCCGCCGTTTGTCTGTCGTTAACCCGCTGCTGGGCTTCACGGGCGTTCAGTCTGGCAAGCTGTTGCCCCTGCTTGATGGCTGCGCCCTGACGCACATCGAGCGCTTCAATTTGACCTGCGCGCTTGAAGGAAAGGTCTGTGGCATCGCCCGATTCAATGCGGGCGGGGAAAACGCGCTGCTGGGCGTGACCGGGAACCGTCACCTCCGCCACTTTTACCATCCTGGGAAGGGGGGAGTCTTGCTTCGGTTTCGGGTCGCACGCCGTGAGCGTTAACAAAACGAACGGTAAAAGAGAGAGGTAGCGGTTCACTGTATTCCCCTAATAAATAACTGTTTTATTTATTCCATAACCTGGACAGGGGTGACACTATTCTGCCAGAACAGTGACGACCATATAGGTAAATAAACCAATCGCCGTGCTGGCGATAATGGCAAGCGCAATAAACATACCCAGACGGATCAGGCTTAAACCATACATACATTCCTCCATGAGCCGGAAGCGGTAGCTGACTATGAGCATAGTCGGCGAAAAGATAAATGTTAAATAACCATTATCAGTGGGGAGGCGCTAAACCTGATATTCCTGTGCTACGTTTAATGTTAATCATCTTTTTTTACCGTAACTGGCATTAAGGGCAAACCCCTGCATTTAATGCGTTTTTTTGCTTCATTCACTCTCGTGTTGGTTATAAAAAGGATGCTCGATATGTATAAAAACATTCTCGTTCCGGTGGATGTCTACGAGACAAGCCTTGCGGATAAAGCGTTGCAGCATGCACAGTTTCTGGCGCAAAGCGCATCGGGTGACATTCATTTGCTGCACGTCATGCCCAAATTTTCAGCCGAACTGACGCGTGGGTTTATTTCAGATGCGCGCAAAATGGATGAATATATGATTAATAATTCGAAAGAAAAGCTGTCTGACCTGGTCAAAAAAGTAAATTTGCCAGAAGAGCGTGTTCATCTCCACGTCCGTAGCGGGAATGTTCGTGATGAGGTTATTAAGCTGGCGGATGAACTTACCGTCGGCGCGATTATTGTCGGCTCGCGAAATCCAAATATTCAAACCCATTTGTTAGGATCGGAGGCGGCAAGTATTGTTCGTTACGCACATGTTCCTGTTTTCGTTATTCGTTAATTACAGAGAAGCAAGGTGATTTCTGAATAGAACCTGAGGAAGGAACGATGAAAACAGGAAAACCTGAACGTCCGTATTATCAACAAACCGTTGATGAAACCCTGTCGAATATTCACTCCACCCTGGAAGGCCTTAGCGGCACTGAGGCATCAGCCCGGCTTCAGCAGCACGGTGAGAATGCGTTACCGCAAAAAAAGGGCAAACCCGCCTGGCTGCGCTTCCTGGCGCATTTTAACGACGTATTGATTTATGTTCTGCTGGTGGCCGCGTTGCTTAAGCTCTTCATGGGCCACTGGGTAGACATGTTCGTGATCCTTGGGGTTGCCATCATTAACGCGCTTATTGGCCATATCCAGGAGAGCAATGCTGAAAAATCGCTGCAGAGCATTCGCAATATGCTCTCCAGCGAAGCCGTGGTGGTACGACAGGGGAATCACGAAACGATCCCCACCACGGCGCTGGTCCCGGGAGATATCGTGGTGATCCGCGCCGGGGATCGTATCCCTGCGGACCTGCGCGTGATTGAAGCGCATAACCTTCGCGTGGAGGAGGCCATCCTGACCGGCGAATCCACCGTTGTTGAGAAAAACAGCGATGCGTTAAGCGGGGAACTGCCCTTAGGTGACCGGTATAATCTGCTCTACTCAGGCACCACCGTCAGCTCCGGCGGCGGTAAAGGCGTGGTGGTGGCAACCGGGGGCGAGACCGAGCTGGGCCACATCAATCAGATGATGTCCGACATTGAAAAACACCGCACGCCGCTGATGGTGCAGATGGATAAGCTCGGTAAGACCATCTTCATCACTATCCTGGTGATGATGGTGGCGCTGTTTGTCTTTAGCCTCCTGTTCCGGGATATGCCGGTTTCTGAACTGGTGCTGTCGCTTATTAGCCTCGCCGTTGCCGCCGTGCCGGAAGGCCTGCCGGCCATCATTTCCATCATCCTTTCGCTTGGCGTACAGGCCATGGCGCGTCGCAAGGCCATCATTCGCAAGCTGCCTACGGTGGAAACGCTGGGGGCGATGACGGTCATCTGCTCGGATAAAACCGGCACCCTGACGATGAATGAAATGACGGTCAAAGCGGTGATTACCGCTGACACGACCTATCGCGTGGAGGGCGACAGCTACGAACCGGTGGGGAATATTCACCCCGTAGATGACCCGACGCCCGTCAGCGTGACGCAGGGTTCCCTGCTGGAACGCTACCTGCGCACCATTGATCTCTGTAATGACAGCCAGCTGATCAAAGACGAGCAGGGGCTGTGGAAAATCACCGGGGGCCCAACCGAGGGCGCGCTGAAGGTGCTGGCGGCGAAAATCCCGCTCCCACCGGTCGACACCGAAATGCGCAGTAAAATCCCGTTTGATTCGCAGTATAAATACATGTCCACCCTATACCGGCTGGGCGATGAAGAGGTGATTTTAATCACCGGCGCGCCGGACGTCCTGTTCCGCCTCTGCCAGTACCAGCAGACGAATGACGGACTGCAGCCGTTCGATCAGCCTTACTGGGAAGGGAAGATTGAAGAGTATGCCCGTGAAGGGCTGCGCATGGTGGCTGCGGCCTGGAAACCTGCCCACGAGGGACAACGCGAGCTGGATCACCCGGACCTGCATGACGGCGTGATCCTGCTGGGTATCGCAGGAATGATGGATCCGCCGCGTCCGGAGGCCATTACCGCCATTGCCGACTGTCTGCAAGCCGGGATCCGCGTGAAAATGATCACCGGCGACCACCCGCAAACGGCCATGAGCATTGGGCAAATGTTGGGGATTGGTAACGCCGCAAGCGCTATCACCGGACGTGAGCTGGAGGCGATGGACGATCGTCAGCTGAGCGACGCCGCACAGCAGTACGATATTTTCGCCCGAACCAGCCCGGAGGATAAATTCCGCCTTGTGCAGGCTCTGCAAAGTAAACAGGAAGTCGTGGGCATGACCGGGGATGGCGTAAATGATGCCCCGGCGCTCAAGCGGGCGGATGTGGGTATCGCCATGGGGATTAAGGGGACGGAAGTGACCAAGGAAGCCGCCGACATGGTGTTAACGGATGACAACTTTGCCACCATTGCCAGCGCGGTGCACGAGGGACGCCGGGTTTACGACAACCTGAAAAAGACCATTCTGTTCGTTATCCCCAGCAACATCGCGCAGGCTCTGCTGATCATCATCGCGCTGCTGGCGGGGAACCTGATCCCGCTGACGCCGGTCCTGATCCTGTGGATGAACATGGCGACGTCGGCAACGCTGTCGTTTGGCCTGGCGTTTGAAGCGGGTGAGAAGGACATCATGAACCGGCCACCGCGAAAGGCGAATCTCCATGTGATGGACGGCTATGCCATCTGGCGCGTGGTGTTTGTCGGTCTGATGATTGCCATCAGCGCCTTCGTGCTGGAAGCCTGGCTACAGCCGCGCGGCTACTCGGCAGAATTTATCCGCACCGTGCTGCTGCAAACCCTGGTCACTGCGCAGTGGTTCTACATGCTCAACTGTCGCGTGAATGACGGCTTCTCGCTGAGCAAAGGCCTGCTGGCGAACAAAGGAATTTGGATCGTGAGCGGCGTACTGCTGGCGTTGCAGCTTCTTATCATTTATGCACCGTTCATGCAGATGCTGTTTGGCACCGAAGCGCTGCCGTTCCGCTACTGGGTCATCACCTTCCTGATTGGTTTTGTGATGTTCCTTATTGTCGAGGCGGAGAAAGTGCTGACGCGCAGGTGGCGCAAAACCGAGGCGTAATAGCGTAAACTGAGAAAGCCTGCCTGAGTCCGGGCTTTCTCTTTTTTGAGCGCAGAAAACTATGATTCGACTTACCTGGTTCGTCCTTACGCTGTGTGCCGCCGTTCCCGGTGCGTTTGCCGTAACCTATACGCTTCCGCCGGAAGGCAGTCGTCTGGTGGGAAACCCGATTATCATCACCGTTCCCGAAGGCAATACGCTGCCTCTGGAAGCCTTTGCCGCGCAGCACGGGCAGGGGCTGAGCAACCTGCTGGAAGCAAACCCGGGCGTGGATCCTTTTTTGCCCAAACCTGGCACCCGGCTGGTGATACCCCAGCAGCTGATTTTGCCTGACACCGTCCGCGAGGGCATTATCGTTAACGCGGCAGAAATGCGCCTCTACTACTACCCGCCCGGCGGTAACACCGTTGAGGTGCTGCCCATCGGTATCGGTCAGGCCGGGCGTGAAACCCCGCGTAACTGGGTGACGGCCGTTGAGCGTAAGCAGGAGGGGCCAACCTGGTCTCCGACGCCGAATACGCGCCGTGCCTATGCGGCAGAAGGGAAAACGCTGCCGGCATTCGTGCCCGCCGGGCCGGATAACCCGATGGGGCTGTATGCGATTTATATCGGCAGGCTGTATGCCATTCACGGCACAAACTCGAATTTCGGCATCGGGCTGCGGGTAAGTCAGGGCTGTATCCGTCTGCGTAATAACGACATCAAGTATCTTTTCGATAACGTTCCCGTGGGAACCCGCGTGCAGCTGATCGACAGGCCCGTTAAAGTCACCACGGAGCCGGACGGCAGCAGCTGGGTAGAAGTTCACGAGCCATTATCGCGTAACCGCGCGGAGTTTGAGTCAACCCGGAAAGTGCCGCTGCCTATTTCAGCCGCGCAGCGGACGCAGCTGATAAACGAGGGCGCGGGCGCTGAACTGGAACGGCGGTCGGGAATGCCGGTTAAGATTGGCATGTGAAGGGATAGCGCGGGCTGGTGCCCTCACCCCAGCCCTCTCCCGCGGGAGAGGGTGCAAACACTAAAAACGGCAACCCGGTTGCCGTTTTGCATTTACCTTGCGCAGAAAAGCAAAAAGCCTGCTTTAAAAGCAGGCTTTTCAAATTTGGCTCCTCTGACTGGACTCGAACCAGTGACATACGGATTAACAGTCCGCCGTTCTACCGACTGAACTACAGAGGAATCGTGTGAACGGGGCGCATATTATCGACCTGCGTTCGCCTTGTCAAAGGGTGGATCAACGCCTTTTGATCGTTTGCTGACAAAATCGGCAAAGTGATGTTTTTGGCAGCGGAATGCACCGTCATGGTGCGGGCATACCCCTAATGGGGCAGATCATAAACTGCTGTTTCGGTAATAAAACCCCCCTCCATGATTAGGTTTCCTTATTTTCAGGCGCTTAGCGAACAATTTAGACCGCCTGGTAAAAGTGGCATTCATATTGCAAAACCTGTTCAACAACGACAGCCGGTTCCGGCACAGCATTTCGAACAGGGGGCAAAATGAACTTAAGACGACTGAAATACTTCGTAAAAATCGTCGATATCGGCAGCCTGACTCAAGCGGCAGAAGTGCTGCATATCGCGCAGCCTGCGCTGAGCCAGCAGGTGGCTACTCTGGAAGGCGAGATGGATCAGCAGCTGTTGATCCGCACCAAACGCGGCGTCACGCCAACGGAAGCAGGCAAGATCCTGTATACCCATGCGCGCACCATCCTTCGCCAGTGTGAACAGGCGCAGCTGGCGGTGAATAACGTGGGACAGACCCTGAGCGGGCACGTGTCTATCGGCCTTGCGCCGGGAACGGCCGCGTCCTCTATTACCATGCCGCTGCTGCAGGCCGTTCGCGCCGAGCTGCCTGAAGTGCTGGTGTACCTGCACGAAAACAGCGGTTCCGTGCTGAATGACAAACTGCTCAACGGGCAGCTGGATATGGCGGTCCTTTACGATCGCTCCCCGGTTGCCGGCATCACCAGCCAGCCGCTGCTGAAAGAAGATCTCTACCTCGTGGGCACCCGCGACTGTCCGGGCCAGAGCGTAGACCTTACCGCCGTGGCAGAAATGAACCTTTATCTGCCGCGCGACTACAGCGCCGTGCGCGTGCGCGTGGACGAAGCGTTCTCCCTGCGCCGCCTGACGGCAAAAATCATCGGTGAAATTGACTCAATCTCCACGCTCACCGCGGCCATTGCCAGCGGAATGGGCGTGACGGTTCTGCCGGAATCTGCAGCCCGCTCGCTGTGCAGCGCGGCAAACGGCTGGATGGCGCGGATCACCACGCCTTCGATGAGCCTGCCGCTGTCGCTGAACATGTCTGCACGCGGTTCGCTGACGCCGCAGGCGCAGGCGGTAAAAGAGATTTTGATGTCGCTGGTCAGCAAGCCGTCGCTTGAGAACCGTGAACTCCAGCTCGTGAGCTGATATTCCATAAAAGCATAAGATGCTGGTTTTTATTATTTGTTCTGCAGCGCGGCTGACTCTAACAATAGAGCTATGTCAGATGCGCCGGAGTGAACCGTGAATTTCCAGCAACTTAAAATTATCCGTGAGGCGGCCAGGCGGGACTACAACCTGACCGAGGTCGCCAATATGCTTTATACCTCTCAGTCCGGCGTCAGCCGCCACATCCGCGAGCTGGAAGAGGAGCTGGGCATAGAGATCTTTATCCGTCGCGGCAAGCGGCTGCTCGGCATGACGGAGCCGGGTAAGGCTTTGCTCACCATCGCTGAGCGGATCCTCAACGAGGCCAGCAACGTGCGTCGTCTGGCGGATCTCTTTACCAATGACGCCTCGGGCGTACTCACCATCGCCACCACCCACACCCAGGCGCGCTACAGCCTGCCGCCGGTGATTAAAGCGTTCCGCGAACTTTTCCCCGACGTCCGTCTGGAGCTCATCCAGGGCACGCCGCAGGAAATTGAAGTGCTGCTGCAAAACGGTGGGGCGGATATCGGCATTGCCAGCGAACGCCTGAGCAACGACCCGCTGCTGGTGGCCTTTCCCTGGTTCCGCTGGTACCACAGCCTGTTACTCCCGGTCGATCATCCGCTGAATCAGGTTTCCCCTCTGACGCTGGAAGACGTTGCGAAATGGCCGCTGATCACCTACCGCCAGGGGATCACCGGACGCTCGCGCATAGACGAGGCCTTCAACCGCAAAGGGCTAACGCCGGACGTGGTGCTGAGCGCGCAGGATTCTGACGTGATCAAAACCTACGTCGAGCTGGGTCTGGGCATTGGTCTGGTGGCGGAACAGTCCAGCGGAGAACGCGAGGACGGGAACCTGGTGCGTCTTGATACGCGTCATCTGTTCGACGCCAACACCGTATGGCTTGGCCTGAAGCGCGGGCAGCTGCAGCGCAACTACGTGTGGCGCTTTATCGAACTCTGTAACGCCGGGCTGTCGGTGGATGAGATTAAACGCCAGGTGATGGAACCGGAAGAAGTGGCGATTGATTATCAGATTTAGGTACTGGTTTGCCCGGTAGCGCTGCGCTGACCGGGCTCATCGCTTAGCTGAACGGATATTTTTTAAATACCGCCTGTGATTCGAATGATTCGGCAACCGCCTGAATCTCTCTAAAATCCGCTGCGTTAACGACGTGCGGGATCATCGACTGAATAAACGTCCAGACAACCGTGCTCGTGACGGCAACCTGATCGGGAGCGGCGGAGGTCGGACGCGTCTCCAGCAAGGCATTCCATTCCCGGCAGGCCGCCAGCAGCTGGGTTGTAATGCGTTCGACCCATAAAGCGTGCTGCTTTTCCACCGGGCGCTGGTGGTGCTCATACACATTTTGCACGGCTTTCTCCGCGGCGGCGAGGATAAAGCCCAGCGTCTGAAGATCGTTTGCCAGCGCATCCGGCTCGACGGGCAGAAGTCTCCGCCCGGGTGCGGCCTGAGTCTCGAAATAATTCAATATCAATGACGAGTCCATCAAACGTATTCCGTTATCCAGAATCAGCGTCGGCGCTTTTACCGCGGGGTTGATTCGGGAGAACGCGTCGAAGGTGCTGAATACCGACAGCGGCTGACTTTCAAACTCAACGCCATAAAGTTCAAGGGAAATCGCCACGCGCCGTACATAAGGTGAATCCATCATGCCAACAAGCTTAATCATCGTTGCCGTTTTCCTGTCTCTGTGAAATAACGCTTCATTGAAGAGGATGAACAAACAGTACAATACAAACTTCCTGGCGAATATCTTCAGTATCTTACCGTAAAGGTTAGTATTACTGACATGTGGGCAAGTTGCCGTTATACATCCAGCGCGGATAAGGGAGAGCTTTCATGTCGGATTTTCCACCCATTGCCAGTTTGCGAAGCTTTGAAGCCGTCGCCCGTCTTGGCAGCGTGACGCTGGCGGCGAAAGAACTCCACGTTACCCATTCCGCTATCAGCCAGCAGATCAAACTGCTGGAGGAGATGGTGGGCGTAAAGCTCTTTATCCGTCAGGGACGCGGGGTGCAGATTAACGAAGAAGGGCGGCTCTATGCCTTACAGGTACGCGAGGCGTTGAACCATATCGCAGATGCCACCCGGCTTGTACAGGTGAAGCCGAGAAAGCAGGAGCTGACGCTGGCGATGGTACCGTCTTTTGGATGTCACTGGCTGTTGCCGCGTCTGGAACGCTTTCGGGCGAAATATCCGCTTATTACCCTTCGGATCCAGGCCAGCCTGACGGTCACCAGCCTGCAGCAGGAAGGAACAGATATCGCGATACGAATGGGGAAGGGAAACTGGGAAGGGAGCGAAAGCCAGTACCTTTTTTCCGATGAGCTTATTGTGGTGGCCGCACCCGGCTATAACGACGGTGTGCTGCCCGCTACGCCGGCTGAGATTGCAAAAAGTCATATTATTTTTTCCATGGAGTCGTGGAAAACGTGGTGCGTAAATGCGGGGCTGGAGAAAGAGATCGTGCCTGGCGGTTTGTGCATTAACGACTCGAATATCATTATCGAAGCCGTTCGGCTCGGGAAAGGCATCGCGCTGGAGCGCCGCTCTCTGGTTCAGGATGCCATCACCCGGGGTGAACTGGTCCAGCTAACCTCAATTACCGCGCCGTATCCCTGGCCTTACTGGCTGGTGAAAGCGCAGTCAACGGAGACGAAGCCCGAGGTGGCTCTTTTTATCGCGTGGCTGGATGAGGAAGTGGCGGCCTGGCGGCAGTTGCTGGGCTGCTGAACTTTTTCCGATGCTGCTCGTAACAAAATGAATATCCAACAAGGGATACATAGAATTACTCCGGCACGCATTCAGTATTTCCGTAACCCCACAAGATTCTGCTTTTCCATCTCTGCATAATCAACGCTATAGCTTTGCATGTATATAGCTTTTGATCTATATTGGATGGGAGTTCTTGTGTGGGCAATTAACACGACGGACAGGTTTGATCGCTGGTTCACTTCGCTTGACGATACCGATCGCGCCAGCGTACTTGCAGCACTGCTTGTTTTGCGAGAGAAGGGGCCGGGTTTATCGAGACCCTACGCTGATACGCTTAAAGGCTCTCGTCACAGCAACATGAAAGAGCTACGTATTCAGAGTAAGGGCGATCCCTTGCGGGCGTTTTTCGCCTTTGATCCAAACCGTACTGGCATCATGCTTTGTGCTGGCAATAAGGTCGGCAATGAAAGGCGATTCTACGATGAGATGCTTCTCGTTGCTGACCAGGAATTCACTCACTGGCTGGATAGATTAAAAGAGAGGGAATAGCGCGATGGGAAGAACCCTTGAGCAGCTTATAGCGGATGAAAAGCCGGAGGTTGTCGCCAGCGCTCAGGCGATAGCAACGGATATTTTGCTCAACATTCATCTTGCTGAGTTACGTGAGAAAGTACAAAAAACGCAGGTAGAAATGGCGCAGGCGTTGGGTATCAGGCAACCTACCGTTGCGGTAATGGAAAAGCCCGGGCGCGATTTGAAACTCTCTTCTCTCAAGCGCTACGTTGAGGCGGCGGGCGGAAAGCTGCGGCTTGATGTGGAGCTGCCGGACGGCTCGCACTATGAGTTTGTGCTGTAGGGCAGAAAAGCATAAAGCCTGCTTCAAAACCGCCGGAATGACCGTCACTCGGCGGTGATGAGCGAATAGATGCAGTTACTTATGGGTAGAAGTGGGGACATGCTGCTGCATCAATTCAACGATCCAATCAATAAAAACGCGCAGTTTGGCGTTAACGTGGCGGTTCGGCGGAAAGGCCAGGTACAGGGGCATTGGGTTAATACGCCAGTCTTCAAATAGCGGAATCAAGGAACCACATGCCTGATGCGCTGAAGCCATATAAACGGGTAGCGCAATCACGCCTAATCCCGCGAGCCCGGCTTCGAGGTAGGCATTGCCATCATCCACTGCAAGCACGTAGCTGCCTGTGATTTCAATATGTTCGCTCTCACCGTGCAGTACCAGAGGATCAACCTTACCGGTGCGTGAGGACAAGAATCCCACTATGCGATGGTCCGTGTTTTCCAGCTCTCGCGGATGCGCAGGTGCGCCGAGGCGTTCCACATAGCTCGGTGCGACGTAAACACCGATTTGCAAATCGCCGACATGGCGTGCGATCAGGGACTGGTCATTGATTTCCCCGCCGCGCACGACGCAATCCACGTTATCGCCGATCAGATCCACCACCCGGTCACTCACGCCCATGTCGAACTGGATATCAGGGTAGCGCGCGTGAAAAGCCGGTAGCGCGGGCACCAGCAAAAGGCGGGCAAGCGGACTGGGCATGTCCACCCGTAGTCGTCCCCGGGGCGTCATCGTCGCACTGGACAGGCTGTTTTCAGCATCTTCCATGTCCGCCAGCAGGCGGATGACGCGCTCGTAGTAGACCGCGCCATCAGGAGTTACACCGAGCCTGCGGGTGGTGCGATGGAGCAGCTTGACGCGCAGGCGCGCTTCCAGCTGTTGAATAAGCTGCGTCACCGTGGTTTTGCTCATATGAAGCGTTTGGGCAGCCTTGGTGAAACTGCCTGCCTCCACCACGCGAGCAAAGGCGCGCATCGCATCGAAACGATCCATCCCAAGTCCTCTCTTTTCGCTGATTGTTTGGATATTACAAACAATGATGGACAAAGTCGCTTGTTTATCCGCCCGAGCTGGCACCTGTAAAGTGTCTTTATGTTCACCGGGCGGGTTTCGCCCCCTTACAGAGGCACAAATATGACAACACGCGAAGCCGTTTTTCCCTTCGGTCGGCAGGCGCTCTACGAGCGCAATCGCTATTCACCCGCCATCAAATCTAACGGCTTCCTGTTTGTTTCTGGACAGGTAGGTAGCCGGGAGGATGGTTCGCCTGAAGAGGATCTCAACGCGCAGATCCGGCTGGCATTCGATAACCTTAATGCTGTTCTCGCAGCTGCGGGCTGCACGTTCGATGACATTGTTGACGTTACTCTCTTTGTCGTCGATCCCGAGTCAAACCTCGACGCAATCTGGAGTATCCTGCCAGAATACTGGGGGGAAGCGCCTTACCCGACGTTGACCGGGATCGGCGTGACGTGGCTGTACGGATTCCATTTTGAGATTAAGGTGATTGCCAGGCTGCCCTAAGCGTTACGGGTCTTTCCGACGGTCAAAAGACAATACAGCGGGCGCAGCTCCGATCCGGAAGCCGCCTCGCATTTCGTTTATCCGATTCGCCATAATCCTTTGAACCGCAAAAACAGTTTTCTATTATCAGCCTTCTTAGTTCCGCGCTTCGTTCCCGCCTGCACTGTCCTTCGATGGATAACGGCTTTATGGACACCTAAATACGAAAAGGAAATCACCATGAATCTGATGAATAATTGTGCACTTCCCGTCATGAATGTTATATTAAAATATAATATCCGGAGGTGCGCTATGTATACAACTCGTCTGAAAAAGGTCGGCGGATCCATCATGCTGGCGGTTCCTCCCGCCGTGCTGAAAACGCTGGAACTGTCGACGGACAGCGAAGTCGGCATGACCATTAATAATGGCTGCCTGATTATTGAACCCCAGAAGCGGCCTCACTATTCGCTTGAGGAACTGCTGGCGCAGTGCGATCCGCACGCTGAAATGAGCGAAGAGGAGCGGGAATGGATCGATGCGCCTGCGGTGGGCAGGGAGATCCTGTAAATGGACAGAGGGGAAATCTGGCTTGTTTCACTGGATCCGATTGCTGGCCACGAGCAAAGTGGAAAACGTCCGGTACTTATCGTATCGAAGGCATCGTTTAACAAGCTGACCCGGCTACCGGTAGTGGTTCCCGTCACCAGCGGCGGAAACTTTGCACGTACAGCAGGTTTCACCGTTTCACTGGAAGGGGCGGGAACAACAACAACGGGCGTTATTCGCTGCGATCAGCCCAGAACCATTGATATGTCTGCCCGGAACGGCATGCGGCTGGAACGTATACCTGACGCGGTTATAAATGAAGTGCTTGCCAGGCTGGATGCGATTCTGAATTAACATCAGTGACGCAGAAAAGCAAAAAGCCTGCTTCAAAAGCAGGCTTTTCAAATTTGGCTCCTCTGACTGGGATCGCCTTTGCCAGTAGCTGGCTAATAAATAAGCTAAACCTGAAAACTCTTCCTGTCAAGACCACCAGAATGACCACCAATCAAAACTGATTAGAGCGGTCTCGTGCATTTGGTGATCGCTACTATTGTCACATCTATAAGGGCTGTCTGTTCTGTGCCAGAAACGGACACCCAATATGCCGTATTGTAATATTTGAATGACGTGATACACAATATTATTTTCAGGTTGTTAAAAATAATTCAATGGAGTTAAACTTTTTCTTCAGTCCATATATTTGGATAGTGACTCTTTATTTTTTCAATACGTATTGCTCCAGATAATTTGGAACAAGCATCAATGATCGCATTAAGCAAAGCCTCAAGTTTGGAGGTGTCATATTTACTTTCGATAAGCTTAACTTCTGATGTATCAAGATATCTTTTTGCGTAATACTCTTTAAACTCAAGTGCGCCTTGATACATCCCGGTCTCTTTTTTATAGTTAGTCCATCTAACAATGTATGAGTCATATTCACTATATGTTAAATCCAAGTAACACTCTATAGCGGCAGCAGTTCCATTAATATTGGATAAGGTTAGGCCGTCTGGGCCACAAGTAGGGAAACTTTCAAACTCCTTAAGATCCGGAAGACATATGCAACTCATATTATGAGGAAGCTTCATCTTTATGATTTTCTTGAAAGCTTCAACCCCTTCACTATCATTGTCGAGTACAAAAATGATTTGGTTCTGTACATCAATTTTTACTAATCCCTCAGCAAACTTTGATAATCCCCCAGTGCCGGGGAATGGATGGCCAGATGTTACATCGATGAAACGAAAAAATTCACAAACGCTAGGCTTAATTAGCTTAAATGCCTTTTGTAATATATGTGAGTCCGAGGAACCTTCAGTTGCTATGAGAAAAGAATTTTCACGGTTAATTTCAGTTTTTATTTGGTTAATGTGAACCCATCCGTTAGCGACTATTTCCCCATAGTCCCACTCGACATACTCACTAAGATTATGTTTGTTTTCACTTAAAAGTTTGATCATAGAGTATGGATGAAGTATGTTTATGACACTGAAAAACGCTGTTTTTTCTGACCAGTAAAAGTTGTTATAAGGATCATAGAGAGGAATTCTTTTTAAAATGTCGTTAGGGAATAACTTCAAAATGAAATTATCATTCTCTGTTTTTTTTGAATTATCAAAGTCGATATCTTTATCGTTTAACTCCCCCAGATCATAGCTCTTAAGTAAGCCCAGAAACTCATCAAAACTAAAAAGATTTTCTAAAGGTTCCCAATTATCGGGATAGGCTTCAATCATTTCGTTTCTTTGATAAACCTCATGCTTTACAAGATTTTCATATTCCGCACGAATAGCAGTAAGAGAAAAACCAAGTAACTCAACCCGTTCAGCTACTGCTGCAAGAGGCTTCCTGAGTACGGTCCACTGAAGGCGTCTTTCTTCATCAATTTCATCGGTTTCTTCCAGATCATAGCGTTCGTGCTGAGGTATCATTATGTGGTCGGTTGACTGGAACAATGCACCATGATCAACACCTAAGCTATTTTTACTCCAATCTAGCGTTGCACCTGAAACCTTAAGTGAAATTTCCGTGCCCATAATTCCTCTTTTAAACTGTTGGCAATCACTTAATTAAACCACCAGGAATATCATTTGTCATCAACTATGCTATGAAATTACAAGCGGTATAATGTCTTCAAAATTCAAAGTGAATATCAATCATTAGGAATTAATCCAAGGGCAGAACCAAGCGATCGGCTCGTTGCAGATTATCGCGCTGTAAGTTACGTATTGCACCATCGGAGGTGAGAACAATTATGAGCTTCCACTTTTTGCTCATAGCGGATCTGACAGCCAACAGGACTGGCCGCTTTGTGCCCGCAGTAGGCGTTGCTAACGGCGTAATGTGTCACTCAACGCGGAGCAGTCAAATTAATTAATAGACTTTGTCTCTTCCCTAAATTTGTTTGGTAAACACAGTCAATCAGTGGGTAGCATCATCTACATATTTGTAGACGGACTTCTGGCTTTCAGATGTTAACACGAGGGGCTTACTTGAGCACTTTGAGTCATTCTTCCATCTCGGCCAGATCCCGCACCCATCTCGTAGATAGTCGTTTTGGCTACAAGGCCAATCTCAATCTGCCTCAGCTCTTGGCGACGGATTGTGTTAAGAAATAGCAGAACTCCGTTTTTGATTAATTGAGACAGGTCGTTAAGGACACTCGATCCGGAGATTTGTTTTGTGCGCGAGCTACAGTGCTGCTGTCGCGTCCAGTTTACTAATAAGTTATTCTGCATTTCAAACTCCGTGGGCATTTGGTGAAGCAAGGTTTGCCACCAATATTTGGTGCTTTTCATTGGGTAACGGCGGAAATTCACAGGGACGTAGTAAGGTTTACCGAAGACTAATAGCAGCAGAAAAGGAGCGAGTATGGCGACGATAACGGTTTCTCCGGTTCATTTTGAGGACTACAGTGGTATCCAGTTCGAGCGCCTTGTTTTTGCATACCACCTGCGCGCGGGTTGGCATGATCTGATTTGGCACGGTCAATCAGGAGGTGATCAAGGGCGAGATATCTCGGGTATTGAACCATTTGATGACCAGCCAGCACGTAAGACCATCATCCAATGCGCGAACCGAGACACGTTGACACTGGCAAAAGCCAAGAGCGACATGAGTAAGTCGATTAAAGCAACTGGCAGTGTCCCAGACGTCTTTAAGTTCGTCTCTCGTGGTGCGGTCTCGGATGCTGGCAGAACGCGCATCGAGCAAGCAGCAGCTTCCCTAGGCGTCAGGCATGTAACGATATGGTCGGGCGTAGAGTTCGAAGAAAACTTGCGTCTTCGTGCTGAATATCTGCTGCACCGTTTTGTCCAGGGCGTCGAGTTTCCTGATGTTGAAGCTGATATTCAAAAATTCACGGATGATTTTCCCGACCTTTCCGACGCCGATGTTCTGCAACTGATGGCTTCCGTATTTGACCGGCCAGCATTTCGCACACCGTTTCAACAAGAAAGTTCTCTCCCTGCTTTTCAGAAGGCAATCGAAGATACCATTGGCGCACTAAATACAGGTTTGTGGAGAACGCGTGAGGGCGTCGAGATCAGGCGCATTCCTTCGATCCACCATCTCAAAAATCAACGCATCCAGACAGTGATGGGAAAAGTGGTTCGTCAGGTCGACCAACTGCGGCGCATCTTCGTAACTCGGCTTAAGGAAGGGGAAATCAGACCTTGTGGATGTGGTCAGCCCGATTGCCCCACGTTTACGCTCACGCAACGCGTGGCTGACGAGCTAGACGACGCGAGACAGAGAATCCTCACGACGTTTCAATCAGTGTATACTTCCTTCAGTGTGAGCCTTAGTTAGGCAATGAAAAATGGAACCTACAGCGTACTCATTCTTCTTGAAAGCCCAATATAATTTCTTAAGTATGCGAATGTGATGATGGCACTGACCCCGGAACAAATTCACTACCTCAACCAATATGCACCAGGCGAAGCTGTGTCACATGCATTGTCCGAGCTACTATTCATTGATCATGATCTTCTCGGTATCGATGCTAACGAACGGTCGATTACCTTTCGCTTTGCGATGTACCTCCAGCAATGTTTCCCCGGTTGGACTGTAGATTGCGAATACAACCGGGACAGCATTGAACCTAAACGGCTCAGACATTTGGAACTTTATCCAGACAGCGAAGACGTTGAGGCAAAGACAGTATTTCCAGATGTGATCGTGCATCGCCGAGGTACACGACAGAATCATTTGGTCTTGGAGTTCAAAAAATCAACGAGTCGCGTCGATAGAGAGATCGATCTACTAAAACTTCGAGGTTATAAGCAGCAGCTTGGTTACGAGCACGCTCTGTTTGTGGAGGTCGGCACCGAAGGGCAATCGATCATCACGGCGCTCGAGTGGGTCTGAGAGGTGATAGAAAGATAATTCATGATACGTATTCCATCATTCAACTCTCAGCACCTTGAGGCCGCCTGTCGCGTCCTTGCTGATACCGAACGTGGCTTGAGTGGGTCGCAGATCGAGCGACTGCTACAAGAAATTAAAGTTGCGGACACATCGCCAGGAATGACAAAGTGGAAACGTCTGTTTAATGCGCTCGCAGGTGCGCAGAACCAGTATCAGGTCGGCAACCATCTTATTATGTTCATTAACCGTGCGATGAACCCGGTTAATTACGCCCGTGATCCATCGGTGTTTGCCTGGCGACGTGATGAACTCAATGTTGTCCTGGCTTTTTCCGGTTTTTATATCCGTGAGGATGGTAAGGTCGCGAGCGCTGCTAAAGTAACGACTCTGGATTCTGCTCGAGCCCGCGCCGGGCGACTTAAGGCTGCACTCGAAAGCCGTGCTGTGCATGCGGAAGTTTTGAACTATTGCCGTGCCGAACTTCTGGACGAAAACTATTTTCATGCCGTCTTCGAGGCGACGAAGGGGGTTGCGGAACGTATTCGTCAGTTGTCCGGGTTGAGCGGTGATGGTGCTGACTTGGTGAACAAGGCATTTACCGGACAACAACCTGTTCTGACTTTGGGATCGCTCACCACCGACTCAGAAAAGAGCGAACAGAAAGGTTTTGCGAATCTACTGATTGGTCTATTCGGTGCTGTGCGCAATCCACTAGCCCATGCGCCTAAGAAGAATTGGCCCATGTCTGAACTGGATGCGCTGGACATCCTTACGTTGGTTTCGCTTATTCATCGCAAGCTGGATGGCACGCAGAAACAACTATAGCGGCACCATAGTGGAGTTGCATGAGCTACACAGTGTTGATCTTGCTGTACCATCATTATAAGAAAGCAATCCGAATTCTAAATTGATGATTATCTCTCAATAACCTTCATCTATCTATTTATATGACTTAATTTGCTGATATCTATTTTTTTAAGTAACATAGTGTGTCTTATCTCCGTCTGAAGAGCTGGTTGCAACAATCGTTAACAGGCCCCCCAGTTCCGAGACTGAACTCTTTTCCATTGGTGCACAAAAGCAAAAAGCCTGCTAGTAATCAGGCTGTTCAAATTTGGCTCTGTAATTGGGATTGCCTTATTCAGTTACAAGCTAATATATAAGCGAAACTTGAGTCACTTCTCTGTCAAGACCACCAAGATGAACACCAATCTCTTTTTCATTTAATCATAGTAAGGTTGCCTTCAATAACTGATTAGGGTCCGCAAATTATTCCGAATGACGTAGACCATATCACTCGTGGATAGCCCATATAAATGGGCTAGTTCTTCTACAGTATTTTCTATATCAGCTGGTTGTGAAGGCCTATTATCAATACGTGTGAATGGACCATCGGTTTCTGTTAGCACTCGCTCAATTGGAATAGACTGTATCATAGGAATATGTCTGGCATTGCTAATCATTTCCATATTAATAGAAAAATAGCATCCTAACTCTAATGCTCGCTTCGCCTCGTTCTTTGTTCCAGTGAACCAGTGGAGAACAATTTTCCCACGCCCTAAGGGTAAATATGCTTCAATGAAGTCTAGTACAATTTTGACCGCTCTGACGCTATGGACTGTAATGATCTTATCGCCAGCCTGAGCGCAACGTTGCAATATATGTTGAAATACTCGCTTTTGCGCATCGAGTGACTTGAAAAAGCGAGGACCAGCATCCAGTCCAACTTCACCAACATAGCGTGTCTCCGATAGGTAATGATCCCATAGTTCTAGTTCATTTTCATGGTTGGCTACCAATTGGGGATGTAACCCTAATGCTGCTCGGACATACTTCGTACGCTTTGCAATCTCGTGATTGCGAGGCCATGCGCGCGGTGTTGTCGTAACTGCCAATGTAAATATTCCAGCTTTCTCTGCATCTCTGACTGCTGAATAATGATCAGGGTAGAGATCAAGGTGACAGTGAAAATCGACAAGCCCTTTAGTTGCATTCATGTAAATATCCTTTTCAAGCTGGTCTTGTCGAAACACCGTCGATAAGTCGCGCAACTTCAGCAAGTCCGCGCTGATATACACCAGCTAGCTGGTCTAAATGCATTGCTTCATCCGCAAGCGAGCCAGGCTTGTGAATCAAGATACTTGCTAGTTGCGGATTATCTTTCAGACGAGCAATTGCATATTGAAATGATCTGACCTGTACTCCAGTTGCTTGGCGCGTGTCCAAGGGGTGAGCATGAAGATCTGCCACTGTATACACCGTTGGATCACTATCAGGTCCCCATGCTGCCATTAATGCTGCTCGGCGGATCAGGCATGGCAAACAATAGCCACACTGTTCAATGCCATGCCCCAACCAACGGGCCTTGGCCGGTGATGAGCACGATAGTGAATCTGATATCAGGCTTTTTAAAAGAGAAGGATTTTGGCAAGACGAAGCCATCTCCCCTTTAGTTTTGTTCCAATACGGATTTTGAATTTCGCCATTGATGCCAAGTATGGAAAGTAGTTCATTCCATCTCGCCATATAATATGGGTGCGTCGTGCGAGTACTGTTTGATCCCAATCGTAGTGGATCCAACGGTACATTTAGAGCAATCAATCCATTTTCAGGGACGCGCAAAACGAAATGGTTTCCTAGTCCGGTTCCTGCGAAAACACCGAGAGCAAAAAACAAGAAAGATCTGCCTCGAGTACTATTCTCTGAACTTACGCCTTCCACAAGTCCTTCCTCAAAGGACATACCAACTCGCAATCTCCCTAAAGATGATTTGACGTAATGTTTTTTTAAACCGGCAAACAGCTTAGTTTGTGCATCACTTGTTGCCCCCTCTCCGAAATGACTAACCAGAAGCGGTGTAGTTCCACTCTCTAACGAGTCGATAGCTCCAATTAAACTATCAAGTCCACCTGAGAATAAACTGACTGAATCAAATGGGTGAGCAATCAGGGTTGGTGGTGCTTCTTTGACGACAGTATTAAATCGCTCGGGGCGTGGCCTAAAATCGACCGTCCAGCGATCGCCGGTTAAAAAATCAAGAGAATTTTTGAGGGTTGGCGCTGCTGAATACCAACGAGAGGGATTACTCACAGGTACTATCAATCTTATCTCGCGTGTCCACGAATCCTGCGATTGCTCAACACGCGAGATTCGTGTGTCAGCAGCATGGACATGGGCTGCTAAAACCAACAGGTCAATGCCCATTTCTGTTGGGAATATGCCGATATTGTTAAGGCTGGACAGTGCATGACCAATTCCATAATCCAACGTTTGTTTGCTGGCGACGAGCTGTAGGGAAGTTATCTGTTCATCTAAGCCTGCTACAGGGTCAAATGAATCGTCATAACCGAAATGACCAACTAGGAGTTGTCGCATCATTGTTTATTAGCCTCTGCATCGCCAAGAGCCTGTAAAATTCTAAACGCAGACTCATAGATCGTATCCACGAATCCTTGAATTTGCTCTGGAGTAAGATGATTTGTCCCAATTTGAGCGCGTGCGAGTGCATCGCTTACTCCACCCCGGATGAAATCTCGCACCTGCTGCTCAACAAGATGTGCTGTATGCGCATTTATTGGCATCGTCACCGCTTTGGTTCCAATGTCATTACAAATGCGTGCTTCGATCGCGTGAGTAGCATATAGTTCGAAAACGGTTTGCATTTGATCTGGTGTAAATGTATTCAAATCAGTGAGACCTTCGTTAGCAAGTTCTACGATAGTCTCGATGTATGCTTCACGGGCAATGCCCTCATCAACAGTACCTGCTCCTGGGCAGATGAAATCAGCTAGCCCAATGAAAATTTCAGTGATTGGACGGCCTGCTAGCGATTCTAAATTCAGTGAGCGTAGCGCTTCGTTGACACCCCTTGTTTGTACCTCCGCTAGGAAACCGAGGAGCCGTGCCCCCGCCCCTCTGGAAGCTCCCATACGTTGTGCTGCCTGCCTAGCACCACCTGATGACGTTGAAACATACTTCGATATGGCCCGCCCGAGGCTTGCTCGATCTGAACCACCAGACCCTGCAAATCGTGTGAAGTTATTGCGCGCGTTTGAGAAACGTTGCGGATCAGCTGTACCTGGTATTGGTGGGCGATTTGGTGGAGTCAGGGGTTCAGGACGATCTATTGGCTGCTGGTCGTCTTGTCCTGGGCCATTGCCTTGCGGGGATGCCGGGGGGGCGTTATCCAACCATGATGGAATAAGTGGAGTCCCGCCGCCAGGCCCTCCATAAGCTGTTGATGTTCCCATTAATGTATTCCTTTGTGATTTTTAAGCGCTGCTTCGGCTGCGACTTTGAGGCTGGTATTAGTAGTTAGTTTGCTCCAATTCCCCAATAGTACAGTCAAACGCGCTAAACATTCGGTATCCTTTATAGCACTCTGCCAACCACTTACAGCCCAAGGACCACACTTATCATTTGGCAATGCCTCCAGAAAATCCATTAGCTGGCTCTGTAATTTTGGTTGTGCCTTTACAAGAACGCTCAAACCATCAATTCCTGCCGGTTTGATATCAAAAGTAGCTGTGCTCATTATTTTGCTACGAACTGCCTCGAAGACCTTTTCGGCTTCAGGTTGCACAAGTTGCTTCAACTCTGATTCGTAACTTTGAACCGCCATTTTGCCGCCGAACAATTTCTCGACCACCTCGGCTAAGTGGCCCAAAACTGATACCGGACCAAAATAATCTTTTTTATCTTTTGTTACAAACAAGTAGGGACGTAAGTCGAGACCTGATAACTTCGGTGGGAGCCGAGCCCAGTCACTTATCGTTTCTGAAGATTTCCATTCAGTCAAAACCGTACTATCAGGTGGCAATAATACTTCTGCGGCTTTTTTTTCTTTTGGTTTATCATCGTTTTTATTGGAAATCGTAAGAAACGTCTCTAATGCTTCAAGATCTTTGCAGTGTCCATCTGAATGTATCGCCGCAACAAACGCGATCTGTTCGAACAATCTTGGAATAAATCGCTCAGCAAGCATGAGTTTTGCTAGTACTGGCAGTTTGATATCATCGCCAAAACCTCGCGCTGTTGCGGTGCGGTCACGTAGCAAGAGGGTATTAAGAAAACGCTTGATTTGGCGAGGATTACCTTTTGTTCCGCTAGCCAAAATTGGTCCGATCTGATCACTCAGAATTAGTGCATTATTTGCTTTATCGGCTTGCGAGCCGAGAGTTATTTTTACCGTGGCAGCGTCCAATCCACCACTTGTCCACGGGCGTTTCAACTTTTCCCGCGCAACGATGATTAACTTTTCATAGTCTGGGTCATTCTCACCTATTTCAGCACCAGCAAGAAGTAATGTGACATAAATTCTCGTCTCTGTTTCGCCTAAAGCAGGGATCCGGAACGGGACCTGAATGAGTTTTTCAAGATAATTACGGGCATAGTCTCGTGGCCCAGTGCTGTCAGGCAGGTCAGGGAAGTGCTTACGCACTGAGTACTCAATCATAGCCTCGTCAGCAGCAACAACAAATGCTGTCCGCGAGGTAAATACAAATAGACGAATCGCTTCAAGAGTTTCAATGGCCGTATCAGGTAGACAACGATCAAGATCATCAACCAATACCACAAGTTGCTTGATACCAGCATCTTTCAGTAGTTGATCAAATGCTTTGCGAAATGTTTCCACTTCCATCGGTACATTTTTTGTTTCTCCCTCTTTCGTCACCGCCTTTATTTCATTGATAGTATTAGAGATATTTTCTTTCGTCATAAGTTTGACGGGATCTTCAGCCAAACCTTGCAGGGAGTTGATGATGGAGCCAATTTGCTCAGGTGTCGGAACACCGGTAAATGCGGTTAATGCCAGACCGCCGGCTCGCTTGGCAACCTTTAGCCAGTCGATACTACGGAATACGTCTTTAATAGCTCCTTCAACTTTTTTCAATGCAGGACGTTTCTCTACCAGACCTGAGACGATGCCTTCAATTAAGGCTATCTTTGCATCTTCAAATCCTTGGAAACGCCAACCATTGAACTTTAAGCATAAAACATCATCTTTGTCGGAGAAGCCCGACTCAATCATTTCGAGTACGCTCGACTTACCTGCACCCCAATCACCATGAACACCAATTGTTACTGGGTGATTGAGCTGCTCTCGAAGCAATCCAATAATGGTGGAGGCAATGGCCTCATTGTTTAGCAGATCGATTTTTGTTTCGTTGTCAGTTAGAATCATTATTTTTCCTAATAGTCGTTGCTATTCATCTTATTCAAATAAAATATTAATGAGCACATCATAGGGCTATCCCTAGTAGAGACGCAGATCTCTAATCTTGCACTGTTCTGATATTGAATCATGATCATAGTAGTGAAATTTCTTCAAAAGTAATGGTACTGCTGTGGGGGCTATGATGTATCTCCAATTCATTGATGCGAAGTTTCAGCGGCATTGGACATACCACACCGCTGAATATGCAGGTGCCAGTAGAAAGGGTGGGAATTGATTCCTCGGTGAGACGGTCAATATAAGAAACTGACTTCTCAATAGCGTATAAATCATTCTGGTTTATCAACCTATGGATGAAATAATTATGCGCCTGAGAAATAATAGTGGAGGAAATATCATTCGGTCTTTGACTCGATAGGGTTACAAATACACCGAATTTTCTCCCTTCCTTGATGATTTCTTCAAAAGTTTCAAGTCGATAATCTTTCCAGCTCTCGGTTTCACGAAAAGATGTATTAGACAGGATGTTATGTGCTTCATCAATGATGAGACTGAGAGTTGAGTAGGGGTCACCTGCTTTTTTATCAGCATAGGCCCATTTAGCGAGTAATAATGGAAGTGTTTTTTTCATGGTCAGATTGACCATATTCAGGTTGATGACTACAAAATTACTGTTGCCCCAAAAATCTCTATTCCCATTGGTATCAAAGACTTTTCTAATATCTTTTCTGTTTGCACTCATTCTATTTACTACTGGTGCTATGTGTTCAGGATTTGAGCGACCGGATAAGAATTCGAGGATTAGCTGCAAATACATGAATCCAAGCAAGGATTCTATAACATCATTTGGAAATTCATAGGATTCTGCGAGTCTGAACAGGTTTGAATGCTCCGTATCTTCAGGAGAGTCAAAAAAGCGACCTGTGTTGTTAAACCAAACTTTTCTACCGAAATGAAACTCTAGATCGGATGTCATATGCTCATGATCGTTAAAAATTGGTCGAAAAAGATCAAGAAGGGCATCACAACGTGTCTTATCGCTACCACACAAAGTTTCCCTGATCTTTTTCTTGAGTATATTTCTAAAAAAATCAATAGGGGCATCAGAGCGATGAACTGCCGATTTGAGTTCAAGTACTCGCCTTAAAAATGGTTTCTGGGTTTTGTCTGTTGCATCAGTAAGGACAGAAAGGATCTCATGTTCAAGTAATACACCTTCCGGCATAGGGATTTTATCCCCTTGATCATTATAAGTGCTAAGGTTATAGACAATTTTCTCCGAGGTTATGCATTCATCGGCACCATATTCACCATTGAAATCAAACAATATAAACTTACACTTGCTTTGAAAGCTCTCTTTTAGCATTTCAGACAATGCGGCATAACCGTGTTTGTACAGAGATGCCAGAGTGTTTGACTTTCCACTACCGGTATTACCGAAAATAGCAATGTGAGAATTTAATAAACCGCTAACAGGTAGGGTAATATCGATATCTTCAAGATCAGTACGGGCGAATGTGATAGCACAAGTTTGTGCTCTCACTATCTGATGAATGAGCTGAATTATCTCTTCGGTCACTATAAATGCTTCGTTTCCAATTAAGGGAAGTTCCCTTGTACCGACAGTAAAATGACCGTTCCGATCAACGTAACCCGACAAAGAGACAGTCAGGTAGCGGCGAAAACGTATGGACTCAGCACCGCTTCCTAATGGATTTTTCTCCTCAAGTATCTTTTCTGCCTCTATTTTACCGATTAGGCTCATGAATCCTTTCTTGATTTCGATAAATCCGCCAACGGATACGTTCTTAAGTACTTTTCCACGGAAAAAAAGATCGCTAAGGTTTTTATTTTTATCGACCAATATGCTTATTGTTCTTCCTGACACCTCACATACTTCACCGACACGGAGAACTGCCTCTTCATGAATAAATTCTTGTTCCACAGTTATCTCCTCAGAAAACAATTTATAATTTCGTTTACCTTAGTGAAATCTAATTCTTTACCTGGAGTGTAAACTATTTCCACATTAGAGTAGTCTCTGAATTTTTCCATAAATGCGATTCGAGAAATTTCATTATAGGAAAATATTATAACTTTAAGAGACATGTTTCTTAGCGCTTTTTTTGTTAACGTCTCTATGTGTTCATCTGCAAATGAGAAACCAAAAACTATAAGCAATGCTCCTTCCTTGTCTAATTCATTAGAATAACTTCTAAGAAGATCGTAATAGATATTTTCAAGAAGAGTTTCGCGAAATTTATCCTTTCTGGGAAGAATGAGTGCATGTGATAGCACCCAATTTCTTAGTTCTTCATGGGTAGCAAAAGCTACAGGTCTCAATGGGGGTACTTGGTAGTAAAAATCATTTTTATATTTAAGCCATGATAAAGAACCATGAAGCTTAATCAGGTTTATTGTCGGTAGCTCAACGCTATAGTTATAAAGGTTTCCAGTAGCATGAGTCGTATGGTAGAAGCTGGCTGGATCAAATAAATGTGCACCATACAAATTTCCTCGCCGACTAAACCCATCATTTAAGATAACGTTATAGCTTTTGACGGCAGCATCTTCGATAAACAGATCATAATTTGTGGTAAAGAGATTTATTCTCCTAGGTAATAGGCCAGTTCTTCTTTGGGTAAGAATCTTTTCAAGAGAGTGTAGGAAACTGGAGTAATAGGTGCGAGTGACAGTTACGTTATCTAACGTGGGTTGACTATGCGGTATACCTTGCTGAGTTCTATCGAGTAGAACGTCATTAGCTTCCCAAACTGAGGTTAGAAAATCGCCTGCTTGCTGAAAATAGGCTAAGTCATCTCCTGAACGCACGTGCTCTTCTAGTTGCGCTTCGATATCTCCTAGTATGCGGATAGCTGGTAGTGACGCTCCGGAGCCGATAAGAAAGTTGATGTTTGCTGACTGAAAAACACGCTCAAAATACTCTCGATCCCGATCCTGACCGTAGTATGCTCGTTGCATTGCCACAGTAAACGCTTCCTTAAGTTTAATTTTAGTGTGTAGATAGGAATTATCTTACCGTTACTGCACATAATTGCACCACTTTTACGAGCTGTCATCGAGAACTTTTTGGGACTAATTTTCTTCTTTTTGCTTCAGCTTTAGCTGGTAGCGTGTATCTCGGATCTTAAGAGATATGCAGATATAGCACTGTGCGATAATCAATAGAGGGCATGTGAACATCTAGTCTGAAAGCAAAACATGAACCGTATTTTTAATGCAAAACACTGCCTTTCCCAACAACATTTCACCGCAGCGAACTAAGGGGCGCTACACCCGCTATGCAGGGGCAAGTTTTTTCTCCTGTGCACTTTTCGTTCTCCGTATCTACTTCAGGTTAATCGTTTCCCAACACAACCCGTCCCGCAAGGGTAAATGGCACGCATGCTGCGCCCTTGCAGGACAGAACGATGCCGGGAAAGCGAACCGTCAGGCGATACGAAGACGAAAATCACACACTGACGGAGAAAAAACCATGACAATTTCCCTGCATTACCCCCGGACAAGCGCCCCTAACACCGCAGCGGCGACCAGCGTATCCCCGCTGGACCCGTCAGGCTCCTCAAAAACGAAATTTTCTAAAACCAGAAAGGATATTTATCAGACCGTTACCGACAACATCATTGCAGCGCTGGAAGCCGGTGTTAAACCCTGGTCCTGCCCGTGGCAGCGTGTATCCGGCATGTCTGGATTGCCATCTAATTACGCCACCGGCGTGGCCTACAGTGGCATGAATATCATGTTGCTGTGGAGCAGTGCATCAAAACAGGGGTTCAGCGATTCACGCTGGTTGACCTATAAACAGGCCCAGTCGGTAGGTGGACAGGTTCGCACGCGTGAACGTGGCACTACAGCCATTTTCTACACCACGCTGGAGAAGGAAAACGACGCCGGAGAAATCGACCATATCCCGATGCTGAAAACTTTCACCGTGTTTAACGTTCAGCAAATCGACGGCTTGCCTCTGACAAAGGTAACTGTCAGTCCGGAAGCGACATTTGCCCCGTTGCCGCAGGCTGAAAATCTGTTCAGGAAGAGCGGCGCAAACATCATTGAGAAAGGACAAAACGCCTTTTTCAGCCCATCAACTGATGAAGTCTGGTTACCGGAGCGCCATCTATTCGCTGATGCGGCTAACTTCTATGCTACCGGCCTGCATGAGCTTGTCCACTGGAGTGGGGGTAAAAAACGCCTGAACCGTGAAATGAAAGGGAAGTTTGGCAGTGCGGATTATGCAGAGGAAGAACTGGTGGCGGAGCTGGGAAGTGCTTTTCTGATGGCGGACCTGGGGATTGAGGGAGAGGTACAACATGAAAGCTACATTGCTTCCTGGCTGAAAGCTCTGAAAAACGACAGGCGCTATATTTTCAAAGCGGCCAGCGCCGCCTCTAAAGCGCATCGTTATCTGATGGATAAACTCTGAGGCCGGAGCCGGACAACCGCAAGGGAATGCGGTTACATGGTTTTTAACCGGCAACGCTGCAAGGCGCAGGCTGAGGCGGAACGCAGCACAGCGAGTACCGAACAGTCTGCGCCTCGCAGTGGAATAAATAATTTCTGGCCTGGCGGTATCGCCGCCAGGCCGGTGAGGCCACCATGTTGGCCTGTGTAAAAGCTTACGTATAGCTGTCTAATGACAGGCGTTTCAGTTCATCAAGGGTATAAATGCGAAACACCCGGCGGTGGCGTTCTTCCAGCGGGACGTGCTGATGGTTGATGATGACATGCCTGATGCTGTCAAACAGCAGTTCAAGTGCACGCTTCTTCTGTGGATCGGGTACAACATAAAAAACGTAAATCCACTGCTTGCGGGTACGGGCCAGCAGGTGGCTTGCCATGATCGACTGATAACGAGCTCGGGTTTTCAGGCGGCGCTCGGTTTCAATGGCAATAACGTTACCGTCAGGCAGGGTCAGTAACCCGTCCGGGCGATGTTTCACCTGATACTGGCTGATAAAAGTGGTCCGGTCGCCGTTAATCCATCCCGAAGCACCTTTTTTCTCCAGAATAAGTCTGGCGGCCTGATTATCAAGATGATGCTCCAGCGTCCAGCCGGTAATTCTGAACGGTTCAAACCTCGCGGGAAAGATTTTATCATCCGGGGTTAACACCACCGCCAGCCCGTCGCTGGTGATCCCCCATAATGAAATCTTCATTGTCCGTGATTCAAGCACATGCTTCTGGATTAACCCCATTTTCTCAGTTTTTGCCAGCAGCGAATAAAGCGATTTATGATCCCGGAAACCAAATAGCAGCATCAGCGTTTTGAAATCGCTGTAGGTTTCTTCTTTCAGGAAGTTCAGCAGTTGTTTTATTTTTTCTCTGTTGCGTGTCTGGCGCTCGTGATATGTCGAAATCAGCATAACCGCTCCTTAAAAATCCAGCGGGGACAGGTGTTCTCCCTCATCAGGTTGGGGCTCTGCCGGTTTGACTTCGCTTCCGTTGAAGAAAAGATCCGGGTACGTTGTCATTACATCCTGTATGGATGGTTTATCATCCTCGTCAAAATCCAGTGCGATTTTCACCGGTGCCGCCGATGCGGCAATATCAGGGGAAACCGAGAAGATTTTTAGCTGACGCTTTCTGACCTTTATCGGTGAAATCAGTGAAGCAGAAGGTAGCGTTTTTGTCGTAAAGATAAAGCTGACAAAATCGGGCAGGTTCAGGATCATATTGCTGTCAATAAAGAAACGTTCGGCCTGGCGGATTGTGCGCTCACTGTCGATCGTTTCCGTCAGCATATTATCCGTTTTCGCTTTACGGAGTTCATCATCCACCAGAATCGTGCCTGACATTCTCGCCACCCATTCCGCTGTATCCGGGTCCATAACCCGGTATACCAGCTTGAATTTTGCATTTTCAACAACCGCACCGACAACGGCGTCACCTTTCAAATCTGCCGGGCAGTCGTTTAAATCGGCGATGGACTGGTGGTCCATAATAATGTGTACGCCTTTATCCCGCGCCGCACCTAAACCTTCCAGCGCTGGTCTGGATAAATGGTATTTCAGCTCGGAAAGATAAATAGCAATGGGGCGGGGTACGTCTGTTACTCGATCGCGCTTTTCTGCCAGTTGGTAAAGGCGAACCAGCAGCATGCGCTGGGCGGTAATAATTTTGCTGTTTCGCATGGAGCCGACAACATAACAGCAGCCGCCCTCATCAAATATGTGCTTAAGCGAAAAGCCTTCTGGTGAGTTAATGGCATTGAGTATTGCCAGTTCCTCAATCTTGCCGAAAAATGCTTTGATTTTTTCGGCAACTCCCTGAACGTAATCACCGTTATAGACATCACGGATTGTTGCCGATGGATTATCACTGACAAATTGTGCGGCGATACGCGCGGCTTTTCGGTCATCAATGCGATAAAAATCCGATTCCTGCCCTTTTTCCGCCAGGCTGAAACCTGCTACGAACAATTCTTCCAGTTCATCGGGCGTGATATCTTCAATCAGATTTAACTGGTAGTGCTGTTTTCGCAGGTCAATTAAGGCAAAGGGTTTTCCTGCATCCTCGCAGGCTTTCCGGTAAAGGTGTGGTGCCCATTCATCGTCTTTGGGGTCCATAACAAACACTCCTTCACCGGCAATAATACTTTGATATAGCAATATCCCGGCAGCTACCCCTTTACCGGCTCCGGTGGTGCCGATAATATCCGCGTGCTGTTTCTGCCAGTCATTTAACGGGAGATACATTGGTTCGTTCTCCCTGTCCATGCCAGTAAAAATGCCTTTATTCAGGTCGATATAATCCAGCGGATCATAATGCAGTGTTTCCGGCAGCAGGGACTTTACGGTGCGGACATCGGTGCGCAATTCCCGTTCAAGGGTGGTTTTTTTAACAAGGCGTTTCTTTATTTTATCCAGTTCCGGCGTGAATACCCGGCGAAGTATAATATGAAAAATAATCCCGGTCACAGTGAAAGCAATCCGTGCTGACCAGGCTAGTACCGTATTATCACTGGTGAGTCTGGTCTTATACAGCCACTGGAAGGATCCGATAACTATCGGGGCCAGTGTGCCGGAGAGAAAACACAGCATTGAAAAAGCAATAATCATCTTTTGCCACAGCGGGGCTTTTTGCCGTTCATCGCTTTTCAACGAGGCGAAAAACGGCATCGTCAGCCCCGATAACAGCGCCAGCATCAGCTGATGCTGTTGCACAAAAGCCAGCACCGCCAGCATCCCATTCACTATCGGCGACAGTGAAACGGCCAGCTTATTCAAAATCACGATGCCTCCTTCGTCAGCAGTTCGCCCCATGACATCGCCCCATCAGTTCGCCCCACGGTGTCGGGCGAAAAGACGGGGCGAGCGTATGGGGTAAAGAAGGTGGCCGCTGTGCGGCCATGTGCAGGAAAGCATGCTTCCCTGCACGAAACGGCGTGCGCCGGTACATGCGGGCTGGACGCCCTTATTGCTCGGTGCATGGGGGTAATGTCGCGGCTGGACGCCACGCCAAAACCCCCAGGGTCAAAGGCGGCACACCGTCGTCCGCTACGCGCGACCACCCTCTTTAAGACGGTCGCTTTCGCCTTTTTCTTCCCTTTGCTCGTTCCTCGCAGCGGGAATAAAAGGGAAGCTGACCTTTAAAGAGGGTGGTCGCGCCACGCTACCGGCTTTGGGCCGGAGACTTAGCTGCGACGGTGTGCGGGGCTGCGCCCCCCGGGTAAACCGCTGTCGTGGGCGACAGCTTTTCGCTCGCTGGGGCGGCGAAATTTATCCGGCTCCCCCCGGCCTGCAAAATCCGCGTGGGCGCGGCTGTTTGCAGGTGAGGTGCGGTGCCTGAATTATTTTCGCTCCTTAACCCGCGAAAATATTTCTGTCCGCAGCCTCATTTTTACGGCCCCTGTTTCTTCGCTTCTTAATCCGCGAAAAATAGAAGCCGTAAAAACCTGAAAACCGTCATGCTCTGTGCCCGTCTCGCCAGTATTAACCACGAATGCGGCCATATTTACTGATGATCTGACTGATAGCCGCAGGGTCTGCCAAATCACATTCACTTAAAAATGATTGTCTGGCATCGGCCGTATGGTCAGGAAGAAAGCCGTGTTTATTCTTTATCACGATATTAAAGAATGCACGTTCAGCGGAATGACATTCACTGCCGCCGCCATTTCCGGTTGCTTTACCGTACATACATAACACCACCTCGCAGGCATCAGCAGCCAGTACAGATGTTGAACATGATGCAATAACGCAGAACAATAATACGGAGGATATTGCTTTTTTCATTTCAGTTACCATTATGATTAATTAAAGGTTGCGTTTTTTGGCTAATGTTATTTGTCGGGGTTATTTTCTGAATGTCTCTTTCGTGCTGTTTAAATGAACTGGCTTAAAGTAAATATCACTCATCCGGCGCACATCGCCGTGTATATCAATGCTGACGATGACATCAATGCTTTTAAGTACCTTGCGTAACAACACATCAAAAGGAATGTTCCGGCAGTCGGGGTTTTCATAGCAGCGGTCAATGATCCCTTCAATACATTCTGCCGGACAGCCCGCATGCAGGGAGGTGATTAACCCCTCATGCCCGGAGCCGACAATTTTCAGCGCGTCCCACGCTTCCCGCCCACGAATTTCCGCCAGTAATATCCGGTCAGGGTTCATACGATAATTAGCACGGATCAGCCTGCCGGGCGTGACAATAGCATTATCCCCGGCATCCGCCGGGTAAAAAAGATGAACATAATTGCTGTGGTGATAAAAACGGATTTCGGGATTATCCTCAATCGTTACCAGACGGAGATGCAGCGGAATATAATGCAGCAGCGTTTTCATATAGGTGGTTTTGCCGGAGCCGGTTTCACCCACAATAAAAATCGTTTTGCCGTATTCCACCGCCTTTTCCATAAAGTGGGGAATATCCCCGCTGTGATATAACCGGATTAGTGCATTATCCTGACTTTCCGTTTTTTCCTGACCGGCCACGCGCTGATAAAATCCCGCATCAATCCATGACTGATGTGTTTTCTGCTCAAACGAGGGTTTGCGCAGCGTAATGGACACCGTATTACGTTCACAGGCCGGAGGAATAATCGCCTGAATACGTTCGCCAGATCCTAATGTTGCAGAAAGGATGGGTGATGTATCGTCAATATTATCGTCATGCCAGGACGCCAGCGCTCTGGCAAAAGCATGGCACTGACGCAACGTGATGGGGGATGCCTGTTTTTGCCATTTTCCCCGAATTTTTGTATGCAGCTCACCCGGCCGGTTAACAGCAATTTCTGTCAGGCCATCCTGAGCAAGAAAGTCGCCAAACAGCCGGTTTTTCATAAAATCCAGTGACAGGTTTTCAGCGTTCATACCATTTCTTTTTCAGCCGTAGTTGATAAACAGAGGAAAAATCAATATCCGTACCGGTCATGATGCCGATCACATCGCCCTGGTTCAGGTACATCGTGGGCGGGATATTGATGCTGTTTTCCAGCGTCGTTTTCGCCATTTCCGCCGTGGCGGCGCGGGTGTTTTCGGTATAGTCGGTATTGCGGTCTTTACCCGGCGCGGCATCTGATGCCGCTGCCGCCACGTCCTGCACGGTACTGAGCATCAGGGCGTTGCCGAAACGCGCCCAGAAATGGCTGTCGATCCAGCCCGCGATCCCTGCCTCGCCGAGCGGGCCGGTGGCCTGCGTATCGGTGAGCGGGATTTGCAGGCTGCCGGGCTCCGGCGTGCGCAGCTCCGTCCACAGCACAAACATCCGGCTGCGCCCGTGTTGCAGTGCGCCGGTGCGGTAGACGCCACGGGCGACTGTTCCGGCCGGGATCAGCTTCACATGGTTGCTGGCGCTCCAGACATCCTCCCCAATCAGGCAGGAGATATGACCGCCAACATCGGATACGAAGCGCCGCATCATCGAACACGGAATATAACGATCCACCGGGATATAGAGATCGGGATCGAGGCCCAGCCGCCTGACACCAGTGACACTGGCAACGCCCGGATTGTCGTTGTTATTGCTGCCTGCCGGTGCTGTCGTATCCGGGCAGCGCAGACGTCCATCTTCGCCACTGACCAGTACAGACTGACAGGATGTGTACGCCGTGGAGGCTGACGGGCTGCCCGACGTTCCCGCGTTGTTGCGCGATCCGCTTCGGGACGTGCGTGTATCGTCGCCTGACCCTGTACTGTCGCTGTTCAGCCCGTCTGCCAGTGCTGCCGCCTTGTTCAGGGCGGGCGGCCCGGGCGGCAGAGCTGGAGTGGCCGGGGCGCTCTGACTGGCAGGGTCTGTGCTTTCCTGCCTCCCAGGCCCGAACAGGCCAAACGGGTTACTGTCCAGACCCAGATTCTTACGCTCATGCTGCACCGTACCGGAGGAGGGCGGCGCGGTGCCAGATTCTTTCTCATCACCCGTTTTCAGGGCGCTGAGAAGACGATCGCCACCGGATGCCAGCGCGATGACCAGGACCAGACTCAGCAGGCTGACGATCAGCATGCGGCGACCTGAAGCTTTACGGAAACGGGTCACTTCCGGCTGACCGGGCGGCGTTTTCTGCTCCGGCTCCTGATATGCCATTGCCGCGTGGGCGCGTTCACGGGCTTCCGCTTCCCGTTCTGCGGTGGTTTTTTCCGGTTCGTCCGGGAAAGATTTGTCGGTCATTTTGCCTCCAGCGTAACGGACGGCGAAACGGTGTCACTGTTGGTCAGCGGGATACGCCCGGATCCGTCGTTTTCGATCCCCACCACCGAGGTGCCGTAACGCAGAACCAGTTGCGGCGATGCCGGAACCGCCATCACGGTGTAGTTGCCCTGTTTAATGGTTCGGGGCGTGACCGCCTGCTCCAGGCCGTTCACCACCCGGAAAACGGATGGCAGGGTTTTCGCAGGAGAAAAACCGATATACGCAAAACGACCGTCATCCCAGGTAAAGTCCGGGGCGATGGAGGCTGAGCCAGCTGCCACCCGTTTTGTATAGCGCCAGTTGCGCGGCGTGGTGGCCTGCCCGAATGCCGCCGCTATCCGCTGCCGGTCCAGTGCTTCCTGCTGATGTTGCTGACGGGCGGCGCTGGCGGCGGCAGACTTTTTTCGCAGTTCGTCGGGATAGCGGTAGCGGATAACAAAGGCCTGGGCGGGCGAGTCTTTATCCAGCACGTTCAGTTCCAGGCTGTAATCGCGCTTCGAGGTCACCACGAACAGATTGGTTTTCCAGTCTTTTGCCGTCGGCAGAAACACCTGGCTGACGTTGTTGCCGCTGGCGTCCGTGACCGGCTGGGTAATCGGGTTCGGGCTGACGCCCACCCGGTTGTCGCTTTTCGTCACGGTCCAGCCTTTGGGGAAACCCGCCTGCGCATCGATAACGGTTTCACCGTCATCAAACACCAGCATGGTGACGTAGCCGGGGCGGGTACTGACGACCGTGGCGTTCTGGCTGTTGTACGTGACGTTCTGCATCCGGCTGTCATACGCGCTGCCGCGCGGTGTCGCTGCGCCCCATGCCAGGCATGACACCATTAAGCCAGAGAGGAGCAGGGGATGTTTCAGCATCATTCCCCCCCCAGCTCTTTATCGCGCTGGTAGCTGGTGACGATAAAGCCCAGCGGGTTCACTTCGCGCTGGCTGTCGGTCAGTTGCCGGTGCGGGACGTAGCGGTAAGTGAGGCGGATATTCCACACATCCGTTTTCACGGAATTATCAGCAACACGACGGATTGTGCGCTTAATACGCAGTGTTGCCAGATTATCCGGCCCGGTGGCAGGCGCATGCACATTGGAAATAATGGCGATATAAACGACATATTCCGCCTTATTAAAAATCACGTCCGGTGCCTGGTCGCCGTTAAACCCGTCCAGATAGTCCCGGTTCACGCTGTCGCTGTTAAATAACTGCACGTCGTCATAATCACGCTGGAGGGAGAAATAATTATATCCCTCGCGAAGTCTGACATAGTGTGCTGCCAGTGAATGTGCCAGCGCTTTTTCAGCAGCAATATCCCGCTCCTTCACGCGGGTCATATATTCATAGCGCCCGGTCTGTTTATCCACTGACCATAATTCAGTGTCGGAGGTTTTCAGCGGCAGCAGAATAATAATGGCCGCAATCGCCATTGCGGCCAGAACCAGTCCGGCAGCGGCCACCCGCCAGGCGGTTTTTCGGGAACGTTCTTCCTTTTCCAGCAGTATGGATTCAAAAGAGCGGGAAACATTAACAATGTTCTGAATATCAGACATGGTGAGTCAGCTCCTGAATGATGGCGGGGGAATTCACTGGCTCGGGTTCGCCGGATACCGGTGGGAGGTCGCCCTGATGCCGTGCGCAGCCCGTGAGCGCGCACAGCATCAGAAGGATGATGCTGAATTTCATGGAAGCCCCTTATCGTATGGATGCAGGAATGCCGCACCGGTGGCGCAGGCCACGGCGTGACGGGGAAAGGAAATTAAGGATCGGGAGGATTAACGGTGACGCTGCCGGTTCAGGCGTTTCATGCTTTCGATGGCTGCGGCGCGTTTCTGCCAGGCGCTCACGGTTTTACCCGCGCCTGCGCCGGTGAGTCTGCCGGTCGCCGCTGCGACGGCCATGCCGCCTTTCGCAGTCAGGCGGGCACCGCCCTTTACCCCCGCTCCGGCGAGGTCGGCGGATTTGTTCGCCAGTCCGCTCAGGCCACTCATGGCTGCCCCCTGCAGCACCGCCTGTACGGCGGCCCCGCTGAGTGCGCTGGCGAGCTTCGCGGAGAACCAGACCATCACACCTGCCGCTATCCCGGCCAGCAGGCACTGCGCCGCCAGCGTGACCATATTGGTTTCAGCGGATGTTTTTGTTGCAGCATCCAGTATCTTATTCAGGTAATTAATGGCGATACGGATGGATAAGGCGGAAAACATGATCGTTAATATTGCCGCAAAAATCGTTTTCAGCCAGTTATCAAACATCGGTTTAAGAAAACCGTACAGCAGGCAGAAAATAAAGAGCGGCGCGGTGGTGGTCATTAACAGGATGGTGATTTCGGCGAGCAGGTTGACAAAGGTGGCTGCCATCAGCAGGACAATAGAGCCGCCCCATACCAGCACTTCGGCAAGGCCGCCATTCAGTTTGACGTAAGTTGATGTGTCCATATTAAATAACTTTTGCCCCAGCGCCTGTGCCTTTCCCCAGACAGTATCGAGCAGCGCCCAGATATTATCATCGCCGCTGACACCGTCTTTGAGTCCCTGGATAGCCGCTACCGCCATATCAAGCCAGCCATCCCGGTTTAACACAAAGGTGGTGATCAGCAACATTCGCCCCACATCCCAGACGACATCTTCAACCGGGGTCCGGAGTTTGCCAGCCAGTGTCTGATAACCGCGATACAGTATAAATAAGGTAAAAGAGCTGACAATGATGACGCTGATCATCGTGCCGTAAGTGGAAGACTGACCTTCCAGTACAGCATTCAGTCCATCCATGATGTTTTTGTCCATACCAACAAAAATACCACCGGACATGGTGCCTCACCTGATATTTAAAGAAAGGAAATAAAAAAACAGGGAGAATTCCCTGTTTTGTTGGAGGAAATATTATTACTATGTCACTGCATTTCGTTTTGCAGCTTCCTGCTGAAATATCGCCTCGAATTTTTCCTTAACCCCGGGCTGGCCTTCCTGTGCAAACATAAGTGCTGCCCGGTGGGCAAATTCGCAGTTATCGCTTGCCTCGCCATCCTTCAGGCATTGCGTATAAACCGCATAAGTTTCGTCAGGATGTTGCTTATACCAGGCTTCGGATTTGGTTTCCTTGCAGCCGGACAGTAATATCACGCCTGAGAGTGTGCATAAGGTGAATAAGGATCTGAGCACGGATAACCTCCTTATAAATTATTAAGGTCAGCAACAGGTGCCGTTAGCTGCTGCTGTTCAAAGGCTTTCTGTCTTTGCTGTTCCAGCAATGTCGTTCGCTGTTCAGCCTGCCTGACAGACATCTCCCACTGATTCGTCAGCGCATTTAACTGTACGCTTTTCGCCGCGATGGCGTTAGCCAGATCCTGAGACTCTTTCGAGTCCTGCGCATTCGATATACGGTCAGATAAGTCTGATATATCGCTGAGTGTGCTGTTAATCCTGTTTTCAACGTCAGTGGTATTCTCAATCGCCATTGCTTGATTGAGGATTATCTGTTTGCAACTGTCGGCCAGGGCCTGATATTTTATTCCTTCCTGTTCCTCGCTGCATACGCTGAACGATTTGTATTTACTGTAAAGGTGTTGCAGTTCATAAGAATATGAACTGTTCTGCGTGGTCAGCAGATCATCCAGTGAAATACCGTTCTTACGGAGATTATCAATATCGGTTTTCAGGCTTCGGGCATCACTGAGAAAACCCTGAATATCCCGCACGCCGGTTGCGGTAGCCAGTTGTTTCTTATACGCATTAAGTTCGCTTTTATAATGGGTAACCGTACCCTCCCATTGCTGTAGTTTCTGCATCCACTGGTTAATGGATTCGGTATTCTGCACGGCGTCGAAAACCGGTATTCCGGCGCTGAACGCCTGCGCCGAGAAAAATAACAATAATGCCAGACGGTGATTCCTGGAACGCATTGATAGTACCTCAGGTTGGCTTTCAGATTGCCCGGTCAAAAAAAGTATCTTTCCATTCATCAGGTCGCATACCATCCTGATAAATGGCATCGAATATTTTCAGGTTGTCCTCACTGCCGCTGAGAAGCCGGGTGAATTTACCCATCCCGGACAGATCCATTTTCGCCATCGCCACAAACGGGCGGGTTTCCCCGGCCCGCAGCGGTGTTTTCAGGATGACCATATAATGCTCGCCCGGATCCAGGTTCCTGACCGTGTCATAAACACTTTCCGGCACTTTCATTTTCTCCACGTAATCCGCATGGCTGGCTTTCGGGTTGGCGAGGAAAATCTGGGTACCGCACTGCTCAATAATCGCCGGGGCGATGGGGTGTCTGACGATTTCATCCGGTGACTGTGTTGCCGGAACGAAGATACCGTTCAGCTTTCGGATGACTTTCAGCATATTGAGGGAGAAGCGGGAAAATTCGACATCGGCCAGCCAGCGCCAGAACTCATCCATAAACATCACCAGGCGGCGACCATCCAGAAGACTGGTCACACGGTACAGAAGGTAAAAGGTCACGGGGCCGCGAATATCGTCATCATCCAGAAATTCGGTGCCGTCGATACCAAAGTTATCGACATCGCTGATGGTGAAAGTATCGGCCTCGTTATCAAACACCCAGCCGAACTCGCCCCTCTGCGCCCACTGTTTCAGGCGAATACGCAGCCCGTTGGTGCGGGCGTCTGTGGTCGGCGGCTCCGGCAGCACTTCCAGCAGCCGGGTGATCCCGTACCGGCGGTACTCCGGCGGATAGTCCAGCATGATGGTGTCCACGGCGGCACTGATCCGCTCCTCATCGCGCGGATCGAGCGGCTTACCGTTGCGGCGGCACAGCATGCGCACCAGCCGTTTGATGAAACTGATGTTCCGGCGGGTTGGCTCCAGCGCAAACGGGTTGAAGCCGGTGGGCTCGCCGGTATGGATGCGGAAATAACGCCCGCCCGCCTGGCGGATCGCCATCTCCGCCGCCCGGTCCTTATCGAAATACACCGTGGTCAGCCGTTTGATGGTGGCAGAAGGCGCAAACGACGCCGGGTTACGGTACTTCTGCATCAGTTGTTGCATAATGGTCATCAGCAGGGTTTTGCCGGATCCGGTTTTCCCGATAATCGCCGTATTCCCCGGCGTTTTCTCACCGGTGTCATCCCGCCCGGCCTGGCTGTCGTGCAGGTTCAGGTAATACCCGCCACCGCCGGGAGATGTGAGGATGGCGATGGCTTCCCCCCACGGATTACCGCTGCGTTTGTGGGGATGGAAGTTATGCAGGCAGGCTATATCGGCAAAATTCTGGCTGCTGACGGCCACCAGTCGGGGTCGCAGCGTATACACGCCCGGCAGTTGCGCCAGATACGCGGCGGGCAGTGACAGGGTGGAGAGCGTTGTCATAATACCAAGATCGGCGAAGGGCTGGGCCAGAACGTTAGTGTCCTTCACCACCTGTCCGGCACTGTCTGAGGAGATCAGCAGGGAAAAGTGGAATTTACCGCACGACACATGTCCGGACTGGAGCAGGTCGCGCAGGACAATCAGCTCTTCGCGCTGGGAAGTCGCGTCGTCGTCCGTGGAGTTAAGCCGTTTTTCCGCCAGACGGATATGATTCTGCGCCTCATCCCGTGCCATGCAGGTAAAGGACTGCGTCAGAACATACTCGCTTTCGGCGTACAGCAGCGCATCCAGCATACCGGTATGGGTTTCCGGGGAATAATCCTTAATCTCCAGGCTGCGGAAGAAACGGGAACCGCTGACCGTCTGGCATTCACCGGTGTCGGTGGTGAAAAAGACGTCTGGCGTACTGAGCGTTTCATAAAATGGTGAGCGCGTTACGGCCACCTTCTGCCACTGACCGGTAAGCAGACGATGGAAGAACGCCAGTTGTGAGGAATACACCCGCCCGTTTTCTTCATATATCCCCAGCGGCGTTGCCATATAGCGGGATAATGAAGATTCCAGTGCTTCGCGGTATTCCAGCATGATTTTGAGCGCGTCATCCAGTGCTGCCTGGCGTTTACTGTGCGACTGCGCTTTCATGGTTTTCTTCTCAATCTGAGAGAACGGCGCGTAGCAGACGGTGAAAAACAGCCGGTGCCGCCATAACGGTTTGTCTTTTACCGGCTGGTAATACCGACGTGTTACCTCATCGGAAAAGGGAATACCCGAACAGGCTTCAAAAACATCATGGTATTTTTCACGGAGCCGGTGAATATAGAATGTTACCGGCAGACCCTCATACGAACGAATAACGTTATTCAGGTGCGTGGCCATCAGGGTCAGGTGATGTTCGTCTTCACATTCAAAGACTGTGCCGTCCAGCTCCCAGGTGGCAACCAAATCACGGTGACGGTTTCTGATGACGTAAGGGTGAATATGGGAGGAGTACGGAATATATTTATCCAGCGTAATACGCTCGTTTAATTTCATTTTCTGAATAAACTCCGAGACATCAACGTTATCGTACTGGTTTGCCAGCAGGGCATTCGCGCCAAAATGGGTATTGGTGAAAAGCCGCCCACGGGTTTTAAACGCCAGCCAGAGCAGACTGAAATAATGAATGTCCTTTCGGGTTTTATTTTTCATTTCCGCCCATGCAGGAATGAGCATAATCGCCAGGTAATAGCTGACATAGACTGCCAGCAGGACGATGGCCCCGCTGACGAGAACGAACGGCACCAGAGGAATACCCATAATGGCGGCAGGCCGCGTGAGTGCTTTATTCAGCGTAGCCATCGTTGCCTCCCTTATGACGCCCAGTAGGCACCGAAGCCGGACGCGCCGACGATCAGGATCGCGCCGATGATGATGTTACGCATGTCATGCAGGCTCTTGCCGTCGAACAGCACCTTGTAGCCCACCCACATAGTCGCCAGTGTGATGGTGACGGCGGCCAGTCCCAGCAGGCCGGTCGAGGTATTGCTCAGTGTTTCATTGGCCTTGTTAAAACCACTGTTCGCCGCCAGCACCGGGGCAGACAGCAGCACGGAAACAACAGCGGAGTAACGGCGTTTACGCATGATCATTTCTCCTCATCAGGGATAACAGGGATAGCGCCGCGAATGACGGAATCGGGATAATGCAGGGAAGTCAGGATCGGCGCAGTGGCACCGGCAGGCTCGCCGCGCAGCACAACGGCGGGATAACGGGCAGACGGTTGTGTGCTCGGGTCAGGGGCTCGCTGCCGGTCTTCCCGGGTGGACGGGACGACATAGCCAATGCGCTGTACGTAGCTGGTCTGGTTAAAGGCGGATTCCGGTCGCTGACCGGTTTCAAAGTTGCCGGAGTAGTAACAACTGAGCGCTCGTTTCAGAGTGCTACCGCGCCGGTAACAGTCGGCGAGAATGCGCTCAAATACCGACAGATTGATGCAAGGGTTAAGTAAGTCGCTGGCCGTGACGCCGTAATGGCGGAAATTGGTGCTGGTGATTTGCATCAGGCCGACCGAATAGCGTCGGCCTTGCGCCGCCAGCCGTCCGGTGAGGCTCATCGCCTCATCATGGCTTGCGGGAAAATGTGAAATCACACCTTTGCCGCCCGGCACGATTTCAGCAATGGCGTAAGGGTGAAAACCGGATTCGACCCGTGCCACATCAAGTGCCGTGGACGGGTGAACACTGGTGGCGCACTGCGTCGCCAGCGCCAGAAAGGCTGTGGTGGAAAGCATAGTGGCCTCGTAACCGTGGGTCCGGCAGCGTATACAAAAACACGTTACCGGGGAGAAGGACAAAAGCGGGTTAAACGGCTGCGGCATCCTGTGAAATGTCACTCTCTTCTCTCGGTTCAAGCAGTACCAGCCTGCCTGAAACCGCAATACCGGGGATCAGCACGATATTCAGGCCAGGCTTACCGTTATGTGCGAAGGCCACACCAACCCTGGTCCAGTACGTGTTTTTCTCGCCCTGTGCATCGGGCTGACTTTCCTGAGTGATAAAGACGTGATAATTGGGTTTTCTCATGGTATTTCCTTTAATAAAATAGCCGTGAAAGCAATAAAAAGGTCACATCCCGGTTCTGCATTCCGGTTTTAACGGGTCAGCGAGAACATTCAGCGGCACCCTGAATTGTGGTTACGTGACAGCCCGATCCAATTTGTTAAAGAACAATCCCCGGCCTGGACGAATGAACGTCCATCAGGGCAACCATGTTGTTATGGCATTTTCAGAATCAGATATTCAGTGCGGGATATAAACGATAAATTCAAAACAAAAATAAGAGAGATAAACTGGCGAGGATTATCAGATGCGGAAAGAGGGAGAAGGATGCAGAACAGATAATAAAGAAGGCATTCTATTTTAATGGAAACAGAAAGACGTGCAGAGAAATAATATCCCCGAACGTCTTTATCGCTATTATTAGCGTCTGCGATGCTCAAGTTGTTCCTGACATTCTGTACAGGTGGTTATGCCCGGCAGAGTCTGCCGTCGTTTTTCAGGAATAGGTTTACCACATATACGACAGTGAAATAATGATGGTGTTGAACCCGGCTTAAAACGGTTCTGCTCAATCATCTCCTCCAGTCGCTGTTCATTAAATTCCTGATCGCGGTCGATCTCATCCGGCATGGAGAGTCCTCCTGCCAGTAGCGGCTTCCTGTTCGCACAGTGCGATACGTTTCCAGACCGTGGTGAGTGACAGCGCTTCGGCCTCTGGCTGCAGGATTTCCGTCACCTGCATCATGGTGATCAGTGCATCGGGCGATTCAAGGTTTTCTACCCTGCGCTGCTGCCATTGCAACCAGATAGCCACATCTGTCTTTTCATCCGGTTCAGGCGTTCGGCCATACGGCACGCTGACACCCAGCAACCGACGGCGAAGGCAGACTTCATTGGAGGTGAGACCAAAATAGTGGTTCATCAGTGCGATGGAGCCGCCCAGTCGTATGGCCCGGTCAATTAGTTGTCGGCGCTGTTCTTCCTGACCAGAATGGGCCAGCAACTGGTGCAGAACATCGTGGCGTAGCGAGACTGCGATAAAAGGCGCGGCTGCTCGGCTCAGCGTAAAGAGTGCATCTGGCGAGAGCTGGCTGAGGGCATTCATTTCGTCAAATGTGAAACCGAGATCTTCACAGTGACGAATATTGCCTTCATTAAGCGCCTGCAGGGCATTGGTGAGTACGGCGTAATTTAGTGAAGGGATCATAATATGTATTCCGTATATTTTGTTCAACAGGCAAGATAGATGCAGAAATATCTGGGTATATAGCCTGTTGGAGGGTATTTAGTTGAATCAGTTGCTTTAATTCGCCTTCCCTTGACCGCGTTTAGCGCCGGGACAATTTAATATTGATCCATTCGTCAATTTCTGATTCCAGCCAGGCCACACTGGCTGGTCCGATTTTTATTGAACGAGGAAATGTACCCTCTTTCATATACAGATAGATTTGTGAACGTTTCAAGCCGGTTTTTTCTTCAACCTTTTTTAAGCGTAATAACTGATGTGATGTCATGATTGTCTCCTGTAGCAAAACAAACATTGGTATGCCTGGAGATAATAAAAAAGCATAACGGAAGGAGAAGTGGTAGTGGTAAACCCCGTATTACGGGGTTTAATAAACTAAATACGGGATCATATTGTTGACAGATAAACACAATATCAATTTAATAAGGATGAGGACGGAGGGGAGCCACGCTCTAGTGCTGTTTTTAAAGTATCACCGCTTAGACGGTCAGTGATACCATCAGCTGCCGCCCATTCTTCAAAAATTGTCAATAATTTATAGGGTTGTTTTATTAATGGACTGATAACATCATTGTGCCTACAAGCGAGCCAAAATAACCTTGACAAGGGTGTGGATATTCTAGTTGAAGAGGGGAGGGATTTCTCTGTAACCTGGGTGCTAATTAGTTTCTCAATCTCTGAGTAACGAATAACAAAGCAGGAATCCTGAGGCAAATTATAGAGGGGGAAATATTCTTGCTTTGTATTTTGATTTATCGTTCCCTCTGAAGAAATTCTCTCCATAATATCAAACGCCAGATCTGTTGGTAGGTTTTTTATTTGATGTTCAATTCTACACTTCCAGGTTGTTTTTTCAAACAGCTGAAAAACTTCATTGGACATAGTAACAGTGATGCCATAATTTACCGTGTTTTTCCCAATAATTGGTAATGGTATATTCAATGAGCATGCGAGAAATTGCTTTATTAAAATACATTCAAACCCAATAAGTGATGTATCAATAATATTTTGTGTGGAGTGGACGTATCTGCCCTCAGTACTGAAAATTGAGTCCCATCCATTAATAAAGCTATTTTTTTCTAGCAGACATAAACGATGAATCAATGTCCCTCTAGCTGGATGCATTTTTACTTTTTGAAATGCATATTTTATTTTTCTCAGAATAATTGGAGATTGAAAGTATATGGCGAGATTAATTTTATTATATAATGCATAACGGTAAATATCACTCTCTTTGATTCTTTCGTTGCTCTCTGTATTAATTATGTTAACGGCTTCTTGTATGGTTACCCAGTCAGGTTTCGGAAGCGAACCGTTTATGATCTCGCTGCTTTTCAACATGAAAAACTCCTTTTACATATTTTTCTATGCAAAACTTAAATTACGATTCACTGTTTCATTATTCATGAATATTATCGATAATGTACAAATGAACCCTATTTTATAAAGTAAAGAGTTTAAAAATAAAATTGTTAAACTAGTTTTTAGTTCGCTATGAAATTTTCTCTCGTAACTATGGATGAGGAGACAATTTCCTGAGAGCATAATGAAGGATGAACTGAATAATATTAAGACTAACGAAGATAAAACTCTATGAATAAAATATCGAGCCGAAATAATAAAGAGTAGTAGTACAAGATCTTTATGGCGAAAATTTTCATATTTTCGTTTGTAGGATCCCTGTTGAGAGAATTCAATAGTAATCCAATCTTTTATGTTGCAAGGGTTATGTTTGAGGCAGTTGCTTGAGCGCTGCTTTGGCTCATAGATGCTTCCTGGTGCTGGTAGAGAAATTGCCTCCCAGTGCTCCATTAGTTCTGAAAACCTTACTACTCCGATCATGCTAACGTCTCCTGACTAAAACGAACGGTACGGTTCGATTTGATCAGGATAGACAAAATTTCTGTCAAGAGGCAAGTTAGGGCGCTAACTAAATTTAGTCGCCTGGAGTTATAGAGAAGAACGATTCGGAAAATGTAATCCACTTGATGGTAGTGTTCCATATAATAATATGGAACAAATTGATAATATTATAAACTCCTGAGCATCTTCTAATTTCTTTAAAACTGGAGATTATAATTATCCTTTACGAAAGGCTAATAAAAAGGCATTGACCGCATCCTTTGCCCATTGATCACGCTGTGCAGCAGAAGTGGAAGATTTTGGATGCATTAAGCACTGTATTTGAGGCTCACCGCGTACCATATTCACGAATAAGGAAGCAACTGCATTTCGCCCAATACCACCTAACGAGATTTCTCCTTTAGATTCAGCTTGTTGTAGTATTTCTTCAACAATGTTATTTATCTTTTCTGGACCTGCTAAATAGAAACGTCTACCTAATTCAGGAAAACGCGGTGTTTCAGAAGCTACAACACGGTAGAGAGCGAGGCCATTTTCCGAAAGCACAATATCCAGATACGTTCGGGCTATTTTAAATAATTTATCATAAATATCTTTTCCCGAAATTTTAATTTTATGTACTTTTTGAAGAAAACGCTCACATTCTATTTCAATCACTGCTGTAAATAATGCTTCTTTATTTGGATAATATGCATATACGGTTGATTTTGAGACTCCAGCAGCCTGTTGGATCATATCTGTTGATGCTGCTGCATAGCCTCTTTCCAGAAAAATAGCTTTTGCTCCTTCAAGCACGCGTTGTGCTTTTTCAGGTAAGTTACTAACTATATCATTAGAAAGTATTTTATTTTTTCTTCTAGTGTCAATTGAGGTCTTTGTTGATACCGACATCTGCACTTCCTTATCCGGAATAAAGCTTGATCTTACCATAAGATGAAACTCGAAATCATATCGTTCAGGCCTGAGTGCTACTCACGTATTTTTGCGACGTAGTTGAGTGAAATTTGGTCTTGACTGTACCGAACCGATCGGTTTACTTTGTTCGCCGTAAACTAGAATAAACAGGGCGATCAAGAATGAGGTGTGTGTCAGGTTACAGATTTGCACATGGGACGAAGTCAGTAAGGTACCGTCCGCATTATCTGAAAGGATGTGTTATCTCCGTGCTCAGTCTTGCTTTGGGGTCATGTGCTGCGATCCCCGATCTGGGAACTGCTCCTCAGCCGGAGCAGGCTGCGGCGCTGATTTCACAACGCAGTTTTTCCGCTCCGCATGCTGACTGGCCGCAGGAAAAATGGTGGATGGCCTTCGGCGATACGCAGCTTAACCAGCTGATGAGTGAAGCCACCGCGCATTCACCTTCTCTGGCACAGGCAGAAGCCCGGGTGCGTGAAGCCACGGCCAGAACCGGTGTCGCCCGTTCCCGGTTATACCCGTCAATGGACGCCAGCGCGTCCATTGATAAAGAGAAGCTCAGCTACAACTACATCTACCCTAAAACAGCCGTGCCGCACGGATGGAATGATATGGGGCAGGCCAGCCTCAACTTTAGCTGGGAACTGGATTTCTGGGGTAAAAACCGGGATGCGCTGCGTGCCGCGACATCCGAAGCCAGCGCTGCTGAGGCAGATGCCGCCGCCGCGAAACTGATGCTGACGACGATGCTCGCGGACGCTTATATCCGTCTGCAGTACCAGTATGACAGTCGTGACATTGCGGCCCGACAACTGCGTAACCGGACGGATACCGTCAGGCTGGTGCAGTTACGCCATGCTCAGGGACTTGATTCCAGAGTCTCCGTGGAAGAAAGCGGTGCCCGGCTGGATGTCGCCAGAGCGGCGCTGGCTGAAGCCGATGAGCAAATCAAATTAACCCAAAACGGCATCGCGGCTTTACTGGGCCGGGGGCCGGACAGAGGGCTGGATATCCTCAGACCCCGGTTGCAGATGCGCCGCCCTGTCGGGTTACCTGATGCGCTGAACGCAAACCTGCTCGGACGCAATCCGGAAGTGGTGGCCGCACGGTGGCGGGTTGAAGCCGCCGCCAGCAATATCGGTGTTGCCAGAGCGCAGTTTTACCCGAACGTGAACCTGATGGCCTTCGTCGGATACCAGTCACTGGGGCTGAATAACCTGTTCAGCTCGGGCTCTGATATCGGGAGCGTCGGACCTGCCATCAGCTTACCCCTTTTTGAAGGCGGGCGTTTACGCGCCAACTATAAAGGTGCGAGAGCGGAATATGAATATGCGGTGGCGTCGTATAACGAGGCGCTGACACAGGCATTACGTGAAACTGCTGATGTTACACGGAGCCTTGCTGCTCTGGTGGGCAGGTCAGAAGCAACCGCATCTGCTTTGTCCCACAGCGAGGAAGCTTATCATCTGGCAAAAGCCCGGTATCAGGGGGGGCTGGCCGATTATCAGGAAGTTCTCATTTCTGAAGATGCGTTACTCCAGGCTGAGCTGGCGAATACAGCCATGCATTCCCGGGGTTATGTCTTGGATGTGTCACTCGTCAAGGCCCTTGGGGGCGGATTTGAATCCAGTTCAACATTTGATGCGCAGGTGAAACCGTAATGACTGAAGATAAAGATAAAAACGGCCCACAGGATATGGACAGGGCTCTGGATAACACGAATGCAAAACCGGATAGCGGTGATAAAAAAAAGCATCGCCGTAAATTATTCGCTTTGTTTGGTGGCGTCCTGATTCTTATCGCCATCGGTTATGCCATCTGGCTGATTTTCTTTGCCGGTAAATCCGTCTCAACGGATAACGCCTATACCGCTGCCGAAGTCGCAGACGTCACGCCGCTTGTCGGCGGACCGGTGAAGAAAGTAAATGTGGTCAACACGCAGCTTGTGCATGCCGGTGATGTACTGGTCGTGCTTGATGAGACGGACGCCAGAATTGCGGTGTCACAGGCTGAAGCTGAGCTTGGCAGCGCCCGGCGGAAGGTGATGCAGATTATGGCCAATGACACCGCTCTGAGCGGACAGCTTGATTCGCGTGAAGCAGGTATTCAGAGCGCCGAACATGATGTGGCGAGGGCACGAGCCCGGTTTGATAAGGCCACCCTTGATGAGCGACGTCGCCGGAATCTGGTGAAAGCCGGGGCCGTATCTGAGCAGGATTTTACGGATGCGCAGACAGAATTACGGGAGGCAACGGCCGCGCTGGGAGAAGCGGAAGCCAGTCTGAAAGCTGCTCGCGCTGGCAGTGTCGAAGCAAAAGGATCCCGGCAGGCGAACGAGGCCCTGTTTCTGAACAGTACCGTTGAAACTAACCCCATTGTGGTGGCGGCCAGAACCCGTCTCGATCAGGCCCGTATAAACCTGGCGCGTATGGTTATCCGGGCCCCGGTGGATGGAGTGGTAACACAGCGCTCAGTGGATATCGGGCAGCATGTTCAGGCTGGAAACCGGCTGATGCGGGTTGTGCCCATCGAGGATATTTATGTTGATGCGAATTTCAAGGAAGGTCAGCTCAGCGACGTCAGACCGGGCCAGAAGGTAGAGCTGACTTCAGACCTGTACGGCAGCGGTGTTGTTTATCACGGTGTGGTTCAGGGATTTGACGGAGGCTCCGGTTCCGCGCTTTCACTGATACCGGCGCAGAATGCCACGGGTAACTGGATTAAGGTCGTGCAGCGACTGCCGGTGCGTGTTCGTCTGGAGCGGGAAGAACTGCGTAAAAATCCTCTGCGCATCGGGCTGTCCATGGAAGTGACGGTGGACCTGACATCGAATGCCAGAGATGACCACACGGAGAAATAAGGTATGTCTGGTTCAGCATTTCCACCTCTGTCCGGATTCAAACTGGTTGTTGCGGCAATCGTGCTCTCGCTCGGGAATTTTATGGTGGTACTCGATACCACCATTACTAACGTCGCGATGCCCACAATATCCGGTTACCTGGGCGTGTCGACAACAGAAGGAATCTGGATCATCACCGCCTATGCGGTGGCTGAAGCCATCACGGTGCCGCTGACCGGCTGGCTGGCGATGCAGTTCGGTCAGGTGCGCGTATTCCTTTTTTCTGTTGTTGCATTTGTGATTTTTTCTGTCTGCTGCGGTCTTTCCTGGTCACTACCGAGCCTGGCCATTTTCCGTGTGCTGCAGGGGCTTGCCGGTGGCCCGCTGATCCCGCTTTCTTCCACGTTGCTGCTTGCAGCCTTCCCGAAGAAACAGGCCAACATTGCCGTGGCGCTCTGGGGAATGATGACGGTAGTAGCGCCTATATTCGGTCCGATACTGGGTGGGCTTATCTCGGATAACTGGAGCTGGCAGTGGGTATTTTACATCAATATCGGCTTTGGTCTGATTGTGGGGTTTGGGACCTGGTGGGTGCTGAAGGGGAAAGAAACACATATCAGCCGTTCCCGGCTGGACAGCGTGGGGCTGGGTCTGCTCGTCATCTTTGTGGCAGCCTTTCAGATCATGCTGGATAAAGGACGTGAACTGGACTGGTTTTCCTCGGATATTATCATTGTCTGCGCCATTGTGGCCGCTATTGCCCTGATCTCGCTGATTATCTGGGAGCTCACCGCTGAGCAACCGGTGCTGGATCTGAGCGTATTTAAGTCACGTAACTGGGTGGTATCTACCGTCACGCTCTGTCTGATGTTCGGTATTTTCTTCGGGAATATCGTGCTGACCCCCCTCTGGTTACAGCAATGGATGGGATACACGGCAACCTGGGCCGGGTATGCGACGGGCCCCATGGGGATCCTGGCCGTCCTGAGCTCGCCCATAATTGGTCGTCTGCTGCCGAAGGTCGATCCCCGTCTGCTGGTGAGCTATGGCATGGGGGTACTGGCGGTCTCCTTTGTGATGCGTGCCCTGCTGACGTCGCAGGCTGACTTTATGTCAGTTGCCGTTCCCATGTTCGTTCTGGGGGCCGGAGTTCCCGCCTGCCTTATCACGCTCACCTCGCTGGGCGTGTCCGAACTGCCGCCGGAGAAAGTGGCAGCCGGTTCCGGGCTGCAGAACTTCCTGCGTGTCATGTGCATGGCGGTAGGCTCTTCCCTGACCCAGACCTACTGGGAACATATGACAAAATTTAACCGAGCGGAGCTGGTGACGGCAATCAATCCTGACGTGCCAGGGATTGTCAGCAACACGCTGGGCGCGGCCGGTATTCCGACAGACACGTCAGCGGCTCTGTTTTCGAGAATGATCGACAGTCAGGCCATCATGCTGGCAACGAACGATTTCTATCAGTCGGCCACCGTTCTGATGCTGGGGTCCATAGGCATTATCTGGCTAATCAAAAAACCGAAAGGGCCGCTTCAGAAGATGTCGGGCCATTAAATAACAGGAATGGCGGTAGCGGGAATGAGAAGGGCAGAGTATCTCCCCGTGAAAAGGTTTCATTATTTATTGCCGGTCTGCAAGTCCGTGAAATGAGGTTGTCCCATGCGATATCATAAATATAAGACCATTGTGAAATGCCTGCCGGTAATAACAGGGACGTTATTACTAAGCGGATGTCATGCTGTTTTACTTGATCCCAAAGGGCAAATCGCTATTGAACAACGGGCGCTAATCATTACGGCTTTTTGTCTGATGTTAGTGGTCGTTATTCCCGTGGTTCTGATGGCAGTTGTGTTTACCTGGAAATACCGGACCACGAATACCACGGCGAAATATACGCCTGACTGGTCCCACTCCAATAAAGTGGAGGCGGTGGTCTGGACGGTGCCCGTCCTGATTATTCTGTTTCTGGCCGTGCTGACATGGAAGTCCACCCATGCGCTTGACCCATCCAGGCCACTGACCTCTGCGGTGAAACCCATCGATATCGAAGTCATCTCCCTGGACTGGAAATGGTTGTTTATTTATCCCCAACAGGGCATTGCCACCGTCAATCAGATTGTATTCCCGGTAAATACCCCCTTGAATTTGCGTATTACATCCAATTCCGTGATGAATGGCTTTTTTATTCCGGCACTCGGCAGCCAGATTTATGCGATGCCGGGCATGCAGACCCGGCTGCATCTGATCGCCGGTGAAACGGGAACCTTCAACGGAATCTCGTCCAGTTACAGCGGCAGGGGCTTTTCCGGCATGAAATTTAAAGCGACTGCCGTACCGGATAATACCGCGTTTGAACAGTGGATCGCTGATGTGAAGAAATCACCGGATATGCTGCTCGGTCCGGCTGATTTTGAAAAACTGGCTGAGCCTGACGAAAACCACCCGGTTGAATTCTTCTCTGTCATCGATCCGACGTTGTTCAGATACGTGACTGAAAAATTTAAAGCACACGATCACGATAAGGAGACGGGAATGACTGGGTCAGAGCCGGAACAACACCTCTCACACAGAGCGCGGGGAAATTAATTATGCTCACAGGAAAACTGACGCTGGATGCCATACCTGAGGACCCGATTGTCAGGGTAACGATCGTTGCTATTCTGATACTTGGTGTGGCAATTGTTGCCGCCATCACATATTACGGTAAGTGGAAATATTTATGGTCCGAATGGCTGACCTCCGTTGACCATAAAAAGCTCGGGATCATGTACATCATCGTCGCGTTCGTGATGTTACTGCGCGGCTTTTCCGATGCAATCATGATGCGCAGCCAGCAGGTACTGGCCTCATCCGGAGTGGAAGGGGCGGGGTATCTGCCGCCCTGGCACTACGATCAAATTTTTACGGGTCACGGTGTAATCATGATTTTTTTCGTGGCGATGCCTTTCGTTATCGGCCTGATGAATATTGTGGTGCCCCTGCAGATTGGCGCGCGTGATGTGGCTTTTCCTTTCCTGAACAACCTGAGTTTCTGGTTAACGGTGGTAGGCGTGGTGCTGGTTAATCTCTGCCTGGGAGTGGGGGAGTTTGCGACCACCGGCTGGCTGGCATATCCGCCGCTTTCGGAGTTAGCGTACAGTCCCGGTGTCGGGGTGGATTACTGGATATGGACACTCCAGCTGTCGGGGATCGGGACCACACTGACCGGGATTAACTTCTTCGTCACCATACTGAAAATGCGTGCACCGGGTATGACGATGTTTAAGATGCCGGTGTTCACCTGGGCGTCGTTGTGTACCAACGTGCTGATTATCGCTTCTTTCCCTGTGCTGACCGTCACGCTGACATTGCTGACCCTTGACCGCTATCTGGGCTTCCATTTCTTCACCAATGATATGGGCGGCAACATGATGATGTACGTCAACCTGATTTGGGCGTGGGGCCATCCGGAAGTGTATATACTGGTGTTGCCGGTCTTCGGGGTCTACTCGGAAGTGGTGGCAACCTTTTCCAGGAAACGTCTGTTCGGTTATACCTCGCTGGTGTGGGCAACGGTCGCCATCACTTTGCTTTCCTTCCTGGTATGGCTGCATCACTTCTTCACCATGGGAGCCGGTGCGAACGTTAACGCCTTCTTCGGGATCATGACGATGATTATCGCTATCCCGACTGGTGTGAAAATCTTCAACTGGTTGTTCACCATGTATCAGGGGCGCATTCAGATGCACTCCGCTATGTTATGGACGGTAGGTTTTATTGTCACCTTTTCTATAGGGGGTATGACCGGCGTCCTGCTGGCCGTGCCGGGAGCTGACTTTGTCCTGCACAACAGCCTGTTCCTGATTGCCCACTTCCATAATGTCATTATCGGCGGAGTGGTGTTCGGCAGTATGGCTGGTGTGTCCTACTGGTTCCCGAAAGCGATGGGGTTCACCCTGAATGAAAAATGGAACAAGAGGGCGTTCTGGTTCTGGATCATCGGATTTTATGTGGCGTTTATGCCGCTCTATGTGCTGGGGTTCATGGGGATGACCCGCCGCTTGAGTCAGAATATTGACCCCCAGTTCCATCCCCTGCTGGTCGTGGCAGCCAGCGGTGCTGCGCTGATAGCCTGCGGGATACTGTGCCAGGTCATTATGTTCTGGGTGTCGGTGCGCGACCGCCACGAAAACCGGGATATGACCGGCGACCCGTGGGGCGGACGGACACTGGAGTGGTCCACCTCTTCCCCGCCGCCATTCTATAACTTTGCTGAAGTGCCTTTTGTCCACGAACGTGATGCGTTCTGGGAAATGAAGGAAAGAGGGGAGGCATACAAGCAACCTGCTAACTATGCCGAAATCCATATGCCGAAAAACAGCGGGGCGGGGCTGATTATTGGTCTGCTCTGCATCGGGTTTGGCTTCGGGGCTATCTGGCATATCTGGTGGCTGGCGGGATTGTCATTCCTCGGGATTATCCTGACCTGGGTTATTAAAAGCTTCGATGAAGATGTGGATTATTACGTACCCGTCGCCGAGATAAAAAAAATCGAGGATCAGCACTTTGCAGAAATAAACAAAGCCGGTGTGACATATGGTAAGTGAAGCCCTGGATTCATCCTTCCGCACCCGTGCTGAGCACGGGCATCAGGGTACAGGTACCAGTAAGGTCTTCGGCTTCTGGATCTACCTGATGAGCGACTGCATTATCTTCGCCACCCAGTTCGCGACTTACGGCGTCATGGTTCATAACATTGCAGGTGGTCCGGCGGGTAAGGATATTTTCGAACCTCCGTTTGTACTGGCGGAAACTGTGCTGCTTCTGTTTAGCTCGATTACCTATGGTTTTGCTGTTATCAGCATGGATAAAGACCGCGAGGGCGGTGTACTTGGATGGCTGACCCTGACATTTCTGTGTGGTCTGGGTTTTATCGGAATGGAAGTCTGGGAGTTCAGTCACCTGACTGCTGAGGGTTTCGGCCCACAGCGCAGTGGCTTCCTGTCAGCGCTGTTTACTCTGGTGGGCACCCATGGTCTGCATGTGACATGTGGACTGATCTGGATGCTGATCCTGATGTATCAGGTTGCCCGACGAGGTCTGTCAGGATTCAGTCGCCCCCGTCTGATATGCCTGAGTCTGTTCTGGCATTTCCTCGATGTCATCTGGATTTGCGTGTTCAGTATTGTTTACCTGATGGGAGCAATGCCATGAGACATTCTGCAGACGCACAGGGCGTAGCTTACGGCAATACGATGTCTTATATAACCGGCTTTCTCCTGTCGGTCATTCTGACGGTGATCCCGTTCTGGCTGGTTATGGACAGTGGTGTTTCCGCAGGGATCATCGCAGGCGGGGTCATGACGTGTGCCGTTGTTCAGGTGCTGGTACATCTGGTGTATTTTCTTCACCTGAATGCTTCTTCTGAAATGCGCTGGAACCTCGTAACCATTGTCTTTTCCGCTGTCATTATCTTTATCATTATTACCGGGTCGTTGTGGATCATGTGGAATCTCAATCATCAGATGATGTGAACAGGGCTTTGGCCTTTCTGTTATTCCTGTCTGCCTCATTGTGGGGGGCTATATATGGACATAAAAAAAATACGGAAGGAAAAGATAAACCGACTTGTGGTGTATGAAATTATGCAATGGATTGATGAGCATCTGGAGGAGCCGCTGAAGGTTGAGGATGTTTCTGCAAAAGCTGGTTATTCAAAATGGCATTTTCAACGGATGTTCAAGGAGGTGGCAGGAATAAGTCTAGGGAAATATATAAAGCTTGAAAAACTAAGACGTGCTTATTTTTTACTGGAGAATACGGATATACCCGTCATAGAGGTGTGCTTTATGCTCGGGTTTACCAGTCAGCAGGTATTTACCCGAGCGATGAGAAATGAAATGCATCATACACCAGGGGCTGTCAGAAGGAATAAACCTGTTCTGAAAAAGAGTTCTGGTATAAAGCGTGATGAGTTATAACCCTCTGTGAATATCATACCCCTCATTGTTTTGTTCTAAAATTACAGGGCGGATTTTAATACCAACTGACAAGGATAAATGGAAGGGGAAATACCATGAAGAAGATACAGAAAAATAACAACAGCATCTGCGTTGTCAGATGCTGTTGTTATCGTAATCCTGATTAGTTTTTTGCTGACTCAGGTAGCTTCATGACTGATATTTTTACTATATATATATGGGGGAACATAGTTTTCCCGGCACGTATAAAGATAATCAGACCACCACTGCATCATCGCTTTACGGGCTTCCAGATGTTCAGCTTTGTGGATATAAGCTATCCGCACGCTGTTGCGTTCCTGATGACTCATTTGGCGTTCAACAGCATCCTTCGACCAGAGTCCGGATTCCATTAAGGCGCTGCATGCCATTGCCCGAAAGCCATGGCCGCAAATGTCCATTTTTGTGTCATAGCCCATCAGTCGCAGTGCCTTGTTGACTGTATTTTCACACATTGGCCTGTAAGGGTTATGGTCACCGGGGAACACTAGTTCCAGATGACCTGAGATTTCCTCTACTTGTTTCAGGATAACGATGGCTTGCCGGGATAATGGAACAATGTGGGGCGTGCGCATTTTGGCTCCGCGTCCGGAATAACGAACACCGGGAAGAGCTTCGCGGGTAGCGGGGATGGTCCAGATACAGTTCCTGAAATCAAACTCGCTCCATCGGGCGAAACGCAGTTCACTGGAACGGATAAACAGGTGAAGGGTCAGAAGGACCGCTTGACGGGTTAACCCTCGTCCCTGCTGATAACCATCAATGCGCCCCAGCAATTCCGGCAGGCGTTCCAGCGGCAGGGCGGGGTAGTGGCGCTTAACGGGGGGCGCTGTCACGCCGTCAAGGTTTGCCGCCGGGTTGCTGTCAATGAATCCCTGATGAACCGCATGACGCATGATGTTACAGAGGTGCTGCCGCGTGCGGGACGCGACTTCCAGCAGACCTTTTTTCTCAATGCTTTTCAGCAGGTCAATGAAATGACGGGGTTTAAGTTCCGTGACGGACAGATGTCCGATAACCGGAAAAATATGATTGTGCATGCTGGCAAGCAGACGGTCAGCGGTATTCTGCGACCATTTTTTATTGCTTTTATGCCACGCCAGCGCCACTGTCTTAAAGACCTTTTCCGGTGAGCGGGCGGCTCTTTCGGCTATACGTTGCTGAGCGGGGTTAATGTTCTGCGCCAGCAACTTGCGGATACCGTCTCGTTGTTGCCGGGCGTCGGAAAGGGATACATCGGGATAAGCGCCTAAGCCAAGGCGGGATTCTTTACCGTTAATTCGATACTTAAGATACCAGAGACGTGAGCCGCCTGGATTGACCAAGAGGTATAGACCGTGTGAATCGGAGACTTTGAAGGATTTTTCAGAAGGTTTGAGACTGCGGATTTTCGTGTCGTTGAGAGACATATGGGGGTCACTCCATAATCGAACCAAACTGACCCCAAATCTGACCACCAAATTCTCCCGATGCGGAGGATAAAATCAAAATGCATCGGGAAGAGTTTTCACGCTAACCTGTTGAACCAACATCATATAATGATTCGCAAGGATGCATGAAAGCAGGAAATTGGCTCCTCTGACTGGACTCGAACCAGTGACATACGGATTAACAGTCCGCCGTTCTACCGACTGAACTACAGAGGAATCGTGTGAACGGGGCGAATATTATCGACCTGCGTTCACCTTGTCAAAGGGGGAAATTAAACTTTTCGTTCGTTTGCCGACAATTTCAGCAAATCGCTGATTTTATAGCAAATTCGCGTTGAAATTACACAGCAAAATGCGCCGCCCGCAGGCGGCGCGCAGGATCAGAACAGTACGGAGTAGTTCAGACCAAACGTACGTCCGCGGCCTTTATAGGTATACAGCCCCGGTGCGCCGTAGGTTGGGCTATACAGCCCCGGCGCGCGCTGGCCCCAGGCGGTGGTGTAGTCTTTGTCCAGCAGGTTTTCCACGCTGAAGCTGACCTTACCCACCGGCAGGGCGTAGCTGCCCAGGAAGTCGACCGTGTTATAGCCATCGATCTTCTTGCCGTCGGAATCTGACACGTCAAAGGTCTGCGTGCTCTGCACGCGCAGGGTCCAGTCGCCCGGCGCCCAGTTGACCCAGGCGCTGGCTTTTGACGGGCTGGCGCTGTCAACCGTCAGCTTCTCCCATTTGCCGTTTTCGCGCGTTTCAGACTTGATGGCGTTAAAGTTCGCACCGGTGCTCCAGTCGCTGTCGGTGAAGAAATAGTCCACCTGACCTTCCACCCCGTAGATACGACGCTTGTCGTCTTCCAGGTTGATGGTCATATCCGTCTTGTTGATGGTGATGGTTTTATCCGAGAGCGAGTAATACGCCGCGACCTGCGTGCGCAGGTTATCGCCGGTGTAGCGCCAGCCCAGCTCATAAGCGTTGACCTTGATACCGTCCAGCGTCGAGTCGTTCACGTTGACGCTGTTCAGCAGGCGATAGTGACCGTTGCTGAGCTGATAGGTGCCGGAGCCGTAGTACTTCGCCAGGTCCGGAATTTCGAAGCCCTGGGAGAAGTTAAACCACAGCTGCTGCTGTTCGGTCAGGCGACCGAGGATCCCGGCGTTAAACAGGAAGTTGTTGTAATCGGTTTTTCCGCCCGGCACCGCGTCGGCGGAGGTGGCTTTCCCGGTGGCGATGGCCTGCTGCTGGGTATAACCGACAAAGTCGTCCACCTTGTTTTCGGTGTACTGATAGCGCACGCCGCCGCTCAGGGTGATGGCGTCAATGTCGTAGCTGGCCTGCAGGAACGGGGCGAGGTTGGTGATGCTGTAGCCCGGGTAACGGCCCACGTTGTAGGCGTTATCCAGCTCCATGCCGCCGCTCGCCGCGGCCTTGCTCAGGTTGAAGAACTGCTGGTTGGCATCGAAGGTTTCGTGGTCGGCATCCACACCCCAGGTCAGCGTTAAATCGTCCACCGGCTTGCTGTTCAGCGTCAGCTTGCCGCCGTAAAAATCGGTTTTCTGCTGGGACGCGCCGATGCTGCTCACCACGCCTTTGGTCAGGGTCGGGAACGGATAATAGGTCAGGCTCTCGTCGCGATAGTAAATCTGTGCGACCAGATCCTGGCCCCAGAAATCGGTATTGGAGTACTGCAGGTTAATCAGATGGCGCTCGGTGCCCGGTACGCGGTCAGAATCGAGATTATCTTTGTTGTACGCGGTCGCATCGCCCGTTACCGCCGAGAAGTTCTTCCCGAGATACAGCCCATGCTTGCCGTCGGACTCGCTCTTGTAGTACTGCGTCGTCAGCTGCAGCTGCTGACGATCGTCAATGTTGATGGTGCCTGTGCCCATCACATCAATACGGTCGGAATACTGGAGGCCGGTCTGGGTGTTATCGATAATCACCTCGTTGCCTTTGCCGTCATACCAGCCGCCGTAGCGCTGATACGATACCGACAGACGACCGGAGGCGTTGTCGTTACCGCCGCTTACGGCTGCCGACACGTTCTCATCGCGATCGTTGTGGCTGTTAAACCCGCTCTTTGCCCCGGTCTGGAACTCAACTTCGGTCTCCGGCTGGCCTTTTTTGGTGACGATGTTCACCAGGCCGCCGGTGCTGCCGCCGCCGTAGAGCGAGGTGGCGCCGGAGATCACTTCGATACGGTCAATGTTGAACGGATCGATAGAGTCCAGCTGGCGGCTGTCGCTGCGGGACGAGTTCAGGCGAACGCCGTCCACCATCACCATCATGGAGCGGCCGCGCAGGTTCATGCCGTAGTTGGTACGGCCCTGGCTGCTGACGTCCATACCTGGGATCAGCTGTGCCAGCACTTCTTTAATCTCTTTCCCGCCCTGAACCTGCTGCTCAATTTCAGCCCGTTCAATGACCCAGGTGGTCTGCACCATCTCCGCCACGCTGCGGTGCGCGCGGCTGGCGGAGACCACGATATTTTCTTCCTTTTGTTCTTCCGCCCACGCAGAGGTAGAAAGCATTGCAAGCAAGCAAGGATTTAAAACCCAAAGATGAGAACGTTTCATTGTTATGTTGATCCTGATTGTGTGTGTCAGTACTCGGTGGTTTTTGCTAACGATTTAAAAACCGGGCTGTTCTCCGGGCTGGTGGTGCTGCGCCAGTGGATAACGCCGGGTGTGGTAGCCAGCTCAAACGGCTCGTCGGCGTGCGCGCGATTAAGAATTCGCGCCGCGCGCCAGGCCATCAGGCTGAGCTGGGGTTCGGCAATGCCGAGACGGTGCATCCCGGCGTTCACGGCGAACAGGCGGTTGCTCTGCGGGCCGTCCCATTCGAGGGTGAAATCGTTGTTAATGCAGAAGGCTTCGTCCGTATCCAGATGCAGGCGGTGAGACAGCGGCGCGAGGAACGCGGGCTGCACGGCGCGGTAGCCGGTGGCGAAAATCACCACGTCGCTCTCCAGCTGCTCGCGGCCGCCGTCGAGGTGATGCTGAATGCTCAGGCGATGGCCGTTTTCCTGGCGCGTCAGCGCCGTCACCGAGCGGGACGGCATCAGGTGCGCCCAGGGTTTTTCACGCAGCACTTCGAAGCGGTGGTACATGGCGCGGTAAATCGCCAGCAGGGACTCGGTGGTGATCCCGTCGGAGGTCATCTTCTGCTCGTGCAGCATCTGACGACGGGCCTCTTCACCCAGCGTGGAGAAGCTGTCCACGTACTCCGGCGTGAAGTATTCGTTGGCAAAGGCGGCTTCATCCAGCGCGTTGTAGTTGTTGCGGCGCGATACCCAGTTCAGGCTCAGCGGCTGGCCCCATTCGCCGCGGAAGATATTCAAAAACAGGTCGGCCCCGCTCTGGCCGCCGCCGACGACGGTGACGCGCTTGCCCGCGAGATCCGGCGTGCGCAGCATCATCTCGCTGGCGTGGAAGCAGGTATCGTCCTGCGCGGTGACGTAGTCAGGCAGGTTGATCTGTTTGCCAATCCCCACGCAGACGTGGCGCGCCAGGAAACGGTCGCGCTGGGTCACCACCTCAAACAGGCCGCTTTTCTCATCAAAGCTCACCTGCTGTACCTGCTGGCTGAAGGCGAGATTGGTGAGGTTTTCCGCCGCCCAGCACAGGTAGTCCGCAAACTCCTCACGGGAGACGGTGCGCTGCTCGGTGGTCAGGAAGCGGTAGAACTTTTTGCGCTGCACCAGGTAGTTCAGGAAGCTGTGGCGGTTGGTCGGCTCCACGGCGCTGACCAGGTCCTTCAGGAAGCTGGTCTGCATGTGGCAGTCCGGCACCATCATCCCCGGGTGCCAGGAGAAGTGCGGTTTACGCTCAAGGAACAGCGAGCTAAAGCCGTCCAGCCCTTCGGCCAGAGCGGCGATGCTGAGGTTAAACGGGCCAATACCAATGCCGATGAAATCATAGGTTTTCATTGCGCTGACTCCCGGGAGGCGAGAAAAAGAGGGTTATCAAGGTCGGTGACGTAGTTCGGCAGCATGCGGCTGCCGCCGTCGTGTTCGGAGAAGGTCAGTTTGACCGGGTTGAGGATCACGCGAATAATCTGCGGCTTGAAAAGATCGAATTTGGCGAAGCGTTCTGCCAGATCCGGGTGCGCCGCCATATAACCCCGTAAAACCCCGGCCAGAATCTGGTAGAAACGCGTTTCGCTCACGCCGCATTGCAGCGTGAGGCGCGAGATAAAGCGCAGCACCGTCACAAAGTTACCGGTTTGCAGGTCGTGAATAATGTAATCCGCGCTGAGGCGCGCCGTGACGGCCTTCACCTGCTCCGGCAGGCTCTGGGCCTGCGGGAAATCCTCATCCACCAGGCGCATATCGCCCTGGAAATCCTTCAGCAGGATGCGCTGCGGGACGTAATCCTTCATCACCAGCGTCACGTTCTGGCCGTGGGCGATCAGCGCCACGCCGTAGCGGCAGAGCAGGTGATAGAACGGGATCACCGTTGCCTCAAACAGCTTTTCAAGCCACGCGTCGGCGCTTAGCCCCGAGCGTTTAATCCACGCGTCGATCAGCGGGCGCCCGGCGTTATCGGTTTCCATCAGCGCTGCCATCAGCACCGCCTGTTCACCGTCTTCTACATAGCAGGACGGATTCTCGCGCCAGATCACCCCCAGCATCTCCTGATAGCGGTAGGGCGCTTTCGGCAATGTGGCATAGCCCGGATGCGGCAGATATCCGGCTGCGGGTTCGCCAAGCACCTGAGCACCGGAGCGGATCAGCGTGGCGTCGGTAGCGAACTGCTGCTGCAGCCAGCGCGAAGCCAGCGGCCCGGCGGCAATGTATTTGCCCGGAATGCCGCGATAGCAGGAGGTGTTGTAGATGGTCAGCGGAAGCTTGATGTCATACGGCGCGCGACGGCTGGCGTTAGTGAGCGTGCGCAGGGACTGCTGCGCCAGATACTCGTCGCCAAATTCGCCCAGCTCAACCATCTCACCGCGCGCCAGCTGCGCCAGGAAATGAACGGCGATCTTCTGCTGCCACTGCCACGGGTGCAGCGGCACCGGTAGCCAGCCGTCGTTGAGACCCAGCGCCTGCCAGCGGTCATTGAAGCGGGCGCGCTCGGCGTTGTCCATGACGCTGGCCAGCAGAGTGTTGATATCACAATCGGCGTCGCTGCTCCAGACCAGATGCTCGCGCTGAACGGCGACCCAGTGCAGGCGAAAACGTCCGCGATACTCAGGCGCGTACTGACGCAGCGCGTCCAGGCCCCAGCCGCGGCGACCTTTGTTGAAAATAAACTTCGGGTGACCGCTCATCAGACACTGTAATTCGTCCGGGTCGAGGTGGATTAGCGCGTCCGCGTCCAGCGCTTCACGCGCCTGCAGCAGCTGCATGTCGCCGCGCAGAGTGGCGTAGAGATCTTCCATATGCTCTGCCGTTTGCGCGTCGCTCATCTCCAGCACTTTCGCCAGCTGCAGCAGCGCGCGTTCCGCTTCCACGGCATCGCCGCTGGCGGCGATCAGGCTGTCCGGGTCGATATGCAGCCAGCCCCAGATCCCGCGCGTGGCGCGAAACTGCCAGGACTCGTTGCCCATGGCGATGCGCCAGCCGTTCGACGAAACCGGCTCAGCGCGCAGGGTGCGTTCGTATTCCAGCTCGGCGAGGATCTTCGCCACCATCTCGCGGTTCACTTTCTGCCAGAGCGCGTTCACAGTTCCACCTCGCTGAAGAAGCGGTGGCGCTGGCTCATGATGAGGCGCGAGCGCTTGTGCGGGAAGTCGAACTCTTTCACCGTCTCGAAACCGGCGGAGGCCAGATGGCGGAACAGGCGCTGGTTGTCGAAGCGCGGCTCGGCGACAATTCGCGCGGTGCGCGGTTCATCGAGATACAGATAGTGGCTCAGGCCGCGCAGCCAGCTGCGGATGTACTGTGCGCCGCGCCAGTTCTCTTCGCCCACCAGCATGTGCAGCCCGCGGTCAAACGGCTGCCAGCGGTAGTGGCGGCCAATGCGGTCTTCTGGCGCCCAGTAGAGCTCAAAATAGCCGAACGGCTGGTCATCGAAGCAGCCGATAACCGGGTAGCAGTAGGTCGAGTCAAGCTGGCGGCGCAGGTAGTTTTCCTGCTCGGCCTGCGGGCCAGCCATCTCCCAGAAGGCGTTTACGCGCGGGTTGTTCATCCAGCGCGTAAAGCGCTCGCCATCCAGCGCCACGTCGGCCACGCGGAAGCTGAGGGTGCGCTTAATTTGCGGATCGTAACGACGGTACACTTCGCCCTGCGGGCGGTGAGGACGCAGCGGGAAGTACAGCTGACGGCTCTCATCAAACTGCATCCCGCCGCTGGCCTGCGGCCGTTCGCCTTTCAGCCACAGCGGCAGCTGCCAGAAGGTTTCGCGTGCCAGATAGTCCCCGTGGGCCAGGCTAAACAGCGCCTGCGCCTGGGGTTCATCCTGCCAGGTTGCCCATGGCAGGGTAATGCCGGTCAGCGCGGGCGCGGCAACAAACAGCTGATCGAGTGCTTCGACCAGCCAGCCGTCCGGGATCCCATTCAGACGCTCCAGCACCGTGCTGCCGTCGAGACCCAACGTCAGCGGCAGCGCGCGATCCGTTGCGGTGCAGCGAAAGCCGTAGCCGGAATGGACGATATTCGCGATTGCCATTACGCCTTCTCCTTGTAAAACGGGTTGCTAAAGTCGAAATAGATCACCGCCGGATCGACGATGGTGTTTTCATTGCGATCGTGCAGGTAGCAGAAGAAGTTGCCTTTGCAGTTCCAGGTCGGGCTGTCGAGCACGTAGTCGAGGCAGCGGGTCTGCTTCGCCGTGCGGCGCAGTTCGGCCAGCGCGTCGCGCACGCGGGACATCAGGCTCTCCTCACTGTCGAAACCGGCGGCGGCGAGGGCGGCGGTGACGGCAAGGGTAGAGTTCAGCAGCAGGTAATAAGGGAAGTAGCGCAGCAGCTGGCTCTCACCGAAGCGGTTTTCCACCTCGGTTTCGCCCGCTGAATTCAGCCACGCGTCGGCCCCTTCGGTCCACGCGCTGCCCTGGCAGTCGCGGTAGATCAGCCCGACGGGGAAATCCTGCTGCATCTCAACGAGGATATTTTGCTGGTGCGCCAGCAGGACCAGACCGTAGTCCGCCTCGGCGCTGAACAGCGGGAGCAACACGCGGTCGCAATAGGCGTCCAGCCAGCAGCGCGCGGCCTGGGCGAGGGGTAAATCCAGACGCTGGCTCAGACGGCGCACCGCGGAGGCCAGCAGGCTGTCGCCGCCGTCCGGCGCGGCCTGGGTCAGGCTCACCAGCACGTTGGTTTGCGTCTTGGGAGTATCGAACAGCAGATTGACGCGCAGGGCCATCAGGCTCTCTTCCTGAATAACGCCGCTTTCGTCACGCAGCCCCGCCCAGCCGTCCTCCTGCATCACGCGCATGGTCGGGTAGCGGGCCTGTAATTCTTGCCAGCGTTCCGTTTTCGCCAGGCGCGCCAGGCGCATTCCGCGCTTAACTTCTTTGACCGACAGCGTGCGCACGGAGTTGGTCAGGCGCACGCTGAGGGAGAACTTAATCATGTCGCTGTTGGTTTCGCTGTACAGCGAGCGGGACGAGCTGGTAGGCAGCCACTGCGCGCCCGCTTCACCCAGGTCCTGCAATGCACCGTTTTCCGCCAGACGCTGGCACCAGTCCTGCTCCAGCAGAAAGTCGGCCTGCCACGGATGCATCGGCAGCAGCCAGCGGGTGTCGGTGAAGTGGCCGAGCAGCTCAGGCGCGCTCTGGGCCGCGAAGCGCAGCAGACGCTCACGCAGGGAGACGTTCAGGCTGTCGCCGGCAACGAGCGCGCTCTCAACGGCAAACCAGCGCAGCGGGAAGCGGGAGGCGAAATCAGGAAGATAGCGACGCGCCTCTGTTTCGTTGAACGGCTCGTGCGACTTCGGCGCCGGGTGAAACGCGTGGCCGACCAGCAGCGCCTGTTCCGCTTCGGCAAACGTCAGCGGCTTATCGCGCAGGTTTACCCAGCCGTGGCGCAGATCGATCGCCTGCCAGGTGTGGGCATGGCTTTCGAGAACGCGCTGCTCAAAACGCGCCAGCGTATCGGCATCCAGCGAGCCTTTTACTGACGGTTTTTCAAGAATTAAATCAACCAGTTGATCAAATGTGACGGCGTCACCGTCATCACTGTTGCTCTGAAGAAGCGTGGCCGGGAAACGGTACTGATGATGCTGGGTGGGAGAGAAATAGCGTACCGGAACCCGAAGCGCCTGGGTTTGGGACAGCGGGATATGAATGTTCGGTAACGCATCCGCAGCGGTAGCGGGGAGATAGCGCCAGTCCTTCGTTTCGCGCAACAGGGCGTTCAAAAAACACTGGGCTGCAACGTCTGTACCGGCAGAGCGGGGCAGAGCACGCATAGATGTACCTCATTCCATGATTGATAATAATTCTCGTTATGATATTCATTCTGTTTACAGTCGCAACCATTTTTGCAATATTTGTTTTCATAAACTTCATGATTTCCACACATTTATTGACACTATGTTCACATTCTCATGCGCACTGACTCAGAAACATTGACCGAAAAGGTCACCTCAAAAGCCAACTGGCCCCTGGCGCTATGTGCGGGTTTATTAGGTATCGGGCAAAACGGCCTGCTGGTGATGCTCCCGCAGCTGGTGACCCTGACCGGGCTGTCGCTCTCGGTCTGGGCCGGGCTGCTGATGTTCGGATCCATGCTCTTTTTACCGGCCTCGCCCTGGTGGGGACGCCAGAGCGAGCGGCGGGGATGTAAGGCCGTGATGGTGGCCTCGCTGAGCGGCTATCTGGCCAGTTTCGCCGTCATGGCGCTGGTGGTCTGGGCGATGGCGGCCGGAAGGCTGGATACCGTCTGGGGACTGGCGGGACTGATTCTTTCACGTCTGCTTTACGGACTGACGGTCTCGGGGCTGGTGCCCGCGGCCCAGACGTGGGCTATTCAGCGTGCGGGGCTGGAGAAGAGAATGGCGGCGCTGGCGACGATAAGCTCCGGCCTCAGCTGCGGACGTTTGCTCGGCCCGCCGCTGGCGGCGCTAATGCTCAGCGTCAGCCCGGTGGCGCCGCTCTGGCTGATGGCGGTCGCGCCGTTAATCGCGCTGCTGCTGGTGCTTCGCGAAGCCGCAGACCCGCCGCTGCCGCCGGTGGCGCACCAGGCGACCCGCCTGCAGGCCTCGATGCTGCCGTTCCTGCTGCTGGCGCTGCTGCTGGCGGCGCTGGTGAGCCTGATGCAGCTTGGCCTGTCACCGCATCTTAGCCCTCTACTGGAGGGCAACGCCCGGGAGATCAGCCATCATGTTGCGCTTCTGCTGAGCCTGGCCGCGCTGGCGACGCTCGCGGCGCAGTTTCTGGTGGTCCGCCCGCAGCATTTCACTCCGGTGACGTTGCTCTGCATCGCGGCGGTGTTAATGGTCGCAGGGCTTGGGCTGATGACCGTCGCCGGTTTAACGCTGTTCTACGTGGGGATTGTTATCACTTCACTCGGGGCGGCGATGGCCACGCCGGGCTACCAGCTGCTGCTGAACGACAAGCTGACCACCGGGAAAGGCGCGGGCGTCATCGCCACCAGCCACACGTTAGGCTACGGCGTCAGCGCGCTGCTGGTGCCTGTAGTAACGCGCTTTTACGGCGAGCAGTCTTTAACGGTGGCCGCATGGGGAATGGCATTGCTGTTTTTAGCGTTGAGCATAGGGATACGCTCAACCGAGCGGACCCCTGCTGAAAAGCCTTAATGGATCTGGCGGGAGGAATGGCCGCCAGACTCCTCATTTTGCCGCAGACGCTGGAGCGGATCCTGCTGATAAAACTGGCAGAAACGCTGCCACAGCGCCGGGAAGCGGGGCGCGAAAAGCTCTGGCGCGCTGAAGAAATACTCCGAGAGCACCGCAAAGCACTCGGCCGGGTCGGTTGCCGCATAGGCGTCAATGCTGGCCGCGCTTTCGCCCACCAGGTCTATTTCATCCTGGATGTTATCCATCGCCGCGTGCAGATCGTGCTCCCAGCCCGCCACCTCGCGAAGCGGGATCAGCGGTACTCCGCTGGCGCGATCGCCGTTGCGGGTATCGAGCTTATGCGCCACTTCATGGATAACCAGATTAAAACCGGACGCATCGAACGAGTCCTGAATGTCGAGCCAGTTGAGGATAATCGGCCCCTGCTGCCAGCTTTGTCCGGACTGCACCACGCGCTGGTTGTGCACCAGCCCGATGTCATCTTCCCACTCGTCATCGACGATAAAGGGGGCCGGATAGATCAGCACTTCGTGGAAACCGTCCAGCCACTCGATACCCAATTCCAGCACCGGCAGACAGAAAAGCAGGGCGATGCGCGCGTTTTTCAGGGGATCGAGTTCGAAACCCTGCAGTGGAACCAGGCGTTTTTGCTGTAAAAAACGATCCGCCAGCTGAACCAGTTTCGCTTGTTCATCCGGCTTAAGATTAGCCAGAACAGGGATCGTCAGCGCGTCATCCCATGGCAGCGCCATATCCCGGCCAGCTTCATTCGTTTTCCAGGGCCACTTTATCATCGCTTTGCTCGCAAACTCGTCACTTGAACAAAAATGGGAAAGTCAGGTTTGGTTAAGATGCCAGAAAATCGCTCACTGCGACAATTCCAGCCTGAATAAACTATCATTCGTACGTAGCGGTGGGTAGCGGTTTACGGGCATCACCTTCATTTTGTGAAGTCTGTCGTAGCCTGCATCCACAGGTTTAGTGAAGAAATCAGTACGGTAACGAAAAGATGAGCGATTTCAAAGGTAACAAGCAGGACCTGCCCAGCCGGGCGTGCGCGCACTGCCAGCGGCCCATGACGTGGCGCAAGAAATGGGCGAAATGCTGGGATGAGGTCAAATACTGTTCCGAGCGCTGTCGAAGGAGCCACCGTTGACCGAACTGCGCCTGATCCTGGGCGATCAGCTTAATCCGCACCACAGCTGGTTCGATGCCTGCAATCCAAATGTCATTTACGTGATGCTGGAGCTGCGGGCCGAAACCGCGTACGTGCTTCACCACGCTCAGAAAGTGATCGCCATTTTTGCGGCCATGCGCGCGTTTGCCTCTGCGTTAAAAGAGAAGGGGCATCGGGTGAGGTATGTCCGGCTCTCTGACGACTCAAACCGCGGCGCGCTGGAAGACAATCTCAACGCGCTTGTCGCGCATTACGGCGCCGACAGGGTGATATGGCAGGAGCCCGACGAATGGCGCCTGGACACGCAGCTGCAGGCGTGGGCGAAAGCGGCGTCCGTCGAAACGGCCTGCGTCAGCAGCGAGCATTTCTTCACCACCCGTGAACAGGTGAGCGCGTTCTTTGCGACGCGCAAAAGCTGGCGAATGGAGTACTTTTACCGGGAAATGCGTCGTCAGAACGGCATACTGTTAACCTCAGAAGGCGAGCCGGAAGGGGGAAAATGGAATTATGATGCTGAAAATCGCAAACGCTGGTCCGGCGAGCCGCCCGCGCCGGAGGATTCGCGTCCGCGCCACGATTATTCAGCCTTATGGGCGGAGATCCAGCGCTGCGGCGTAAACACCTTCGGCGAACCGCAGGCCGGGAATTTTCGCTGGCCGCTCAACCGTTCGGAAGCTAAAGCCAGGCTGGATGAATTTATCGCTCACGTGCTCCCGCAGTTCGGCGCCTGGCAGGACGCGATGCACGCTGAGGAGCCTTTTCTGTTCCACTCGTTAATTTCATTCGCGCTGAACACCAAAATGCTTAATCCGCGGGAAGTGGTGGCTGCCGCCCAGCAGGCATGGCGTTCGGGCCATGCGCCGCTGCCTGCCGTCGAAGGGTTTATCCGACAAATTCTCGGCTGGCGGGAGTACGTGCGTGGGATCTACTGGTCGCAGATGCCGGGCTATCGGGAGCTGAATGCCTTAGACCAGCACGCCCCGCTGCCGGACTGGTTCTGGACCGGCAGGACGCAGATGCGCTGCCTGGCGCATGCGATTGGGCAGTCGCTCACCGAGGCTTACGCCCACCATATCCAGCGCCTGATGGTCATCGGGAACTTTAGCCTGCTCAGCGGCCTGTCGCCGCAGGCGGTTCATGAATGGTATCTGGGGGTCTATATTGATGCCTTTGAATGGGTGGAGCTGCCCAATACCCTCGGGATGAGCCAGTTTGGCGATGGCGGGTTGCTGGCCAGTAAACCCTACGTCTCGAGCGCGTCGTATATTCATAAGATGAGTAATTACTGTCAGGGGTGCCGGTATCAACACAGCCAGCGTACCGGAGAGCTGGCGTGCCCCTTCAATGCCCTTTACTGGGATTTCTTTGCGCGCAACCAGGCGCGTCTGGGTAACAATCCCCGCCTGGGCATTGTCTTTAAACAGCTTGCGGACATGAAGAAAGAGGAGCGGCAGGCCATTGCCGATCGCGCCGGGTATATTCGCCTGCATCTCAACGAGCTCTGACGTATTTCACCACCGCGCCGGTTGCGGCGGGTCAATAAGACGCTATTATTTTTGACTTTGTTGCGTATTCCCTGACAGGACATCCAGACGCTATGCCCGTGAATTTTGACCTTAACGATCTTTATGCTTTCAGAGCGTTAGTGGAATACGGTAACTTCCGTGTCGCTGCTGAATCTATCTGCTTATCCCAGTCGGCGCTGAGCCGCAGGATTGAAAAGCTGGAAGCCGCACTGGGAAATCGGCTGTTTGACCGTACCACCCGCCGCGTGGCCTTAACGTTATACGGGCAAAACTTTGCTGAACGCTCCGCGCAGCTGCTCGACAACGTTGAGTCAATGCTGGCGGATGTCGATAAGGTCAGCGAAGAGCGGACGGGGCTGATCACGGTTGCCACGGTCCCTTCCGCGGCCTGTTACTTTATGCCCGATGTGATTCGTCGTTTTCAGTCTCGCTATCCGCGCGTTCGCATTAAGCTCATCGACAGCAGCGCGGGGAATGTGATTGACGCCGTGGCCCGAAGCCAGGCGGATTTTGGTATCAGCTTCGCAGGAAACCTGCCGTCTGACATCGAATTTTTCCCGCTTGTGGAGGATGTCTATGTTGCGGCGTGCCGGAAGGATCACCCCCTGGCGCAGAAGAGTCACCTGACGTGGCAGGCCTTTTACCAGCAGGATTATATCTCCCTCGATAAAACGTCAGGTAACCGTAACCTGCTCGATAGGATGCTGGGGGATATCGTTCCTGAACGCCCCAGCGTCTGCGAAACGCGCCACGTTACCACGATGCTCGGTATGGTAGAGGCGGGGATCGGCATTGCTGCCGTTCCCGCCATGTCGATGCCGACGTCAGAGCACACGCTGCTGACGCATCTGCCGCTGGTGGCGCCGGAAGTGAAACGCACCGTGGGGCTTATCCGGCGCCGGGGGCGCATCCAGTCCTACATTGCGGCTGAACTGGAAAAGCAGATCACCGAGCAGTATCGCCGGACGTAACGGGGATCATCCCCGTCTTCTGGATGACGGCCCTGGAGGGCGGTGAGGCGAGATAGGTCAGCAGCGCTTTCCCCTCCGCGGGATGTTCTGCGTGACGGGTGACCGCACCCGCGAAGCGCGTGATGTACTGCAGATTATCCGGGATTTTCCCGATAAAGGTGACGCCCTGAACCGGCAGCAGCTCGCTGACCTGCTGGAAACCGACGGCGTATTTTCCTTTCGCCACTTCTGAGGCGACCGGGATACGCTCGACCATTGTCGCTTTACCCGCCACTTCTTTTTCGATCCCCATTTTTTTGAACAACGTCTGGCTGACGTACCTGCCGCTGGCGCTGTCAGAGTAGGCGATGGAGCTGGCCTGCAGCAGCGTTTTGCGCAGAGCCGCCTCGCTGCTGATATCAGGGACATCCGCCCCTTTTTTTACCACCATGCCAACGGGGGAGTCCGCAAGTTCGGTTCGCGAACCCGGCTGGGTCTGGCCGGCTTTTTCGAGCTTCTCCAGCGCATCGCCCACCATAATCACCACGTCGGCTTTCTCGCCGCGCGCCAGTCGGTTTGGGATCGCCTGCGGCGTAGCGCCCATTGAGGGGCCGGGGATGATTACAATTTTATCCCCGGTCCGGCGTTCATAGTCCGGGGCCAGCTTTTCCAGGGCAGCCTTGAAGCCGCCTGAAATCATGACCTTTACGTCCTGGGCACAGGCATTAACGCTCAGGAGCGTCAGCACCAGCGCGCTGGCGGTAAAGCGATAGGTGCGTTTCATACTGCCCCCTGTGACTTGACGGTGTTTTGCAGCGATACCGCGCGGCGGCGGTAGAGGTAGAGCGTGGCCAGCAGGGCGCACACGGCAGCGAAACTCATCCAGTAGCCAGGCGAGGCTTTGTCACCGGTGTATTCAATCAGCGCGGTGGACATGACCGGGGTAAAGCCGCCAAAGACCGCTGTTGCCAGGCTGTAAGCCAGAGAGAACCCCGCCACGCGCACTTCAGCAGGCATAATCTCCGTCAGGGCCGGGATCATCGCGCCGTTGTACAGGCCGTAAAGGAAGGAGAGCCACAGCAGCACGCTCAGCATCATGGAGAAGCTGGGCGCGCTCGCCAGCAGCGTCAGGGCAGGGTAGCTGGTCGCCAGCGCCAGCAGGGCCATGGCAATCAGCACCGGCTTGCGCCCGAAGCGATCCGACAGCGCGCCGCCCACCGGCAGCCAGATGAAGTTAGAAATCGCCACCAGCAGCGTGACCAGCAGGCTGTCCGAGGCGCTGAGCATCAGCACCTTTTTGCCAAAGGTGGGGGCGTAGACGGTGATCAGGTAGAACGCGGTGGTGGTCATCGCCACCATCAGCATGCCTGCGACCACCACCTGCCAGTTGCCAAGGAGCGTTTTAAAGACCTGACGCATCTCCAGATGCTGGCGGCGCGCGCTGAACTCTTCCGTCTCCTCCAGCTTGCGGCGCAGGAAAAAGATAAACGGCACGATTAAGCAGCCGAACAGGAACGGGATGCGCCAGCCCCATTCGCGAATGGCGCTCTCCTCCATCAGGGCATTCAGGGCAAAGCCCATCGCCGCGGCGACCATAATGGCGACCTGCTGGCTGCCGGACTGCCAGCTGGTGTAAAACCCTTTGCGGCCCGGCGTGGCGATTTCAGCCAGATAAACCGAGACGCCTCCAAGCTCCGCACCGGCGGAGAAGCCCTGCAGCAGACGGCCCGTCAGCACCAGCAGCGGCGCCCACAGACCGATGCTTTGATAAGAGGGGATAAGCACAATCAGGAACGTCCCCGCCGCCATGATGGAAAGCGTGACGATTAGCCCCTTTCTGCGACCTACCTTGTCGATATACGCGCCAAGCACAATGGCACCGATGGGGCGCATCAAAAAGCCCGCGCCGAAGACGGCGAAGGTCATCATCAGCGACGCAAATTCACTGCTCGCCGGGAAGAACGTGTGGGCGATGTAGGTGGCATAGAAGCCGAACAGAAAGAAATCGAACTGCTCAAGAAAATTGCCGGACGTCACGCGGAGTATGGCGCCCGCTTTCGAGCGTACGGTTGCAGGTGAGGTTGAGGAAAACATGGTTATCTCCAGTTTATTGTTGACGTTTTACGCGTCTGTTTTTGAAAACTGGATCAGGATGAGGAAATAGATAAGCGCAAATGCCGCATCGGCTGATGCACGTTTTGCATGAATAGCCTTCGCGGGATCAATACAATTAATGACAACAATAACTTAACAATTGATTGATTTTTTATTCACCACTTTTTGCTAAGTGGCTGATATCACGGTTTTGTGACATGACGCAGGCGCATGTCTGTCTGCGACTGCCGGGCAGCGTTGCGCCACCCGGCCTGTCTCAACCTAGCGCTGTGAACAGCCCGCGCACTGTTTGTTCTGGATCTGCTGGAAGAAATCGTTGCCTTTGTCATCCACCAGGATAAACGCCGGGAAGTTCTCGACTTCAATTTTCCAGATGGCTTCCATTCCCAGTTCCGGATACGCGACGCATTCCAGGCTCTTAATGCTGTTTTGCGCCAGCACCGCCGCCGGGCCGCCAATGCTGCCCAGGTAGAAGCCGCCGTGCTTATGGCAGGCGTCGGTTACCTGCTGGCTGCGGTTGCCTTTCGCCAGCATGATCATGCTCGCGCCGTGGGATTGCAGTAAGTCCACATACGAGTCCATACGGCCAGCCGTGGTCGGGCCGAGTGAGCCAGAGGCGTAGCCTTCCGGCGTTTTGGCCGGGCCTGCGTAGTAGATCGGATGGTCTTTAACGTACTGCGGCAGTTCTTCACCGTTGTCGAGCAGCTCTTTCAGCTTCGCGTGGGCAATATCGCGCGCCACGATGATGGTCCCGTTCAGCGACAGACGGGTAGAGACCGGGTGCGCGGAAAGCTGCGCCAGGATCTCCTTCATCGGCTTGTCCAGATTGATGCTCACCACGTCGCCTTCGCCCTGCTGGCGCAGTGATTCAGGAATATACTGGCCCGGGTTGTGTTCCAGCTTCTCAATCCAGATCCCGTCGCGGTTGATCTTCGCTTTAATGTTGCGGTCTGCGGAGCAGGAGACGCCCATGCCGATTGGGCAGGAGGCGCCGTGGCGCGGCAGGCGGATCACGCGGATATCGTGGGCGAAGTATTTACCGCCGAACTGCGCGCCGAGGCCGAGGTTCTGCGCTTCCTGGAGCAGTTCCTGTTCGAGCTGAACGTCGCGGAACGCCTGGCCGTGTTCGTTACCTTCGGTTGGCAGCGCGTCGTAGTAGCGCGTGGAAGCGAGCTTCACGGTTTTCAGCGTGGCTTCCGCTGACGTTCCGCCAATCACAAACGCGATATGGTAAGGCGGGCAGGCCGCAGTGCCCAGGGTGCGCATCTTCTCAACCAGGTAGTTTTTCAGCTTCGCCGGGGTGATCAGCGCTTTGGTTTCCTGATAGAGGTAGGTTTTGTTGGCAGAACCGCCGCCTTTTGCCATGTACAGGAATTTGTATTCGTCCCCGTCCACGCTGTAGAGATCGATCTGCGCGGGCAGGTTGGTGCCGGTATTCACCTCTTTATACATGTCCAGCGCCGCATTCTGCGAGTAGCGCAGGTTATCTTCAATGTAGGTGTTATACACGCCCTGGCTCAGCGCCGCTTCGTCACCGCCGCCGGTCCAGACGCGCTGGCCTTTTTTACCCATGATGATCGCGGTGCCGGTATCCTGGCAGGTTGGCAGCACGCCTTTTGCGGCAATTTCAGAGTTACGCAGGAACTGCATGGCAACGTATTTGTCGTTCTGGCTGGCTTCCGGGTCGTTGAGAATGGCGGCAACCTGCTTCTGGTGAGAAGGACGCAGCATAAACGCGGCATCGTGGAAGGCCTGCTGCGCCAGCAGGGTCAGGGCTTCCGGCTCCACTTTCAGCACTTCCTGACCGTCGAATTCGGCAACGGAGACGTGCTCTTTGGTCAGCAGGTAGTATTCGGTGTCGTCATGGGAAAGAGGGAAGGGGTTCTGGTAGAAAAACGGTTTATTTGACATAGCGTATTGCTCCACAAAAATAAAACCGCCGGAGGAGAAGTCCGGCGGTCAGGAATCAGAACATCATGGACATCCACGGATAACCAATCAGCAGCAGGGCCGCCAGGAAGATGGCACCGAAGATGGTGCCGAGGCGCCAGTAGTCTTTGGTTGGCAGGTAGCCGCTACCGTAGTAAATCGGGCTTGGGCCAGTACCGTACGGGGTGATGATCCCCATGACGCCCAGCGAAGTTACCATCAGCAGAACGAACACTTCCATATTCATGCCCGGGATGGTGGAGGCGATGGTCAGCATCGCTGGCAGCAGCGCTGTGGTGTGCGCGGTGGTGCTGGCAAACAGGTAGTGCAGCAGGTAGAACGCCAGCAGCAGGACGACGGTCGCCACGCCCGGAGAGATACCGCTCATCAACAGACCGCCTTCTTTACCTAACCAGCTGATAAAGCCGGTAGAGGAGAGGCCATCCGCCAGTGCCACCAGGGTGGCGAACCAGACGAAGGTGTTCCATGCGGCCTTGTTACCGGTGATATCGTTCCATTCCAGCACGCCGGTCCACAGCATCAGACCGACGATGAGCAGGGCTGCCATGGCAGGCTCAATCCACGCGGCGGCGAAGATCCACATCAGCAGCGCACAGCACACGAACACCAGCAGCAGAATTTCATTGCGGGACAGTTTGCCGAGTTTTTCCAGCTCGCGGGTCGCCCACAGCGGCACTTCGTTATTCACTTTGACTTCAGGTGGGTAGAACCAGTAGGCCAGCAGCGGCATGGTCAGAATCAGCAGGATACCCAGCGGCAGGAAGGCGAGGAACCAGGTGCCCCAGGAGATATCAATCCCAACCGTACTTTTCACCAGCGCCAGGGCCAGCAGGTTTGGCGCGAGGGCGGAGAGGAACATTGAGCTGGTGATACAGGCTGCGGTGATCGCCACCCACATCAGGTATGAACCAATCTTACGCGCGCTTGGGTCGTTAGGTTTTGAACCGTACAGCGGCGGCAGGTTAGCGATAATCGGGTAGATGGTCCCGCCGCTGCGCGCGGTGTTGGACGGGGTGAACGGTGCCAGCAGCAGGTCAGCAAACGTGATGGCGTAACCGAGCGTCAGGCTGCGACGGCCGAGGTACTTCACCAGAATCAGCGCCAGACGGCGGCCGAAGCGGGTTTTGTCATAGCCAGCGGCGAACATAAAGGCACCGAAAATCAGCCAGACGGTAGAGTTACCAAACCCGCTCACCGCCCACTTAAAGGAGGCGCCCGCCAGCTTGAATTTCGGGTCAGCCAGCTGATCGGGGCTGAACAGCACCCACTGGCTGCACAGGGCGATGGCAACCACGCCGGTCAGGCCGATCACCGCACCCGGCAGCGGTTCGAAGATCAGACCGACGATCACGCCGACAAAGATGGCGAAGTAGTGCCATGCGTAAGGCGGCAAGCCTTCAGGAACGGGAACAAACAGCAGCAGTACGGCGACGATGACGGGTAGCGCCATCATCAGCAATCGTTTTGCGTTTCCATTTGATGCCTGGTTCGCCACAGGGGGCGTTACAGCAGTTTTCGTATTCATAGTTTCACGTCTTAAGTTGTCAAAAATTCGGTCGCACTGAAAAAGCACTTTCTTAAGTTTCTTTGCTTTTTTTAGTTATTAAAGGTGCTTTCCTGTATTTTCAGTAATAGCGATTTAACGCGTTTTTGTGTGCGTTAAATTAAAAAATGATGATGTTTTTATATTGCGCCTTTGAATGCCATAACTATTGATCGCGATCAAAAAAATAGAATTGCAGCGTTATTTTTATGCTTTTATTAATAACCACTCTGGCGTATGTGGTTATTGCCTGTTTTTTGCGTGTTTTTTATCATTTCTTTAACAAGATAGATTTTGGTGTGATTGCAAAGTTTTGTTTTTATTGGTTTTATGTGTGTTAAGGTGAATTGGTTTTACCATTCATATTTTAACGGTTTTTAAATTATTGTGAATGACTGAATTACAATCGCTAACACCAATGTGTTATTTGTGTTATCGCAGGGATTAAATAGTTTTTTAACTAACGTAATAACTTTAGAAACTAAAAAAATCATTATATTAATATCATGACATCGGCAAATAACGACGAAATAAAAAATCAATCCGATAACGAATTCTTAATTTTTAAAAGTTTGGAGTTTCTATTATGAGCACTAACGAACGCATTCTTAGCCCCTTCACATTACCGAATGGCACTGAACTGAAAAACCGTTTGTTAATGGCCCCTATGACAACCTGTACCGGCTATTTTGACGGCACCGTCACCAGCGAGCTGGTGGAGTACTATCGGGCCCGTTCCGGCAGCATTGGCACCATCATTGTGGAATGCTGCTTCGTCGACGATCTCGGTCTCGCCTTCCCGGGCGCCATCGGTATTGATAATGATGAGAAAATTGCCGGGCTGGCGAAAATCGCAGAGGCCATTAAATCCAAAGGATCTAAGGCGCTGCTGCAAATCTACCACGGCGGCCGCATGGTCGATCCAAAACTGATTGGTGGCCGTACCCCGGTTGGCCCGAGCGCCGTAGCCGCGCCGCGTGAAGGTGCCGCAACGCCTGTCGCCCTGACCGCAGAAGAAGTGGAAGGCATGATCGGCAAGTTTGGTGAGGCGGTGCGTCGCGCCATCCAGGCCGGTTTCGACGGCGTGGAAATCCACGGGGCGAATACCTATCTGATTCAGCAGTTCTACTCCCCGAATTCAAACCAGCGCGACGACGAGTGGGGCGGCAGCCGCGATAACCGCGCGAAGTTCCCGCTGGCGGTGCTGGACATTACCCACAAAATGGTGCGCCAGTACGCGGACGACGCGTTTATTATTGGCTACCGCTTCTCCCCTGAAGAGATGGAAGTCCCGGGCATCCGCTTTGACGACACCATGTATCTGCTGGAAAAACTGGCGGCGCGCGGCGTGGACTATCTGCACTTCTCCGTCGGCGCTACCCTGCGTCCTTCCATCGTCGACACCCAGGATCCCACCCCGCTTATCGAAAAATACTGCGCGATGCGTTCTGAAACGCTGGCGCAGGTTCCGGTCATGGGCGTGGGCGGCGTGGTGAATGCTTCTGATGTGAATGAAGCGCTGGACCACGGTTACGACCTGATTGCCGTTGGCCGCGCCACCATCGCTTATCCGGACTGGACAGACCGCATTGCGGCCGGGGAAAGCCTGGAGCTGTTTATGGACAGCACCCAGCGCGAGGCGCTGAGCATTCCTGAACCGCTGTGGCGCTTCTCGCTGGTAGAAGCGATGATCCGCGACATGAGCTTGGGTGAATCCAAATTCAAACCGGGTACCTTTGCTGAGAAAGTGCAGGATGACGCTAACGAGCTGGTGATTAACGTCAGTCTGGAAACTGACCGCATTGCGGACATCGAGCTGGCCTCCGGCCCGAGCGAAGACGTTGAGTTTGTAACCAGCTTTGAAGAGATCCGTACCCGCATTCTGGACGCCAATACCCCGCACGTGGATGCCATCACCGGCGCAACCAGCCAGAGTGAAGCGGTGAAGAAAGCGGTCTCTAAAGCGATGCTGAAATCCAGCAAAGCGCTGGCCGCGGAAGAGGGCGTTGACCCGAACGAAACCCGCAGCGTGGACGTGGTCGTTGTCGGCAGCGGCGGCGCCGGTCTGGCGGCGGCGATTCAGGCTCACGACGAAGGCGCGAGCGTGCTGATTGTCGAGAAAATGCCGACCATCGGCGGGAACACCATTAAAGCTTCAGCCGGTATGAATGCCGCCGAAACCCGCTTCCAGCGCGTGAAGGGCATTCAGGACAGCAAAGAGCTGTTCTATCAGGAAAGCCTGAAAGGCGGCGGCAACAAGAACAACCCGGAACTGCTGCGTCGTTTCGTCGAAAACGCGCCGCAGGCAATTGAGTGGCTGGCAACGCGCGGCATCATGCTGAACGACATCACCACCACCGGAGGGATGAGCATCGACCGTACTCACCGTCCAAAAGACGGTTCAGCGGTAGGCGGCTACCTGATCAGCGGCCTGGTGCGTAACGTCAACAAACGCAACATCGAGGTGATGCTGGATACCTCCGTCAGCGACATCATCTTCGAGAACGGCGAAGTGACCGGCGTACGTCTGACCACCGAAGAGAACGAAACCGTCACCGTGGCAACCAAAAGCGTGATTGTCGCCACCGGCGGCTTCAGCGCTAACAGCCAGATGGTGGTGAAATACCGTCCTGATCTGGAAGGGTTCGTTACCACCAACCACAAAGGGGCAACCGGCGGCGGCATCGCGCTGCTGGAGCGCATCGGGGCGGGTACCGTGGATATGGGCGAAATTCAGATTCACCCAACCGTAGAGCAGAAAACCTCGTACCTGATTTCCGAATCCATTCGCGGCGGCGGGGCGATTCTGGTCAATCAGAAAGGGGAGCGCTTCTACAACGAAATGTCGACCCGCGATAAAGTCTCGGCGTCAATCATCGCGCTGCCGGAGAAATACGCATACATCGTCTTTGACGAGCACGTACGTGCCAAAAACAAAGCCGCGGATGAGTACATCGCGAAAGGTTTCGTGACCAGCGCCAGCTCGCCAAAAGCCCTGGCTGAGGCGCTGGGTATGGATCACCACGCTTTTCTCGCGACGCTGGAACGTTACAACGGCTTCGTTGAAAAACAGCACGATGATGATTTTGGCCGTACCACCGCGCTGCGCGCGCCTATCAACGAAGGGCCGTTCTACGCCATTCAGATTGCACCGGGCGTGCACCACACCATGGGCGGCGTGACCATCAACACCGAAACCTGCGTGCTGGACAGCAACCACAACGTGCTGCCAGGCGCGTTTGCGGCCGGTGAAGTGGTCGGCGGGATCCACGGCGGTAACCGTATCGGCGGTAACGCAGTGGCAGATATCATTATTTTTGGTACGCTTGCAGGACATCAGGCGGCTATGCGTTCGAAAAAGCAGTAAGACCCCTGTGTTGTAGGCCGGATACGCCCAGCGCTATCCGGCATTTTCCCCGGCGGCGCGGTGCCTGCCGGGGCTACATCTGAGGAATCCAGCCATGCCTGATAGCCATCGCGTTTACAGCTACTCCGCCGTCCTGATGGGCTCACCCATTCTCCTGAAACTCTTCTCCCACGACGAAGCGCTCGCGTCCCGCGTGTTTCGCCTGATCAAACAGTACGAAGATCTGCTTACCGTCAACCGCGCGCACTCGCAGGTGATGGACATTAACCATGCGGCTGGCCAGCATCCGGTTACCGTCAGCCGGCCGGTGTTTGAGCTGATCCGCTGTGCCAAAGCGGCAAGCCTGTTCAGGGACAGCGCCTTTAACCTGGCGATAGGTCCGCTGGTGAAGCGCTGGAAAATTGGCTTTCAGGGGGACAGCGTTCCGCCTGCCGATGAAATCGCGTCGCTGCTGGCGATAACCCGTCCTGAAGATGTCATTCTTGATGAGGCCAGCAGCAGCGTGTTTCTGACCAGAGCGGGGATGGAGATCGATCTGGGGGCCATTGCCAAAGGCTATATCGCCGACAGGGTGCGTGATTACCTGCATAAAGAGGGCGCTGAGCTGGGGCTGATCAACCTCGGCGGAAACATTCAGACGTTAGGCTCGCCGGAAGGGGGCTGGAGCGTGGGGCTGAAAAAACCGTTCGCCGGTGATGCGCTGATCGGCACGATGACCGTAGAGAACCTGTCCGTCGTGACGTCGGGAACCTACGAGCGCTACTTTGAGCAAAACGGCAAGCGCTATCACCATATTCTCGATCCGCGCACCGGGTATTCGCTGGACAACGAGCTGGACAGCGTAACGATTGTTTCGAAGGACTCCATCGACGGCGATATCTGGACCACGCTGATGTACGGCATGGGCGTAGAGAAGGGCTGTGCCGCCCTGCGCGCGCGCCCCGATATTGAAGCTATCTTTGTGACCAAAACAAAAGAAGTGGTGTTCTCTTCAGCACACCACTTCCGCTTTACCCTGCTGGATAACGACTACCGCGTTACTGACAGTATTGCTTGAGCAGGCCGGTCTGCTCCGGCTGGAGACGGTAGCGATACACCGGACGGCCGGTGGCGCCGTAGTGAATGCTGGTGAACAGAATGTTGATTTGCGCGAGCCAAATCAGGTACTTGCGGCAGGACACGCGGGAGATATTGACCGCGCTTGCCAGGTCATCGGTAGAAAATTCCGTCTCCGGGTGAGCGTCAATCCACTGGCAAATCGTGCGCAACGTTTGCGGCGTTAACCCCTTCGGCAGCTTTTTACTGTCCGCCAGTTCCGGCGCCCCGCCGTGGATCAGCCGGTCGACGTCGGCCTGCTCATAATACTGGTGCGAACCCATCAGGCTATGCTTTGCCTTCCAGCCGTTCAGCGCCTCTTCAAAGCGTGGGAACTGGAACGGCTTGATCAGATAATCCACCACGCCGTAGTGGATGGAGGTCTGGATCGTGGCGGCGTCGGCAGCCGACGAGATCATAATCACATCGATTGGGCGACCGGATGCGCGAATAACGGGCAGCAGATCCAGCCCGTTATCCTGCTGCATATAGACATCCAGCAGCACCAGATCGACAGGCTGCCCGGGGTTATTAATGATGGCCTCGGCCTGGTTTAGCGTGGAGGCGACGCCGCAGCAGCTAAAACCATCAACACGGTTGACATACAGACGGTTGAGGTCGGCTACCATGGCGTCATCATCGACAATTAATACATTTATCACGCGATATTCCTCTCGCTATCCCAGGGGATGTGAACAAAAAATTGGGTAAATACGCCTGGCTCAGACTCGACGGTGATATCGCCGCCGAGGTTCTGGATTTGCTGGCGAGCAAGGAACAGCCCAACGCCGCGGTTTTCACCTTTTGTTGAGAAGCCCTTTGTAAAAATAGCCTCCAGCTGAGTGGGTTCAATGCCGGGGCCATCGTCGCTGACTTCGCAGCTGAGCCAGCCGTTCTGATAATGCAGCAGCAGGCCGATCTCACCTTCCTGCTGTCCTTCCATCGCGTCGAGCGCGTTTTCAATGAGGTTACCCAGCACGGTGATCAGCACCGCGACCTGCTCTTCGCTCGCGGTATCCGGTATCTGGCATTCATCCGCCAGCGTCAGGGTGACGCCCGCTTCTTTCGCCCGATTGATTTTACCCAGCAGGAACCCGGCAATAACCGGGGATTTTACCTTGCTCTGTATCGTACCGATATCCGTCTGGTAATTATGTGCCGTCTGGATGATGTACTCTTCCAGCTTGTCGTAGCGCTTCATGTGCAGCAGGCCCAGAATCACATGCAGTTTATTCATAAACTCGTGCGTATGGCTGCGCAGGGCATCGACGTAGTTAACCATGCCATCAATACGCTGCATCAGCTGGCTGATTTCCGTTTTATCACGGAAGGTGGTGATGGCGCCGATCACCCGATCCTGGCTTTGAACGGGCACCATGTTGCACAGCAATAGACGCCCGTTACAGCTGATCTCCTGATCCTGGCGCGCGACGCCCGTCTTTGAGACTTCGCGCAGGCTGGCCAGCAGGGGGGCGCTGGCGTTTTCGGTCTGCTTGCCGGAAGGGAGAAGCAATATTTCTCTGGCGGTCTGGTTGATCATCGTCACGCGCCCGTGAATATCGACGGCCAGCACCCCCTCGCGAAGCGACTGCAGCATCGCCTGACGCTGTTCGAACAAGGCGGAAATTTCGTAAGGTTCGAGGCCGAACAGGATGCGTTTCAGGACCCGCACCAGACCCCAAATCGCCATGGAGCTCATAAAAATACTGAATAAAATGGTCCAGACGGCGTTGAGCCGCCCGCGAGCGATCTGCTCTTCAACCTTTTTCAGGGAGATACCTACCGCCACCACGCCGATCTGCTCGTGCTGGCCGTCGTAGACTGGGGTGAAGACGCGAAGCGCTTCGGCGAGCGCACCCCGGTTTACCGATACGTTCTCTTTGCCTTCAAGCGCGGGAGTTAAATCGTCACCGATAAAATGCAGCCCCAGCAGCGCCTCGTTCGGGTGAGAGTAGCGGATCCCGCGCATATCGGTGACCACGGTGAACAGCAGATCGTTTCGTTTCGTCACCGCCTGGGCGATGGGCTGAATAATATTCTCCTGCGGTGCCTGCATCAGGCCGCGCTGGATCTCCGGGCTGTTGGCCAGCGTTCTGGCAATACCCAGAGCCGTATCTTTTACATCATCGCGGGTCGCCCGGGTGATTTGCACGGAGTAGAGCGCAAAGACCACCAGCAGCACAGAGGCAATAATCGCGCACACCATCAGCGTGACCAGGGTGTTCAGCTTCATGGGGCGCTTGCGCGTCGGAAGGAAAGGCTGCAAATCGCTCATCAACACTCCGCGATGATTAAGAAAGGGGTAATTATCGCCGATGACGCGCTTTTCTTAAAGCCATGTAAAGGCGTGGATTTGGTCCTCTTTTCGTGACCCTCCTCGCAGGTCATCTATATAAAACACTTTATAGTGTGTGGGTACTCATAATAAGGAGGCTGTTTATGAGCGTTATGCTTACCGGTTCGGTCAAGGAAAGACGGCACGCCAGCACGATGAATATTGATAGATTGTCCACGCTGGACATGCTGAAAGTCATTCACCAGGATGATGCACTCATTTCTGCTGCGATTACCCCCTGTTTAAATATTATTGCCCGCGTGGTGGACAACGCCGCCGCGACGCTCAGCCACGGCGGTCGCCTGATCGTCGTTGGCGCGGGGCCGTCAGGGCGCGTAGCGCAACAGATTGCCGATGAATATGCGCCGGGCAAAACCCCTGTAATGGCCGTTACGGCACAAGAAGGGGAAGGGAGCTACGAGCGCGGCGTTGCCGATCTGCAGGCCATCAAGTTTGGTGAACACGATATGATGCTGGCCGTGACCGTCAGCGGAAAAACGCCGTGGGTCTGGGGGGCAATGCGCCATGCGTGGTCGCTGGGTTCACCGGTCGCTATTGTTACCGGTGATGCGCAAAGCGAAGCCGCGCAGCTGGCGAGCATGGTTATCGCTCCGGAGCTGGGGGCCGACGTCGTCGCAGGCTATATCAACACCAAAGCGGGGATCGCGCAAAAAATGATCCTCTCGATGATTGCCACCGGGCTGGCCGTCCGAACCGGACGGGTTTACAGCAACCTGCGCGTGGATCTTGAGGCAAGCACGACCAAATGGGCTGAACGGCAAATCGCCATTGTGATGGAAGCGGGGGGATGCACACGGGCCGAGGCAAAAGCCGCGCTTGAGAGCTGTAACCATAACTGTAAAACGGCGGTGTTGATGGTGCTGACAGGGTTGGATGCGTGGAAAGCCCATGAACTGCTGGCGCAAAATAACGGGTTTATTCGCGTGGCGCTGCAGGAAGCGCCGTAAGATCTTCAGATAGTAAAAAGGCCGCAATTGCGGCCTTTGGTATTTTGGGGAATTAGAACTGGTAGGTCATGCCTACGCCAACGATGTCATCAGTTGAGATGCCATTGGCTTCGTAGAAGCTTTCATCGTTGTCCAGCAGGTTGATTTTATAATCAACGTAAGTCGAGAAGTTTTTGTTGAAGCTGTAGGTCATACCGAGATCGATATAGTTCACCAGATCCTGATCAACATAGTCGTAATTATTACCTGGGTTGTAATCATTGCCGCCAATGTCTTTACCTTTGGAATAAACCCATGCCAGAGACGGACGCAGGCCGAAGTCGAACTGGTACTGCGCTACGGCTTCAAAGTTCTGGGTCTGGTTGGCGATACCAACATTACCATATGGCGTCATGTTGCGGGTTTCCGCATACATCATGGCCAGGTAAACACCCTGCGCATCATATTTTGCCCCAATGGTCCAGGCTTCAGCGCGTTCGCCACCTGCATATGGGCTGTAGCGGTTGTAGTTACCTGCACCGTATGCAACCTGTTTGTTCGTGCGGTCGGAAGATGAATATGCCGCACCCAGGCTCAGACCGAAGTCAAAATCATAGGTGGTAGACATACCAAAGCCGTCGCCGTTCTGGAAACGAACATTGTCATGGCCATTTTTCGTGCCTTCCTGACCTTCTGTTGCATCCTGACCTTCATTCGCACCCTGATACTGCAGCGCGAAATTCAGACCCTCAGCCAGACCGAAGAAATCCTGGTTACGATAGGTTACCAGACCGTTAGCACGACCGTTCATAAAGTTATCGGTCCAGGTGTAAGAGTCACCGCCAAATACAGGCAGCATATCGGTCCAGGCTTCAACGTCGTACACGACGCCGTAATTACGGCCATAATCAAATGAACCGTATTCACCATATTTCAGGCCAGCATACGCCAGGCGGTTAAACGATTTGTCACCCGCGCCCTCGGTATTATTAGCGAAGGTTTTATATTCCCACTGGCCGTAACCGATCAGATCGTTAGCGATCTGGGTTTCGCCTTTGAAACCAATCTGCACATAGGTTTCGTCGCCGTCGTCGCCAGGGTTGTCAGAGAAGGTATGACGCGCGTCGACTTTGCCGTACAGGTCAACTTTGTTGCCGTTTTTGTTGTACATTTCAGCCGCATTGGCTGCGCCTGCCATTAATAACGCGGGTACCACAATTGCCAGAACTTTTCTTTTCATTATATATTCCCTTCAAACATAATTTATATGAATATATGTAATCACCCTCCGCAATTACAGGCTTGATACTATTCCAAGAAGTGTTATTTAGTTTCAAAAATAAATGTAATTAAATCCTATGAAATATTGCCAAACATTTCTATTAATCTCTTTATTTTTCTGCTGAATTAATTCATTGAATTTATACGGTGTAATTATTATTAAGTATTTCGTGGCTCTATTTTTAAATTGATTTAATTCGGCTATGTTATAATTGATTCTCTTTTAAACAACAGGATATGACGATGGAACTTGCCCGGTGGCAGCAGCGATTTGAGCGCTGGCTTGAGGAAAACCACAGCACCGACGATACCGCACATGATATTTCGCATTTTCGTCGGGTCTGGATGACGGCGCAAAAAATAATGGATCACCAGGCGGTGGAACCGCTGGTGATCCTGACCGCATGCTATTTCCACGATATTGTCAGCCTGCCGAAAAACCATCCCGAACGCGGCCGGTCATCCCAGATGGCAGCGCGCAGGACGTGTGACATTCTGCGCCGCGACTTCCCGGACTTTCCGCCAGAGCATACTGCCGCCGTCGCGCACGCGATTGAGGCGCACAGCTTCAGCGCCGGGATTGCGCCGCAGTGCATGGAAGCCAAAATCGTGCAGGACGCAGACCGGCTGGAAGCGTTAGGCGCTATCGGCCTGGCGCGCGTCTTTGCCGTCTCGGGCGCGCTGGGCGTGCCGCTTTTTGATGCAGACGATCCCTTTGCCGATGCGCGTATCCTTGATGACCGTGCGTTTGCCCTCGACCATTTTCAGACCAAGCTGCTGCGATTGCCTGATACAATGCAAACGGAAATGGGCCGCGAGCTGGCACGCCACAATGCCGATTTCCTGATCCAGTTTATGGCGAAACTCAGTGCCGAATTACACGGCGACTGCATCGGGCTGGATAGCCAGGTGTTGAGCCGCTTCCGTCGCAGTTTGCGCAACTGAACTGTGGTAATCTGTTTCCAGTCTTTACTCTCCGGTTAAAAGAATGCAGGAAAATCGATCAGTGACAGAGCCCGCGCCCGAGCAGGCTGAGAAATCAACGGCAACGGTGCAGGCGTTGCTGCGCCAGCTGTTGGATATCTATGATGCTAAAACGCTGGCCAATCTGCTGGTGGCGCACGGCGAGAGCCACTGGAGCCCGGCGATCCTTAAGCGTCTGCTGACCAGCGAACGCGCAGGGCGTCGCCTGAGTGAAGGCGAGTTTCGTTATCTGCAAAACCTGCTTCCGCGTCCTCCTGCCGCGCACCCGAACTATGCCTTCCGCTTTATCGATCTGTTCGCCGGTATCGGCGGCATCCGGTACGGTTTTGAAGCTATCGGCGGACAGTGCGTGTTTACCAGCGAGTGGAACAAACATGCCGTCCGGACCTACAAGGCCAACTGGTACTGCGATCCGCACGAGCACCAGTTCAACGCGGATATCCGCGATGTCACCCTGAGCCATAAAAGCGGCGTGAGCGATGAACAGGCCGCCGAGCACATCCGCCAGACGATCCCGGCGCATGACGTGCTGCTGGCCGGCTTCCCGTGTCAGCCCTTCTCGCTGGCCGGTGTCTCCAAAAAGAATGCCCTTGGACGTGCCCACGGCTTTGCCTGCGATACCCAGGGAACGCTGTTTTTTGATGTGGCGCGCATTATTGACGCCCGTCGCCCGGCCATCTTTGTGCTGGAAAACGTCAAAAATCTAAAGAGCCACGACGGCGGAAAAACCTTCCGCATTATTATGCAGACCCTGGATGAGCTGGGTTATGACGTGGCCGACTCGCAGGACATGGGCGCGGACGATCCCAAAATCATTGATGGGAAACATTTCCTGCCCCAGCATCGCGAACGTATCGTGCTGGTGGGTTTCCGCCGCGACCTCAATCTCAAGGGGGATTTCACCCTTCGTGATATTCCGTCTTTGTATCCCGAGCGTCGTCCTACTGTTGCCGACCTGCTGGAACCTGTCGTTGACGCGAAATTTATTCTTACCCCGGTGCTGTGGAAATACCTCTACCGCTATGCCAAGAAACATCAGGCGAAGGGCAACGGCTTCGGTTTTGGGATGGTCAACCCCAACAATCCGCACAGCGTGACCCGTACGTTGTCCGCTCGCTACTATAAGGATGGGGCAGAGATCCTGATCGACAGAGGCTGGGACAAGGCGCTGGGTGAAAAAGATTTCGACGATCCGCACAACCAGCGCCACCGTCCGCGACGCTTAACGCCGCGGGAATGCGCCCGGTTGATGGGATTTGAGACCCCGCAGGGTTACCGCTTCCGCATTCCTGTTTCGGATACCCAGGCGTACCGCCAGTTTGGTAATTCGGTGGTGGTTCCCGCGTTCGCGGCCGTGGCAAAACTTCTGGCCTCGCGCATCAGACAGGCGGTGGCACTCCGTCAGGGTGAGGCCGTCAATGACGGATGTTCACGATAAGGCCACGCGCAGCAAAAATATGCGTGCCATCGGCACCCGTGACACCGCCATCGAAAAGCGCCTGGCCGGGCTGCTGACGCAGGCGGGGTTTGATTTCCGCGTGCAGGATCCCGCGCTTGCGGGTCGCCCGGATTTCGTCATCGACGCCTGGCAGTGCATCATCTTTACCCACGGCTGTTTCTGGCATCACCACGACTGCTATCTGTTTAAAGTCCCCGCGACGCGCACCGATTTCTGGCTGGATAAAATTGGCAAGAACGTCGAGCGCGACAGACGGGATCTCACCGCGCTGATTGCGCAGGGCTGGCGGGTGCTGATCGTCTGGGAGTGTGCGCTGAGAGGCAGATTAAAACTGAACGATACCGATCTGACCGAGCGGCTGGAGGAGTGGATCTGCGGCGGCGGCCAGACCGCGCAGATCGACACGCAGGGTATTCACCTGCTTACGGTTTCTCCACCTCGCAAGGCGTGACCACCGGTTTTGCGGGCAGTAAATATTTGCCCAGAGTGACCAGCACGACGGCAAAAACAATCACCCCTAATGCCAGCCATTCAACGGAAGAGAGCGTTTCTCCCCCCAATCCCGTCCCGAGCAGCACGGCCACGACCGGGTTGACGTAGGCATAGCTGGTGGCGACTGCCGGCGAGACATTGCGGATCAGGAACATATAGGCGTTAATGGCGATGATGGAACCAAACAGCGCCAGGTAGCCTACCGCCAGAAAGCCCGACAGCGGCGGCAGGGTCGTCAGCTTTTCTCCCGTCAGCGTGGAGGCGAGCAGCAGTACAATCCCGGCGGCGAGCATCTCAATCGCGCCCGCCATCATGCCGGTCGGCAGTTCGATACGCGAACCGTAGACGGAACCAAACGCCCAGCTCATCGAGCCAATCAGAATGATGATTGCGCCCCACGGATTCCCGCTCAGGTTACCGCCGCTGTTCAGCAGAATGATGCCGGCAAGGCCAATACCAATCCCCAGCCATTCCAGCTTGCGGGTGCGGATACCGAAAAGGCGGCTAAAGCAGAGGGTAAACAGCGGTACGGTGGCAACGACCACGGCGGCGATCCCGGACGGTACGTTCTGGTGCTCGGCAATCGTTACAAACCCATTTCCCACCGCCAGCAGCAGCAGGCCGATCAGGGCGGCATTCAGCATCGGGCGCAGCGGGGGAAGCTTATGCCCGCGCAGCAGCAGGAAGGCCAGCAGCAGCACGCCAGCCGAGAGAAAGCGGATGCCCGCCATCATCAGTGGCGGCCAGCTTTCCACGCCGATGCGAATGACAAAGTAGGTTGAGCCCCAGATGATGTACAGCGAAAAGAGTGCCCCAATGAGCGGTAGCAATTGCCGGAAACGCATAATCCCTCACGACGAAATAAAAAGGTCGCTGATAGTAAACGCGAAAACTATCTCGCTGGCGAGCCCTTTAATCGTGTGGCAGATGTGAATTTTTTGTTGACGTGAGGTGGGTGTTTCCGGGTTTGCGCTTTTGCTCCATACTATTCACCTAATTACCAAAAAATGAAGGATTAAGATTTTGGCAGGAAGTAGCTTATTAACATTGCTGGATGATATTGCGACCTTACTGGATGACATTTCAGTGATGGGGAAACTGGCGGCGAAAAAAACCGCAGGCGTGCTGGGAGATGATTTATCGCTTAACGCCCAGCAGGTGAGTGGGGTAAGGGCTAACCGTGAACTGCCGGTGGTGTGGGGCGTGGCAAAAGGCTCCTTCCTGAATAAGGTGATTCTGGTCCCGCTGGCGCTGCTGATCAGCGCGTTTATTCCCTGGGCCATCACGCCGCTGCTGATGATTGGCGGGGCGTTTCTCTGCTTCGAGGGCGTAGAGAAGGTCCTGCACTCCTTTAGCGCGCGCAAGCAGAGCGATACGCCGGAGATGCGCCAGCAGCGTCTTGAAGCGCTGGCCGCTCAGGATCCGAAAACCTTCGAGCGCGATAAGGTCAAAGGCGCCATTCGGACCGACTTTATCCTGTCCGCAGAGATTGTCGCCATTACGCTGGGCATCGTGTCTGACGCGCCGCTCCTGAATCAGGTTCTGATCCTCTCCGGCATCGCCATTCTGGTCACGGTCGGCGTCTACGGCCTGGTGGGACTGATCGTCAAGCTGGATGATATCGGCTACTGGCTGGAGGAGAAATCGAGCGCGGTGGCAAGAGGCATCGGCAAAAGCCTGCTGGTGCTGGCCCCGTGGCTAATGAAGAGTTTGTCGGTGGTGGGCACGCTGGCGATGTTCCTCGTGGGCGGCGGGATCGTGGTGCACGGTATCGCGCCGCTGCACCATGCTATCGAACATTTTTCCTCGGCGCAGGGGGCCGTTGTCGCGGCGATTCTGCCCACGCTGCTGAATCTGGTGCTGGGCTTCATCATTGGCGCTATCGTGGTCGCGGCGGTGAAGCTGGTTGAAAAAATTCGCGGCACGTCGCACTAATTGTTACCCGTTATGGGATGCAAAAAGACCATTCCTCGTCTAAATTGAAACAGTTTCACCCTGATACAGGAGGCAGGTATGGTCTTTTTGGTCAGTGATGAAGTTAAGCCTAAGAAGGGCGGCCCACGTATGATTGTCACCGGGTATTCCAGCGGAATGGTGGAATGTCGGTGGCACGATGGCTATGGCATCAAGCGGGAAGCATTTCGTGAAGATGAGCTTCAGCCGGGGGACGGGCAGCACCAGCGGGACAAGGCTTAATCACATAACGCCCGGCTTTGCCGGGCGTTTTTATCTCCAGTACCGGGTGTAAGGCAGCGATCAGGGAGTGTGTGTGCAGCGCGATACCTTTGTTGTAAGACAATCTTTTTTGCAATGGCTGCATAAGCGTAGCAATCCGGGGTTGATTGTTAATCTCTGTTTTCTGGTTGTTCTGGTATTTTCGACTCTACTGACCTGGCGTGAAGTGGTGGTACTGGAAGAAGCGTACATCTCCAGCCAGCGTAATCATCTGGATACGGTCGCCAGTTCGCTGGACAGGCAGCTGCAGAACAGCGTCGACAGGATGCTGTTGTTCCGTCAGGGCATGCATGATGCGATCCAGACGCCGCTGGCATTTGATGTACTCCAGAAGGCGGTGTCACGCTTTAGCTCAGTCCGCATGCTCCCCACCTGGCAGCTTGCCGTTGATAAAAAACGCACCCTTCCCATTAACGGTGTCTCGGATGCCTTCGTCGAGAAAACCACGTTTCTGAATCGTGACGCCGAACGCCTCAGCCACGAGATTTCTGCCACGCTCGAAGTGGGGTATCTGCTCAGGCTGGCGTCGTCCAGAGCACAAACGGAAGCGCGCGTGATCTACGTCTCCCGCGCCGGGTTTTTCATTTCCACCGATACGCCGGATCAGGCGGGCGACATTACCTCCCGCTATTACCATCTTGTCACGCAGTCCTGGTTTACCCAGCAGTCAGAACGGAACAATCGCGCTCGCGCGGTGCGCTGGTTCATCTCCACCCCCTCATCCTGGACCAATGATGAACGTATGATCACCGCCAGCGTTCCCATCTATTTCGACCATTACTGGTATGGCGTCGTGGCGATGGATTTTACGTTGGGCACCATGCAGCGTCTGCTGGCCGATGCGACGGAAGACCGAACGGAAGGGGAGTATCAGCTGTACGATACCCGGCTCAATATGATTGCCACCTCTGCCCATACGGAAAACGCGGTTAACCATTTTGACGAACGCGAAACGGCGCAGATTGCGCAGGCGATTGAGCACGCCACCGGCGGCGGGATCCGCCTCGGAAGCCGTTTTGTGAGCTGGGAACGACTCGATCACTTCGACGGCGTTGTCCTGCGGATCCACACCCTGCACGAAGGGGTACAGGACGACTTCGGCAGCATCAGTATCGTGCTGGCGCTGATGTGGGCGCTCTTTACCGCCATGCTGTTGATCTCGTGGCTGGTGATCCGCCGCATGGTGAGTAACATGTACACGCTTCAGCACTCGCTCCAGTGGCAGGCCTGGCATGATCCGCTTACCCGGCTGAATAATCGCGGCGCGCTGTTCGACCGCGCAAAATTGCTGGCGGAAACCTGTCGCCAGCAGTCGCTTCCGTTCTCGGTGATTCAGATCGATCTCGACCATTTTAAAAATATCAACGACCGCTTCGGCCATCAGGCCGGAGATAAAGTGCTCTCCCACACGGCAGGGCTGATTGCCAGCGCGTTACGCAAGAATGATGTGGCAGGGCGCGTAGGCGGGGAAGAGTTTTGCGTCGTCCTGCCGGGGATTGGTCTGGAGGAGGCGAGAAGCGTCGCGGACCGTATACGTTGCCGGATCAACAGTAAGGAGATCCTGGTGAAGAAGAGCACGACCCTGCGCGTCAGCGCGTCGCTTGGGGTCAGTAGCGCGGATGAAGCGGGTAACTACGAGTTTGAACAGCTGCAGTCCGTGGCGGACGTCCGGCTGTATCAGGCCAAACAGAGCGGGCGTAACCGGGTCGTCTGGCGGGATTAGGAGAGGAAGTGATCCAGCCCCTCCTGCCAGCCCGCCGGGCCGGGCTGCCGGGTGTGATAAACCCGGGCAGGGTTATCGTCCCGTAGCGTGATGCCCTGGCGGTTAATGCCCTTAATCACCACCGCGAAGTCAACGCTGTCGAGCAGGGGCGCATCATTGGGACCGTCGCCGAGCCCCAGCGTGGTGGGTTCAATCTCTTCCAGCTCGCGGTATTGCTCAATCAGCCAGTTCACCGCAACGTCTTTGCCGCAGCGAGCGTCCAGAACATGCCAGAAGCGCGCGCCCTGCAGGCATTTCAGGCCGACATTCGCCAGCTCCTCTTCAAACTGGACCAGTTTCTCGTCGGTATCGCGCCAGATGAGCGTGACGGACGCTTCATGCTTGCGGGCAAGCGCCGAACGGTAGCGCGTCAGGCCGGTCCACTCGCTGATAACGTGCTCATCCACGTCGTCAAAGGTAGTGAATTTATAGCCCGTCTGCAGGCGAATTTGTTCGATTCGCGGGCGAATATCCCGGTGCGTCATCCCCCTTATCTGGCGCTGAACCTTATCCCAGCGCACGTCAGGCTGAATCACCGCGCCGTTCTCGGCAATAAAAGGCAAGCCTTCCAGCCCCAGATCCAGCTGGAGATCGAGCATCTCTGCCGCGGTCTTGCTGCTGCAAAGAATAACCGGAACCTGATTATCCAGCAGCCTGTCCAGCCAGGGCATGGCGGGTTGCCACTCATAGGTGTGAATATCCAGCAGTGAACCATCCAGGTCAGAGAAAATCAGCAATGTATCCCGCAGTGAAGGCATAGCGACTCCTGGTAACAGATGCGTCTCGCTCTAAGAAAATTCCTAAAAAATAATGAAGGCGAAAACCGGAGAAAAGAGGAATGCTCCTGGCAAACCCGCATTCGGCGTGTGTTATTGCTCATAACAAAAAGCATTATGTTAAAAATATTATATTCATCGTAAGAATATATGCTTGTCAGCCAAATTCGTTGGGGATAGTGTGGCATGAACATCAGATTTCCTGGTGTAACGAATTTTCAAGTGCTTCTTGCATAAGCAAGTTTTGATCCCGGTCATCCCCATGGCCGGGATTTTTTTCGCCCTACCGATTGGCTTCAGACACGCTAAAATCGTGAATATCAAGCTCGAAGGCCTCCGCCAGCTCGCGATAGGTGTGATAATCCCTTCCGTTGACAATGACGCGGTCCGAATTGTCGTCCGACCGGCGGACTTCAGACTCACTGATCTCATTGATGGCGGCCAGCAGGGCATCGACATCCACCTCGACTTCGCGCTTGATGGTGTCGCTGTACTCTTTATCGGTCTTCATTACGGGGTTCCTCTTTCAGCCGTGTCCAACGGTAAGTATAGACTGTGTATAAAAACGCCAATCACGCCGGGCGGCGATGTGCGTTTTTGCGTTTTGTTCTACACTGGCTCAAAACCAGAGGAGGAATGTATGAAGGTCAACGATCGGGTAACCGTTAAAACGGACGGTGGGCCGCGCCGCCCGGGTGTGGTGCTGGCAATTGAAGAGTTTAGCGAAGGCACAATGTACTTGGTATCGCTTGAAGACTACCCGCTCGGCATCTGGTTTTTTAACGAACTGGGGCATCCGGACGGCATTTTTGTCGAGAAGGCGGAGTAACACGGCGTCGGGTAGCACAGCGCGTGCCCGACAACCTTTCCAGAAGCAAAAATCTCTGGCCAGGCCAGAGATCAAGGTAGGGTGCACAGGTCTTAAGCGACTAACGCATGTTGACGAAAATCCCGTTCGTCACATTATCGGTCAGGCGTACCACGTGGTAGATCACTTGCTTATTATGCGTTTTAATTTTCCTTTTAATATTTCCTTTGTGTGACGAAACGGTTTTCGCTTTAATATTCATCTGGTCAGAGATCTGAATAGTTCCTTGTCCCGCCATCCACATTCGCAGCATACTTGATTCAGTCCTGCTTAATGATAGGGTGGGTAAGTTAACCGCTCCTACATTTTTAACTTCTTTATTCAAATAATCACCCAGAATGTCATCCAGCGACTCGGGTTTAATCGATTTAGAACTGATCAATAAATTTTTACGGACCAACAAATACTCATCGAAATGGATATTCGCGATCGCCATAAAAACAATAAACAGGGTTTTTGGATGCTGATTAATGATTTGCTTAATGTGCTGACTGTTGGCTGGATCGTGAATGAAACAGTCCTCATTAATAAACACCACGCCTGGTTTTAGTTCGTCACAAGCGGCTGCGAGTTCGTCAACGGTGTGTGCATCGTTGATGTCTCTCTTTCTTACCCCTCTGCTTGCCAGGTACCCGGTTAACCCTAGCCGGGTGTAGCTGCATAAATCCATAATGATCGTTGACATGGCATACCCTCACTCAATGCGTAACGATAATTCACCATCTGCCTGAGAGCTCAAAACAGCCATACGGGATGGAAAAAAATAATAAACCTGTGAGCATGACAAAGACTTTCAGGCGGACTCACTATCCCGTAAAGTTACGTATAATTTGCCAGGAATCTTCTTAAAGTAAAGTAAATATTAAGTATTGTGAGATGGTTAGAAACAATTAAACCGCGTCAGATATATCCTGGAAGATGTTTTACGCGTTTTATTTTAGGAATATCCTCAGAAAGACAATAGCAACAGTGAGGGCTATTATTTACGTGGCAGCTCGCTGACAATATCCGCTAACAGGTTGAATATCTCGCCGAATAAATGTTCACAGAAGGGAGCGATAAGTGGCATCAGTAATGACATTAATAAAATCCCAACCGTCAGCGTCAGCGGAAAACCAATGACAAACACCGAAAGCTGCGGCGCCATTCGGTTGAGTAAACCTAACGCCAGGTTGACGGTCAGCAGCAGGGTGATGATCGGCAGCGCCAGCATCAGCCCGTTGAGGAAAATCAGCCCCGCAGCGCGGGTAAGCGCGAGGAAAGCGTTGCTGTTCACCGGATTTTCGCCAATCGGCAGCGTATGGAACGTATCCACCAGCATGGAGATAAGCCAGAGATGGCCGTTGAACGACAGGAACAGCAGCATGGCGAGCAGATCGATAATACGCGCCAGCACGGGCATGTTGAGATGACTGCCAGGGTCAACAAACGTGGCGAACGATAGCCCCATCTGCAGGCCGATCAGTTCACCTGCGGTACGCACCGCGGCAAAGGCGAGCTGCATGGTAAAGCCGACGGCGACGCCAATCATCACCTGCTGCAGGGCCACCCACACCGCGTTCGCCGAGAAGATCGGAATATCCACGGGGGGAAGAGAGGGCGCGACGATAATGGAGATGATGATGCCCAGCCCCACCTTGACGCGCTTGGGTATCGATTTCTCACTGAGAATCGGGGCGGTGGATATCAGCGCCATGATGCGCAGCATCGGCCAGAAATAGACGCCGAGCCACTGAACCCACTGGTCGCTGGTGAAGTGCATCATCGTCAGGTCAGCCGATGATGTACGGCAGATTGGTAAACAGGTTGCGCATATAGTCCAGCAACAGATTCAGCATCCACGGCCCGGCCACGATAATCGCCACGAACACGGCAATGATTTTCGGGATGAACGACAGCGTCATTTCGTTAATCTGCGTGGCGGCCTGCAGGATACTGATAATCAGACCGGTAACCAGCGCGACAAGCAGCAGCGGCGCGGCAACGGCAATCGCGATTTTCATCGCTTCCGTGCCCATCATCATGACCGATTCGGGTGTCATTGCCGTTCCTTAACTGTAGAAACTCTGCGCCAGCGAACTGACCAGCAGCTGCCAGCCGTCGACCAGTACAAAGAGCATGATCTTAAAGGGCAGGGCAATGGTCGCGGGCGGCACCATCATCATCCCGAGCGCCATCAGGACGCTGGCGATCACCAGGTCGATAATCAGGAACGGAATAAAGATGGTAAAGCCAATCTGGAACGCGGTTTTCAGCTCGCTTGTGACATAGGCAGGCAGAAGAATACGCATTGGCACCGCTTCCGGTCCCTGCATCTCGCCGGTGTTGGACAGGCGGGCAAAGAGGGCCAGGTCGGCTTCGCGCGTCTGGCGCAGCATAAATTCCCGCAGCGGCTGCGCGCCTTTATCCAGCGCCTCCTGCATGGAGATTTTGTCTTCGCTGAACGGCTGATAGGCGTCGGTATAAATCTTGTCGATCACCGGCGACATAATGAAAAAGGTCAAAAACAGCGCCAGCCCCAGCAGAACCTGGTTTGGCGGCGCGGAAGGGGTTCCCAGCGCGTTTCGCAGCAGACCAAAGACGATGATGATGCGGGTGAAGCTGGTCATCATCAGCAGGATGGCCGGAATAAACGTCAGCGAGGTGATGAACACCAGCGTCTGCACCGGAAGCGACCAGCTTTGTCCGCCGCCCGCGAGAGGGGTGGAGACCAGACCGGGCAGCTGTGCATAGACCGCGGGAGCAAACAGGCCAACGCCCGCAAGCGTCAGGGATAACAAACGGCGCATCAGGATCTCCCGGAACGCTTAAGCAAACTCTTCATGACGGACTGAAAATCCGCAGGGGCGTCTGCGCGCTCGTCCACCACAACAGGGGCGGGCGGCAGCTTATGTAATACGCTGATGTTTGAGGCCGTGACGCCCAGGACCAGACGCGCATCGTCTACCTCGACGATGACCACGCGCTCGCGTGGACCCAGCGTGGTGCTGGCGCTGACCTTCAGGCCGCGGGCACCGGCGGTTTTACCCGCCAGGCCAAAGCGCTTCGCCAGCCAGGCGGCGATAAGAATAAAGGCAATAATACCGAACAATGCCCCGCTCACCTGGAGCAGAGGCGAGCCGGGAACGGCAGAAGGCTGTGATATTGTTGCCTGGGTTTTCATGCTTAACGGCTCAGACGACGCATACGTTCAGACGGGGTAATGATGTCGGTGATGCGTACGCCGTATTTATCGGCAACCACCACCACTTCACCCTGGGCAATCAGATAACCGTTGATCAGAATATCCAGCGGCTCGCCGGCCAGACCGTCAAGGGCCACCACGGAACCCTGCGTCAGGCGCAGCAGCTCTTTAATGGTCATGCGGGTGCGTCCCAGCTCAACGGTCAGCTTAACCGGGATATCCATAATCAGGTCGATGTCCTGCAGCGTGCCGCTGACGTCACCGCCGCCGAGCTGCTGGAATACGGCATCCGCTGCACTTTTGGCCGGGGGTGCTTTTTGCTCGTTTAACGCGTCAGCCCACAGATCGTCCAGTGCTCCGCTGTTCTCATCGGACGGATTGTTCATGTCACTCATTTGGGCTGTTCCTCATTCAGCGAATTCAAAATCGGGTTGATCAAGTGCTCAACGCGTAACGCATACTGACCGTTAATCGTGCCGTACTGGCTTGTCAGCACGGGGACACCATCCACATGGGCAATAATGCGGTCGGGTTTTTCTATCGGCAAAACATCACCGGGTTGTAATTTCAGGATCTGAGATAACCGCAGCGGGATATCGGCGAAGCTCGCCACCAGCTCAAGCTGCGAATGCTGGACCTGGCGGACCAGGTTTTCACGCCAGTTCTGATCTTCGTTGCGGGAGTTCTCCAGCGGCGGGTTCACCAGCAGCTCGCGCAGCGGTTCGATCATGCTGAACGGCAGGCAGATGTTGAACTCGCCGGTCAGGTTACCGATCTCCACGTGGAACGGCGTGTTAACGACGATATCGTTCGGGGAGGTGGTGATATTGGTAAATTTCACCTGCATCTCAGAACGGACGTACTCCACTTCCAGCGGGTTAATCGCTTTCCACGCGTCGCTGTAAGACTCCAGCGCCAGCTTCAGCATGCGGTTAATGACGCGCTGTTCGGTATGGGTGAATTCACGACCTTCTACTTTGGTCGGGAAACGCCCGTCGCCGCCGAACAGGTTATCCACCGCGATGAACACCAGGCTTGGCGAAAACACCACCAGACCGGTGCCGCGCAGCGGCTTCAGATGAATCAGGTTAAGGTTGGTTGGCACCGGCAGGTTGCGGGCAAACTCGTGATACGGCTGAATGCGGATCGCACCCACCGTAATATCCGGGCTACGACGCAGCAGGTTAAACAGCCCCATACGGAACTGACGTGCAAAACGTTCGTTAATGATCTCCAGCGCCTGCAGACGTTCACGTACCACGCGACGCTGGGTATTCGGGTCATAGGGACGAATATCGCTATCGCCGCCGATACCCGGTTTAGGATCATCATTGTTATCGCTGTCGCCGTTGAGCAGCGCATCGATTTCTGCCTGAGAAAGAATACTGTCGCCCATGTCGTTACCGCAGAATGAATGCTGTATACAGAACGTCAGTGACTTCCTGCTTAGGTTGGCCGTTTACCAGCGGGGTCGCCAGCGTTTGTTTAATGGCGTCGACCAGCTTTTGCTTACCCACATCGGTAGCCAGCGCCGAAGCGTCCTGACGAGAGAACAGCAGCAGAAGGCGGCTACGCACTTCAGGAAGGTAATCGTTCAGACGTGAACGGGTGGCTTCATCTTTCAGGCGCAGCGTAATGCCAACGTAAAGCACGCGATCCGCATCACCCAGGTTGACGGTGAAGGTATCCAGCGGGAAGAACACTGGAGCCGGCGGAGGAGGTGCTTCAGCTTTGGCTGCAGCGGTGGTCGGTTCCTGCTGCATACGCCAGTAACTATAGCCCGCGGTAGCGCAGGCGGCGAGCGTGATCAACACCAGCAGCGGGATCCAGATGGAACGCTTACTTTTTTTGGTGATAGCGGAGTCAGTCATCTGATACGAGCTTCCTGTTTCGGTACAGCTTAATAAAGTGATTATCCCGTGTCCTGCTGTCGTCAAAGCGTGGAAAAGACGGGGATAATCACGCTACCTCTGGCGTTTAGGCGAAGATGTCTACGGCACTGTTACCGCGCGCTGCGGACTGCAGGGCGGCAGGAACAGGCAGTAGCTCATCGCTCTCTTCATTAAAACCGCCGGTGTTGCCGGAACGCGAAGCCTGGTGCTGCTGCTGGGACGAGGACTGCTGCTGCCCGGCGAAGCTCTCGCTGCTGATGCTGCTCTGCGCAAGCTGAATGCCGTTTTCCGCCAGTGAGGTCCGCAGTACCGGCAGCGCGGCTTCCAGTGCCGCACGAACATGGCTGTGCGCAGAGACCATCTGCAGCTGGGCCTGGTTATCATCCAGCTTAAGCGAAATTTGCACCAGACCCAGATCTTCCGGGTGCAGGCGCAGCTCTGCCGTCTGCTGGCCCTGCTTAGTGAACAGGGTGATGTGCTGGCTCAGGGACTGCTGCCATTCGTGGGTCCCCAGAGGCTGGCTTAATACCGGCGCGCTGGCGACGGTGGCGGCCGTCTGACTGGTCGCATGGCTGGACATAATCGGTGCCAGAGTAGCTGTTGGTGATGATGATGATGAGGACGAACTGGCGAGCTCCTGCTTCTCTGCCGCCGCGGCTACGGCCGGTGTAGCAGGCGCGTTGCCCTGCAGGGCCGGCTCGTGATTTTTCACCTGGTTCTGATAAGGCGTAGCACTCTGCGCTTTATCGTGGCTTCCCGCAGACGCGTTCAGGGACGGTTGGCCCGCACCGTTTGAAAGCGTCGCGGAATTCAGCGTTGAGGTGGCGGAAACGCCCTCGCTGCCTGCCGCGCGAGAGGCGGTAGTTTGCTGCTGGTGCGGCAGCATCGCCATCAGGGCGCTTAATCCGGCCAGCTCTTCTTCGCTCAGCTCGCTTTTACCGTCATCTTTGCTGTTCGCCGCATTGAGCGTCTTCAGCGCGTCGCCCTTAGACAGCGGCACCAGCCCGGAAACCAGCGTATCAAGCGACGTGACGGGCGACGTTTCATCGCCGTTCAGCGCGGTCTGGCGCGAGAGCAGGTCGGCAATTTTGGCCTGCAGGGTGGTATCCCCTTTGGCGTCCTCAGCCACTTTTGACAGTTTACTGCCGGCGGCTTTCAGATCAGCCAGGGTCAGCGGCGCATCTTTGCCCTTGCCCGTTGCGTCCGACAGGGCGCCCGCCAGCAGAGAGAAAAAGTCCTGTGCACCGTCGGTGCCTTTCCCCGTTTGCGTGCCGCCTGACAGGTCGCTGTCGCTCATCAGCAGTTGTTGCAGTGTGATCATTCCGGTTTCCTCATTGATGCGCGCTGGGCAAACTCATCCATTTTCTTCTGATCCAGACGGTTTTCCGCCAGGGTCGTTGCCGCGATCTGTCTGTCCTGTAAAGTCTGCCAGGCCTGCAGTCGCTGCTTCTTCTCGCGCCAGAAATTCAGCGCGGTATCGACTTTCTGGGTCCACTGGTTAAGCTGCTGGCGATGCTGATCTATCGCCTTCTCCAGCGTCTGGATAAACTGCTGATAGTTAATCCAGCGCTGGCTGCCAATGCCCTGTGTCATATCGGTATTGAGGTTGGTGCGATATTCATGCTGATAGTCGATCAACATCTTCAACTGTTCTTCAGCCTGCTGGCACCCGCGTCGCATTGCGCCTAGCTGCAATGCGGCATCATCAACTTCTTTTTCAGCCAGATCTTTCAGCGTTGATAACGCGCTGTTTTGCGCCATGACCTTCGCCCTCCACCTGTGTTACACCTGCGGGAAAATCAGCTCCAGTGCCTGAATTGAATCTTCCCAGTCGGCGCGTTCAAAAATGCCTTGTTGCAAAAATGCCTCCAGCTGCGGCCACAGGCTAATCGCCTTGTCGAGCATCGGGTCGCTGCCTTTGGCATACGCCCCCACGCTGACCAGATCGCGGTTGCGCTGGAAGCTGGAAAGCAGTTGTTTGAAGTTACGCACGCGGGCGTAGTGCTTCTCGGTTATCAGCGCCGTCATTGCGCGGCTGATAGAGGCTTCAATATCGATGGCCGGGTAGTGCCCGGCTTCGGCCAGACGGCGCGACAGCACAATATGACCGTCAAGGATCGCGCGCGCGGAGTCGGCAATCGGGTCCTGCTGGTCATCGCCTTCCGTCAGTACCGTATAGAACGCGGTGATGGAGCCGCCGCCGCTGATGCCGTTCCCCGCGCGTTCCACCAGCGCAGGGAGTTTGGCGAATACCGAAGGCGGGTAGCCTTTGGTCGCCGGTGGCTCACCGATGGCCAAGGCGATTTCACGCTGCGCCATCGCGTAACGGGTCAGGGAATCCATGATCAGCAGCACATGCTTGCCGCGGTCACGAAAATCTTCGGCGATACGGGTGGCATACGCGGCACCCTGCATGCGCAGCAGCGGCGACACGTCTGCCGGTGCGGCGATCACCACCGAGCGGGCGCGGCCTTCCGCACCCAGAATGTTTTCAATAAAGTCTTTTACTTCACGACCACGTTCGCCGATCAGCCCCACGACGATCACGTCGGCCTGGGTATAGCGCGCCATCATGCCGAGCAGGACGGATTTACCTACGCCTGAGCCGGCGAACAGGCCCATACGTTGTCCACGTCCCACGGTCAGCAGGGCGTTAATCGGGCGCACGCCGGTATCCAGCACATGCTCGATAGGGGTACGCTGCAGGGGGTTGAACGGTTGGGTGATCAGCGCGCCGGTTTCGGTGGTGTCCGGGGAGGGCAGTCCGTCGAGCGGTTTCCCGCTGCCGTCCAGCACGCGGCCCAGCAGGGCAGGACCGAGCGGCAGCTGTTTCCCGCTTTGCAGCCCATCGCCAGAAATGTTTTTGGCATACACGCGCGCGCCGGGCAGAATGCCTTCCACCTCTTCAAGCGGCATCAGGAACAGGCGCTGGCCGTTAAATCCGACCACTTCGCTTTCAACTTCACGCGTTTCCAGTCCATCCTGACGCTCAATGACGCAGGTCGCGCCCAGCGGAAGCTGCAGGCCGGTGGCTTCGAGAACCAGACCGGTGGCGCGCGTCAGTCGCCCATAACGACGAACGGATGGCAGTTGCGCCATCTTCGTCTCAAAGTTGTCGAGCGTGGTGAGCCAGCGGGTGAGGCGCGCGGTCATCAGACGACTCCCGGTGCCGCCAGGCGGCACAGTTCCTGCCAGCGGGTGGCGACGCTGGCATCCAGATCGCCTTCATCGGCAGAGACTTTGCAGCCGCCGTGATGTAGCGACGGGTCGCCGCGCAGACGCCAGCCGTGCAGGTTAAGCGTCGCGCCCAGGCTCTCTTCAACGCGCTGCAGGTCGTCCGGATGGACGCGCAGCTGAGGTTTCCCGCTGAACAGCGGCTCCTGCTGAAGCAGACCCTGAATTTGTTTGATCAGCGCGGTGTTATCCACCACGGGCGTCTGGCCGATGACCTGACGCGCGGCTTCCAGCGCCATCTGCATCAGTCGCGAGGCAATCACGCTGTCCAGCGCGTCCAGGGTGTGCTGGAACTCGCTGACCAGCTGCTGCATGCGGGCATGGATCGGCGCCTGCTGCTGGCGCGCCTGATCGATACCGTGCTCTAACCCTTTCGCCAGACCTTCCTGATACCCCTGCTCGTGGCCTTTCTGGCGGCCTTCGTTCAGACCGGCGTTATAGCCCTGCTCGTGCGCCTGCATTTGCAGCTGCGCCAGCATCTGGGCCTGCTGCTCCTCTTCGGTCAGCTCGGGCTGCTCGACGTCCGGGTCAAGCTCTTCGGTTGCGATGACGGCCGGCGTGAACTCGGAGAGGGGAGGCGCCAGATCGTCCGGCGTCCAGCGCTTCCAGGGCAGCTCATTAGACATAGGTGTCGTCTCCGCTGCCAATCACCATCTCGCCGGTTTCCGCCAGACGACGAACAATAAGCAGAATGGCTTTCTGTTCGTTTTCCACCTGAGACAGACGAACCGGGCCGCGGTTGGCAAGGTCGTCGCGCAGGATATCGGCCGCACGCTGAGACATGTTGCGCAGGAACTTCTCGCGCAGCGGCTGCTCGGCGCCTTTGAGGGCGATAAGCAGCGACTCGGAATCCACTTCCTGGAGCAGGCGCTGGATGCTGCGGTCGTCCACTTCCACGAGGTTTTCGAACAGGAACATCTCGTCGATGATTTTCTGTGCCAGCTCGCCGTCGAATTCGCGAACCGCCGTAATGACGGCCTCTTCCTGCTGCGTTTTCATCAGGTTGATGATTTCCGCCGCCGTTCTCACGCCGCCCATTTTGCTGCGCTTGAGGTTCTGACCGTCGAGCAGATTGTTCAGCACTTCGGTCAGCTCCGCCAGCGCGGCCGGCTGGACGCCGCCGAAGGTCGCGATACGCAGCATCACATCGTGACGCAGGCGCTCTTCGAACAGCGCCAGAATATCGGCCGCCTGACCACGTTTGAGGTGGACAAGGATGGTGGCGATAATCTGCGGGTGCTCGTCGCGGATAAGGTCGGCGGCACTCTGCGGCTCCATAAAGTTGAGCGTTTCGATACCGCTGGCGGTATCGCGCGTTTCCAGAATGTCTTCCAGCAGGCTGGAGGCACGCTCTTCGCCCAGCGCCTTGACCAGCACGGAGCGCAGGTAGTCGTTGGCGTTGATGTTCAGCGCGGCAAACTGTTCCGCTTCCTGTTCAAACTCTGCCAGCACTTCGGTCAGCTGCTTGTTGGAGATCTGACGCACGTTGGCCATGGCCGCACTGAGAATTTGCACTTCTCGCTGGGAGAGGTGTTTAAACACCTCTGCCGCACGATCTTCGCCAATGGTCATCAGCAGGATGACGCTTTTATCGGTGCCCGTAAGCGTATTACTCATGTTCGTTACCCATCCACTGGCGGATGACCAGCGCCACGACGCGCGGATCGTTATCTGACATTTCGCGAATGCGCTGGCTCATGACCTCAGCGCCCATGCGCTGGTTAGCACGACGCTGCTGTATCTGTTCATCTTTGCTGAGGCGCACTTCAACCGCTTCTTCCGTTTCCTGACGCGTGTTCATCTGTTCGCGAGCCGCTTTCTCGGCTTCAGCACGGCGCTGGAGCTGCGGACGAACGCCCTTACGCCACAGCAGCCACGCGACAATCAGCACCAGCAGCCAGCGTCCTGCGGACATCAGCTGGTCGATAAACGCCTGCTGTTGCCAGAACGGCAGTTCACCGCCGGTCTCATCAACCGAGTTGAACGGTGAGTTCACCACGTTGAGGGTATCGCCGCGCTTCTCGGAGTAACCCATCGCTTCACGGGTCAGGTTTTCAATCTGCTTCATCTGCTCGGCAGTCAACGGCAGCGGTTTGCCGTCCGCCAGCGTTTTGTAGTTCACCACTACCGCAACGGAAAGACGCTGAATATCGCCCACGTTCAGTTTAGTGTGGCGAATCGTCCGATCCACTTCGTAGTTCGTGGTTTCGTTACGGCTGCTGGTGCGCGGACCGGCGTTATTGGTCGTTGAGGTGGTCTGCTGATTATTTTGCTGACCGTTCTGCTGATTGGCCGGCGGCGTAGAAATCGGTGCCGCGTTAGCCGGGGCAGGCTGGTTAGACAGCGCGCCAGGCACGCCGCCCGGGTAGGCACCGCCGACCTGCTCGTTCGAATTGATCTGGCGTGAACGCATCACCGCCTGAGCCGCATCGCCGTTCGGGCTGTACTGCTCTTCAGTTTGTTCTTTGTTCGCGAAGTCGATCTGTGCAGTTACCTGCGCGTGCACGTTGCTGTTACCCACCACCGGGCCGAGGATGGCTTCAATACGGCGCTGGAGTCGGCTTTCGACATCGGCGGCATACTTCAGCTGCGCATCATTCAGATCGCGACCGGCGGTATTGGACTGCGTCAGCAGGTGACCGCTTTGGTCAACCAGCGTCACGTTACCCGGCGGCAGACCGGCAACGGCGCTGGAAACGAGGTGCGTCACCGCGCTGATTTGCCCTTCGTCCAGCGCGCGGCCGGGTTCAAGGTTCACGGTAACGGAAGCTGAAGGTGATTTCTGTTCGCGGACAAATAAAGAAGGTTTAGGCATCGCCAGGTGCACGCGGGCACTCTTCACCGGGCCTAATGTTTCAATGGTGCGGGCCAGTTCACCTTCCAGCGCACGCTGGTAGTTCACCTGCTCGCTGAACTGGCTGATACCGAATTTTTCCTGATCCAGCAGCTCAAAGCCAACGGCACCGCCTTTCGGCAGCCCCTGCTGAGCCAGACGCAGACGCAGCTCGTGCACCTTATCAGCCGGGACCTCCAGCGCACCGCCATTATCGGCAAAGCGATAAGGGATGTTCATCTGGGTAAGCTGGGTGACGATGGCGCCGCCATCCTGATCGGAAAGGTTGCTGTAGAGCGTCCGGTAATCAGGGCTTTTCGCCCACAGGACCATCGCTACAAGGATCGCAATTGCGGCAGCGCCTGCCACGATCAACGGGATTTTAGGATTCGCGCGAAGGCGGTTCATCCACTCGAGTGATTTATTCTGCGGCGCTGTCGATGCTGTTGCACTCATTGCGCACCTCTTAAATCCTGGTGGTTTACGTTATTCGTGTAGAGAAACAAAACTGACTCCCGGGTCGGCAAACACGACAAAAGTTCCATATTGATGGCCCTGCCATTATTTGATGATTCGTGATTTTCTATGCGTCAAATAACCTGGTTTTTTCATGCTATTTACCGCCATTATCTTATTGACAAGCTGTTAGTCTTGACCGCGTAAAAAACCATCCAGGGGAGAGTCATGGCTATACAGGGCATTGAAGGGGTAATCAGTCAGTTGCAGGCAACGGCGATGACGGCCCGTAATCAGAATGTGGCAGATCAGCAGCCGAGCATCAGCTTCGCGGGGCAACTGCATGCCGCTCTTGACCGTATCAGTGATACCCAGACCGCAGCACGCACTCAGGCAGAAAAGTTCACCCTCGGTGAGCCGGGCGTGGCGCTGAATGATGTGATGACCGATTTGCAAAAAGCCTCGGTTTCCCTGCAGATGGGGATCCAGGTGCGTAACAAGCTGGTGTCTGCGTATCAGGAAGTGATGGGGATGCAAGTTTAGGTTTTATAACCTGATGCTATTTATAATTAATAACCATCCGATCCCACAGTCTGGGGCATGGATGGGGCAAACTCACTCAATTTCTGGTTGAGGATGAGTACCTGGTCCTGGTTATTTTCAGCCATCCAGGATCCGTACACCCGGTAAACCATTTGCGCGTCGGTGTGGCCCATTTGCTTCGCGATGAAGTTAGGGTTAGCACCGGCAGCTAACGACCAGCATGCATACGTGTGTCGGGACTGGTATGCTCTGCGATAGCGAATCCCGGCGCGCCGCATTGCTGTCTCCCTGGACTGGTTGATCGACCCCACAGCGTAATGATGCCCTGCACGGCCTTTACGCAATCCGATTTGCGGGTTGAACACGAACGTGCACGGATGCACATCGGTACGACCATACTCACGCAGTTTCGCCTCAACCTGATACTGCTTGCCCAGACGTGTTAATCCTGGCTCTTAAGCACATCGTTCGCCGGCTGAATAAGGTTAATGATGCGGTCCGTTTCGGCCTCAGTTTTCGGAAGGGTGAACTGCTTCGTTAACTTGTGGTTTCGACGGATCATTATCGTACCGGCTTTCAGGTCGATGAAGCTGCAGCCCAAAATCTTCTATCGGAAGCTGCAGAGAACGCCAATTACAAACAGGATATTGAGGATCTGAATACTACCCTGACTGCGAAGGAAATCAGCCAAGAGCAGTACAACCAGACCTCAGAAAGGCTGGCGACAACGCATCATGCTAACCTCGCAAAAATCAGTCTCAACAGGTAGTGACTCCACAGTAGGAAACAGTCGGCGGAATTGACCCTATTCAGCAGCTGGCTAACGAGAACTTCCTTGAGCTCGCGCTGATTCTTGTATACGAGCCGCAGGGGCTGAATTACCGCCATGTTATGGGTACTGAGATTTATCAGTCAGCAGATTACGAATGCGGGCGCGACTTCATACGTGCTATGACGCTGATGTCTTTTTCTGGCAGCCCGGCGCCACGTTCACCAAAGACGGGGCTTCGTCGCCTGGGTTGGCAGCCAGCCTGTGCATGTCTGCCTGATTGCCGACGGTCGCGCGCTGAACAGCCGAAGGGAAAATGGACACATACGGTTCGACGCAATTCGGACAATTCAGAAGCTATTCACCAGAGTGGAGTTTTACCAGTATGCTGGTAATCGAAATTTAGCGCGTTCCGGGGATACCAAAGGACCTGGCGGTAGTTAAAGCCGGCACGGTATTTTCGGAGTGGCTTGAGCATGAAAGTTTTCACCGCGATATCCGCATCAACGTTAACGGCAAAGAGCTGCTGTCTGATGATGAGCTGCAATTTGCACTTCTGGAAAACGACCGGTAATTATTTTCGACCAGCCAAAAGGTGACGGTCTTGTCGGAACGCTGCTAAACCGCTCGAGCACCTTAACCCGATCAAGTTTACCCAAAAAGTGTTGTCTTCGCTGATGCCGAAGCCAAACACGATCGCAGGCGGCGGGAACAGCAAGACATCACCGAATAACAATCTGAAGGGACAGACTAACATCGCGCGCAATGGCGAGGCGAAATCGGACAACTTCGGCCAGGTCCGTTTCTTCCTGGATCTGGCTCAGAAATCGCTATTCGAATATATCAACAATCTGAAATACATCATTGAGCTGATGGTATTCGGTATTGGTAAATACGACGTAACGTCATTGCGCTTCTCTGAGTCTAATCTTGGTTCTATGGCCGGTGCCAGCGACACCATTTCCAGCCCGGAGAAGTAATCCCGGTAGTGAAAGATGGCTATCAGTTCGACGATGTCGACGGACAGGAAGTACCTGGGCTGAACGAGAGCAGCGATTTCCCGATTGAAATGGCGACGGCATCCACTGTCATCAGTGGCGCTTATACTGGCGGGCAGATTGGGATAAAAATCTTCAAACAGGCTGGTTTCGACTTCTTCACTGAGCTGACTTTCCCGCACCCGGTCACGTTCACTATCAACGTGACTTATCCGAATGTCGGAGACGTTTAACCGGACTGACAAACTCACCGCGGTGGGCGGGTTTGGGCGATACTCGATTACCTTCCAGAGAACAGATAATAGCAGCGACGCGAGCAAGCTGCAGGTTGAGGAGACTCATACGATAAACGTCAGGACGAACATTGTTCACGCTGAATATTTGCTGGTGATGGTGAAGGTCCGGGCAACCGAGAACGCCACAAGCTGGCGTGACAGGAAGTGCAACGCTCTGATCACCCGCCACGTCATCAGCTACAACATGACGATGTAACAGGTCGACTACACGCTGAGGCCATCGCGTAAATTCGCTGATATCGTGTTATTTAACTGGTTGGTCGTCAGGCAGCAGTCGGAGTCGAGCATTGATATTTACGGCCTGTGCCAGATCCAGGCTGAAATTGACGCTATCGATCCGCGCCTCGGGTATTTTGATTATACCTTTGACGATGAGGATGTGCCGCTAGGATCGCGTATGGAGACCATCTGTGACGCCGACAGCGTCTCGGTTTATGACAATAACGGCGTGCTGTCTTTCACCTGGGACGGCAAAAAGACGTCTGCGGCCACGATATTTAACCGCTCAAATACCAAACCTGATTGTTACTCGCTTTCTTACGATATTACTAACCGAAGGTTGTATCTAATAGTGGGGACCGGTCAGCAGTGTGCACTATGATTTCGTTTCAAAAAATGCTTTTCGCCACCGAACGCAATGTGAAGATGGAGTCGGGAAATACCTCAGGGCTCTACCCAACAACTGACAATTCAATAGGCATAGGACTACCCTCAAACAGATGAACTGCAGTGTATGCCGCTAATGGAACAATTCAGACGGTAGGCTTAAGAGTGATGAGAGAAGCATTAGTGATGCGGAACTTTCCACTGCAAGGTCGTTAACAAACATGATCAAGGCCTTTAGATTTACTGATTCGGTTGATACTAAAAGCGATGGTGCAAGGATTCATTTTGGCGTTATTGCACAATAAGTTATTGAAGCGTTTACAGTTAATGGTTTTGATGCGTTCGACTACGGTACGGTTTGCTATGACAAATGGGATGAAGAAGTGGAAGTGGTTGATGAACTTGAGTTTGTCCTTAACCCTACCTGGAAAACAGGCAATCGATATGGGATCAGATACGATGAATTGATCGCATTCATAATTCTTGCACTGTGAAAACAACCTGAGGTCATAGAATATTGCGTTACATCTACTTTCCTGTATCATGAACGTCAATATTAATCATGGTATAGTAAATATGATATTATCAATTCATTATTTGAGAGGGATAGCCGCGTTACTGGTTGTTCTCTTTCATTATAGGGATAGATTAAATAATGTATACGCCCAAAAAGATTTGGGTGATTTATTATTTGGTGGTGGACTTGCTGGCGTGGATTTGTTTTTTCTTATAAGCGGCTTCATAATAGTATATTCAACAAAAAAGAAAGAGATTAATAATGTTTTGTTCTTTTTTGTAAGAAGAGTCTTTAGGATATATCCATTGCTCATTGTTTCATGCGTGTTTTATTATCTGGTAATCACGGAAATGATGAAATATTCAACGGGTGAAGGGTTGGCTAAATTGTTTGTTTCAATGATTCCCTTCAATTTAAATTGGTCTGGAGAGGCTCCTTATTTTGGATATAACTTATTATACCCTGCTTGGACGATTACTTATGAAATAGCGTTCTATATTGTATTTGGACTGTCGATAAGTATTAGTCATAGATATAGGACGATTGTCTCTTCGACATTCTTAATCGCTCTTGTATGTTTGTCACAGTATTATTCGCGCGGTGAATTAAGCATGAGTGGTTCTGTTTCTGCTGGTTTGCTCGAGCATAATACGCTTTTGGGATATATTAATGTCTTCACCTCTCCAATGATGTTTGAATTCGTCGTTGGTATGATGATTGGTGAATTATATATTAAAGCAATACGGATTGAAGCAATATCACAACATATTAAGAATATCTCAACCATATGCCTTTTGCTTGCTTTGTCTATGTGCTTCATTATGTTTTTCTCTAAGGTTCCATATGGACATGGGTTGTTTGGTTTTGGCGTCTTCTCTTTTGTCATAATAACGTCATTTCTTTTTTATGAAAGAACAAATGATATATCTAGAAACAAAGTGCTATCATTTTTGGGAGATATTTCATATTCATTGTACATGTGCCATGCGATTATACTGGCAGCATATCTGTATCTATATACTCGCATGGGTTTTTTACAATATATAAATGGATTTTCTCTTGTGGTCATGCTGTGTAGTGTTTCATTGGTAACTGCGTTCTTAATGCATATATATATAGAATTACCATGCATAAACTATGGCAAAAGAATACTGGTCAGATACGCATCTGAAAAGGAAACGAGCTCAGAGAAAGTTTCCATATTAAATAAAATTTAAAGAAATTAAGGATATAGCCCACCTCGGTGGGCTTTTTTGCTGTAAGTGCCTTGATCGACGTCATCGAACAACAACACTGTATTCATATACAGTTACTGTCATAGTTGCATCATGGGATTTCCATCGGCAGCAGCGATTAAGTTGAGCAACGTATATCACTAGACAAGCGTATCATCACAAGACCAGCGGCTACGTATTTCATGTGAGCCGGTTCAACACACTATCACTAAGGCATCATCAACGGTGCGCTACTCGTCGTCGATGAATCACTCAGCCCGTGTGACGGTTCTTTGCTGGTTTGCAGAAGGGGATGGAGAGGTGAGGATAAAGCGGTATCGCAAGTCTCCAAAGCCACACCTTGAGAATTTGCAGACCGCAGGTGGGAAGTGATACCGGTTCACGATGATGGAACGAGCCCGGATGCGATATTTGGTGTGCTCACCTACAGCATCAATGATGCGCGCTGTGGCGAATTCGACGACTGCCCGGTGATGTGATGGGGCAGGGATGGGGCACAAAACAGCACAAGCTCTAAGGTGAACATAGACGACTGATGTTTTCGACGACTCTAACCATCTATTATTTAGTGCGCTCTTTGACGATCTTCGTCGATTAGAAAAATTATATGCTCATATTGGATAGTAGGTTTCAGACCTGTCGATCTTCGCTGGCAGCCGCAGCGCTTTAATGCCACAATATTTTTTTCTTCGAATGCAGGAAAGATGATGAAAAAAATAGCAATTGCTGGCGCGCTGCTGGCACTGACCGGGTGCGTTCAGGTCGATAACTATAACGACGTGATCAAGCATCCTGTCCCGGCGCATCTGGCGGGATACTGGCAGTCGAAAGGGCCGCAGAGCAACATGGTCAGCCCGAAGGCGATTGCCACGCTGGTGGTGACGGAAGAGGGCGATACGCTGGACTGCCGTCAGTGGCAGCGCGTGATTGCCGTGCCGGGTAAAATCATGCTGCGTTCAGACAGTTATTACAACGTGACGCGTAAGCTGGATATCTATCCGCTGGAGCGCGATGGCTCGACGCTGGAGTATGACGGGCTGGAGCTGCAGAAGGTCGACCGTCCAACGGTTGAGTGTGCCGATTACCTGAGTAAAAATCCGCTAGAGAGTAAACTACCCTAAGGGTAAACGCAAAACGGCAACCTCGTTGCCGTTTTTGGTGTTAGCGCCCTCTCCCTGTGGGAGAGGGACGGGGTGAGGGCATCAGGCCGCACGTTTCCCGTTCTACAGCGCATCCTCTATCACCCAAACGCTGACGCTTCCCCCATTACAGGTAAACGTCCCTTCGCCATCCGCCGCCGTGGTGATGGTTTCTTCGCGATTGCCGAGAAAATCCCTCCACGTTTTGTTGCCGTAGTTTTCCCCAAGACAAATCACCTTCTCGCCGTCGTCCCCGTTCGACATCACCACCACGCAGCCGGGATCGTCATCGGTGCCGCTGCGGCTGAAAGCGATGCAGTTAGGATGGTCGAAAAACAGCGTTTGCACGCCGTGGGCAAAACGCTGGCGCGCGAGGATCAGCTCGTGAAGCTGCTCAATGACCGGCATATCAATATGGTACGTTTCACCGTCGCCTCCCGCGTCGTCATAGCTGGCGCCGAAGAGATCCGGATAAAAGACGCTCGGCACGCCATTTTCCCGCAGCAGGATCAGCGCGTACGCCAGCGGTTTAAACCAGGCTTCGACCGGTGCTTCCAGCGCCTGCAAAGGCTGGGTGTCGTGGTTCGCGACGAGGGTGACCGCATGAAACGGATCGGCTTCCACCAGGGTACCGGTGAAGATTTGGCTCATGTCGTAATCCCGACCCTGACGTGACGCTTCGTGGAATTTCATCTGCAGAGGGGCATCAAAGAGCATGGTTTTGCCTTCGACCTGGTCAATATAGGCCTGAAGTTTATCCACTTCATGGGACCAGTATTCCGCCACGATAAACAGCGGCTGGTCGGCGATTTCCTGGACGTGCTCAATCCACTCTTTGTAAAACCAGGCGGGAATATGCTTGACGGCGTCCAGACGAAAACCGTCGCAGCGCGTCTGTTCCATGACCCAGCGGGCCCAGTATTTGATCTCCTCGGTCACGGCGTGATTGCGAAAGTCGATATTTTCGCCCATCAGGTAGTCGAAGTTGCCCATCTCATCATCAACCTGATCGTTCCAGCCTTCGCCGGTGTAGTCGTTGACGATTTTAAAGATGCCATCTTCATCGGGGTTTTCAATGTGGTCGACGCCGCTGAAGCATTTGTAGTCCCAGATAAACTGTGAGTATTGCCCGGCCCGGGCAGGGAAGGTGTAGCGAGTCCAGGCTTCGCATTCAATGACCTCGTCATCGATTTGCGTGCGGTCCTGTTCGTTCACGCGCTGAACGCGCACGGGCTCTTTTTCATCGGCGCCCATTTTGTGGTTGACCACCACGTCCAGCAGCACGGCAATGTCGTTGCTTTTAAGGGCATCAATAGCCTCCAGCAGCTGCGCCTTGTCGCCGTATTTCGTGGCGATACTGCCTTTCTGGTCAAACTCGCCAAGATCGAACAGGTCATAGGTGTCATAGCCGACAGAATACCCGCCGGATGCCCCTTTACAGGCGGGCGGCAGCCAGATCATGTTGATGCCGATTTCGTTAAGATTGGGAGCTAACGCCGTGACCTCTCGCCACAATTCACCGCCAGCAGGGTAGTACCAGTGAAAACATTGTAACAGGGTGGGGTTTTTCATCATCCTTGCTCCAGAAGCCATTGGCAGACTTCTGGAGTATGGATGAAGAAATCATAGTTGTGTGTCGCGGGTCAAACTTTCTGGATAAAGAATATTCCCTGACAGCTTTCCATAGGTAGACGTGATGGATTGCTGTTTGCCGGTTTGATCAATCAGATTACGCAGTTCGTCCATGCGGACCTTCAGCAGTGCCTTTAGCGCATTCTCGTTTTCAAGGATCATTTCCAGCAGCGCACGCGCTTGCTCAACCTGAGCCGGAGGGCATGACATGATGGGCGTTTGAGATATCTTTTCCACCAGTTGAACATAATGCATTTCCTGCTCGATAAGCGCATCCCATTGACCAGAATGTGCGAGATTTAGCATAGCAATGCTCTGAGCATGTAACGCCTGCCAGTGGCTAAGCGCTGCGCTGGGATTATTCATCAAAATTATCCTGAAATAGAGGACGCATTGGGGCCGATTTGCTTCCACGCATCCGCAATGTTGTTTAATAAACCCTCGACTTCAACAATTGCGTCTACGTCGTTACTGACATTCGCCAGCAACAAACGTCGAACCATATATTCGTACAAGGAGGCAAGATTACCGGACAACTCGCTCTCAACCTCCATGTTCAGTCCTGCTTTTAAACCGTTGTCGATGATATTGATGGCTTTCGTTAACGCTTCGCCTTTCTCACGAATTTGTCCGGCTTCCATGAACAAACGCGCGCGAACAAGGGCGCTATGCGCCCCGTCGAACAACATGACAATCAGCTGGTGTGGACTGGCATTCATGACTGCGCTTTCGACTCCTATCTGCTGATAGGATTGAACACCAGAGGTCTTATACATATCCACTCCTGAAGGCTACGACTATTTTTGTGAGAACTGTTGGGTCAGGTAGTTGGCTGTATTGGTCATTTTGGTGACTAATACGTCCAGACTGGTGAACTGGGTTTTGTAACGCGCCATGGTGGCATCAATAGTGGCTTCCATAGCATCGTAACGCTCACCCAGCGTTTTCAGCGTTTTGTTGATCCCGTCTTTCGCGTTCTGGATCACCCCGGCGCTGCCGGTACTGGTGCTGAGCATGGTGGTCAGCGTGTTGTTCATCTGGGTCGCCATACCGGTTTTCTTGCCGTCACCGACAAAATACTGCTGTACGGCGTTCGGGTTCTCGGTCAGCGCTTTTTTCAGCTTATCGGTATCGACTTTCAGGTTACCGACGGTACCGTCAGAACCTTTTACCGGGTCCTGGGTAATTCCCAGTTGGGCCATGATCTGTACCGAGCCGCTCTGCACTTCGGTCAGCAGGCCGCGCAGCTGAGACTGGATCCCGCGCACGTTTGCATCACCAACAAGTGCCCCGTTGCTGGCTGACTGGCTGCCGGCGCCTGCATCAACCGGAACATACTTCGTCAGGCTGTTAATGGTGGACTGCAGCGAGTTATACGCCGTGACCCAGTCGGTGATCGCCTTCTGGTTCGCATCCGTTGCGCGAGTCACCTCCAATGTTTCATCTGCCTTGCTTTCTGCTTTCAGCGAGAAAGTCACGCCAGGCAGGGCATCGGTAATGGTATTCGTCTGGCGCTCAATCGAAATGCTGTTCACTACCACAATTGCGTTTTGAGCTCCGGTGTTAACCGTCAGTGCGCCCGTTTTTGTGGTTGAGTTGTAACCAATTGCGTTTTGCAGCTTATCGTCGCCAGTGACGCTGATCGTCATTTCACCATCCGTACCGGTGGTTTTAGATGACAGCATCAGGCGGTAATCACCGTCTTTCGCTTTAATGACGCTGGCGGTGACGTTGCCGTTCGCTTTATTAATGGCGCTCGCAATCCCGGCCAGAGACGTATCGCCATCCGCCAGGGTGACCTCTAAAGGCGTTTTCGTGCCCGGCTGGGTGATGGTGATTTTACGCGTCGTACCTGTCGTATCGCCCAGCAAATCCGTGTTGTTTGCATAGGAGCCGGTAGTCAGTGCCTGTGCTTTTGCAACCTGGTTGACGTTGACAACAAAGGAACCCACGGACGCGTCTGCCGTTGTCGTGGCGGTAAAGGCCGTGTTGGTGCTGCTAACGGACGTTGAGTTCCAGGTGGTTGCTTTACCCAGCGCAGCGGTCGCAGTCTGCAGCGATGTCATGGCGCTCTGCAGTTTGCCGTAAGCGCTTAACTGTGCGTTATACGTTGATTGCTGGGAAGTAATCGTCGTCAGCTTGGTTCTTTCTGCTGCATCCAACTGATTATATAAATCCCCGAGTCCTGCAGAACCTATCCCGAGGTTACTGATAGTAGCCATGCATATTTTCCTTAAAATACGAAAGTAGTTCAGGACTCTTATCGGCCTCTCAACGTAAAAGTTTACGATGGTGAGAAAAAAATAATCCAAAGAATAGGCACGTCCTGGCGGGGTAAATGAAAGGATTGCACTTTAGGGTCATTATCCGTGCATTGAAAACACGAATAAGTGTGTGCCTTTTTTGTCATCTCTTTGCGCGTTAAAAAAGCATAAATAATAACGCTCTGATGGACCTTAATTGATTTTTTAAAAATAAAATAATTAAAAATCAATGTGTTGCAATTTTTTCAAAATTGATTCTAAAGTCTTTTGGGGACCCGTCGATAACCTTGTTGACGGTGAGAGACGCTGTGAGTGTTAGGCACCGGACCTAAAACCCAATTTTTGAAGGAAACAAAATTATGGCAGTTATCAATACTAACCTGTTGTCCCTGACCACTCAGAACAACCTGAACAAATCTCAGTCTTCTCTGGGCACTGCTATCGAGCGTCTGTCCTCCGGTCTGCGTATTAACAGCGCGAAAGACGATGCTGCTGGCCAGGCGATTGCAAACCGCATGACCGCTCAGATTAAAGGCATGAACCAGGCTGCGCGTAACGCCAACGACGGTATCTCCATGGCGCAGACTGCTGAAGGTTCTCTGAACGAAATCAACAACAACTTGCAGCGCGTTCGTGAACTGGCTGTTCAGGCAAGCAACGGCACCAACAGCACCTCTGACCTGGCCTCTCTGCAGGATGAAGTTACCGCTCGTCTGAATGAAATCAACCGTGTTGCAGGCAAAACTGACTTCAACGGCATCAAACTGCTGGACGGCACTGCAGGTACTGCTGGTGTGGTTAAAATTCAGGTTGGCGTGAACGACGGCGACACCATCGATCTGGACCTGAGCGGTGCAAAAGCTGACACCACGACTCTGGGTGTTGCTGCTATCGACCTGAAAACTATGACCGCTACCGACCTGGGCACCATCGACGCAGCTATCGCTAAAGTTGATAAAGCACGTTCTGGTCTGGGTGCTGTGCAGAACCGTTTCACTTCTGCAATCAACAACCTGAACAACACCTCAACTAACCTGTCTGCTGCTCAGTCCCGTATCCAGGACGCTGACTACGCAACTGAAGTTTCCAACATGTCCCGCGCGCAGATCCTGCAGCAGGCTGGTACTTCTGTTCTGTCTCAGGCAAACCAGGTTCCACAGACCGTTCTGTCTCTGCTGCGTTAATTTTACGCGTGAAACCCCGCTTCGGCGGGGTTTTTTTATCTCTGCTATTTGAGAATCCGCCTGTGAAACAAATCAGTGTCACTCAACCAAAGCTGGTCGCAGATTTTTCATGTGTCGGTGGGGAATGCCGTGAACATTGTTGTCAGGGCTGGACCATCGCGTTTGATAAATCCTCCGTTAATCGCTATCTGAACAGTAAAAATGCCGCTATTCGTCAGACGGCGAAAACGGCGATAAAAGTCACCAAAAAAAACTATGACCACTGGGGTGAAGTGATTTTCCATACGGAAAGTAAAAACTGCCCGTTTATGGATACGGAAAAACTCTGTTCTGTTCATAGCGCCATGGGCATCCAGGCCTTAAGCCCAACCTGTACGTCGTTTCCGCGGACAAACCGGGTCTATAAAAATGAAATCGAAAAATCGCTGAACCTCTCGTGTCCGGAAGTGACCCGACTTCTGTTGAACGATCGGGAGTCTATGTCGTTGATGGAATCTGTCATTGTTCAGCAGGACGTCAATAATGCGCCGATGATTGATTTGAAGGCAAAGGTCATCAATCTCTTCTGCCAGAATATTTTCAGCGTTGAGGGCGTCAGCGTTGAAGAACAGGTTTACGCCGTGGTGAAATTCCTCATGGTGGCGGAAAAGCTCGATAATCTCGAAGAGAATATTGGCACACTCGAAACGGTCTATTTCTCGCTGGTTAACGAACTGGTGAGTGGTAAAATCAAAACGGAATTAGGCGGATTTAATCAGAACTACAGCCTGAAATTCGCGTTAATTTCGCTCATCCAGAGCTACTTCACGAAGAAAGTGACAGCCCGCGGTGGTGCGGTATTAAACCGTTATTTTACTCAGCTTTATCAACAATTTGAGACTGCGGGTGACACCGTGCCGGCAGAGAAGGTCATGGAGAACATCGAGTCCGTCTGGCGCGATGTGGCGGGCAGTTACCTGGCGACCCATGACCATTTATTCAAGAACTTTTTTAAATACAAACTCTGGGAGCAGGGCTTCCCGCAGAACAATGGCCGCAGCATGTTGAATAACCTTTATTTAATCGTCGCGGAGTTCTATTTCCTTAAAACGTTACTTGCCGGTCAGGCGATCGTGGCGGGGAAAATTGAACAAGATAATATTATTGATGTTATTTACAGCTTCCACTCCCTTAGCCAGCATAATCAGGAAGCGGGAAAGCTCTTTCATCAACATATAGATAGCGTCAAACTGGGCGACGATCTTTCATTGTTACAACTGTTAATTTAGCCAGAAAAGTTGCCCCTGTTGTGGGCAACCTCAGAATAACCTCACTTTATCCCCCTTTTTCATCCAATTGAACGCCCTGCAGAATCGGATAATCATGCCGATAACTCAACTAACGCAGGGCTGTTTATCGTGAATTCACTCTATACCGCTGAAGGTGTAATGGATAAACACTCGCTGTGGCAGCGTTATGTCCCGCTGGTGCGTCACGAAGCATTGCGCCTCCAGGTGCGCTTGCCGGCGAGCGTGGAACTCGACGATCTGCTACAGGCGGGCGGTATCGGGTTATTGAATGCAGTTGACCGATACGACGCTCTGCAAGGAACGGCATTTACGACTTACGCAGTTCAGCGTATTCGTGGTGCGATGCTGGACGAGCTGCGCAGCCGCGACTGGGTGCCGCGCAGTGTTCGCCGCAACGCGCGCGAAGTGGCGCATGCGATGGGGCAGCTGGAACAGGAACTGGGACGTAACGCAACGGAAACCGAAGTGGCGGAACGTCTTGGCATTGCTGTTGAAGAGTATCGTCAGATGTTGCTCGATACCAATAATAGCCAACTCTTCTCTTATGACGAGTGGCGCGAAGAGCATGGCGATAGCATCGAGCTGGTGACGGACGAGCACCAGCAGGAAAACCCGTTACACCATTTAATGGAAGGGAATTTACGCCAGCGCGTCATGGAGGCTATTGAAGCTCTGCCTGAACGCGAACAGCTGGTATTGACCCTTTATTACCAGGAAGAGCTTAACCTCAAAGAGATTGGCGCTGTTCTGGAGGTGGGAGAGTCGCGGGTGAGCCAGCTGCACAGCCAGGCCATTAAACGCTTACGAACCAAGCTGGGTAAGTTATAGGTGATTGATTCACCTTAAAAATGCCGCACAACGTATTGACAACCAGGAGTTATCATGACGGTGCAGCAATCTAAAAGACGGCCTTTAAGCCGCTACCTGAAAGACTTTAAACACAGCCAGACGCATTGCGCCCACTGTAACAAGTTACTCGATCGTATCACGCTGGTTCGCCGGGGCGAAATCGTCAATAAGATTGCGATTTCGCGTCTCGACACGTTGATGGACGAAGCAGCATGGCTCGAAGAGCAAAAAGAGTGGGTGGCGCTTTGCCGTTTCTGTGGGGATCTCCACTGCAAAGAGCAAAGCGACTTCTTCGATATTATCGGCTTCAAGCAGTTCCTGTTTGAACAAACGGAGATGAGCCACGGCACCGTTCGCGAATATGTCGTTCGCCTGCGCCGCCTTGGGCAACATCTGACCGTAAACAATATTTCTCGCGATCTGCTGAAAACCGGTTATCTGGATGAAAATCTGGAGCCGTGGCTGCCTGCGACCAGCACCAACAACTACCGAATTGCGCTGCGCAAGTATGCGCAATACAAGGTACAAATGCCGGGTGCCATAAAGCAGAAAGCCCACGCCGGAACAACTTCTGATATATATTAAAAAAGAATAAGATGTAGCGCAGTCGCCTTTGACGTTGCAGGCGATTTCTCTACACTACGTAAAAATTCCACTATATCGGGGTATTTATGAAATTTGCACTTCTGGGTCGTCAGGCGCTGATGGGTGTTATGGCCGTTGCGCTGGTTGCGGGTATGAGCGTGAAAACGTTCGCCGCAGAAAACCTGCTAAATAAAGTAAAAGAGCGCGGTACGCTGCTGGTCGGGCTGGAAGGAACCTATCCTCCGTTCAGCTTCCAGGGCGATGACGGTAAGCTGACCGGTTTTGAAGTGGAGTTTGCTGAAGAGCTGGCGAAGCACCTCGGCGTTAAAGCGTCACTGAAACCGACCAAATGGGACGGTATGCTGGCGTCGCTGGATTCCAAACGTATTGATGTGGTGATTAATCAGGTGACCATTTCTGACGAGCGTAAGAAGAAATATGATTTCTCTACGCCGTACACCGTGTCCGGTATTCAGGCGCTGGTGAAGAAAGGCAACGAAGGTGGAATTAAAACTGCCGCGGACCTGAAAGGGAAGAAAGTCGGTGTCGGTCTGGGTACCAACTACGAAGAGTGGCTGCGCCAGAACGTGCAGGGCGTGGATATCCGTACCTATGATGATGACCCGACGAAATACCAGGATTTGCGCGTAGGTCGTACCGACGTCATTCTGGTTGACCGCCTGGCCGCGCTGGATCTGGTGAAGAAAACCAACAATACCCTGGCGGTAGCGGGTGATGCGTTCTCTCGTCAGGAATCAGGCGTTGCCGTTCGTAAAGGTAACGAAGACCTGGTCAAAGCGATTGATTCCGCGATTGCTGACATGCAAAAAGACGGCAGCCTGAAAGCGCTCTCCGAGAAGTGGTTCGGTGCAGACGTCACCAAATAAGTCTTTGACGTAAAAAAAAAGGCGCTTTTAAAAGCGCCTTTTTTATTTCTTTCGCGTCTGCGTGCATAATGAAAAATATCACATTTTGTCAGAGTTACCGGAGAACCCATGTCACTACAGAATTTAACGCGCTTTCCCCGCCTGGAGTTCATCGGCGCGCCGACGCCGCTGGAGTACCTGCCGCGATTTTCTGATTATTTAGGGCGCGATATTTTTATCAAGCGTGACGACGTGACGCCGATGGCGATGGGGGGCAATAAGCTGCGCAAGCTGGAGTTTCTGGCGGCTGACGCACTGCGCGAAGGCGCGGATACGCTCATTACCGCCGGGGCTATCCAGTCCAACCACGTTCGTCAGACGGCGGCAGTGGCGGCAAAGCTTGGGCTCCACTGCGTGGCGTTGCTGGAAAACCCGATTGGCACGCGGGCAGAAAACTATCTGACCAACGGCAACCGCCTGCTGCTGGACCTGTTTAACGTGCAGGTCGAAATGGTGGATGCGTTGACCGACCCGACCGCCCAGCTCGACGAGCTGGCGACGCGTCTGGAAGCGCAGGGGTTCCGCCCCTACGTTGTCCCCGTCGGCGGTTCGAACGCGCTGGGCGCGCTGGGGTATGTGGAAAGTGCGCTGGAAATCGCGCAGCAGTGCGAGGGCGCGGTGAGCCTCTCCTCCGTGGTTGTCGCGTCCGGCAGCGCGGGCACGCACGCCGGGCTGGCGGTGGGGCTCGAACAACTGCTGCCGGACGTCGAGCTGATTGGCGTGACGGTATCCCGCAGCGTCGCGGAGCAGAAGCCGAAAGTGGTCACTTTACAGCAGGCGGTAGCCGCGCAGCTGGAGCTGAAGGCCAGGGCCGATATTCTGCTCTGGGACGACTATTTTGCGCCGGGTTACGGCACGCCTAACGAAGAGGGCATGGAGGCGGTGAAGCTGCTGGCGCGCCTCGAGGGGATACTGCTCGATCCGGTCTATACCGGCAAAGCGATGGCCGGACTGATTGACGGCATTGCGCAGAAACGCTTTAAGGATGAAGGGCCGATTTTATTTGTCCATACCGGCGGGGCGCCTGCGCTGTTTGCCTACCATCCTCACGTCTAAAAATCAGGTCGAAAAATAATAATGCAAGAAAGTATTCAACTGGTTATTGATTCTCTGCCGTATCTGCTAAAAGGTGCGGTATTTACGTTACAGCTCAGTATCGGCGGGATGTTCTTCGGGCTGGTGCTGGGATTTGTGCTGGCATTAATGCGCATGTCACCCATCCTGCCGGTACGCTGGCTGGCGCGCTTTTATATCTCCGTATTTCGCGGCACGCCGCTTATCGCCCAGCTCTTTATGATTTACTACGGCTTGCCGCAGTTTGGTATCGAGCTGGACCCGATCCCCGCAGCGATGATTGGTCTGTCGCTCAATACCGCGGCGTACACCTCTGAAACCCTGCGAGCGGCGATCTCCTCCATTGACAAAGGGCAGTGGGAGGCGGCGGCCAGTATCGGGATGACGCCATGGCAGACGCTGCGTCGGGCCATTCTGCCGCAGGCTGCGCGCGTGGCGCTTCCACCGCTCAGCAACAGCTTCATTAGCCTGGTGAAAGATACGTCCCTGGCGGCAACGATTCAGGTACCGGAACTGTTCCGTCAGGCGCAGCTCATTACTTCGCGCACGCTTGAAGTCTTTACCATGTATCTGGCCGCCTCGCTGATTTACTGGGTGATGGCGACGGTGCTGTCTGCTCTGCAAAACTACTTCGAAAACCAGCTTAACCGCCAGGAGCGTGATCCAAAATGAGTGCTATCGACGTCAAAAACCTGGTGAAAAAATTCCACGGTCAAACGGTGCTCCACGGAATCGATCTTGAAGTCGGGCAGGGTGAAGTGGTGGCGATTATCGGACCAAGCGGTTCGGGAAAAACGACGCTGCTGCGCAGTATTAACCTGCTTGAACAGCCGGAAGGCGGCACTATTCGGGTAGGGGAGATAACGATTGATACCGGGAAATCCATTAGCCAGCAGAAAGGGTTAATTCGCCGCCTGCGCCAGCATGTCGGCTTCGTTTTCCAGAGCTTTAATCTCTTCCCGCACCGTACGGTGCTGGAGAACATTATTGAAGGACCGGTCATTGTAAAAGGTGAATCGAAAGAGGACGCGACGGCGCGCGCGCGCGAACTGCTCGCTAAAGTCGGGCTGGCGGGGAAAGAGACCAGCTATCCGCGCCGTCTGTCGGGCGGGCAACAGCAGCGCGTGGCGATAGCGCGCGCGCTGGCTATGCGCCCTGACGTGATCCTTTTTGATGAACCGACCTCTGCGCTCGATCCGGAACTGGTGGGTGAGGTGCTTAACACCATTCGCCAGCTGGCGCAGGAAAAACGGACGATGGTGATCGTGACGCATGAAATGAGCTTTGCACGCGATGTGGCTGACAGAGCCATCTTCATGGATCAGGGGCGGATTGTGGAGCAAGGGCCAGCGAAAAGCCTGTTCGCTAATCCTCAGCAGCCGCGAACCCGTCAGTTCCTTGAAAAATTCCTGATGCAGTAGCATTTTTGCACTAATTTGCTCCAGAAATTTAGGCTGGAGCAAATTATTCTCCCTTCGGGGGCAGTCGTTTGTTTTTTTATTCCATCCGGCCCGGCTAAACCTTATCAATAGTAAAGTTAATTGTGCTAATGCCGATATTTTGTAGTTAGAAAAAAGTTTTATGTGTTAGGTTATATTCACCATAATAATGATTATCTTTTCAGAGGCTTCATTTAGTAAGTATGAAGGATTCAGACTTTTTCACCTGGCGACGGGATTGCTCCCTCCGGTTTCAGGAATTGACCTGTGTCGACGAGGTATATCAGGAATTACAGCGACAAACTCAGACGCTTGAATTCGATTGTTACTCGCTCTGCGTGCGCCATCCCGTGCCGTTTACCCGGCCTAAGATCTCTGTGCATACCACTTACCCAAAGCAGTGGATGGCGCAATATCAATCCGCGAACTATTTCGCTATTGATCCCGTCTTAAAGCCGGAGAATTTCATTCAGGGTCATTTACCCTGGACAGACGCATTATTCGCTGACGCGCAGGAATTATGGCACAGCGCGCAGGACCACGGTTTACGCGAGGGAATAACGCAGTGTCTGATGTTGCCTAATCATGCGCTCGGCTTCCTGTCTGTTTCCCGTACTAGTGTACTGGAAGGGCCGTTTGCCCGTGAGGAAATAGAACTGCGGTTGCAAATGCTGGTGCAAATGGCCTTAACTTCTCTGGTGCGTTTTGAAGATGAGATGGTCATGCCACCTGAAATGAAATTCAGCAAACGCGAGCGCGAAATTCTGAAATGGACTGCGGAAGGGAAGACGTCAGCGGAAATAGCGATCATTCTCTCTATCTCAGAGAATACCGTTAACTTTCATCAGAAAAATATGCAGAAGAAATTCAACGCGCCTAACAAAACCCAGATTGCGTGCTACGCGGCGGCAACGGGACTGATCTGACGGGATAATACGTTCTGCGTGACAGACGAGCAAACGGCTGAATGCACTGCATCCAGCCGTTTTTTGTTACTGGCGGTAGGCTTGTTTGATTTGCTTAACGGTGTTAGCAAATACCGCAGATTCAGCCTGGTCTTCCATCTCCGCGATTTGTTTTTCCATTTTAATGATCACACGACCGGCATCCGCCTGGCCCATCGCCTGCAGCATCAGCGTCAGCAGTGCTTTCAGGCAGTTTACTTCCTGTGCCAGTTCCTGGTTATTCTCCGCAGTGGCAAATTCAGGTGTGCTCATTTATTTTCCTCATTATTTAACGGCGCTAAAGCGCGACGACGAAAGTCAAGGCGGCGGAGTATACCACAAGCTGCAGCAAAAAATGCAGCGGTTGTTTTTCGTACTTTTACGTTGATGTTTAATTGCGTAAACAGAACGTACCGGTAAACTAAACCGCCGTGAAAGGCTATTAATTGTTTATGCCCGGTTCGCTTGCCGTTAATTATTGTTACAAAAATTTGAGAACTGTTTTTTTGCAGGAAAAGCCTGCAAGTTTTTTGTAACTTTTTGAATACAGATGCTTAAAAAAAGCTGCAAAAGCGCGGAATGCGTGGTCTCTCTTTCCACGGACTGTACAGCCTAATTTCCAAAAACGAGAGCAAAATCGAATAGCCGGTTTTTTAACGTTTTAATCTTGCGAGGAAAACCGTTAATATAAACCAAATTATCACTCAGTAGCGTTATCCCTATTCTGGAGACATTTCCTTTGATCAACGTCCTTCTTGTTGATGACCACGAACTGGTGCGCGCAGGGATACGACGCATTCTTGAAGATATTAAAGGTATTAAAGTTGCCGGTGAGGCGTGCTGTGGCGAAGATGCGGTAAAATGGTGCCGCACAAACTCGGCCGATGTGGTACTGATGGATATGAACATGCCCGGTATCGGTGGCCTTGAAGCAACACGCAAAATCGCGCGTACCTTTGTTGATACCAAAGTCATCATGCTGACCGTGCATACCGAAAACCCACTGCCCGCGAAAGTGATGCAGGCGGGCGCAGCGGGCTACCTGAGTAAAGGTGCTGCGCCGCAGGAAGTCGTCAATGCAATCCGTTCCGTGTTTGCCGGACAGCGCTACATAGCGTCCGACATTGCCCAGCAGATGGCGCTGAGTCAGATTGAGCCCGAAAAAACCGAATCACCGTTTGCCAGTTTGTCCGAGCGTGAATTGCAGATTATGCTGATGATCACCAAAGGTCAGAAGGTGAATGAGATCTCGGAGCAGCTGAATCTCAGCCCGAAAACGGTGAACAGCTATCGTTACCGGATGTTCAGTAAACTGAACATTCATGGTGACGTTGAACTGACGCACCTGGCCATCCGGCACGGTTTGTGTAATGCGGAGACGTTGTTAAGTCAGTGAGTGATGTGTTCGATTCAAAAGCATTTCTGAAAACCGTAACCAGCCAGCCTGGCGTCTATCGCATGTATGACGCTGGCGGTACGGTTATCTACGTGGGGAAGGCAAAAGATCTTAAAAAACGCCTCTCCAGCTATTTTCGCAGTAACCTGGCCTCCCGAAAGACCGAAGCGCTGGTCTCACTCATTCAGAATATTGATGTCACCGTCACGCACACCGAGACAGAAGCGCTGCTGCTTGAGCACAACTATATTAAGCTCTACCAGCCACGCTATAACGTCCTGCTGCGTGATGATAAGTCCTACCCGTTTATTTTTCTGAGCGGCGACACCCACCCGCGCCTCGCGATGCACCGCGGTGCAAAACACGCTAAGGGAGAATACTTCGGGCCGTTCCCTAACGGCTATGCCGTGCGTGAAACGCTGGCGCTGCTGCAAAAAATCTTCCCTATCCGCCAGTGTGAAAACAGCGTTTACCGTAACCGCTCTCGCCCGTGCCTGCAGTACCAGATTGGACGCTGCCTGGGGCCTTGCGTGGAAGGGCTGGTAAGTGAAGAAGAGTATGCCCAGCAGGTGGATTATGTGCGCCTGTTCTTAGCCGGAAAAGACGATCAGGTCTTAACGCAGCTGATCGCGCGGATGGAAAAAGCCAGCGCCGCACTCGAGTTTGAAGAGGCCGCGCGTATCCGCGACCAAATCCAGGCGGTGCGCAGAGTCACTGAGAAACAGTTTGTCTCGAATACCGGTGACGATCTCGACGTCATCGGCGTAGCCTTTGACGCCGGGATGGCCTGCGTGCACGTGCTGTTTATTCGCCAGGGCAAAGTGCTCGGCAGCCGCAGCTATTTCCCGAAAGTACCCGGCGGTACTGCACTGGGTGAAGTGGTGGAAACCTTTGTCGGCCAGTTCTATCTGCAGGGAAGCCAGATGCGCACGCTGCCTTCTGAGATCCTGCTCGATTTTAATCTTGACGATAAAACCCTGCTGGCCGATTCGCTCTCTGAACTGGCGGGCCGCCGGGTGAATGTACAAACCAAACCGCGCGGCGATCGTGCACGTTATCTTAAGCTGGCGCGAACCAATGCGGCGACGGCACTCACCACTAAGCTGTCGCAGCAGTCGACGGTCAACCAGCGTTTAACGGCCCTGGCGACGCTGCTGAAGCTTCCGGAAGTGAAACGGATGGAGTGTTTCGACATCAGTCACACGATGGGAGAACAGACGGTGGCCTCCTGCGTGGTGTTTGATGCGAATGGCCCACTGCGCGCCGAGTATCGCCGCTACAACATCACCGGGATCACGCCGGGCGATGACTATGCGGCCATGAATCAGGTGCTGCGTCGTCGCTATGGTAAAGCCATAGAAGAGAGCAAAATTCCGGATGTGATCCTGATTGACGGCGGGAAAGGGCAGCTCGGCCAAGCGAAAGCGGTATTTGAATCGCTTGATGTCAGCTGGGATAAAAACCATCCGCTGCTGCTGGGTGTTGCAAAAGGGGCCGATCGTAAGGCCGGTCTGGAGACATTGTTCTTCGAGCCGGAAGGCGAGGGCTTCAGCCTGCCGCCGGACTCCCCGGCGCTGCACGTCATCCAGCATATTCGCGATGAATCACACGATCATGCCATCAGCGGTCACCGCAAAAAACGGGCGAAGGTGAAAAACACCAGTAGCCTGGAAACGATCGAAGGCGTGGGGCCAAAACGTCGCCAGATGCTGCTGAAATATATGGGCGGATTGCAAGGATTACTCAACGCCAGCATGGAGGAAATTGCAAAAGTGCCGGGTATTTCGCAAGGGCTGGCAGAAAAGATCTACTACTCGTTGAAACATTGAGGGCTCTGTAGCAACATAGAGCTAAATTTTACTGACAACAAACAGTTACCGTCATTATGCAATTTAATATCCCTACGTTGCTTACTCTCTTTCGTGTTGTACTCATCCCTTTCTTTGTACTGGCGTTTTACCTGCCGGTCGTCTGGGCACCTTTCGCCTGCGCATTGATCTTCCTGATCGCAGCGGTCACCGACTGGTTTGATGGCTATCTGGCGCGCCGCTGGAATCAAAGCACCCGTTTCGGTGCCTTCCTCGATCCGGTGGCAGACAAAGTGATGGTTGCTATCGCCATGGTGCTGGTAGCCGAGCACTATCATACCTGGTGGGTGACGCTGCCCGCAGCAACCATGATCGGCCGCGAGATCATTATCTCTGCGCTGCGCGAATGGATGGCGGAACTGGGCAAACGCAGCAGCGTGGCGGTCTCGTGGATTGGTAAAGTCAAAACGACGGCGCAGATGGCGGCGCTGGTCTGGATGCTCTGGCGTCCGAACGCCTGGGTTGAATGGGCGGGAATTGGTCTGCTGTGGGTGGCGGCAGTGCTGACGCTGTGGTCCATGCTGCAATATTTGAACGCTGCGCGCGGGGATTTGCTTGATCAGTGATCGTTTCGCCGTAATTTTCAGCAAACGATCCGGGGATGCAAAAAATAACGTTGACTCATAACGTCATATCAGTAGAATGCAACGCATCGAACGGCGGCACAGCAAGCCGGACGATAATGAAATCAAGTGGTTAGATGTTTACTTGATGACATGCGGGAATAGCTCAGTTGGTAGAGCACGACCTTGCCAAGGTCGGGGTCGCGAGTTCGAGTCTCGTTTCCCGCTCCAGATTAAAGACATGCGCAGTAGCGGGTGTCAGTTTTAAAAGTTTTACGGCGCGTTAGCAAAGCGGTTATGTAGCGGATTGCAAATCCGTCTAGTCCGGTTCGACTCCGGAACGCGCCTCCACTTTCTTCCCGAGCCCGGATGGTGGAATCGGTAGACACAAGGGATTTAAAATCCCTCGGCGTTCGCGCTGTGTGGGTTCAAGTCCCACTCCGGGTACCATGGGAAACAAAGAATAATCAAAGCAATAAGCAGTGTCGTGAAACCACCGAAAGGTGGTTTTTTTGTGCCTGTAATTTCTGTTCACTTTTTTCGTCAGCTTGACTCGCCACAGGAAAAGGACAATCCTGTCCCGTACACTCTACATCAACCATTTTTCCTTTTTTATTAAATAGATAGTCATGTTTAAAGACGGTTGTGTTTTAGTCGAGTATCTTCAAGTTTCGAATGAAACACGGTTCGCATAAATTGATGCAAATCAAACTGATTTAAGTTAATGCATTTCTAATATTAATTAATTCGCGCAAAAAAATAATAGTGATGTATCTTAGCCGTAGCGAGAAGACGTTTAATTTGATAATTGCTGGTGGCGATTCGCTATATTGTCGGATCAAACCGTCAGTCTTATGTTCACGGGGTTAAGTCCTGGCAAGGAATGTCTTTACCAGAAACACACCTATTTCAGTTAACAAAATGTATATTTTACAATAACAAGAAGCCGTATCCCTGTCGGGAAAGACTCTAGATTTTAAAAGAATTGGATAATTAAAAATGAAAAAAATAATGATAGCTGCTTTTTTATCAGTAGTGATGACGGGATGTGCTAATAATCCTAACGCCTCTGACTATGAATTATGTCAGGCTATGAGCGGTGACACGTTCACCAGCGGGTCGGAAGCGGCTCAAATGATGCAAGCCAGAATACAGGCGGGCACTTCTACGGTCAGTGCGGCAGATTGTGCGGCTATTGCACAAAGTACGGCAGCAGGATGGCAACAAAAGGCGGCTAACCTGAATGCAGCTAGCGCTGCATATAATCAAAGTATTCAACCTAAACCTACCCTGGAAACTAATTGTAATCCGACTATAAACGGCGGTTTTACCTGTACGCAGCAATAATGAGTCCTTATAGCTTAACTTTGTGATAAAACGCGTTATTCACAATCCTCATCGTTCGCGCTATATGGGTGCAAGTCCCATCCGGGTTCCATGATAAACAAAGAATAATCAAAGCAATAAGCAGTGTCGTGAAACCACCGAAAGGTGGTTTTTTTGTGCCTGATATCAGCCAGTCAAACCCCGCCCAAATACGCCTTCCTCACCTCCTGATTTCCCAGCAGCTCCTCGCCGCTGCCGCTCAGCCGGATCTGCCCGTTAACCATCACATACCCGCGGTCGGAAAGCTTCAGCGCGTGATGCGCATTCTGCTCCACCAGAAAGATGGTCATGCCGTTGCGGGCCAGCTCGCGCAGCGTCTGGAAGATCTGTTTCACCACAATCGGCGCCAGCCCGAGGCTCGGTTCATCCAGCAGAAGCAGCTTCGGACGGCTCATCAGCGCCCGGGCGATCGCCAGCATCTGCTGCTCTCCGCCGGACATGGTCATCGCGCGCTGCTTGCGTCGCTCCTTGAGGCGCGGGAAGAGGTCGAACATGGTTTGCATATCCTCAGCGGCAAACTGGCTGCCGATGGGGATGGTTCCCATCAGCAGGTTCTCTTCAACGGTCATATCCGGGAAGATTCGTCTGCCTTCCGGCGCCTGCGCAATGCCGCCGGACGCGACGTAGTGGGTGGATTTATGGCTGATATCTTCACCGCCGAAAAGGATCTGTCCGCTGCGAATACGGGGCTGGCCAAAGATGGACATCAGCAATGTCGATTTACCCGCGCCGTTTGCGCCAATCAGCGCCACGGTTTCACCCTTATTGACCTCGAGGGAAACCTGTTTAAGCGCCTGAATGACGCCATAAAACACATCCACCTCGCGAAATGCCAGCAGCGGTTCGCTCATAGGTTGACCTCGCTTTCATCCGTACCCAGGTAGGCGGCAATGACCTTTTCATCATGCTGGATCTGCTCGGGTTTTCCCCTGGCAATAACATCCCCGTGGTCGAGCACGATAATTTCGTCCGAAATCTCCATCACCATCCCCATATCATGCTCAATCAGTAATACCGTGATGTCATGATGATCCCGCAGAAAACGAATAATGCTGCTGAGCTTATGCGTTTCAACCGGGTTAAGCCCGGCGGCGGGTTCATCCAGACAGATCATTTCCGGGCCGGTGCACATTGCTCGCGCAATTTCCAGACGCCGCTGCTGGCCGTACGACATCTCTCCCGCCAGACGATTGGCGCACTCCACCAGATCCACCACTTCCAGCCAGTAGAAGGCCCTGTCCAGGGCGTCGCTTTCCGCGCGCCGGTATGCCGGCGTATTTAAGATCCCGGCGAGCAGATTGCGGTTAACGCGCATATGCTGCGCAACCAGCAGGTTTTCCACGACCGACATCTCGCGAAAAAGACGGATATTTTGAAACGTGCGCGCCAGCCCTGCGCGGTTGACCAGATGCGTTCCGCCGAACATTTTGTAGAAAAGACGCTGCCCGAACTGCGCGGGGTTAATCCAGTCTCCCGGCTGGAATTTTTGTCCGAGCACCTGAATAACGTTGGTCGTTTTATGGCGGGTATTAAATAAAATGTTTCCGCCGGAGGCCCTGTAGAAGCCCGTCAGGCAGTTAAACACGGTTGTTTTTCCCGCCCCGTTTGGCCCAATCAGGGCGGTAATTGAGCCACGCTGTACGTCCAGGTTGACGTCGTTTAGCGCCTTAATCCCGCCGAAGTGCATCATCAGATGTTCAACGCGTAATATCGTTCCGTTCATGGTGCGACACCCTTACGCACGGCGAACCCGCTGCGGTTAATGCGGATCAAACCGCGCGGACGCCAGATCATCATCACCACCATGAGCATGCCAAACAGCAGGACGCGGTACTCGGCAAAACTGCGCAGCAGTTCCGGCGTTACGGTGAGCACAAAAGCGGCCAGCACTACGCCAAGCGTCGAGCCCATCCCGCCCAGCACCACGATGGCGAGGATCAGCGCCGATTCAAAGAAGGTAAAGGAGGTCGGGTTCACGAACCCCTGATAGGTGGCGAAGAACACCCCGGCAATGCCCGCGGTCGATGCGCCCAGCGTAAAGGCCGACAGCTTAACCAGAACATGATTTAACCCCATCGAGCGGCACGCTATTTCGTCTTCACGCAGCGCTTCCCACGCCCGACCAATCGGCATCCGCGTCAGGCGGTGCTTGATGTAGAGCACCAGCATCACCACCAGGAACAACACCGCGTAGATAAAAATAAACTTCATGTTCGGGTTGTAGGTCAGGTGGAAAAATTCGTGGAAGGGCACGCCGCCTTCTTTCGCGCGTCGACCAAATTCCAGACCGAAAAAGGTGGGGGGAGGGGCCGACACGCCGTTTGGTCCGCCGGTGAAGGTCAGCCAGTTGTTCAGTATCAGGCGAATAATCTCCCCGAACCCGAGGGTGACGATGGCCAGATAGTCACCGTGCATGCGCAGCACCGGGAAACCGAGCAGGGCGCCTGCGGCGGCGGCCATGATTGCCGCCAGCGGCAGCATGCTCCAGAAACCTAAGCCGAGATACTGGTATCCCAGCGCCAGACCGTACGCCCCAATTGCGTAGAACGCGACATATCCCAGATCCAGCAGGCCGGCCAGACCCACGACGATATTCAGCCCCAGACCGAGAAGCACGTAGATCAGCCCGAGAATGGCGACGGTCAGCACATATTTCGTGGCGACAAACGGAAAGCAAATCGCAAGAGCAATTACCAGAGGAATAATCCAGCGCATGCGGCTTTTGTATTCCGGTGGCCGGACATATACGCCCGCGCTATCGGCTTCGAAGCGTGCCTGGAAACGGGCGCCCGCGGCGATACCTAAAAAGGCGCTCAGCAGAAAACGCCCGAGCATGACGATGCCGACCATCCAGGCCAGCCGTTGCCCGGCGAAGTTAAAGCTGTAACCGTCTAGCACCACGCCCGCAATGGGGCCGAAAATAATCAGCGCAATCAGCCCGGAAAAAATCGCGTCCAGCATGCAGCGTTTAAGTGAAAAACCGTGTGATGTCATCATTCTCTTCCTCACACTTTGGCCACAAACGGGCGCCCAAGAAGGCCCTGGGGGCGGAAAATCAGGATCATGACCAGCAGGCCGAACGAAAAGACATCTTTATAGTCCGAGTTCACCATGCCCGAGAACTGGGCTTCCGCCACGCCCAGGATAAGGCCACCGAGCATCGCGCCAGGGAGGGAGCCGATGCCGCCGAGTACCGCCGCGGTAAAGGCTTTAATGCCGATCACGAACCCGACGTAGAAATCAAAGGTGCCGTAATTCATGGTGATCAGCACGCCTGCCAGACCGGCCATCGCCGCGCCGATCACAAAGACCAGCGAAATAATCCGGTCGGTGTTAATGCCCAGAATGGAGGCCATCTTACGATCCTGCTGTACCGCGCGGCACATCCGGCCCAGCCGGGTATGGTTGATAATCCAGGTGAGCACCAGCATGCCGGCAAACGAGGCAACCAGAATAAACACTTTGGTGTAGGTTATCTGTACGAACCCGTCGCCCAGATGCAGGCGAATCACGCCGTCCAGCATGGTCGGCACCCCTTGCTGACGCGGACCCTGGCTCAGCTGCGCGTAGTTTTGCAGGATAAGCGACATCCCGATGGCGGAGATCAGCGGCGCCAGGCGCGTGGAGTTGCGCAGCGGCTTGTAGGCGATACGCTCGATGGTCCAGCCGTACACACCGGTTACCACGATGGTGAACACCAGCGTCCCGAGGATCAGCAGCGGGAACGACTGCAGACCGAAGAACGAGAGCAGCGCCAGGCCGATGGCGCAGAGATAGGCGGAAATCATATACACTTCGCCGTGGGCGAAATTGATCATCCCGATAATGCCGTACACCATGGTGTAGCCGATGGCGATTAAACCGTAGACGGAGCCCAGCGTTAAGCCATTGATTAACTGTTGCAGGAAGAATGTACTCATCTTAGCGCGCTCGTTTTATAGGCTGCGCGATGCGCGCAGCCTGATGTTTATTACGCGCCGACGGGCAGGCCCGCCGACGTTGAGCGTGACTCCGTCCCGTTACTGCACTTCCTTATATTTGCCTTTGTCGTCCCACTGGTAAACCACGTAGTCAGACACTTTCAGATCGCCTTTGCTGTCCCAGGCTTTTTTGCCCATCACCGTGTCGACGGAATTGGCTTTAAGCCACTCGCTGGCTTTGGCGGAGTCCTTGCCGCCGGTGGCCTTGAAGGCTGCGGCAATGGCCTGTACGGAGGCATAGGAGTAAAGGGTGTAACCTTCCGGCTCGAATTTACCGGCGCGGAATTTCTCGATAACCGCTTTACCGTCCGGGATAAGGCGCGGATCTTTACCAAAGGTCATGTAAATGCCGTTGGTATATTGCGGGCCACCCGCGGCGGTCACCATCTCTTCGTTGACAATACAGTCGCCGGAGAAGAATTTCGCCTGCACGCCCTGTTCGCGCATCTGGCGAACCAGCGGACCGGCTTCCGGGTGACAGCCACCGAAGAACACGACGTCCGGTTTTTGCGCGCCGATCTTGGTCACCAACGCGTTAAAGTCTTTCTCACCGCGAGATAACCCCTCATACATCACATCCTGAACCCCGCGTTTCGCCAGCGCCGCTTTGGTGGCGTCAGCCAGACCCTGACCATAGGTGTCTTTATCGTGAATAATCACCACGCGTTTGGCTTTCAGCTTGTCGATGATGAAGTCGCTGGCAACCTGCCCCTGCTGGTCATCGCGTCCGCACATGCGGAACATATCGCTCATGCCGCGTTCGGTGATCAGCGGGTTAGTTGAGCCGGGGGTAATCGCAATAATGCCCGCGTCGCTATACACCTCGGAGGCGGGCATTGTGGAAGAGGAGCAGAAATGGCCGACCACGGCGTTGACTTTATCCTGGTCAACTAAACGGTTGGCGACGGCCACGGCCTGCTTGGGCTCGCAGGCATCATCCCCCTGAACCAGTTTGATCTTCTCGCCGTTAATGCCGCCTGCGGCATTAATGTCTTCAGCGGCCTGCGTTGCGCCGTGCCAGTACTGATCGCCATAGGTGGCATTCGGACCCGTGAACGGCCCGGCCACGCCAATCACAATATCTGCCCGGGCGGAAAACGCCGTCACCAGGCAACCGGCCAACACAAGAGAAAGAGGAGTTCTGATTAATTTCAGCGACATTATTATGTTCCTTAGCAAAGAGGTTTTTGCACCACGGCGTAAACCCGAACGCCCGACGGCGCAGCCAATCCGAAACACGAGCAAGAACAAAATGCACTAAACGAACAAGATACAGACGGCATCCTGCATATTACGGCGAGATTTCCCTGCGCAGAGGCGCGCGAAGAACGTTAAGCAAAAACGTTGCCAGAATGGTTAACCCATTGACGGGCATGCGACATGTTTGAGTATAGAGCGCCGCGTTATGCCGCCTTGCGGGAGGAGAAGAAATTACAGCGGAGATCACATATCGTTAACAATAAAGCCCATAAGTTGTGCAAAGGTCACGGTTTGCACGTTTTTGCAGCAATAAAGACCTAAACTTCAGCCCGGAGAGGCGTGAGATATGTGTTAGGATCGTTTCCTTTTGCAGGAGTGTCAGCGATGACTGAAGGCCCATTGAATGAAAGCGAAATGGCGTGGCTTGAAGAGACGTTAATGTCTTACGGTCATGATGACGCGTCCGTAATTGACGTGTCCGAACTGGACGGCATGCTTACCGCAGTGCTTTCCGGTCCTGTTGTCGTTGAGCCAGATGCCTGGCTGGTGGCGGTGTGGGGTGGCGAGAAGTACATTCCGCGCTGGAAAAACGATCGTGAGATGAACCGTTTTATCGATCTCTGCTTTAAGCATATGAACGATATTGCCGAGCGCCTGAGCGAGTACCCGGATCAGTTTGAACCGATGTTCGGTTATAACGACGTTGACGGTGAGAGCTATACCGTGGTGGAAGAGTGGTGCTATGGCTATATGCGCGGCGTGGCGCTGACGGACTGGTCAACCTTGCCGGAAGCCCTGAAGGCCGATCTTGGCGTGATTGCGCTGCACGGGACGGAAGAGAACAGCGAAAAGCTGGATGAACTGTCCGAAGAGGAGTATATCGCCAGCATCGAAAGCATCCAGCCTGCGGCACTGCGTTTATATCAATACTGGGTTAACAACCCGCAGCAGCCGGAAGTGAAGAAGCCGACGGTGAACGGCACGAAGGTCGGGCGCAACGATCCGTGTCCTTGCGGCAGCGGGAAGAAGTTTAAGAGCTGCTGTTTGCACTAATAAAAAAGGGGCTGATGATAGCCCCTTTTTTTATTTAACCCACTTCCGGCAGCATCCCGGCTGCAATCAATACCTGCACCAGAATAATCACCACTCCACAGCCAAACACAACGCACAGCAGCGGTTTTCCTCCCGCCACGCGATATCCCTGCTGAGGATGCTGCCGGCGGCTCTTCCACGCCAGCAGGGAAGGGAGCAGCAGGGCCAGGATAGAGAGCGCCACCCCTGCGTAGCCCAGCGCCATCACAAACCCGCGTGGGTAAAACAGCGCAAAAGCGAGCGGCGGCAGGAAGGTGATGGCACCCGTCTGCAACCGTCCGGCCGCGGTATTGCGACGCTGGAACAGGTCGGCCAGATAATCAAACAGGCCGAGCGCCACGCCCAGGAACGAGGTTGCCAGCGCCAGGTCGGCAAACAGGTGTACCGCCAGCTCCACGTGCGGGGAGGTGACGACCTCGCGCAGCGCCAGCAAAAAACCGTTCAGGCCAGCGTGTTGCGCCATCAGCCCAATAAAGGTTGAAGAGTCAATGCTGCCCAGCGTCACCAGCTGCCAGAAAATATAGGCGATCAGCGGGATCGCGCTGCCGATGACAAAGACGCGGCGCAGCTTGCGGATATCGCCGTTCATATAGCTGACGATACTTGGCACGCTGCCGTGGAAGCCAAACGAGGTGAAAATGACCGGGATAGCGGAGAGCGCCAGCCCTTTTTCCAGCGGCAGCGTCAGCAGGTTGACCTTGTGCACGTGCGGCGCCAGCAGCACCAGCATGACGATCAGGAAGAGAATTTTGGCGCTGAACAGAAAGCGGTTAAACAGATCGACCAGCGATGTCCCCACGCAGACCACGCCGCCGCCGATGAGCGCAAAGAAGATAGCCCCCGTCGCCGGGGTGATGTCAGAGCCAAACCAGTCGTTGACGCTTGAGGCGATGAGCTCCCCGGCGCCGCTGATGTAGGCGGCGGTCAGGGCGTACATCAGGAACATCATGCTAAAGCCGGTTATCCACTGGCCGTAGCGTCCCAGATAGCGCGCCGCAAGCGAACCCAGACCGGTGTCGGCGGGCACGTGCTGGTAAACCTCAAGCAGCAGCAGGGCGGTGTAGCACATCAGCGCCCAGAGCGTACCCAGTAGCAGCAGGGTCATGCCAAATCCCACGCCCGCGGCTGCCAGGGGCATTGCCAGCATTCCTGCGCCAATCGTCGTTCCGGCGACGATAAAAATACTTCCCAGGGTTCTGTTTCTCACGCTTTCCTCTACAACGATGCTTAACCGCGACAAAATCTGCGGCGCAGAGTAAGGGAAAAGCCGTAATTCGTCAAATCACCGTTACAAGTAGTGTAATGAATTATTTACGAACTGCTTGCGCTCTGACCCTTTTTAGGCGCAGGCCTACTTCATAAGGGCAATGTTGCCAGGCGACATTCCGGCGTAACGTAAACAATAAATATAAATTATCAAATTAAGTGAGGGTTTTATGGCTGGGGCGAATCCATTCACCGCGGCATGGAGCCGGGGAGGCAACCTGTTGTGCCATGGCCACTGGATAATCAGCTGGCAGAACCAGCCCCTGATACTTCCCGAGTCCCGCCGTGAAAAGGATATGGGCACCTGGGCAATCTACTCGGTTATCGATCCTGAAGACGAAACCTTTGCGCAAGGCTTACAGGAAGATGAATGGATCGTTGAGAATGTCGACTGGTTAACGGATATGTTCTTCGAGGTGGGTATTCCGCTGGAGACGTCCAGCTACCGCTATTTTTACCAGGCGGTGAATCCTCATGACTGGCGCTGCACCAGCTGCGCCGGGTGTATGTAAATTAACGCGGTGCCGGAAACCGGCACCGCGCTAAAATTAATTCTGCGTATCGAGAGTGGAAAGTTCTTTATCAATAAAGTAAAGACCTTCGCCGGATTTACCCACCAGAGATAATTTATCCAGTACGGATTTAAACAGCTTCTCTTCTTCGTGTTGCTCAGCGACGTACCACTGCAGGAAATTAAAGGTTGGGTAATCCTGGCTGGTCATTGCGGCATGAACCAGTTCGTTAATTTTCTGCGTGATCAGCTGCTCGTGCTCGTAGGTGGCGCGGAACAGTTCATCGAGAGAATTATACTCGGCAAAGGGGGACGTCACGGTTTCAATGCGCGGCAGGCTGCCCGTATCCGTAAGATAATCAAACAGACGCTGCATGTGGGTCATCTCTTCCTGAGCGTGACGACGCAGAAACGCGGCCGCACCTTCGAAGCTGTGGTAGCTGCACCAGGCGCTCATCTGCTGGTAGAGCAGGGATGAAAAAAGCTCAAGGTTCATTTGTGCGTTGAGCTTGTCGATCATTTCAGTTTTCAGCATGGTGACGCTCCGGATTATTATTTCTGGTTCACAATGAGCGACACTATAATTTGTTATTTAATTATTTGCAAAACGTAAAATTTTTATTTTATTTATTTAAAATACGAATGGGAATAAAACGCATTGGCGATTTTTATAATTTATTAATGAGAATTGTTTTTGTTCGTAATGAAATATACTGCCAGCAAGCGCTGGCAGCGTTGATTAATACCAGGGATTATTTGACTTAGGGTTAACGGCGTAACCCATACATTTATACTGGATAGTCACGCTCTCGTTCAGGCACAAAGAGCCGCTCGTCAGGGTACAGGTTTTGATGGGCTGACCATAGGCTGAAGCGGTGGCATACCCCATGCTCTGACACGCTTTTGCCGCCGTGCCGTTATTCACATACTCATCGGAATACGCATTTTGCAGCGCTGCCTGGCCGTAATCGAGGCGGACGATGCCGTTCGGCGCGTCGAGGCTGCTGACTTCAGCCTGGCGGTTGATACTACACCCCGCGAGCAGCAGGATTGTGCCGGCTACAATGACTCTTTTCATGGTTCGCTCTGAGTGGATGGAAATACCTTATCGTACCCGCAGATGCCCGCTGCAATGCCTGGAATAGCCGGACAATCTGCCCTCACTCTTCGCAACGGGTCAGAGGGGAGTGCTATCAGGCCAATCCCTCATAAAAATGTGATGAGTATCACAAAATGATTGATTTTTGTGATAATGGTCATATTATAAGCACGTTGACAATAAAGTTGTATAACAAGTTAATGGAGCATCATCGTGAAACTGCGCAAAATCCTGAAAAGCATGTGGGCCAATTACTGCCGCACGTTCAAAGACGTGCCGCCAGGCGCCATGTTCTGATTAAAAAAACCTGCTTCGGCGGGTTTTTTTGTACCTGCAGGCGACGAAGGGAAGATGTCAGGGGGCGTGTTTTGCTACTATGGCGGCCTTTAAATAAGGAGAAAACCCATGTCACAAAACCTGAGCGCCGATCAGGAACTGGTCTCTGACGTTGTCGCCTGTCAGCTGGTTATCAAACAAATCCTTGATGTTCTGGACGTGATTGCGCCGGTTGAAGTGCGCGAGAAGATGTCTACGCAGCTGAAAAACATCGATTTCGCCAGCCATCCTGCTGCCGCTGACCCGGTTACGCTTCGTGCGATCCAGAAAGCTATCGCGCTGATTGAGCTGCGATTCACGCCGCAGGGTGAGTCCCACTAAAGCAGGGGTAGGGGCGACGGCACGTGTCGCCCTTTGAAGCGGTTAAAAGAACGTCTGGACCAGCAGGTAGCTCGCCGCACACGCGCAGCTTACCCCAATCAGCCCTGGCAGAATAAAGCTGTGGTTGATGATAAATTTGCCGATGCGGGTGGTGCCTGAACGGTCAAAGCCGATGCAGGCCAAATCACTTGGATAGGTCGGCAGGACAAAATAGCCGTAGGACGCCGGGAAAAAGGCGATCAGCATTTTCGGGTCGATGCCGAGCATGAGACCCATTGGCGCAACGGCCGTCAGCGCAGCCGCCTGGCTGTTCACCAGTTTTGACACCAGAAACAGCACAATGGCATACGTCCACGGGTGGCTCTTCACCACGCCTTCCAGCGCCAGCTTTAACTCGTCGAGATGCGCCTGGAAAAAGGTATCGCTCATCCACGCCACGCCGAACACCGAGAAGATCGCGACCATACCGGCCTTAAACACCGCGCCGTTGGAAATGGCCGACGCATTAACCTTACAGGCCATCAGCATCACGGCGCCCGCAATTAACATCATCATCTGAATGACAAGGTTCATCGACAGCGCCGTCATTTTGCCTTTCACTTCAAAGGCGGGGCGCAGTTCCGGAAATGCCCCCAGCAAAACGACCACGGCAATACCGGCAAAGAAAATCCACGTGGACCAGTAGGCCTGTTTAGGGAAACGCTGATTCATTAACGTCTCGGTCCCGCCATAGATAAACTCGCGCTGCTTAGGGTCTTTCAGCTTTTCCTGAAACTCTATGTCGTCAGCCAAATCTTTCCCACGGCGTAAACTCCACAGGGCCGCAATGGCTACGCCGAAGAGCGAAGCGGGAACCGACACGGCGAGAATTTCCAGGATCCCCCACGCGTGGCCGATCCCATGCTGGGCCGCCAGGATAGACACCAGCGACACAACGGCAACGGATACGGGGGATGCCGTGATCGCCATCTGTGACGCGACCGACGCCACGGCCATGGGGCGCTCGGGGCGGATCCCTTTTTTCAGGGCGATATCCGCGATGATGGGGAACATGGTGTAGACCACATGGCCGGTGCCGCACAGAAAGGTCAGCATCCAGGTGGTGAAAGGGGCGAGCAGGGTGATGTGCTGCGGGTGTTTGCGCAGCAGACGTTCGGCAAACTGCATCATGACGTTGAGGCCGCCCGCAGTCTGCAGCGTAGCCGCACAGCCAATCACCGCAAGGATGGTCAGCATAACGTCAACCGGCGGTTTACCCGGTTGCAGACCAAAGACAAAACATAAAATAAAAAGACCAATACCGCTGATTAACCCAAGCCCCATACCGCCGAAACGCGTACCCGTCAGCAGGCAGAGGAGAATGACAACAAACTCAATGGTGATCATGATGCTCCCTCGTCAATGATTATGTAACTAAATAAATCATCACACGTTGTGTGGTTAATCATTGGGAGCCAGATCTGATTTGTTAAATTTCAGCAAAAGCAGAAGGTTGGAGATGGGAGGGGGGCCTGCTCCCCGGGACGGAAGCAGGCCAAAACTCAATGGTGCTGGACCGCCACAATGTCGAGCAGATGACGGTCGGTTTGCTCAGGACATAAACCCGCCTGCTGCGCATTATGGATCTCATCCGCCAGCGTCTTCAGCAGCATTCCATCCTGCTGCTGCTCTTTGTCCATATCGCGTAAGAATTTGAGCGTTGTAATATCCTGCTGCGCTTTGGCTTCATCGGCAAGTTTGCTGAGCGTGCTGCAGCGTTGCTCGTACTCTTCAAGCGTTTTCTGAAACAGTTCTTCCAGGCAAGAGTAGTTTTCGTTGATCCCATCAAGGGCTTTAACGACAGGATTTGCCCCTGCGGCTTTCAGAAAGTTAAAGACACGCATCATATGGGTGACGTTACTTTGCGCCTGAGAGCGAAAGAATGTGGCAGACCCCGTAAGGCTATTCTCGGCACACCACGCACTTAAGTGAAGGTGCAGATTCGAGGCGTAGAACTCAAGGTTCATCTGCGCATTAAGTTTTTGCATCATCGTTTGGGTAGCCATACTCATATCCTTATTGACTGTGGGACGTGATGTCCGTTGCGTAACCTGAGCGCCAGGCAAATACGAAGAGAAGAGCAGAAATAGACATTCTGCCGTGACCGAAGTCGACCGAAATTCACTTCCTGTGTTCGATATAAATAAGCATACCCTTGTATTGGGTCTAAGAAAACTCTTAATCAGACTATATTTACCATACATTACAAAGTTTAATATAGTACAGAAATACAATTAGCTCGCCATGAATTGAATGTGACTTAATGGCCTAATAATTAACGGTTTTTATCTTGAGGGCACACTGTTACTCTTTCGAAAATATTAAGTTGGAATATTACTCCGGGAAAAGGAAAAATACGGATTAATCATTTCGAATATATGATGTGTCAATAAAATTGCGCTAAATCAAATTCTGCGGAATAACGTTTTTTCAGGTGCGTTGTACATTCGTGATGAAAAACATGTTGAACCCCTTAACGCCAGGTGCCGTTTTGTCCGCTGAGAGGCATCAGGGATATCTTGGCTAATCTTATGGATAATTCTGCTTAACCCTCTTCTATTTGTCTGACAAATTCTGCCTTTTTTATGTCATTTTTCGCTGAATTTATGTACGCAATTACTGTAATTCTGCGGTGTGATGGGGCTCTCTTATGGATGATTAATTTCCCGCTAAAACTATCACCAGCAATAACGCTTATGACGAGGTAAGCGCTAATGCCTTGTTTTAAGTCCGATTAAATAAGAAGCACGCACTTATTCCCTACAGAAAAGATTGCTAAAGCTGGAGTTTACCATGCACAAATTTACTAAAGCGCTGGCGGCCATCGGTCTGGCTGCCGTTATGTCACAATCCGCTATCGCTGAGAATTTAAAACTCGGTTTTTTGGTAAAACAGCCAGAAGAGCCCTGGTTCCAGACTGAGTGGAAATTCGCAGATAAAGCCGGGAAAGATTTAGGTTTTGAAGTCATTAAAATCGCCGTGCCTGACGGCGAAAAAACCCTGAACGCCATCGACAGCCTGGCGGCCAGCGGTGCAAAAGGTTTCGTTATCTGTACTCCGGATCCAAAGCTGGGGTCGGCAATCGCGGCGAAAGCGCGCGGTTACGATATGAAGGTCATCGCGGTTGACGATCAGTTCGTTAACGCCAAAGGCAAGCCGATGGACACCGTCCCGCTGGTCATGATGGCGGCGACCAAAATCGGCGAACGCCAGGGCCAGGAACTCTATAAAGAGATGCAAAAGCGCGGCTGGGATGTCAAAGAGACCGCGGTAATGGCTATCACGGCTGACGAACTGGACACCGCCCGCCGTCGTACTACCGGCTCAATGGATGCGCTGAAAGCGGCCGGCTTCCCGGAAAAACAGATCTATAAAGTCCCAACCAAATCCAACGATATCCCGGGCGCTTTCGACGCCGCGAACTCTATGCTGGTCCAGCATCCGGAGGTCAAACACTGGCTGGTGGTCGGCATGAACGACAACACCGTGCTGGGCGGGGTACGCGCGACGGAAGGCCAGGGCTTCAAAGCGCCTGACGTGATCGGGATTGGCATCAACGGCGTTGACGCCGTCAGCGAGCTGTCCAAAGCGCAGGCTACCGGCTTCTACGGTTCTCTGCTGCCGAGCCCGGACGTTCACGGCTACAAATCCAGTGAGATGCTCTACAACTGGGTAACCAAAGGGGCCGAACCGCCGAAATTTACCGAAGTGACCGACGTGGTGCTGATTACCCGCGACAACTTCAAAGAGGAGCTGGCGAAAAAAGGGCTGGGCGGTAAGTAATACGCTGTGATTGTGCCCCTCATGCATCGTGAGGGGCCAGACGTACACACTACAGGAATCACGGAGACGTTATGCGACAGTCTGATCCGTATCTCTCTTTTCGCGGCATCGGGAAAACTTTCCCCGGTGTTAACGCGCTGACCGATATCAGCTTCGACTGCTATGCCGGCCAGGTTCACGCCCTGATGGGGGAAAACGGCGCGGGGAAATCCACGCTGTTGAAGATCCTCAGCGGCAACTACGCGCCTACGACCGGCACGCTGGCCATTCGCGGCGAAGAGGTGGCGTTTGCCGATACCACGGCGGCGCTCAATGCCGGGGTGGCGATCATCTATCAGGAGCTGCACCTCATTCCCGAGATGACCGTGGCGGAAAACATCTATTTAGGACAGCTCCCGCACAAAGGCGGTGTGGTAAATCGTTCGCTACTTAATTATGAAGCGGGGCTGCAGCTTAAACACCTGGGTCTGGATGTCGATCCCCAGACGCCGCTGAAATATCTCTCCATCGGCCAGTGGCAGATGGTTGAAATTGCCAAGGCGCTGGCGCGTAACGCCAGAATTATCGCCTTCGATGAGCCCACCAGTTCGCTCTCTGCGCGTGAAATTGAAAATCTGTTCCGCGTGATCCGCGAATTGCGTCAGGAAGGCCGTACGATTTTGTATGTCTCGCACCGCATGGAAGAGATATTTGCCCTGAGCGACGCCATCACCGTCTTTAAAGACGGGCGCTATGTGCGCACCTTTACCGACATGCAGCAGGTTAACCATGACCAGCTTGTTCAGGCGATGGTCGGACGCGAGCTGGGTGATATTTATCACTGGCAGCCGCGTCAGTACGGCCCTGAACGCCTGCGTCTGGACAGCGTCAAAGCGCCGGGCGTACGCACGCCGATTTCGTTATCCGTTCGCAGCGGCGAAATTGTCGGCCTGTTTGGTCTGGTGGGTGCGGGGCGCAGTGAATTGATGAAAGGCCTGTTCGGCGGTACCCGCATTACCGATGGGCTGGTTTCTATTGATGGTGAACGGGTCGATATCCAGAAACCGGCCCACGCAATCAGGGCGGGCATGATGCTCTGCCCTGAAGACCGTAAAGCCGAGGGGATTATTCCGGTACATTCGGTACGCGACAACATCAATATTTCCGCTCGCCGCAAGTTTATTCGCGCAGGCTGCCTGATAAACGATGGCTGGGAGTCGAGCAACGCCGACCACCATATTCGCTCGCTGAATATCAAAACGCCGGGTCCGGAACAGCTGATCATGAATCTATCAGGCGGAAACCAGCAGAAGGCGATTTTAGGCCGCTGGCTGTCGGAAGATATGAAGGTCATTTTGCTGGATGAGCCGACGCGCGGTATCGATGTGGGGGCAAAACACGAGATTTATAACGTGATCTATGAGCTGGCAAAACGCGGCGTGGCGGTGCTCTTCGCCTCCAGCGATCTGCCGGAGGTGCTTGGCGTGGCCGACCGCATTGTGGTGATGCGTGAAGGCGAAATTGCCGGTGAATTGCTTCATGAACAGGCGAATGAACAACAGGCGTTGAACCTCGCCATGCCTAAAGTCAGCCAGGCTGTCGCCTGAGTAAGGAGTTAATGATGTCCTCTGTTACTACATCCGGAGCGCCGAAGTCGAAGTCGGCGCTGAGTTTTGGACGTATCTGGGATCAGTACGGCATGCTGGTGGTCTTTGCCGCACTGTTCCTCGCCTGCGCGATCTTTGTTCCTAACTTTGCCACCTTCATTAATATGAAGGGGCTGGGGCTGGCCATTTCCATGTCCGGGATGGTGGCCTGCGGGATGCTGTTCTGCCTGGCCTCCGGCGATTTTGACCTGTCGGTGGCGTCGGTGATTGCCTGTGCGGGCGTCACGACGGCAGTGGTGATCAACATGACGGAGAGCCTGTGGATTGGCGTTCTCGCCGGTCTGCTACTCGGCGTCATCAGCGGTCTGGTGAACGGTTTTGTTATCGCACGCCTGAAGATTAACGCCCTGATCACCACGCTTGCGACGATGCAAATTGTCCGCGGGCTGGCCTATATCATCTCCGACGGTAAAGCGGTGGGGATTGAAGACGAGCGCTTCTTTACCCTGGGTTACGCCAACTGGCTGGGGCTGCCTGCGCCAATCTGGCTGACCGTGGCCTGCCTGATCCTGTTCGGCTTCCTGCTCAACCGGACCACCTTTGGCCGCAATACCCTGGCGATTGGCGGTAACGAAGAGGCCGCCCGTCTGGCCGGGGTACCGGTGGTGCGAACCAAGATTATTATCTTCGTGCTCTCAGGGCTGGTTTCTGCCGCCGCGGGGATTATCCTGGCTTCGCGTATGACCAGCGGCCAGCCGATGACCTCTATTGGCTACGAGCTGATCGTCATTTCGGCCTGCGTTTTAGGGGGCGTTTCCCTCAAGGGCGGCATCGGAAAAATCTCATATGTGGTGGCCGGTATCCTGATTTTAGGCACGGTGGAGAACGCCATGAACCTGCTGAACATTTCGCCGTTCTCGCAGTACGTGGTTCGTGGTCTGATCCTGCTGGCAGCGGTGATTTTCGACCGTTACAAGCAAAAAGCGAAGCGTACCCTGTAACTCTTTTTTCCGTCTTTTATTGCTCAACTTATAACCATAGTTGACCCCTTAACCGCCCCGCCAGTTTTACTGGCGGGGCGGTTGTCAAATGGCGAGCGACGTCACACTGTCTATACTTACATGGCTATGAAAGAGGTAAAGGCGTTTACCTCTCGTAAACCGTAAGGAGGAAAAGGGTGGCTGACATGTTAACCGCACCGCCTGTACTGCCCGGACACTATGCTTTCTTTTTCGATCTCGACGGCACGCTCGCCGGGATAAAACCGCACCCTGACCAGGTGTCTATTCCGGATGCGGTGTTACAGGATTTGCATCAGCTCTCGCTCATGAACGAGGGAGCACTGGCATTGATATCAGGGCGCTCAATGGCCGAGCTGGATACGCTCGCCAGTCCTTACCACTTTCCGCTGGCCGGTGTACACGGAGCGGAGCGCCGCGACATCCATGATCACACGCATATCGTTTCACTCCCTGACGCACTCACGCAAACGCTCCAGAAGCAGCTTTCTGCTGCGCTGGAAGCGCTGCCTGGCACCGAGCTGGAAGCCAAAGGCATGGCCTTTGCCCTGCATTATCGTCAGGCGCCGCAGCATGAGGAGGCCGTACTGGCGCTGGCTCAAACGGTTGCGGATGCCCATCCACAGCTGGCGTTGCAGCCCGGCAAATGCGTCGTAGAGTTAAAACCGAAAGGGATTAATAAAGGCGCGGCCATCGCCGCGTTTATGGCGTCGCCGCCTTTCAAAGGGCGAACGCCCGTTTTCATTGGGGATGACCTGACCGACGAGGCCGGGTTTCGCGTGGTGAATCAGGCCGGAGGGATCGCCGTCAAGGTGGGGCCTGGTGACACGGTTGCCGAATGGCGACTGGCGGATGTCGCCAGCGTCTGGCAGTGGATATCTGACATCGCTAACCAGCAACAACAACAAATAGCGCAAAGCAAAGGGGGAAACCATTATGGGTCGCTTAGTCGTCGTCTCTAACCGAATCGCACCGCCGGATGATAAAAAAGCCAGCGCGGGTGGCCTGGCGGTAGGGGTGTTAGGTGCCTTAAAAGCCGCTGGCGGGCTGTGGTTTGGCTGGAGTGGAGAAATCAGTGAAGAAGAGAAACCGCTCAACAAGGTGACGCGCGGAAACATTACGTGGGCTTCATTTGCATTGAAAGAGAAAGACTATGACGAGTATTACTCGCAGTTCTCAAATGCCGTCCTGTGGCCTGCGTTCCACTATCGTCTTGACCTGGTCAAATTCCAGCGTGAATCCTTCGAAGGCTACTCGCGCGTAAATGCGCTGCTGGCGGATAAACTGCTGCCATTAATAGAGGAAGACGATATTTTATGGATCCACGATTATCACCTGTTGCCCTTCGCGAGAGAGCTGCGAAAGAGGGGGGTGAATAATCGGATTGGCTTCTTCCTGCACATTCCTTTCCCGACGCCGGAAATTTTTACCGCGCTGCCGCCGCATGAAGAGCTGCTGGAGGCGCTGTGTGATTACGATTTGCTGGGCTTCCAGACCGAAAATGACCGCCTCGCGTTCCTTGACTCCGTGTCTGGCAAAGCGCGTCTGGTGACCAAAGGCGGGAAAACCCATACGGCGTGGGGAAAAACCTTCCACACTGAGGTCTATCCAATAGGGATTGAACCTGACGAAATCGCGGAGCAGGCTTCCGGGCCGCTGCCGCCGAAGCTGGCGCAGCTTAAGAATGAACTCAAGCACGTGAAAAATATCTTCTCGGTTGAGCGCCTTGATTATTCCAAAGGGCTGCCGGAACGCTTCCTGGCGTATGAAACGCTGCTGGATAAATACCCGCAGCATCACGGGAAAATTCGCTATACCCAGATTGCGCCGACGTCGCGCGGTGAGGTTCAGGCCTATCAGGATATTCGTCATCAGCTGGAGACAGAAGCAGGCCGCATTAATGGCCGCTACGGCCAGCTGGGCTGGACGCCGCTGTTTTACCTGAATCAGCATTTTGACCGTAAGATCCTGATGAAGGTCTTCCGCTATGCGGACGTTGGGTTGGTCACGCCGCTGCGTGACGGGATGAACCTGGTGGCGAAAGAGTATGTGGCGGCCCAGGATCCTGCCGACCCGGGTGTTCTGGTGCTTTCCCAGTTTGCCGGAGCCGCAAATGAGCTCACGTCGGCGCTCATCGTTAACCCTTACGACAGGGATGACGTGGCGAACGCGCTGAATCGCGCCCTGACAATGCCGCTCACGGAACGTATTTCCCGCCATGCTGACATGATGGAGACGATCCGGAAGAACGATATTAACCACTGGCAGGCGCGTTTTATTCAGGATCTCCGGAATATCGCTCCGCAAAGCCATGAAGGCGATCTGCAAAAAAAGATCGCGACCTTCCCTAAACTCGCCTGATTTACTGCTGGGGGGCTAATGCCCCCCAAGCGGCACTAACAGCACATCGACCTGGCTCGACGCGACAATAGATTTCGCCGCGCAGGCTGCCCGCGATAAAAAGCTGTGGTTATGGTTCCCGCAAATCACTAAATCTATATTTTGTCTGCGACACATATCGAGAATATGGGCGTTAAGTTCCCCGGTCGCAATAACAGTTTCATAAACAGGATATTGTGCCTTTTCCACTAATTCGCGCAGAAATTGCTGCGTTTCTTCCTGCAGAACCTCGCGAATATCCTCCAGCATGGGTGCGGCCAGCTGATTATACATTTCCGGCTCAGCGGCGAGCGTGATGAGGCTGATGCGGGCATTGTGGGGTCTGGCAATGGAAACTGCCCGGGCGACAAGCTGATGGCTTTCGGGGGAAACTGCAACGGAAACAAGAAGATGGGAGTAACTCATGGCGCACTCCTTTGATGTCTGAAAGACAGCTTTTAACCACCTTTACCGCGAAATCTCCGGTTCTGCAAGAGCAGATTACGACATTAGTGTGAAGCTTATCATAATTATTCATTAATTATTCTTATAAGAAGAATAACTGAAAAATGCGCCTAAATGAAAAAAATTAACAACTTAACGTAAATCACACAAATTCACGCCTTGACTGTTAAATCGTTTTGACCCGTTACAAACTCATTTCGAATGATCACGTCCTGAAACATCTTTTTTGTGCTACCTGCATAACTATATGTTTTTTCACGGTAAGAAAAATGTTTCCAGGAGAGGGGCCTGATGTAAATGTTTCCGCGCGGCGCTTACGGTATGAAAAGCACGTTGCATGCCAGTTCGGATCACCCTTCTGCATGAGTATTCGTCAATTAAGAATACAAAACAGTACCGATTGGCTAAATATTGAACAAATTACAAGTCATACTGATGGATTTATGGGTCATATTCACTTAAATTGTGTGACGTGGATCACATTTTTTTTAAATTTGAGGGTGGCTGGATTGTATGTGTCAAAACTGACGAGTAGAGTTTGCGTCGAATTAGGAAAAATCTTAGTTATTTGTAAGAAATGATAAATCATGTAAGAGACGCATTCGCGGTTTCTCTCTTACGGTTTCAGTGAATACAAACCTAAATTCAACTATGCATTTAGCCTTTTCTTTTTTATACCGGGTGATTTCCCGGCGACATCACGGGGTGCGGTCTTTCCGCATAAAAATAATAGTTGGTTATTCGGGATGGGAACAATGCATACATCCGAGTTGCTAAAACATATCTATGACATCAATTTGTCGTATTTACTGCTCGCGCAGCGTTTGATTAGTCAGGACAAGGCGTCCGCGATGTTTCGTCTGGGTATTAACGAAGAAATGGCAACCATGCTGGGCGGCTTAACCCTCCCGCAGATGGTTAAACTGGCTGAAACGAATCAACTGGTTTGCCAGTTCCGTTTCGATGATTCACAGACAATAACGCGTCTGACGCAGGAATCCCGTGTGGACGATCTTCAACAGATCCATACCGGTATTCTTCTTTCCACTCGCTTGCTTAACGAAATCAGCCAGCCTGATGACGTAGCCCGTAAGAAAAGGGCCTAGCAATGAGCGAGAAAAGCATTGTTCAGGAAGCGCGTGACATACAGTTGGCCATGGAGCTGATTACACTGGGTGCTCGTTTACAAATGCTGGAAAGCGAGACTCAGCTGAGCCGTGGTCGTCTCATCAAACTGTACAAAGAGTTACGTGGTAGTCCCCCGCCGAAAGGCATGCTGCCGTTTTCTACCGACTGGTTTATGACGTGGGAGCAGAATATTCATGCTTCCATGTTCTGTAATGCCTGGCAGTATCTTCTCAAAACCGGTTTGTGTAGCGGCGTTGACGCCGTGATCAAAGCGTACAAACTTTACCTTGAACAATGCCCACAGCAGGAAGAAGGCCCTCTGCTGGCGCTGACCCGCGCATGGACGCTGGTGCGTTTTGTTGAGAGCGGAATGCTTGAACTGTCTCGCTGCAACTGCTGCGACGGCAATTTTATTACCCATGCTCATCAACCTGCAGGCAGCTTCGCCTGTAGTTTATGTCAGCCTCCATCCCGCGCAGTAAAAAGACGTAAACTTTCCCGGGATGCTGCCGATATTATTCCACAACTGCTGGATGAACAGATCGAACAAGCTGTTTAACCCGAACGTGTGGGAAAGATTCCAGCAGCGGTAAGCAATTACCGCTGCTTTTTTTTACCCCGCAAACGGTAAACGCTGCGAGCTGAACGTCCTTGCCATAGTCACTAGCGGAAGGATGATGTCGTGCTTATCTTATTAGGTTACCTGGTAGTTCTCGGTACAGTTTTCGGCGGTTACATGATGACCGGCGGGCAACTTGGAGCACTCTATCAACCGGCTGAACTTATTATCATCGGCGGTGCAGGGGTAGGGGCTTTTATCGTTGGTAACAACGGTAAATCGATCAAGGGCACGCTGAAAGCGATTCCGTTGCTGTTCCGTCGCTCGAAATACACCAAAAGCATGTATATGGATCTGCTGGCACTGCTCTATCGCCTGATGGCGAAGTCGCGTCAGCAGGGCATGTTCTCGCTTGAACGGGATATTGAAAACCCGAAAGAGAGCGAAATTTTTGCCAGCTATCCGCGAATTCTTGCTGATGCCATGATGCTGGATTTCATCGTCGACTATCTGCGACTCATCATCAGCGGCAACATGAACACCTTCGAAATCGAAGCGCTGATGGACGAAGAGATCGAAACCCACGAAAGCGAATCTGAAGTGCCGGCCAACAGCCTGGCGCTGGTCGGCGACTCGCTTCCGGCATTCGGTATCGTTGCCGCGGTAATGGGCGTGGTTCACGCCCTGGCCTCGGCAGACCGTCCGGCAGCCGAGCTGGGCGCGCTGATTGCCCACGCGATGGTGGGGACTTTCCTCGGTATTTTGCTGGCGTACGGCTTCATCTCTCCGCTGGCGAGCGTTCTGCGCCAGAAGAGCGCGGAAACCACCAAAATGATGCAGTGCGTGAAGATCACGCTGCTCTCTAACCTCAACGGTTACGCGCCACCGATCGCGGTTGAGTTTGGCCGTAAAACGCTTTACTCCAGCGAGCGTCCGTCGTTTATCGAGCTTGAAGAACACGTGCGTGCGGTGAAAAACCCAAACCAACAGACGACAACTGAGGACGCATGAAAAACCAGTCCCATCCGATCGTCATCGTAAAAAAACGCAAGCACAAGGGCGGCGGGCATGGCGCACACGGCTCGTGGAAAATTGCGTACGCCGACTTTATGACCGCAATGATGGCGTTCTTTCTGGTGATGTGGCTGATCTCCATCTCCAGCCCAAAAGAACTGATCCAGATTGCCGAATATTTCCGAACGCCGCTGGCAACGGCGGTGGCCGGTGGGCCGCGTATCTCTAACAGCGAAAGCCCGATCCCGGGCGGCGGCGATGATTACACCCAGCAGAAGGGTGAGGTGAAAAAAGAGCCGAACATCGACGAGCTGAAAAGAAAGATGGAGCAGGCGCGTCTGAAGAAACTGCGGGGCGATCTCGATCAGCTTATTGAAGCGGATCCGAAGCTGCGCGCGCTGCGCCCGCATCTGAAGATCGACCTGGTGCAGGAAGGGCTGCGTATTCAGATTATCGACAGCCAGAACCGCCCAATGTTTAAAACCGGAAGTGCGGAAGTCGAACCGTACATGCGCGATATTCTGCGTGCCATTGCACCGGTGCTGAACGGCATTCCTAACCGAATCAGCCTGTCAGGACACACGGATGATTTCCCGTACGCCAGTGGGGAGAAGGGATACAGCAACTGGGAGCTTTCTGCCGATCGTGCCAACGCCTCGCGTCGCGAGCTGGTGGTAGGTGGGCTTGATGATGGCAAGGTACTGCGCGTAGTCGGCATGGCCGCAACCATGCGCGTTTCCGACCGCGGGCCGGATGATGCCATCAACCGTCGTATCAGTCTTTTAGTGCTGAACCAGCAGGCGGAGCAGGCCATCCTGCATGAAAACGCCGAAAGTCAGAATGAGTCACTGGACGATTTAAAACAGCCTGGGGCCGTTCCTTCGGCTGCCGTTCCAACATCGCCACCAGCCAATCCGAGGTGATAGCGTGAGCATGGATATTAGCGATTTTTACCAGACATTCTTTGATGAAGCCGACGAATTGTTGGCCGATATGGAGCAACACTTGCTCGATTTGGTGCCCGAAGCACCGGACTCCGAGCAGCTCAATGCCATCTTCCGTGCGGCGCACTCTATTAAAGGCGGAGCCGGAACGTTTGGATTTACCATCCTGCAGGAAACGACCCATTTAATGGAAAACCTGCTTGATGAAGCACGACGCGGTGAGATGCAGCTCAATACCGACATTATCAACCTGTTTTTGGAAACCAAAGATATTATGCAGGAACAGCTCGACGCCTATAAAAGTTCGGCAGAGCCTGATGCCGCCAGCTTTGAATACATCTGCAATGCGCTGCGCCAGCTCGCCCTGGAAGCAAAAGGTGAAGTCGCTGCAGCCGTTGTCCCTGCGGCGAAACTGAGCGTTGTCGATGCGGTTGCTGCCGACGAGGCCGCGCCAGCCGCTGCACAATCGGGCAAACTGCGCGTTGTGCTGTCACGTCTCAAAGAGAATGAAGTTAACCTGCTGGAAGAAGAGCTGGGTAACCTGGCGAAGTTAAGCAACGTGGTAAAAGGCAAAGACAGCCTTGCCGCGACGCTTGATGACGGTATTGGCCAGGACGATATCGTCGCGGTGCTGTGCTTTGTGATTGAAGCTGACCAGATCGCCTTCGAAACCGAAACGGCTGCGGTTGACGCCCCTGTGGCAGTGGAAGAGGTGGCCGTTGTCGCTCAGGCCGCCGCACCGGCTGTGGCTCCTGCGGCTCCGGCGCTGAAGGCAGTGCCAAAAGAGGCCGCAGCACCTGGCCGCGGTGAGAAACCTGCCGCGCGCTCCAGCGAGTCAACCAGCATCCGCGTTGCGGTTGAGAAGGTCGACCAGCTGATTAACCTGGTGGGCGAACTGGTGATCACCCAGTCGATGCTGGCTCAGCGTTCTAACGAACTGGACCCGGTTACGCACGGTGATCTGATCACCAGCATGGGTCAGCTGCAGCGTAACGCCCGCGACCTGCAGGAATCGGTCATGTCCATCCGTATGATGCCGATGGAATATGTCTTCAGCCGCTTCCCGCGTCTGGTGCGCGACCTTGCCAGCAAGCTGAATAAACAGATTGAACTGACCCTGATGGGCAGCTCAACCGAACTGGATAAGAGCCTGATCGAGCGCATTATCGACCCGTTAACGCACCTGGTGCGTAACAGCCTCGACCACGGTATCGAACTGCCTGAAAACCGCATTGCCGCCGGGAAATCCCCGGTCGGTAACCTGATCCTCTCTGCGGAACACCAGGGCGGGAATATCTGCATCGAAGTGACCGATGATGGCGCGGGTCTTAACCGCGAGCGCATCCTTGCAAAAGCGATTTCGCAGGGGATGGCGGTCAATGAAAACATGACCGACGAAGAAGTGGGCATGCTCATCTTCGCGCCGGGCTTCTCTACCGCAGAGCAGGTGACCGACGTGTCCGGACGCGGCGTAGGCATGGACGTGGTGAAACGTAACATCCAGGAGATGGGCGGCCACGTTGAGATCCAGTCTAAACAGGGTTCCGGCACCACCATTCGCATCCTGCTGCCGCTGACGCTGGCGATCCTCGACGGCATGTCTGTCAAAGTGGCGGACGAAGTCTTTATCCTGCCGCTGAACGCCGTGATGGAATCCCTGCAGCCGCGTGAAGAAGATCTGCATCCTCTGGCGGGCGGCGAGCGCGTCCTCGAAGTGCGCGGCGAATACCTGCCGCTGGTTGAGCTGTGGAAAGTGTTCGAAGTGGACGGGGCGAAGACAGAGGCCACGCAGGGCATCGTTGTGATCCTGCAAAGCGCGGGCCGTCGCTACGCGCTGCTGGTCGATCAGCTGATTGGTCAGCACCAGGTGGTAGTGAAGAACCTCGAAAGCAACTACCGCAAAGTGCCGGGTATTTCTGCCGCCACCATTCTGGGTGATGGTAGCGTGGCGCTGATCGTCGATGTGTCGGCGCTTCAGGGATTAAATCGTGAACAACGTGTGGCGTACACAGCCGCCTGATTAAGTAGAAGGTAATAACATGACCGGTATGAGTAATGTAACGAAACTGGCGGGCGAGCCATCAGGGCAGGAATTCCTGGTATTCACTTTAGGCGATGAGGAGTACGGCATCGATATCCTGAAAGTGCAGGAAATCCGTGGTTACGACCAGGTTACCCGCATCGCTAACACGCCTGCTTTTATTAAAGGTGTCACCAACCTGCGTGGCGTCATTGTGCCAATCGTGGACCTGCGCGTGAAGTTCAGCCAGGGCGACGTTGACTACGACGACAACACCGTGGTGATCGTTCTGAATCTGGGGCAGCGCGTGGTAGGTATCGTGGTGGATGGCGTATCTGATGTGCTTTCCCTGACCTCTGACCAAATTCGTCCTGCGCCGGAGTTTGCGGTCACGCTGTCGACCGAATACCTGACCGGCCTGGGCGCGCTCGGCGAGCGTATGCTGATTCTGGTGAACATCGAGAAGCTGCTGAACAGCGATGAGATGGCGCTGCTGGATATCGCCGCGAGTCACGTAGCGTAGGTAAATGCAAAACGGCAACCCAGGTTGCCGTTTTTTGTGTTTGCTTCCTCTCCCTGTGGGAGAGGGCAGGGGTGAGGGCATCAGGCCTCACCCTTTTTTTCACCTTACGCTTCCTGCTTTACCAGCTCAGCTTCAGCTTCCGCTTCCCGCGCGCCTTCATTCTGTGACAGCATCGCGGTCGCAATACCATTGCCCAGCACGTTAATTGCGGAACGGCCCATGTCCAGGAAGTGGTCGATCCCCATCAGCAGCAGAATACCCGCCACCGGAATATTAAAGCTCGGAATGGTTGCTGCCAGCACCACCAGTGAAGAACGCGGTACGCCGGCAATCCCTTTCGACGCCAGCATCAGGGTCAGCATCAGCACCGTCACTTCAGAGAAGCTCAGGTGAATGTTGTACGCCTGAGCGATAAACATCGAGGCGAAAGAGCAGTACACCATCGAACCCACCAGGTTGAAGGAGTAGCCAATCGGCAGAACGAAAGAGGCGATGTTGCGCGAGCAGCCGAAGCGCTCCAGCTGTTCCAGCGTTTTCGGGTAGGCGGCTTCAGAGCTGCTGGTGGTAAACGCCACCAGAACCGGATCTTTCAGCATGCTGACCAGGCGAAACACCTCTTTTTTCAGCACCATGTAGCCCACGGCCAGCAGCACCATGCAGGTAAGAAGAATGGCAACGTAGTAGCCGCCAATAAAGGAGGCGTAGTTCAGCAGAATGCCCAGACCCTGCGTGGCAATGACGGATGAAATCGCCGCGAAAATGGCCAGTGGAGCAACGTACATCACGTAACCCGTTACCTTCAGCATAATGTGGGAAACCACATCCAGCGCGGCCACCAGCGGCGCGTTGAATTTCTGCCCCAGCGACGCGCCGCCGATGCCGAAGAACATTGAGAACACCACAATCTGCAGGATCTCATTGTTCGACATCGCCCCCGCGATACTGGTCGGAATGGTGTGCGACAGGAACGCTTTCAGCGTCATGCCGCCCACGGCCAGGCCGGTATCCACCGCTTCTGTCGGAACCGTCAGGTTCAGACCGCTTCCCGGATGCTCCAGCGTGACGATGAACAGGCCAACCAGAATAGAGAGCACGGATGAGCTGATAAACCACACCATCGCTTTGCCGCCAACGCGGCCAATAGTGGAGGTTTCGCCCAGCTTCATAATGCCGACGGTGAGCGTGCTGAAGACCAAGGGTGCAATGACCATTTTGATCAGACGGAGGAAAATATCGGTCAGAAGGGTAATATTATCCGACCAGGCTTTGATGGCATCCGCAGATGCGTACTCATGAATTGCTGCCCCTGAAAGAATACCCGCCAGCATGAATATCACGATGAAGAGTGTGAGTTTGTTTGCACTTGCCACGAAAAAAGACCCTCTATGCGCTTCAGATGTAGCCCGCGTCGATACATATAAATTTTTTATTACGATGCGGGAAATTATTCGGCACATAAATTGACGCAAAGTGTAGGGGGATACAACTCCTTTTTAATTTTTATTAATTTTGTTGCTAAAGCGCTGACGATATATTGTGATCGTCGTCACACTTTAATGGATATATTCTCCCCGAATAGAATAAAATCGCTGCCTGAATTAATTTAACTTTCTGTTATTTATAAGAAAATTGAGTCAATAAGACATATGCCTTATGCGTTAACGGGCTGGTGGTCGAAGCGATATCCATAAACTAAATTCTCAATAACCCCCTCAGAGGAACGTTAAGCGGGGCTAACATCTTGAACGACAAAAATAAAATGTGGCAAGGGAACGGAGACGTCTTCTGGAGGGTGGTAAATGAAAAGAAAACTTCTTTTGATCTGCGCAGGCACCTTACTGGCTGCGACAACGGCCCATCAGGCGCTGGCCGTCACCAGCAGCGGCACCATCGGTGCAACGCTGACGCTGACAAACGGGTGTCTGATAAACGGCTCGCCCGCGCAGAGTGGTATTAACTTCGGTACGCTCGATTTCGGTACCCATCCGGCAACCTTTTCCACGCTTACGACGCAGCTGAGCGGCGCCAGCGGCGGAAACACCTTCACCATTCAATGTACGACCGCCAGCTATACGGTCGCGATCACCGGTAATACCCACTCCACCGCGCCCGGCTCGGTTGTCGGTTCGCCGGGCACGCCTGAACGCTATCTGGTGAATACGGCCAACGCGGCACAGGGCGTGGCTTACAGCCTGTACAGCGACAGCGGGTTTAACACCGTGATTGCCAATAACGCCGCGCTGCCGATCGCGTCTACGGCCGGAGGGGTGGACAGTTACACCCTCTACGGACGGATTACCGGCGGCGGTAACAGCGTGACGGTCGTTCCGGGAACCTACACCGACACGATTAACGTCAGCGTCACCTACTAGTCCCGAACCGCCATGAAGGCATCTCTCACAGGTCTGCGCAAACGCGCAGAGGGACGCGTGCAGCCTTTTTTCGCGCTGATCGTCGGATTGCTCATGATGCCCACGGCGGATGCGGTGACATCCCAGTCGTTTAAGGTCAGCGCGACGATTGTCCCGGGATGCGCGGTGGCCACCGGTAGCGGAGGGCTTCTCGGTACGCTGGATTTTGGCAGCCATAACGGCGTCGAGAGCGCGCCGGTGAGCACCAGCTTTGTGCCAAACGGGGCGTTGTCTATTGCCTGTACGCCAGGTGTGGCGCTGAGCATGAGCATTAATGGCGGTCAAAATTATTCATCCGTTCGCCGCATGAAGCGCGCGAACGGCGTCGATATGGTGCCATACCGGCTCTACAGCAGCAGCTCGCTGGCCGCGAACAGCGAAATTGGCGTCAACCAGGCGATAGCGGTGACCTATACCAACAGCAATAACATCGCGCTGCCGCTTTTTGGCGTGGCGCTACTGACCGGGTTTAGCCCGGCGGGAACCTATTCCGATCAGCTCACCGTGACCTTGTCATGGTAATAAAGGGAGAGTGTTGATGAAGCCATTTTTCAGACCGGTTTGTCTGGCGGGCGCGTTGGGAATGGCGGTTGCTGGCCAGGCGCAGGCGGCGGCCACCATCCTGCTCTGGCCCATCGATCCCTGGCTTGCTGCAGACGCCAACGCCACGGAACTGTGGATCCAGAATCAGGGAAACAGCGCCACGACGATGCAGGTTCGCATCGTGCGCTGGAAGCAGGAGGACGGACACGAGCGCTATACCGCGCAGCAGGACGTGGTCGCCAGCCCGCCCATCGTCACGATTGGCACAGGCAACAAGCAGCTTATTCGCCTTATCAAACAGGCTTCGGTTCCCGCTGGGGTCGAACAGGCCTATCGCATTATCGTCGATGAAATTCCCCAGCCAGATGCCAAAGCCGAACCCGCCATCGGCCTGAAATTGCAGATGCGTTACTCCATCCCTCTGTTCGTATATGGACAGGGGATCCCGACCATCAAAGAGGGCGCGCATCACGCGCTGGCGGAGACCCAAAACCTGAGCTGGCGGGTGACGCAGGCGGAGGGGAAGCCTGCGCTGGAGGTCAAAAATCGGGGTGATGTTCACGTCAGGCTGAGCCAGGTGGCGCTGGAGCAGGGCGGTCAGAAACGCACGGTGGCGGAGGGATTGCTGGGTTACGTCCTGCCGGGCAGCACCCGCAGCTGGCCTATACCCGCTGGCGTTCGTCAGCCAGAGCGGATGAGCGCGCAGATTAATGCCAGGGACGAACAATGGCAGTCGACGCCCGTCAACTGAAGCCGGCGATGATGATACTGCTATGCGTCAGTTCAGCGACCCTGGCCGGGCCCGGCGACGACAGTTTACCGCCGCCTCCCCAGGCACAGGCGATAAATGATGAAGCGGTTTTCCAGCTGGCCATCGTGGTCAATCACTACGATACCGGCCTGGTCGTGCCCGTGACGCAGCGTAAAGGCGCTTTCTTTATCTCCAGCGCCGATTTGCTGCGCGCGGGTCTGCCCCCGGCGCATGTTCCCACCGGCGAGGTAAATCTCTCCTCGCTTGCTCAGGTTCGGGTGGAGTACGACAGCGCCGCGCAGCGCCTGCTGCTGACAGTTCCCCGCGACTGGGTGACGGCCCGCGTGACGCCTTTCAGCGCGCAAGCGGCGCAGGCCAAACCGCACTACGGGCGCGGGGCGCTGCTGAATTACGATCTCTACACCAACCACACGGAACATATCGGCGGACAGGCGTCGATCTGGCATGAGTTCCGCTACTTCAACGAGAACGGCTCGTTTTCCTCGACCGGTTACGCGCGGGAAAATTTCACCGGTAACGACGGACAGCAGGAAGGGTATGTCCGCTATGACACGACCCTGCTGTTCACCAACGAAGATGACGCGATGAGCTGGAGCGCCGGGGACGTGATCAGCGATGCCCTGAGCTGGAGCTCCAGCGTGCGGATGGGGGGGATAAGCGTCGGGCGGGATTTCTCCCTGCGTCCTGACCTGGTGACATGGCCGCTGCCCGAGTTCGCGGGGGAAGCCGCGGTACCCACTTCGGTCGATCTTTTTATCAACGGCTATCGCTCCGGCTCAACCCAGCTTCAGCCGGGCCCCTTCACCCTGACTAATCTGCCCTATATCAACGGCGCCGGGGATGCGGTGCTGGTCACAACGGATGCGCTGGGGCGCCAGGTAAGCACCACGCTACCGTTTTACGTCACCAGCGACCTGCTCAAACAAGGGCTGAGCGACGGCGCCGTGACGCTCGGCAGCCTGCGGCGTAATTACGGTATCAAGAATTTTGACTACGGTCCGGCAGCCGGCAGCGGCTCGTATCGCTACGGGATGACGGACTGGCTAACCCTCGAGGGCCACGTGGAAGGGGCGCAGGAGCTGGCGCTGGGCGGCGCGGGGACAGTGATAAAACTCGGCCAGTTTGGCGTGGTGAATACCTCTTACTCGCAAAGCCGCATGCGCGGTGATGCGGGCGGGCAAATCAACTGGGGTTACCAGTACAGTACCAGCGAGTTTAGCGTCGCCACCCAGCACACGCGTCGCGACCGAGGCTTTGGCAATTTGGCCCTTTACGATCAGCCGACGGTGTATGACGAAAACGATAAGCCCATCGCCAGCTTTAGCCGTAATACGGACCAGTATTCGCTGACCTTCAATCTGGGACGGTACGGCAATATCGGTGCGGCCTGGATAGGCGTGGAGAGTTTTGACAGCCAAAAAACCGAGCTGCTCAATCTCTCCTGGAGCCGAAACCTGTGGGGAGCGAGCAGTATTTACCTGGCCGGCAGCCGGGATCGGCAGCGGGGAGACTGGACGGTCGCGCTGTCGCTGCAGGTGCCGCTGGGGGCGCGCGACAGCGCTGCCGTCACCGTTGAAAACACCCCGGATGCAGGCAGTACCCAGCGCATTAACTACAACCACTCCATGCCTTCTGACGGTGGGTTCAGCTGGAACATGGCCTGGGCCAACCAGTCAAGATCCAGTGATTATCAACAGGGTACGCTGGGCTGGCGCAATAACAACATCGAGCTGCAGGGCGGCGGCTATGGCGAAAGGGATACCATGACCTGGTGGGGCGAGGCGATGGGCGCCGTTGTGCTGATGGACGGCGAGCTGTTCGCGGCGAATAAGATCAACGATGCGTTTGTGGTCATCAGTACCGATGGCCACCCGGACGTGCCCGTCAGCTATGAGAACCAGCCCGTCGGTAAAACCAATAACAACGGCTACCTGCTGGTCAGCGGGGTGTCGGCGTATTACCCGGCAAGCTACCGGATTGATACTTTGAATCTGCCGGCGGATACCCGTCTGAAAGAGACCGAGCGGCGGATCGCGATTCGGCGCCACAGCGGCTATCTGGTCGATTTCCCGATGGAGCAGGAACGGGTGGCCAGCGTTATTCTGCATGACGCGCGCGGGAAGGCGTTGCCGGTGGGAAGCCAGGTTCGACGCGCCTCGCGCAGCAATGCGGTGGTGGGGTATGACGGCATCGCCTGGCTGGAAAATCTCAGCGATGTGAACCCGCTGGAGGTGATCGCACCTGACGGGAGGCGCTGTAAGACTACCCTGACCGTGGGGGCCAATCCGGAGCACAAGCTGAAAACCTACGGGCCGCTGGTTTGCCGGGAGGAGCCATGACGCGCCTGCTGCTATTCATCCTGCTGCTGTTCTCCGGCGGCGGCTGGGCGGCGTGTACCGTCAGTACGGTTAATGCGTCGTTTGGCAGCGTCACCTCGTTCGCGCTTAGCGGAACCGGAGAAGTTCAAACCACCGGCACGCTGGTAGTGGCCTGCGATGCCGTACTGAATCTGCTGACCAGCGACTCGGTAACGCTGACCTACACCGCGGCATCGGTTTCGGGCAGCAGCCGGGCCACGATGAAACGCACGGATAATGCGGCCATCACCGACGTGATCCCCACCCGGCTGTGCGGGTTATCGGGATGCGCGAGCAGCAGCGAGGTACAGATAAGTAAATCATATACCTGGAGCGGGAGTACCCTGCTGGGATTGCTGGGGTCAAAGCAGTACAACATTCCGCTCTATTTCCGCACCGTCGCCGGGCAAAACGTCACTGCCGGGCCATATCAGGTGCAGTTAACCTTCAGCATTAACTACAGCGTCTGCTCCGTGGGCGCGCTTGGCATTTGCACAATCAATCAGACGGGAACCGCGACAACCACCATCCTGCTGGATATGACCGTTACCAACGACTGCAGCGCCATGACCACGCCAGATGTTAACTTCAACAGCGCGCCGCTGGTGCAAAGTTTCCCCACCGTCTCGCAGGCGATTGCCGTCACCTGTACCAAAGGAAGTTCGTATACCATCGGCATTAATAACGGTGCCAACGCGCTGAACAACGTGCGGCGGATGGTGAGCGGCAGCAACGCCATGAGCTACGACATCTATAAGGAAGCCACCGGTAACCGCTGGGGCGGCAGCGGCAGCGAGCGCTGGTCCAGCGCGGTATCGTCCCAGGTCAGTACCGACGGTTTACTGCGCACCTACAACTACACCGCGAAAGTCCTGACCAATCAGGCCACGCCGCCCGCCGGAACCTACACCGACACGCTGATTGTCGACGTGGCGTTTTAACCCCGCGCTTTTCCCTTTCGCAAATGTAAAGTTCCTGTGGGCTGTGCCGATAACACCGTTAATAAATCTATGAGAAGGTGTTGTATGTTGAACCGTATCCGCGTTGTCACAATGCTCATGATGGTGCTGGTCATTTTCGCACTTCTTCAGCTCATCTCCGGCGGGCTTTTTTTCTCGTCATTAAAACAGAACCAGGACAGCTTCGCGGCCTCGAACGATCTCCGCCTGCAGCAGAGTGAACTCACCTCAACGTGGGATCTGATGCTGCAAACGCGTATCAACCTGAGCCGCTCGTCCGCGCGCATGATGATGGACCCCAACAATCAGCAGAGCAGCGCGAAAACCGATCTGTTGAAAAATGCCCGTGCCACCCTCGCTGACGCCGCGAAACACTACGACGCCTTCAAAAAGATCGCCCCGCAGCCTGCTATGGAGCAGGTGAGCCAGAATATCGATGAAAAATACAATGCCTACCATACCGGCCTGACAGAGCTGATTCAGTTCCTGGAGAGCGGCAATATGGACGCCTATTTCGCGCAGCCAACGCAGGGGATGCAAAACGCACTCGGCGCGGCGCTGGGGGAATACGCGAAGGTCAGTGGCGATCTCTATCACTCGGCCTTTACGGCAAGCCAGAATGACTACCGCTTTGCAAAATGGCAGATGGCCGTGATGGCGCTGGCGCTGGTCATTGTGCTGGTCGCGGTCTGGTACGGCATTCGCCATATCCTGCTGAACCCTCTCGGCCGCGTCATTGCCCACATTAGTGAAATTGCCGGCGGTGACCTGACCAAAACGCTGACCGTTTCCGGGCGCAATGAGATCACCGAGCTGGCAAACAGCGTTGACCATATGCAGCGTTCGTTAATCGAAACCGTTGCCAACGTGCGCAACGGGTCGGAGGCTATCTACACCGGTACCAGCGAAATTGCGATGGGGAATAACGATCTCTCATCCCGTACCGAGCAGCAGGCGTCCGCCCTGGAAGAGACGGCCGCCAGCATGGAGCAGCTCACCGCGACCGTGAAGCAGAACGCCGATAACGCCCGCCAGGCGTCTCAGCTGGCGGAAAGCGCCTCCGAGACGGCGCAGCGCGGCGGCCGCGTGGTGGATGGCGTGGTGAAAACCATGCACGAAATCGCCGACAGCTCGAAGAAAATCGCCGACATCATCAGCGTTATCGACGGCATTGCCTTCCAGACCAACATTCTGGCGCTGAACGCCGCCGTGGAAGCGGCGCGCGCGGGTGAACAGGGGCGCGGGTTTGCCGTGGTGGCCGGAGAAGTACGCAACCTGGCCAGCCGCAGCGCCAACGCGGCCAAAGAGATCAAGTCTCTGATTGAAGATTCCGTCTCCCGCGTGGATACCGGCTCCGTGCTGGTGGAAAGCGCCGGGGAGACCATGAATGACATCGTGAATGCCGTCACCCGCGTGACGGACATCATGGGTGAAATCGCCTCTGCGTCCGATGAGCAGAGTCGTGGTATCGACCAGGTTGCCCTGGCGGTATCGGAAATGGATCGCGTGACACAGCAAAACGCCGCGCTGGTGCAGGAGTCCGCTGCGGCGGCCGCTGCTCTGGAAGACCAGGCGAGCCGTCTGAAGATGGCCGTCTCGGCGTTTCGTCTCGCTTCACTCGCTGGAAACACGGTCACCCCGCAGGCGACGTATCGCGTGCCAGCCGCTGAATCGGCTGTAAACCGTACGCGCACCGCGACGACCGGACAAGATGAAAACTGGGAAACATTTTGACTGACAATTAAACCGCGGCTGCTTGCCGCTTGATGGGAGCGTGGATGTTAAATCGTATTCGTATCTCGACCACACTGTTTTTGATTCTGATCCTTTGCGGTGTGTTGCAGGTTGGCAGTAACGGGTTGTCTTTTTGGGCGTTTCGCGATGGCTATCAGAATTTGCAGGAAGTTGAGGCGAGTAATCAGCAGCGCTCCGCACTGGCACAAACGCGTGCCGTGCTGTTGCAGGCAAGCACTGCGCTGAACAAGGCGGGAACCTTAACCGCGCTGAGTTATCCGCCGGATGACATTAAAGCGCTGATGGCGACCGCGCGCGACAGTCTGAAGCAGGCTGACGCACAGTTTAAAGCCTTTACGGCGCAGGCCGCCGACAGTGAGAAAGAGAAAGCGCTGAAGGCCGCCATGAAGACGAACTTTGAGCAGTGGTACAGCGATCTGGACCACCAGGCGACGTGGCTTGAGAACAACCAGCTTTCGGACTTTATGACCGCACCGGTTCAGGCCTCGCAGGCGGCGTTTGACGGCAGCTTTAACGCGTGGCAGCAGGATATTAACCAGTCTGTTCAGCGTGCCGGTGACCAGAGTCGTCAAAGCTATCACATGTCGGGCGTCATCTTTGCCGTGGTGGTGATCCTGGCAGGGCTGCTGACCGGCGGGGCACTGCTCTGGTCGCGCAGAATGATCGTGCAGCCGCTGGCGATTATCAGCAGCCACTTCGACAGTATTGCGAAAGGGGACCTGGCGCGTCCGGTGGCGGTGTTCGGCAAGAACGAAATTTCGGCGATCTTTGCCAGCCTGAAGGCGATGCAGGGATCGCTGCGGGAAACGGTGAGCGACGTGCGGCAGGGCAGTTATGCCATGCACACCGGGATCTCTGAGATTGCGGCGGGCAACAACGATCTCTCGTCCCGCACCGAGCAGCAGGCGGCCTCGCTGGCGCAGACGGCGGCCAGCATGGAGCAGTTAACCGCGACGGTAAGCCAGAACGCCGATAACGCGCGTCAGGCGTCTGACCTGTCAAAACAGGCGGCGATGACGGCGAAGAAAGGCGGCGACCAGGCGTCCCATGTCGCCAGCACCATGCAGGAGATTGCCACCAGCTCGCAGAAAATTGGTGACATCATCAGCGTGATTGACGGTATCGCGTTTCAGACCAACATTCTGGCGCTGAATGCCGCCGTGGAAGCGGCGCGCGCCGGTGAGCAAGGGCGCGGGTTTGCGGTGGTGGCGGGGGAGGTGCGTAACCTGGCGAGCCGCAGCGCCAACGCGGCGAAAGAGATTAAGGTGCTGATCGAAGAGTCAGTTTCGCGCGTTCAGCAGGGCTCAACGCTGGTGGATACGGCGGCGAAAACCATGCACGAGATCGTCACCTCCGTGACGCGGGTGAACGACATCATGGGCGAGATTGCCTCTGCGTCGGATGAACAGCGCCGCGGGATTGAGCAGGTTGCCCAGGCCGTCAGCCAGATGGATCAGGTGACGCAACAGAACGCCTCGTTAGTCGAGGAAGCGGCAGCGGCAACCGATCAGCTGGCCAGCCAGGCGGATCGTCTGACCGGACTGGTCGCGGTATTTAATGTGAAAGAGCACGTTGAAGCAGTAACAGAAGTCGGGCGGTCGCAGGCCGTGCCAGTTGTATCCTGAATGTAATTAAGAAGGCGCTATGACATCACCAATGCCCCCTGGGCAAACGTCATTATTGTTGCAGATGACACAGCGCCTCGCGCTGTCCGACGCGCATTTTCGTCGGATATGTCAGTTAATCTACCAGCGTGCGGGGATCGTGCTTGCGGATCATAAGCGGGACATGGTCTACAACCGTCTGGTGCGGCGCTTGCGTACGCTGGGGCTGGATGATTTTGGCCGCTATCTGAGCATGCTCGAGGCGAACCAGAACAGCGCAGAGTGGCAGGCTTTTATTAACTCGTTAACCACCAACCTGACGGCGTTTTTCCGTGAAGCTCACCACTTCCCGGTCCTGGCCGAGCACGCCCGCCGTCGCACCGGGGAGTATCGCGTATGGAGCGCGGCCGCCTCGACGGGTGAAGAGCCGTACTCGCTGGCGACCACCCTTGCTGACACCCTGGGCATGACGCCCGGACGCTGGAAAGTCTACGCCAGCGATATCGATACCGAGGTGCTGGAGAAGGCGCGTAACGGCGTGTATCGCCAGGATGAACTGAAAACGCTGTCGCCGCAGCAGCTGCAGCGTTATTTCATGCGCGGCACGGGCCCGCATGAAGGCCTGGTGCGCGTACGCCAGGAGCTGGCGAACTGCGTCGAATTCGCGCCCGTTAACCTGCTGGATAAGCAGTACAACGTGCCGGGGCCGTTCGATGCCATTTTTTGCCGTAACGTCATGATCTATTTTGATAAAACGACGCAACAGGACATTTTGCGTCGGTTTGTTCCGTTGCTCAAGCCTGACGGTTTACTGTTTGCCGGGCACTCGGAAAACTTCAGCAACCTCGCGCGTGAGTTTAGCCTGCGTGGGCAAACGGTATATGCGCTGAGTAAGGAAAAAGCATGAGTAAAATCAGGGTGTTGTCTGTCGATGATTCAGCGCTGATGCGTCAGATCATGACTGAAATTATCAATAGCCACAGCGACATGGAGATGGTGGCGACTGCGCCCGATCCTCTGGTAGCGCGGGATTTAATTAAAAAATATAACCCCGACGTGCTAACGCTGGATGTCGAGATGCCGCGCATGGATGGCATAGATTTCCTCGAAAAATTAATGCGCCTTCGGCCCATGCCGGTGGTGATGGTCTCTTCCCTGACCGGAAAAGGATCGGAAATCACCCTGCGCGCGCTGGAGCTGGGGGCGGTGGATTTTGTCACCAAACCGCAGCTCGGCATTCGCGAAGGGATGCTGGCCTACAGCGAAATGATTGCGGAGAAGATCCGCACCGCGTCGCGGGCGAAGCTTGCTGCCCATACGCCATTGGCCGCGCCTGCGACCCTGAAGGCCGGTCCCTTACTCAGCTCGGAAAAACTGCTGGTTATTGGGGCGTCAACCGGAGGAACAGAGGCAATTCGTCATGTACTCCAGCCATTGCCGCTTTCAAGTCCGGGTATTCTGATCACTCAGCATATGCCGCCAGGCTTTACCCGTTCGTTCGCCGAACGCCTGAACAAGCTGTGCCAGATCAGCGTGAAGGAGGCGGAAGACGGCGAGCGCGTGCTCCCGGGACATGCCTATATCGCCCCGGGCGACAAGCATATGGAGCTGTCGCGCAGCGGCGCTAACTATCAAATCAAAATTCATGACGGACCGCCGGTCAACCGGCACCGTCCGTCGGTGGATGTGCTGTTTCATTCGGTGGCGAAACATGCGGGGCGCAACGCCGTTGGGGTGATCCTGACGGGGATGGGCAACGATGGTGCCGCCGGAATGCTTGCAATGCACCAGGCTGGCGCCTGGACGATTGCGCAGAATGAAGCAAGTTGTGTGGTGTTCGGCATGCCGCGCGAGGCCATCAATATGGGTGGCGTGAGCGAAGTGGTCGATCTTAGCCAGGTAAGCCAGCAGATGCTGGCGAAAATCAGTGCCGGACAGGCAATACGTATTTGACTCAGGAGTATTATTTTATGGCGGATAAAGAGCTTAAGTTTTTGGTTGTGGATGACTTTTCCACCATGCGTCGCATCGTGCGCAACCTGCTGAAAGAGCTGGGCTTCAACAACGTTGAAGAAGCAGAAGACGGCGTTGATGCGCTGAACAAACTGCAGGCTGGCGGGTTTGGTTTTGTTATCTCCGACTGGAACATGCCAAACATGGACGGTCTGGAACTGCTGAAAACCATTCGTGCTGATGCCGGAATGGCGTCTATGCCGGTTCTGATGGTTACTGCAGAAGCGAAAAAAGAGAACATCATTGCCGCTGCACAGGCGGGCGCAAGCGGCTATGTGGTGAAGCCATTCACCGCGGCAACCCTGGAAGAGAAGCTCGGTAAGATCTTCGAGAAACTCGGCATGTGAGGTGATGGAAATGTTGCAACCTGCTATGAAACCCGTTGAAGAACACTCGCCGAGCGATATCATCGTCCGCATCGGCAGCCTGACGCGCATGCTGCGTGACAGCCTGCGTGAGCTCGGTCTGGATCAGGCGATTGCCGAAGCGGCGGAAGCCATTCCTGATGCCCGCGATCGTCTGGACTATGTTGTGCAGATGACCGCTCAGGCCGCGGAACGTGCGCTGAACAGCGTCGAAGCGTCACAGCCGCACCAGGATGCGATGGAAAAGGGGGCGAAAGCGCTGAGCAAACGCTGGGACGAGTGGTTTGAGAACCCTATCGAGCTGGCGGATGCCCGTGAGCTGGTGACGGATACCCGTCAGTACCTGGGTGATGTGCCGGGGCACACCAGCTTCACCAACGCTCAGCTGCTGGACATCATGATGGCGCAGGATTTCCAGGACCTGACCGGTCAGGTGATCAAGCGCATGATGGATGTTATTCAGGAGATTGAGCGTCAGCTGCTGATGGTTCTGCTGGAGAACATCCCGGAACCGGCGGCCCGTCCAAAACGTGAGAACGAAAGTCTGCTCAATGGTCCACAGCTCGACGCCAGCAAGGCGGGCGTTGTGGCAAGCCAGGATCAGGTAGACGATCTGCTCGATAGCCTCGGCTTCTGATTGTTCTGATTACCCTCAGGCTGCGGCGTCAACCTGAGGGTAGTTCGGTTAGCGAAGATCCATCTTCACCGTCACGTTACCTTCAAAGCGGCCCGGGGCCGGAGAGGCATTGGTCGTGCTGACCGGTACAGCCTGAATTTTGACCACACCGTTTCCCTGCGCGTCCATCGTCACCGGAAACTCATAGGTCCCGTCCAGCGCGACGTTCTGACTGTGTTCATCATATACACGCACCCCGAGGTCGTCCCTGTCCAGAAGTTTTGCAATGTACGGCGTACTGCTGTCCGCGACCCCCTGATCTGCGGTCAGCGTGAGCTTTATCCGGTCCGTGTTTCCCACTGCGTTATCATCACAGTGATAGGCAATATCAACGTTTTTGATGGCATAACGTTTTGGCGGTTGCCCCTTGATGACGAATTGCTTGCTGACAATGCTGCCGAACTCAACCTCAATAGTGCTGCCTTCGTTGATAACGCAGCTTAGCGGCGCAGAAAGCGTGCCGCTAAACCAGATATCAGAGACCTGATCTGCCTGCCCGGGATCGCAGCTTCCCCCCGAGCCGAAATAAAGACAGGCATAGTTTTGCGCGACGATCGTCGAAGGGATCACCTCTTGACCCAGGATGGGTTTTTTAATGTGAAGAAGGATCGCAACGACGTTCCAGCGGAAATTACGCTTTACTGTAGCGGCGTTGCTCGGCTGGGTGCCACTACTGCAAACGTTGGCATCTCCCTCCGTTTTGGCGAGTGCATTCTCGCTAGTGTTACGCATATTAGCTCTGGACGTCGGGTATTCATTGACAGCTATCGGGGTCAAAGAAGTGCCGTCCGGAGAGTTGATTGCATCCGCATAGGCGGTGATATCGGCATCGATCTTTTCTGTCAAATAGCCGTATCCGCTTGTTCCCGGTTTCAACGGGCTTCCGGCGAAGGTTTTTTCATAAACCATGCTCGAAGAAAATATATTCCCGGGACAGCTGCAGTTGGCCACTATCACCGGGCCATTGCCGACCAGATGATTTGGCACATCATAGTCATGATTGGCGATATTTTCGCTGGACGAAAACTCATGATCGAACGTCGTGGTGTAGGCTTGCGGCGCACCGAAGCAGTCATGAAGTAAAGTCGCGGCCATGCTCGGGCTGGTTGCGGTCAGGCTCAGTGCCGTGGCCAATGAAGCCCAGACGGCCCGTTTCTTGAATATAGTTGTCATGTGCTTATTCCTGCTGACAAAGCTCGCTAACCGAGCGAATACCGTTAGGGCTTTCGGTTTGGTTGGCTGACTGTTGCGTAATGCTGGCGCGGCACTGTTGGCCCGTGCCGTTGCCCCACTTCACGGTGAGCTGCGCGGTCTCTCCAATGCCTGACAGATAGACGGTGCTGGTTTCATCGACAATGCCGCTCATCACCGGGTCGCTACTGGTCGCGATGGCGCCGAACGGAACGGGGAGACCGTTTGGACGCTTCAGGGTGACCAGCATCCGGTAGCCTGTGTGGGCATCAAATCTGGCCAGCACCGCCGCGTTGCGCGAGGGAATGACGGTGATGGCGGTATCGCTGCTGTCCACATTTTCCGGCAGGCTCGAGGTATCAATACGAATATTGTTCTCCTGGTACGGAGTGAGTGATGGAATGACTGCGTTACCCTGCCAGTCGGTCTGAATACCCCGCTGGTTCAGGAAACGGACGCCGGAAGCGTCGTTGGCATTGACGATAGCAAACTGGCTTCCTAAAGGTTGAGCCAGCGTGATGCCCTGAGGATGGGCAACAATAGCGCCGCTAATGCCGTAGTTAAGCTGCTGAGAGTGATCGGTGGAAGCGTAATATCCGGCGGTCAGATTGGCGTATTGCGAGCGGTAGCTGCCATAGACGCTGCTGATATCTTCCCCGTCCTGGTTGGAGTGGCTCTGCTGCAACGAGTAGCTCAGACGCTCATCCTCCAGAAGCGTGCCGTTGAGGCCCACGTTTTGCCGCGTGTAGCCATTTTTAGTGTTGCTGATGTTATAGCTACTCCAGGCGCGTGGCAGCCATCTGGCGAGAGGAATGCTAAATCCCAAAGAGACCATCCTGTCAGACTCGTCGCCGTTGGTTTTGCTGTACGTATAGGCAATGTGATAGCTCGTGCCGGCAACAACGGTATTGAATCCCAGAGACAGGCTGCGCTCTTTTTTAGAGGTGCCCCAGTAATCCTGCTGATAACCGTTAAGATACAGACTCACCCCAGCAACGGTTTGGCTAACGCTGGCCTGAATGCGGTTGCGTTTATTGTAACGAAACTGCAGATCGTCTTCGTGAGCGTCAAGTTTTTGGTTGGCGTCGGCAAAGCTGTAATACCCGCGGCTGGAGTATCGGTAGCTGCCGAGGCTGAAGTTGGTATCGGTCGAATCCAGTTTACCGGTATAAAGCAAACGCCATGACTGGCCGGAATGCTGGCTGTTATCGTCTAGCCGGGTATCGGCCATGGTAACGTCAGCGGACAGCGAGCCCAGCGGCCCGAGCGCCAGACCGGCACCGGTATTGGCTGCGTTATAGTCTTTCGAGAGCGTCAGCCCTCCAAACCAGGTGAGAAGGTTATTTAAACCGTAAATCATGCTTCCCTGGAAAAAATCGGGTTCCTTTTGGTCGCTCCCGCTTTCAGCACGATAACGGCCTGCTGTCATTTCGTACTTCATACGCCCAGGCCGCAGCATAACCGCGATACTGGAGTAGGGCTGCGTAAAGCGATGCTCGGTGCCGTCAGCCTCTTTCACCGTAACGTCCAGATCGCCGCTGTTGGTCGTGGAGTAGAGATCGTCGATTTCGAACGCGCCCGGCGCGACATTTTGCTGATAGATGAGGTAGCCATTCTGGCGTACCGAGACTTCCGCATTTGAACTGGCGATGCCGCGTATGACAGGGGCATAGCCGCGTTGGCTGTAGGGAAGCATCTCTTCATCCGACGCAAGGTTAACGCCCCGGTACTGTAAGCTATCAAATACCTCGCCCCGCGTGTTGCTTTCTCCGGCCGTGAACTGTGCCTTGAGGGCGTCAACGTCATGCTGGAGGAAGGTATTGATGTTTTCCCACAGGTTTTCATTCTCTGAATTGCTCCACGTTGAATAGTTGCGCACTCGCCAGCCACCCAGGTTGGCGCCGGTGCGCAAATTCAGATACTGACTGGTGGCGCTGTTGTCGCCGCTCTCCTTATTTTTTGATCCTGAGAAAGCGTAGTCACTGAACAACACGGGAACACCGTCGTCCCACCGAGAGGGATCGATGTAATCGCGACCGGTACCACTTAACGCGGCCTGAGGAATACTCAACGCTAATGTCATGGTTGAAAAATCAAGCCGCGCGGAGGCCTGGGGGATATAGTTGCTGATATCTTTGGGTAAAGCCTTGCCTGGTAACGCAAGCAAGGCGGGATACTGGTCGATAGCAACCCCCCATGCCCGCAGCATATCCGGTGTGAGCTGCGGTATCAGTGACCCTTCCGGCGAGCTGACGTAAGCGATATTGGTGGTGCTCAGGCGGTGTTCGTTCACCTGCACTCGTGAAGAATAGGTGCCGGGTAGCTGAGCATTCGACTTTGAAAAGAGTGAAAGGTCGATATCCTGCTGGGCCAGCATGTCTCCTTCAAGCGATGAGGGAGAGAAACGATACTCACGGGCCAGCGTCGAGAAGCTCGCGATGAGCAAGACACCGCCAAGGCAGCGAAGAAGCGGATTCGGTCTAAAGAGCCGCTCGTATGACATATCATTACGTCCTGTCATCATCGCGGTCTTTTATTCCTGCGCCAGGGTGGCGGTGTATTTTTCGGAAGCATTGCCATAATCGGTTATGCAGCGCCAGGTGACGCTCGTCCCCTGAGCATTGTCAGGGAGAGGAATGTCAGCGTGGGATTTAGGGGCAACCATGTCGGCTTTCTCCACTTTGTGCACTCCCAGCGCAAGTGAATCAAAGACGCTGTAGAACGCCCCCTCGTTGATGACAGTGAGCTGTTGACCATGACGCGCGAAGCGCAGGTTTTTGCAGGATTCAGAGGGCGTACCGCTCAGTCCGACAGGGCGCCAGAACAGTTTCAGACGCGTTTTATAGATTAACCGCAGGACGTTTTTGTCTCCCTCATCCGTAGCCGTGGCAGGAACGGTTCGTACGTTCATATAGAACAGAGACTCTTTATCGCCTGCTAAGGTTGTCCCGTTCCAGGTAATACGCAGGCTTTGCTCTTTTTGCGGATCGAGCCGAAAGAGAGGCGGTGTCACGATAAACGGTCCGTGCGTTTTACCATCACCTGTATCCGTCCATGACTGTATTAACCATGGAAGCTCTTTATCATTATTTTGTAAGGGCAGGGCAACTTCCTTTTTCGCGGCATCGTAGATTATGCGTGTGCGACCGATCTGAATACCTGCTGCGTGACAAAAGGTGCTCGCAATAACAGGGATGCATAATAAGACCTGGAGTGAAATGCGCATAGTGAAACCTTTAATAAAGGAGGTTGAAGGGAAATGATAATAGTCCGAGTCCGGACTATTATCAGATCATGACTCCTTAAATGTCATGACGCCTAAATATATATATTATGAATATCAGTAATACGATTATTAACGGTAAAGAATATTTACCGTCATATCAGCATCTGCCGGACCGGCGGTAACCGCATCTGCAAATGATTTATAGCGGGCATTAAAATCAGCTTTAATCGTATCTTCGGATTTTGTCGCCAGTTCGATATAGATCTGCCCTTCAGCGCCGTCCATCGTGATGAGCTTATCATCTTTACCCGCCGGGCTGACGGCAATGCCGATACCGGTGGCCGCGGTTTCGCCCGTGGTGGTAATTTTACTGACGTCCAGCAGCGTCTTGGTCTTGGTCAGGGTCGTTGGGCCGTTAAAGGTCAGCTGAACAGCCGGAAGCCCAGCGCTTGTTAACGGGCAGTTCGCCAGCGTAATGGAGAACTCCGTAAGTGCGGTCTCCTTCCCAACGGTATTAAACAATGATGTAGGATAGGTACCCAGTGGGATAGTACTGTCTGTGCCGTCGGCACCCTGAATGGTACAGCTTGATTCGATAATTTCACCCGTAAAGTGAATAGTGCCGGCATTCATTTCTGCGGCGAAACCATTCATCGACAGTGTTGCAAGGGCTAAGCCCGCAATAATATTCTTTTTGAAATCCATATTAAATGTCCCTTTAAGTAAAAAGAAATATCTGGCATACATTTTGCTTTCTGGTGAAAAGTAAATTATGTCGTATGAAATTATAACATTTAATTTCCTGCTGGTAAGGTAGTCTCAGGATTAATGTTATATAGATTTATCCATTTTTGGATTATGTAGGGGAATGATTTATATGGTTTCGATTGCTGTGAATTATTAAATTTACATAGTTATATCATTCCTGCAATGCCGGGAGGTTAAAATCGACGGTTATGTTAATTTTCTTTCGGGATATTTTAGAGTGAATGTTCTTTAAAACTGCGCTTAATTCATTTTGTAATATGAAACACATCACAAAAGCTGGAGAATGTTCGTTCGAACATTCCTTGCCCTTTTTTCCCTAACCCGAATTGCGGAGGGGGGCTTAAACAGGATAAAAAGACCCGGTTATAGGGGTTTTTCTGCCCATTGATGAAAGGCGGTGCTGGCATGATACCCGTGACGTAATGGGCTGAGCATGCACTGTGGCAGAAGAGAACGACGACAAAACGGAAGCCCCCACACCCCACCGACTAGAAAAAGCGCGTGAGGAAGGGCAGATCCCCCGATCCCGAGAATTGACCTCCCTGCTGATCCTTATCGTAGGGGTGTGCATTATCTGGTGGGGCGGGGAGTCGCTCGCCCGCAAGCTGGCGGGAATGTTGTCCACCGGGTTACGTTTTGACCACAGCATGGTCAACGATCCGAATCTGATCCTCAGCCAGATTATTCAGCTTATTAAAGGGGCCATGGTCGCGCTGCTGCCTTTGATTACCGGGGTCGTGCTGGTCGCGCTGGTTTCTCCGGTGATGCTCGGCGGCCTGGTTTTTAGTGCCAAATCGCTACAACCGAAATTTTCCAAACTGAACCCGCTGCCGGGTATCGCGAAAATGTTCTCTGCGCAGACCGGGGCTGAGCTGCTCAAAGCCGTTCTCAAATCGGTGCTGATGGGCAGTTCCGCGGGATTTTACCTCTGGTACCACTGGCCGGAAATGATGCGTCTTATCAGCGAATCGCCGCTCACCGCGATGAGCAACGCGCTGAATCTGGTTGGGCTTTGCGCGCTGCTGGTGGTGCTCAGCATTATCCCGATGGTGGGTTTTGACGTGATCTTCCAGCTTTATACCCATTTCAAAAAGCTGCGCATGTCGCGTCAGGATATCCGTGACGAATATAAGCAGATGGAAGGTGACCCGCACGTGAAAGGGCGCATCCGCCAGATGCAGCGTGCCGCCGCCCGTCGCCGGATGATGGACGATGTGCCGAAGGCCGACGTCATCGTCACCAACCCGACACACTATTCCGTTGCGCTGCGCTATGACGAAAACAAAATGAGCGCGCCGAAAGTCGTTGCGAAAGGGGCGGGGCTGATCGCACTGCGTATCCGGGAAATTGGTACTGAAAACCGCGTGCCGATCCTGGAAGCCCCTCCGCTGGCGCGTGCCCTGTACCGCCATGCGGATATCGGACAACAGATCCCGGGACAACTCTACGCCGCCGTGGCGGAAGTGCTGGCCTGGGTGTGGCAGTTGAAGCGCTGGCGTCTGGCTGGCGGTCAGCGGCCTGTGAAACCTGAAAACCTTCCGGTGCCTGCCGCGCTGGATTTTATGAACGAGAAGGACACTGATGGCTAATCTGGTGGCAATGTTGCGCCTGCCCGGCAACCTGAAATCGACTCAATGGCAGATCCTTGCCGGACCGATTCTGATCCTGCTAATTCTGTCGATGATGGTACTGCCGCTCCCGGCATTCATCCTCGATCTGCTTTTCACTTTCAATATTGCGCTGTCCATTATGGTGCTGCTGGTGGCGATGTTCACCCAACGTACCCTGGAGTTTGCCGCGTTCCCGACCATTCTGCTGTTTACCACCTTGCTCCGACTGGCGTTGAACGTGGCGTCCACGCGTATCATTCTGATGGAAGGTCACACCGGTGCTGCAGCGGCAGGTAAAGTGGTGGAGGCATTCGGCCACTTCCTGGTGGGCGGCAATTTCGCTATCGGTATCGTGGTGTTCGTTATCCTCGTTATCATCAACTTTATGGTTATTACCAAAGGTGCAGGGCGTATCGCGGAAGTGGGCGCGCGTTTTGTGCTGGACGGGATGCCGGGCAAGCAGATGGCGATCGACGCCGACCTGAACGCCGGCCTTATTGCCGAAGATGAAGCCAAAAAACGCCGTTCGGAAGTGACGCAGGAGGCGGACTTCTACGGCTCCATGGACGGTGCGAGCAAGTTTGTGCGCGGTGACGCTATCGCAGGCATTCTGATCATGGTGATTAACGTGGTCGGCGGCCTGCTGGTGGGGGTATTGCAGCACGGGATGGACATGGGGCACGCGGCGGAAAGCTATACGCTGCTGACCATTGGTGATGGTCTGGTCGCACAGATCCCGGCGCTGGTTATCTCGACTGCGGCGGGTGTGATTGTGACCCGCGTGAGTACCGACCAGGACGTTGGCGAGCAGATGGTCGGCCAGCTCTTCAGTAACCCGCGCGTTATGCTGCTGGCCGCTGCCGTTCTGGGTTTGCTCGGCCTGGTGCCGGGGATGCCAAACCTCGTCTTCCTGCTGTTTACGGCGGGTCTGCTGGGGCTTGCCTGGTGGATGCGTGGCCGTGAAATCAAACCGGCAGCGGAGCCTGTTCAGGTAAAAATGCCGGAAAATACCCAGGCCGTCGAAGCGACCTGGAACGACGTTCAGCTGGAAGATTCCCTGGGAATGGAAGTGGGCTATCGCCTGATTCCGATGGTCGATTTCCAGCAGGATGGCGAGCTGCTTGGCCGTATCCGCAGTATCCGTAAAAAATTCGCCCAGGACATGGGCTTCCTGCCGCCGGTTGTACACATCCGCGACAATATGGACCTGCCGCCCGCGCGCTACCGCATTCTGATGAAAGGGGTCGAAATAGGCAGCGGTGATGCCTATCCGGGCCGCTGGCTGGCGATTAACCCGGGCACCGCCGCAGGCACGCTGCCGGGCGAGCAAACCATCGATCCGGCCTTTGGTCTGGCCGCTATCTGGATTGAAAGTGCCCTGAAAGAGCAGGCGCAAATCCAGGGCTATACGGTTGTTGAAGCCAGTACCGTGGTGGCGACCCATCTTAATCACCTGATCGGGCAATTCTCGGCAGAGCTGTTTGGCCGTCAGGAAGCGCAGCAGCTGCTTGACCGCGTCACGCAGGAGATGCCGAAGCTGACGGAAGATCTGGTCCCGGGCGTGGTGACTTTAACCACGCTGCACAAGGTGCTGCAAAACCTGCTCGAAGAGAAAGTGCCGATCCGCGATATGCGCACCATTCTCGAAACCCTTGCCGAGCATGCGCCGATACAAAGCGATCCGCACGAGCTGACGGCGGTGGTACGCGTGGCGCTGGGTCGTGCGATCACCCAGCAGTGGTTCCCGGGAACCGGAGAAGTGCAGGTCATTGGCCTCGATACGCCGCTTGAACGCCTGCTGCTGCAGGCCCTGCAGGGCGGGGGCGGCCTGGAGCCGGGCCTGGCGGACCGTCTGCTGGCGCAAACGCAGGAGGCGCTGGCGCGCCAGGAGATGCTGGGCGCGCCGCCGGTGCTGCTGGTGAACCATGCGCTGCGTCCGCTGCTGTCGCGCTTCCTGCGTCGTAGCCTGAACCAGCTGGTCGTGCTGTCGAATATGGAGCTGTCGGATAACCGTCACATCCGCATGACCGCGACGATCGGAGGAAAATAATGCGTAAATGGCTCTGGATTTTGTTCTTCCCGCTGGCGGCGCACGCTGCCGGGGAAGGCACCTGGCAGGCAAGCAGCATGGGTGTGACCCTCAGCAACCGGGGCGTTGCTATGTCATCTAACCCGCTGTCGCCTTCTGAAGGCGTTTCCGGTCAGATGGGCCTTGTGGTCTGGAATTACCGGCTGATTGGCCCAACGCCCGCAGGGCTGCGGGTGCGCCTCTGTTCTCAGACGCGCTGCACGGAAATTGACGGCGAAAATGGCACGACGCAGGCGTTCAACGGCGTACCGGCCATTGAACCTTTGCGTTTCATCTGGGAAGTGCCGGGCGGGGGACGTTTAATCCCGGCGCTGAAAGTACAGAGTAATTCTGTCATCGTGAACTACCGCTAACACCCTGCCTTTTCACCAGCCATCAGCAATTTTGATGGCTGGCTCTCAAAACTGACCTCACCTTTTGATCAAATAGAAACGCTGTTTTATAAATCAGTGACGCGCGTGACGGTACTCTTTGCATTATTGCCATTGACCCTCTTAGTGATGGCAGAAACAGAAAGGTATCAACCGGTCGATGCATTTACTGTAGCCGTCTAAAAGCTCCCGGAAGACGCTTGCTTGCAGGGAGTCTCCCAAAACTGATTAGGGGTGACGGCAATGAGAACACGTAAAATTGGGCTCGCAAATTATCTCGCTTACGGGTCAGGCGATTTCCTCGGGGCGGGTACCACCGCCCTGACGGCGGCCTGGCTTTTATATTTTTATACCACCTTCTGCGGGCTCTCACCGATCGAAGCAACGTTTATCTTTGCCGCTGCAAGGGTGCTGGATGCCGTCGTTAGCCCGTTAATGGGCTTTTTAACCGATAACTTTGGGACGACCTGGCTCGGTAAGCGCTTCGGCCGTCGTAAGTTTTTTATCCTGCTGGGGATTCCGTGCGTGTTCAGCTACTCGCTGATGTGGGTTGGGGACATGAGCTTCTGGTACTACCTGCTGACCTATCTGGTGTTTGATATTGTCTACACCATGATTCTGGTGCCGTACGAAACGCTGGTACCGGAAATGACCGATGACTTTAAACAGAAAACCAAGTTCTCCGGGGCGCGTATCTCTATGGCGCAGATGTCCGCCATTCTGGCCTCCTTCCTGCCGGGGATCCTGTTAACCCACTTCGGGAAAGAAAACGCCATCTCCTTCTTCTACGCAAGCCTGGTCTTCTCCTTGCTCTGCGCGCTGATGCTAACCTTCGTCTGGTTCTTTACCTGGGAACGCCCGCGCGAAGAGTGGTCAGAAGCGGCGCTGCGTGCTGAAGAAGAGAAGAAGAAGCTGACGCTGGGACAGAGCCTCAACCGCCTGATCGTTGAGTTAAGCTCCACGCTGCGCATCAAGATTTTCCGTCAGCATCTGGGCATGTACCTTGGCGGCTATATCGCGCAGGACGTGTTTAATGCGGTATTCACCTACTACGTGGTGTTCGTGCTGATGCAGGAAGCGTCAATGGCGTCCAATCTGCTGGGCACGATGGCTATTTTCCAGTTCTTTGCGGTTATCGCCATGATCCCGCTGTGCATCCGTTTCGGGCTAGCACCGTCCTACCGCATGGTCGTGGTGCTGTTTGGTCTGGCGTCTCTCTCTTACGCCATGCTCTATTACGCGGGCCTGAGTGACGTCTACGCTCTGCTGTTGCTGATCTCAGCGGTTGCCGGTCTCGGTCGCGGCGGTATCAACTACGTGCCGTGGAACACCTATACCTACATTGCTGACGTGGATGAAGCGATCACCGGCCAGCGCCGCGAAGGGATCTTCGCGGGCATCATGACCCTGACCCGTAAGGCGTCACAGGCCGGTGCGGTGATGCTGGTGGGCATCGTGATGCAGATGTCCGGCTTTGTCAGCGGCCAGAAAGTGCAGCCTGCGGAAGTGAGCCACACCATTTTGACGATCCTGAGCGTGGGCACGATCCTGGTGCTGTTCTGCGGCTTCCTCGTTTCCCTGCGCTTCAGGCTCAATTTGCAGACCCACAGCACGCTGCGCGAGGAGACCGCGAAAATGCGTGAGTGTGGTCATGCGATGCCTGAGTCAGCGACGCCACACGCCCGCGCCACCGTTGAGATGCTGGCCGGTATGCCTTATGAGTCACTCTGGGGCAATAACAACATCGGTTATCTGAATCGCAATAAGCCAGCGGCACCCTCGCTGAAGGATCGCGCGGTACTGAATTCGACATACAACAGAGGTTAAGATAATGAAAGTTTGGCCTGTCAAACATAGCCCGTTATTACGTCAGCCAGAGCGCTTTATCGCCCGGGACGAGCTGAAATCGCTGATTCAAAAGGTGACGCATAGCCTGGTCAATATCCACGACAAAACGGGTGAGTTTTTGCTGCGGCTGGACGACGGGCGCGTGAACGACACTAAAGGCTGGGCCGGATGGGAGTGGACGCACGGCGTTGGCCTGTACGGTATCTGGCAATATTACTGCCAGACCGGCGACGAAGGTATGCGAGACATCATCGACAGCTGGTTTGCCGACCGCTTTGCGGAAGGCGCGACCACCAAAAACGTGAATACCATGTCGCCGTTCCTGACGCTGGCTTATCGCTACGAAGAGACCAAAAATCAGGCCTGGCGGCCGTGGCTGGAAAGCTGGGCGGAATGGGCGATGGCCGAGATGCCGCGTACGGAACACGGCGGGATGCAGCACATCACCCTGGCGGAAGAAAACCATCAACAGATGTGGGATGACACGCTGATGATGACGGTGCTGCCGCTGGCGAAAATCGGCAAGCTGCTCAACAAACCGGAATACGTTGAAGAGGCGGTGTATCAGTTCCTGCTGCACGTGCAGAACCTGATGGACCGGGAGACCGGGCTGTGGTTCCACGGCTGGAGCTACGACGGCAACCATAACTTTGCCCGTGCCCGCTGGGCGCGCGGCAACAGCTGGCTCACCATCGCGATCCCGGACTTCCTTGAGCTTGTGGATCTGCCGGAAAACAGCGCCGTGCGCCGCTACCTGGTGCAGGTATTGAATGCGCAGATTGCCGCGCTGGCGAAATATCAGGACGACAGCGGGCTCTGGCATACGCTGCTCGACGATCCACATTCTTATCTTGAGGCGTCCGCCACGGCAGGGTTTGCCTACGGTATTCTGAAAGCCGTGCGCAAGCGCTACGTTGGCGCGGAGTATGCCGAAGTGGCAGAAAAAGCGATTCGCGGTATCGTCAAAAATATTTCGCCGGAAGGCGAGCTGTTGCAAACGTCGTTCGGCACGGGCATGGGCAGCGATCTTGAGTTTTATCGCCAGATCCCGCTGACGTCGATGCCGTACGGACAGGCGATGGCGATTCTCTGTTTAACGGAATATTTGCGGAAGTATTTCTGATAAGAAAAAACCCGGCGCTTGCCGGGTTTTTTGTATTACATGCGTTCTACGGTTTCGATACCCAGGGTATCCAGACCCAGCTTCAGGGTCTTCGCCGTGAGCTGCGCCAGCTTCAGGCGGCTGTTGCGGACCGATTCGTTTTCCGCAGACAGAATAGGGCAGTGTTCGTAGAAGCCGGAGAACAGCCCCGCCAGATCGTACAGGTAAGCACACATCACGTGCGGCGTGCCGTCACGCGCGACAACCGTCAGCGTCTCTTCAAACTGCAGCAGGCGCGCCGCCAGCTGTGCTTCACGATCTTCCGTGATGGTCACTGTCGCATTCGCCAGTACGTTTTCATCAATGTTCGCCTTACGGAACACCGAGAGCACGCGGGTGTAGGCATACTGCATGTAAGGCGCCGTGTTGCCCTCAAACGCCAGCATGTTATCCCAGTCGAAGATATAGTCGGTGGTACGGTTCTTGGAGAGATCCGCGTATTTCACCGCACCGATACCCACGGCGTTGGCCAGTTTTTCCAGCTCATCGGCAGACATGTCCGGGTTCTTTTCGGCCACCAGACGGCGAGCGCGTTCCAGCGCTTCGTCCAGCAGGTCGGACAGCTTCACGGTACCGCCCGCACGGGTTTTGAACGGCTTGCCGTCTTTACCCAGCATCATGCCGAACATGTGGTGTTCCAGCGGCACGCAATCCGGCACGTAACCGGCTTTACGCACGATGGTCCACGCCTGCATCAGGTGCTGGTGCTGACGGGAGTCGATGTAGTACAGCACGCGGTCAGCATGCAGCGTCTCGTAACGGTATTTCGCGCAGGCGATGTCTGTGGTGGTGTAGAGGTAGCCGCCATCCTTTTTCTGGATGATCACGCCCATCGGTTCACCTTCCTTGTTTTTATACTCATCAAGGAACACCACCGTTGCGCCTTCGCTCTCTACCGCCAGGTTTTTGGCTTTCAGGTCAGCCACAATGCCGGGCAGCATTGGGTTATAGAGGCTTTCACCCATCACGTCGTCACGGGTCAGGGTGACGTTCAGACGGTTATAGGTCAGCTGGTTCTGAGACATGGTGATGTCGACCAGCTTGCGCCACATCTCGAGGAAGTATTGGTCGCCGCCCTGCAGTTTTACCACATAGCTGCGCGCGCGCTCGGCAAAGGCTTCGTCTTCGTCGTAGTGTTTTTTGGCTTCGCGGTAGAACCCTTCCAGGTCCGCCAGCGCCATTTCACCCGCGTTTTCCTGCTGCTGTTTTTCCAGGTAAGCAATCAGCATGCCGAACTGGGTACCCCAGTCGCCCACGTGGTTCGCGCGGATCACCTTGTGACCGAGGAACTCGAGCGTGCGCACCGCGGCATCACCGATGATAGTGGAGCGCAGGTGGCCAACGTGCATCTCTTTCGCCACGTTCGGCGCAGAGTAGTCGATCACGACGGTCTGCGCCTCCGGCTGGGAAACGCCCAGACGGTCAGATTTCAGCGCCGCGTCAACGTGGCTTGCCAGGAATGCAGGCTCAAGGAAGATGTTGATAAAGCCCGGACCGGCGATTTCGGTTTTGCTGGCAATGCCGGAAAGATCCAGATGCGTCAGTACCTGCTCAGCGAGCTGTCGCGGCGGCATGCCCAGTTTTTTAGCCACTGCCATCACGCCATTAGCCTGATAGTCGCCAAACTGTACTTTTGCTGACTGACGAACCTGCGGTTCGCAATCCGCAGGTGCGCCTGCGGCAATCAGTGCCTGACTGACTTTTTCGGAGAGAAGAGCCTGAATATTCACCTGGATACCTTACGTTTTTGATGCGGGCTTACAGCCGCCCGCGCCAGTTAAAGAATTTAGGGCGGGAGTATACTGCAAATGCCCTCTGGCGTCAGCATTGCGGGGCCTGAAGATTGCTCAGAATCCAGGCGGTGAAGGTGTGCATAATCATGCAGTCGCAAAAAGCCGGATTCTGCGGTTGGTCAAAACAGGGCAACAGAGTAAATTAGCGGCTTTGCGACATGAAAAGAGAGTGACTTATGGCGAACTGGCAATCCATTGACGAACTGCATGATATTTCCGCAGATTTACCGCGCTTCACCCAGGCGTTCACAGAACTTGCCACCCGTCTTGGTCTGGATATTGCGCCGCTTGAGGCCGATCACATCTCTTTGCGCTGTCATCAGAATGCCACGGCCGAGCGCTGGCGTCGCGGGTTCGAACGGTGCGGCGAGTTGCTCTCCGAGAACATCATCAATGGTCGCCCCATTTGCCTGTTCAAACTGCATGAACCGGTGAACGTGGCGCACTGGCAATTCAGCGTGGTTGAGCTGCCGTGGCCAGGCGAGAAACGCTATCCGCACGAAGGCTGGGAGCATATCGAAATAGTCCTGCCGGGTGAGCCGGAAACGTTGAACGCGCGCGCGCTGGCCCTCCTTTCCGACGAAGGCTTAAGCAAGCCGGGGATTTTTGTGAAGACGAGTTCACCCAAAGGCGAGCGCGAGCGGTTACCTAACCCGACGCTGGCCGTCACTGACGGACAGGTCACGGTGAAGTTTCATCCGTGGACCATTGAGCAGATCGTTGCCAGCGAAGCGTAAGAGATGTGAGTTCACGCCGGGACTGAAAACGGACGGCGTGTCATGATGTTTCGTTTAGTGGAATTTCAGGAGGATTAAATGGCGCTGCTGGAGATTTGTTGTTACAGCGTGGAGTGTGCCGTGACCGCGCAAAAGCACGGGGCTGACCGCATTGAACTGTGTGCGGCACCCAAAGAGGGCGGGCTGACGCCGTCTTACGGCGTGTTGAGGTCTGCCCGTCAGGCCGTCACCATTCCCGTTCACCCGATTATTCGTCCGCGCGGCGGTGATTTTTGTTACACGGCGGGCGAGTTCAGTGCCATGCTTGATGATATCGCACTCGTTCGGGACCTCGGGTTTCCGGGGCTGGTGACCGGCCTGCTGAATGAAGACGGCAACATCGATATACCGCGCATGCGTCAGATTATGAGCGCCGCGCAGGGGCTGGCCGTCACTTTTCATCGCGCATTTGATATGTGTAAAGATCCGCTCCAGGCTTTTGAAACGCTTGAAGAACTTGGCGTGGCGCGCATCCTGACATCGGGTCAGCAGGCGTCAGCTGAAAAAGGACTGCAATTAATTACGGAACTAAAAGCACATTCCGGTGTTCCAATAATAATGGCGGGTGCGGGAGTCCGCGCCAGCAATCTGGAACGGTTTTTAAACGCAGGGGTAGAAGAGCTGCACAGCTCCGCGGGTAAATGGATACCTTCGCCCATGCGTTATCGCAATACAGGATTGTCAATGTCGACGGATGCTGAAGCGGATGAGTATTCACGCTATGGCGTAGAGGGAGAGTCGGTTGCGGAAATGAAGTCGCTGATTGAGCGCCATCACGTGTAGCAACGTACCGATTTTTACCGCGCATCATGTCGCCCAATATGATGCTTGCTTGTACCAGGCCCCTGCAATTTCAACAGGGGCCTTTTTTTATCCCCTCACCCTAACCCTCTCCCCATAGGGGAGAGGGGACGGCTCGGTGCGGTTTTTCTCCCTCGCCCCTATGGGGAGAGGGCCGGGGTGAGGGGAAAACTACGGCTTGGTCGCAATCAACACCGCACGCATCGGGGCTGGATAGCCTTCGATGGTTTTGCTGTGGTCGGCCGGGTCGAGGAACTGCTCCAGCGATTCGGTGATCATCCAGTCGGTGCGGCGCTGTTCCTCAATTGAGGTCACGCTGACGTCGGCAATCCGCACATCCACAAACCCGCACTTCTCCAGCCAGTTCTTCAGCGCCAGCGCGGAAGGGATGAAGTAAACGTTGCGCATCTGCGCGTAGCGATCGCCCGGGACCAGAACGGCATGTTCATCGCCTTCAATCACCAGCGTTTCCAGCACCAGCTCGCCGCCGCTGACCAGCTGATCCTTCAGTTGCCACAGGTGTTCCAGCGGGGAACGACGGTGGTACAGCACGCCCATGGAGAAGACGGTATCAAAGGCTTTCAGGGCAGGGAGTTGTTCAATGCCCAGCGGCAGCAGGTGCGCGCGCTGGTCGTTACCCAGCAGCTTACGCACCGCTTCAAACTGGCACAGGAACAGCTGCATCGGGTCAATACCTACCGCCAGATGCGCCCCCGCGCCAATCATGCGCCACATGTGGTAACCGCTGCCGCAGCCTACGTCCAGAATGGTACGTCCGGTCAGGTCGGAAAGGTGGGGCAGCACGCGATCCCATTTCCAGTCCGAGCGCCATTCGGTATTGATGTTCACGCCGTAAAGTGAAAACGGCCCTTTGCGCCACGGCATCAGGTTACGCATCAGCGTTTCGATGCGGTTGATCTGCCCGACCGGGAGCGGCTCTTCACTCTCGGCGGTTACGCTGTGCAGAAGATCCAGACGATGTGGGGTCAGTTCGGGCAGATACTCCACCGCGTTTGACCACTGCTTTAACAGGCCGTGCTGCTGATCGCGCTGCCAGGCGGCAATCTGCGCGGGCAAGGTTTCCAGCCAGTGGGAAAGCTGGTTTTTGGCAATCAGCTGATAGAAGTTGCTGAATTCGATCATGCGGATTCTCCCGCTTTCAGCGCCACCAGAGAGCCAAAGTTAAAGCACTGGAACCACAGTTCGCTGTGCTCAAAACCGGCTTTGCTCAGACGCGCTTTGTGGGTTTCTACGGAATCCGTCAGCATCACGTTTTCGAGCATGCTGCGCTTCTGGCTGATCTCCAGCTCGCTGTAGCCGTTCGCCCGTTTGAAATCGTGGTGCATATTGAACAGCAGTTCGCCAACCTCGGCATCTTCGAAGCTGAATTTCTCCGAGAGCACCAGCGCGCCGCCGGGATTCAGCCCCTGATAAATTTTGTCCAGCAGCAGCTGGCGGTCTTCAGGCACCAGGAACTGCAGGGTGAAATTCAGCACCACCATCGACGCGTTATTGATCTCAATCTCGCGGATATCGCCTTCCACCACGTCGACCGGAACAGGAGCTTTGTACGCGTTAATGTGGCGTCGGCAGCGCTCAACCATCGCCGGGGAGTTATCGACGGCAATGATTCGGCAGCCTTCGTGGTGAACATTACGACGAACCGACAGCGTTGCCGCGCCGAGCGAGCAGCCCAGGTCATAGACCTGCGTGCCGGGTTGAACGAAGCGCTCAGCCAGCATGCCGATCATAGAGATAATATTGGAATAACCGGGAACAGAGCGCTGGATCATATCCGGGAAGACTTCGGCTACCCGTTCATCGAAGGTCCAGTCGCCCAGGCTGGCGATAGGCGCGGAAAAAAGCGTGTCGCGATCTGACATAACGTAAAAATCCGGGAAAAATAAAGTGGCGTATTGTGCGCTAATGGAGGGAGAAAACCAACTCCCACGGCATATACCACAGGTTAGCCAGCACCATCAGCAAAAGCGAACACCAGGTCGCGCTCATGCCGGAACGACGCCAGCGGATTAAGCGGTGGTGAAAACCGTAATAGTGCATCAGGCGGCCAGCAATAAGAAGCAGGCCACAGATGTGCACCATCCAGGTTTCTGCGCCATTCATCTCCATAAAAAGCAGCAGGATTAAGGCTGCGGGGATGTATTCGACCGCGTTGCCGTGAATGCGGATAGCGCTTTGTAGCTCGGAAAACCCGCCGTCACCGTAAGAGACGCGGTACAGCGTTCTGAGGCGCACAACATCAAATGAAAACTTAATCAGCAGTAATGCACCTAACACCGCATACAGCGCGCTGACCATACAAACTCCCTGTTTTTGGCAGATGGCACTTCACTATGATAGGGGGTGATATCAGAAAAGAGAAGATTGTTGTGGGATGGAAGGGGCGCTGCCCACGGACGGCACCGCAGCCTGCAAGGCCTGCCACAGAGCATCGACCAGTTCGGGCGCCTGGGCGATATCCGGCGTGTGCAAAAAGAGATACGGCGTGGTGGTGTGTTCCCACTTCGCTAACGTTTGCAGCCAGACGGCGAACATCGCCTGATTTTGCTGCATGTTATCGCTGCCGATAAACCTGACCATTGGGTTATGCGCGGTCACGATGGCGTGGACCGGCACTTTGGGTTTTTTACGCTGAGCTTCAACGATGGCTTCGCTATGGGGGACAGCGCTGTGCACCGGCCGGCTATCGAGGATCACCCGGTTAACGGAACGCTCAAGCAGGCCGCGATTGAGCGCTTTTTCTGCTTCGCCCTTCGCAAAAAATTCAGGATGCCTGACTTCAACGCCGTAGGCGAATTCACGGGGCAGGGCATCCAGGAACTGCCAGAGCGCAGGTAAATCGCGCGGGCCAAACGTGGCGGGCAGCTGGATCCAGTACTGACCGATGCGGTTCGCCAGCGGCGACATGCGCGTAAAAAACTCTTCGGTCAAATCCCCGCAGTTGCGCAGCGCGGCCTGGTGGGAAATGGTGGCCGGAAACTTAAAGCAGAAGCGGAAGTCGTCGGTCGTTTGTTCCCGCCAGCGCGTAACAATCTCGGCTTTGGGGAGCGCATACAGGGTGGTGTTACCCTCGACACAGTTGAAGTGCCGGGCATACTCCTCAAGGCTGGTGATGCCAAGGCGCACCCATTTCGGGTGCGACCACTGGGGCAGGCCCACGTACATCATAGCGCGCTGACAATCTCATCCGTGCTGCGCACGCGGCCGATGCGCGGGAAGATATGGGTCATGCTGCCCTGGTGCTGTTCCGCGGAGGCCGCGCTGCAGGCATCTTCGGCGATCACCAGGTTAAAGCCCAGCTCCCACGCGTTGCGGGCGGTAGACTCCACGCCGATGTTGGTGGAAATGCCGCACAGGATGATGGTGTCGATGCCGCGACGGCGGAGCTGCAGCTCGAGATCGGTACCGTAAAATGCCCCCCACTGGCGTTTGGTCACTTCGATGTCGCTGTCGCGTTTGCCGAGTGCGGCCGGGTACGTCCACCAGTTTTCAGGCAGGGCGTGTGCGGAAGCCTTTGCATCAACGGGCTGTTTTAACGCTTCAGCGTAATCCGCAGACCAGCCGACGCGCACCATGACAACAGGCGCACCGCTGGCACGACATGTTTCCGCCAGGCGAGCAGCGCGGCTGACCACATCATCCGCGGTATGCGGGCCACCGGCGAAGGGCAGAATGCCTTCCTGTAAATCAATCACGACAAGTGCGGTTTTACTGGCATCAAGTGTTAACATCGTTACTCCCGTTAAATGAATCACTTCCAGACACCATACGACGTGATGGCCTGTTCCTGGTCGGATAATTTTGTTAATTTTTGTGAGAATGCGCAATAAGAGTGCAGCAAACGACCGCCAGGCCGTGGTTCGCTCTTATCGTCCGGCGGAATTTCCAGTATAATAGCCGCCTTTTTTCATCCAGTTGTGACATACAGAAAGCTGCGACATAGTAGCCTGCATACCAGGCGACATTTAGCCTGCGGCTAATTAAGGGATATCTCATGCGTACAGAATATTGCGGGCAGCTGCGTCAGTCCCACGTTGGACAGCAGGTAACCCTGTGTGGTTGGGTCAATCGTCGTCGTGATCTTGGTAGCCTTATCTTCATCGATATGCGCGACCGCGAAGGTATCGTTCAGGTGTTCTTCGATCCAGATCGCGCAGATGCGTTGAAGCTGGCCTCTGAGCTGCGTAATGAGTTCTGCATTCAGGTTACCGGCACCGTGCGCGCGCGTGACGAGAAAAACGTCAACGCCGACATGGCGACGGGCGCCATCGAAGTGCTTGCGTCCGATCTGGTGATTATCAACCGTGCAGAAGCGCTGCCGCTGGACTCCAACCACGTCAACACTGAAGAAGCGCGTCTGAAATACCGCTACCTGGATCTGCGTCGTCCGGAAATGGCTCAGCGCCTGAAAACCCGTGCGAAAATCACCAGCCTGGTGCGTCGCTTTATGGATGACCACGGTTTCCTCGACATCGAAACCCCGATGCTGACCAAAGCCACGCCGGAAGGCGCGCGCGATTACCTGGTCCCATCCCGCGTTCATAAAGGCAAATTCTACGCGCTGCCGCAGTCTCCGCAGCTGTTCAAACAGCTGCTGATGATGTCCGGCTTCGATCGCTACTATCAGATCGTGAAATGCTTCCGCGACGAAGATCTGCGCGCTGACCGCCAGCCAGAATTTACCCAGATCGATGTGGAAACCTCCTTCATGACCGCCGAGCAGGTGCGTGAAGTGATGGAAGCTCTGGTGCGTAGCCTGTGGAACGACGTGAAAGGCGTTGAGCTGGGCGATTTCCCTATTATGACCTTCGCTGAAGCCGAGCGTCGTTACGGCTCCGACAAACCCGACCTGCGTAACCCTATGGAGCTGGTGGACGTAGCAGACCTGGTGAAAGGCGTTGAGTTTGCCGTCTTCGCTGGCCCGGCTAACGATCCTAAAGGCCGCGTAGCAGCGCTGCGTGTACCGGGCGGTGCGGCACTGAGCCGCAAGCAGATCGACGACTACGGCAACTTCATCAAGATCTACGGCGCGAAAGGTCTGGCCTATATTAAAGTGACCGAGCGTGCGAAAGGTCTGGAAGGCATCACCAGCCCGGTAGCGAAATTCCTTAACGCGGACATCGTGGAAGCGATCCTTGAGCGCACCGGCGCGCAGGACGGCGACATGATCTTCTTCGGCGCAGACAACAAGAAAGTCGTGGCGGATGCGATGGGCGCGCTGCGTCTGAAGCTCGGCAAAGACCTGAGCCTGACCGATGAAAACAAATGGGCACCGCTGTGGGTTATCGACTTCCCAATGTTTGAAGACGACGGTGAAGGCGGCCTGACCGCAATGCACCACCCGTTCACCTCGCCAAAAGACATGACGGCGGCAGAGCTGAAAGCGGCACCGGAAGATGCGGTCGCCAACGCTTATGACATGGTGATCAACGGCTACGAAGTGGGCGGCGGTTCCGTGCGTATTCACAGCGGTGAAATGCAGCAGACCGTGTTCGGCATTCTGGGCATCAACGAGCAGGAGCAGCGCGAGAAGTTTGGCTTCCTGCTGGACGCCCTGAAATACGGTACGCCGCCGCACGCGGGCCTGGCCTTCGGTCTTGACCGTCTGACCATGCTGCTGACCGGCACCGATAACATTCGTGATGTTATTGCCTTCCCGAAAACCACTGCCGCAGCGTGTCTGATGACCGAAGCGCCAAGCTTTGCCAACCCGGCCTCTCTGGCCGAGCTGGGCATTGAAGTGGTGAAGAAGGAAGAGAAAAACTGATATGGCATATAAGCTTCCCGTTTCGGTCCTGGTGGTCATTTATGCAGAAGACACGAAGCGGGTGCTGATGTTGCAGCGGCGCGATGACCCTGATTTCTGGCAGTCGGTTACCGGCAGTCTGGAAGAGGGGGAAACTGCGTCGCAGGCCGCCGCGCGCGAAGTAAAGGAAGAGGTCACCATTGACGTTGCCCGCGAGCAACTGACCCTGAAGGACTGCCAGCGCACGGTGGAGTTTGAAATTTTTAGCCATTTACGTCATCGCTACGCGCCGGGTACCGAGCGCAATACGGAGTCGTGGTTCTGTCTCGCGCTCCCCCATGAACGGGAGATCGTGTTTACCGAACATCTGACCTACCGCTGGGTGAATGCGGCGGATGCCGCCGCACTGACCAAGTCGTGGAGCAACCGGCAGGCGATTGAAGAATTTGTAATTAACGCAGCCTGAGAAGGCGCGATTTTTGGAGAACTTTTTATGGCAGGTCATAGTAAGTGGGCCAACACCAAACACCGCAAAGCGGCACAGGATGCCAAGCGCGGTAAGATCTTTACCAAAATCATTCGCGAGCTGGTGACAGCAGCGCGTCTGGGCGGCGGCGACCCGGCATCTAACCCGCGTCTGCGCGCGGCTGTAGATAAAGCGCTGTCTAACAACATGACGCGCGACACCCTGAACCGTGCAATCGCACGTGGCGTGGGCGGTGACGAAGACGCGAACATGGAAACCATCATTTATGAAGGTTACGGCCCTGGCGGTACTGCGGTGATGGTTGAGTGTCTGTCCGACAACCGTAACCGTACCGTTGCGGAAGTGCGCCACGCGTTCACCAAAACCGGTGGCAACCTGGGCACTGACGGTTCCGTTGCTTACCTGTTCAGCAAAAAAGGCGTCATCTCCTTCGAGAAAGGCGACGAAGATGCGATCATGGAAGCGGCGCTGGAAGCCGGTGCGGAAGACGTGGTGACCTTCGATGACGGTGCTATCGACGTTTATACCGCGTGGGAAGAAATGGGTGCCGTGCGCGACGCGCTGGAAGCGGCTGGCCTGAAAGCGGACAACGCTGAAGTGTCCATGATCCCGTCCACCAAAGCGGACATGGATGCGGAAACGGCACCGAAACTGCTGCGTCTGATCGACATGCTCGAAGACTGCGACGACGTGCAGGAAGTGTACCACAACGGTGAAATCTCTGATGAGGTTGCAGCGACTCTCTGATGAGAGCGTATAAATCCGTTACAGGAGACGCGTGATGTCGATTATTCTCGGAATTGACCCAGGCTCACGCGTCACCGGTTATGGCGTTATCCGTCAGGTGGGACGCCAGTTAACCTACCTGGGCAGCGGCTGTATTCGCACCAAAGTGGACGATCTTCCTTCGCGCCTGAAGCTCATTTATGCGGGCGTGTCGGAGATCATCACCCAGTTTCAGCCGGACTATTTCGCCATCGAGCAGGTCTTTATGGCGAAAAACGCCGATTCAGCGCTAAAGCTCGGTCAGGCGCGCGGTGTCGCCATCGTCGCTGCCGTGAACCAGGATTTGCCGGTATTCGAATATGCGGCACGTCAGGTCAAGCAGACGGTGGTGGGAATTGGGAGCGCGGAGAAAAGTCAGGTGCAGCATATGGTGCGTACCCTGCTGAAGCTTCCCGCGAACCCGCAGGCCGACGCCGCGGATGCGCTGGCGATTGCGATTACCCACTGTCACGTCAGCCAGAACGCGATGCAAATGAGCGAGTCGCGGCTCAATCTGGCGCGAGGCAGGTTACGATAATCAGAAATCAGGCTGGATAAACATCCAGCCTTTTTTTATTATGTCGGCAGTTAATTTCTCTCAGAACGCAGGAGCGTCACGTGATAGGCAGACTCAGAGGCATCATCATTGAAAAACAACCCCCGTTAGTGCTGCTGGAAGTAGGTGGCGTGGGCTATGAAGTCCATATGCCGATGACCTGCTTCTACGAGCTGCCGGACGCGGGCAAAGAGGCGATTGTCTTTACCCAGTTTGTGGTGCGTGAAGATGCCCAGCTGCTGTACGGCTTCAATAACAAGCAGGAACGGACCCTGTTCCGCGAGCTGATTAAAACCAACGGCGTCGGTCCGAAGCTGGCGCTGGCGATTTTGTCCGGCATGTCGGCACCACAGTTCGTGAATGCCGTTGAGCGCGAAGATCCTGCGGCGCTGATTAAGCTTCCGGGCATTGGTAAGAAAACCGCCGAGCGCCTGATTGTCGAAATGAAAGACCGCTTTAAAGGTCTGCATGGCGATCTGTTCACTCCGGCTGCCGATTTGGTACTGACCTCTCCTGGCGGCCCTGCAACGGATGATGATGCCGAGCAGGAAGCGGTTGCCGCGCTGGTGGCGCTGGGCTATAAACCTCAGGAGGCCAGCCGAATGGTGAGCAAAATTGCCAAACCGGACGCCAGCAGTGAAACCCTGATTCGTGAAGCGCTGCGCGCTGCATTGTGAGGTAAAGGATGATTGAAGCAGACCGCCTGGTGTCGGCAGGCACTATTCAGGCAGATGACGTGGTGGATCGCGCGATCCGCCCAAAACTGCTTGATGAGTATATCGGCCAGCCGCAGGTTCGTTCCCAGATGGAGATTTTCATCCAGGCGGCAAAGCTGCGCGGCGATGCGCTCGATCACCTGCTCATTTTTGGCCCTCCGGGTTTAGGCAAAACCACGCTGGCTAATATCGTTGCCAATGAAATGGGCGTCAACCTGCGCACCACCTCCGGTCCTGTGCTGGAGAAGGCGGGCGATCTCGCGGCGATGCTGACCAACCTCGAACCGCATGACGTGCTGTTTATCGATGAGATCCACCGTCTGTCACCGGTGGTGGAGGAAGTGCTCTATCCGGCGATGGAAGATTACCAGCTGGATATCATGATCGGTGAAGGCCCGGCCGCGCGCTCCATCAAAATCGATCTGCCGCCGTTTACCCTGATTGGCGCCACCACCCGCGCCGGGTCGTTGACCTCTCCGCTGCGCGACCGTTTCGGCATAGTGCAGCGTCTCGAGTTTTACCAGGTGGCGGATCTCCAGCACATCGTTGGCCGTAGCGCCCGCTATATGGGGCTCGAAATGAGCGAAGAGGGCGCGTTTGAAGTGGCGAAGCGTTCCCGCGGTACGCCGCGTATCGCCAACCGCCTGCTGCGCCGCGTGCGTGACTTTGCCGAGGTGAAGCACGATGGCTCGATTTCCGCGGAGATCGCCGCTCAGGCGCTGGATATGCTTAACGTCGATGCCGAAGGCTTTGACTATATGGACCGTAAACTGCTGCTGGCGGTGCTGGACAAGTTCTTTGGCGGCCCTGTCGGGCTGGATAACCTGGCTGCGGCTATTGGGGAAGAGCGTGAGACGATTGAAGATGTGCTGGAGCCGTATCTGATCCAGCAGGGCTTCCTGCAACGCACCCCGCGTGGACGTATGGCAACGGTGCGGGCGTGGAATCATTTCGGCATTACGCCACCGGCAATGCCGTAATGTTGTGTTCCCTCTCCTTGAGGGAGAGGGGCAGGGTGAGGGCCTCAGCGCCCTCCATGTTAGTTCGCGGTCTTTTTCATCATACTGAAGATAAACAGCACCGCCGCACTGAGCACCACTGACGGCCCCGCTGGCGTGTCATAGAACGCCGAGAAGGTTAATCCCCCCGTTACCGCAATCATTCCGATAATCACGGCTACGCCGGCCATCTGCTCCGGCGTACGGGCAAAACGACGCGCCGTGGCGGCAGGGATGATCAGCAGCGACGTAATAATCAGCGCGCCGACAAACTTCATTGCGACACCAATCGTTAACGCCGTCACCAGCATCAGCAGCAGTTTTACGCGCTGCAGCTTCACGCCGTCGACAAATGCCAGATCCGGACTGACGGTCATGGCCAGTAAATTCCGCCACTGCCAGAGCAGAATAGCGAGCACCACCACCACGCCAACGGCGATAGCGATGAGATCTTCCGGCGTTACGGCCAGAAGGTCGCCGAAGAGGTAGGCCATCAGATCCACGCGGATGTTCGACATCAGGCTGACCACCACCAGGCCCAGAGACAGGGCACTGTGCGCCATAATGCCAAGCAGCGTATCAATGGCGAGGTGAGGGCGCTTTTCCAGCCAGACCAGACCGGCGGCCAGCAGCAGCGTGACCACAATCACCGCGTAGAAGGGGTTTACATCCAGCAGCAGACCAAAGGCTACGCCCAGCAGGGACGCATGCGCCAGGGTATCGCCAAAATAGGACATTCTGCGCCAGACAACAAACGAGCCGAGCGGACCCGCGGCGCAGGCAAGCATAATCCCGGCCAGCCAGCCGGGCAGTAACAGTTCAATCATGAGTGTCCATTTCCCCGACGCAGTACGATTCGTCCCTGTAAATCATGGCGATGATTATGATGATGACGGTAAATACCCAGCTGTTCAGCGCCGCGGGGGCCGAACATGGAGATAAACTCCGGGTGCATTGACACCACTTCAGGCGTACCGGAACAGCAGATATGGTGGTTGAGACACAGCACTTCGTCGGTTTTTGCCATTACCAGATGCAGGTCGTGAGACACCATCAGCACGGCGCAATCAAGTTCCCGACGGAGCTGGTCGATCAAATCATAAAGCGCAACCTGACCATTCACATCCACACCCTGAGTTGGTTCATCCAGTACCAGCAGCTGCGGGCTGCTCAGCAGCGCGCGGGCAAGCAAAACACGCTGAGTTTCACCGCCGGACAGTTTTTGCAGCGGCGCATCGACAAGATGGCCCGCCTGCACGCGTTTCAGCGCCGGGAGAATATCGGCTTTACGGGTGCCGGGGCGCAGACGCAGGAAACGGCTGACCGTCAGCGGCAGCGTGGCGTCGAGATGAAGTTTTTGCGGCACATAACCAATACGCAATTTTTCCTCGCGCTTAATCACGCCTTCATCGGGTGCGACCAGACCCAGCACCACGCGCACCAGGGTGGATTTGCCTGCGCCATTGGGGCCGAGCAGCGTCAGAATTTTGCCGGGCTTCAGATCGAGCGACACGTCAGAGAGGACGCGGCGCTGCCCGAATGAGACCGAAATATTTTCAAGAGAAACCAATGTCGTCATGTCATTTTAAGCTTGAAGAAGTCAACGAATGTTATAATATCACATTCCACGCATTCACTACGATGATTAGTCGCATTATGTTACATAAAAATACGCTTCTTTTCGCAGCATTATCCGCTGCCCTTTGGGGTACAACCGCACAAGATGTTAACGCTGCGGTTGTCGCTTCGCTTAAACCACTCGGATTCATCGCGTCGGCCATTGCCGACGGGGTAACGGAAACCCAGGTTCTGCTCCCTGATGGTGCATCTGAGCATGACTATTCCCTGCGCCCGTCAGATGTAAAACGCTTACAAAACGCGGACTTAGTCGTCTGGATTGGTCCTGAAATGGAAGCGTTTATGCAAAAGTCAGCAAAACAGGTTGCTGGCGAAAAACAGGTCGCGATTGCCGAACTCTCCGGCGTGAAACCGTTGCTCATGAAAGGGGCGGATGACGACGGCGACGAACATGACCATCATGCCGCAGACGGCGAAAAAGGTGATGGAGATCACCATCACGGCGAGTACAACATGCATCTTTGGTTATCCCCAGAGATAGCGGGGCTTTCAGCGGTTGCAATCCACGACAAATTAGTGGAACTTATGCCGCAAAGTCGAGCCAAACTAGACGCCAACCTGAAGGATTTTGAGGCACAATTAGCCGCAACCGATAAGCAGGTTGGTAATGAGCTCGCACCGTTGAAAGGTAAAGGGTATTTCGTTTTTCATGACGCCTACGGCTATTACGAAAAACACTACGGTTTGACCCCACTGGGCCACTTCACCGTCAACCCTGAAATTCAGCCTGGTGCGCAGCGTTTACATGAAATCAGAACACAGTTGGTTGAGCAAAAAGCGACATGCGTTTTTGCTGAGCCACAGTTCAGGCCAGCGGTCGTAGAAGCCGTGGCCAGGGGAACATCCGTGCGCATGGGAACCCTTGACCCGCTAGGTACGAATATCCAGTTGAGCAAAGCGAGCTATTCGCAGTTCCTCAGCCAACTGGCGAACCAGTATGCGAGCTGCCTGAAAGGAGATTAACGAGGAAGTGAATACGTGCAACAGATAGCCCGCTCTGTCGCCCTGGCATTTAACAATCTGCCACGACCCCACCGCGTTATGCTGGGGTCGCTTACAGTTCTCACCTTAGCGGTCGCCGTCTGGCGGCCCTATGTTTACCACCCGAGTTCTGCCCCTATCATTAAAACCATTGAGCTTGAAAAGAGCGAAATCCGTTCTTTGCTGCCTGAAGCCAGTGAGCCTATCGACCAGGCGGCTCAGGAAGATGAAGCTATCCCGCAGGATGAGCTGGACGATAAAACCGAGAACGAGGCGGGTATCCACGAATATGTTGTCTCTACCGGGGATACGCTGAGTAGCGTGCTGAACCAGTACGGCATAGACATGGGCAATATCAGCCAGCTGGCGGCTGCGGATAAAGATCTTCGTAACCTGAAAATCGGACAGCAGCTCTCCTGGACATTAACGGCGGATGGCGATCTCCAGCGTCTGACCTGGGAAATGTCCCGCCGCGAAACCCGCACCTACGATCGCACTGCAAACGGTTTCAAAATGACCAGCGAAATGCAGAAGGGCGACTGGGTTAACAGCGTTCTGAAAGGTACCGTGGGCGCGAGCTTTGTCTCCAGCGCGCGAGATGCAGGCCTGACCAGCGCTGAAATCAGCTCGGTGATCAAAGCCATGCAGTGGCAGATGGATTTTCGCAAGCTGAAGAAGGGCGATGAGTTCTCCGTCCTGATGTCCCGCGAAATGCTGGACGGCAAGCGCGAGCAAAGCCAGCTGTTGGGCGTACGTCTGCGCTCCGAAGGCAAAGATTACTACGCAATTCGTGCCGAAGACGGTAAGTTCTATGACCGCAGCGGTACGGGCCTTGCAAAAGGTTTCCTGCGCTTCCCGACGGCAAAACAGTTCCGCGTCTCCTCTAACTTTAACCCGCGTCGTCTGAACCCGGTAACCGGGCGCGTCGCGCCGCACCGTGGCGTTGACTTTGCCATGCCGCAGGGCACGCCGGTACTGGCGGTTGGAGATGGCGAAGTGGTGGTGGCCAAGCGTAGCGGTGCCGCCGGATATTATGTCGCGGTACGTCATGGTCGTACTTATACGACCCGCTATATGCACCTGCGTAAGCTGCTGGTGAAGCCGGGCCAGAAGGTGAAGCGTGGTGACCGTATCGCGATCTCCGGCAATACCGGACGCTCTACCGGCCCGCACCTGCACTATGAAGTGTGGATCAACCAGCAGGCCGTGAACCCGCTGACGGCGAAACTGCCGCGCACCGAAGGCCTGACAGGTAAAGATCGTACTGATTATCTGGCGCAGGTGAAAGAGGTGATGCCGCAGCTGAGCTTAAACTAAGCCCTCTGTTTTTGTTAAAAAAGCCGGCGCACACTGACGCCGGCTTTTTCTTTTGTGCGTGGACGACTGCCTCGCTACACTATCTGAATAAAATTTTGCGTCATCAGACCCTGGATCCAGCATGGAAACCAAAAAAAACAATATTGAATACATTCCTGAGTTTGAAAAATCCTTCCGCCATCCGCGCAACTGGGGCGCCTGGCTTGGTGTTTACACTTTTGCGGGGATGGCGATGCTGCCTGCTTCCGTACGCGATCCCGTTCTGGGGAAAATTGGCCGTCTGGCCGGGCGTTTAGGCAAGAGCGCCCGCCGCCGCGCGCAGATCAACCTCTACTACTGTTTTCCTGAGAAAAGCGACGCCGAGCGCGAGGCAATCATTGATGAGATGTATACCACCGCGCCGCAGGCAATGGCGATGATGGCTGAACTGGCGCTGAAAGGGCCGGATAAAATCGTCGATCGCGTTGACTGGAAAGGGCTGGACATCATCGAGGAGATGCGCCGCAATGACGAGAAAGTCATTTTCCTCGTCCCCCACGGCTGGGGCGTTGATATTCCGGCGATGCTGATGGCGTCTCAGGGCCAGAAAATGGCGGCGATGTTCCATAACCAGGGAAATAAAATCTACGATTTTGTCTGGAATACGGTGCGTCGTCGTTTTGGCGGACGTTTGCATGCGCGTAACGATGGCATTAAGCCCTTCATTCAGTCGGTGCGTCAGGGGTACTGGGGCTACTATCTGCCGGATCAGGACCACGGCCCCGAGCACAGCGAGTTTGTCGATTTCTTTGCGACCTATAAAGCGACGCTCCCCGCGATTGGTCGCCTGATGAAAGTCTGTCGTGCCCGCGTGATCCCGCTGTTCCCGGTCTATGACGGCAAAACGCATCGCCTGAGTATTGAGGTCCGTCCGCCGATGGATGATCTGCTGACCGCGGACGACCACACGATCGCGCGTCGAATGAACGAAGAGGTGGAAATTCTGGTGGGGCCGCATGCCGAACAGTACACGTGGATCCTGAAGCTGCTTAAAACGCGTAAGCCGGGTGAAACCGAGCCCTATAAACGCAAAGAGCTTTATCCGCGGAAATAAAAAAAGCCCTCTCCATCTGGAGAGGGCTTTTTAACACAGACATTATTACTCGACGGTCATAACGCGCGTGGTGTTGGTTGAGCCGATGGTGCTCATCACGTCGCCCTGGGTCACAATGACGATATCACCGGACACCAGATAGCCTTTATCGCGCAGCAGGTTTACGGCATCATGCGCCGCAGCTACGCCGTCGTTGGTGCTGTCGAAGTGAACCGGCGTCACGCCGCGGTACAGCGCCGTCAGGTTCAGGGTACGTTCGTGACGGGACATAGCGAAGATCGGCAGACCAGAGCTGATACGAGAGGTCATCAGCGCGGTGCGGCCAGATTCGGTCATGGTGATGATCGCGGTAACGCCCTTCAGATGGTTTGCCGCGTACATCGCAGACATCGCAATCGCTTCTTCCACGTTGTCGAACTGCACGTCCAGACGGTGTTTAGAAACGTTGATGCTTGGGATCTTTTCAGCGCCCAGGCAGACGCGCGCCATAGCGGCCACGGTTTCTGCCGGATACTGGCCCGCAGCGGTTTCCGCAGAGAGCATCACCGCATCGGTACCGTCCAGCACGGCGTTAGCCACGTCCATGACTTCTGCACGGGTTGGCATTGGGTTGGTGATCATCGATTCCATCATCTGAGTCGCGGTGATCACCGCGCGGTTCAGCTGACGTGCGCGACGAATCAGCGCTTTCTGGATCCCTACCAGCTCAGGGTCGCCAATCTCCACGCCCAGGTCACCGCGCGCAACCATCACCACGTCAGACGCGAGGATCACATCGTCCATGGCATCCTGATCGCAAACGGCTTCCGCGCGTTCAACTTTCGCGACGATTTTAGCATCGCAGCCTGCATCACGTGCCAGGCGACGCGCATAGTTCAGATCTTCGCCGCAGCGCGGGAAGGAGACCGCCAGGTAGTCAACGCCGATCAGCGCAGCCGTCACGATGTCCGCTTTGTCTTTATCGGTAAGCGCTTCTGCAGAGAGGCCGCCACCCAGTTTGTTGATGCCTTTATTGTTGGAGAGCGGGCCGCCGACGGTGACTTCGGTGAACACTTTCATGCCCTGAACTTCCAGCACCTTCAGCTGTACGCGACCGTCGTCGAGCAACAGGATATCGCCCGGCACCACGTCAGCCGGCAGGCCTTTATAGTCGATACCGACTTTCTCTTTATCGCCTTCGCCTTTGCCCAGGTTGGCATCAAGCAGGAATTTGTCGCCGATATTGAGGAAAACCTTACCCTCTTTAAAGGTCGATACACGAATTTTTGGACCCTGCAAATCGCCGAGGATAGCAACGTGGCGGCCCAGTTTGGCTGCGATTTCACGCACTTTATCGGCACGTAATTTATGGTCTTCTGGCGTACCGTGAGAGAAGTTCATACGCACCACGTTGGCGCCGGCGGCGATAATTTTCTCAAGATTATTATCGCGATCGGTGGCCGGGCCTAAGGTGGTTACGATCTTGGTTCTGCGAAGCCTTCTGGACATGTAATACTCCGTTGACTGAAACAACTTTGGTGTTGCGTGAACATTGAATCGGCCTTCATCTGCTGCAAGGCAGCGGAGAGGGGACCGAATGCCGTAAATCGTTACATCGTAATTATTGGTTACGTCTTCGTTATCAACTATCAGGGAACATCGCTCTTTATAAGCAATTCTTTATCAAAACGCGATTCCTTCAGCGCTTCCTTGACCCGCTTCAAGTTATCCCGGAATTTTGCGCCCCGACGTAAGGTAAAACCGGTTGCCAGCACGTCAATCACGGTGAGCTGCGCCAGTCGGGAAACCATCGGCATATAAATGTCGGTGTCTTCCGGCACGTCGAGGGTGATCGCCAGCGTCGCCTCACGCGCCAGCGGCGTGCCTGCCGTGGTGAGGGCAATCACCATGGCATCGTTTTCACGGGCCAGCTGCGCCAGCTCTACCTGACTCTTGGTGCGGCCGGTGTGCGAAATCAGTACCACGACGTCATCTTCACTGCAATTCATACAGCTCATGCGTTGCAGCACAATGTCATCGGAATAAATCACCGGGACGTTAAAGCGGAAAAATTTGTTCATGGCGTCATGCGCCACTGCGGCAGACGACCCGAGACCAAAGAACGCAATCCGCTTGGCCTGGGTGAGCAAATCCACCGCGCGATTCACGGAACTCATGTCCAGAGACTGGCGGACGTGGTCAAGCGAAGCCATAGCCGATTCAAAAATTTTCGCGGTATAGGCATCAACGCTGTCGTCTTCATCCACATTACGATTAACATATGGGGTGCCGTTAGCCAGACTTTGTGCCAGATGCAGTTTAAAATCAGGAAAGCCGCGCGTTTCGAGGCTGCGGCAAAAGCGATTGACCGTCGGTTCGCTAACACCCGCTTCCTGTGCCAGAGCGGCGATGCTTGAATGAATCGCCTGAGCGGGGGAGGCGAGAATGACCTCGGCCACTTTTCGCTCGGATTTGCTAAGGTGTTCCAGTTGAAACTGGATTTTTTCCAGCATGTTCATGTTAACAGGACGCTCATGGGTGTAAACGATTTCATAAATTGATGAAATCGTGATTCGATTTAACCGATATTACCCTTGTGGCTTCCATTAAGGGTAACAATCGACAAGATAATGTTGTTGTTTTTTTTCATTACTTGATCGGTGTCGGGTTTTGCTGTGACCCCGTTGCGCAAAGAAACGACGGTTGTTGCGTCATTGCGCCGTCGTAATCCTCCAAAGGGGGAAAAATCGCGTTATCGCACGCGACGATAAGCGCTAATGGTTTCGGGAATGACGTAAAAGCAGTACAGTGCATTGTAATAAAATTACAACGATACCTGGCAGAAGTACCAGGTGATCCAACTGAGGAGAATGACATGGCGGTAACGCAAACAGCCCAGGCATGTGACCTGGTCATTTTCGGCGCGAAAGGCGATCTTGCACGCCGAAAATTGCTGCCTTCCCTGTATCAACTGGAGAAAGCGGGCCAAATTCATCCGGATACCCGTATCCTGGGTGTCGGGCGCGCAGACTGGGATAAGGACGCTTATACCAAAGTCGTCCGCGAGGCGCTCGAAACTTTCATGAAGGAAAAAATTGATGAAAGTTTGTGGGATACCCTGAGTGGACGCCTCGATTTCTGCAACCTGGACGTTAATGACGTCAGCGCGTTTACCCGCTTAGGCGCGATGCTGGATCAGAAAAACCGTGTCACCATTAACTATTTCGCCATGCCGCCAAGCACCTTCGGCGCCATCTGCAAAGGTCTGGGCGAAGCCAAACTGAACGCCAAACCGGCTCGCGTCGTGATGGAAAAGCCGCTGGGTACGTCGCTGGCAACCTCGCGTGAAATCAACGACCAGGTGGGCGAGTTCTTTGAAGAGTGCCAGGTCTACCGTATCGACCACTATCTCGGTAAAGAGACGGTACTGAACCTGCTGGCGCTGCGTTTCGCTAACTCCCTGTTTGTGAATAACTGGGACAACCGCACTATCGACCACGTGGAAATCACCGTGGCGGAAGAGGTGGGGATTGAAGGTCGCTGGGGTTACTTTGACCAGGCCGGTCAGATGCGCGACATGATCCAGAACCACCTGCTGCAAATTCTGTGCATGATTGCCATGTCTCCACCGTCTGACCTGACGGCTGACAGCATCCGTGACGCAAAAGTTAAAGTGCTGAAGTCACTGCGCCGCATCGATCGCTCCAACGTGCGTGAGAAGACCGTCCGCGGCCAGTACACCGCCGGGTTTGCGCAAGGCAAAAAAGTGCCGGGCTACCTGGAAGAAGAGGGCGCTAACAAGTCCAGCAACACCGAGACGTTCGTGGCGATCCGCGTGGATATCGACGATTGGCGCTGGGCGGGCGTTCCGTTCTACCTGCGCACCGGTAAACGTCTGCCGGCCAAATGTTCCGAAGTGGTGGTTTACTTCAAAAACCCGGAACTGAACCTGTTCAAAGAGTCCTGGCAGGAACTGCCGCAGAACAAACTGACTATTCGTCTGCAGCCGGACGAAGGGGTGGATATCCAGATCCTGAACAAAGTGCCGGGGCTGGATCATAAACACAACCTGCAGACCACCAAGCTGGATCTGAGCTACTCCGAAACCTTTAATCAGACGCACCTGGCCGATGCTTACGAGCGTCTGCTGCTGGAAACCATGCGCGGTATCCAGGCGCTGTTCGTGCGTCGCGACGAAGTGGAAGAGGCGTGGAAATGGGTCGACTCCATCACCGAAGCCTGGGCTGCCGATCAGGATGCGCCAAAACCGTATCAGGCGGGTACCTGGGGACCTGTCGCGTCGGTGGCAATGATCACCCGCGATGGCCGCTCCTGGAACGAGTTTGAGTAAGATAATCCTCTAGCTCGAAAGTGTTATTTTACCGGTAACATGATCTAACACAGCTAGTGGCACAATTTTCAACTTTTAAGCTCCGCGTGGATTCACCCGCGGAGCTTTTTTTATTACACTGCCGGAAGTGATTTTGCCCCTGAGCTCCGGACAGCAAGCGTTTCAGCGTTGTTAACAACTGCCAGCGACTTTGTAAACTCCCGAGCCGGACAGATAATTTAGAGGAGCTTTTATGAATCCGACATTGTTACGCGTAACACAGCGCATTATCGAGCGCTCGAAAGAGACCCGTTCGGCCTACCTCGCCCGGATTGAACAGGCAAAGAGCAGCACCGTCCACCGATCACTGCTGGCCTGCGGGAACCTGGCGCACGGCTTCGCCGCCTGCCAGCCTGATGATAAAGCGTCGCTGAAAAGCATGTTGCGTAACAATATCGCCATCATTACCTCCTATAACGATATGCTTTCCGCGCACCAGCCGTATGAGGTCTATCCCACTATCATCCGCAACGCGCTGCACAGCGTAAATGCGGTGGGCCAGGTGGCGGGCGGTGTACCTGCCATGTGCGACGGCGTGACGCAGGGGCAGGACGGCATGGAGCTGTCCCTGCTGAGCCGCGAAGTGATTGCGATGTCTGCCGCGGTGGGCCTGTCACACAACATGTTTGATGGCGCGCTGTACCTCGGCGTGTGCGACAAGATTGTCCCGGGCCTGGTGATGGCGGCGCTGTCGTTTGGGCATCTGCCTGCGATCTTCGTCCCGTCCGGCCCAATGGCGAGCGGTCTGCCGAACAAAGAAAAAGTGCGTATCCGCCAGCTGTACGCGGAAGGGAAAGCAGACCGTCAGGCGCTGCTGGAGGCGGAAGCCGCGTCCTATCATGCGCCGGGGACCTGTACGTTCTACGGTACGGCTAACACTAACCAGATGGTCGTGGAATTTATGGGGATGCAGCTTCCGGGCTCGTCCTTTATCCAGCCGGATGCGCCGCTGCGCAAGGCGCTGACCGAGGCCGCGGCCCGTCAGGTCACGCGTCTGACCGGCAACGGCAACGAATGGATGCCGATGGGCAAAATGGTTGACGAAAAAGTCATCGTCAACGGGATTGTTGCGCTGCTGGCAACCGGGGGCTCAACCAACCACACCATGCACCTGGTGGCCATGGCGCGTGCGGCGGGCATTCTGATTAACTGGGATGACTTCTCCGAGATCTCTTCCGTGGTGCCGCTGATGGCACGGCTGTACCCGAACGGTCCGGCGGATATTAACCACTTCCAGGCCGCAGGCGGTGTACCGCTGCTGATGCGCGAGCTGCTGAAAGGCGGACTGCTGCATGAAGACGTGAATACCGTGGCGGGCTTTGGCCTTCAGCGCTACACCCAGGAGCCGTGGCTGAACAACGGCGAGCTGGACTGGCGTGAAGGGGCGAGCGCGTCCCTTGATGCGCAGGTGATTGCCACGATCGACAAACCGTTCTCTCCTCATGGCGGCACCAAAGTGCTGAGCGGCAACCTCGGTCGTGCGGTAATGAAGACCTCTGCCGTACCGGAAGAGAACCAGGTTATCGAAGCGCCGGCGGTGGTATTTGAAAGCCAGCATGACGTGTTACCTGCCTTTGACGCCGGTCTGCTCGATAAAGACTGCGTGGTGGTGGTGCGTCACCAGGGGCCTAAAGCCAACGGGATGCCAGAATTACATAAACTTATGCCACCACTTGGTGTATTATTGGACCGCCGTTTCAAAATTGCGCTAGTCACCGATGGACGCCTCTCCGGGGCATCCGGTAAAGTGCCTTCAGCCATCCACGTGACGCCGGAAGCCTACGACGGTGGCCTGCTGGCGAAAGTACGCGACGGTGACATGATCCGCGTGAACGGTCAGACGGGCGAGTTAACCCTGCTGGTGGATGAAGCCGAGCTGGCGGCACGTCAGCCTCATATTCCTGACCTGAGCGCATCGCGCGTGGGGACCGGACGCGAAATGTTCAGCGCGCTGCGTGAGAAACTCTCCGGTGCGGAGCAGGGCGCAACCTGTATTACGTTTTAAGACGACTTGATTTTAACGATCTGGCGAGAGAAAACTCTGATGAAAAACTGGAAAACAAGTGCAGAAGCAATCCTGACCACTGGCCCTGTCGTGCCGGTTATCGTGGTAAACAAGCTGGAGCACGCTGTACCGATGGCGAAAGCGCTGGTTGCGGGCGGCGTTCGCGTTCTGGAAGTCACCCTGCGCACCGCCTGCGCGATGGACGCTATCCGCGCTATCGCCAAAGAAGTGCCGGACGCCATCATCGGTGCGGGTACCGTTCTCAACGCGCAGCAGCTGGCGGAAGTGACCGAAGCGGGCGCGCAGTTCGCCATCAGCCCTGGCCTGACCGAGCCGCTGCTGAAAGCCGCCACGGAAGGTACTATTCCGCTGATCCCTGGCATCAGCACCGTCTCTGAACTGATGCTGGGCATGGACTACGGTCTGAAAGAGTTCAAATTCTTCCCGGCCGAAGCGAACGGCGGCACCAATGCGCTGCAGGCGATTGCGGGTCCCTTCTCTCAGGTACGCTTCTGCCCGACGGGCGGTATCTCTCCTGCCAACTACCGTGACTACCTGGCGCTGAAAAGCGTGCTGTGCATCGGTGGTTCATGGCTGGTTCCGGCGGATGCGCTGGAAGCGGGCGACTGGGATCGCATTACCAAACTGGCTCGCGAAGCGGTTGAAGGCGCGAAGCAGTAAGCCATTCGCCATATGAAAAACGGGCCTTCTGGCCCGTTTTTTTATCCTGCAACCTTAACGCTCGCAGCAGCCGCTTTCGCTCTTGCCACAGCGTCGTCAACGTTATCTCCGGTGGCTAATGCCACGCCAAGACGGCGAGTTCCGTCGATCTCCGGCTTGCCGAACAGACGTACCTGCAATCCTGCGCCCACTGCCCCGTCGACGTTATCAAACGTGACGTTCTGGCTGGTTAACTGCGGCAGGATCACCGCCGAGGCGGCAGGGCCATACTGACGTACACCGCCGACGGGCAGGCCGAGGAACGCGCGCACGTGCAGGGCGAACTCGGAGAGATCCTGCGAAATCAGCGTGACCATGCCGGTGTCATGCGGGCGAGGGGAGACTTCGCTGAAAATCACCTCATCACCGCACACAAACAGCTCCACGCCGAACAGGCCATAGCCGCCCAGCGCCAGGACGGTTTTACGGGCGATCTCCTGAGCACGCTCCAGCGCCAGGGTGCTCATCTGCTGCGGCTGCCAGGATTCGCGGTAATCGCCATCCTCCTGACGGTGACCAATCGGGTCGCAGAAATGGACGCCGTCAACGGCGCTGACGGTCAGCAGGGTGATTTCGAAATCAAACTTCACGACGCCTTCGACGATCACGCGACCGGCCCCGGCACGGCCGCCCTGCTGGGCATAATCCCACGCGTTATCTAGGGTACCGCTGTCGCGAATAAAGCTCTGTCCTTTTCCGGAGGAGCTCATCACCGGCTTAACGATGCACGGGTAACCAATTTCCTCGACGGCCTGCAGGAACGCGGCCTTATCGCCAGCAAAACGGTAGCTCGAGGTGGGCAATCCCAGCTCTTCCGCCGCCAGGCGACGAATGCCTTCGCGGTTCATGGTCAGCTTTGCGGCTTTCGCACAGGGCACCACGCGCTGGCCTTCCTGCTCCAGGGCGATCAGCGTATCGGTGGCAATGGCCTCAATTTCCGGCACGACAAAATCGGGTTTTTCGCGCGTAATCAGCTCGCGAAGGGCATCGCCATCCAGCATGTTAATCACATAAGAACGATGGGCGACGTGCATGGCGGGTGCGTCGGCGTAACGGTCTACGGCAATGACTTCCACACCTAAACGCTGGCACTCAATGGCGACCTCTTTCCCCAGCTCGCCCGATCCCAACAGCATCACTCGCGTCGCCGCAGGTCGCAGCGCAGTTCCTAAACGAATCATAACAATCCCCCTGAAAAAGTTGCGCGCAGTATAAACGAAAACGTTTGCGTCTGTCTCGTGCACGGCTAAACGAGGGGACAGAAATTTGCGCTTCTTTAGCCCGACCAGACATTTCCTGACGCCTGCTCGCTTACGCTGTGAAACATGTTCACCGTTAAGTGAGGGAAACCATGTCTGGCTGGTTAAATCAATTGCAATCCCTGTTAGGGCAGAAAACATCGTCTGGCGAGCGGGACCTCAGCAAACTGCTGGTACCCGGAGCGCTCGGCGGGCTGGCAGGCCTGCTGGTCGCGAATAAATCCTCACGCAAGCTGCTGGCAAAGTATGGTACAGGCGCGTTGCTGGCCGGCGGCGGCGCCATCGCGGGCTCCGTGCTGTGGAATAAATACAAGGACAGAATACGGACCGCGCACAGCGATGAACCGCATTACGGCGAGCACACCTCGCCGCTGGATCTGCGTACCGAACGGCTCATTCTTGCGCTGGTTTTTGCCGCGAAAAGCGACGGGCATATTGACGATAAGGAACGAGCGGCGATCGAGCAGCAGCTGCGCGAAGCCGGCGTTGAAGAGAAGGGAAGAGTGCTGGTGGCGCAGGCGATAGAACAGCCGCTCGAGCCGCAGCGTCTTGCCCAAAGTGTGAAAAATGAGGAAGAGGCGCTGGAGCTCTATTTCCTCAGCTGCGCAGCCATCGATATCGATCATTTTATGGAGCGGAGCTACCTTAACGCCCTGGGCGATGCGTTAAAGATCCCTCAGGACGTGCGCGAGGGCATTGAGCGGGATATCCGGGAGCAAAAACAGGCGTTACAGGGATAGTCGTCGCCGTCGCGACGCTGTTTCGCTTGCATCATGCGTGGGTTTTGCCAACCTTATAGGGTGTAAAACTTAAAAGAATGATGACATGCCACCGAAAGCCCGACGTACTCCTTATGCGATCACCACGCATGGCGATACGCGTATAGACAACTATTACTGGCTGCGGGACGATTCGCGCTCCCGGCCAGAGGTACTCGACTACCTGCACGAGGAAAACGACTATGGCCGCAAGGTCATGTCCAGCCAGCAGACGCTTCAGGACCAGCTCCTGAATGAAATGGTGCAGCGTATTCCCCAGCGCGATATCTCCGCGCCCTGGACCAAAAACGGCTATCGCTATCGCCATATTTACGAGCCCGGCAATGAGTATCCCATCTACCAGCGTCAGTCGGTGTTAAGCGCCGAATGGGATGAGTGGGATATTCTGCTGGATGCCAACCAGCGCGCCGCCCACAGCGAGTTTTATACCCTGGGCGGCATGTCCATTTCCCCTGACAACGCGGTGATGGCGCTGGCGGAGGATTATCTCTCCCGCCGCCAGTACGGCCTGCGGTTTCGCAATCTGGAGACCGGCAACTGGTATCCGGAAATGCTGGAAAACGTCTCCCCGGATTTTGTCTGGGCGAATGATTCCGAGACGGTTTACTACGTCAAAAAGCACGCGTCGACGCTGCTGCCTTACCAGGTGTGGCGACATACCGTGGGAACGGACTCCGCTGACGACGAGCTGGTTTATGAAGAGAAAGACGAAACCTTCTATGTCAGCCTGCATAAAACCTCCTCACGCCACTATGTGATTATCTTCCTTGCCAGCGCGACGACGTCGGAAGTCCTGCTGCTGGATGCCGAACTGCCGGACGCCCAGCCGCTCTGTTTCCTGCCGCGCCGTAAGGATCACGAGTACAGCCTGGATCACTTCCAGCACAGCTTTTATTTGCGCTCCAATCGCGAGGGCAAAAACTTTGGTCTCTATAAAACCAAAGTGCGCGATGAGCGCAAGTGGGAGGTGCTTATCCCCGCGCGGGATCAGGTGATGCTGGAAGGGTTCACCCTGTTTACCGACTGGCTGGTGGTGGAAGAGCGTCAGCGCGGGCTGACCAGTATCCGGCAAATCAACCGTAAAACCCGGGAAGTGGTGGGGATTGCGTTTGATGACCCGGCCTACGTGACGTGGATTGGATTCAACCCTGAACCCGAATCGTCGCGGTTGCGCTACGGCTACTCCTCCATGACCACGCCGGACACCCTGTTTGAGCTGGATATGGATACCGGGCAGCGCCAGGTGATTAAACAGACCGAGGTAAAAGGGTTTGAGTCCGAAAACTACCGCAGCGAGCACCTGTGGGTCACCGCCCGTGATGGCGTGGAGGTGCCGGTCTCTCTTGTTTACCATCGTGCTCATTTCCAGAAAGGCAAAAACCCGATCCTGGTGTACGGCTACGGCTCGTATGGCTCAAGCATGGACGCCGATTTCAGCAGCAGCCGGCTAAGCCTGCTCGATCGCGGTTTTGTTTTCGCCATCGCCCATATTCGCGGCGGCGGTGAGCTGGGCCAGCACTGGTATGAAGACGGGAAATTCCTGAAGAAGAAAAACACCTTCAATGACTACCTCGACGTCTGCGATGCGCTGATTGAGCAGGGCTACGGCGATCCGCAGCTTTGCTTCGGGATGGGGGGCAGCGCGGGCGGCATGCTGATGGGGGCGGCGATCAACCAGCGTCCCGATCGCTTTAAGGGGATTGTCGCGCAGGTACCGTTTGTCGATGTGGTCACGACCATGCTCGATGAATCCATTCCTCTTACCACCGGGGAGTTTGAGGAGTGGGGGAATCCGCAGGATGAGATGTACTACCGCTATATGAAAGAGTACAGCCCGTACGATAACGTTGAGGCGAAAGCCTACCCGCATATGCTGGTCACCACCGGTTTGCATGATTCTCAGGTGCAATACTGGGAGCCGGCAAAATGGGTGGCAAAACTGCGTGAGCTGAAAACCGATGACAATCTGCTGCTGCTGTGTACCGATATGGATTCCGGACACGGGGGGAAATCGGGGCGATTTAAATCGTACGAAGGGGTTGCTCTGGAATATGCTTTTTTAATAGGCCTGGCGCAGGACACGCTGCCAGGCCGTGCGGAGCGTTAAGCGTCGCCCAGATAATGTTTCAGCGTTAAGCGCAGCTCCGGGCTCATTCTGTCGAGGTTGTTATACAGCCAGCGCAAATAGCCCGGGTCTTTATCCGCCACCTCGGACACCGGCTTCCCGCGATATTTACCAAAGGTAAACGTGGTCAGCAGCGCGGGACGTCCTGTGATCGTCGCCATGTCATCCGGCGTCCAGCCAGAGATATTCATAATATCAATCAGCAACGCGGCGGTGATATAGCAGTCATACAGGGCGCGGTGATGGTGAAGCCCCTCAGGGGTACGAACGCTGAGCTTGCGGGACTTGTACAGCGCCATGTTGCTGTATTTAATCCCCGGCCACAGACGACGCGCCAGCTTCATGGTGCAAATCCATTCCCCCGGCATTTCAGGCAATACCCGGCGGTCAAAGCTGGCGTTATGCGCGACGTACCACGGGCTACCGTAGTAGTGCGGAATGATCTCTTCGATCCACGGCTTATCCGCCACCATCGATTCGGTAATGCGATGGATAGCCATCGCCTGAGGGCTGATGGGGCGATCGGGACGCACCAGATGGCTCATTGGGTTGACGATTTTACCATCAACCACGTCGACAGAGGCCACTTCCACTATTCCGCCCTGAAGATCGCAAGTTTCGGTATCGATGACGCGCAGCATTGAAAACTCCTGAGCTTAAAACGCCTAGCCTAAAGGAATGATATCGCCTTGCCAACCCTCTCCGCCGAGCGTGCCGGTCACCAGAAGCTCGCCCTTATCCGCGCGCACGATCAGCTGGCCTTTTTCATCCCAGAGCGCGCTGCCGCCGCAGGCGTTCGCCATCAGCACCGCAATGGCATATTTATGCGCGAAGCGCTGCAGGTTACTGATGGACTGCCGCCAGCGATTATCCCCCACCGACTGGCAGCTGGTAACAAGCGTTGCCCGGGGATCGAGATTGGGCGAATCGGGATGTGCATCAAGGATGGTAAGGTGTTTATCCCCCGGCACGAGGCTGGCACCGCCCCCTTGCGGATAGCGCAAAATGCGATGGCGAGCGGGCGAAAACAGCACAAGGCCTTTCTGGCGCTGGCCATTCTGTTCCAGGGGGAGCCCGGCAATAACGGTGATCTGGTGTTGATGTGCCGCGTTGAGCAGCGGCTCCAGCTGCGCGTCATCGGGCGGGGGAGGTAACGTCGGCGAGCCAGAGCCCGTTAATGAGAGTTCAGGGAAAACCAGCAGATCGCACCGCTGCCGTGCTGCTTCGGCGATGAAGCGCAGGTGGTGCGTAACATGGTCATCTACAGTCTGATGCAGCCCGCCATACTGGGCTGCCGCTATATTCCAATGTGACATCGTGACTTCCTTATACACTGAGTCGCAGAGATTTAAGAATACACCTAAAATAATCAGAGTTTTCTTATCCTGCCAGATTCCGCGTAAGGAAATGTAACGACTCGTTAAGCTTATTTAACTTTAGGCTCGTACGGTAAACGGGAGAGGTTGACCGAGGCGAGGCGGTGGGCGATGAGTCTTTCGCGAAACCAGTCGCGCAGATGGGCGGGCTGTTCCCGTTCCACGACTTCAGCCACGACGGGCATGTTGTAACGCTCTTTGAACGCGACGCCAGCGGCAGCGAGATCGACATTCACTTTATCCATCTCGTCCTGCGGAAGGGCGGCCAGATTGATCTTCATTACCTTCTCCTTTTTATGCGGCGGCAACGTTACCGCGATTGCACGACGATGACAAGCGGAGGCAGGATGATCCTCGACTCGTTTATTATACAGCGTTATTCTTTAGCATACAGACATAACAAAAAGGAATGATAGGATGGGTTTCTCCGCTTCCCGCGCGGTCTGCGCACTGGTTTTTGTGGCCTCGACAATGATGACGCCTTCCGTGCTGGCACATGCACATCTTAAACAGCAGATCCCGGCAGCAGACAGCGTGGTGACCGCACCGCAGGCACTTACGCTGAATTTTTCAGAAGGTATCGAACCTGGATTTAGCGGTGTGGTGGTAACGGATGCGCAAAAGCAGGTCATCAAAACGGGAACCGCTACGCGCGACGAAAAGAACAAAGCTCAGCTTACCGTGCCGCTGGAACAAACGCTGGCATCAGGGACTTACCAGGTGGACTGGCATGTGGTTTCCGTGGATGGCCATAAAACCAAAGGCAGCTATCACTTTAGCGTGAAATAGCATGCTGACGCTGTGTTATATCGGGCTACGCTTTATCCATTTCGGGGCGCTGATGCTGGTGTTTGGCAATGCGCTTTACAGCGTCTGGTTTGCGCCTTCGTCTCTTCACCGTCTGCTGTCCCGGCGTTTTCTGTCGCAGCAGAAAGTGGCGGCCTTAGTGAGCCTGGCGGCTGCGGTCCTGATGTTTGTGCTGCAGGGCGGATTGATGGGCAACGGCTGGGGAGATGTGTTTGCGCCACAGGTATGGTTCAGCGTGATGGGAACCCGGTTTGGCGGCGTCTGGCTGTGGCAAATAATCCTCGCTGCGCTGACGGTCGGTGCGGCATGGCTTGCGCCGCTGAAAGGTTCGCGGCTGCTGCTGCTCGCAATGGGACAGCTTATCCTGCTGGCTGGGGTAGGGCATGCGGCGATGAACGACGGTCCGACGGGGGCGCTGCAGCGTCTTAATTATGCTTTTCACCTGATATGTGCCGCCACCTGGCTTGGCGGATTAATGCCCCTGCTGTTCTGCATGCGTCTGGCGAAAGGGCGCTGGCAGAATGCCGCCATCTTTACCATGATGCGCTTCTCGCGCGTGGGGCATTACGCCGTTGCGGGCGTGCTGCTCTCCGGGGTGATAAATGCGCTCATGATACTGGGCCTCGATATTCCCTGGCAGGCTGGCTACGTGCGGTTTTTGTTGTTCAAATGTGCGCTGGTGGCGTTGATGGTGGTAATTGCGCTGGCAAATCGGTATTTTCTGGTGCCACGGTTTCGTCCGGAGAGCGGGCGAGCACAACAGATTTTTATCAGGATGACACAGGCAGAAGTGGTGCTGGGAGCGCTGGTGCTGGCAACGGTCAGTCTGTTTGCCACCTGGGAACCCTTCTGACAAGGTTAAATATCATATGAAAAAGACAGTACTTTCTCTCTTATTGCTGGCCTGTACGGGGAGCGCGCTTGCCGCACCGCAGGTCATCACCGTGAGTCGTTTTGAAGTGGGTAAGGACAAATGGGCGTTCAATCGCGAAGAGGTGATGCTGACCTGCCGTCCGGGCCATGCGCTGTATGCCATCAACCCGAGCACGCTTGTGCAATACCCGCTGAATGATACCGCAGAGCAGCAGGTAGCCAGCGGCAAGAGCAGCGGCCAGCCGATTAGCATTATTCAAATCGATGACCCGGCGCATCCGGGACAAAAAATGAGTCTGGCACCGTTTATCGAGCGCGCCGACAAGCTCTGCTAACGTTCGGGTTTCCAATAAAAAACCGCAGATGCTTGCGAAAGCACTGCGGTTTTTCACTTTTAATGATGCTCTGGCGCTTTTTTTCCGACCGCTTTTGCTGTGGACTGGAAAACCTGGCGTCGTCATCTATTCTTAAAAGGCAAGGCGACTTAGCCTGCATTAATGCCAACTTTTAGCGCACGGCTCTCTCCCAAGAGCCATTTCCCTGGACCGAATACAGGAATCGTATTCGGTCTCTTTTTATCTGTATGTTTTTCAAAGTGTTGTTCGGTGTTGATTCTAAATCACCCGAAACTTTCTTGAACATTCCATATCCTGTCTAAACCATAACATACTCAGGACCGCGTGCGTCCAGGGTTTTTTGGGATCTTTGTTAAAATTTTGTGGCCGAGCGACCGCTGAGCAAACGCCCTCTGGCGAGCAAAAGGGCATCCCTAAGCTAAATAATGAACGCGCTGAATTTGTCTTTGTGGCGGACAATGTACTCCGGGAAGTTTTCAACCGTTAGCTCTTGCTTGATTAATGTCCTGTCCCGACCCCAGATATCTTCCGCATTTTTAATGACCTTCATGATGTGTTCCGGGTTGTTAAACTCAGGAAGATCGTATTCAGTATGGGATATGGTCGACATTTTTTCTGAGATGCGCTCGGGTGTCATTACCCACGAGAAGTGCCAGCCACCATTGTCAATAATGCTGTTGTTAATCTTGAACCAGTTCCACTTTAGCCAGGACCAGTTTTTAACGCTTCGGGTGCGTTTAAGATTCCTGAATGATTCAGGTTCGCCGCCAAAGAAACTAACGAGATTTTTATATTGTGTGGCTCGCGGTAATTTACATTTTCTTGGCGTGTTGTCAGTATTAAAAACCTGCAGGTTGAACTGATAATTATAGAAATTCTGATAAATAGTGGTGCAGAGCTTTTTGGGATTTATCGATGCCACCACCTGTGGTGAAAATATCTCATCGACATCGGAAACTAAAATCAAATCATCATCGTTGGCATGCTTCAAACCCTGCATGATGGCATTCCTCTGCGCGGCTTCATTTGCCCACGCATCCACCACCATTCCCTCTGGCAGACCCGGAATCACCTCCCGAGCAGGGTGTGATTCTTCAGCGGCTTTCGTAATCGGTTCTTTATCATGAACAACGTAGATAATTTTATCTTTAAACTGGCTGTATTTATTAATGTCAAAATGCAGCGGCCTCTTTTTACCGGTAAAGGTATGCGTTGACTCAACGATAACGAAGCGATCGACAACGTCCGCGAGCGTGTTTAGCCTGATTTCGAGAAGCATATCTTCATCGTAATATAAGAAGCAGTCATAGATCATTACCGAAGTCCCTCATTTTTGCGCCCACATTGCGCTCTTCCCAACGCATTCGCCGGTTTCATTTCGCGCAATGCTAACTGAGCGCCCTCGCCCTGTGCAATAGTGGGCTGCTTTATCATTCTTTTTTAAACGGAATGCATCCGCTATGCAGTGAGCGAAGACGCCAGCCAGGCTTAAAAGTGGGACTTAACGGATGCCTCTATTTCATCGAGCAGCTCAAAGCGACGGCGGTATTCGGCGCGTTTTTTACTGGCAATTTCTTCAAGGGATTTACGCTCCATCTGCAGCGGCAGTTGCCAGCAGAAGCTTGAAAGTTTTTTACCGTCCAGAGACGCCCAAAATTCATCGTAGCTGGCGTGGAAATGGCGGCCTTTGCTCAGGCGATATCGCAACGCGCGGAAAACGTGCCCTTCATCGCTGACGGCAAAAATCGCCCGGACAGATGACTGTGCAGCCAGCTGAAAAAGAACTTCCATTAACACGCGCTTAGGGAACAGGCCGTGACAGGCGCGGGTGGCCTGCTTAATGACGTCTCGCGATACGCTGCGGCGGGGCCCCTGAAGCCCGCCGATGACCATGACTTGCTGGCCGTTACTGCGCGCGACGCTAAAGGTCAGGCTGGCCAGCAGCGTATCCTCGTTGTCGCGTAGCCACAGCGTGCTTTCGCCTTCGCGCTCGGCTTTCCCCGCAGAGGAGGCATTGACCGTATAGGTTACGCCGTCTTTGGCGTGGAACTGCACAACAGTTTGCTCCTGCGGGCTGCTCAGGGCCTGAGCGAGACCGCTCTCTCTCAGGCTATCAATCCAGTAGTAATGGTTGACGATAGCGTCGGCGCGATCGTTAGCCGTCAGGCCGCGCATCAGATACTGTCGGTGGGTCTTGCTGGGCAACGTAATTTGAGAGGCCAGCAGCCTGTCGAAATCGTCGCGACCCGAAAGGGCTTCCAGCATGCGATGGGTAGAAGACCAGAACAGAAGCGAGCGTAAAAGGAACTTCAGGCGATATTCGCGTTTACGCCAGATTGGACCCGGCACGCGTTTGCCGTTCACCAGCTCGGAAATAATGTTTGTGCGATGCGGATAGAAAACATCGTTATGCAGGTGCGTATTAGACACGTGAAGACCCCTCTTTTTTTATACCCTTATTCTAAAGAGCCAATAAAAAGGGATTAATAGCGCGAGGATCTTTATTTCTGTTTGGTTTACCGTTTGTTTCACTTCGTGACGACCGCGCCGGTCTGTCGCCTTTTCTGCGGCGGCTATACTGTTTAAAGGAGGTTCTATGTATCAGCGAATTGAAGGTGGGATGTGGCGTCACGTCTGGGTTGTCAGCGATATACACGGTTGTTACCAGTGGCTTATGGATGAGCTTAAACGCCGTCACTTTAACCCGTATGAGGATTTACTTATTTCGGTCGGGGATGTGATCGATCGTGGCCCTGATAGCGTTAAATGCCTGCAGTTAATTCATGAAAAATGGTTTCGTGCCGTGCGGGGAAACCATGAGCAAATGGCTCTCGACAGTCTGGATAATAACGATTTTTCACTCTGGACGATGAATGGCGGAATATGGTTTTCGCATCTTGAACGCGACCAGCAACAGCTTGCCCTGTCGTTGCTCGATGCCTGTCGCGATTTACCGCATATCATCGAGATAACCTGTGCGAACGGTCTGAATGTGATTGCCCATGCTGATTATCCGGCCGCGGAATACCGATGGCAAAAACCGGTCAGTGCCCAGCGCGTCTTATGGAACCGCGACAGGCTGATGGGATTTATGGTGGGTAAAGGAGAGGGCATCAGCGGCGCGGATCATTTCTGGTTTGGACATACGCCTCTCGACAGAAGATACGATTTTAATAATCTTCACTACATTGATACGGGTGCTGTTTTCGACGGTTACTTCACGCTGGCGCAGCTGCAGTAATAAATAACCCGCCTTCGGGCGGGTTCTCTTTAGGTCAGGCAAGACGCATGACCCAGGCATCGGTTTTACTATCGTAATGCTCGCGGTAAAGGACAGAATGTTCGCCATCAAGTATTGCCGGGACGCTGGTGTCTGCATCCCATGCATCGAGCTGCATGCACAAATCCGGGTCGGATTTGCAGGGAATACTTAACGTTCGATCGCCTTGTGCTTCGCCGCGCAGCTCTGCGTCGTCGATCTCAAAAGCGCCAATACGCACGCTGGTTTTCGTCATAGTGCTCTCCGGGTCGGTTGTCAAAATCTGGTATGACCAGTGCGATCACCCATTTTTGATCGTAGACAAGGAGAGCAAAATCGCCAGTAAAAAAATGCGCTTTTTTTCAGGCTGTGCGATCGTTACCGGTAAACAGACGGCCGTCCCGAACCAGCTCGCGCGGATAGCTGTTTTTCAGCCTTGAGCCGACCTTTTTTGCCAGCCCCAGCGGATATCCCTGATACGTCACTATCACTTCATCGCCTGATGGCGTGCTGTCCGGATAGACATCGCGACCACGGTACCACTCTTCGGCTTCCTGATGCGTCAGGGCAAAGGTATTCTCGCATCCGGCAAGGGCGATAACGGCCTCATGCTGCCAGCGATACCCTTTATTATGCACTTCCGCCAGGCGGATACCGATTCGGGAAAAACGGACCTTTCCGATGAGCGGCTCGATCTGTGCCGGGAACAGCCATATCTCTTTATCACGCATCCAGGGGCGCAGGCTCTCATCCCAGACCAGCCCAACCTTTTTGGCGGCGGCTTCAAGCTGTGCTGCATCGCGACCTTTAAGGGGAGCAAACGGGAAGTTGCCGACCTTGAATTTAGGTGCGGGCAGGGGAGCAACCGCCTGCGTTTTACGCAGACGCGCCACAAAGAACCCTTCGCAGTCGTAAATCTGCGGGAACACGTGGAGGAAACCCTCCGGCGTGACCGCCTCCTGTGCCGAGGCGAACAGGCCGTTAAGCGGCAGGAACTCAACTGCCTCCGGGTAGTTCGCTTTCAGCCACAGGCAGACGTCTTCGTTTTCATCGCGGTTTAAGGTGCACGTTGAATAGACCAGCGTGCCGCCAGGGCGCAACGCGTGAAATGCGCTGTCGATCAGCTCGCGCTGCGTGGCGGCGATCTCCAGGTTGCTCTCCACGGACCAGTTCTTTAACGCGTCGGGATCTTTACGCACCACCCCTTCGCCGGAGCAGGGCGCGTCCAGCAGAATGGCATCGAAGGCTTCCGGTAAAGCGGCGCCAAACACGCGTCCGTCGAAGTGCGTCAGGGCAACATTATGAATACCGCAGCGGCTGATGTTGGCATGCAGCACCTTCACGCGGCTGGCGGAAAACTCGTTGGCGAGGATCGCCCCGTGGTTACCCATTCGGGCGGCAATTTGCGTGGTTTTTGAGCCAGGAGCGGCGGCAACATCCATCACGCGTTCAGGCGCATTGCCATTGGCGAACAGGGCGGCCACCGGCAGCATCGAGCTGGCTTCCTGAATATAGAACAGGCCGCTCAGATGTTCAGCGGTACTGCCCAGCGGCAGCGAGGCTTCGTCATCGCGTTCGATCCAGAACCCCTCGGCGCACCACGGTACCGGCGTAAGCTGCCAGCCGTACGGCGAGACCAGCGCCAGAAAATCATCGACGCTGATTTTCAGCGTGTTGACGCGAATACTTCGGCGTAACGGACGCTGGCAGGCGGCGATAAAATCATCTAACGACAGGTGAGAAGGAAGCGCCTCGCGCATCTGCGCCAGGAATTGTTCAGGAAGAAATACGGAGTTTTGAGCCACGGGCACACCACAGGGAAAAGTTCAGGTGCGCAGTGTAACATAAAGGCTCCGGTGCGTTGACACCGGAGCCTTTCAGATTAACGCGGCAGGGCGGTTCCCCATTCGCGCCACTCTTTCGGTTCGCTTTCGAGCAGCAGGAAGTGTTTACCCGGCTGCGCTTTCGGCGCCAGCGGCGTGCCCGGCGGCGTGGCAAACGCGATACCGCCGCGAATGAACTGGTTGAAGGTGCCGGTTTTCACCACGCCTCCCGTCAGGCCAAAGTCCAGCGAATAGCCGGATGCCAGCCAGAATACCGAGTTATTACGGACCAGGTGCTGGTAGCGTTCGCTGATGCGTAACGCCACCATTACGCGGTCGGAGAGCGTACCGAGCGTCAGGCCCGTGACCGTACCCACTTCAATGCCGCGGAACAGAACCGGGGTGCCGATGCTCAGCGAGCCCGCTTCCGGCACTTCCACCACGATGCTCAGGCCGCCAAGATAGCGCGAGTCGGTGATCGTGGCTTCCTGAAGCTCGAAATCACGACGTGCATTGCCCTGGCCCGGCTCAACGTTGATGTACGGCTGCAGGATGGTGTCGAGATGCTCAACGCCTGCGGCCGAGATCTGCGGCGTCACCACCGAGAAGCGCGAACCCGTGCGGGCGAAGGTCTGCACATATTCCGGGTACAGCACGGCGGTGGCCTGCACCTCGTTGCGCGAGGTAATCAGCGTCAGCTTCTGGATCTGTCCAATATCAATGCCCAGATAGCGGATTGGCATGCCTTCCGCCAGCTTGCCGGCATCAAACGCGTGCAGGGTAATCTGTCCACCCACGGCACGCGCGGCGGTTTCGGACGGGAAGAGAATACGCTTATCGCCTTTGCGCAGATTCGCCCCCGCGCCGCTAAGATTATCGAAGCTAATTGCCCCGCGCAGCGCGCGTGAGAGCGGGGAGGCCTGCACGGTCAGCCCGTTACCGTTAAGCTGAACTTTCGCGCCGCCTTCGGCCCAGAAGACGCTGTTTGGCGTCAGCAGCTTGCGGTACTCCGGCTTGATATGCAGTTCGATATCAAACGCGTCCGCACGCGGGCGAACGGCGATCACTTCCCCAACTTCAAACTTGCGATACAGCACCACGGAACCTGCCTGTACGTCCGGCAGCGTCTCGGCGCTTAATGTCAGCGTGGTGGTCGGGAGATCGCTCAGGCTGTTTTCAACCGCTTTCTCCAGGTTGGCATACAGCGGATAGCTGTCGCGAACGGGGCCTTTATCACCGGGCAGAATGCGGATGCCGCCGTTAACCCATTCGCTGGCGCTGGCGCCGAGGAATTCCACGCCGTCCAGTCCCACCTTCACATCGACGCGACTGTTCACCACGAATTTGCTGTCACCGTGCACCAGGTCGCTGTACTGCGGATCGATGGCGACCGAGAAGGTCACGCCATTCGCGGAGAGCTTACGCTCCAGCACCTGGCCGACCTGCACGCCGTGTAAAATTAACGGCTGGCCGGCTTCGATTCCGTAACTTTCTGGCGCATTCAGCGTGACGGTCACTACGCCCGGCTTTTGCAGCAGGGATTTATCCGCCGGGGCAATCACGAAGCTATTGCTGGGCTCACCTTCGCCGGGGATGAGTTCAAACGTATTGCCGGTCAACAGCGTGCTGAGGCTGGCATCGTTCAGGGAGAGCTTTGGACTGCGCATTTCGATACGCGTTTTCTCGCGCAGGAGGTCGACCACGCTCGGGTCGACAGTCATTTCTCCTGTGACCGAGCCGCCCGGGTTGAGCGTCATTTTGGTGAGCTGACCAACCTGCAATCCCTGATACATCAGCGGCGTTGAACCCGCTTTTAGCCCCTTAGCATCGGGCAGAGCGAGTTTGACGATCACGCCGCGCTGGCTGTGCGCCAGGTCTGCGTACAATCCAAATGAGTCATCCGCGGTGGCAGGGCTTGAGTTTTCCGGGGAGTCAAAGGCAATGGCACCATTTACCAGCGCGGCCAGACTCTCCAGCTTCACTTTCGCACCGCTCAGGCTGACGTCCGCATCCACGCCGGAGACGTTCCAGAAGCGGCTGCCTTTTTTCACCAGATTGGTGAAGCGACGCTCGATCAGCACGTCGATGGTGACGCCCTGTTTATTCGGGTTGATCGCGTAATCGTACACGCGGCCAACCGGGATTTTGCGGAAATAGACCAGCGAACCGCTGTTCAGAGAACCGAGATCCGGCGCCTGCAGATGGATCATTAAATCGCCGTTGTTGAGGCGGTACTTGGGCTGTGTATCCAGGGCAACAAAGTGATCCTGCGGCTCTCCTTTACCCGGCATCATGCCGATATAGTTACCGCCCACGAGCGCATCCAGCCCTGACACGCCGGCCAGAGACGCTTTTGGCGTGACCAGCCAGAACTGCGTTTCGCTGCGCAGGGCATCCTGCATGTCAGATTTAATACTGACCCGCACCTGAATCTTGTTCAGCCCTTTTCCAAGGGAGATGTCCTGAACCGTACCCACTTCAACCCCCTGGAAGCGAACGGGCGTTCGCCCGGCGACGATGCCGTCGGCGGTCTGGAAATCAATGGTGACGGTACTCCCGCGATCTTCATAGCTCGTCCAGATCAGCCAGCCTGCAATCATCAGGGCGATGACGGGCAGCAACCAGAATGGCGAAATGCGGCGTTTTGTTTTAATTCTCGCTTCAGTCGGCGAAGCGGGGGTTTCCTGACTCATGTGCATCCCAAAGTAAGCGGCTATCCAGCCATTCCACAGCAAGAATAGTCAATATCACCGCAGAGCCGAAATAAAAAGCCGCGGGTCCCATTGTAAAAGCAAGTAGCTGGTCGCGATTGATGAGCGACATCATCAGCGAAATCACGAACAGATCTAACATTGACCAGCGGCCAATCCAGGTGACGAACCGCAGCAGCAGAATGCGGGTCCGTAAGCCTTGTTCACACTTAAAGTGAATGCTGATGAGCAGGGTAAACATCACCACCACTTTGGTAAAGGGAACCAGGATACTGGCAATAAAAACGATCGCCGCCACCCCGACGTTGCTGTGCGCAAGGGAGATAATCCCGGAGAGGATAGTATCCTCCTGACGCCCGCCATTCACGTAAATGATGGAAATCGGCAGCATATTGGCTGGGATCAGAAACACCAGGGAGGCGATCAGCGCGGCCCAGCATTTTTGCAGGCTGTTGTTGCGCCGCAGTCTCAACGGAATGTGACACCGCGGGCAGCGCCCACGCGCGTCGGGCAAGCCGGTATAGTGGCATCCCAGACAGACGCGCAGATTTTCATCAGGACGCGTGGCGGGGCGCTGAGGGTAAAATCGCTCCCAGAGCTGTTCAACGTTCAGGTGGATCAGCGTCAAAATACTCAGCAATACCAGGCTGATGAAAGCAAAGAGTCCGATGCCGGGCTGCAAAAAGGCGTAGTCCTGCACCTTTATTGACGCAACGCCCACGCCCACCAGATAAATATCCAGCATCACCCACTCTTTGAGCTTATCCAGCATCAGCAGAACCGGGCGAAGGTTCATGCCGAGAATATTGCCAAACCACAGATAGGCAATGGCGGCGACCAGCACCAGCGGCGCGCCAACGGTGCAGAACAGCACCATGGCAGCGGTGATGGGGTCACCCTGACGGGTCATCTGCCAGATACCCTGCAGCACGTTGGCGTCAATGCGTACGCCAAGCAGGTAGAGTTTCAGCAGCGGTTCGCTCCAGGCGAAGGGCATCAGCAGCAGCATGGTGACGGCCATGGCGGCGAGGCGGGTGAGCGACCAGTCGCGGCCGTCGCGAATTTTGGCGTCGCAGCGGGGACAAAAGGCACTTTGGTGCGATTTCATCTTCGGCAACATAAAAAGCGTATCGCACTGGGGGCAACGCTGATAATGTGCACGTGGCAAAGCTTCGCTCACCGTATGGACAGTTATCTTTCTTGTCGGCGTAATTTTGGTTGTTTTTAAGGCCATCAGCTGCGCACAAATAAGTATTGTTGAAAGTTATAATAACTCATGAACGGATTCATCTTGAGCATGAGCGCATTTAATGCTTATTTTAATAGGCTATGCGGTAAATTTGTAAGACAACTAAGTGATTGAATAATGAACAAAACAGAATTCTACGCGGATCTGAACCGCGATTTTAAGGCATTGATGGCGGGTGAGACCAGCTTCTTAGCCACTCTGGCAAATACTAGCGCATTGCTGTTTGAACGTCTCTCTGACGTGAACTGGGCCGGCTTTTACCTCCTGGAAGGTGAAACGCTGGTGCTCGGCCCGTTCCAGGGCAAACTGGCCTGCGTGCGTATTCCGGTAGGGCGTGGCGTATGCGGCACGGCGGTGGCCGAAAATCAGGTCCAGCGTGTGGAAGACGTTCATGCGTTTGACGGGCACATTGCCTGTGATGCCGCCAGTAATTCTGAAATCGTTCTGCCGCTGGTGGTCAAAAATCAGATTATTGGCGTTCTGGATATCGACAGTACGGTCTTCAGTCGCTTTACAACCGAGGACGAACAGGGGCTGCGCGAGCTGGTGGCGAATCTGGAAAACGTACTCGATGCAACCGATTATCAAAAATTCTTTGCGAGCGTCGCAGGATAATCAACGGATAACGTAGCATTTACTGATAGCGTCATTATAATGACGCCTGTTCATGCCTGCGCTTGTTGGCAACGTCCGTTGTAATCAGGAAATTTCATGGAAAATCAACCTAAGTTGAATAGCAGTAAAGAAGTTATCGCATTTCTGGCCGAGCGTTTCCCGCAGTGCTTCAGCGCGGAAGGTGAAGCTCGTCCCCTGAAAGTCGGTATTTTTCAGGATCTGGTGGCGCGTGTTGAAGGGGAAATGAACCTCAGCAAAACTCAGCTGCGTTCCGCCTTACGTCTTTATACTTCGAGCTGGCGCTACCTGTACGGTATCAAACCTGGCGCGACCCGCGTGGATCTCGACGGCAACCCGTGTGGTGAACTGGACGAGCAGCACGTTGAGCACGCGCGTAAGCAGCTTGAAGAAGCCAAAGCACGCGTTCAGGCACAACGTGCAGAACAGCAGGCGAAAAAACGCGAAGCCGCAGCGGCAAACGGCCAGGAAGAAGCGCCTCGTCGTGAGCGTAAACCACGCCCTGCGCCGCGCCGTCACGATAATAACGATCGCAAACCGCGTGCAGACAAACCAGCAGCAAAAGCCCCGCGTGCCCCTCGTGAAGAGCCGCGCCATACGCCGGTTTCTGACATTAACGCCCTGAGCGTAGGTCAGGCGCTGAAGGTAAAAGCGGGTAACAATGCTATGGACGCCACCGTACTGGAAATCACCAAAGATGGCGTTCGTGTACAGCTGACTTCTGGTATGTCAATGATTGTACGCGCAGAACACTTGTTGTTCTGAAACGGAGGCCAAGCCTGGCATGAACACTTTTTTTAAGCTCACCGCGCTGGCGGGCCTGTTTGCCATAACAGGTCACGCTTTTGCAGTGGACGATATCACGCGTGTTGATCAAATTCCGGTTCTCAAGGAAGAGACGCAGCACGCGACGGTGAGCGAGCGCGTGACCTCACGTTTTACCCGCTCGCACTATCGTCAGTTCGATCTCGATCAGGCCTTTTCGGCCAAAATCTTTGACCGCTATCTGAACTTGCTGGATTACAGCCATAACGTTTTGCTCGCCAGCGATGTCGAGCAGTTCGCTAAGCGCAAATCCGAGGTGGGTGACGAGTTGCGTTCTGGCAAGCTGGATCTGTTCTACGATCTCTACAACCTGTCGCAAAAGCGCCGCTTTGAACGCTATCAGTACGCGCTGAAAGTGCTGGAACGTCCGATGGACTTCACCGGTACTGACACCTTTAATCTGGATCGCAGTAAAGCACCCTGGCCGAAAGACGAAGCCGAGTTGAATGCGCTGTGGGACGGTAAAGTTAAATACGACGAACTGAGTCTTAAGCTGACCGGCAAAGACGAAAAAGAGATCCGTGACACGCTGACGCGTCGTTATAAATTCGCCATTCGTCGTCTGGCGCAAACCAACAGTGAGGATGTTTTCTCACTCGCGATGACCGCCTTTGCGCACGAAATCGATCCGCATACCAACTATCTCTCTCCACGCAACACCGAACAGTTCAATACCGAGATGAGCCTGTCTCTGGAAGGTATCGGCGCGGTGCTGCAGATGGATGATGATTACACGGTGATCAATTCCATGGTCGCGGGTGGCCCGGCATCCAAAAGCAAAGCGATTAGCGTAGGCGATCGCATTGTGGGTGTAGGACAAACAGGCCAGAACATGGTCGACGTGATCGGCTGGCGTCTCGATGACGTGGTTGCGCTGATCAAAGGTCCGAAAGGCAGCAAGGTTCGTCTGGAAATTCTGCCTGCCGGTAAAGGCACCAAAACCCGTATCGTTACCCTGACCCGCGAGCGTATCCGTCTGGAAGACCGCGCGGTGAAAATGTCGGTGAAAACCGTGGGTAAAGAGAAGGTGGGTGTTCTGGATATTCCTGGCTTCTACGTGGGGCTGACTGACGATGTGAAGGTTCAGCTGCAGAAGCTTGAAAAGCAGAACGTCAGCAGCATTATCATCGACCTGCGCAGTAACGGCGGCGGGGCGCTGACGGAAGCGGTTTCACTCTCCGGTCTGTTCATTCCATCTGGCCCGGTGGTTCAGGTGCGCGATAACAACGGTAAAGTGCGAGAAGATGCCGACAACGACGGTGTGGTCTACTACAAAGGCCCGCTGGTGGTCCTGGTTGACCGCTTCAGTGCTTCCGCGTCTGAAATCTTTGCCGCTGCAATGCAGGACTATGGTCGCGCGCTGATTGTCGGTGAGCCAACCTTCGGGAAAGGCACCGTTCAGCAGTATCGCTCTCTGAATCGTATTTACGATCAGATGCTGCGTCCGGAATGGCCTGCGCTGGGCTCGGTTCAGTACACCATTCAGAAATTCTACCGCGTGAACGGCGGCAGTACGCAGCGTAAGGGCGTAACGCCGGACATCATGATGCCGACAGGCACGGAAGAGACGGAAACCGGCGAGAAGTTTGAAGATAACGCCTTGCCGTGGGACAGCATCAATGCCGCGACCTACGTGAAAGCGGGTGATATGACGCAATTTGGCCCTGAACTGCTGAAAGCGCATAACGACCGCATCGCGAAAGATCCGGAGTTCCAGTACATCATGAAGGACATTGCACGATTCAATGCCCTGAAAGATAAGCGGAATATCGTTTCTCTGAACTACGCACAGCGTGAGAAAGAGAACAACGAAGACGATGCAACCCGCCTGGCGCGTATCAACGATCGCTTCAAGCGCGAAGGTAAGCCTCTGCTCAAAAAACTGGACGATCTGCCAAAAGATTACCAGGAGCCGGATCCGTATCTGGACGAGACGGTGCATATCGCTCTCGACCTGGCGAATCAGGAAAAAGAGAAACCTGCCGTACAGCCCGCTCCGGCAAAATAATCACCCAACAGGCACAAGGAATTGTGCCTGTTTCTTTTTGTTCTTCATCCTTCCGTCAGCCAGATTTCCAATTGTGTAAAGTTGTGTCTTTCTGGTGACTTACGCCCGCCGGATGCTTGAAAATAGCCGCAATACCCATACGATGTGGGTAATCGCATAGTGCGTTTTGTTAAACTGAGGTAAAAAGAAAATTATGATGCGAATCGCGCTCTTCCTGCTCACCAACCTGGCGGTCATGGTGGTTTTCGGGCTCGTGCTAAGCCTGACAGGAATTCAGTCGAGCAGCGTTCAGGGTCTGTTGATTATGGCGCTGCTGTTTGGTTTTGGTGGCTCGTTCATCTCCCTGCTGATGTCGAAGTGGATGGCACTGAAATCGGTGGGTGGTGAGGTTATTGAACAGCCGCGTAACGATATGGAACAGTGGCTGATGAATACGGTGGCTCAGCAATCCCGTCAGGCCGGGATCGCCATGCCGCAGGTGGCGATTTACCATGCCCCGGACATCAACGCTTTCGCGACGGGCGCCCGTCGCGATGCGTCACTGGTTGCCGTCAGCACCGGATTGCTGCAGAACATGAGCCGTGACGAAGCCGAAGCGGTTATTGCCCACGAAATCAGCCATATCGCCAACGGTGACATGGTGACCATGACCCTGATTCAGGGCGTGGTGAACACCTTCGTGATCTTCATCTCCCGTATTCTGGCGCAGATCGCGGCAGGCTTTATGGGCGGCAACCGTGACGAAGGTGAAGAGAGCAACGGCAACCCGCTGATCTACTTCGCCGTTTCGATGGTTCTGGAACTGGTATTCGGTATTCTGGCCAGCATCATCACCATGTGGTTCTCCCGCCACCGTGAATTCCACGCGGATGCCGGCTCGGCGAAGCTTGTTGGTCGTGAGAAGATGATTGCCGCGCTACAGCGTCTGAAAACCAGCTACGAGCCGCAGGAAGCGAACAGCATGATGGCCTTCTGCATTAACGGTAAATCCAAATCGCTGAGCGAGCTGTTTATGTCTCACCCGCCGCTGGATAAACGTATCGAAGCGCTGCGCAGTGGGGAATACCTGAAGTAACGCTAAGAACCCTAATAAGCCGGGCAGGAGAACACTCCGCCCGGCTTTTTTTATGCCTGAACTTTGGGCTGGGTCACCCGCAGGCCGCTGACGACCGCCGCGAGGGAAGCAAGGGCTCCCGCGGTGAGAAGCGCAACGTGGTTGCCGTTTTGTCCGGCGAGGTTAAACATCAGGGCGACCAGCGCTGCGCCGCTGCTTTGTCCCAGAAGGCGCGCGGTCCCCAGCATGCCGCTGGCACCACCGCTGCGATGGCGCGGCGCGGAGGTGATAATGGTGTGATTGTTAGGGGACTGGAACAGGCCAAACCCTGCGCCGCACAGGATCATGCGCCATATTATGTCCAGATCGGTTGGCGAGGACGGTAGCAGAGCCAGCGCGAAAAGGCCTGTCGCCATCACCGCCAGCCCCAACGCTCCCAATAAACCGGCATGGACGCGTTCAATTAAGTAACCTGCCAGCGGCGCCATCACCATGGTCGCCAGCGGCCAGGGGGTTAACAGCAGGCCGGTCTCCACTTCTGAACGGCCGATCGCGCTCTGCAGAAAGAAGGGCAGAGAAACCAGAGCCAGCATCTGGGCGCAGAACGAGCAGACGGACGTGCAAATGGAGAGGGAAAAGAGGGGAATACGCAGCAGATCGACCGGCAGCAAAGGCACGGGGAGAGTGAGCTGGCGGCGAACAAAGAAGAAGCCGATCGCCAGCAGGGCGATGAGCTCCGCGCCGGTAAGCATCAGGGACTGTCCCTGCGCAAAGCCGCTCAGCGCCGTAATCAGCAGGCCAAAGGTCAGGGCATTCATCACCGCACTCGCCACATCGAAGCGCGGCATGGTGCTTTTGGGGCCGTTAGCGGGAAGAAAGCGCAGGGCAAAGAATATAGCGACAATGCCCAGCGGCACGTTAATAGCAAACAGCCATTGCCATGACGCAACGGAAAGGATCGCCGCCGCTATGGTTGGCCCGGCGGCTGAAGAGACGGCCACGATGAACGAGTTAATCCCCATGCCGCGCCCCAGATGACGCTGAGGATAAATTAAGCGGATTAACGCCGTATTTACGCTCATGAGCGCCGCGCCGCCAAAACCCTGCGCAATGCGGGCAAGCGTCAGGGTATGCAGTGAATCTGAAAGTGCGCATAACAACGACGTGAAGGTGAAAACCACCAGACCGCATTGATACACCCGACGGTAACCGAACATATCGCCCAGGAAAGAGAACGAGAGCAGGGAAACCACAATCGCAATCTGATAGGCGTTAACGATCCATATCGAACTGGCGGGGGAGGCGTGCAGGTCGCTGGCGATGGTTGGCAGGGCAACGTTCGCGATTGCGCCGTCAAGGACGGCCATTGAGATACCAATAATGATGGTCGCTATAGCGCCATACCGCTGGGGTAAAGGCAGGCCATCGGAAAGGGTCTTTTCCATTAGGATTAAAAAAGCTCAGCGTGAAATTATTTTCAGGGTAACTATTTTAGCATTGTTACAGCCGCGATATGTCGCAGATTTGTAACGAAGTAAACGCGGATTGATTGCAGGTGACATGACGGGAACTTATAATAAAAACCGGTTCTGATTTTTATAAAACACTCTCTATGAGGTGGTAAATGGCTATTGCGGATTTGGATAAACAGCCAGATTCTGTTTCTTCCGTGCTGAAGGTGTTTGGTATCTTACAGGCGCTGGGGGAAGAGCGTGAAATAGGTATTACAGAGTTGTCGCAGCGCGTGATGATGTCTAAAAGCACCGTATATCGCTTTTTGCAAACCATGAAGTCGCTGGGCTACGTAGCCCAGGAAGGCGAATCTGAAAAATACTCTCTGACGCTGAAGCTGTTTGAGCTGGGCGCCCGTGCGCTACAAAATGTTGACCTGATCCGCAGCGCTGATATTCAGATGCGTGAAATCTCTCGCCTGACCAAAGAGACAATCCATCTCGGCGCGTTGGATGAAGACAGCATTGTGTACATCCATAAAATCGACTCCATGTACAATCTGCGCATGTATTCGCGCATTGGTCGTCGCAACCCGCTCTACAGTACCGCGATTGGTAAGGTTCTGCTGGCGTGGCGCGATCGTGAAGAAGTGAAGCAGATCCTCGAAGGCGTGGAATACAAGCAAAGTACTTCCCGAACCATTACCAGCACGGACGCGCTGTTAACGGTGCTCGATCGCGTACGCGAACAGGGCTATGGCGAAGATAACGAAGAGCAGGAAGAGGGGCTTCGCTGCATCGGCGTTCCGGTATTTGACCGCTTTGGGGTTGTGATCGCGGGCTTGAGTATCTCCTTCCCGACCTTACGCTTCTCCGAAGAGCGCCTGCATGAGTATGTGGCTATTCTGCACACTGCCGCACGTAAGATTTCTGAACAGATGGGTTACCACGACTACCCGTTTTAATCTCTGCTCGTATAAAAAAACGCCGCATCTGTTGCGGCGTTTTTTTTGCAAGTCATTTCACCGGCCGATTAGCCATTATCAATCACGACGGATGTCTTACGCAGGACCGGACAGTGGGTCAAGCCAACGATCCCGCTGTCAGTATGCAAATATTGCGCAGTGCTCACGCCCTGTGCTGTTAAATATTTACATTGAATCCCTAACCCGGCTGCGTTCTCGGTGCTTCCCACTAGCACACCGTAACCCGTGAGCAGAAGGCCAATCCAGACGATGGCCAGCGCAATAATTGTTCGAATGATGAAGCGCATCATTAACCTCTTTTGTCGTTGTTATCATAAAGCTAGCGTAAAGGGTTTACACGATGAAACAAGTGCAGGATTCTGAAAAAAGCGCGATGGCGGTACAGTTAGCCCTTGTTTAAGATAAGCGTGATAACCTCGTTACATCAGGTTTTTAGACGGAGTGTGGAGTGAAAAAAATACGCTGGGTAATTCTGATTATCGTGCTGATAGCGTGCGTGGTGTTATGGACGCAGACGATCAATGTGATGTGCGATCAGGATGTACAGTTTTTTAGCGGCGTCTGCGCAATCAATAAGTTTATTCCGTGGTAATACGCATTTTTTCTCAAGGTGATTTCCTTCCTTCGCGCCAGTGGTAAAATAGACGTTTTTATTGAGGTGGTGAAATGGGTGAGTTACTGAATTCAGGGCTGCTGAATATGGCATCCCTGATGATTTCTTTGGTTGTTCTGCTTGTGGGCCTGGTCATTTGGTTTTTCGTGAACCGCGCCAGTTCCCGTACTAACGAGCAGATTGAACTGCTGGAAGCGCTGCTCGATCAGCAAAAACGTCAGAATGCGCTGCTGCGCCGTCTGTGTGAGGCTAACGAACCGGAAGAAAAAGACGCGCCGAAAGACGCGGTCGCTGAAGATAACAAAGACGAAGACGACTTTATCCGCCTGGTGGCTGAGCGTTAATCTTTTGTCCGGGAGGTGGCTGTGGTCTGGAAAAATCCCTGGTATGACCCCTCCCTGAAACATCACACTCCGAATGGTTTTCGTAATACCGATCCTGTTGGACATCAACCCGGCGACCTTGACCGTTGGCGCAAAGCGCGTAAAGAGGCCGGTTTACCGAAGCCACCCGCGCTGGGTTATGAAGACTTTATCCAACAGTGGTGGCAACCGGTTGAGCTTACGCAACCTCATGAAGATGGGGTATGGTGGCTGGGACACGCGAGCGTGATGCTGCAGCTGGACGGCAATATCATCCTTACCGATCCGGTTTTTTCACGGCGCGCTTCTCCACTCCCTTTCCTGGGACCACAGCGCAAAACGCCTCCCGCTCTGTCAGTCGATCAACTCCATCAGCTTGATGCGGTCGTCATCTCCCATAATCATTACGATCATCTTGATGACGCGACCATTCGCCGTATTCTCAAACGCTTCCCCGAGGTCAGTTTTTTTGTTCCGCTGGGCCTGGCCGCCTGGTTTCGCCGCCGGGGGGCAAAATGCGTGGTTGAGCTCGACTGGTGGCAGAGCTTCACCTGGCAGGGGATGACGCTAACCGCCGTACCGGCACAGCACTGGAGTATGCGCACGCCATGGAACCGCAATCGCTCATTATGGTGCGGCTGGGTTATGGAAGGTCGACATCATCGTTTCTGGTTCAGCGGAGATACGGGGTATTCGCCCGAGCTGCTGTTGATACCTGAACGTCTGGGCCATATAGATGCTGCCGCGTTACCGATTGGAGCCTATGCCCCACGCTGGTTCATGGCTGTCCATCATATGGATCCGCAATCTGCGGTGGCATTGTGGCAGCAGCTGGGCTGCCCTCTGGCGTTTCCCATTCACTGGGGCGTGTTTGAACTGGCAGATGAATCCCTGGATGAACCTGTGCGGGAGTTAACTGACGCGCTAGATAATTTAGCACCAGTTAATCATTCTTTCAGGATACTGAAAGTTGGTGAATATTTATCCTTATAAACGAAGCGATAACGTAGTGCATATATTCTGTCTGTAAACGCGTGCAGGAATTTTTTATTTTTATCGAAACGTTTTGCTTGCCTTCTTTTGATGCAGAGTCATAAAAATTTCATTATTTTGGTGCATAACACTGTTTATTAGTTGGTGCATTTTAATACAGTTCGGCGCGGGTTATTAACAGTGTTTTTTGTCTGAAACAATTTGGTCGCGTTACAATGATTTAAGCATAAGTTTTCACAAATTGTTCTAACTCAATCAGGACGTAAGATTTCTTTTCCCGGTTGCTGGACGCTTCGTAATGATTGAGCTATGTTAAAAAAGTCTTAGATTACAGCGCTTGTGAAAGCAACGCTGGGTCTTTGTTACGCAGCAGAGCTGTCTGTAAGTGATGCGCATAATTGTGCAAAACCTGACAGGCACTGTTCGAATTTGTGCGGCGGATCGAGACATGTTTAAAAATGGCTTGCCATATTAAACATAGTGTGTGATAACACGTTTTGGGTCAAACGAGGTACAGTTCTGTTTATGTGTGGCATTTTCAGTAAAGAAGTCCTGAGTAAACACGTTGTCGTTGAATACCGCTTCTCTGCCGAACCTTATATTAGTGCCTCATGCAGTAATGTCTCAGTTTTATCTCAGTTAATGCCTGCGGGCTAAGAAAACACTCTAAGGAATTTTGCAAAATGGCAAAGATTAAAGGTCAAGTTAAGTGGTTCAACGAGTCTAAAGGTTTTGGTTTCATTACTCCTGCTGACGGCAGCAAAGACGTGTTCGTACACTTCTCTGCAATCCAGGGTAACGGCTTCAAAACTCTGGCTGAAGGCCAGAACGTTGAGTTCGAAATTCAGGACGGCCAGAAAGGCCCAGCTGCAGTTAACGTAACTGCTATCTGATCGAACCGCTGCTGACTGAAGCGCTTAGCGCTTCAATCTCAGACATAAAGCCTCGCATAACGCGGGGCTTTTTTATGTCCTTTATCTTTCAAAATATTACCATTTGCGGTCTTGTTAGTAACTTGTTGCAAAGCTGCGAGGTTAGTAGCACTGTTTTGCCACCTTAACCCCATCTTTTCCCGTTAAATCAGGGCGTTGTTTAACAGTCCTGGGGTTCAGGTGAAGAAGAAATTGATAACGACCGCTGGCAATTTCACGCCGGCGCGTTTTGTGCTGCTCTGTTTAGCTATTTTTTGTAGTCTGGCTTTTTTGCTGGGCCGCGTTGCCTGGCTGCAAATCATCAAGCCTGACAATCTGGTGAAGCAGGAAGATATGCGTTCCCTCCGCCAGCTGGCGATTGATGCGCCGCGGGGCATGATAATGGATCGCGAAGGTCGCCCCCTGGCGGTGAGCGTGCCCGTCCGGGCCGTCTGGGCCGACCCTAAAACGGTGCTGGCAAAAGGGGGCGTTGGCGTTGATGAACGCTGGCAGGCGTTGGCAAATGCGCTGCATCTCTCCCTGGGCACACTTTCGGCGCGAATCAACGCCAACCCGCAGGGGCGTTTTATTTATCTTGCCCGTCAGGTCGATCCTGCTCAGGCGAAGTGGATCGATAAGCTGAATCTGCCCGGCATCAATTTACGCGACGAGTCACGCCGTTTTTATCCTGCCGGCCATGTGGCAGCGAACCTGATTGGCTTCACCAATATTGACGGGCAGGGCATTGAAGGCGTGGAAAAAAGCTTTAACGCGCAGCTGACCGGCAAGCCGGGTGTGCGGCAGGTAAGGGAAGACCGATACGGTCGCGTGGTTGAAAACCTGACGGAAGTGGCGCCTGCACCGGCGCATAACATCCAGTTAAGTATCGACGAGCGGCTGCAAACCATCACCGAAGATGCGCTCGATAATGCCGTGGCCTGGAACAAGGCCGAGTCTGGTGCATCGGTGCTAATTAATATCCCAACCGGGGAAATACTCGCCATGGCGAGCTATCCGGATTTCAATCCCAATAATCGGGAAGGCGCGACGATAAACGATTTCCGCAATCGCGCCATCAGCGATACGTTCGAGCCCGGTTCGACGGTCAAGCCGCTGGTGCTGATGACGGCCCTGCAGCAGGGCCTGGTCCAGCCGGACAGCGTGATTGACACTCACCCGTATACCCTTGACGGGCATCGTATCCGCGACGTGGGCTATTATCCTGAACTGACGATGACCGGGATCCTGCAAAAATCGAGCGACACCGGCGTGTCACGACTGTCCCTGGCAATGCCTGTCCAGCATCTTATTGATACCTATCGCAACTTTGGATTTGGCACGAATACGGGGCTTGGCTTAACGGGCGAAAGCGCGGGGCTGTTGCCAAATCGTAAATACTGGAGCCAGCTCGATCGCGCGACCTTTGCTTTCGGCTACGGGCTGATGGTGACGCCGCTCCAGCTGGCGCACGTCTACGCCACGATTGGCGGCTTCGGGCTCGAGCGACCTCTCTCGATTACGCGTATCGATCCACCCGTTATCGGGCACCGCGTCATGCCGGAAGAGATTGCGCACGAGGTGGAGCACATGATGGAGAGCGTTGCGCTGCCCGGCGGCGGGGGCGTTAAGGCCGCCGTTCGTGATTACCGGGTGGCGGTGAAAACCGGTACGGCAAAGAAAATTGACGACAGCGGGAAGTACGTCGATAAATACGTTGCCTATACGGCCGGCGTCGCGCCCGCCAGCGATCCGCGCTTTGCCCTGGTGGTGGTCATTAACGATCCGCAAAATGGTGCCTACTACGGCGGTGCCGTTTCCGCACCTGTCTTCAGCGAGATTATGGGCAACGTGCTGCGTCTGGAGAATGTGAAACCTGACGGGTTACCGGCGGGTTCCGATCACCTTATCGTTATGCGTTAACCGGGCGTTTATAACCAGGGCGAATAGCGGTACACTTCGCCCTTTGATTATGCTCCGGAGTCACCATGTCCTTCAGCTGTCCCCTTTGCCACGCCCCCCTGACGCATTCAGATAAAAGCTATACCTGTCCGCAGGGGCATCAGTTTGATATGGCAAAAGAAGGCTACGTGAATCTTCTGCCGGTGCAGCATAAGCGCTCCCGCGATCCAGGCGACAGTGCAGAGATGATGCAGGCGCGTCGTGCGTTTCTGGATGCCGGGCACTATCTGCCGCTGCGGGAGACCGTCGCGCAGATGCTGAATGACATCCTGCCGGGTTCAGCCACCGCCATGCTCGATATCGGCTGCGGGGAAGGGTACTACACCGCACGCTTTGCCCAGATCGCCCGTGAGAAGGGCGCGTTGACATTCGGTCTGGACGTGTCGAAAGTGGCCATTCGCGCGGCGGCAAAGCGTTACGCTGACGTGACGTTCTGCGTGGCATCCAGCCACCGGCTGCCGTTTGACGATGCCAGCATGGATGCGGTTATCCGTATTTACGCGCCCTGCAAGGCGGAAGAGCTGGCTCGCGTGGTGAAACCGGGCGGATGGGTAGTCACCGTAACGCCGGGCCCGCGTCATCTGATGGAGCTGAAAGGGCTGATCTACGACGAAGTGCGACTGCATGCCCTTCATTCTGAACAGCTGGCCGGTTTTACCCTGAAGCAAGAGCAAACCGTGGCGTATGAAATGACGCTGAAAGGGGAAGAAGCAACCGCGCTGCTGCAGATGACGCCGTTCGCGTGGCGGGCAAAACCGGAAGTGTGGGAAGCGTTAGCTGTACAATCAATATTTAACTGCCAGACGGATTTCAGTATCCACGTCTGGCAGCGCGAAGATTAACCGGCGAAGTGTGCCCAGAGGATCTGGGCACCAATGCCAATCAGCACAATTCCACCCAGGATCTCGGCGCGTTTACCCAGCAGCGGGCCGATAAACCGTCCGACCATCATGCCCAGCGTGGACATGATCAGCGTTGCGCAGCCGATGGCAAGCGCGGTGGCGATAATATTGACCTGCAGGAATGCCAGACCGACGCCGACGGCCATTGCATCAAGGCTGGTGGCAATCGCCGTGGTGACCAGCAGCCAGAACCCGTGACGGTGCTGCGGCTCTTCGTCTTCATCATCACCGCCGCGAAAACCTTCAATCACCATTCGGCCACCTAGAAACACCAGCAGTACGAAGGCAATCCAGTGGTTCCACTCCAGCACTAACTGGCTGGCGAGCATGCCAAGACCCCAGCCGATAAGCGGCGTCAGCGTTTCGATAGCGCCAAAAATGAGGCCGGTACGCAGGGCTTCTGAGAACTTAGGTTTGTGGAGCGTGGCACCTTTTCCGATGGAAGCCGCAAAAGCGTCCATGGACATGCCAAAAGCGAGGAGGATCGTAGCGGAGATATTCATAACAGCGTCCAGACCGGGGATATCCATATGACACATCACTGCCCCCAGTAAACAGCAGTTGATGTATCTATGGTCTCGCCTGATCGCACCGCACATAAGATGTGCTGTCAGCGAACCGTACGCGCCACGTTTTTCAACGAGTATGTTGACACGTACATTTCCTGCGAGCAGGAAATCGGCTACTCCCCAACGACGGGCGCAACCTTAACATATTTTGAGAATATAAAACAACAATGGATAAGCATTATTTAAAATGCTTGTTGATAACGATTTTCATTTGTCTTTAAGCGTGAAATTATCGTTAAAAAATAGAAAAGCAAATTAACGAAAAGGATATAGCTTAGGCTATATTTCTTGCGCAAGATAAACACAGAATATAGCCATTGCTATATATCCAAGTCATTGATTTTTAAGAAGTAAATTGTATATCTTTTCCAGGTCGTCAATATTCTTCACCCGAATAAGCAGGCGGCGTTGTTCTAATTGCATCACCAGCACACCGTCTTCGGATAAATTCATCTCTTTAATACGGTTATATTCTATCCACACATTGGCGAAGAAAAATCCGCGGGATTTAAAAATGATTTTCGGCGTGCGGATCCAGAACAGATAAACCGCCATTAATGCCAGCGCACATAATAACCATGTGGTTAATATTGCACCATGACTGGTGACGTTATTGTAAATAAGAATAACGATGAGACCCGCGAAGATAAACGCATCTACGCGCCCGCGTCGCAGAAGGGGAAGGGAGAGCAGCGTCTCGCCGTGACGGCGGGGCATGATGAACTCGTCATAGATCGCGTAAGCCAGAAGGGCAGCAATAAATAAAACCAGTACGATGTCCGTGACAGTCATTCATCCTCCAGATAAAAAAACCGGGGGCAAGCCCCCGGCCTATAGCATTGAAACTTACAGACCCAGCAGGCCGACTGCGTAGCCCGCGATACCGATGACGAAGAAGCCAACGATAATCCACAGCGGGTTCACTTTCTTACGCAGCAGCCACATGCAGGCGAAGGTCAACAGCAGCGGTACCAGGCCCGGCATCAGCTGGTCCAGAATCGTCTGCACGGTGGTGACGCGCGTCTGACCATCCTGACCGGTGATGGTCGATACCACCAGCGGGATGTTCACGTGCGTCCACTTGTTAACCAGCGCCCCCATGACAAACAGGCCGAGGATTGACGCCCCCTCAGTCAGTTTCTGCAGGAAGCCGCCGCCCATGTCCTTAACGATGTCCACCCCTTTACGGTAGCCGTAGGCCACACCGTAGTAACGGGTCAGCAGGCGCACGGCGTTGAACAGGATGAAGAACAGCAGCGGGCCAAGCAGGCTGCCGCTCATCGCGATACCGGCACCCAGCGCCGCGAAGACCGGACGCACGGTACCCCAGAAGATTGGGTCACCGACACCGGCCAGCGGACCCATCAGGCCGACTTTGATACCGTTGATGGCACCGTCGTCAATCTCTGCGCCGTTCGCACGCTGTTCTTCCATCGCCAGCGTTACGCCCAGTACGGGGGCCGCTACGTAAGGATGGGTGTTAAAGAATTCCAGGTGACGCTTGATCGCCTGACGGCGCGCTTCGTTATTTTCCGGGTACAGGCGCTTGATCGCCGGTACCATGGAGAAGCAGAAGCCCAGCGCCTGCATACGTTCGAAGTTCCATGAACCCTGAAACAGGTTAGAACGGATGAACACGCCACGAATATCACCCGGAGTGAGTTTTTTCTCGGTGGTAGTTTTTGTCATATCAACCATTTCGCTCACCTGCTAGTCCAGTTCGTTATCGAGATCGTTGTTACCAGCAGCCTGCGCTGGGGCACCCGCGACGCGGTTATATTTCGGGCTGAGCTGGATGTAGAGAATCGCCATTACCGCACCAATCACACCCAGTGCAACCAGGTTGAAGTTGGTGAAGGCAGCGGTCACGAAGCCGAGGTAGAAGAACGGCATCAGATAGCCTGCGCGCATCATGTTGATGACCATCGCATAACCGACGACCACGATCATGCCGCCCGCGATGTTCAGACCGCCGGTGACCACTTCTGGAATGGCGTTCAGCATGCTCTGCACTTCACTGGTACCAACAGAGATCGCCACGATAACCGCCGGGATCGCGATACGCATCGCCTGCAGGAACAGGGATGAAACGTGGATCCACGACAGTGCCGTGAGGTTGCCGTTTTCGGCCGCCTTATCCGCCGCGTGCTGGAAGGCAACGGTGATAGTACGAACGATGATGGTCAGAACCTGGCCTGCTGCAGCCAGCGGTATCGCCAGGGCGATACCGGCACCAATACTCTGGTGACCAGCAATAACCAGAACGGTCGAAATGATAGAGGCCAGCGCCGCATCGGGCGCAACCGCCGCGCCGATGTTCATCCAGCCCAGGGCGATCATTTCCAGGGTACCACCGATGATGATACCGGTTTTCATGTCACCCAGAACGGCCCCAATCAGCGTACAGGCCACCAGAGGGCGGTGGAACTGAAATTCATCAAGTACGGATTCCATACCCGCAATACATGCGACGACGAACACCAGCACAATCTGAAGAGTGGTAATCTCCATTGCACTTCTCCTATTACATAAACTTTATATGAGAACCGGCGCGGGCTTATTTCCCAACTTTGCCGATCAAATCCATCATTTTCAGTTTTTGATCCGTAGAAACCTTACGGGCTTCCAGTTCAATACCGCGCGCATTCAGCTTGTTGAATGCCTCGATATCTTTCGCATCGACTGAAATGGCGTTGTTGACCTGCGTTTTGCCCTGACGGAATGCCATACCACCAATGTTCACGGAGGTGATTTTCACGCCGCCTTCAACAATGCGCTCAACGTCTGTCGGGTTAGTGAACAGGAGCATTACGCGTTCGCCCGCATATTTTGGGTTGTTGTACACGCGGATCATCTTGGCGACATCCACGACGTGCGCGGTAACGCCAGGAGGAGCAACCTGAGTCAGAAGGGTTTTACGTACGGTATCGGCGGCAACTTCGTCGCTGACCACGATAATGCGTCGAACGTTGGTCTCTTTGGTCCAGCGCGTGGCGACCTGGCCGTGGATTAAGCGGTCATCAATACGCGCAAGGCCGATGACCATGTAATCGTTCGGACCCATCGGTTTTGCAGGTGCTGCCGCTTTTGGTGCCGCTGCAGGTGCAGGGGCAGGTTTTTCAACCGGCTGCGCTTTCAGGGCTTTTACCCCTTCGCGACCGGTTTCAACGGCCAGCGCCACCAGCTCATCGAACGCCGGATTGTCGTCGCGCGCCATGAAGGTTTCCACCAGCATGGGAATATTAACCCCGGCGACAACTTCATAGTGCTCTTTATCGACGACAATGCGGCTGGCGGCATTGAACGGGCTGCCGCCCCATGTATCGACGAGAAACAGCACGCCTTTGCTGGTATCCAGCTTCGCGAGTTGAGCGTTGTACTTCTCTATCAGCGTCTCGGCGTTTTCACCGGGAACGAAATCGATCCAGCCGACGTTTTCCTGCTCGCCCAACAGCATCTCTGCCGTTTTGAGTAGCTGCTCAGCAGCCCAACCATGTGTGCCTATGACAATAGCAATGGTCACTTGCTACCTCCTTTTATTATCATTAATACGCCTGCCAGGCAGCCGTACTGAGAATCGTATTGGCGAACCGAATCGATTCAGATAAGGGTTAGAGTTCAAAAAAACTAAGACTTCCGCGAATTATTTTAGATAGTGAAAAAATAATTTATGTGATGAAGATCCGTAATTTAGCCACGCGTTACAGATTTATCTGTAGCGTAAAGCCGCTGTGTTACAGAACTTTGCAAAGGAACGTAAATCTTTGCTAAAAACACAGTGTCTCTGATATGTTTAGCCTCCGTTTAATCGTTCAGGAGTATAGGGTTACAGCCCACTATATGGACCGTCACCGACGTCAGTCATCAACCAGGCCATTTCGCGCCTTATTCACCGGCGATCCTCGCCACGTATCAACTCTGTTTACCTCTGTTTTGCCCACGTTGAGTGGGGCACCGTTTCGTCATTCCTTTAGCAGGAGCTTGTCATGGAATTCTTAATGGACCCGTCAATCTGGGTGGGATTGCTCACGCTGGTGGTGCTGGAGATTGTTCTCGGCATTGATAACCTGGTGTTTATCGCCATCCTTGCGGACAAACTGCCGCCAAAACAGCGTGATAAAGCGCGTCTGATTGGTCTCTCGCTGGCGCTGGTTATGCGACTGGGGCTGCTTTCCGTCATCTCCTGGATGGTCACGCTGACCAAACCGCTGTTCTCCGTCATGGACTACACCTTCTCCGGGCGTGATTTAATCATGCTGATCGGGGGGATATTCCTGCTTTTCAAAGCGACGACGGAGCTACACGAGCGGCTGGAAAACCGTCAGCACGATGATGGGCACGGTAAAGGCTATGCCAGCTTCTGGGTGGTAGTGCTGCAGATCGTGGTGCTTGATGCGGTCTTCTCGCTGGATGCGGTGATCACGGCGGTCGGCATGGTGAATCATCTGCCGGTAATGATGGCGGCTGTTGTCATTGCGATGGCGGTCATGCTGCTGGCCTCGAAGCCGCTGACGCGCTTCGTTAACCAGCATCCGACGGTGGTCGTGCTGTGTCTGAGCTTCCTGCTGATGATTGGTCTGAGCCTGGTGGCGGAAGGTTTTGGCTTCCATATTCCGAAAGGCTACCTGTACGCCGCGATTGGCTTCTCGATCCTGATCGAGCTGTTCAACCAGATTGCGCGCCGTAACTTTATTAAGCAGCAGTCGAATCAGCCGCTGCGCGCCCGTACCGCAGACGCCATTCTGCGCCTGATGGGCGGTCGTCGTCAGGTGAACGTCCAGTCTGATTCCGAAAACCATAACCCGGTTCCGGTCCCGGAAGGGGCGTTTGTGGAGCAAGAACGCTACATGATCAACGGCGTGCTCTCCCTGGCCTCCCGTTCGCTGCGCGGCATCATGACGCCGCGCGGGGAAATTAGCTGGGTCGATGCAAACCTGAGCGTCGATGAAATTCGCCAGCAGCTGCTCTCTTCTCCGCACAGCCTGTTCCCGGTGTGTCGCGGAGAGCTGGATGAGATCATCGGCGTGGTGCGGGCAAAAGAGATGCTGGTGGCCCTGGAAGAGGGCGTCAACGTGGAAGCCGTTGCCGCCGCGTCGCCTGCGATTGTCGTGCCGGAAACGCTGGATCCTATCAACCTGCTCGGAGTGCTGCGCCGCGCTCGCGGTAGCTTTGTTATCGTCACCAACGAGTTTGGCGTGGTGCAGGGGCTGGTTACGCCGCTGGACGTGCTGGAAGCGATTGCCGGTGAATTCCCGGATGCCGACGAAACGCCAGAGATCGTTGCCGACGGTGAAGGCTGGCTGGTTAAAGGTACCACCGACCTGCACGCGCTCTCGCACACGCTGGGGCTGGAAAACGTGATCAACGATGAAGAAGACATCGCGACCGTTGCCGGCCTGGTGATCGCGGTTAACGGGCAAATCCCGCGCGTCGGAGATGTGATCGAGCTGGCGCCGCTGCACATTACGATCGTTGAAGCCAATGACTATCGCGTTGATATGGTTCGTATTGTTAAAGAACAATCAGCCCACGACGAAGATGAGTAAGCCGGCTTAGCGCAGCGGCATTAACGGCACGATGTGCCCGTTATGATGCGCTGGCGGGGATGAACTTCCCGCCAGCCACTTCGGAAAATCCCGTAGCGGCATGGGCCGCGCATAGAAAAACCCCTGCAGGACAGGCACGCCATGGCGGCGCAAGTAGCGCGCCTGCTCCTCCGTCTCGACCCCTTCAGCAACCAGTTCGATATTCAGCCGCTGACCCAGCGCAATAATCATATCCGTCACCGTCGAGTTCACGGCGTCGGTACCGATGGCGGTGGTAAACGACTGGTCGATTTTCAGCACGTCCGGGTGCAGCTTTTCAAGCCAGGAGAGGGAGCTGTTCCCGGTACCAAAATCGTCGATGGCCAGCTTCACCCCTTTGCGATGCAGTTCGCGCACGATGCGATAATCCGCATCCAGCAGCGCATCCCGTTCCGTGAGTTCAATCACCAGCTGCTGGCGCGGACAGGCGCTGAACCAGAGGCGATTCAGGTCCTGTATCAACACCGCGTGACGGAAATGGCTGGCGGCGACGTTAATCCCAATGTGAAAACCGGCGCTGGAAGGGAAGTAACCTATCTGGCGCACCGTTTCGGCGATGACATAGCGGGTCAGAGGGACAATCTGGTTATGTTCTTCTGCCAGGGGGATAAACACCTCCGGGGTGATCCAACCCTGACGGGGGTTATTCCAGCGCAGCAGGATCTCCACGCCGGTGCACGCCTGGGTACGGGCATTCACCAGCGGCTGGCAGAAAAGCTCAAATTCCCGCGCCGCAATGCCCATATCGATCTCCCACGTAAAGCTCATCCGGTTTGCCGTTGCCAGCCAGGCGAGATAGCCCAGCAGCAGGCTGAGCATGAGTCCCAGCGGCAGCTGGGCTGGCAGGCTTTTTAAGGCTAATTCTCCAGGGCCTGGCCCGCTGACCGTAATGGTGAAAGGGTTTCGGGTTGACGATTGCCGGAAAAGAGAGCCCTCCTCATCAAACGTCAGGCTGTCGCTGACGCGTTGTCCATAGCGCAGAAAGCGATCGCCTACGGTTAGCGCCACGTCATTAATAAGCGGGCGCTGGGGCTCAAGGATCATTTTGGCGATCAGATCGATATTGATGATCTCGATAACGCCTGCTTCACCGTCCTGAGAGACGGGATACCACTGGATCAATATCGGGCTACCCTTAAGCAGCCACTGGTCGCTCGATAAAATCAGCTTCGCCGTGCTGGCGGGTAATTCTTTCAGGAAGTCGCGAACGGGCACATTGCGGCTCCCGAAAATACTTGAGCAGTACAGGATACCCTCGTCAATCAGGGCGATGGAGCGTACCGTCTGCAAAATGGCGGCCTGCTTTCGCAGCGCCAGATGCGCCTGCGGGCAGGGCTGCCCTACCAGGGGCTGCAGCACGCTGCGGCGGTTCTCTAAAGAAAGCAGGACGTTATCAAGGGCGCGAACGGTGTGGCTGGTAAAATCGAGGATCCGCTGTTGGTTAACATTGCGCTGTGAAATAAAGCGAATGCCTAACGTCAGGATGAGCGTGAGGAGCGCAACCGTGACACAGACGATAACGCGTTTTCGGCGATAGTTTTTAATGATCGTTTGTGCAGTTTGCATGAACGGTCGCCTGATAAGCCACCAGCCACAAAAGCCGGACGCAACAGTAAAAGTGTAGTGGGGAAAGCAGAAGGAGACGAGAAAGAAGAGGGAAATTCGCCCATCCGTTGCAGATGGGCGAAAGGCAGTATTAGTCGCACTGCACCTTAATGGCCAGGCCACCGCGGGACGTCTCGCGGTATTTCGCGTTCATGTCCTTGCCGGTTTCGTACATGGTTTCAATCACCTTATCCAGCGATACGCGAGGTTCGCTGGTACGGCGCATCGCCATACGTGAGGCGTTGATGGCTTTCACAGAGGCAATCGCGTTACGCTCGATGCACGGCACCTGCACCTGGCCCGCGACCGGGTCACAGGTCAGACCGAGGTTATGTTCCATACCGATCTCCGCCGCCACGCAGACCTGCTCAGGGCTTGCGCCCAGCAGCTCTGCCAGACCCGCCGCCGCCATGGAGCAGGCAACGCCCACTTCACCCTGACAGCCCACTTCCGCACCGGAGATGGAGGCGTTCATTTTGTACAGCGCACCGATGGCACCTGCCGCCAGGAAATAGCGGATGTAGATGTCCGGCGTCACGGGCTCAATAAAGTGATCGTAATACGCCAGCACTGCCGGAACGATACCGCAGGCGCCGTTGGTTGGCGCCGTCACGACGCGTCCACCTGCGGCGTTCTCTTCGTTAACCGCCAGGGCAAACATGTTTACCCAGTCAACCACGTTCATCGGGTCGTTGGAGAACTTGTCCGTGGTCACCAGCATACGGCGCAGGGCAGAGGCACGACGCGGTACGCGCAGTGGACCCGGCAGAACGCCTTCGGTGTTCATCCCGCGGTCGATACAGGCGCGCATGGTTTGCCAGACGTTCGCAAAATAGTCTTCAATCTCTTTTTTGCTGTGCAGGGCCAGTTCGTTTTGCATCACCATGCCGGACAGTGAAAGACCGGTCTCTTTGCAGTAGCCCAGCATTTCTGTAGCCGATTTGAACGGGTACGGTACGCTGACGTCGCCGACGCTGTCTTTGCCAAAATGCTCTTCATCCACGATGAAGCCACCGCCGATGGAGTAGTACGTTTTGCTGTAAATCTCTTTTTCACCGCTGTAAGCGTGAATGGTCATGCCGTTTTCGTGCAGCGGCAGGTTGTCGCTACGGAAACGCATGCCGTCTTCCTGCGGGAAATCGACTTCCTGCTGGCCGTTTGCCAGCAGCAGGCGGCCGCGTGTTTCCACGTCGCGGATGAATGCCGGGATGGCATCAATATCTACGGTATCCGGCATATTGCCTGCCAGACCCATAATAATGGCGATATCGGTGTGGTGGCCTTTACCCGTTAATGACAGCGAGCCGTAAACATCCACGGCGACACGGGTAACGCTTTCCAGTAATCCTTTTTCGACCAGATCATCGACGAACTGTTTACCGGCCTTCATCGGGCCAACAGTATGGGAAGACGAAGGGCCAATTCCCACTTTGAACATGTCGAATATACTAATCACTTTCACACTCCTGACAGGGTTACCGGGGTTCCAGTAACGATGTTATAACTGCGCATAGTGTAAGAGGGAACACCGACCTCGGCTTAACTATTCACATGAATTAAACTAATGGTTAACGATGGGTTTTGCTAATAGCGCGACGCGGATCGCAAACCTGCGAAAAAGGGTGGAATGTAAAGTATAGTCAAGGTTTCAGGCCGATTTGCAGCGCCAGTTCGCGAATGATGCCCGCCGTCATGCCCCAGACAAAATAATGCTGATACCAGGACAACCAGACCCGATGGTCATGCCCCCGTCGATGGATATCGAGCGGATGATAACGGCTGAGCCGGAGCGCCTCTTCAAGCGGCATTTCAAATACCGCTGAAACTTCATCGACGCTGGCGTGATACTGCAGGCCGGGCGGGATAATGCCCACCACCGGCGTGACCTGAAAACCGGTAACGCTGTCGACGGGCGGCAGCACGCCGATGACCTCCACCGCCTCCGGCGGAATGGCAACCTCTTCCTGCGCTTCCCGCAGCGCGGCGGCAATCAGCGAGGCGTCGGAGCTGTCCACTGCGCCACCCGGAAAGGCGACCTGACCCGCGTGCTTGCGTAAATGGGGAGAACGCTGGGTGAGCAGCAGGCCCGGCTGCGCGCGACGCACGACCGGGATCAGCACGGCCGCCTGACGCTGATTGAGCGCTTCGCGGTTGACCTGCGGTCGTAAAAGCTGAAAACGAGATAAAAAATCGTCCAGCGTCAGGTTCTCTTTTTCCACCCGTGATTACTCCAGTTGTTTCAGGATACGGTTAACTTTATCAAAGGTTTCCTGATATTCCGCATCGACCTGGCTATCGGCAACAATGCCGCCCCCGGCCGAGCAGTAAAGGTTTCCGTCGCAGGCCGTCAGCGTGCGAATGGTAATGCTGGTATCCATGGTGCCGCACAGGCTGATATAGCCGATGCTGCCGCACCAGGCGTTGCGGCGGTGCGGCTCCAGCTCATCAATGATCTCCATCGCCCGTACCTTTGGCGCGCCGGTGATGGAGCCGCCCGGGAACGCGGCGCGGAGCAGATCGCAGGCGGTGCGAGAGGTGGGTAGACGCGCGGTAATGGTACTGACCAGATGATGCACCGCCGGGAAAGGCTCGACGACAAACAGTTCCGGCACGCGCACGCTACCCGGTTCGGCGACGCGGCCAATGTCGTTACGCATCAGATCGACAATCATCAGGTTCTCGGCGCGGTCTTTCGGCGAGGCGGCGAGCTTTTCCGCCTGCTGGCGATCGGCATCGGGGTCCGCAAGACGCGGTAACGTGCCTTTAATCGGACGGGTTTGAATCGTACCCTCGGCCAGATGGATAAAGCGCTCGGGTGACAGGCTAAGAATTACACCCTGTTCCAGACGGACAAACGCGCTGAACGGCGCCTTATTGCTGGCGTTAAGACGGGTAAACGCCTGCCACTCATCTCCCCGGTATGTCGACTGGAAGCGCTGGGCGAGGTTAACCTGGTAGCAGTCACCGCTTTGCAGATACGCCTGAACGCGCGCGAATTTTTCGGCATACTCCGCTGCGGTCATGTTCGAGCGCCAGCCAGAGGTAAGGGTAAACGTCTCTGCCGGGGCAGGCCGTTGCGCCTCCAGCCACGCCAGACGCGCCTGCACGTCATGATGGCTCAGCAGTGAAACCGTTTTTTTCTGATGATCGACAATTAACGCCCAGTCATACAGCCCCACGGCCATGTCTGGCAGGGAAATATCAGCCTGCGCATGCTCCGGCAGCGTTTCGAAAAGGCGACCCAGATCGTACCCAAACAGGCCCAGCGCGCCGCCCTGGAAAGGGAGGTCCGGGTTCGGCGCAGCAGATAAGCCCAGCGCGTTAATGGCCTGCTGCAGCTGCTTCAGGGGATCGTCCGTTAACGACAGGTCATCGGTTGTTAGCGTCTTTAGCGGATCGGCCACCAGAATGTCGAAGCGGCTATAGGGATGGTCCGCATGGCCAGAATGCAGCAGCATCGCAAACGGCAGATGGCTCAGGCGGGCAAACCAGAATTCAGCGGCGTCTGCACGCCAGGGCAAGGTAATAACAGTGGGGAAGCGCATGTTCATGTGTGGCATACTACCGGGCAGCGTGAAATAATTAGCGCGAATAATTTAGCAGGAGTTGACGATGTTTGCAGGTTTACCTTCTCTGAGCCATGAACAGCAGCAGAAAGCGGTTGAGCGAATTCAGGAACTGATGTCCCAGGGGATGAGCAGCGGACAGGCGATTACGGTTGTCGCCGAGGAGATTCGCGCCAGTCATTCCGGCGAGCGGATCGTGGCGCGATTCGAAGATGAAGATGAAGATCCAGAAGAGTAATCGGGCTTACACCGCCGCGATAATCTTAATCTCTACCTTATATTCCGGCTTCATCAGCGTGGCCTGTACGGTACAGCGTACAGGCGCGTGACCCGCCACCACCCATGCATCCCAGGCTTTGTTCATCGCCGCGAAATCATCTTTGTTTGCCAGGAAAATCGTCGCATCCAGAATGCGGGATTTGTCGCTGCCCTGTTTTTCCAGCACCGCATCAATCTGCGCCAGAGTGTTAGCCGTCTGCTCGAACGCATCCGCGTCCAGGTTAGCCGGTACGCCGGTGTAGTAAAGCGTCTGGTTATGGATCACCACATCAGACCAGCGGGCTTCGGCATCAATGCGCACAATTGTCATAAACGTTTCCTCGTTATTTTTCGTCGTCAGGCGGCAAGACTGCCATATTGTTCTCGTGTCGTCACTATTTGGGGTGGCACAGGAGAGGTTGGGCTGACATAATCCCTGTGCAAAAATACAGTGAGAGAGCACCGTGGCAGACGATTTTTCCCCTGAAGGTCAATTAGCGCAGGCTATTCCCGGCTTCAAGCCCCGTGAGCCTCAGCGCCAGATGGCGCACGCCGTTGCACGCGCCATCGATAAGGCTCAGCCGCTGGTGGTCGAGGCCGGAACCGGTACGGGTAAAACGTATGCTTACCTTGCTCCGGCGCTGCGCGCGAAGAAGAAGGTGATTATTTCCACCGGATCGAAGGCGCTGCAGGATCAGCTCTACAGTCGCGATTTGCCCACGGTGGCGAAAGCGCTGAAATACAAAGGTCGTCTGGCCTTGCTGAAGGGACGCTCCAACTATCTCTGCCTGGAACGTCTTGAGCAGCAGGCGCTGGCGGGCGGCGACCTGCCGGTACAAACCCTCAGCGACGTCATTATCCTTCGCGCCTGGGCGAACCAGACCGAAGAGGGCGATATCAGCACCTGCGCGAGCGTGCCGGAAGACTCGCCTGCCTGGCCGCTGGTGACCAGCACCAACGACAACTGCCTCGGCAGCGACTGCCCGCTGTATAAAGACTGCTTTGTAGTGAAAGCGCGCAAAACGGCGATGGACGCGGATGTGGTGGTGGTGAACCACCATCTGTTCCTCGCGGATATGGTCGTCAAGGACAGCGGTTTCGGCGAGCTGATCCCGGAGGCGGACGTGATGATCTTCGACGAAGCCCACCAGCTTCCGGACATCGCCAGCCAGTATTTCGGCCAGTCGCTTTCCAGCCGCCAGCTGCAGGATCTGGCGAAAGATTTCACCATCGCTTACCGGACCGAACTCAAAGATACCCAGCAGCTGCAGAAGTGCGCCGACCGTCTGGCCCAAAGCGCGCAGGATTTCCGCTTACAGCTTGGTGAGCCGGGCTATCGCGGTAACCTGCGCGAGCTTCTGGCGGACAAAAACATCCAGCGCGCGCTGTTGCTGCTCGATGATGCCCTCGAACTCTGCTACGACGTGGCAAAACTGTCGCTTGGCCGTTCCGCGCTGCTGGATGCGGCCTTCGAACGCGCCACGCTCTATCGCGGGCGGCTCAAGCGGCTGAAAGAGATTAACCAGCCGGGGTTCAGCTACTGGTATGAGTGCACCTCGCGGCATTTCACCCTGGCGCTCACGCCGCTGACGGTGGCTGATAAGTTTAAAGAGGTGATGGCGCAAAAACCGGGAAGCTGGATCTTCACCTCGGCAACCCTGTCGGTGAATGACGATCTGCATCATTTCACGGAACGTCTTGGCATTGAGGATGCGGAATCGCTGCTCCTGCCGAGCCCGTTCGATTACGAAAAACAGGCGCTGCTCTGCGTGCCTCGTAATCTGCCGCTGCCGAACCAGCCGGGGGCGGCGCGCCACCTGGCCGCGATGTTAAAACCGATGATCGAGGCCAACAACGGCCGCTGCTTTATGCTCTGCACCTCTCACGCCATGATGCGTGACCTCGCCGAGCAGTTCCGCGCCACCATGACGCTGCCGGTTCTGCTGCAGGGTGAAACCAGTAAAGGCCAGCTGTTACAGCAGTTTGTCAGCGCCGGAAATGCCCTGCTGGTGGCAACCAGCAGCTTCTGGGAAGGGGTGGACGTGCGCGGCGATACGCTCTCGCTGGTAATTATTGATAAGCTGCCGTTTACCTCTCCGGACGATCCGCAGCTGAAGGCGCGCATGGAAGACTGCCGTCTGCGCGGGGGCGATCCTTTCGATGAGGTACAGCTGCCGGATGCGGTGATTACGCTCAAGCAGGGGGTAGGGCGATTGATCCGCGACGTTACCGATCGCGGGGTGCTGGTCATTTGCGATAACCGGCTGGTGATGCGCCCTTACGGAGCGACCTTCCTTGCCAGCCTGCCGCCCGCACCGCGGACGCGGGACATAAAACGCGCGGTGCGTTTCCTGGCAAACCCAACGGCGGAGTAATTTACCCCGGAGTGTGCTAAGATGCGCGCCATTTTGTGACTGACCCTTGCGAGAGCGCGACGACTGATGCGAATTCTGGCTATTGATACCGCGACAGAGGCTTGCTCTGTCGCTCTGTTGAACGACGGTGCTGTTTCTGCTCATTTCGAAGAGTGCCCACGGGAACACACCCAACGCATTCTGCCCCTGGTAAAAGCCATTTTAACCCAGGGCAACACCTCCTTAACCGACCTCGATGCGCTGGCCTTTGGCCGTGGCCCCGGCAGCTTTACGGGCGTACGTATCGGGATTGGCATTGCGCAGGGGCTGGCGCTGGGCGCCGAACTGCCGATGATCGGCGTCTCTACGCTTGCCACCATGGCGCAGGGCGCATGGCGCATGACCGGGGCAACGCGCGTGCTGGCCGCGATTGATGCCCGCATGGGCGAAGTTTACTGGGCCGAATACACCCGCGACGAGCAGGGCGTGTGGCACGGCGAAGAGACGGAAGCCGTGCTCAAGCCGGAAGCGGTCACTGAGCGGCTGCAGCAGCTCTCCGGCGAGTGGGCAACCGTCGGCACCGGCTGGCCGGCGTGGCCAGACATGGCAAACGACACCGGGGTGACGCTGGTGGGCGGCAACATGCTGCTGCCGGCTGCGGAAGACATGCTTCCGATTGCCTGCCAGCTGCTCGCGGCAGGAAAAACCGTTGCCGTTGAACACGCGGAGCCGGTTTATTTGCGAAACACCGTTGCGTGGAAGAAACTTCCGGGCCGCGAGTGAATCTCAGTAACAGGAACTGAGAAAAAGGAGTCGCATCATGGCGGTTCGAACTAAAGTAGTACGCCTTATTATGGCAGGCGCGGTTGCCATAGCACTGAGCGGATGCGTTTCCGTTCCTGATGCGATTAAGGGCAGCAGCCCGACGCCACAGCAGGATCTGGTTCGGGTGATGAATGCGCCTGAGCTTTACGTCGGCCAGGAAGCGCGCTTTGGCGGTAAGGTCATCGACGTACAAAACCAGCAGGGGAAAACCCGCCTCGAGATCGCAACCGTTCCGCTGGACAGCGGCGCGCGGCCGGTACTGGGTGAGGCCTCTCGCGGACGTATCTATGCGGACGTCAGCGGTTTCCTCGATCCGGTCGATTTTCGCGGACAGCTGGTGACCGTCGTCGGGCCGATCACCGGCGCCGTGCAGGGCAAAATCGGCAGCACGCCGTATAAATTTATGACCATGCAGGTCAACGGTTATAAACGCTGGCGGCTGGCACAGCAGGTGATCATGCCGCCTCAGCCGATGGATCCGTGGATGTGGGGTCCACATCCTTATCGTTACGGCTACCCGGGCTGGGGCTGGTATAACCCGGGTCCTGCACAGGTTCAGACGATCGTTACTGAGTAACTTACTGTTATTGTTAGAAAAGAGACAGCGGCTCAGCCGCTGTCTCTGTTTTTTTACGGATAAAACGAAAAAAAAGAGTGACGCGCTTCGCAACCTTAAATCTGAACAATTAATAAACTGGTACGCTGAGTTAATATAATGTTAACAAACTGTTTATTATCGGGGTTGTGATGACGACGAACACTCATTTCAGAGGTGATGCATTGAAGAAGGTTTGGCTTAACCGTTATCCCGCAGATGTTCCTGCTGAGATCAATCCTGACCGTTATCAATCCCTGGTGGAATTATTTGAGCACTCGGTAAGGCGCTACGCGGACCAGCCCGCATTCGTGAATATGGGCGAGGTCATGACGTTCCGTAAGCTTGAGGAGCGTAGCCGGGCGTTTGCGGCGTATCTTCAGGAAGGGCTGGGGCTGCAAAAAGGGGACCGCGTCGCGCTGATGATGCCGAACCTGCTGCAATACCCGGTGGCGTTGTTCGGTATCCTGCGAGCCGGGATGATTGTCGTCAACGTTAACCCCTTGTATACCCCGCGCGAGCTGGAGCATCAGCTGAACGACAGCGGCGCGGCCGCGATTGTCATTGTGTCCAACTTCGCCCATACGCTGGAAAAAGTGGTCGACAAAACCCAGGTTAAACACGTCATCCTGACGCGCATGGGGGATCAACTCTCCACCGCCAAAGGCACGCTGGTTAACTTTGTCGTTAAATACGTCAAGCGCCTGGTGCCAAAATACCACCTGCCGGACGCCATCTCCTTCCGCCGCGCGCTGCATGCGGGCTACCGTATGCAGTATGTGAAACCCGAAGTGGTGGCGGAAGATCTTGCGTTTCTGCAATACACGGGCGGGACTACCGGCGTCGCCAAAGGGGCCATGCTTACCCACCGCAATATGCTGGCAAACCTTGAACAGGTGAACGCCACCTACGGGCCGCTTCTGCATCCGGGCAAAGAAGTGGTGATCACCGCGCTTCCGCTGTATCACATCTTTGCGCTGACCATGAACTGCCTGCTGTTTATTGAACTGGGTGGTCAGAACATCCTCATCACCAACCCGCGCGATATCCCGGGCCTGGTGAAAGAGCTGGCGAAATACCCGTTCACCGCCATGACGGGGGTGAACACCCTGTTTAACGCGCTGCTTAATAACAAAGAGTTCCAGCAGCTGGATTTCTCCACGCTGCATCTCTCTGCGGGCGGCGGCATGCCGGTTCAGCAGGCGGTCGCCGAGCGCTGGGTGAAGCTCACCGGTCAGTATTTGCTGGAAGGCTATGGGCTGACGGAATGTGCTCCGCTGGTCAGCGTGAACCCACACGATATCGACTATCACAGTGGAAGCATTGGTCTGCCGGTTCCTTCGACAGAGGCCAAACTGGTCGATGATAACGATAACGAAGTCGCGCCGGGCGAGCCGGGTGAGCTTTGCGTCAGAGGTCCGCAGGTGATGCTGGGTTACTGGCAGCGTCCCGATGCGACCGACGAAATCATCAAAGACGGCTGGCTGCACACCGGTGATATTGCGGTAATGGATGACGAGGGCTTCCTGCGCATCGTCGATCGCAAGAAAGACATGATCCTGGTCTCCGGCTTCAACGTCTATCCAAATGAGATCGAAGACGTGGTTATGCAGCACAGCGGCGTACTTGAAGTGGCGGCTGTCGGCGTCCCTTCCGGCAGCAGCGGTGAAGCGGTTAAAATATTTGTGGTCAAGAAAGATCCTTCCCTGACGGAGGAGGCGCTGGTAACGTTTTGCCGTCGTCAGCTGACGGGCTACAAGGTGCCGAAGCTGGTTGAATTCCGCGATGAGCTGCCGAAATCCAACGTCGGAAAGATATTACGACGAGAATTACGTGACGAAGCCCGTGGCAAAGTAGACAATAAGGCCTGAGCTTCACGCTAATCGCCCAGACGCCGGTTAAGCCGGCGTTTTTTATGGGCGCAAACAAAAGAGAACCCGTTTTGAATTACCAGATGATCACGACCAACGACGAGCTGGCTTCGCTGTGCGAAGTGACGCGCGACTTTCCTGCCATTGCCCTGGATACCGAGTTTGTCCGTACCCGAACCTATTATCCGCAGCTGGGTTTGATTCAGATGTACGACGGTAAACACGTGTCGCTGATTGACCCTCTCGGCATTACCGACTGGACGCCGATGCGTGACCTGCTGCTCGATACCGCCGTGACGAAATACCTGCACGCAGGCAGTGAGGATCTGGAAGTCTTTCTGAACACCTTTGGCATCATGCCCCAGCCGCTGATTGACACGCAGATCCTCGCGGCATTCAGCAATCGTCCGCTCTCCTGGGGCTTTGCTGCCATGGTGGAGGAGTATACGGGCCTGACGCTGGATAAAAGCGAATCCCGTACCGACTGGCTGGCGCGCCCGCTTACAGAGCGTCAGCTGGAGTATGCGGCGGCAGACGTGTTTTACCTGCTGCCGATTGCCGGACAGCTGATGAAAGAGGCGGAAGCCTCCGGTTGGCTCGCTGCTGCGCTGGACGAATGCCGTATGACCCAGCAGCGTCGTCAGGAAGTGGTTGACCCGAAAGAGGCCTGGCGCGATATCAGCAACGCCTGGCAGCTGCGCACGCGTCAGCTGGCATGCCTGCAGCTGCTGGCAGACTGGCGCTTGCGTAAAGCGCGGGAGCGCGATCTGGCCGTTAACTTTGTTGTTCGCGAAGAGCATCTCTGGGCAGTCGCGCGCTATATGCCGGGCAGCCTGGGCGAGCTGGACAGCATTGGGCTTTCGGGCAGCGAGATCCGATTCCACGGTAAAACCCTGCTGGCGCTGGTCGCCAAAGCGCAGGAGCTGCCGGAAGATGCGCTGCCGGAACCGCTGCTGAACCTGATGGACATGCCGGGCTATCGCAAAGCGTTTAAGGATATCAAAGCGCTGGTGCAGGCGGTTGCAACGGAAAGCAAGCTGAGCGCGGAACTGCTCGCCTCACGTCGTCAGATTAACCAGCTGCTGAACTGGCACTGGAAGCTGAAGCCGCAGAATGGCGTGCCGGAGATGATGGCGGGATGGCGCGGGGAATTGATGGCCGATCGCCTGAATACGCTGCTGGACGGTTACCCGCGATAAAAAAAATATGCCGGGCGATATACCCGGCATATTTCCCCGGTGGCGCTGCGCTTACCGGGGCGGCGAAAACACAAACCTACGGACGAGACTCTTCCGCTTCCGGGAGCGTAACGTTCAGCTCCAGGATCGAAATATCCCCGTCTTTTTGTTCCAGCTGCACCGTGACCATCTCCGGGTCAATCTGCACATACTTACAGATCACTTCCAGGATGTCCTTGCGCAGCTGCGGCAGATAGTGAGGCTCGGCGTCGCTACGACGACGCTCCGCAACGATAATTTGCAGACGTTCTTTTGCGATGTTGGCGGTGTTCTTTTTCCGCGAGAGAAAAAAGTCCAGTAATGCCATAACTTATCCTCCGAACAGGCGTTTGAGGAAACCTTTCTTCTCTTCTTCAATGAAGCGGAAAGGACGTTCTTCTCCCAGCAGACGGTCAACGGTATCGGCGTAAGCTTTACCTGCATCTGCCAATGTATCAAGGATCACTGGCTCGCCCTGGTTAGAGGCGCGTAACACGGACTGATCTTCCGGGATAACGCCCACCAGCTTAATGCGCAGGATCTCCAGCACGTCTTCCATGCTCAGCATGTCACCTTTGTTCACGCGGCCCGGATTGTAGCGGGTGAGCAGCAGGTGTTCTTTAATCGGGTCTTCGCCATTTTCCGCACGACGGGATTTAGAAGCGAGGATGCCCAGAATGCGGTCTGAGTCACGCACGGATGAAACTTCAGGGTTGGTGGTGATGATCGCTTCATCAGCGAAGTAGAGCGCCATCAGGGCACCGGTTTCGATGCCCGCAGGGGAGTCGCAGACAATGAAGTCGAAATCCATTTTTTTCAGATCGTCGAGCACCTTTTCCACGCCTTCACGGGTCAGGGCGTCTTTGTCACGCGTCTGAGAAGCCGGGAGAATGTAGAGGTTCTCGGTGCGCTTGTCTTTGATCATCGCCTGGTTAAGCGTGGCATCGCCCTGAATGACGTTTACGAAGTCATACACGACGCGACGCTCACATCCCATGATGAGGTCGAGGTTACGCAGACCGATATCGAAGTCGATAACGATGGTTTTCTTTCCCTTCTGGGCCAAACCAGTAGCGATGGCCGCGCTGGAGGTGGTCTTGCCAACGCCTCCTTTACCCGAAGTAACAACAATAATGCGTGCCATAGAAATTCCTTGTTAAAAAGGGATCAATTCAACGGTTGAACGGTCAACGCGTCGTCTGCCAGAAGCAGGCGAGCCGCTTTGCCATAAAATTCGGCTGGGATCTTGTCGCTCAGCCAATATTCACCTGCGATGGACACCAGTTCCGCCGTCAGGTGAGTACAAAATATTTGCGCATCTCGATCGCCACTTGCACCTGCGAGCGCACGTCCACGCATCATACCGTATACGTGAATATTGCCATCTGCAATCAGCTCAGCGCCAGCACTGACGTGGCTTGTAACAATCAGATCACAGTTTGGTGCATAAATGCGCTGACCGGAACGAACCGGCACATCAATCATTCGCGTTTTTGTGACGGTAGTAACGTTTTGCACCGCAGGAGGGGGCGTTTGCACGGCAACGGGTGCCGCTCGCGAGGCTTTTTCTTTGCCCTCATTCAGAAGGGGCAGCCCCGCACGCTCAATTTCCGCTTTCAGCTCAGTATCTTTGCAGCCGCTGATGCCCACGATACGCAGTCCGGTCGAGGAGACGGCCTGCTGGAGAAGTTTCCAGTTAACCGGAGCCTCAAGACCGCTGACGTTGATAACAACAGGGGCGTGCTTCAGAAAGGCGGGAGCCTGGGCGATTTTGTCTTCTAACGCCTGACGAATAACCTCGGGTTTTGCATCATGCAAATGTACCACTGATAAGGTGAAGCTACTGCCTTTAAGCTCGATGGGCGTGTTTGACATCCTGGCCTTACTCAATTTGCTATTAACCGCAACCACTCGCTGCGATATTCCGAAGAGTATCAGGCATGTTATAGTCAGGAGTATATTGAGGCAAGCAACCACCCATTAATTCAGAGTAAAAACATGTTTTGTGTGATCTACAGAAGTACAAGCCGTGACCAGACCTATCTTTATGTCGAAAAGAAAGACGATTTTTCACGCGTGCCTGAAGAATTAATGAAGAACTTTGGCCGACCACAGCTGGCGATGCTGCTGCCGCTCGATGGTCGTAAGAAACTGATTAACGCCGATCTGGATAAAGTGAAAACGGCCTTAGCCGAGCAAGGCTATTATTTACAGCTTCCACCGCCACCCGAGAATTTATTAAAACAGCATCTTGAGGCGAACGGTAAAAAATAGTCTCAACTGTTTTTGGGCACAACACATCAACCGTTTAGGGGTCGACCATGTATCAACATCATAACTGGCAAGGTGCATTACTGGATTATCCCGTCAGCAAAGTGGTTTGCGTGGGCAGCAACTACGCAAAACATATTCAGGAGATGGGCAGCGCGACGCCAGAAGAACCGGTCCTGTTTATTAAGCCTGAAACGGCGCTTTGCGATATCCGCCAGCCGCTGGCGCTGCCCCAGGGGCTGGGTTCGGTGCATCACGAAGTTGAACTTGCCGTGCTGATCGGCGCGACGCTGCGCCAGGCCTCAGAAGAACATGTTAAAAAAGCGATTGCCGGATACGGCGTGGCGCTGGATCTGACCCTGCGTGACGTTCAAGGCAAAATGAAGAAAGCAGGGCAGCCGTGGGAAAAAGCCAAAGGGTTTGATAATTCCTGCCCGATTTCGGCGTTTGTGCCGGTGAGCGAATTTACCGGCGATCCGCAGGACACGCCGCTCAGCCTCAAGGTTAACGGTGAGATCCGCCAGCAGGGCACCACGGCAGACATGATCCATAAGATTGTGCCGCTGATCGCCTACATGAGTCGCTTCTTTACCCTGAAGCCGGGCGATGTGATCCTGACCGGAACCCCAGAAGGCGTTGGCCCGCTACTCAGCGGTGACGAGCTTGAGGTCGGTTTCAACGGCCTGTCGCTTAAAACCCGCGTGCTGTAACCCCATCTTGCCGCCTGAAGAGGGCGGCAAAACTTGCAACAACGTGCCAGACTCGTTATAAGGTGCGCTTTCTTTTGACGTGTGGACATCCTGATGAACGACATCCCTTTCTGGCAAAGCAAAACTCTCGACGACATGACTGACGCGGAATGGGAATCATTGTGCGACGGCTGCGGGCAGTGCTGCCTGCACAAGCTGATGGATGAAGATACGGACGAAATCTACTTCACCAACGTTGCCTGCAAGCAGTTAAACATTAAAACCTGCCAGTGCCGCAACTATGAGCGCCGGTTTGAATTTGAGCCTGACTGCATCAAGTTAACCCGGGATAATCTGCCGACGTTTGAATGGCTGCCGCATACCTGCGCGTATCGCCTGCTGGCGGAAGGGAAAGGTCTGCCTGACTGGCATCCGCTGTTAACCGGTTCAAAAGCGGCGATGCACGGTGAACGCATTTCTGTGCGCCACATCGCGGTGAAAGAGTCCGAGGTGCAGGACTGGGAAGATCACATCATGAACCACCCGACCCGTTAAGATTAAAAAACCCGCCGAGGCGGGTTTTTTTGTGCTTGTGCGGCCTGATGCCCTCACCCCAACCTCTCCCACAGGAGAGGGCGCAAACGCTAAAAACGGCAACCTTGGTTGCCGTTTTGCGTTTACCTTCCGAACAAATCGCGTTTCTTCGGTTTGAACGGCTGGGCAATCAGCACCAGCAGCGCCACGACGAAGTAGGCGGCAAAAATGCCCACCAGCCACTGCGGCATCTCCAGCGTCAGGAATTCCCACTGGCGAACGGAGCAGTCACCGGATGCGACAAACACCTGCGGCAGCCATTTGTCCAGCGGCAGCCAGCTTGGGAAGCGGGCGGCAAAATCACAGGTCATAAACGGTGACGGATGCAATTGCATCATGGTGTGCTGCCAGGAGAGTTCAATTCCTTTCCAGGCGCTGTAGATCCAGATGGCAATACCGGCATAGCGAAGCGGCGATTTTGGGGCAATCGCACCCACCAGGCCCGCACCCATAATGCCGAACAGCGCGCTGCGTTCGTAAATACACAGTACGCAAGGTTTCAGTCCCATTACATGCTGGAACCACAGCGCGACCATTTCCAGCGCAAAGGCGGTCAGGGCCATTAACAACCACGCTCCGCGACCGCGGGAGCACTGGTTTAAAAATCTCAACATAATCATTTCCCTGGAACATGCTTAGAAAGCGCAGTGTAAACGAATTCGTTTTTCGCGCCACCTGTACCTGGCGAAATAAAACGTAATTGGATGTTTATCGTGCGAAAAGGCAAACGGGCAGCGAACTGCCCGAGATGCATAGTTTACTGCGCCGCAAGTATACCCGCTTGTACCAGCCATTGCGTACAGGGAATGAGGGTAATTTTGACGCAAAGCAATCCCACGATCGTGAGCACCAGCGTATAGGGCAGCGCCATCCATACCATCCTGCCATAAGAAAGACGTATGAGCGGCGCGAGGGCGGAGGTCAGCAGGAACAGGAAGGCGGCCTGGCCATTTGGCGTCGCTACCGACGGCAGGTTGGTGCCGGTGTTGATCGCCACGGCCAGCAGCTCAAACTGTCCGGCGCTGATAACGCCTTGCTCCATGGCCGCTTTAGCCTCGTTGATGTAGACCGTCCCGACGAAGACGTTATCTGAGATCGACGAGAGCAGGCCGTTAAACAGGTAAAACAGCGAGAGCTGAGCATCCGGTGACGCCTGTAATACAAAGGCAATAATCGGCGCGAACAGGTGCTGGTCGATAATCACCGCCACGACGGCAAAGAACACCGCCAGCAGGGCGGTAAACGGCAGGGCTTCGGTAAACGCCTTGCCGATGGCATGTTCGTCCGTCACGCCGGTAAAGGTGGTGGCGAGAATAATGACTGACAGGCCAATCAGCCCCACTTCGGCAAGATGGAACGCCAGCGCCGCGATAAGCCAGACGCCGATGATCCCCTGAGCAATCAGTCGTAGCGTCTCCTGGCGCGTCCGCTGGCTTCGGCTCTGCAGATCGAATTTATGCAGCTCCTGACGAACCGGCTCCGGGAGCTGCGCCCCGTAGCCGAAGAGGTGAAACTTCTCCACCAGCAGACAGGTCGCCAGCCCGCAGATCAGCACCGGTACGCTCACCGGGGCCATTCTCAGGAAGAAATCACCGAAGTTCCAGCCCGCCGCTTTGGCAATGATCAGGTTTTGCGGCTCGCCCACCATTGTCATCACGCCGCCCAGCGCGGTACCCACGCCGGCATGCATCATCAGGCTGCGCAGAAACGCGCGGAATTGTTCCAGCACGTCACGGTTATGCGCCTCGACGTGGCTGTCATCCTGCAGGTCCTCATTTGGGCGAGAGGAGGCCACGCGGTGATAAATACCGTAAAACCCAACCGCGACGCTGATCACTACCGCAACGACCGTCAGCGCATCCAGGAACGCCGACAGGAAGGCGGCGGCAAGGCAAAACGCCAGCGAGAGGAACATTTTCGACGGAATGCTGAGCAGCAGGCGCGTGAAGATGAACAGCAGCAGCTGTTTCATAAAGTAGATGCCGGCCACCATAAAGATCAGCAGCAGAAGCACTTCGAGATTAGACGCCAGCTCTGCTTTGACATGCCCGGCGCTGGTCATACCGATGACGACGGCTTCAAACGCCAGCAATCCGCCCGGCAGAAGGGGATAACATTTCAGCGCCATGGCCAGGGTGAAGATAAACTCCGCCACCAGCAGCCAGCCGGCGATAAAGGGATTCACGCTAAAAATGATGGGATTAACGACCAGGAAAACCAGCAGTATCAGCTTATACCAGTCAGGAGACTGACCTAAAAAATTGCGCCATAGCGCGCGCCCAAAAGAAATTTCCACAACAGACGTCCTTCCCGTCAAGTAAGACAAAACATCAGTATACGCAAAAATCGCGGCCTGGAGGCGGATAAGGCTGCATTGTAAATTTCACAAAAATGAAACGGCGATCCCTCTTTTCTCTCTTTGCCGCGCTACCTGCCACTGCGTGCCTCTGGTATGATGAGTCCAATTTGCTAAAGCTGTGTAATGGAAATCTCACTATGGTCATTAAGGCGCAGAGCCCGGCGGGTTTCGCGGAAGAGTACATCATCGAAAGCATCTGGAATAATCGTTTCCCTGCGGGGTCCATTCTTCCGGCTGAACGCGAACTCTCTGAACTGATTGGCGTCACTCGCACCACGCTGCGTGAAGTGCTTCAGCGGCTGGCGCGCGATGGCTGGTTGACGATCCAGCACGGTAAGCCTACGAAAGTGAACAACTTCTGGGAAACGTCCGGGCTGAACATTCTTGAAACGCTGGCGCGTCTTGACCATGAAAGCGTGCCGCAGCTCATTGATAATCTGCTCTCCGTTCGCACCAACATCGCGACGATCTTTATTCGTACCGCTTTCCGTCAGCATCCGGAAGACGCCCTTGCGGTGCTGGCCAGCGCGAACGAGGTGGAAGATCATGCCGATGCTTTTGCCACTCTCGATTACAACGTGTTCCGCGGCCTGGCGTTTGCCTCCGGCAACCCGGTGTATGGGCTGATCCTCAACGGTATGAAAGGGCTTTACACCCGCATTGGCCGCCACTACTTTGCCAATCCGGAAGCGCGTAGCCTGGCGCTGGGCTTCTACCACAAGCTGAGCAAGCTCTGTACCGAAGGTCTGCACGATCAGGTTTATGAGACGGTGCGCCGCTACGGTCACGATTCCGGTGAAATCTGGCACCGTATGCAGAAAACGCTGCCGGGTGATTTAGCGATTCAGACCCGCTAAAAGAAAAAACCTCTCATACGAGAGGTTTTTTTTTCGCCCGGTAAGCGTAGCCGCCACCAGGCAAAAGCGTCACTACAGCGTATTCAACCGCGCCGGGCAACGTTCCAGCAGCTCGACGCTCCCGTCTTCATTCTGCTGCTCCAGCTGCACGTCAAAACCCCACAGGCGATGCACGTGCTTCAGCACCTCTTTACGCCCTTTATCCAGCGGCGCGCGATTGTGCGGGATATAGCGCAGCGTCAGAGAGCGGTCGCCGCGCAAATCGACGTTCCATACCTGAATATTCGGCTCAAGATTGCTCAGGTTGTACTGGGAAGAGAGGCGAGAGCGGATCTCACGGTATCCCTCTTCGTTATGGATTGCGGAGATCTCCAGATAGTTGTTGCGGTCATCGTCCAGCACGGTGAAGAAGCGGAAATCACGCATGATCTTCGGCGACATAAACTGGCTGATGAAGCTCTCGTCCTTAAAGTCGCGCATCGCAAAGTGCAGCGTTTCCAGCCAGTCAGAACCGGCGATATCCGGGAACCAGTACTTGTCTTCTTCCGTCGGCGACTGGCAGATGCGCTTAATGTCCTGGAACATGGCGAAGCCAAGCGCATACGGGTTAATCCCGCTGTACCACGGGCTGTTGTAGGGCGGCTGGAACACCACATTGGTATGGCTGTGGAGGAATTCCATCATGAACCGTTCGGTCACTTTCCCCTCGTCGTACAGATGGTTAAGAATGGTGTAGTGCCAGAAGGTCGCCCAGCCTTCGTTCATGACCTGCGTCTGCTTTTGCGGGTAAAAATACTGGCTCACCTTGCGCACGATGCGCAGGATCTCACGCTGCCACGGCTCCAGCAGCGGGGCGTTCTTCTCCATAAAATAGAGCAGGTTCTCCTGCGGCTCGGACGGATAGCGACGCGCTTCGGCGATCGTTTTTTCCTCCTCACGCTTCGGCAGGGTTCGCCACAGCATGTTCACCTGGCTTTGCAGGTACTCTTCGCGGCTCTTCTGCCGGGCTTTCTCCTCCTGCAGGGAGATTTTCTGTGGACGTTTGTAGCGGTCCACGCCGTAGTTCATCAGCGCGTGGCAGGAGTCGAGCAGTTTTTCCACTTCGTCCACGCCGTAGCGCTCCTCGCAGTCGGTAATGTATTTACGGGCGAAGATCAGGTAATCGACGATGGAGCTGGCGTCCGTCCAGCTGCGGAACAGGTAGTTATTCTTGAAAAAGGAGTTGTGCCCGTAGCAGGCGTGCGCCATCACCAGCGCCTGCATGGTAATGGTGTTCTCTTCCATTAAATAAGCAATACACGGATTGGAGTTAATCACAATCTCATACGCCAGCCCCTGCTGGCCGTGCTTATATAGCCGCTCGGTTTCAATAAATTTTTTGCCAAACGACCAGTGCGGATAGTTAATCGGCATCCCGACGCTGGAGTAGGCGTCCATCATCTGTTCGGACGTAATGACTTCAATCTGATGGGGATAGGTATCCAGACGATACAGCTTTGCGACCCGGTCGATTTCGGCGAGGTAAACATCCAGCAGCTCGAAGGTCCAGTCGGGTCCATCGCTCAGACGTGTGTTGTCCTTGTTCAGGGAATCAATAGTAGCCATTAGCGCGCCCTCGTTGTGGGTGCTCTCTCTGTCTGGAGAGCCTCCTTTCAAGCATAGATCAACGTGTTAAAAAGCGTGCTGGGGTAGAAATTTATTCTTTGCGATTTCGCGTTTTTGATACGGCAAAAAAACGGTATGGCTCAGCATATTATGCTGGTTAAAAATAACGCGCAGCAGGAGATCCCAAATTAGCACTATCCCCTGATGCTGGGGGATGTGTGAGGTAAGTCACCATAAAAAAGTCGTATGTTGAATAATATTTTCAACTAGGTTATCAATCTGTAATTAGAAGATTGTTCTTTTGCACATAATGGAGTGGCTATGCGTGTTGTCATACTGGGAAGTGGTGTCGTTGGGGTAACCAGCGCCTGGTATTTAAGTCAGGCGGGACATGACGTAACCGTAATCGATCGTGAATCCGGTCCCGCGCTTGAAACCAGCGCGGCGAACGCCGGGCAAATCTCTCCGGGGTATGCGGCGCCGTGGGCTGCGCCGGGCGTTCCGCTGAAAGCGATTAAATGGATGTTCCAGCGCCATGCGCCGCTGGCCATCAGCCTTGACGGCACGCAGTTCCAGCTGAAGTGGATGTGGCAGATGCTGCGCAACTGCGACACCCGCCACTACATGGAGAACAAAGGGCGCATGGTGCGCCTGGCGGAATACAGCCGCGACTGTCTGAAAGCGCTGCGCGCGTCGACGGGGATTGAGTATGAAGGCCGCCAGGGCGGCACGCTGCAGCTGTTCCGCACCGAGCAACAGTACGAAAATGCCACTCGCGATATCGCCGTGCTGGAAGATGCCGGCGTACCGTACCAGCTGCTGGAAGCCAGCCAGCTTGGCCAGGTTGAACCGGCGCTGGCGGAAGTGGCGCACAAGCTGACCGGCGGCCTGCGCCTGCCAAATGACGAAACCGGCGACTGCCAGCTCTTTACGCAACGTCTTGCGCAAATGTGCGAGCAGGCGGGGGTGAAGTTCCGCTTTAACACCTCCGTCGACAAGCTGCTGTCGGAAGGCGAAAAAATTTACGGCGTGAAGTGCGGCGACGAGGTAATCAAAGCCGATGCCTACGTGATGGCGTTTGGTTCGTACTCCACCGCCATGCTGAAAGGCATTCTCGACATTCCGGTCTATCCGCTGAAGGGCTACTCGCTGACCATTCCGGTGAAAGAAGAGAGCGGCGCCCCGGTGTCGACCATTCTGGACGAAACCTACAAAATCGCCATTACCCGCTTCGACAACCGCATTCGTGTGGGCGGCATGGCGGAAATTGTTGGCTTCAACACCGAACTGCTGCAGCCGCGTCGTGAAACGCTGGAGATGGTCGTGGGCGATCTCTTCCCGCGCGGCGGTTTTGTTGAGCAGGCGACGTTCTGGACCGGCCTGCGTCCGATGACCCCTGACGGCACGCCGATCGTAGGCCGCACGCCTTACAAAAACCTGTGGACCAATACCGGACACGGCACGCTCGGCTGGACGATGGCCTGCGGATCGGGCCAGCTGCTGAGCGACCTGATTTCCGGGCGCACGCCGGCAATTCCGTTTGACGATTTAAGCGCCGCGCGCTATCAATCGGGGTTTACGCCTTCGCGTCCACAGCACCTGCACGGCGCGCATAGCTAAGGAGTTGTCATGTCCCGTCCTGTTCTGGCCCAGCTGAACCTGCAGGCCCTCAAGGATAATCTGCAAATTGTTCGTCGGGCGGCCCCGGGTTCGCGCGTCTGGTCGGTGGTGAAAGCGAATGCCTACGGCCACGGTATTGACCGTATCTGGAGCGCGCTGAGCGCGACCGACGGTTTTGCGCTACTGAATCTTGAAGAGGCCATTCTGCTGCGCGAGCGCGGCTGGAAAGGGCCGATTCTACTGCTGGAAGGGTTCTTCCATGCGGACGATCTGCCGCTGCTGGATAAGTACCGGCTGACCACCAGCGTGCACAGTAACTGGCAGATTAAGGCGATCCAGGATGCGAAGCTCCATGCTCCGCTGGATATCTACCTCAAGGTGAACAGCGGCATGAACCGCCTGGGCTTTCAGCCTGAGCGGGTGCATACGGTCTGGCAGCAGCTGCGCGCCATGAAAAACGTGGGCGAAATGACGCTGATGGCGCATTTTGCCGACGCGGAAAAACCCGACGGTATTGCCGATGCCATGGTCCGCATTGAGCAGGCGGCTGAAGGGCTGGATTGCCCGCGCTCGCTGTCGAACTCGGCGGCCACGCTGTGGCATCCCGAGGCGCACTATAACTGGGTGCGTCCGGGGATCGTTCTGTACGGTGCGTCTCCCTCTGGCGAGTGGCAGGATATCGCCAACAGCGGCCTGAAGCCGGTCATGACCCTGCGCAGTGAAATCATTGGCGTGCAGACGCTGAAGGCCGGGGACACGGTGGGCTACGGTAGCCGCTACCGGGCAAAAGGCGAGCAGCGGATTGGCATCGTGGCGGGCGGTTATGCCGACGGCTACCCGCGCATCGCGCCGACCGGCACGCCGGTCTGGGTCGATGGGGTTCGCACGGGAACGGTGGGCACCGTATCTATGGATATGCTGGCCGTTGACCTGACGCCATGCCCGCAGGCGGGCATTGGCTCACCCGTCGAGCTGTGGGGTAACGAAGTTAAGATTGATGACGTGGCTGCCGCGGCGGGCACGGTGGGGTATGAATTGATGTGCGCGCTGGCCCCTCGAGTGCCGGTTGTGACGGTGTAACTTATGTTCGCCGGGTGGCGCTAACGCTTACCCGGCCTACGTTCGAGGGTTTTGTAGGCCGGGTAAGGCGAAACCGCCACCCGGCAAAAAAACTACTCCGCTTCCTCTTCCATCGGCCTTAAACCGACTTTCCGCACCGCGTTATCTTCTTTTTCGGCAACGGTCCAGATCATCCCGGCAAACTCTACCTGATCCCCCACGACCGGGGCAGCGCCAAGCCGCTGCTGGATGATTTCGCCCAGCGTTTGCGGGTTATCACCGTCTTCAGCACCTTCATCCAGACCGTAAATCAGCGCCACATCCGCAAATTTAGCGCTGGCTTCCAGAATAAAATCGCCGAAGAAACGCTGATCCAGCGCCACCGGAGGCGACTGGCTGAACAGCTTGCCCAGCGCGGGCAGGTCGCGCTCGCGACCAATCACGCAGAGAATATCCCCCTCGCGCAGGCGGGTGCTGCCGGTAGGGTGCAGCAGGACATTATCGCGGAACAGGGCGGCAATGCGCGTTTCGGTCGGCATGTGCAAATCGCGCAGCGAGGCCCCCACGCACCATTTGTCGGCGCTCAGCTGATAGACAAACTGTTCCCACGGGTTCTCCGGATGAATATCGAGCCCCACGCGGGAGACCGGCCAGCCCACGGGCGGGACCACCACTTTGGCTTTTTTCGCCGCCCACCCGAGCGAGGTTCCCTGGAACAGCAGGGAAATCAGCACCACGAAGAACGCCACGTTAAAGAACAGCCGCGCGTTATCCAGACCGGCCATCATCGGGAACACCGCAAGGATAATCGGCACCGCGCCGCGCAGCCCCACCCAGCTGATAAAGACCCGCTCGCGCAGGTTGAAGCCGCGAAACGGCAGCAGGCCTGCAAATACCGACAGCGGACGGGCGAAGAAGATCATCCACGCGGACAGCAGCAGCGCCGGAACGGCGATCGGCAGCAGGTCCGATGGCGTAACCAGCAGGCCCAGCACCAGGAACATGCCGATTTGCGCCAGCCACGCCAGGCCGTCGAAGTTCTGCAAAATGGCATGCCGGTTGCGAATAGGGCGGTTGCCCATCAGGAACCCGCAGAGATAGACCGCGAGAATACCGCTGCCGTCCACTGCGGTGGTGACGGCAAAAATAAGAATGCCGCCGCTCAGCGCCAGCAGAGGGTAAAGCCCCGCGGGCAGCGAGATGCGGTTGATCGTCTGCTGTAAGAGGTATCCCCCCGCCAGGCCGATGACAATCCCCAGACCGAACTGCTGCAGGATATGTAACGCAAACATCCAGCTCAGCCCGCTTTCATGCTGCTGAATCATCTCGATAAGCGTAATGGTGAGAAATACCGCCATCGGATCGTTACTACCGGATTCAATCTCAAGCGTGGAGCCAACGCGTTCGTTAAGCCCTTTTCCGCCGAGCAGGGAAAACACCGCTGCCGCATCGGTTGAGCCCACGATGGCGCCAATCAGCAAACCTTCCATGATATTGAGATGGAAAAGCCACGCGGCCATCATTCCGGTGAGGCCAGAGGTAATCAACACGCCGACCGTGGCGAGCGACAGCGCAGGCCCTAAGGCCACGCGGAAGGAGCTCGCCTGGGTGCGCATCCCGCCGTCCAGCAGGATCACCGCCAGCGCGAGGTTACTCACCATGTAGGCGAAGGGGTAGTTATCGAATGGGATACCGCCAATGCCATCAATGCCGGCCAGCATGCCGATGGCGAGGAAAATGACAAGAATAGGTATGCCGAGACGCGATGAAAATGAACTTAATAAAATACTGCTGGTTACAAGGACGGAACCCAAAATGAAAAGGCTGATTATCGCTGCGGCATCCAATGTTCTCTTACTCCCACCTCAATGTTAACGCTGTTACTAAAACCCTAACATATTAACAACGGCAACAGCGTTTTATTAAGGGGGTATAACGGCTTTTTTATGCCTTTATGACAGGATGACCGCTGATGGTCAGCCGACTGCCGGAATCGTTGTGGATCAGGGAGGCATGCGCCCCCAGCGCCAGGGTGACGGTTTGCTGCTCATGGCCGAAATCCAGACCGGTGATGACCGGAATATCCAGCCGCGAGCGAACGAAGTCGACCATGGTCTCCAGGGAGTAACCCGCGTCATAGTCATTCGGAGCAGAGCCGCTGAAGCTGCCCAGCACAACCGCGGACTGGCGTTCAAGAATACCGGCATGATAAAGCTGCAATAGCATGCGCTCGACGCGGAACGGATGTTCGTTGATATCTTCCAGCACCAGAATGCCGTCCTCGATTTGCGGCATCCACGGCGTGCCGATGAGCGAGACCAGCATCGCCAGATTGCCGCCCCAGAGCTGGCCTTCACATTCCCAGTGCGGCCCATTGCCTTGCCACTCCACGCTGTAGGTAGAATTGCGCAGCGCGCGCCAGAAATGTTCCACGGTAAACGCATCCAGCTCCGGTGCGCCGAAGTTACCGGCCAGCATCGGACCGCTGAAGGTGATGACGTTATGCAGGGCCAGCAGCCCAAGCTGGATGACGGTGAAATCGCTGTGGCCGCAGATCAGCAGCGGATCCTGCTGCTGGCGCAGCGCCAGCCCCTGCCAGTCAATGCTCTCCAGCAGACGGCTCGCGCCATATCCGCCGCGCACCGCAAGCACAACCCGGTTTTCGCCCGTCAGGTTCACCAGACTATTGATATCATTCAGCCTCTGCGCTTCGGTACCGGCAAAACGCTGCTGGCGGCGGGGGATAATCGTCTGATTTTCTACCTGATGGCCAGATTCCAGCAAACGCTGAACGCCCCGCTGCGCCGCGTCCTGGTTAATGCAGTAGCCCGACGGCGCGATGAGATGAAACTGAGACATGGCAATTCCTTGCTGAATGAGAAACTAATTGTCTATATCATGCCGCTTATACGCTGCCTGCTTCAAGAGGCGGCGCACCGCGATGACCGGCTATAAGGATAGATGACGTGAAATTGAGATGGTTTGCTTTTTTGATTGTGTTGCTTGCTGGCTGTAGTTCAAAACATGATTATCAAAATCCGCCCTGGAATCCGGAAGTGCCGGTGAAACGGGCCATGCAGTGGATGCCGATCAGTGAGCAAGCCGGGAAGGCCTGGGGCGTCAGCCCGCGTCTCATCACGGCGATCATTGCGGTGGAGTCCGGCGGTAATCCCACGCTTGTCAGCAAATCCAACGCGGTGGGGCTGATGCAGCTTAAAGCGTCAACGGCCGGGAGAGAGGTTTACCGCTACATGGGCTGGAGCGGCCAGCCGTCGACCAGCGAGCTGAAGAACCCGGAACGTAACATTTCAATGGGCACGGCCTATCTGAGCATCATGGAGCATGGCGTGCTGAAGGGGATTAAGGATCCAGAGGTGATGCAGTACGCGCTGGTAGTGTCTTACGTTAACGGTGCCGGCGCGTTGCTCAGAACCTTCTCCTCTGACCGCAAAGAGGCGATAGAAGAGATTAACGGCATGGACAAAGACGAATTCTTTGAACATGTGGCGAAAAATCACCCGGCACCACAGGCGCCTCGTTATATCTGGAAAGTACAGAAAGCGATGGATGCCATGTAATGCCGCAGACGGGCGGCGGTCACGCTGCCCGATTTCTTCACAGGACCTTATTTGCGCGTTCCCGCGCCTCTCGCTCCAGGGAATAGATAATGCGCTGAAGCTCACGCTCTGCGCCGGGCCCGACGTTGAGGAAACGGAAGCTCAGACGCGGCGTGGTGATAGTTTCATTTTTGCTGTCCACGACGGTGCGGTCGCTGATGGCAATCAGCTGCGCATCGAAATAAAAGCGACCCCAGCCCCCCATATCCAGTTCGATTTGCGTAAACCGCATGCCCTCTACCAGCCCGTCCGGTTTCGGCGTGTCCATCAGCGCGCCCATGCCGCCCAGCGACAGATCGAAGAGGCGGAAGCGGATCTCTTTTTTGTCCGGCATTTTGGCCTTACAAAAATAGGCGGGGTGAAGCGGGGCGCTGATGCGGAAATATTCACGACGCTGAACAAACCAGAGATTGGTCGGAAGCGGGGTAACAAAAGCTGGCAGTCCCTGGTATTCGCTCAGTTCCAGCCGCGACAGAACAAACTCCACTTTGGCACCCTGCGTTTCGGCCATCACCGCGATATTCTCCGCTTTCAGCGCCGCGCGGTTTTCATACTCCTGACTGCCTAAATCAATCACCAGCCGATCCTGCGAGGCGTCAAGGATCTTGCTGATGAACTGATTATTCGACCAGCTGATGCGCAGCGGCACTTCACCTTTTTGCAGGTCGCGTAATACCCCTAATACAGCCAGCGGATTTTGCTTGAGGAACTGCTCACTGTAATGACTCACGCCGGATGGCTCCTTGATTGATGACAGACTGTCTTAGCGTTATCGGCAATCTGCAATGAAACTTAATACAAACCGGTGAGTTTTTTTGCCTGTTTAAGCAAAGATAAGTCGGTGAGATGAAAATAGTTTTCCGGCGATGACCTATACTTAAGTTAGCTGTGCAGAAGGTTTTCTGCGCACGCGTTTAACCTGCAAGAGGGCATCGCTATGGGTATCATCGCCTGGATTATCTTTGGTCTTATTGCTGGCGCTATCGCTAAACTGATCATGCCGGGAAACGATGGCGGCGGCTTTATTCTGACCTGTGTACTCGGGGTCGTTGGTGCGGTTGTGGGCGGCTGGCTGGCGACGATGTTTGGCTTTGGAGGCAACATAAGTGGTTTCGACCTGCACAGTTTTCTGGTCGCTGTCGTGGGTGCCATTGTGGTGCTGGGCATATTCAGGTTACTGCGACGAGCATAAATTGACGTAAACGGCTCTCAGCGGAGGGCCGTTTTTTTTGCCTGAGTATTGATTTGTTAATCTAAATGATAATAATTGTCGTTCCGTATTGCATCTAACAACAAGACGACATTATGAATACCTCACGTTTTACGCTTTGCGCTCTGGCAGGGGCCGTAACGCTGGCATTGCAGGTCCCGGCGTTCGCCGAAGAATCCACCATCGTCGTCACGGGCTCAGAGCAGGGCAGCGCGCTGCCGGCCTGGACGAACAGCGCCACGAAATCGGCCGTTGCCGAAAGTAAAACGCCGCAGGTCATCACGACCCTCACTGCGCCGGAAATTGAAAAGCGTCACGCGAATTCGGTGAATGAAATCCTGCGCTATGCCCCGGGCGTCTCAACCGAGGTGCGGGGGAATACCTCCTACATGAGCGAATATAAAATTCGTGGCTTTACCGTTGACCAGGAGTTCTACAACGGGCTGCAGCTGCCCTATAACGTCACCGGCAATACCAAAGCGCGCATCGATCCGCTGCTGATCGACAGCGTTGATATCCTGAAAGGCCCCTCATCGGTCCTTTACGGCGGCGGTTCGCCGGGCGGGCTGGTGAATATTCAAAGTAAAAAACCGCAGCGGGAAGCCCGAACCGAAATCGGCGTTAACACCGGAAACCGTAATCTGAAAGAGGGCTATCTCGATTCAACCGGGCAGATTGCCGACAGCGACTGGAACTACCGTCTGCTGGGCAAAGCCACGGAAAACGACGATCAGCCGCACACTACCCGGTATGAAAACTACCTGGTTGCGCCGTCCGTCACCTGGCAGCCCGACAGCAAAACCCGCCTCACCCTGGACGCGCTGGCGCAAAACACCCCGAGCCTGACGCCGTCTAATCCGCTGCCGCTCGCCTACCTGCGCTCGAAATATGCGGGCAAGCGCGATTACGCCGGAGATGAGTGGAGCGGGTTTAAGCAGCGTCAGTGGATGCTGGGCTACAGCTTTGAACATGAATTCGACAGCGGCTGGGGCTTTAATCAGAAAGCGCGCTATTTCGACGTCGATACCCACCAGCGCAGCGTCTACGCGACAGGGACGGGAAGCGAGGCGTATCAGCTCAACCGCTTTGCCTACACCACCGATGAAGACCTTAAGAGCTTCAACATCGACAACCAGGTGACCAAAACCGTTGCCCTTGGCGACTGGAAACACCACCTGCTGGCCGGGTTTGACTATCAGAAGCTGAACTCCCATTTCCATTATCGCTACGCGTCGGCCACGCCGGGCATCGATATGCGTCATCCAGACTATTCGCAGATCCAGGAAAGCGCGCTGGGGCTCTATACCGCCCAGAAAAACCGTCTCAGCTACCAGCAAAACGGCTATTACTTACAGGATCAGGTAGAGTTTGGCGGCCTCAACCTGCTGGGCAGCCTGCGCTACGACGATTACCGCTCCGTTACCACCAACTACCTGCAAAACGGTGATAAAGCCTGGGTATCGCAGGATCGCGTCACCAAACGCCTGGGCGCGCTTTACGCCTTCGATAACGGGATTTCGCCGTTTATCAGCTATTCAGAAGGTTTCGCGCCGGTGTCACCGCAGGGTACGCTCGTGGCGAAAGACGTTAAACCGACTACCAGCAAGCAGGTGGAAGGCGGGGTGAAATATTTGCTGGCCGACTACGCCACCACCTTTACCGCCTCGGTGTTTAACATCCGACAGAAAAATGTCGTCACCTCCGATCCGGGCTTCCTGAACTATCGTCAGACCGGGGAAGTGGAATCCAAAGGGGCAGAGCTCTCCGCCATCAGCCGTCCGACGGACAACCTGACGCTGATTGCCAACTATGCGTACACCCACGCGATCAACCGGGAAGATGACAAGTACAAAGGCAAACGTCCAACGCAGGTACCGGAGAATGCCTTCAACCTCTGGGGGGATTACACCTTTGACAACACGCCGCTGAAAGGACTGATGCTGGGGGCTGGGGCACGCTACACCGGGCCGATGGAAATCTCTCCGGCAAACGATGCGGGTAAGCTGGGGGGCACCACGCAGTACGATCTGGCGGCTTCCTACCGGATGGGTGAAATCCTGCCCTCGCTGGCAGGGCTAACGCTTAAGGCCAGCGCGCAGAACATCACCAATAAAGAGACGCTGACCTGCTACGACGCGACCAACTGCTGGATTGGGCGTGACAGGACGTATCAGCTAGGGGCGAGTTATAGTTTCTAAGGAACCAGGGGGACCCCGTCAAAAATGCGCAATCGGACTGCCCCTCTCCCTTGAGAGGTGAGGGGGAACATACGGCTCCGGTGGTCATTCCGTTCACTTTATGTTCCTTGCTACTCTGTAACGATGTGACCGGTGAACGTGCCAGGGTGGCTCAGTCGCCACCACCCTGGCAACCCGGGCTCCCGGCGGTAAATCGCCGCTTCTCGGTGTCCTCGGCGTATTCCTTCCGGCTTATCGGGGACGGGCGGAGGTAACATCCCTGTAAAGCCCGCCCTCTCGGCGCATCCATGCGCCTCGCCCCGGCCGGAAGGCAAACGCCTCAGCGATTTACAGCCGGACCATGGCATCGCTGAAAGCGTTCAGGCGTTCTGAAACAACGTTATTGCTTCTGCTCAAAACTTACTGGCTAACCTTCTCCCGGAGGGAGAGGGCCAGCACGCGCAGTCCGGGTAAGGCGTAGCCGCCACCCGGCAATACCCTTACTGCGCCGCAGCTTTCACCGGCTCAGCCTCCTCATTTGCCGCAGGCTGATTCTCCGGCACGCTGTCGCACGGTTTTGCTTTCGGACAGACCCGATCCAGCATTTTCAGCGTCACGCCGTTACTCCAGCCGAAGCCGTCCTGCAGCGGATACTCACCGCCGCCGCCGCCCGTACCGGTTGTCGACACGTCATACTTCTCGACCAGTTTCTTTTCGCGGTCGTAAGTATGCTGAACGTTCTTCAGGAAGCGCCAGGTCACGTCCATCGAGACCTTCTCCTGTCCGTAATTCTGCAGCCCTTCCGCCGCCACCCACTGCAGCGGGGCCCAGCCGTTTGGCGCATCCCACTGCTGGCCGCTATTGACGGTGGTGGTCGCAATACCGCCCGGCTTCAACAGGCGCGACGAGGTTGCCGCGGCGACTTTATCGGCCCGGTCCTGCGCCGCCGCCTTCACGTAAAGCGGGAACAGGGCTGCCGCCGTGAGCTGATTGCGTACCTTCTTGCTCTTGAGATCGTAATCCGCGTACCAGCCCTCTTTATCATTCCACAGGTGGCTCTCGATGGCTTTCTGACGCGCCGTTGCCAGCGCCTCGTATTTACTTGCGCTGGCGGCGTCGCCACTCTCCTGGCTTGCCCGCGCCAGCAGTTTTTCCATCTTGAACATCAGGGCGTTCAGGTCCACGGGGACAATGCTGGTGGTCCGGATGGTGCCGAGCTTTTGCGGATCGTCCATCCAGCGCGAGCTAAAGTCCCAGCCCGAGGCCGCAGCGGAACGCAAATCACGGTAGATCTCGGTCGCAGGCCGGTTAGGGTTACTTTTGGCGGTATTCACGTCGTCAAGCCATGACTCCGGGCGCGGGGTATCGCGGTCGTCCCAGTAGCGGTTGAGGATAGCGCCGTCGTCCAGCTTCACCACGCGTTTGTTAGCCTGCCCCGGCTGAAGGGCGTCGACGCCGTCCATCCAGTAGGCATACTCTTTCTCCATCTGCGGACGGTACTTCTTCAGCGCATCGCTGTCGTGGGTCGCCAGCAGTTCAACCATCATTGAGAAAAACGGCGGCTGGGATCGGCTCAGGTAATAGCTGCGGTTGCCGTTGGGAATGTGGCCGAAGGTGTCAATCTCATACGCAAAGTTATCCACCATGTCGCTGATTTTGTCCCAGTGTTCGCTCTCCGCCAGGCCCAGCATGGTGAAATAGCTGTCCCAGTAGTAGACCTCGCGGAAACGGCCGCCGGGCACAACGTAAGGTTTGGGTAACGGCAGAAGGGAATCCCATTTGTTGCTGGCTTTATCCGTGGTGCGCGTCAGCACGGGCCAGAGATCGTCGATGTGCTCACGTAAACTTTGTCCAGCAGGCGGAACATATTTTTCCCCTTCCGCAGGGAGCGTAAAGTTCATCTCGACAAAGTGGCGTAAGTCAAAGCTGGACTGCGCGTGCTGCATCCGGTAATCCGCCAGAATCATCAGCGGGTCGCTTTTGGGGACGGCATCCGCAAAGGTTTTCTGATCGGGAAACAGTTTGGCGCTTTGCACATCGTTAAACAGAGGGCCCAGCAAAATATCGGGTGAGGTTGTCTGGGCTGCGGGGCTATCGTCGGCATAACCGCAAGTCGTGACGCCGAGCAGCGCGCCTCCTAACGCAAGGGGCAAGAACGCGGGGCGTAGTGTACGAGGTCTTATCATCAGTTCGTCTCCTGTCTTCACTAAACAGCGTGACCGCTGTTGTCAATCACCTGAAAACCTTAGACGAATATTGCCCGCTTCGCGTTAATAATTGCCTGCCCATCAGACCTCTTCCGGCGTCTGGCTGGCTTCCCGCAGCGTGCCCGGCGCATGTCCTATGATGCGCTTAAATGCCCGGCTAAATGCCGCCAGAGAGCCGTACCCCAGCCGCAGCGCGACGGTTTCAATCGGCTGATTTTCGTGGCGAATGTACTGGATGGCCAGCCGCATCCTCAGCTCGCTGAGATATTTTGCCGGGGTGGTTCCCGTCGCGGCCAGGAATCGTTCGGCGAACACGGAACGGGACGTGCCCGCTTCTTTTGCCAGATCCGCCACGCTCCAGTTCAGGCCGGGCTGCTGGTGCATGGCGTAAATGGCCCGGCTCAGGCGCGGGTCGCGCAGAACCTGCACCCAGCCGGTGGCTTTACCACACCCGCCTTCAACCCAGCCGCGCACGATTAACGCCGCCACCACGTCGGCCAGACGCGCAAGGATCCCGGCGTACCCGGCCTGACGCGAAACGGATTCCCGCTCCATCGCCGCCAGCAGCGGGTGGATCTCCGGCCAGGTGGACATCAGCCGGCTGACCATCATCACTTCCGGCATTGCCTTGATCAGCGGCTGCATCCCGCCCAGCTCAAAATCCATGCACCCGCTAAAGATGATGGTGTTCTCGCTTTCCGGGCAGGGTTCGCAGGTGATGGCACACACCGAGCTGCAGATGGGCTCGCTGGGAAAGGCATTGACGGGCGTAATGGTTGCCCGCTCGTCAGAGAGCAGGGCATGAGAATTACCGCAAGGAATAAAGAGGGCATCGCCGCTGCTCAGTTCGAACGTCGCACCGCTTTCCATTCGCAGCAGGGCGCTACCGTGGCTCACAAAATGAAACTGCGCCCTACCGGGCGCCTGATGGAAGGCGACGCCAAACGGCGCGCTGGCCTGGATCCGCCGGTATTTCACACCTGACAGACGCATGCCGCGTAAAAGTTCGCTGATCAGATCGGGTGACTGTAAGGTCATGGCGCAACTCCGGACGAATAATCAATAAGTGGAGATTATATGTCATAGATCGTCCAGGGTGAACCTTCTATGCTTTTGCGACAGTTGTCACATTTTTATAACGGGAGAAAAACAGATGAATTCATGTGTCGCGGCGAGCGAGGCGGTAGCGCCTGCAAAACCCGCCTGGCGGGCCGTCTATTCACTGGGGCTGGGGGTGTTTGGTTTGATTACGGCAGAATTTCTGCCCGCCAGTCTGTTAACGCCGATGGCCGCGAGCCTGGGCGTGAGTGAAGGAATGGCCGGACAGGCCGTCACCGCCACCGCGCTGGTGGCGCTGGTAACCGGACTGCTGATTACGCCAGCGACCAAAAGCATTGACCGCCGCTGGGTGCTGATGTTTTTCTCGGTGCTGCAAATTATCTCCAGCCTGCTGGTGGCCTTTGCGCCCAACCTGCACGTCCTGCTGATGGGGCGCCTGCTGCTGGGGATCGCCATCGGGGGATTCTGGGCGATGTCGACGGCGACCACGATGCGTCTGGTTCCGGCAGATAAAGTGCCGAAGGCGCTGGCGGTGATCTTCTCCAGTGTATCGATAGCCACGGTGGTCGCGGCGCCGCTCGGCAGCTATCTGGGCAGCCTGATCGGCTGGCGCAACGTCTTTGTGCTCTGCATTCTACCGAGCATGCTGGCGCTGCTGTGGCAGCTCTGGGTCCTGCCGTCCATGAAGCCGGAGAGCAGCGGCAGCCTGAGTACGCTGTTCCGCGTGCTGCGTCGTCCGGGGATGATTGGCGGCATGCTGGCGACCATCCTGATTTTCAGCGGCCATTTCGCCTTCTTTACCTACCTGCGCCCGTTCCTGGAAACGGTGGGGCAGGCGAGCGTTGAGACCATTTCGCTCATCCTGCTGGGCTTTGGGCTGGCCAACTTTGTCGGCACCTCGGTTGCCGGGCATCTGCTGGCACGAAATCTGCGCCTGACGCTGGCGCTGGTGCCGTTCGCGATGGGCGTTCTCGCGCTCACGATGGTGGCGTTTGGTCATCTGGCGATGCTGGACGGGTTCCTGGTCGCGCTGTGGGGCTTTGCATTTGGTCTGGTTCCGGTGGGCTGGTCAACCTGGCTTGCCACTACCGTTCCGGATGAAGCCGAAAGTGCAGGCGGGCTGCTGGTGGCCTCAATTCAACTGGCGATAAGTGCCGGTGCGGCCGGGGGCGGTGCGGTATTTGACCTCAACGGCGCCAGCGGTGTATTCGCGGGCAGCGGTCTTTTGCTGGTAACGGCGATGGTGATTGTGTTTATGGGAGTAAAGGTGAAGGCGGAGTGAATTATTTGCCGGGTGAGCGCATGCGCCACCCGGCATCACGGTAAGACTTACAGCCCTTTCTTATCCATCCACACCGCCAGATCCACCAGACGGTTTGAGAAGCCCCACTCGTTGTCATACCACGCCAGGATCTTCACCATGTTCCCGCCAATCACCAGCGTGGAAAGCCCGTCGATAATTGAGGAGCGTGGGTCGCCCTGGTAATCGCTGGAGACCAGCGGTTCATCGCTATAGCCCAGAATGCCTTTCAGAGGCCCGCTGGCGGCCGCGTTGCGGAACGCGTCATTCACCTCTTCGGCGGTTACGTTACGGCTCAGCGTTACCGTTAAATCCACAATCGACACCACCGGCACCGGCACGCGCAGGGAGTACCCGGTCAGTTTGCCGTCCAGAGAGGGGATCACTTTCCCCAGCGCTTTTGCCGCGCCGCTGGAGTAAGGCACAATCGACAGCGCCGCCGCGCGCGCGCCGCGCAGATCTTTCTCCGGCTGATCGTGCAGCGCCTGGCTGTTGGTGTAGGCGTGCGTGGTATTCATCAGGCCATGCTCAATCCCGAACTGCTGATGCAGGACCTGAGCGGCCGGTGCCAGACCGTTCGTGGTGCAGCTCCCGTTACTCACCACCGCGTGACGGGCGGGATCGTACTGCTCGTGATTAACCCCCATCACAATCGTCAGGTCGTCGTTCTTCCCGGGGGCGGAAATGATGACGCGCTTAGCGCCGCCGTGGGTGATATGCACCGCCGCTTTTTCCCGCTCGGTAAAGAAGCCGGTGGCCTCAATCACCACGTCAACGCCGACGTCACGCCACGGGATATTCGCCGGATCGCGTTCGCTAAATACGGCGATCCGCTGCCCGTCTACCTGCAGCGCGCCGTCTGCCGCTTCAACCGGGGCGGGAAGCGTGCCCAGAAGGGAATCATGTTTCAGCAGGTGGGCGAGGGTTTTACTGTCCGTCAGATCGTTAATGGCCACAATCTGCAGATCCGGGTTACCCAACGCCGCGCGCAGGAAATTACGTCCGATACGGCCGAAACCGTTAATACCGACCTTAACCATGGTGCACTCCTTATCTCTGTTGTCTGGAGTCACTGTAGGCGTCGGGCCGATTGGCGTAAATGACAAAAAAGGATCAGATTACGCCATCTTGCGGCAGTGGAAGCGCTGGCGGTACTCGCCGGGCGTGAGGTGAAGCTGTTTCTCAAAGATGCGGCGCAGGTTAATGCTGGTGCCAAACCCGCTTTGCTCGGCAACGCGCTCAAGGGAGTCATGGGTCTGCTCAAGCAGCTGGCGGGCCGCGGCCAGACGCGCTTCGGTCACGTAGCGGGCCGGAGAAACTCCCGCGTCGCGGGTAAACACGCGGGCGAAATTACGCGGGCTCATCGCCGCTTTCTCGGCCAGATTTTCCACGCACAGGTCGGCGGTGAGGTTCTGCAGGATCCAGGTTTGCAGTTCGCTTATCGGGCCCGATGTGCCGGGCTGCTGCAGGCTGTAACGGCTGAACTGCAGCTGGCCGCCGGGGCGGCGCAGATACATCACCATATCCTGCGCCACGTCGCGGGCGAGGGTAAATCCGTAGTCGTCTTCCACCAGCGCCAGGGTCAGATCGAACCCGGAACTCACGCCGCCGGAGGTCCAGATGGGGCCATCCTGAATATACAGCGGACCGCCTTCGACGTGGATAGCCGGATACTGGGCTTGCATCGTCTCCAGTAGCCGCCAGTGGGTGGTCGCGCGGCGACCGTCCAGCAGGCCGGTCTGGGCCAGCAGCATCGCGCCGCCGCAGATGGAGGCTACCCGCCGGGCGTGCGGCGCAGCGAGGTGCAGCCAGTCCACCACCGCCGTGCTCTCCTGCTCGTTCATGCCGCGTCCGGAGATGATAATGGTATCCAGCGGTTCACGCGGGTCCAGCTCCGGCAGGCGATAGTCCGCCAGCAGATTCAGGCCGGACTGGCCGTGGATCACCTGGTGAGGCTGCGTGGTGGCGATGATAATCCGGTAGCGGGGCTGCGCAAGACCTTCCGGATGCAGCCGGTTGGCCTGCATCAGAATATCGGCGATACCGGCGGCTTCAAACAGCATGCCGCCGTCGGGAACAATAATCAGGATCTTCTTCATGTCCTGAAAAGTACCTTTATCACAGAATAAGTCAAGCGACGCGTGCGCCCCACGTTTCTGGCAAAGCAAAGCGATTTAAGTTCTTTGTTATTTCAGTCATTATCCCCGATCGTCAAAGAATTATCTCTGGCGAAACGGCGTCTGAAGGAATGGGTCAACGAAGCTCCCTCTATTTACATCCGCAACAACGCGAACAAATCCGCCACCTTGCATCGGGTTTTTTATGGCGCAGCGAACTGCCCACGTGGCTGTTGATTATCACGATTTATGCAGGCTGGTTTGCCACGCTGGCGTTCTGGCAAACGCTCGGCCTGCTGCCCGCCACGCTCCTGCTCATCGGGTTTACCGCCTGGTACATGTCCCTGCAGCATGAGCTGATCCACGGGCACCCCACGCGTTTTGCCTGGCTCAACCAGCTGTTTGGCACGCTTCCGCTGGCGGTCTGGTATCCGTATGGCCTGTACCGGGACTCCCATCTCGCCCATCATCGGCACCATAGCCTGACCCATCCGGTGGATGACCCGGAGTCGTACTATTTTACCGACGAGAGCTGGGCGCGCTTTTCCCCCTGGCAGAAACGTATGATTCGGGCGCGGAATACCTTCGCCGGGCGGCTGGTGCTGGCCCCGCTGCTGGATATCCTTCAGACGCTGGGCACCGCCGTGGCGGCATTTCGTCACCTTCACCTGCGGGCGATGGCGATGTGGCTGATTCACGTTTTGCTGCTGGTGGCGCTCTTCGCCTGGATGACGCGTACCGGTTTTTCACCCGTCTGGTTCGTGCTGGCCGTCAGCTATCCGGCGCTGGCGCTGACCAAGGTCCGATCGTTTTTCGAACATCGCGCGGCGGACGACCCGCTGGCGCGCTCCGTCATTAACGAGGCCGGGTTATTCTGGCGGGTACTGTTTTTGAATCTCAACTACCATTCAGTGCATCACGATCTGCCGGGCGTTCCCTGGTACGGGCTGAAAGCGATCTACCAGCAAAACCGGGAGGCGTACCAGCAGCGAAACCACGGTTTTCTCGTCAGGGGCTATGGTGAATGGCTGCGTCAGTTCTGGGTGAGACCCGTCGACGTCACCGTTCATCCCGCAAAACAACAGGGGGAAGGGTATGAGTAACCTGCTGGCGTTTCCCATGTATGCCGTGGATCGCGCCGATACCCGCGCGCTCTGGCTGGCGGTAAAGGGGCTGCTGGCCGCGCGCGGTGTGTCCGTCGATCGCGATCCCGGCTGGCCGGAGTCCGATCTGCTGAGGCACTGGCAACAGCCTGCGCTTATCCTCAGCCAGACCTGCGGTTATCCGCTGGTCACGCAGCTCCCGGACGTGCAGGTGGTCGGCTGTTTTCACTACGCGGCGCCGGGCTGCGAAGGGATCCAGTACCGCAGCTTTCTGGCGGTGCGCGAGGAGGATCGGCACCTCACGCTGGCGGATTTTCGCGGACGTCGGGCGGTCTGTAATTCCCCGGATTCTCAGTCCGGCTACAATGCGCTGCGGAAAATAGTGGTTCCCCTGGCGAGCGGCGGTCCCTTTTTCGCGCAAACGTCCTTCAGCGGCAGCCATCGCCAGTCGCTGATTGATGTGAAACGCGGGGCGGGGGATATTGCGGCCATCGACTGCGTGACCTGGGCACTGCTGCAGCGCCATGAGCCGGAACGCCTTGCGGGACTGGCGGTCATTGGCCGCACCCCGCTGACGCCGGGACTGCCGCTGATCACCTCGCATGACACCTCGCCTGAAACGCTTAACGCCATTCGCGATGCGCTTCACGAGCTGGTGGATGCGCCGGAATACCGGGAAGTGCGCGACGCGGTGCTGATCGGCGGTTTTAGCGAGGTGACGCGCGAGGCCTACGCCTCATTGTCCGCGTGATAAATCTCCTGCGCGTCGGTAAAACAGCGCAGCGCCAGCGAGGAGACGGGCTTCTGCCTGCGCATAATCAGGCCGACGGGAGCCTCAATGTTCGCGTCGGCGATGGGTACAATCCTGAAGTTGCTGTTCAGTGCCTCCAGCCCGTTGTTCAGCGGCATCACGGCGCAGCACACGCCGCTCTGAACCGCCTGAATGATCTGGAACGTTGAGTCGCTTTCGAAAACGGACGTGGGTTCGATGCCTGCAGATTTAAAGCTGGCCTCCATATGCGCCCGGTAGTGCATCCCTTTGGTCAGGAACCCCAGCGGAAAATCCGTCAGGTCGTGCCACGTCAGCGCTGCCTGGCCGAGCTGGAAATGGCGGACGTCGTGCAGCAGGCCCATCTTCGTTTTTGGCAGCTGGATAACGTCAAACAGGCTGGTGTCGATGCTGTTGAGGTAGCAAATTCCCAGCTCAAGCTGATTGCGGCTGACGCCGTCGGCGATCTGCGCTGAGGACATGGAATAGAGGCTGTAGGTCAGCTCCGGGTATTTTTGCGTTAGCTGGCGAATAAAGATCATCGGATCCACGCTCGCCAGCGGCACCATCCCCAGACGTAATTCGCCCACCACCTGGCCTTTGCACAGCGCGGCCTCCGCCTGTAACCCGTCATGCGCGGCAAGCAGGGCGCGGGCCCACGCGAGGATGCGTTCCCCCTCCGGCGTAAACCCTTCAAAGCGCTGCCCGCGCACGATCAGCACCAGCCCCAGCTCCTCTTCCAGGCTGCGGATGCGCATGGAGAGGGTCGGCTGGGTGACGTTGCACTGCGAGGCCGCTTTACCAAAGTGCCGGGTCTCGTCGAGTGCGATTAAATATTTTAACTGTTTAATATCCATCATTATCTCTGCGCGAGCAGCCTTACAGCATGCGGATCTCTTTAGAGCGCAGGGTGATGCGAACCGGAACGGATTTATACGACGGCGTACCGCTGTCCTTATCCAGATAATCAAGCGGCACCAGCACGTTGGCCTCCGGGTAATAGGCGCCGACGGTGCCCGGCGCGATGCTGTACGCCACCACGGTAATGTCCTTCAAACGCTGGACGCTGCCGGGGAGGGCGGTTTCGATATCCACGCGGTCGCCGTGTTCCAGGCCTGACTGCGCCATATCGTCTTCGTTCATAAACAGCACGTCGCGGCGGCCAAACACGCCGCGGTAGCGGTCGTCCAGCGCGTAAATGGTGGTGTTGTACTGGTCGTGGCTGCGCAGCGTGATTAACCGCAGAACGTGCTCACCTTCGCCGCTGGCATTCTCGTGAACGCCGTCGAACACCGAGAACATCGCTTTTCCCGTCGCCGTTGGCCAGATGCGTTGCGTCGGCGGCAGCGGCATGCGGAAGCCCCCGGGAACGCGGATCCGCGCGTTGTAATTCTCAAAGCCCGGAATGGTCTGCTCGATCAGATCGCGGATCCGGTCGTAATCTTCTACCAGCGTCAGCCAGTCCACGCGGGTTTCCGGCAGCGTGGCTTTCGCCATGCCGGCGACGATAGCCGGTTCCGAACGGAGCAACGGTGAGGCGGGCTTCAGCTTGCCGGACGAGGCGTGCACCATCGACATGGAGTCTTCGACGGTAATGGACTGACGGCCGGTGGCCTGGAGATCCAGCTCGGTGCGGCCGAGACACGGAAAGATAAAGGTCTCTTTGCCCACCAGCAGATGGGTACGGTTGAGCTTGGTCCCGACGTGCACGCTCAAATCCAGGTTACCCATCGCCGGAAAACCCCGCTCGTGATCGGGCATCGCGACGGCAAAATTACCCCCGAGGCAGATGAGCGCCTTCGCGCGGCCGTCGATCATCGCCTGCGTGGCCTGCACCGCATCGTGTCCGTGGTGAGACGGCGGCTCAAAGCCGAAAACGTCCTTCAGACGGTTCAGGAAGGCCGGGGTAGGCTTCTCGCTGATCCCGACGGTGCGGTTACCCTGAACGTTAGAGTGGCCGCGCAGGGGGCAGATTCCCGCGCCGGGCTTGCCGATGTTTCCGCGCAGCAGCAGCAGGTCAGCGATCAGGCGGACGTTCGCCGTACCTTTATTGTGCTGGGTAATACCCATCCCGTAGGTAATGATGGTGGCATTTGATTTCGCATAGGCGTCGGCCACCTTTTTGAGTGCCGCCCGGTTCAGGCCCGACTCGCGCTCGATCTCGTCCCAGCGGGTTTGCGCGATATCGGCGGCGAAGTCCTCAATGCCCTGGGTGTGTTCGGCAATAAACGCATGGTCGAGCACGTCACCGCGTTCGGCCTCCATTTCCAGCAGATGTTTGGCAATGCCTTTCAGCGCGGCGGCATCGCCCCCGGCCTTCACCTGGAAATAGGTCGAGGCGATATCCGTTGAGCCGTAGGTCGCCATTTCAATCACGCTTTGCGGGTCGGCGAAGCGTTCGAGGGCGCGCTCGCGCAGCGGGTTAAAGACGATAATCGGCACGTTGCGACGGGCCAGCTCGTGGAGCGTCCCCATCATTCGCGGATGGTTGGTGCCGGGGTTGTGGCCGATGGAGATCACCAGCTCGGTCTTATCGAAGTCGTCCAGCGAGACGGTGCCTTTCCCGATGCCAATCGAACGCGGCAAACCGACGCTGGTGGCCTCGTGGCACATATTCGAGCAGTCGGGGAAGTTATTGGTGCCGTATTCGCGAGCGAACAGCTGGAACAGATACGCCGCTTCGTTAGAGGCGCGTCCGGAGGTATAGAACTCGACCTGGTCCGGTTCGAGCCCGCGCAATACTGCGCCGATGCGGTGAAACGCCTCTTCCCAGTCGACGGGCCGGAAGGTATCGCTTGCCCGGTCATAGCGCAGGGGATGCGTCAGTCGACCGTAGCCTTCCAGTTCAAAGTCCGATTTTGCCAGCAGCGAGGAGACGCTGTTTTCGGCCAGAAACGCGGGGGTAACGCGTTTGCTGGTCGCTTCCCAGGTCACGGCTTTTGCGCCGTTCTCGCAGAACTGGAACGTCGACTTGTGTTCTTTATCCGGCCACGCGCAGCCCGGGCAGTCGAAACCGTCAGGCTGGTTGGTGCGCAGCAGCGTGGCGGGAGCATCCAGGGTATCCATTTGGGTACGTACCGCGATGGCCGTCGCTTTTAACGCGCCCCAGCCTCCGGCAGGACCGTCATAGTGTCTGATACCCGGCACCGAGCGTCTTTTCTTATTCATACCCACTCCTGATTTCTTCGGTCACACAACGTCTGAACCCATAAAAACGCTGCAAAGGACAATAAGTGAAAGCAATGACGACCGGATGGCTATGCGCATGCGGTGTAGAAAAATGCTTTATCTTAAATTCGTTTTATTACAGCGATTTATCAGATCTGATGTTTAAATATTTAAAGAAATTATAACGAAATTTTATCATTTTAATAATAAATCTTATCTATCACACGGTAGGCAAGATAGATGAGGCGAGCAGGAGAGGATGTAGCAACAATAAAATTTCGAATGAAGGCTGCGGGCGGCAGCAATAAACACGCGTCGCAGCTGGCGGACCATTGCGAGCATTTTTTGGCGGCGATAATGTCAGGATGGTTAACTCAGGCTTAATGATTAAAGGATAAAATTCAGGCCTGGTTGGGTAATTGTCGCAACGCGAAATATAAAGTTATTTTGAGGCGTAAAATTAACGTCGTGCAACATAAGTGAAATAGTCACATTCACGTTAACACGTGCATTCAATATTAAAGTTACCCTGATAGTGCAACAAATAATTCATCTTTCATATATTCTGCTGACCTCACCAATACGCGAATTCTACTAATTATGGTAGTGGCGATAATAGCCGTATTGCGTTAATGAAAGTGGTTCTCTTTTGTGTTTTTAGTATATAAAACATATGCTTGCAATGTTATGTGGCTAAGAAATAAAAGGGCGTAGGTCATATCGGGTTTTTTCATAGGATTAATCCTATAATTTTCCGACTGCTTCATTTACCAACAGTTACGTACCGGTAAATATTGAATTGAGACGAAGCTCATGTAAACTTGTTTACCGTTTGTCAAAATATGTCAGGAAGACACTGGGCCTTATTCTGAAGGGCTCGTGCGGTAGCTATGCCCTTAAAATAGTAACGCCCCGAAAATATCCTGGCTATTTTAACAATAGCACCTAAGTCAAACTTCACTCCCTTATCTTCATCATCGAAATATCGCTACGGAAAAGCATATGAAAATGCGCGTACTGTTTTCACTTCTGTTTGTAATGGCGGTGGCGGGCTGTAAAGCGCCGCAGAAACCTGTGATCAACGACGATACGATCGAGACCAGCCAGGTCAACGGCGTGACCTTAACCCACCGTCACGCTGTGACGCCGCCGGCGGAGTTCAACCCGGTCAACGAACCGTATCGCGCCATGTATCCAGCCTCCCTGATGAGCCGTCCTGACTTCGGCGGCAAAGTTATCCGCACTCTCGACACCGGAAAAACGTACGTGGTGCTGGGTCAGGTTGAACATTACTGGATGGCGCTTGCCGATGAAGGCAACGATCAGCTGATTGGTTACGTCCCGATGCGCGCCGTGATCAAGGCCGACCTGTACGACGCCGCCGTGCGTAAACAGGCCATTCGTCCGAAGGCGCGTAAAAAAGCGACCTGTGTCGACGTCGATGGCAACAGCAAAGCCTGCAAAGACAGCGCTAACGGTACCTGGATCCTGAACTAAACGGCTTGCATGAGCGCATTTTTATGAATAATAAAAATTTTCATAAGCTGTGGTTATTCTTTTACGCGGTGATTTTCGCCCTGGTCAGTGGTTGTACGTCGTCTTCACACAGCGACCCCTCCCGCTACAATCTGCAGTTTCAGGCTCATCCACAAATCAACGAATCTGCGCCGCTTAAGGTCCGGGTGTTGTTGCTGAAATCCGATGCGGATTTCATGTCCAGCGACTTCTACTCCCTGCAGAACAACGCGTCAGCCACGCTTGGCGCGAATCTGCTGAACAGCGACGTGTTCTTCCTGATGCCGGGACAGCTGTCCAAAACCCTCAGCGGGCAAAGCTCTCCGGAGGCCCGCTACATCGGCGTGATGGCGGAGTATCAGATGCTGGATGGCAAAAAATGGCGCGTTTCACTCCCTCTGCCTGTGCCTGGCGAAAATCATATCTACCAGTTCTGGAAATGGTCCGCGGATGAACTTCAGGCCAACGTTTTTCTCGACGTGAACGGCATTCGGGTCATCAGCCAGTAACGCGCTTCAACACAGGAAACACATCATCATGACGAAAGCAGAAAAGGTCGTCTGGACCGAGGGCATGTTCCTGCGTCCACACCATTTTCAGCGGACTGAAAGCTATCTGCTCAACCATGTTCGTGAATGGGGCGCGCTACAGCGGTCATATCTCTGGGGCTTTCTTGACGTGGAACTGGATGAAGCGATGCTTCGTCAGGGATGCATTGCCCTGAGCTACTGCAGTGGCTTGCTGCCGGACGGCACCTTTTTCCAGGTGCGTAACGGGCGCAACGGTCCTGCACCGCTGAAAATTCCTGACAATCTCACCAACGAAAAGGTGGTGCTCGCGCTGCCGGTTCGTCGTGGCGAGAGAGAAGAGGTGATTTTTAGCGAAGAGCCGGCCTCGCTGGCGCGCTTCATCGCTTTCGAGCAAGAGGTGGAAGACGACAACGCCATGTCGGTGGGGGATGCCACCGTCCAGTTTGGCCGTCTGCGTCTGACCCTGATGCTGGAAAAAGACCTCACGGCGGAATGGACCGCCATCGGCGTGGCGTTTGTAACGGAGAAACGTAACGATAACCACGTGCGGCTCGATAACAGCTACATCCCGCCGATGCTCAACGCTAACAACAGCCCGCAGATCTACAGCATGATCAACGATCTGCACGGTCTGCTGGTGCAGCGCAGCCAGCAAATTGGCGGTCGTCTGCGCCAGCCTGGCCGCTTTAACACCTCCGAACTGATTGAGTTCACGCTGCTGTCGCTGGTTAACCGTCATCTGGGCGAGGTTTCTCATTTAAAAACCCTCCCGCTGCTGCATCCGGAAACGCTCTGGCGCAGCTGGCTGCCGTTTGCGACCGAGCTCGCCACCTGGACGTCGCAGCGTACCGCCGAAAGCGTGCTGCCGATTTACGATCATGACGATCTGGCTAACTGCTTCAGCAAACTGATGCTGATGCTGCGTCAGGGGCTGTCGCTGGTGATGGAAGACCACGCAATTCAGCTGCCGCTGAACGAACGCTCCCACGGCCTGAACATCGCCACGGTGCCTGAAACCAGCATGGTGCGCGAGTTCGGCTTCGTGCTGGCGGTTAAAGCCAATGTGCCAGGCGAACACCTGCAAACCCATTTCCCGGCGCAGATGAAGGTCGCGCCGGTCTCGAAAATCCGCGATCTGGTTCAGCTTCAGCTGCCGGGCATTATGCTGCGCGCCATGCCGGTCGCGCCGCCGCAGATCCCGTGGCATGCCGGCTACAGCTACTTTGAACTGGAGAAGGGCAGCGAGCTGTGGCACGAGATGGATAAGTCCGGCGCATTTGCCCTGCATCTTGCAGGGGAATTCCCGGGGCTGGATATGGAGTTTTGGGCCATCCGTAGCCCGACAGAATAATAAAGCGAGCGCTTAATATGCAGGAACGACAGGACACCGGCAGTGATGCCGCGTTTACCGGAGCCAGTAGCAACAACCAGCTGGTGGCGGCCGCCAATCCGCTGCTCAACGCGATTCCGCAGATCCGTCATTCGGTCTCCCATGACGATCAGGTGGCGTTACGCCAGCGTCTGATCGATGAGATTCGCCGTTTCGAAGTCCGCTGTCAGCAGGCGGGGCTGCCCTACGAAGTGATCGTCGGGGCACGTTACTGCCTGTGTACGGCGCTCGATGAGGCCGCCGCGCTCACCCCCTGGGGCAGCAGCGGCGTCTGGTCAAGCAACGGTCTGCTGGTGACCTTCCACAACGAAACCTGGGGCGGCGAGAAGTTCTTCCAGCTGCTGGCGCGCCTGTCGCAGAACCCGCGCGAGCATATCCTGCTGCTGGAGATGATCAACTACTGCCTGCTGCTGGGCTTCGAAGGACGCTATCGGGTGCTGGATAATGGCCGCACGCAGCTTGAAACCATCAAGCAGCGGCTGTGGCAGATGATCCGCGGCGTGCGCGGCAGCTATCCGCCGCCGCTTTCTCCCCATCCGGAAGATCGTCCGGTACTGCGCAAGCTCTGGCGGCCGATGGTTCCCCTGTGGGCCTGCGTGGCGCTGGCCGGGTTTATCGCCTGCCTGTTTTATATCGTGCTTAACTGGCGCCTTGGCGATAACACCAACCCGGTGCTGGCGAAGATTTACCAGTCCCAGCTGCCGGAAACCACTATTCAGCAGCCGGCCCGTCAGCTTCCGGCGGTGCTGAACCTGCGCGGCTTCCTGAAGCCTGAAATCGAGGCGGGCCTGGTCGCGGTGAAAGACGAAGCGGATCGCAGCGTCGTTATCCTGAAGGGCGACGGGCTGTTTGCCTCCGCCTCTACCGTCGTGCGTGACCGCTATGAACCGGTCATCAACCGCATTGCGCAGGCGATGAATAACGTCAGCGGCAAAATTCTGGTGGTGGGCTACAGCGACAACGTGCCGATCCGCAGCGCGCGCTTTGCCTCGAACTATGAACTCTCTCTGGAACGCGCCCGCTCGGTACAGAAAATGCTGCAGGGAAGCCTCTCTCAGCCTGGCCGCGTGAAAGCGGAAGGGCGGGGCGAGATTAACCCGGTGGCGCCGAACACGACGCCTGAAAACCGCGCCCGTAACCGCCGTGTGGAAATTACTCTGCTGGTGTCGCCTGAAAACACTCAGGCTGAGCTGAACGGATTGCCGCAAGGAAACTAAGGATGCTGACTACACTTCTTTCCATCTTGACCAACCGCATTCTGTGGAGCTTCCTCGGCGTAACGGCGCTTGCGGCGGTGATCTGGATGATTGGTCCCCTGTTGTCGATCGTGGACACCCGACCGCTCGAGTCTGAGCAGAACCGCATTATCAGCATTGCCGTGGTCTATCTGCTCTGGGCGCAGGGCCACATTCTGCCGCGCCTGTACAACGCCTGGCTGAACCGCAAGCTGATGGACAAGCTCAAAGAGAACACCGCCAGCCCGGAAGCGGCGGATCCGCAGAAGCGGCTGAACAGCGAGGAGCAGATCCTCGCCAGCCGCTTTGATGAAGCCGCGCAGATGCTTAAAAAAGCGCACTTCAGCAAAGCGGGCCAGGGCGCCCAGTGGACGCAGCGCTTCAGCACGCAATATCTCTATCAGCTGCCGTGGTACGTCATTATCGGCGCGCCGGGCTCCGGTAAAACCACGGCGCTGGTTAACTCCGGGCTGCAGTTCCCGCTGGCCGATCGCTTCGGTAAAACCGCGCTGCGGGGCATTGGCGGCACGCGTAACTGCGACTGGTGGTTTACCAATGAAGCGGTGCTGCTGGACACGGCGGGCCGCTACACCACTCAGGAGAGCGAGCAGGTGCAGGACGCCGGCGAATGGCTGGAGTTCATGGGGTTACTGCGCAAGTATCGCCGCCGCCAGCCGATCAACGGCGTCATCATCACCATCAGCATTTCTGACCTGCTCACCCAGTCCGCCGAGGCGTCCCGCCAGCAGGCGGTGAACCTGCGCCAGCGTCTGTCCGAGCTGCATGAACAGCTGGGTATCCGCTTCCCGGTGTACGTGATGGTGACCAAGGCCGACCTGCTTAAGGGCTTCCGCGCCTGGTTTGCCGACTACGACAAAGCGCAGCGCGACCAGATCTGGGGCTTTACGCTGCCGTGGGAGCAAACCAAACACGCCGATTACGACCTGATGGGCAACTTCCAGCAGGAGTTTTCCCTGCTCCAGCAGCGCCTTGATGCCGGGCTGCCGGAAACCATGCTGAAAGAGCATGACGCGAAAACCCGCGCCGAAGCGTATCTCTTCCCGCAGGAGTTCGCCGCGCTGCGTCCGCTGCTGGCGGACTACCTGAGCACGGTCTTCGCCCGCTCCAACTTCGAAACCGAGTTCTCCCCGCGCGGGATCTACTTCGCCAGCGGGACGCAGGAAGGTATGCCGTTCGACCGCGTGATGGGCGAACTGAACCGCGCGCTGTCGCTGCCGGAAGGGGGAGAGGCGGATAACTGGGATTCGGTCAGCAAAGAAGCGCCTATCCCGGGGGCAAAAGGTCAGAGTTTCTTCATTAAGAACCTGCTGCAAAACGTCATCTTCCAGGAAGCCGGGATCGCGGGCGAAAACCGCTGGTGGGAGCTGCGCAACCGGGCGGTGATCTGGTCCGGCTACGCGGCGCTGCTGGCCCTGCTGGTCGTCCTCGGCGGTCTGTGGCTGACCAGCTATGCCAAAAACAAGGCCTATCTGGAAGAGGTGGATGCGAAGGTGCCGCTGCTGGACCAGCAGAGCAAAGCGCTGCAGAACCAGACCCAGCGTGACCTGTTCGATCTGCTGCCGCTGCTGAACGGTCTGGTTGACCTGCCGAAAAGCGACGCGTTTGATGTAAACGATCCGCCCCTATCCCGCCGTATGGGGCTCTACCGCGGAGATGACGTCAGCGATGCCTCGCAGTCTCTGTACCAGAAAGCGCTGGATCAGATGCTGTTGCCTGCCGTCGCTATGCACATCACCACCTGGCTGCGCAACGACAACGGCAGCGACGTGGAATACAGCTATGAAGCGCTGAAAGCCTATCAGATGCTGTATCAGCCGAAGCACTACGACGGCAAATTCCTGCATTCGTGGGTGATGCTCAACCTGCAGCGAAATCTGCCGCAGAACGTCACGAAGGCGCAGCTGCAGCAGCTTGAATGGCACCTGACGCAGCTGCTGGAACCGAAAATCCAGGCCTCGCCGTACGCGCAGGATGAATCCCTGGTGGCCCGCGAAAGAGCGATGATCAATCAGCAGCCGCTCTCCACGCGCGTATACGGTCGTCTCAAACGCCTGCTGGAGCATGATGACAACCTCAAGCCGGTCTCCCTTTCCGACCTGGGCGGACCGCAGAGCGAGCTGGTGTTTTCACGCAAAAGCGGCAAGCCGGTGAGCGAAGGCGTGCCGGGTCTGTATACGCCGGACGGCTACTGGAAAAGCTTTAACGGCCAGATTGACAGCGTCACCACCGCCCTGCACGAGGACGACGCCTGGGTGCTGGGGGCCGCGACGGCGCAGGAAGATAAACAGCAGATCGATAACGCCGTGCGCCAGCTCTACATGCGCGATTTTATCGCGAACTGGGATCGCTTCCTCGCCGACATCCAGCTCAATAACAGCGCCGATCTTTCCCAGCGCATCAACACCGCGCGCCTGCTCTCCGGCGCAAACTCGCCTCTGCGCCGTCTGGTGCAGAACCTGAGTCAGGTCCTGACGCTGTCACGCAATGCGCCAGCGCCGGAAGATGCGGATAAAGCGCAGGCGCAGAGCAACCGCGCCACCCGCACGCTGGAAGCGCTGTTCAGCAACAATGACGCTGCGCCGACCCAGGCCGCCGTGGTCACCCAGGCACCGGAACAGCTGGTCACCGACCACTACGCGCCGATGATTGAGCTGGCGCAGCCGCTGGAAAAGGGCGGGAAGACCATCGTGTTTGATGATTTTCTCAAGCAGGTGGATGAGCTCTATCGCTACCTGACCGCCGTCCAGGACGCGGCCAACAGCGGCATGCCGGCACCGGGCGGCGAGGCGATCAGCCGCCTGCAGGCCAGCGCCGGTCGCCTGCCGGGCGGGCTGCAAACCATGTTCAGCAATATGGCGGTGGGCGCCAGCAGCGATACCCAGCGCCGCGACCTCGAAAACGTGCGGAAGCGGATTAACGTTGAGGTGGGCGGATTCTGCCGTCAGGCAATCGCCGGCCGTTACCCGCTGGTGCGCAGCGCCAGCACCGAGGTCACCCCTGACGATCTCGCGCGCATGTTTGCGCCGGGAACCGGGCTGATGGACGCTTTCTTCCGCGACAATCTGACCAATAAAGTGGATACCACGCAGGCAAACTGGCGCTTTATGCCTGGCATCGACGGGAAAACGCTGCCGGGAAGCGAAGGGTTGCTGAGACCGTTCCAGCAGGCCCAGTCGATTCGCGACGCTTTCTTTGCTAATGGCGCCACGACGCCCTCCTTCAAGGTGACGGTTCGCACCGTGCGAATGGATAACTCCATTCTGAACCTGACGCTGGACGTCGACGGCCAGCTGCTGCGCTACAGCCACGGCCCACAGGCCGTACAGATCATGAACTGGCCGGGGCCGGGCGGCACCAACCAGGTACGCATGCAGCTGGGGCTGGCTAACGGCAGCACGGCGACGCTGGTCACCAACGGCGCCTGGGCGCTCAACCGCTTCTTCGATAAAGCGAGCACCAGCCCGGGCGCGGGTAGCCTGAGCCGTCAGGCCACCTTCAACGTCGACGGACATCAGGTCACGCTGGAGTTTGCGCCAAACAGCATTCGTAACCCGTTCCAGCTTCCCCGTTTCTCATGCCCATAACCGCAAGGACAGCCGTATGACGAATACCCCTGCGATGAACCGCTACAGCTGGTATGGCAAATTACCCAGCGCCGGAGATTTTTTGCAGCGTCGCTTTCCTGACACTTTACAGCGCCAGTGGTCACACTGGTTCCAGGTCGGCCTGCTGGCCTGGCAGCAGGAAGAGCAGCGCAGCGGCGAGCGCCAGTTTAACAAAGCGCCAGTCTGGAATTTTGTGGTACCGCCCATGCTGGGCAGCCAGATGATCCAGATGGGCTGTCTGCTGCCCGGCCGCGACAGCGTTGGCCGACAGTATCCGGTTTGCCTGCAGCTGAGCTTCGCCCCGTCAGAGTGGTCGACCAGCCTGCTCAGCCAGGCCGAAAGCTGGTACCAGCAGATTGGGCGCCTGGGGCTGCACGCGGTGCGCAACAGTTTTTCCGCCTCACAGCTGGATGAGATGCTGATGACCATTCCGGCGCCGCAGCCCGTCGAGCCGCAAAAGCGTTCCGACATCCTTGATGTGATTGGCTATGACGAGGACGGGCAGAGCACGCTGGGCTGGCCTCAGGCGGCCGAGTGTTTTGATCCGTTGCGTCAGACCAGCTACTGGTGGACCAACCGCTGCGACGGCTACCCGCTGTACACCCACGTGCACAGCGGTAACTTTACCGGGCAGCTTTTCACCCTGTTGTTCGACCCGGCAGGGGGCGCCCGTCCGGGGCGCCACGGTCTCTATCCGCCCATGTTTGAATAAGCAGGGATCTCATGAATATCGAAGAATTTCTCGCGCCAATCAGTCCCGAAAAACCCTGCGGGGAAAACCTGGAGTACGACGCCGACTTCCAGATCATGAATCAGGCAAGTCTTGGAAAAGCGGAACAGCAGTTTGGCGATACCATTATCCCGGCAGAGCCCGCTGACTGGAACACGGTGGAAAAATACGCCACCAGCCTGCTGACCCGCACCAAAGATCTTCGCGTACTGCTGGCGTTAACCCATGCCTGGACGCGCCGCCGCGGGCTTGCGGGCTACGCGGACGGATTGTTGCTGGTGCAGGAGGCAATCGCCCGTTACTGGGAGACGCTCTATCCGCTGCTGGAAGAGTATGGCGAAACCGATCCGTTCTACCGCATTAACGCCCTGGCAGGGCTGAGCGATAAATCCGACCTCACCGTCGCCGTGCGAAACGCCTCGCTTCTGCGTTCAAACGGCGATGAAATTTCGCTCCGGGATGCCCAGGCCCTGCTGGACGGCAGCAAGACGGAATGCCCGGACTATCCCGGCGGCCGTCCACGGCTGATTGACGAGCTGGCCCGCGGCGACCAGCCGGGAACCGCAGCGGTTATCGTCATTAACGAACGTCTGCTGGCGATTCGCGAGCTGCTCTCCGGGCATCTCGGTGAAAGCGGCGTGCCCGAGATGGAACAGCTGCTGAAAACCGTCGGGCTGGTCGCCAGCGCGTGTCAGGTAACCGACATCAGCAAGCTGCTGCCGAACCGTGAGGCGCAGGCAGAACCCCAGGCCGAGCAGCAGTCGGCGACTGCGCAGCCCGTTCAGCCGGTCACCGACTGGCGCAGCGTGCAGATCACCAGCCGCGCCGACGCGCAGCTGATGCTGGAAAAAGCGAAGCAGTATTTTGCGCAGTACGAACCGAGCCACCCCGCACCGCTGATGATTGAACGGGTGCAGCGGCTGTCAGAACTTAACTTTATGGACATTATTCGCGACCTGGCGCCAGACGGCGTTAACCAACTTGAAAACATCTTTGGGCGCCGCGAATAACGCGTCCAGGCATTATGACGACAGGCATGGAGCCTGCCGTTTCACCTTCACCGCGCATCTTTGATGGAGAACATCATGGCAATGAGTAACAGTGGGCAGAAATTCATCGCACGTAACCGTGCCCCCCGCGTGCAGATCGAGTATGACGTAGAGATCTACGGTGCAGAACGTAAGATTCAGCTGCCGTTTGTGATGGGCGTCATGGCCGATCTGGTCGGCAAACCGGTTGAAAATCTGCCGGCCGTCGACGAGCGTAAATTCCTCGAAATCGACATCGACAACTTTGACGAACGCATGAAGGCGCTGAAGCCGCGCGTGGCGTTCCAGGTGGATAACACCCTGACCGGCGAAGGCAAGCTCAACGTGGATCTGACCTTCGACAGCATGGACGACTTCCTGCCGGATGCGGTGGCCCGCAAGGTCGAGCCGCTGAACAAGCTGCTGGAAGCGCGTACCCAGCTCTCCAACCTGCTGACCTATATGGACGGCAAAAACGGTGCGGAAGAGCTGATCGCTAAAATTCTGCAGGATCCGACGCTGCTCAAATCCCTGAGCCAGTTGCCGAAAAATGACGAAAGCGCGAAAGGTAGCGAGGAATAATCGATGAGCAACCAGACTCAACAACACGAGCAGCAGGCGGGTCAGGCGTTCAGCCAGGATGAATTCAGCGCGCTGCTGAACAAAGAGTTCCGCCCGAAAACCGATCAGGCCCGTTCAGCCGTCGAAAGCGCGGTCAAAACGCTGGCGCAGCAGGCGCTGGAAAATACCGTCACTTTCTCCAACGACACCTACCGCACCATTCAGAACCTGATCGCCGGTATCGACGAGCAGCTGTCGCAGCAGGTAAACCAGATCATTCACCACGAAGAGTTTCAGAAGCTGGAGAGCGCCTGGCGCGGTCTGAGCTACCTGGTGAACAACACTGAAACTGACGAGATGCTGAAGATCCGCTTTATGAGCATCTCCAAGCAGGAGCTGGGCCGCACCCTGAAGCGCTTCAAGGGCGTGGGCTGGGACCAGAGCCCGATCTTCAAGAAAATCTACGAGCAGGAGTACGGTCAGTTCGGCGGCGAGCCGTTTGGCTGCATCGTGGGCGACTACTACTTCGACCATAACCCGCAGGACGTTGAGCTGCTGGGCGAAATGGCGCGCATCGGCTCTGCGGCGCACTGTCCGTTTATCACCGGTACCGCGCCGGGCGTGATGCAGATGGAGTCCTGGCAGGAGCTGGCTAACCCGCGCGACCTGACCAAGATCTTCCAGAACACCGAATACGCCGCCTGGCGTTCGCTGCGTGAATCCGAAGATGCCCGCTATCTGGGCCTGGTGATGCCGCGCTTCCTGTCGCGCCTGCCGTACGGTATTCGCACCAACCCGGTCGACAGCTTTGACTTTGAAGAGCAGACCGACGGCGCGAACCACAACAGCTACTCCTGGGCGAACGCCGCCTATGCGATGGCCGCCAACATCAACCGCTCCTTCAAAGAGTACGGCTGGTGCACCTCGATTCGCGGCGTGGAGTCCGGCGGGGCGGTGGAAAACCTGCCGTGCCACACCTTCCCGAGCGATGACGGCGGCGTGGACATGAAGTGCCCGACCGAGATCGCCATCAGCGATCGTCGTGAAGCCGAGCTGGCGAAAAACGGCTTTATGCCGCTGGTTCACCGCAAAAACTCCGACTTTGCCGCCTTCATCGGCGCGCAGTCGCTGCAGAAACCGGCCGAGTACCACGACCCGGATGCCACCGCCAACGCGCGTCTGGCCTCTCGTCTGCCGTACCTGTTCGCCTGCTGCCGCTTTGCACACTACCTGAAGTGCATCGTGCGCGACAAAATCGGCTCCTTCCGCGAGCGCGAAGAGATGGAGCGCTGGCTGAACGACTGGGTCATGAACTACGTCGACGGTGACCCGGCGAACTCCTCTCAGGAGACCAAGTCCCGTAAACCGCTGGCCGCTGCGGAAGTGCAGGTGCAGGAGATTGAAGATAACCCGGGCTACTACGCCGCGAAGTTCTTCCTGCGTCCACACTACCAGCTGGAAGGTCTGACCGTTTCCCTGCGTCTGGTTTCTAAACTGCCGTCGCTGAAGACGAAAGATGCGTGATGAGTGTAGCCGGCCCATTGGGCCGGCTACTTTTCGGTCAATACGAGATAGCTAATGAATTTGACAGTGAAAGCGTTGATACGAAAATTCATCAGCTATTTAGCCATTTATACGTTGCTAATAATTTCATTCATGTTGTTTGTGACGGTATCCGGCTACTATCTGTTTATCTTTGACTGGCCGGCAGAAGTCCCGCGAATCGCAATGCATGGATTTTTATGCACTGGACTTAATGCATTAGCGATAGGGATATACGTTGTCGCAGAAAAATGGAAAGAGGAAAGTTAGTATTTTACGCGGACTGATGCGCTGTGGGTCTTATGGCAAAGGATATAAGGTGAAACGTTTATGTTTTTTCCTCGTATTTATGACTTTTTATGTGTATTCCGGAAATAACTATCCTGATTTTTATCAGCAGCAAACATACCGGCAGGTTTTAAAAGATTTTGTTCTGGCGCGCTGCCTGGCGCAGGTAGCAGATAAAGGCAGCCAGTTTTCTGCTGATGCTGCCCGCAGTGCGAGTGCATTCATTGAGTGGATTCCTTTTGATGCTGAAAATGGCACTGAGAAAATGGATGCGCTCATTGGAAAATACAAAGATCACATTAACGGCTTTCATGCCGAACGAAAGCCCGATGTAAAAGGCGTTACGTTAAATTGCCTGCGTCTTTATCATAGTGACGAACTTAACAAGCTGGTACCTCAATTAATTATCGGAAATCCTGATCGCACCTGGATTCAGGATAATCCGCAGTAGTAAAGACTTCACATTCTTTCCGTTCATTCAGGGGGAATGTAAGACTGTCAAATGACACGGGTCATTTGATATGAGGCAGAGGTAAAATATGGACGGTTTTATTCAGCCCCATGCTTTCCTGTTTGCCATATAAGTGCTTTTTCGAAAGCAATATTGTTCATCCACGAAGAGTAGATATTATGGCTATTGATATGTTTCTGAAGGTCGAGGGTGTTACGGGCGAATCTAAAGATTCTAACCACACCGGCTGGACTGATATTACCTCCTTCTCCTGGGGCGCTTCCCAGCCAGGTAATATGAGCGTTGGCGGTGGCGGCGGTGCCGGTAAAGTTAACTTCAACGACCTGCACGTTAACGCGCTGATCGACAAATCCACCACCGCTATCCTGAAACACTGCGCCAGCGGCAAACACCTGACCAAAGTTGAGCTGTCCGTCTGTAAAGCCGGCGGCCAGCAGGTGGAATACTCCCGCATCACGCTGGAAGATGTGCTGGTCACCTCTGTTCAGTACACCGGTGCTGACAACGGCGATACCGTTGGTGTGACCTATGCATTCCAGGCTGCGAAAGTGAAACAGCAGTACTGGGAGCAGACCACGTCTGGTGGTAAAGGTGCTGAAAGCAGCGCTGGCTGGAACATCAAAGAAAACAAAGAAGCGTAATTGCGTATGTGGCCGGGGAGTTTTCCCCGGTCATTATGATTGCTTCACTATTCGGCGCGTATTTGCGATGGAAAGAGCGTTAACGGTTATACCCATTGTATTATCATGTAGCGCCTGCATATCCCACCCTGCTCAGTTTCAGAGTTTAACTGTTAAGGTGGAAAAAAATGCACCCTGTTTTGGCGTTTCGAATGACACTGAACCAGGTGAGGTTGTGCTAGTTTATGAACCCTCTATATCTCGACGTGCAGGTAACGAATGGGAAAGCATCTTCTCTCCAGGAGCATTTCCTTCCAGCCGCTTTTTGAAATCTGAAGAGTGCCTACGCTGGGATAAAGTAGACTGGCAGTCAGGGGAGTATGATGTGGTATTACAATCGAGAAATCATAATACTATTGTTCGATATGCTACTCGCTTTATTCTCAGTATAAATTCCAGAGGCGAATTATCGCTGGTTAGAATAGAATAGAATAGAATAGGAGCGTTTTCAAATGTTGATGTTTTTAAGAAAGTGTCAACCTTTGGATATTAATTCAACTCCGTTTTTATTTAAATGGGGATGCTTATTTGTGAGCGTTTTTGTAAAAATCAAAGGGAATGAATATGGCTAGCCAATCATTAGTTAATCCGGGATATTGTATTGTTCAGCAACCCGGAACCCTGGATTTCCAGACAAGGCTTTTATTCAACGATCCAAATAGTGATGCTGCACGTTATTTCATGCAGGTTAATAGTGATGTGCAGTGGTCAAAACCTGGGCAGATGTTGATTCTTGGTGCACCGGGAAGTAATAATTCTGTGCAGCTTAAGCAATTACAGCTCGCTAAAAAGAAAGTCAACGGTGCTCTGGCCGATCTTAATTCTGGTGAAGCGAATTTCTTTAATCAACATTTTAGTACCATAGCTGCAGTCACTAATTTTATGGATAAGTCCCTTGGTGTCGTTGCTGATGCAGGTGAAAAATATTTTAGTGAAATAGAAAAAAAACTTAAATCCATTGAATTGGCTTACCAGAATCAGTACAGAGCACAAGGGACATTGATAAGCCAACAGTTTTTTGTTGAACGTCAGCGCCTCTTTTCTGAGTTGGATAGTTTATTAAACAAATTGTCCCGACTGACCTTAAAGATGAAGCCCTATAACGAATTGAAGCATGCATTAGGCTTGTCAAGCAGATCCATTGTACATGAATGGAGTACAGCCGGGGTCGCCTCTATTCGTGGTTATTCAACTTATATCGATAATGCCTCTAAGGCCGCTCGTTTTCTTAAAGCGGGAGGGTGGCTTGCAATAGGTTTTGCAGGTGCAAATACCACTAATGAAGTTTACAATGCCTGCACCGTAGGACGAGAGCAGAGTTGTTCTAAAGTCGCTGTGAAAAAATACAGCAGCTTTGGTGCAAGCCTGGCAGGGGGTATTTACGGTGGTAAATACGGAGCAATGGCAGGTGCTGGTGTATGCGTTGCGCTTGGTGTTGCGACGGGGGGCGTAGGACTGCTCGCCTGCTCTATTGTTGGGGCTGCTGCAGGTGGATACGTTGGTGGCGAGATAGCGGGCGGAGCGACTGAGTATATGATGGATAAAATATGGTGAATATAGAGAATTTATCATTATTTCTTATCGTGGTTTTATTGCTGGTTGTTGTAATTATGGATTTGTTCAGTTCTCGTTATTTCAAAAAACACGAGGCTGATTATAATCGGTTACTTTCAGACTATCGGCGCAAGGGATATGATCTGGATCTTGTAACCAACTATGCTTCTTTTTTTGGTTCGCTGGCCAATTATCAAAAAATAATCTGGTTTGTTCGCCTTTATAAAGGCGTTGAAATGAAATTCACGCGTGAAAGGCTTGTTCAGGAAGATGCTTATAAATATGTACAGTCGTTACCTGAAGAAAGAATTGGTTGGATGCTAAAATTACATCGCCGTTATAAGTTACAGGCGTTAATATTCACTCTATGGCTCATTGTTGGATTATATTTTATCACCTTCATTAAATAGTTTTGATATTCAATTTCTCAAACGCCGCCGTTCTCGCCCCGAGAGCGGCAGCGTTTGAGCGCTAATCATACCAGCAGGAATACGCCATGCGATTCACGATTATTTCTACGAAACCCGGTCATCAGCCGCCGCAAAGCAGCTGTGATTTTTACGCCCCGGGCGGCACCATTGGGCGCGGTACGGATAACAATCTGGTGTTGCCGGACAATGACCGCACCATCTCTCGTCTGCAGGCCATTGTTCACGTTGACGCCCAGGGCGAATGCCGCGTGACCAACCGTGGCAGCGTCACCCGCGTGGTATTAAATGACATTCCGCTGGAGCGAGGGCGTCAGGTTGAGCTGCAGGATGGCGACATTCTCGGTATTGATGACTACCGTATCGAAGTGACCGAACTGATCCACGATACGCAACCCGTAAGCCGTATGGCGGCAAGCATGCATCAGCAGGCGCGTCCGGCAGCCGCACCCGCGCCCGCTGCGCAACCGAAGCCGGCGAGTGCCGCACCGCGCGGGAAGGCCGAGCCAACCGCCGTGCCAACGGAGATCTGGGATAGCCTGATGCAGGAGTTCTCCATCTCTGACAGCATCTCCAGCAATCGTACAAAACCGCAGCCTGCTCCATCGCACGATCCGTTCTCCCAGCCTGCGGCCCCGGAGCGTAACGCGGAAGATCCGCTGGCGATGTTTAACGACAGCGATCCAAAGCTCGAGCGTAAGAATGTCGACCCGGACACGCTGTTCAGCGACGAAGCGTTGTTCAAAAAAGAGAGTATTTTTGACGACGTCACCCCGTCAACGCTGGTGCCGCCGGGCGAGAATAGCCCCGTGAAGCCAGAAGACGAGGCGACGGATGAGCTCGATCCGCTGGCCCTGTTTGGCGGTAAGGCCAGCGCGCCAGCCGCGCGTAATGACGACCCGCTCGGACTGATGGGCGGCGCGCCATTGACCCATCCGGATGACATTATTGCCGAAAAGCCTGCGCCAGTGCCGGAACCCGAGCAGGAAGAGGACGTGCTGGCCGATTCTCCGCTGTTCGCCCCTGAGCCGCAGGAAGAACCGCGTGCTGAAGAAGAGCCCGCGCGGCCGGATTACGCGGGCTTCACCATGCCAACGCCGCAGGCCGTTGCGCGCAGCAGCGCTCAGGCACCGAAGGGCCGTCTGCGCATTGACCCGGTCAATAACGCCGCCGCCCCAAGCGCTACGGCGAACAGCGGTGAGAAGGGCGAAGTGCTGCAGGGCGAGCTGCTGGAGGCGCTGCTGGAAGGCATGGGCCTGAGCGAAATGCAGCCCGTCCCGCAGTTTGATCGTGAAAATATGCGTCAGCTCGGGCAGATCCTCGGCATGTTCTCTCAGGGAACCGTGGCGCTGCTCTCCTCGCGCTCCATCCTCAAGCGGGGCGTGAAGGCCGATATGACCATGGTGCTGGACGATGCCAACAACCCGTTCAAGCTGCTGCCGACCGGCAAAACCGTGCTGATCCAGATGTTCGGCACTCCGATGCCGGGCTTTATGCCGCCGACCAAATCCGTGCGCGACGCGCTGATCGACCTGCAGGCGCACCAGCTGGGCATGATCTCCGGTATCCGCGCCATCATTGCCGCGATGCTGCAGTCCTTTAACCCGGAACAGCTGGAAGAGCAGGCGAAGCAGAACGGGATGACCTCTCGTCTGGCGCTGCCGGGCAGCCGCAAAGCCGCCCTGTGGGACTATTTTGTTCGCAGCTATGGCGAGACGGCTGGCGAGATTGAGGATGACTTCCACACCCTGTTCGGCGAGGCCTTCCTTCATGCGTACGACATGGAGGTGAATCAGTACAAAGACTCACAGAGCGGATCGGAAGACAAATGAATATCGCAACGGCTTCTCTCTCCCGCCAGGGGACGCGCGCCAGCAACCAGGATCAGACGGGAGAAACCATAGGGGAACGTTCAGCCTGCTTTGTCGTCTGCGACGGCATCGCGGGCCTGCCGGGCGGTGAGGTGGCTGCAGAGCTGGCCCGCAACAGCATTATCTCCCGCTTCGATGGCGACAAACATCTTAATGCGCAGCATATCCGCGACTACGTGCAGACGGCTAACCGCACCATCCTCAGCGAACAGCAGGCCGTTCAGGACTATCGCCGGATGGGCACGACGCTGGTCAGCCTGTTCATTGACCGTGATTACGGCCTGGCCTACTGGGCGCACGCCGGAGACAGCCGCCTGTACCTGTTTCGCCGGGGATGGCTGTGGCATGTGACCACCGACCATAGCCTGGTGCAGCAGATGAAAGATGCCGGTCACCAGACCGACAACCTGAACAGCAACCTGCTCTATCTGGCGCTGGGAATTGAAAACGGCGGGCCGGAAGCGAGCTACAGCGACGTGGTGCAGGTTGAAGACGGCGATGCATTCTTACTCTGCACCGACGGGTTCTGGCACGGCGTTAGCGAAGAGCAAATGAAGCAGTCGCTGCATATGGTCAATACGCCGCAGGAGTGGCTGACCTTAATGAACCAAATCATTCAAAAGAATGGCGAACAGGAGGGGAATGCTCAGGATAACTATACTGCCCTGGCGGTATGGATGGGCAACCCTCAGGACACCACTTTGCTGCACACCCTCTCTGACGCAGCGCAATTTCTTCCCTGCGGAACTGATTAGACACACAAGGAACGATATGAAACTTTGGCTATCGGGTTTGGCACTTCTGGCGGTCACCTCCACCGCGCAGGCTGAGAATTTCCGCATCGTGCAGTCGCCTGCGCAGAAGCTGGATATCTGGATCGACAACATTAAAGACAACACGCCGCAGAGCTGGTGTAAGCCTGAGGTGGCGCTGCGCATTGTGGCGAACGGCAAGAAAGACGTCTCCGTGCTGGAGAACTTTGTGCCGCGTCTTGGCTCCCTGCTGGAACACCAGTGCAGCAAAGTGAATAAGCTTAGCTGGACGCTAAACGATCCGGCGGGTACCACGCTGGCGCAGGGTACGGCAGGCAAAGCGCAGGACTGGGCGCTGGTGGTGAAACAGGACCAGGCCGCGCCTGCTGCGACCGTCACCGCAACCCCAACCAGCGGCGCGCTGCTGCCGCCGGACCAGAACGTGGCTTCCCGCACCGTCGCGGCTGACCGCACGCCGTGGCAGGAATTCACCCTGCAGGACGGCTGCCACCTGCGCACCTTCTGGGAAGGAGGCGCTTCCGCTCCGGCGCTCTTTATTCCGGATTCTGACACCACCCGCTGCGGTAACGGCAGCTGGCTGAGTGGACACACCGTGGTTTCACAGTCCCGCAACGGCGGACAGAAAGAGATGGCGGTGACGTATATCCACGGCTTCCCGGTGACGGGTCTGAATCAAAGCGCCGATCCTGAAAACGCGCTGATCACCTCCGTCAACAAAGAGCGCATGGTGTTCAGCACCCCAAACAGCGACCAGAGCTGGATGATCCTGCCTTACGATAGCGCCCTGAACAGCTGGAAAAGCAACGGCACCGTAGCGGTGGAGATTTCCCGTGAAATCGCCAGCGACGATGCAAAACTGCAGGCGCGTATTGCGGCGGTGAAAAAAACCTGGAGCGCCTGGGTTGCACCCGGCACTCCGCTCAATATCGTCCTGATTGACACCCTGCGTCCTCAGCTGCGCGACCCGGCCGTCGGCGCATGGCGCGCGGCGAATTAAGGAGTGGCTATGAATACGCTCTATCAACACCTGGCGGGCGAGTCGCTCAGCGATGCGCTGGCGCGCCTTGAAGCTGAAATCAAAGCCCGTCCGGCGGATGCCGACCTCCGCGCCGCGTTCGTGCAGTTTTTAACCCTCAGCGGCAACTGGACGCGCGCGCTGACCCAGCTGAAAAGCTGGCTGGCGCTGAAGCCTCAGGCGAAGCCCACCGTCACGCTGCTGGAGCAATCCATTCAGGGCGAGCTGCAGCGCGCGCAGGTGATGGCGGGACAGGCGCGTCCGGCTATGCCTGAAACCCAGTGGCCGTGGCTGACGACCCTGGCCGCGGCGCTGAGCGAGGAGGGCGAGCGCGCCCGGGCGCTGCGTCTGGACGCCCTCGATCGGGCTGAAGCCATCCCCGGCCAGATTATCCTCGAAAACGAGGAGACGCAGGCGTTTGACTGGCTGATGGACGGCGATGCCCGTCTCGGCCCGGTCTGCGAAACCATCGTGAACGGCCGTTATTTCTGGCTGCCGTTCAGCGCCATCGCGGAGATCCGTTTCCAGGCGCCCGCCAGCGTGACCGATCTGGTCTGGCGTCACGCGCTGGTGCGCCTGACCGACGGTACGGAGCAGGTGTGTCAGATCCCGGCGCGTTACCCGTTTGCTGCCGATGCCACTGATGCGGTCAGGCTGGGCCGCACCACCGAATGGCAGCCGCTCGACGAAGACGGCACTCTTTACGAAGGCAGGGGCCAGAAGGCCTGGCTGAGCGAGCAAAGCGAATACCCGCTGCTGTCCTTAAGCCTCGTGACGTTTGCGACGGATGGAGCCGATGAGTAATCCCGCTGGCGAAGGCGATCTGCTGCGCAGCGGCTGGCAAGCCCGCAGCAAGCAGGAGAAGGTGGGGGCGCGCGACAAAATGCAGCCCTCGCTGCTGGATCGTCTCACCGATAATGAGCCGGAAAAAAAGCGCGAGTCGGCCAACAGCAATCTGATCACCCACGCCGCCCTGCGCCGCAACGTCCTGCGCGATCTGCAGTGGCTGTTTAACACCATCAACCACGATGCCTCCGGCGATTTGAGCGCCTTGCCGCACGTGAAGCGCTCGGTGGTCAACTTCGGCGTCGCGCCGCTGGCCGGGAAAAGAATGTCGGATATCGAATGGCACGACATTCAGCGCAAGCTCACCGAGGCCATCATCAATTTTGAGCCGCGCATTTTACCGCAGGGGCTGCAGGTCCGCTGCGTGTCGGATACCTCCTCGCTGGATCTGCACAACGTGCTCTCCATCGAGATCAAAGGGCGTTTATGGTGTGTGCCGTACCCGCTGGAGTTTCTGTTTCGTACCGATGTCGATCTGGAAAACGGCCATTTTGAACTGAAAGATGCGGGGTAATCATGGAAAGTAAACTGCTCGAATACTACAACCGCGAGCTGGCCTACCTGCGCGAAATGGGGGCCGAGTTTGCCGAACGCTATCCTAAGGTCGCCGGACGGCTGGGCATGCGCGGCATCGAAGTGGCGGACCCGTATACCGAACGTCTGATGGAGGGCTTCGCCTTCCTGACCTCCCGCGTGCAGATGAAAATGGACGCAGAGTTTCCGCGCTTCTCCCAGCGTCTGCTGGAGATGATTGCCCCTAACTATCTCGCGCCCACGCCGTCGATGGCGATTGCGGAGATTGAGCCCGACAGCAGCCGGGGCGACCTGAGCAAGGGCTTCATTGTGCCGCGCGGCACCATGATGGACAGCCTGGCGCTAAAAAAAACCGGCGTGACCTGCAGCTATACCACGGCGCACGAGGTCAACCTGCTGCCGCTGAAAATCGACAAGGTCGAGCTGGGCGGCGTGCCCGCCGATCTGCCCCTGGCGCAGCTGGGACTGAGCCAGCGGGGGATCGGCAGCGCCTTAAGGATCCGCATCGCCTGCGACGGCCCGCAAAACCTCGGGCACCTGGATTTCGACCGTCTGGAATTTTTCCTCGGCGGTCCGGACATTGAAGCGCTGAAGCTGCTGGAGCTGGTGATGGAGCATCACGCCGGGATCGTCTGCCAGACGGTCAGTCCGCAGCCGCAGCGACAGCTGCTGGCGTCGGACGCGCTGCGCCAGGAAGGCTTTGAGCCTGACCAGGCCCTGCTTCCGGACGATCTGCGCAACTTTGACGGCTATCGCCTGCTGCAGGAGTATTTCGCCTTTCCGGCCCGCTTCCGCTTCATTAGCCTGAGCGGTCTGGGCACGCTTATCGAACGCTGTGAAGGCGAAAAAGCCTTCGACATCTTCATTCTGCTGGATAAGTCGGATGAACAGCTGGAGCGCGTGGTCGATGCCAGCCATCTGGCGCTGCACTGTACCCCGGTCATCAACCTGTTTCCCAAGGTCGCGGCGCGTCAGAAGCTGAATGAAGGCCAGCATGAATACCATCTGGTGGTCGATAATATCCGTCCGCTGGATTATGAAATTTACGCGGTCAAAAAAATCTATGGCAGCGCGGACGGCCAGCGCGATGACCAGACGTTTCGTCCATTCTGGAGCACCTGGAGCGGCGATGCGGGCAACTACGGGGCCTATTTTTCCCTGCGCCGCGAACAGCGCGTGCTGTCCGAGCACGCCCTGCGCTACGGCACGCGCACCGGCTATATCGGCTCGGAGGTGTTTGTTTCGCTGGTGGATGAACAGCACGCCCCGTGGCAGGACAACCTGCGCTATATCTCTGCCGAGGTGCTCTGCACCAGCCGCGATCTGCCGCTGATGCTGCAGCAGGAGCTCGGGCAGTTCATTATGGCCGACTCCATGCCGGTGAAATCCCTCACCCTGCGCAAAGGCCCGACGCCGCCGCGTCCGGCGCTGGCAGAAGGGTTCAGCACCTGGCGGCTCATCAGCCAGCTGCAGATGAACTACCTCAGCCTGATGGACAGCGAAAACGAAGACGGCGCGGCCGCGCTGCGCCAGCTGTTAGGGCTGTACGCCAACCTGGCAGAAACGCCCGTTGCGCGTCAGGTGGAAGGGGTACGCCACTGCGTGCTGGAGCCGGTTCACCGCCGCGTGCCTGAACCCGGCCCGGTCGTTTTCGCCCGCGGGATCGGCATCACCCTGACGGTCGATGAGCGTGCCTTTTCCGGCGCCAGTCCGTGGCTTTTTGGCAGCGTGATGGAACGTCTCTTTGCCCGCCTGGTGTCCATCAACAGCTTTACGGAGTTCACCCTGAAAAGTCAGCAGCGCGGCGAGATTGGCTACTGGGCGCCGCGCATGGGTAAAAGGGCGCTGATATGAGTGACGCTGCCACTGCACCGCTGCGCGTGCATCGCCTGACCCGGCTGCCGGACGCGTTCTGGCAAGGGGTTCGCGAGACGCCCTGGCGCTACGACCTGTTTCAGCTGTTAAGGCGCATTGATGCCCAGGGCGGCGAACGCTACCCGCTGGGACGCGCGCCGCTGCCGAAATTTGAGCCGCTGCGCATCGGCCAGCAGCCGTCGATGAGTTTTGCGCCGTCGACGCTGGCTCAGGTCCGCCAGCGGGAGGAAAGCGGGCTGCACGAGGTGTCTATCCTCAGTTTCGGCCTGTTTGGCCCGAACGGCCCGCTGCCGGTCCATATGACCGAATACGCCCGCGAGCGAATTTATCATCATCAGGACACCAGCCTCAGCGCGTTTGCCGACCTGTTCCATCATCGCCTGGCGCTGCTGTTTTACCGCGCCTGGGCGGATGCGCAGCCCACCGTCTCCCTCGATCGCGCTGATAACAAGCGCTTTGAGGGCTACCTGGCGTCGCTGATTGGCATGGGCCAGCCGGGGCAGATGAACAAAGGCAGCCTGAGCTCGCATGCCCGCTTTACCCACGCCGGGCACCTGACCCGTCACGGGCGGGATCCGGAGGGGCTGGAGAAGATCCTGCGCAGCTATTTTAAAGCGCCGGTTAAGCTGGTGAGCAACGTGCCGCAGTGGATGCCGCTTTCCACGCGCGAGCAGGCGCAGCTGGGAGCAGGGCGCCGCATGCCGCGCATGGGGGAATCCGCCTTTCTCGGCGTTGCCGTCCGCGACGTGCAGCATAAGTTTCGCATCGAAATTGGCCCGCTGAGCGCGGAGGAGTACAACCGTTTTCTGCCGGGTGAAGCGTGGGTCACCGAGCTGCGCGACTGGGTGCGTCAGTACGCCGGGGTGGAGTTTGAATGGGAAACGCGGGTGATCCTGCGTGAAGACGCGGTGCAGGGCACCACGCTCGGCAGCAATGGGCGATTAGGCTATAACACCTGGCTGGGCCTTCAGCCGCAGCCTGTCCCGCGTGGCGATCTGGTGTATCGCGCAGAGCGGTAATCCTTCCGTATACCGAATCATTGTTAATGGAAACTAACATGTCAGAAATTAGCCGTGCCGTGCTTTTCGGCAAACTGGATACGCTGTTATTTACCTCTCTGGAAAGCGCCACTGCGTTCTGCAAGCTGCGCGGCAACCCGTACGTTGAGCTGGTGCACTGGCTGCATCAGCTGATGCAGCAGCAGGATGGCGATCTGCAGCAGGTCATCCGCCACTTTGCCCTCGATGAACAGCAGCTGACCCGCGATATCGTGGCCGCGCTGGATGTCCTTCCGCGTGGCGCCAGTTCCGTTTCCGATCTCTCCGAGCATATCGACAGCGCCGTGGAGCGCGCCTGGGTGTTTGGATCACTGAAGTTTGGCGTCAGCCGTATTCGCGGCGGTCATTTGCTGATCGGCATGCTGAAAACCTGGAATCTGGCCAACGTGCTGAAAAGCATCTCGTCGCAGTTCACCCGCCTGAACGTCGAGGTGCTGATTGAGCAGTTCGACGCGATTTGCGCCAACAGCAAAGAGACGCAGCAGGCCGCTGCCGCCGCAGACGCACCGGCGGGTACGGTACCGGCGGCGCAGGGGACGCTGGCCCAGTACGGCCAGGACCTGACCGCCCGCGCCCGCGAAGGGAAGATTGACCCGGTTGTCGGGCGCGACGAGGAGATCCGCCAGATGGTGGATATCCTGATGCGTCGCCGCCAGAACAACCCGCTGCTGACCGGGGAAGCCGGGGTCGGGAAAACGGCGGTGGTGGAAGGGCTGGCGCTGCGTATTGCCGACGGCGACGTTCCGGAGCCGCTGCAAAATATTCAGCTGTGGCTGCTGGATATCGGCATGCTGCAGGCAGGCGCAGGCATGAAAGGCGAGTTTGAAGCTCGTCTGCAGGCGCTCATTAACGAAGTCCAGTCCAGCGCCACGCCAATCATTCTGTTTATCGATGAGATCCACACCCTGATTGGCGCTGGCGGCCAGCAGGGGACCGGCGATGCGGCGAACCTGCTGAAACCCGCGCTGGCGCGAGGTCAGCTGCGCACCATCGGCGCCACCACCTGGGCGGAATACAAAAAATACATCGAGAAAGACCCGGCGCTGACCCGTCGTTTCCAGACGGTGCAGGTCCACGAGCCGGACGAAGCGAAAGCCATTCTGATGCTGCGCAGCACCGTGTCGCCGCTGGAGACGCACCACCAGGTGCTGCTGCTCGACGAAGCGGTCAGCGCGGCGGTGAAGCTGTCGCATCGTTACATCCCGGCGCGTCAGCTGCCGGATAAAGCCGTTGCGCTGCTCGACACCGCCTGCGCCCGCGTCGCGGTCAGCCAGAGCGCGCCCCCTGCGCAGCTGGAAGACTGCCTGCGCCACCTTGCCGCGCTGGACGTGGAAATTGAGATTGCTGAACGCGAAGCGCGCGTGGGAGCCGGTGACGCCGATCGCGTAACCGCTTTACTCGCCGAACGCGACGCGTATGAGACAAAACGCGAAGCCCTGGCCCAGCGCTGGGAAGAAGAGCGCAGCCTGGTGCAGGAGATTATCCGCCTGCGCGCGGCGCTGTTCGCGGCGGGCGATGACGATAGCGCCGAGCTGCGCGGCCAGCTGGCGGAACAGCAGCAGGCGCTGAACGCCCTGCAGGGCGATGAGCCGCTGCTGTTTGCGGCGGTGGATGAAAACGTGGTTGCCGCGGTGGTCTCTGACTGGACCGGGATCCCGCTGGGCCGGATGGTGAAAAACGAGATCGACGCGGTGCTCAACCTCGCCGACACGCTTAACCAGCGCGTTATCGGCCAGCGTCACGGTCTGGATCTCATTGCCCGCCGCGTGAAAACCTCGCGGGCGAAGCTCGACGATCCGAACAAACCGGTGGGCGTCTTTATGCTGTGCGGCCCGTCCGGCGTCGGTAAAACCGAAACCGCGCTGGCGCTCGCGGAATCCCTGTACGGCGGCGAGCAGAACGTTATCACCATCAACATGAGTGAGTTCCAGGAAGCGCACACCGTTTCCACCTTAAAAGGTGCGCCTCCGGGGTACGTAGGGTATGGTGAAGGCGGCGTGTTGACCGAGGCCGTGCGCCGCCGCCCGTACAGCGTGGTGCTGCTGGACGAAATTGAAAAAGCGCACCCGGACGTCCACGAGATCTTCTTCCAGGTCTTTGATAAAGGCTGGATGGAAGACGGCGAGGGGCGCCACATCGATTTCCGCAACACCATCATTATTCTGACCTCCAACGTCGGCACCGACCTGATTAGCGCCATGTGCGCCGATCCGGAGCTGATGCCGGAGCCTGATGCGTTAAGCGGCGCCCTGCGCCAGCCGCTGCTGGAGGTCTTCCCACCGGCGCTGCTGGGCCGCCTGCTGGTGGTGCCGTACTACCCGCTCAGCGACGAGATGCTGGGGCAGATTGTTCGCCTGCAGCTCAAGCGCATTCAGCGTCGTCTGGAAGAGAATCACAGCATTATTTCTGAGTTTGACGACAGCGTGGTGGAACAGATTGTTCAGCGCTGTACCGAGGTGGAGTCCGGGGGCCGCATGGTGGATGCTATTCTGACCAACACCTTGCTGCCTCAGATGAGCCAGATCTTACTTACCGCCAGCCGCAGCGACGAGCAGTACCGACGTCTGCACGTCACCTGCGAGCAGGGCGAGTTTCACTGTCAGTTTGCCGCGTAATAATCATCAAGAGAACTGTAAAAGATGACGGATAATGATAACAATCGGACTGTCCCAAACGCGCTCCCGGTCGGGTACCGCTTCAACGAGTTTGAAATCAAAGAGGTGATCGGCGGCGGCGGTTTTGGCATCGTCTATCGCGCGTGGGATCACCAGCTCGAACGCACTATCGCTATCAAAGAATTTATGCCTTCCTCACTCGCCGTGCGCGGCGACGACATGACCCTTGTGCTGCGCAGCGAGCGTTTTGGCAAAGCGTTTTCCGCAGGCCTGAACAGCTTTATTCAGGAGGCGCGTCTGCTGGCGCGCTTTAACCATCCGAACCTGCTGCACGTCCTGCGTTTCTGGGTGCAAAACGACACGGCCTACATGGGGACGCTGTTTTACAGCGGCACCACGCTTTCGCGCCTGCGCGAGGAAAAGCCGGAGCTGATCAACGAGGCCTGGATCCGCCGCACGCTGCCGATGCTGTTCGGTGCGATCAAGACCATCCATAACGAAGGCTATCTGCACCGCGACATCTCGCTGGATAACATTCAGATCCAGGATAACGGCCTGCCGGTGCTGCTTGATTTCGGCTCCGCGCGCCGCACCATCGGTAACCTTTCCGATGAAACGGAAACCATGCTGCGCCCGGGCTTTGCGCCGATCGAGCAGTACACCGACGATAACGAAAGCGAGCAGGGCCCGTGGACGGATATTTACGCCCTCGGCGCGGTGCTGCGTACCCTGATTGTGGGTTCTCCGCCGCCGGTCAGCGTGGTGCGCTCGATTCAGGATACCTGCAAACCGCTGGTGGAAATCATGCCGCAGGGCTATTCCATTCCGCTGCTGCAGGCCATCGACCGCGCGCTGGCGCTGCACATGGAGGACCGTCCGCAGTCAATCGACGAGTTCGCCGCGCTGATTGAGATGCCAGTCGCAGGGATCAACGACGTGCTGACGGCGAAAAAGCCCGGCACGATGCTGGTTCCGGTCGAAGACGAAAAACCGGCTTCGCTGCTCGACTGGCGCCGCTACAAGATCCCTGGCATGGTTGCCGCAGGCGTGCTGGTGGGTATTGTCGCCGGGGCGATGCTGTTCAGCGGCGGTAACGATGCTCCCGAGCAGGCTGCACAGGCACCGGCAGAGACGCGTCCGACTGAGACCTCCGCAAACGCGCCGGACGTGAAGCCGGAAACGGCGAAGGTTAACGAGCAGGCGACGGCCCAGCAGACTCCGCCGCCTGTGGAGAGCCCTGTTGCGCTGGTCTATATCCGCATCCTCGACGGCGAAACGCTGAAAGTGAACGGCGAGCCAAAAGCGCTGCGTCCGGCGACCAACGGCTATGCATCGCTCAAGCTACCGGCCGGTGAGGTGAAGATTGAACTCCAGGGCAACGGAAGAACGCGTGGCCAGACGCTGGATATCACCAAGCCGGGCACCTGGCTGGTGAACCCTTAGAATTACGCTCAGTCACAGATGCGAACCTCTTTTCTGAATCGCATAAGCTAGATGGAATAAAGATTATGCTCAACCGAATTACCGTTCAGCTCCCGGTGGAGGGGCTTCTGTTCTGGAAACTGACGGGCCGCGAGGCGATGTCCGAGTCGTTCGCGCTGACGCTGACCGTGCTCGGCACGGACGCGCGCATTGACCGCAGCAAGCTGCTGGGCCAGCCGGTCACGGTGACCATCCCGACGCAGAACCTGCTGACGTCCCGCTATGTTAACGGCAAAATTACCCGCGTGGCGGTCAGCGCCGTCGAGCTGACGGGCACCCGCTATGCGGTGTACCAGCTGACGGTTGAGCCGGACCTGTGGCCGATGAAGCGCGACCGTAACCTGCGTATCTTCCAAGGGCAGACGGTGCCGCAGATTGTGAAAACCCTGCTGGGCGAGCATCAGGTTAACGTTGAGGATAAACTCACCGGCAGCTACCGGGTGTGGGACTACTGCGTGCAGTATCAGGAGTCGAGCCTGGACTTCATCAGCCGCCTGATGGAGCTGGAGGGGATTGCCTATCACTTCAGCCACGAGGCGGACAAACACACCCTGGTGCTCACCGACGCCGCCACGCAGCATCAGCCGTTCAGCGGCTATGAGGTCATTCCTTACCACCAGACGCCGTCCGGCGGCAGTACGGACGAAGAGGGCATCAGCCAGTGGGCGCTGGAGGACAGCGTGACGCCGGGGATTTACAGCCTCGACGACTATGACTTCCGCAAGCCGAACGCGTGGCTGTTCCAGGCCCAGCAGAACCCGGCGTCGCCGAAGCCGGGCAGCATCGACGTGTACGACTGGCCGGGTCGCTTTGTGGACAAAGGCCACGGAGAGTTTTATGCCCGTATTCGTCAGGAACGCTGGCAGGTGGAGCATCAGCAGATTCAGGCCACCGCCACGGCGGCGGGGATTGCGCCGGGCCACACCTTCACCTTAACCAACGCGCCGTTCTTCAGCGACAACGGCGAGTATCTGGTGACGGCGGCGGGTTACCACTTCGAAGAGAACCGCTACGCGAGCGGCGAGGGTGAAACCATTCACCGCACCGATTTTACGGTCATCCCGTCGGCGGTGGTCTACCGTCCGGCGCAGAACACGGCGTGGCCGCGCACCTACGGCCCGCAGACCGCGAAAGTCGTGGGGCCGAAGGGCGAGAGTATCTGGACGGACAAATACGGCCGCGTGAAGGTGAAGTTCCACTGGGACCGCCTGGCGAAGGGCGATGACACCAGCTCCTGCTGGGTGCGCGTGTCGAGCGCGTGGGCGGGCCAGGGCTACGGCGGGGTGCAGATCCCGCGCGTCGGCGACGAGGTGGTGGTGGACTTTATCAACGGCGATCCGGATCGTCCGATTATTACCGGACGCGTGTACAACGACGCGAGCATGCCGCCGTGGGCGCTGCCTGCCGCGGCGACGCAGATGGGCTTTATGAGCCGCACGAAAGACGGTTCCGTCGACAATGCCAACGCCCTGCGGTTTGAGGATAAAGCGGGCGCAGAGCAGGTGTGGATCCAGGCCGAGCGCAACATGGACACTAGCGTTAAGAACGATGAAACGCACAGCGTCGGCGGGGCGCGCAGCCATTACGTGAAGAAAAACGAGCTGCACCGCGTGGAAGCGAACCAAACCCAGGCCGTGAAAGGCGGAACCGAGATCCTGACGGGGAAAGGCAAGCTGGATGCGGCGGTGGAGCAGTATGTGATTGCTTCCGGGACGAAGCTGCGGCTGGTCTCAGGTGAAAGCGCCATTGAGCTGAATGCCAACGGCAAGATTAACCTGATCGGCAAAGAGTTTAACTTCTTCGTGGAAGGGGATGGGTATATCACCACGGGCGGTAAGCTGCATCTGAATACCTCTGGCACCAAGCCGGGCACAACGGCACCAGGATCGGGGCATAAAGGGGATATTGATGCGGCGGTGCAGGAGAAATTTGCGCCGGGAAAGGAGAGTAAGGCTGGTGTGGCTGCCAGCGCACCTGCCGAAGCCTCTAAAAACGCTACGCCTCCAGCCTCCAATGCTCCTTCAAGCGGATATGGCAAGGATGTAGATAGTCTTGTCGATAAATCACCGACCATGAAAAATGACATAGCTACGTTAAAGAAACGAGGCTGGACATTTGAAGAAGGTGAGGCAGGTAAGGGGACGTTTGCCAATCGTCAAAAGCGAGTTATTACCGTTGATAAAAACGAGCTCGGTAATCCGAATGCGGTTGTTCAGTCTCTGTCGCATGAAAGTGGTCACGCTTTATATGAACCCAACATTGATTTTTCTTCGCGCGACGCCTATCTCAACAGCACACTCAGTGATGAAGGCGCTGCAACGTTGAACAATATCCGGGTCCAACGCGAAATCATAGCCAACAAGGGTGGGGATATCGGTATTGCGGGCAATCCGGCAAATCAGACACAATATAATCGTATTTATGATTCCCTCGAACGTGGAACTATAAAGGAAAGTGAAGCGCGAACGCAGATAGGCCTTATCTTTGGCAAAGGCGAGCAAACGTCCACCACAGGGCAATATTACGAAGATTATTATGGCGGTTGGTATGATAAAAATTATCCATAGTCTAAAAACGGGTGCGGTGCTTGTGGCTTTATTAACGACGGGAATGGCAGGAGGTAACATGCAGAAACAGGATCTTTGGCAGTTCATTGCACAAATGAGCGCATCACTTAAAACGTTGTCCGTTACCAGTCTGAGCAACGCTCCGTTGTCGTTCAAGCTGACGAAACAAAATGAATATATCAATTTCTACAATGCCGACGATATCAAACTGGCGGATGGAACGAACATTACTGCAATTGATTTACGTTTAAGTAAAGAAAGTGACGGTATGGCACCGTTACTGAATTTTTCACCGTCCGGCCAGTGCATCACTCTCGATACCGTTAAAAAGCATTATCCGCAGCTGACGCTAACTGATTATCCACGAGGCCGCTCTGAGAACGAAGTGACCAGTTATACAGCGCCAAAAGATATGAATGGACAAAAGGTGAGCTTCAGTTTCACCGTGAAAAATCCTGACTGTCTGGGTTCAGTCGTCATAAGCGCCGAATAAGAAACGCTGCTTCCATGTCCTGGCGATGTTTCCAGTGGTGAGAAGCGCAATAAATATTCATTGAATGACAACTAATGTGAAAAAACACACTCCGACATTTCTTTGTTCTGCCCTGATGTTTACCTGTCTGGGCAGCAATGTGGTTTTGGCAGAAGCTATGCCGTCCGTTCTGACAAAACAGGATTTTTCCGTCAAGGTTAAAGGCCAGCCTGTCGCATTAGGCGACAGATGGACTCCTGATATTGCCCGTAAAATTGACGTGCCGCTTGAAGGCCATTTTGTCGGTGAGATTCCTTTTGACGGAACGAACTATAAATTCTACCAGCATCAAAAGGATGGTTTAGAAATATTCACTTCCAATCTCTGGTGGGATAAAGCAGAAAGAAGCGTTGATGATTATATCGTCTCCCAGATTACGCTGACTGCCTCAGATATTTTAACGCCGCGTGGAGTTCATGTGGGTTCAACAATCAGAGCACTGAACAATGCATACGGCGATGGCCAGGTTGAAAATGATTCCGGGGAACAGTGGATTTCCTATGAATTGGGTAAGAAATTGCTCTCTTTTGAGGTTAAAGACAGTAAGGTTGTGAAAATAACCATGAATTACGAAAATGGTTCTTCAGAGTGATTTATGACCAAAAAATATCTGGCAGCCGTATTGTTCACGGCTTTATTGGCTGGCGTCGTTGAAGCGTCATCGGCGCTTGAATTATCGCAATACAATAAGCTCGAAACGGTTAGCCGCATCGTTAACGATAGCGAAGTGACAGACAATCTCAGGGCGTTGCTGGGAAATCATTACCAGACCTTTATTGATAACTTTGATGTCTTCGGTGAACCGCATACCACCGCAGGTGGCGGATTGTTTGTTGAAGGCTGGCTAAAAGATCTCTATCTGGAGAACGCGTCAGCGCTGGTTATCGATCCTGACGGCAAAATCTTTGCGGCCTGGGTGGTTCCGGAGTCGGACGTTATTCATTACCAGTCTTCAGATAATAGCCCGGTTATTAATGCCGATATTCAGCAGTGGGCTGCCAGATTTGATGCGATGCATTTTGCAACGAACAACTAATCAAGATTATGCACCCGCGAAATTGGTTGTCAGCAAAGGCGGCCATGTTTTAGTCGAACAGTCAGGTCAATGGCGTAAATAATAAAACAGCCAGCAAGAGGGCCAGCATGGATTGCCCTTTTTGTTTCTCACAATATTAATCATCCCGAGTTCACTTATGAAATACACCCTCCAGGAAGGTTCGTTTTCCCTTTTTCCTGCTGCCTGGCAGGATAACAGCATGAACATTATTCGCGATGACGAAAGCGGGCTGTCCGTGGTGGTCAGCCGCGGCGTTATCCCCGATGGCAGCGACTATGAACAAGAGTTCCACCGCCAGTGGGATGTGCTGCGTCCTCAGATGGGCGAAATTGCCCAGAGCGAATTCCGGAAGGTAAAAGCCGGGCCTGACGGAAAAATTAACGGGCTGGAAGTTGAAACCACCTTTGACCGTAACGGGCAGCGCCTGTGGCAAAAACAGCTGGCCGTGCAGACGCCGGGCAAACCGGTATTGATGATTTTTACCCTCTCGGCACTCAGGGCATTCACCGAAGAGGACGAGGTGCGCTGGAGCGCGCTTAAGCAGAGTCTGACGCTAAACGACAACCGGAATGTGTAAGGCATGAGCGATAACAAGGCGGCCCGTAAGGGCGACGAGATTATTCACTCCAGCATTTTTGCTGACATCACCAGCATTGTGGCGGAGGGTGCCGCCTATGCGGTGATCGGCGCGGCGGTAGGCGCAGCTGCAACCGTAGCGGCGCCATTGCTGGGCGCAGGGGCGGCCGCAGCGGGCGTGGCGGCAATTGGATCCAGCTGTCTGTTAAGCGGAATTATCGGTGGCGTGCTGGCGAACGTCGCGGGGATCACCGACGATATCAGCAACGCCGCTGAGGGGTTAGGTAATGCGCTTTTCCCGCCGTCGCCTGCGGGTAAAATCACTACCGGTTCCAGTAACGTTCTCACCAACGCAATCCCCGCCGCGCGCGCGGCAGGCACGCTGACGCCCGCCGATACACCGTCCCCCGAGCCGCAGTCGCCGGGCAGCTTTGCCGATTACGCGGGCATGCTGCTATCCGCCGCCGGTCAGTTTGGCAGCGAAATGTGGCAGCCGAGCGTGGCCTCTGCCGCCGCGGGAACCTCGCCGCTGGAAGAGGACAAGGTGGCGTGCGAAAAGCACTCCGGGCCGCAGTATCTGGCGGAAGGCTCTAAAAGCGTCTTCATCAACGGGCAGCCCGCGGTGCGTGCCAAAGATCGCACCACCTGCGAAGGCACCGTTTCCGACGACGTCTCCCCGAACGTGATCATCGGCGGCGACACGCTCACGGTCCGCGATATCAAAAGCGGTAAAACGCCGGGTCTGGCGCTGGGGATGATTGCGCTCTCGCTGCTGCGCGGGCGTCCGGGTAAGATCCTGAAAAACATGCCCTGCGCGCTGGCGGCGGCCGGCGGCGGGATGCTGGCCGATATGGCGGTGAATGCCGTGTTTGGCTCCTCGCACCCGGTTCACGCCGCCACCGGCGTGAAGGTGCTGAATGACGACGACGAACTCGATTTCTCGCTGCCGGGGCGCTTTCCGCTTCGCTGGCAGCGCAGCTACAACAGCCTGACCACCCGGGAAGGGCTGTTCGGTCTGGGCTGGGCAACGACCTTTGATAGCTATCTCACGCTGGAAGACAACAACGCCACCTGGTTCGACGAAACCGGGCGCGAGCTGAGCTTCGAGCTGCCGCCTGTCGACCGCGCGTTTTACAGCATCAGCGAAGGCATCATTATCCGCCGCAATGAGAGCGGCGACGTGGCGATTGCCGACGATGACGGCGCGGTGTGGCGTCTGTATAAACCGACCCGGGCGAATCCATCTATCCTGCGTCTGGCCTCCCTCAGCGACGAATACGGCAACGCGCTGCTGACGGAGTGGGACGAGCACGGCAGGCTGGTCGGCCTTCACGACGAGCCGCGGGCGATAGACGTCACCCTGCGCTATGACGATGAACGTTTCCCGCAGCGCGTTACCGCTGCCAGCCATTTTGACGGCAGCCAGGCCTGGCCGCTGATGCAGTGGGGCTACGACGCGCGCGGCCAGCTGGCGAGCGCGACGGATGCCTCCGGCGTGGTGACGCGTGAATACCGCTATAACGAGCACGGGCTGATGGTCTGGCACCGGATGCCGGGCGGTCTGGAGAGCGAATACCGCTGGAAAAAATTCGATCACTGGCGCGTGGTGGAAAACCGCACCAGCACCGGCGACGGCTGCCGCTTTAGCTACGATTTAGCCGCCGGGTTGACGACCGTTGAGCACTACGACGGCCAGACGCGCCGCCACTACTGGAACGCGCAGAATCTGATTGTCCGCTACGTTGACGAGCGCGGTGAAAACTGGCGCTACGAGTGGAACGAGAACGAGCTTCTGACGCGACGCATCGATCCGCTCGGCAATGCCGTTACCTTCGTCTACGACGAAATGGGCAACCGGGTTCAGGAGATCGACGCCGACGGTAATACCCGCACCACCGCCTGGCTGGAGCACCGCGCGCTTCCTGCGGCCATTATTGAAGCCGACGGCAGCGCCACCCGGTTCTGGTACGACGAACATCACGGGCTTAAGCGCGTGGTGGACCCGATGGGGCAGACCACGCAGCTACGCCGGGACGAGTTCGGCCAGGTCGTTGAAGAGGTCGATGCCGCCGGAAACAGCCGCTACCAGGAGTACAACGAGGCCGGGCAGATCGTTCGTTCGACGGACTGTTCCGGGCGTATTACCCGCTACCGCTATCACCCGCTGGGCTGGCTGGTGGCCGAGACTGGCGCCGACGGGGAAGAGACGCGATATCGCTACGACGCAGCAGGGCGTCCGGTGCAGCTCGATCGCCCGGAAGGCTGGACGGAATCGCTCAAATGGAACGAACGCGGCCTGCCGGTGAAGCATGCGGGCGCCGACGGTAAAGAGAGTGAGTTCAGATACGATGAGGCAGGGCGATTAACCGCGACGCGTAATACCCAGGGTGAAGAGGTCCGTCGCCGCTGGGACAGCCGCGGGCGTCTGATTTCCCTGGAAAACGAAAACGGCGAAGCGTATCAGTTCCGCTGGGGCGCGGACTCGCTGCTGCTGGAAGAGGTGGGGCTGGATGGCGTAGCCTCGCAGTATCGCTATGACGCCTGCGGACGCACGATAGCACGCACGTTTGCCGCCGGTCATCCTGAGGCCATCACCCATGCCTTCGCCTGGAGCGCGAGCGGCCAGCTGGTCGCCCGCACCACGCCGGAGGGGCAGACACGCTATCACTACACGCCGTCCGGGCTGTTAAGCCGGATTGGGCTGCATCCTGCGCTTGCAGCCGACGCGTGGACCACCGCGGCAGAGCAGGAGCTGGCCTTTGAGTATGACGCGCTCGGTCGCGTGACGCGCGAGGCGGGCGAGCACGGCGAGCTGGCGTGGGAGTATGACGCGCTGGGCAACCGCACCTCTATCACGCTTCCCGATGGCCGCGAGCTCAAGCAGTTTTACTACGGCAGCGGGCATCTGCTCAGCATTGCTCTCGATAAGCTGTCGGTCTCCGACTTTACCCGCGACGAACTCCACCGGGAGACCAGCCGCACTCAGGGGCTGCTGACCACCCGCAGCGAATACGATCGTCTTGGGCGACTGCATCGCCGGGACGTCTTTACCGGCAATGCGCAGCGCCCGTCGCCGCGCCGCTGGTCCCGCCGCTGGGATTACGACTACCGCAATAACCTGGTGCGGGAAGAGCGGGACGATAACCCGTTCAGCTGGTACCGCTGGCAGTACGACAGCGCCGGGCGTCTGCTCATTCAGGACGGCACGCTGCCCGGACAGGAGCAGTGGCGCTGGGACGCTGCCGGTAACCCGCTGGAAGGGGCTGCCGAGAAGGTCACGCACAACCGCCTGACGCAGCTGAGCGGCATTCGCTGGCGTTATGACATCCACGGCCGCACCGTGGAGAAGGATAACGGCCAGACCCGCTGGCACTACCGCTACGACGGTGAACACCGCCTGACGGAAGTCATCAGCCAGCCGCGGGACCGCAATAAACCGCAGACGCAGGTCAGCTTCCGCTACGATCCGCTCGGGCGACGTATCAGCAAAACGCGACGCCAGATGCTGGGCGGACAGCCAACCGGTAAGCCAGTGACCACCCGGTTTGTCTGGGAAGGGTTCCGCCTGCTGCAGGAGGTGCACGGGGATGTGCCGCTCACCTACGTCTACAGCGATCAGGACAGCTACGATCCGCTGGCGCGTATTGACGGCGTGGATGCTCCGGAGATCTTCTGGTTCCACTGCCAGCCCAACGGCACGCCGGAGCGGATGACGGATATCGAAGGGCAGGTGCGCTGGGAAGGGGTGAACAGCGCCTGGGGCAAGCTGCTGCGGGAAAGCGAGACGCAGGTATCAGGATATTCTCAGAACCTGCGCATGCAGGGGCAATACCTGGACCGTGAGACAGGGCTGCACTACAATCTGTTCCGGTATTATGACCCGGACTGCGGGCGGTTTACGCAGCAGGACCCGATAGGACTGGCGGGGGGGATTAACCTTTACCAGTATGCGCCGAACGCGCTGGGTTGGGTGGATCCGTGGGGGTTGGCATTAAAGGGAGTTGACTTTACAGGAAGTCCAGATCTTTTCCCTACCAATGGAACGAAACAGAATATTGTATCTATTACAATGCAAGGAACTCGAGATAGAGATTTCACCGAGGCTTTCAAGGCAGCCGGTATTTCTAAAAGCGAAGCAACCGGATATACATGGCATCATGTCGATGACTTTGACCCAGCCACAGGAAGGACAACAATGCAATTAGTAAAAACTTCTGCGCATGAAGCTACTTTCCCACATAAAGGCTCAGTCTCACAATTCGAGAAATATTTTGGCGTAAAATATGGTTCCCAAGAAGCCATTGCTGTTTCTCATTCTAAAGGCTGGTTGAAGGGGCGTGTCCCGAAAAAATTGCGTGCAAACTGTCACCAGTGAGGTATAAATCTATGAATCATTTCAGTAACTGTGAAAAAAAGATTGGACGTGCAGATATTGCTAAAACGGAAGAGAAATTATCTATTACTCTTCCGGATGATTTCGTCTCACATTATCTGCAATTTAATGGTGGCATCCCAGAGAAAAGTTGGTGGGACGGTGATGAAGATTTTGAGCCAATAGAGGTGGCTGCGTTTAAGCCATTTGTTTATAATAGTCAGACAAATAATGCCCTTGGATCTTTAATTGACGGTGGCTATATCAGCATGGTGGATAGGGAAGTGATTCCTAAAAACCTGCTTCCTTTCGCAAATGATTGGGGAGGCAATTTCTTCTGCCTGGATTTAGATAATTACTCAATTGTATATTTTGCTACAGATTCTTTTGATGAGGATTTGACTATGCAAGAGAATCACACAAAACTTCAAAGATATCTGACAAATTCATTTGCTAACTTTGTTAACGGATTAGTAGCAGAAGAGGATCTTTCTTAAAGAATACTTAAGAATTTAATCGATTTATTTAATTCGATTGCTGTTATTTTGCTATTCATATTGTTAATAAAACTCTGTGACACAAATCATAGGGTTTTATTATAAAACAGCATGGCGCTTGGTGGTATGAACATCCCTAGGATCCCAGGTGAAATAAATTACATTAAAACATGAAAATATTCCAGTTAGCAACATATATATAAATAATATTAATTGACTTGTTAATCTTGGTATGACAACGGCACTCACTGGTGTTATCTAGGCTCAGTCTCTTAGCTTATTTATAAAATGGCTGAAAACTTATGAATGTGAGAGCACCAACCTGGAAGCAGTTAATGAAATAACGGGTTATCTCGCAAAAAAGAGACTAACAAATATCAATGCTGGAAATCTTTAGTCAAAGAACCTAAGAAAGTTGTGTAGAATAATATTATCCCAAAAATAACCTTCCCGGAGTCTGAGGAAGGCTCAATGACTGAGAACTTAAAATGGAACCTTGTGAATTACTTGCTTGAAGATGCGTATAGTAATTTTCTTCAAGAGCCATTCTTTTTTGACGGATTAATTAATGTTTATGAAGCTGGGCATATGCCCTGTGGGTGGTCAGGTACTTGGCCAGCGGGTAAACTCGTTATCTATTGATAGATCACGCGCAAAAAAAATCCACGCCAAAGCGTGGATTTTTTCATTCAAAACAACTCAAACGTTAAACAAGAAGTTCATCACATCGCCATCTTTAACGATGTAGTCTTTCCCTTCCGCACGCATCTTGCCTGCTTCTTTCGCACCTTGCTCACCCTTGTAGGTGATAAAGTCTTCAAACGCGATAGTCTGCGCACGAATAAAGCCTTTCTCGAAGTCGGTGTGGATCTTACCGGCCGCCTGAGGAGCTGTCGCACCAACAGGAATCGTCCACGCACGCACTTCTTTCACGCCAGCGGTGAAGTAGGTCTGCAGGTTCAGCAGCTCATAGCCTGCGCGAATTACGCGGTTCAGGCCCGGCTCTTCCAGACCCAGCTCGGCCATGAACTCTTCACGGTCGGCGTCGTCCAGCTCAGCGATGTCGGATTCAACGGCAGCGCAAACCGCCACAACCACAGAACCTTCAGCCGCCGCGATTTCACGCACTTTGTCGAGGTACGGGTTGTTCTCAAAACCGTCTTCGTTAACGTTGGCGATGTACATGGTTGGCTTCAGGGTCAGGAAGCTCAGGTATTTGATCGCCGCCTTGTCTTCTTCAGTCAGGTTTTTCAGCGCGCGCAGCATGCCCGCATTTTCAAGCTGTGGCAGACATTTTTCCAGCGCAGCCAGTTCCGCTTTCGCGTCCTTGTCGCCGCCTTTGGCTTTCTTCTGCACGCGGTGAATAGCGCGTTCGCAGGTGTCGAGGTCAGAGAGCGCCAGCTCGGTGTTGATGACATCGATGTCGTCAGCCGGATCCACTTTGTTGTTAACGTGGATGATATTGTCGTTCTCGAAGCAGCGCACAACGTGGCCGATCGCTTCGGTTTCACGAATGTTGGTCAGGAACTGGTTACCCAGACCTTCACCTTTGGACGCGCCTTTTACCAGGCCCGCGATGTCCACGAATTCCATGGTGGTTGGCAGAATGCGCTGCGGCTTAACGATTTCCGCGAGCTGGTCCAGACGCGGGTCCGGCATTGGCACAACGCCGGTGTTAGGTTCGATGGTACAGAACGGGAAGTTCGCCGCTTCGATACCCGCTTTGGTAAGCGCGTTAAACAGGGTGGATTTGCCCACGTTTGGCAGACCGACGATACCGCATTTGAATCCCATTTCTAAATCACCTTAATATCTTGATAATCAATCCGTTAACGATAACCGATTGATGAAAAGTAAATAACTACGCCTATTATACACGTAACCCGCATGACGCGCGGTAAAAAAGCCGGATCGGGTGGATTATTGCGCTTTGAAAGCGTGTAAGCGGTTTGTCGCTTTGGTTAACCCATCTTTCAGCCAGATTTCGGTGCAGCGCGCCGCTTCGTCTACCGCCTCGTCAATCAGTTTCTGCTCAGAAACCGGGGGCTTACCGAGTACGAAACCGACAACTTTGTTTTTATCGCCCGGATGGCCGATTCCAACGCGCAAACGGTGGAAATTCGGGTTATTTCCCAGCTTGCTGATGATGTCTTTAAGGCCGTTGTGGCCGCCGTGCCCGCCGCCCAGCTTGAATTTTGCCACGCCGGGCGGGAGATCAAGCTCATCGTGTGCGACCAGAATTTCATCCGGATTGATGCGATAAAACGTTGCCATTGCCGCCACCGCTTTACCGCTCAGGTTCATAAAGGTGGTGGGCACCAGTAAACGAACATCCGCGTCAGCAAGGTTGATACGTGAGGTATACCCGAAGAATTTAGGTTCTTCACGCAGGGGAGCACGTAACCGCTCGGCCAGCAGATCGACGTACCATGCCCCGGCGTTGTGGCGGGTGGCCGCATACTCTGCGCCCGGGTTGGCGAGGCCGACAATCAGTTTAATCGTCACGATTCAATTCCTAATGGGTTCCAGATCTGGCGCGTAGTTTACTGTCTGGCGCGCCGCTTGACAAAATTCTGCGATCTTCTCGGCGAAATACGAATAATTTCTGATTTGAACCATTAGAATTTCAAGCTGTTCAAAGCCTTATTTGTAAACTTTTGTTTGGGACTTATCTGTAATTGTGATCATTCACGCAACTCATAAAAGGGGCGTTGTCTATACTTTACACACAAGGATTAGGGGCTTTTCCCCTGACAACCCAAAGTTCCGGAGGTGACACATGAAACGCAAAAACGCTTCGTTACTCGGTAACGTACTGATGGGATTGGGGCTGTTCGTGATGGTAGCCGGCGTGGGTTATTCCATTTTAAATCAGTTACCTCAGATTGACCTCCCGCAATACTTCGCGCACGGCGCGATATTGAGCATCTTCGTTGGTGCGGTATTGTGGCTGGCCGGGGCGCGCGTGAGCGGGCATGAGGAAGTCTGCGATAAATACTGGTGGGTGCGCCACTACGACAAACGCTGTCGTCGCGATCAGCATAAGCACAGCTAGTGCCTGATAAAGAACGCCGAAACGGCTCCCGCGGGAGTCGTTTTTTTTTGCATCAAGGGTTGACCCTCACGTAACGTAAGGCTCCAGAGTGGCGTCACTGGCAAAGAAAAAGGAGCAGTTATGTTGATTCAGGTGGGTGAGCTGGCGAAACGCGCCGGGATCACCGTGCGGACATTGCACCACTATGAGCAAACAGGGTTGTTGCTGCCTTCTGCCAGAAGCGCGGCAGGTTACCGGCTTTACAACCTGGCGGATGTCCAGCGTCTGCATATGATCCAGGCGCTGGCAAAAGCGGGGCTGGAACTTGCTGAAATCAGGGATTTCCTGGAACAGGAGTCGCTGTCGTTAACCGAGTTACTCGATGCGCAAATCACGCTGCTGGATAAACAGCTGCGCAGCATACATACGCTGCGCGACCGGCTGGTGGAGCTGCGAACCGGGCTTCTCGACGATGCGACGCCGGATCTGGAATCCTGGCTACAGACTCTGGAGTTAATGAATATGTACGATCGCTGGTTTAGCAAAGAAGAGTTACAGCAGCTGCCGTTTGCGGTGCAGAAGGATGCGCTGGCGGCTATCTGGTCAGGGCTGGTTGCAGAGGCCAACACGCTGCTGGAGCACCATATACCCGCTACGGACGCCCGGGCGATGGATCTGGCGACGCGCTGGATGGAGCGCCTTGAGCAGGACACGGCGGGCAAGCCGGAGTTTCTCACCCGGCTGAACGAGATGCACAGCGTTGAACCGCAGATGCAGGCGCAGACCGGCATCACGCCGGAGATGACGGATTACATCACGCGCGCGTTTGCTGAGTCTAAGCTCTTCATATGGCAGAAGTATCTCACTGCCGAAGAGATGGCCTTTACCCGGTCACACTACTTTGACCGCATGATGGAGTGGCCGCCGCTGGTGGCGAAACTGCATCAGGCGCAGCGGGAAAATACCGATCCTGCCTGTGAGGAGGCGCAAAAGCTGGCTGAAAACTGGCTGGCATTGTTCCAGTCTTACGCGGGCAAGAACCCGGAAACTCAGCAAAAGTTTCGTACTGCCATGCAGCAGGAGCCGCACCTGATGAAAGGAACCTGGATGACGCCTGCCGTGCTTGCATGGCTCCAGCAGGCGATCGGGGTGATGATGCAGAGACGTTTCTCTGCATCAGGTAACTCACAGATCCGCTAACGCGGCTTCACGGTTAGGGTAGAAGGAAAGTCGGCCAGGGATAGGCTGTACGCCCGCGCGCGCCATGGTGCGCAGCGGCTGAAACTCCAGGTTACTCACCCGCAGCTCGCAGCCTTCCGGAAGACGTTTCACAAAGCGCTGGAAGGCATCCAGGCCGCCTGCATCCAGCACCGGTACGGCATCCCATTTCAGCACCACAACCCGTTTGCCCGCGATGCGGGACTCCAGATCGCTGAACAGACCTTCCGCCGCGGCGAAGAACAGCGGGCCAATCACGCGCAGCACCAGCACATCGTCAGGCACCTCGACGTTAACCGGAGAAAGGCGCGTCATCTGCGCGATGCGGCGCATAAACAGCAGGGAAGCCAGCACGATCCCGACGCTGATGGCGATAACCATATCGAACAGCACGGTCAGCGACATGCAGATCAGCATCACGATGATGTCGTCTTTCGGCGCGCGACGAAGCAGGTTCACCACCTTGTGCGCCTCGCTCATGTTCCAGGCCACCATCAGCAGCAGGGCGGCCATGGCGGAAAGCGGTAGCCAGGAGAGCAGCGGGGCGAGGATCAGCAGGGCGAGGATCACCAGCACGGAGTGGATAACCGCCGAAACCGGTGAGGTTGCCCCCGCGCGCACGTTGGCCGCAGAACGGGCGATGGCAGCCGTTGCGGTAATACCGCCGAAGAACGGCGCGACGAGGTTGCCTAATCCCTGACCGACCAGTTCGCTGTTGGCTTTGTGCTTGGTGCCGGTCATGCCGTCCAGAACGACGGCACAGAGCAGGGATTCAATCGCCCCCAGCATTGCCATAGAGAACGCGGCGGGAAGCAGGGCTCGCAGGGAATCCCAGCTTAGGGTGAAGCTGGAGCCGGGCATGTCCCACGGCAGCACCAGCTGCGGTAGCAGTTGCGGAATGCCGCTACCCTGTGAACCGTCCGCCAGAACATAGTGGAACTGCGAGCCGATAGTCGCGACGTGACCACCGAACATATTGACGATGGCCATTACCGCGCAGCCCAGCAGCAGCGCGGGCAGATGGCCCGGCAGACGAATACCGAGGCGAGGCCAGACGATCAGCGTGCCCAACGTCACAATCCCGATTGCGGCGTCGCCCAGGTTGGCTGTCGGCAGCGCCATAAACAGCGCCCCCACTTTTTGCAGGTAGTGCTCCGGTACGTGGGGCATCTGCAGGCCGAGGAAATCCTTGATCTGCATGGTTCCGATGGTAATACCAATCCCCGAGGTGAACCCCAGCGTCACGGAAAGGGGAATATATTCAATCAGGCGCCCAAAGCGGGCCAGACCAAACAGAATCAAAAAGACGCCGGACATCAGGGTGGCGACCAGCAGGCCTGCCAGACCAAACTGCTGCGAAACCGGGTAGAGGATCACCACGAAGGCGGCGGTCGGGCCGGAAACGCTGAAGCGCGAGCCGCCCGTCAGGGCAATGACAATCCCGGCAACGGCCGAGGTGTACAGACCGTACTGCGGCGCAACGCCGCTGCCAATTGCCAGCGCCATCGCCAGCGGGATGGCGATAATGCCGACGGTGATCCCGGCAATCAGGTCACGGACAAAGCGTGACGAGGTGTACTTCTCTTTCCAGCAGGCGTCGATGAGGGCGCGAAAGGGCAGAACATGTGAGGAGGCTACGTTTTTCACAATTATCTATCATCCGTATGCGCATCATCTGTCATATGAATGGCAGGTGAAGGAGGCATTAATCATACAAATAAAACCCGGAGACAAAAAAACCCGCCGCAGCGGGTTTTTCGGCCGTGTTCGATTAGTGTTCGAACATTGCTGAGATGGATTCTTCGTTGCTGATACGACGAATCGCTTCGGCCAGCATCCCGGACAGGGTCAACGTGCGCACGTTTGGCAGTGCTTTGATCTCGTCGCTCAGTGGGATGGTATCGCATACCACCACTTCGTCAATGACGGAGTTGCGCAGGTTGTTTACCGCGTTACCGGAGAAGATCGGGTGAGTCGCGTAAGCGAATACGCGCTTGGCACCACGCTCTTTCAGCGCTTCAGCTGCTTTACACAGCGTGCCGCCGGTATCGATCATGTCGTCAACCAGCACGCAGTCACGGCCAGCAACGTCACCGATGATGTGCATCACCTGAGAAACGTTAGCGCGCGGACGGCGTTTGTCGATGATCGCCATGTCGGTATCGTTCAGCAGCTTAGCGATAGCACGGGCACGTACCACGCCGCCGATGTCCGGAGAAACCACGATTGGGTTATCCAGGTTCAGCTGCAGCATGTCTTCCAGCAGGATTGGGCTGCCGAATACGTTATCAACCGGGACGTCGAAGAAGCCCTGGATCTGCTCTGCGTGCAGATCAACGGTCAGTACGCGGTCAACGCCGACGCTGGACAGGAAGTCAGCGACAACTTTAGCGGTGATTGGCACACGTGCGGAACGGACGCGACGGTCCTGACGGGCATAGCCGAAGTAAGGGATTACAGCCGTGATACGGCCTGCTGAAGCGCGACGCAGGGCGTCGACCATAACAACCAATTCCATCAGGTTGTCGTTTGTTGGAGCACAGGTGGACTGGATGATGAAAATATCACCACCGCGTACATTTTCGTTAATTTGTACGCTGACTTCGCCGTCGCTAAAGCGACCTACGGCGGCGTCGCCGAGGGAAGTGTACAGGCGGTTGGCAATACGTTGTGCTAGTTCCGGGGTGGCGTTACCAGCAAAAAGCTTCATATCAGGCACGAGAAGAACCTCAGGCATGCGTCCAGTGGTGGATAGCGTTCGCCGCAAACTGTGCGGGCCAGGCGAAGGCTATCCAGGCGGTGTATTAAAGAGCGCGATGCAACGTCTGGAACAGGGTGACGTTGTCACCGAAACTCAGTCTGCGCCAGAATGGTCTGCTGTAGGGGGGAGGTGTTCATCCCGCGTGCTACAAAACCATGCAGCCAAACCGGCGCTTGCTCAAGCACCTGACGAGCGGCGGATTCGGTGTCAAATTCAGCAAAGACACAGGCTCCTGTACCAGTCAGGCGCGACGGCGCGTATTCTAACAGCCAGGAAAGCACCGCATCAACCTCGCGAAAACGTTTTCTTGCGATATCCTCGCAATCGTTGCTGAATTCACAATTTAATAACGTTTCTATTGACCGAACCGGGGTATTCCTTTTCAGGTCAGGATCTTTAAAGATGACCGGCGTCGGAATGCTCACGCCAGGATGGGCAACCAGATACCACTTCTCCGGCGGTTCAGCCGGGGAGAGGATCTCACCCACGCCTTCAGCAAAGGCCGCATGACCGCGCACAAACACCGGGACATCCGCCCCCAGCGTCAGGCCCAGGGCTGCCAGTTCGTCCTTCGACAGCCCGCAGCCCCAGAGGTGGTTCAGCGCAACCAGCACGGTGGCGGCGTTGGATGAGCCGCCGCCCAGACCGCCGCCCATCGGCAGGCGTTTCTCGATACGGATATCCGCACCGCTTCCCACGGGCAGACGGCCCGATTCCGCCGCGGCTTTCATCAGCAGACGCGCGGCGCGCACGATCAGGTTGTCCTCATGCGCCACGCCTTCGACCGGCGTTAGCAGGCAAATCTGCCCGTCCTGGCGCAGTTCAATGGAGATCGTGTCGCCATAGTCAATAAACTGAAACAGCGTCTGCAGGGTGTGATAACCGTCAGCACGCTGGCCGGTGATGTATAAAAACAGGTTCAGCTTTGCCGGAGAGGGCCAGTGGGTCATCATTTAACGATCCAGTTGTCCATTTTCAGCTTGATACGCTGGCTGCCCTGGGTCAGCTCCATGTTTGATGGCAGCGACGGTTTACTCTTGCTGTCATAGGCGCTGTACACCACTTTCCAGGTTTTGCCGTTCTGCGTGTAGTTCACCTGGCTCAGACGGTACTGGTCGTCAAGGGTGTAGTCAGTTGCCTCACCCGGCAGGCCAAGGATCCACTGGCGCAGGCTGTTGAGCGGGATAGGCATCCCGGTCAGCTTGCCAATCATCTCTTCGGCATCGGTCGCGGTATAGTGCTGGCCTTTGTTATCGGTGATCTGCGCTTCGCCCGGTTTGGCGATAAGCTCCAGCTCGGTGCTGCCCAGCGGGTTCAGCAGAAGCAGGCGGTAGTTGTCCTGCCCCGTCTGCTGCCAGAAGAAGCGGGCATAAACCTTTTGTTCGTCAGAGAGATAAGCGAAAGCGCCGCGGGTCTGGTACTGGTTCAAATTACGGACGTCCTGCTGGTGCTGACGCCACTGCGGTGAATCAGGGCTTTTGCCCGGGCCTTTTGGTTGGGTGACGGTACACGCGGTCAGAACCAGTGCTGCCAGCGGCAGCAGGCGAATCAGTCGGGTCATAATGAGGACAAATCCTTGAGATACGTTGCAGTTATAACTGTTAATGCTAGCGTCGAAGGGGGCTACCGTCTACGTTCAAATTATCTCAAAGGGTTGTGTAACCTATTACTCCGAAAGGAGGCAGTCCCTTTTATTGATCTCGCGCATCCTGTATGATGCGTTCTGCTAACCTTATTAACGCTGGTACTACTCCCGCTCAACATGACCCTATTAGCACTCGGCATCAACCACAAAACGGCTCCGGTTTCGCTGCGAGAACGCGTGACGTTTTCGCCGGATACGCTTGACCTGGCGCTGGACAGCCTGCTTGCACAGCCTATGGTGCAGGGTGGCGTGGTGCTCTCGACGTGCAACCGTACCGAGCTGTATTTAAGCGTGGAAGAGCAGGACAACCTGCACGAAGCGCTGATCCGCTGGCTATGTGACTACCACAACCTCAATGAAGACGAGCTGCGCAACAGTCTGTACTGGCATCAGGACAACGATGCCGTCAGCCATCTGATGCGCGTCGCCAGCGGGCTGGATTCGCTGGTGCTGGGCGAACCGCAAATTCTGGGTCAGGTGAAAAAAGCCTTTGCAGATTCGCAAAAAGGGCATCTAAAGGCCAGCGAGCTGGAGCGCATGTTCCAGAAGTCGTTCTCCGTGGCGAAGCGTGTGCGAACCGAAACCGACATTGGTGCCAGTGCGGTTTCTGTTGCTTTCGCGGCCTGCACCCTTGCACGCCAAATCTTTGAATCCCTTTCTACCGTCACCGTGATGCTGGTGGGGGCGGGCGAAACCATCGAACTTGTGGCGCGCCATCTGCGCGAGCATAAAGTGAAAAAGATGATTATCGCTAACCGCACCCGCGAACGCGCGCAGGTGCTGGCGGATGAAGTGGGTGCAGAGGTGGTTGCCCTGAGCGACATCGATGAACGCCTGAAAGAGGCTGACATTATTATCAGCTCAACCGCCAGCCCGCTGCCGATTATCGGAAAAGGGATGGTGGAGCGTGCGCTGAAGTCCCGCCGTAATCAGCCGATGCTGCTGGTGGATATCGCCGTCCCGCGCGATGTTGAGCCGGAAGTGGGAAAGCTGCCTAATGCCTATCTCTACAGCGTGGATGACCTGCAAAGCATCATTTCGCACAACCTTGCCCAGCGTAAAGCGGCGGCGGTTCAGGCGGAAACCATCGTTGAGCAGGAAACCAGTGAGTTTATGGCCTGGCTGCGCGCGCAAAGCGTCAGCGAGACCATCCGCGAGTACCGCGGGCAGGCGGAGCAGGTGCGTGATGACCTGACTGCCAAAGCGTTAGCAGCCCTTGAACAGGGCGGCGACGCAAATGCGATTATGCAGGATCTGGCGTGGAAACTGACCAACCGCCTGATCCATGCACCAACCAAATCTCTTCAGCAGGCTGCCCGTGACGGGGATGATGAACGCCTGACTATTCTGCGCAACAGCCTCGGGCTGGAATAGCGCCCTATACCCATTTTCTAAGACAAGGTGCACTTACGCCTATGAAGCCTTCTATCGTCGCTAAACTGGAAGCTCTGCACGAGCGCCATGAAGAAGTACAGGCGCTGCTCGGGGATGCCGGGACCATTGCGGACCAGGAACGTTTTCGCGCGCTCTCGCGTGAATACGCGCAGTTAAGTGATGTTTCTAAATGCTTTACCGACTGGCGACAGGTTCAGGAAGATATCGAAACCGCGCAGATGATGCTCGACGATCCTGAAATGCGCGAGATGGCGCAGGAAGAGTTGCAGGATGCGAAAGCGCGTTCTGAAGAGATGGAGCAGCAGCTTCAGGTGCTTCTGCTGCCGAAAGATCCGGACGACGAGCGTAACGCGTTTGTGGAAGTGCGTGCCGGTACCGGCGGTGACGAAGCGGCGCTGTTTGCCGGGGATCTGTTCCGCATGTACAGCCGCTATGCCGAATCGCGTCGCTGGCGCGTGGAGATCATGAGCGCCAACGAAGGCGAACATGGTGGCTACAAAGAGGTTATCGCCAAGATCAGCGGCGACGGCGTGTACGGTCGTCTCAAGTTTGAATCCGGCGGTCACCGCGTGCAGCGCGTGCCGGCCACCGAATCTCAGGGCCGCATTCACACCTCCGCCTGTACGGTTGCGGTGATGCCGGAGCTGCCGGAAGCTGAACTGCCGGACATCAATCCTGCAGACCTGCGTATTGATACGTTCCGCTCCTCTGGCGCGGGCGGTCAGCACGTTAACACCACCGATTCCGCTATCCGTATTACCCACCTGCCGACCGGCATCGTCGTTGAATGTCAGGACGAGCGTTCGCAGCACAAAAACAAAGCCAAAGCGTTGTCCGTGCTGGGCGCGCGTATCCACGCAGCTGAAATGGCGAAACGCCAGCAGGCAGAAGCGTCTACGCGCCGTAACCTGCTGGGCAGCGGCGATCGCAGCGACCGTAACCGCACCTACAACTTCCCGCAGGGGCGCGTAACCGATCACCGCATCAACCTGACGCTGTACCGTCTGGACGAGGTGATGGAAGGGAAGCTGGATATGCTGATCGAGCCTATCGTGCAGGAATACCAGGCCGACCAGCTGGCGGCGCTGTCCGAGCAGGAATAATGGATTTTCAGCGCTGGTTACGTGAGGCGGCCGGTGAGCTTTCAGAAAGCGAAAGCCCGAAACGCGACGCCGAAATTTTGCTTGAGCATGTGACGGGTAAAGCCCGCACGTATCTGCTGGCTTTTGGCGAAACCGAACTGACCGCGGAACAGGAAGCGCAGCTCGGCGCGCTGCTTGCCCGCCGTAAAACCGGCGAGCCGGTGGCGCACCTTGTCGGTGAGCGTGAGTTCTGGTCGTTACCGCTGTACGTCTCGGCGGCGACGCTGATCCCGCGTCCGGACACCGAGTGTCTGGTGGAGCAGGCGCTGGCGCGTTTACCGGCGGCGGCCTGCTGCATTCTCGATCTCGGTACCGGGACCGGGGCTATCGCGCTGGCGCTGGCCACCGAGCGGCCCGACTGCGCGGTGACGGCGGTGGATGTAATGCCCGATGCGGTGGCGCTGGCGCAGCGTAACGTGGAACGTCTCGGGCTTCGCAACGTGACGGTGCTGCAAAGCAGCTGGTTTGCCGCGCTGGAGAATCGCTCATTTGCGATGATTGTCAGCAATCCTCCCTATATCGACGAATATGACCCGCACCTTGCGCAGGGAGACGTACGCTTCGAACCGCTTACGGCGCTCGTGGCCGCCAACGCGGGATTAGCCGATCTCGAACACATTGTGACAATGTCACGGAAGCATTTACTTCCCGGCGGCTGGCTGCTGGTGGAGCATGGCTGGACGCAGGGAGAAGCCGTTCGGGCACTGTTTACGCAAGCTGGCTACGCCGCTGTCGAAACCTGCCGCGACTATGGCGGCAACGAACGCCTGACGCTGGGGCAGTGGCTATGAGCCTGTTTACCGTGCTCATTACTGTCCACCTCATTTCCGTTGCGCTGACCATCAGCTTTTTCATCGTCCGTTACTGGTGGCGCTACAGCAACAATCCGCTGATGGATGCCCGCTGGGTGCGTATCGCACCGCACTGCATCGACACGCTATTGCTCCTTTCCGGTGCCGGGCTCATGTGGAAGACCGGCTATCTGCCATTTACTGATAAAGGTGCATGGCTGACTGAAAAGCTGTTTGGCGTTATCATCTACATCGTTTTGGGTTTTATCGCGCTTGGGCGTCGTCGTCCGCGCAGCCAGCAGGTCGGGTTTATCGCCTTTCTGCTGGGTCTGGTGGTGCTGTACATCATCATTAAACTCGCCACCACAAGAATACCGTTACTGGGGTAAGTCATGAGGTCCTTAGCCGATTTCGAATTTAATAAAGTGCCGCTTTGCGATGGCATGATCCTGATTTCCGAGATGATTCGCGACGATTTTACGTCGCAGTTTGTCTACGATGAGCTGGAGAATCTGGTCAGCCTGGCGCGTGAAGAGATTAATCAGGCTCGCCCGCAAGACTGGCAATTAGAGAAGCTGCTGGAGCTTTTCTACGGCGAATGGGGTTTCTGCGACACGCGGGGCGTGTATCGCCTGTCTGACGCGTTATGGCTGGACCAGGTCTTAAAAAATCGTCAGGGCAGCGCCGTGGCGCTGGGCTCTATTTTGCTGTGGGTCGCGCACCGTCTGGATATTCCGCTGGTCCCGGTCATTTTCCCGACGCAGATGATCCTGCGTGCTGAGTGGCTGGACGGCGAAATGTGGCTCATTAATCCCTTCAACGGCGACACGCTGGATGAACATACGCTGGACGTGTGGCTGAAAGGCAATATCAGCCCGGTGGCTGAGCTCTTCAACGAAGATCTCGACGAGGCGGATAACGCAGAAGTGATCCGCAAGCTGCTGGATACGCTGAAGTCTGCGTTAATGGAAGAGCGTCAGATGGAGCTGGCGTTGCGCGCCAGTGAAGTACTGCTGCAGTTCAACCCGGAAGACCCGTACGAAATTCGCGATCGTGGGCTGATCTACGCGCAGCTCGACTGTGAGCACGTGGCGCTGAATGATTTGAATTATTTCGTTGAGCAGTGTCCGGAAGATCCCATTAGCGAAATGATTCGTGCGCAGATCAACGCGATCTCGCACAAACAAATTACACTGCATTAATCTTAATTCCGATTCACACCTGAATAAGGCGATCCTATGAAACAAAAAGTGGTTAGCATTGGTGATATCAAGGTAGCAAACGACCTGCCGTTCGTACTGTTTGGCGGCATGAACGTGCTGGAATCCCGCGATCTCGCCATGCGTATCTGCGAACACTACGTGACCGTGACCCAGAAGCTGGGCATCCCGTACGTGTTTAAGGCCTCTTTTGACAAAGCCAACCGCTCCTCTATCAACTCTTACCGTGGCCCGGGCCTGGATGAGGGAATGAAAATTTTCCAGGAGCTGAAGCAGACCTTTGGCGTGAAAGTGATCACCGACGTGCATGAAGCATCACAGGCGCAGCCGGTGGCAGACGTGGTGGACGTGATTCAGCTCCCGGCGTTCCTCGCTCGCCAGACTGACCTGGTTGCGGCGATGGCGAAAACTGGTGCCGTTATCAACGTGAAGAAACCACAGTTCGTCAGCCCTGGGCAGATGGGCAACATCGTCGATAAGTTCATCGAAGGCGGCAACGATCAGGTCATCCTGTGTGACCGTGGCGCAAACTTCGGTTACGACAACCTGGTCGTGGATATGCTGGGCTTCAGCGTAATGAAAAATGTCTCCGGTCAGTCTCCGGTGATTTTCGACGTGACGCACGCTCTGCAGTGCCGCGACCCGTTCGGCGCCGCGTCCGGCGGCCGTCGCGCTCAGGTGACCGAGCTGGCGCGCGCCGGCATGGCGACCGGCCTGGCCGGCCTGTTCATTGAAGCGCACCCGGATCCGGCTAACGCGAAATGCGACGGCCCATCCGCGCTGCCGCTGGACAAGCTGGAGCCGTTCCTGAAGCAGATCAAAGCGATTGACGATCTGGTGAAGAGCTTCGACGAGCTGGATACCAGCAACTAATAAAAAAACCCGCTTCGGCGGGTTTTTTGTTCTCCCTCTCCCTGTGGGAGAGGGTTGGGGTGAGGGCATCAGCCCGCACCGGATAAAATTATGCAAATATCGTCATCAGATACGCAATAAACAAGGCCATATGCGCCGCGCCGTTCAGCACGTTGGTGCGCCCGGTTGAGAACGAAATCTGGCACAGCAGCAACGAGGCGACCATCACAATCATCTCCGGCGCGCCCAGCGCAAACTGCAGCTCGTTGCCCGTCATAAAGGCAATCAGCGTCACCACCGGTACGGTAAGTGAAATCGTCGCCAGTACGGAGCCGAAGAACAGGTTCATTGCGCGCTGTACCTGATTATTCAACACCGCTTTCAGCGCGCCCAGCCCTTCAGGGGACAGGATCAGCAGCGCCACCAGGAAGCCGGTAAACGCCACCGGCGCGTTCAGCTCGGTTAACAGCGTCTCCAGCGGGTTAGCGTTCATCTTGGTGACGGCAATCACCGCAATCAGATGCACGATCAGCCAAACCGTATGCCACGCGCTGCTGTGGGCCGACGGCTTGCCGTGGTGCGGGTCATCATCGTCGCCGTCGTCTTCATGCTCGTACACAAAAAGACTCTGGTGCGTTTTGGTCTGAATCAACAGAAACACGCCGTACATGGCGGCGGAAATCAGTGCGACCAGCAGCGCCTGCCCGGTGGAAAAGTTTGCACCCGGCAGCGCCATCGGGAAGACCAGCACGATAATCGCCAGCGGGAAGAGGGCGATAAGATACTGTTTAATGCCGAACAGGTTCATATACTGGGTCGCAAATTTGCGCCCGCCCAGCAGCAGAGAGAAGCCTACCAGGCCGCCCGTCACAATCATAATGATCGAATAGAGCGTGTCGCGCATCAGCGTCGGCGCGGCATCGCCGGTCGCCATAAGCGCGGAAATCAGGCTGACTTCGAGAATAACAACGGAAAGGCTGAGAATTAACGATCCGTACGGCTCGCCCAGACGGTGGGCCAGGACGTCCGCATGGCGAACAACGCTAAATGCGCTGGTTAAGATGCCGACCAGGGCAAGAATATTGATACCAACCACCACTGGCAGTGACTGACTGCTTCCCCAGAAGAGCAGCACAGCCAGTGCCAGAACCGGGAAAATGAGTGACGTCTCCTTGTGGCGGGTCTTTACCGCCTCGTGTGTTGCTGTCATGTGCTTCTCCATCAATGCAGGTGCTTGTAATTATAGATAGATTTTTGAGGTCATTAAATTAACAGATCTCTGTTGAATACCCTTTGTTTTTTACTTAATTTTACCCTTTGTCATTATTTTCATTGATGATGAGTATAATTCAGATTCTTTGTTGATTACTCATTAAATAACAATTAATTAAAAATGTAATTTATTCATAAATTATTGCCGGGTGGCACCATGGCGTATCGTCGTCCACACTTAACTCTTTAACCAAAAGAGAGGTTAGTGATGCCCTATAAAGCGAAACGCGAATTACCGGATAACGTACAAAACGTGCTGCCCGCTCACGCGCAGGATATCTACAAAGAGGCGTTTAACAGCGCCTGGGATCAGTACAAAGACAAGGACGATCGCCGGGATGATGCCAGCCGTGAAGAGACGGCCCACAAAGTCGCCTGGGCCGCAGTAAAACATGAATATGAGAAAGGAGACGACGATAAATGGCATAAAAAGAAATAGCCGTGAAATGATTCGCTGCCTTCATTTTGACTTTTCAGGCGGTTGAACTTCCGTTGTATTGCAACTGGTCCGCTAATTGCTTATCGTTATTCGACTGCTGGCAAAATGACCAGCATAAAATGCCGGGAAGGCGAATTACAGATGTCGCAAGGAAGCATGCAGTGGCGGAGGTGGAAAGTGTTAACGCGTGATTTCTTAATGAAGGCAGACTGTAAGACGGCATTTGGTGCTATTGAGGAATCGCTTCTCTGGTCAGCTGAACAACGTGCGGCATCACTCGCTGCTACGCTTGCCTGCCGCCCGGATGATGGCCCGGTATGGATTTTTGGCTACGGCTCCCTGATGTGGAACCCGGCTCTGGAGTTTGTCGAATCGGCAACGGGAACGCTGCCTGGCTGGCATCGCGCATTTTGCCTGCGCCTGACGGCCGGACGCGGCAGCGCGTGCCAGCCCGGGCGCATGCTTGCACTGAAAGAGGGCGGGCGCACCACGGGCGTGGCGTATCGCCTGCCGGATGCCACGCTGGAAGAGGAGCTCACGCTGCTCTGGAAGCGCGAGATGATCACCGGCTGCTATATGCCGAGCTGGTGCAAGCTGGAACTGGACGACGGACGCACCGTCAACGCGCTGGTGTTTATTATGGACCCGCGTCATCCCCTGTATGAAGCGGATACCCGCACGCAGGTGATTGCCCCGTTGATTGCCGCTGCCAGCGGGCCGCTGGGCACCAACGCGCAGTATCTCTTCTCCCTCGATCAGGAGCTGACGCGCCTCGGCATGAAGGACGATTATCTGAATGAGCTGGTGGTGAAGGTGAAGGCGCTGCTGGAAGGGAACCCGCTCAACAGCGCGCTGCGACCGGGTTTTGCCTGACAATACGCCCGGCTTGCCGGGCGTTTAAACTTATGCTGCCACGTAGCTGACGGAGTGCTCCAGCGACTGGCTGTGGCTATCGATCAGCACATCCCACGTGCCGGTATACGGCACGGTAAGCCAGGCCTTATCGTCCTGTACGGTGAGAATATCCGCCTGGGACTGTTTTTGTGCTTTCGAACTCATCAGATGAATACGACAGCGTTCTGAGCAACGCACCACTACCGTATCCCCGCCAAACAGTTTCAAACTTGTTTTTACCAGTGCCATTTTTTACCCCGTAGTCTTAAACAACGCTCTCCCTGCTGCCATATCCGAGCGTGATGTTGTTCACAATTCACTCATGGCATAACACCAAAGGGGAGGGGGCGGGATGCTGATTTTGATCAAAAAATGGCACAACGATTAAACAAAAATGACAAAATTCCTCAAAATTTAGGCTGGCGCGCGTTTTACCCGCTAAACGCGCGCCGGAAGAAGATTAAATGCGGAAATGCCCGGCTGTTTCAGCAAGGTCGCCCGCCTGGCTCTGCAGGGCTCCCGCGGCGGCGGCGGATTCCACCACCAGCTCGGCGTTCTGCTGAACCATTCTGTCGAGATGGGTCACCGCGTGGTTGATCTCATGAATCCCTTTCATCTGCTCGCTGGTGGCGATGGAGATTTCGCGCATGATGCCAGAGACGCTGCCGATGCTGGAGCGGATCTCATCCATGCTTTCCCCCGCCAGATGCACGTAGCGGGAGCCGGTTGCCACGCTGTCGGTGGTGGAGTCAATCAGAGATTTGATCTCTTTCGCCGCCTGAGCGCTACGACTTGCCAGGTTACGCACTTCACCTGCTACGACGGCAAACCCGCGTCCCTGCTCACCCGCACGCGCCGCCTCGACGGAGGCGTTCAGCGCCAGAATGTTGGTCTGGAAAGCAATGCCGTCAATCACGCTGGTGATATCGCCAATTTTTGCCGACGCGACTTCAATGGACTGCATGGTGCTGATCGCCTGCGATACCACCTCGCCGCCGCGCGCCGCGGCCGCTGAGGCCTTGCTCGCCTGGTCGTTCGCTTCTGCCGCCGATTCATTCGACTGCGTCACGGAGGCGGTGATCTGCTCCACGGCGCTGGCCGTCTCGCGCAGGCTGGATGCCGCCTGCTCGGTACGTCCGGAAAGATCCTGGTTACCTGCGGCAATCTCCTGCGCGGCGTTTTTCACCGATTCGCTGGCGTCACGGAGCTGCACCATCACCACCGACAGCTTATCGCTGAAGGCGTTAAAGGCCTGGGCAATCTGCGCGACCTCGTCTTCGCCGTTATCCGGCAGGCGCTGGGACAGATCGTTAGTGCCGTTAGCAATGTTGTGCATCGCGTCGCGAATGTCGGACAAACGCTTGAGCAGGCGGGCAATCAGGAAATGCACAATCGCCGCGCCCAGGAGTGCGAGGATCACCAGCGAAATCCCCGAGGCTTTAAGCAGGGAACGCATGCCGGAGGTGGCGTCACCGCTGTCGAGCGCGATGACTAACAGCCAGTTTGTGCCCGGCACGGCTGTCGCCACGAAGGTTTTTTCCGCGTCGTTCAGCGTTCCGTCGACGGGGTTACCGCTTTTCAGCGCAGCAAAATCAATGCCCTTGATCGTCTCACCAAACGGTTTCAGCGTCAGAGCCGGATCGTTAGCGGCAATCACGCTGCCGTCGCTGTTCAGAAGCAACCCGCTGCTGGCCGGGGTGGGATGGATCCCGCGCACGTTTGCCACCACGCTATCCATGGCCACATCGCCCGCCACGACCGCTTTGAGCGTGCCATTTTCTTTCACCGGCACCGCAAAGGTTACCACCAGTTTACCGGTCCCCGCGTCAACGTAGGGCGCGGTGACAACCGGACCGTCCGTGCTGACCACCTGCTGATACCACGGGCGAATAGTCGGGTCATAGTCCGCCGGAACGCCCGCCGGTTCAGAGAATTTCGCCGTTTTGCTGGCGTAGCCAACATAGACGTTGGTGAATCCACCCGCCTGCGCAAGCTGTTTAAACACCGGAACCGGGTCGTCATTCAGCGCAACGGTCTGCGCGGAGGCGATCACCGTCATCTTGCTTTTTACCCAGTCGGCAATCGCCATGTTATGGCTGGCGCTGGTGCTGGTCAGGATATCGCGCTGGGACTGCTGGTTATCCTGGCGCGTGACCTGGAAGTTGATAACGGTATTAAGGAGAAGGGCGACGACCAGACAGCCTGCCGTCGCCACGATGATGCGTGCACGAATCGATCTGAACATAAGTGAAATACCTGCTGTGTTGTTTCCATGCCTATCGGCAACCCCGCAGGTAAACTTGATGCTGAAACCGCGTCCATAAGAAAATAATATTTTTACGGGTTTATTATTAAAAAGTTAATACTTTATCGGCGGACAGCGTCCACTCGGCCAGCTCAACCAGCGTACCAATCTCTACGCCATCAATCAGCGGCAGACCGGTAATGCCGCGGCCGTCGGTGCAGGTCTTGCACAGCTTCACCGGCACGTTTTGCGCGGTGAGGATCTCCAGCATCTGCTGAATGTTATAGCCTTCTGCCGGTTTTTGACCCTTCAGCCCCGCGGTGACCGCGTCCGACATTAAAAAGAGTCGTAACGCCAGGTCGCTCTCTTTTTCACGCAGCGCAATCGCCAGGCGCAGGCTGTTAAAAAGGGATTCGCTGCCGTAAGCCGCACCGTTGGCGACGATCACAATCTTCTGCATGTTGACTCCTGTTCTTATAAAGGCACGAATATTGCTTAGCTTTCCCGAGTTTCGCTGTTCTGGAGAGTAAGCATGACATTAATGGCTGGCATTTCGCCAGGCGCTGGCGAATGGCTCGAGCGCGCAAGAATGATGCGCCGGGAGCAGCTCAGCAAGCTGGCACAGCTTGGCGTGCTTGTGCACGGCATTAGCCAACTGGTGCATATGTTACAGTGCGAGCGTGGGGCGTCCAACGTCTGGCTCTGCTCACAGGGTAAGCTCTACGCCCCCGAATGCAAAGCCAGCCGGGCGCTGGTGGATGAAAACCTCGCTGCACTTTATGACATTCTTGAAAAACAGTCGCCGATCCCGGGAAGTACCGTCTGTGAACGTATCGGCGGCGCGCTTCAGTGCCTTGATATGCTTCCCGCGCTGCGCGACGGTGTTATTCAGCAAACGGTAACGGCGCCGCAGGCGATGGAACACTACTCCCGCATGCTCCGCCATCTGCTCAGTATCGTGCCGCAGCTCAATGACAGCATTGACGATCCGCAAATCGCCGGGCGTTTTGTTGCCCTTTATAGCCTGATGCAGGGGAAAGAGCTGGCGGGACAGGAACGGGCCCTGGGGGCGATTGGCTTCACGCAGGGCTTTTTCGATGATGTGACTCGCCAGAGGCTGGTTGACCGCATCGACGGGCAGCAGGCCTGCTTTGAAATTTTTCTCTCACACAGCTCCGCTGACGTCCAGACCACCTTTTCTCTCCACTGCCAGCCCGATCGTGAAACGGAGCAACTCCGGCGCGTAGCCTGTACTCGCCAGCCTGCCGCGGATGATGGCCTTACCGCTCTGGCCTGGTTTGCTCTGCAAACCGCGCGCCTTGAGCATCTGCGCACGCTGGAGGAGACGCTCATCGCCGATCTGATGACGGCGGTGGACGAGCGTATTTACCGTAACGATGAGTACGTGCCTCCCGCCGATGAGCAGGACGACCCGCTGATACAGTATCCGGAAAAACCGTTGCTCACCCTGGTGCGCCAGCAGGCACGCGAGATAGAACAGCTCTCGCGCCAGCTAGCATCGCTGCGCGATACGCTTGAAGAGCGCAAAGTCATTGATAAAGCGAAAAGCGTGCTGATGACCCACCAGAATATGAGTGAGGAACAGGCCTGGACGGCGCTGCGCAAAATGGCGATGGACAAAAACCAAAGGATGGTGGATATCGCCCGCGCGCTGCTAATGGTGAAGAATTTATGGCAGGTAACACCAAAGGAGTAGCTGCACGGTCAGCGGGCATTTTGTGCCTGATTAAGGTGCGTGCAGGCGAGGGGAGTTCGGTTAGCGCCCCGGAAACTGCGGGTTAAAACCTGGCATTCACTTTGCATTATCGGATTAACCATTTTTGACGATGCGCCAACGGCGGCGCATGCGTCTTCGGGATAAAGGCGTCCACTGGTGCTTCGGCATCGTGGGCGCTTTTTTTTGGTTTTTTTTCAGGAGTGGTTGGTCATGGCGGATTTGTCGAGACGGCGTTTTTTGCAGGCCAGCGTGCTGGCGAGTGGCGCAATGCTGTTACCGGGTATCATGCAGGCCGCATGGGCGGCAGGCTCGGATAAACCGGAGCAGGAAACGGTGCGCATCGGGTTTATCCCGCTGACCGACTGCGCCCCGGTGGTTATCGCGGCGCTGAAAGGCTTTGATAAAAAATACGGTATTACCATCGTGCCCACCAAAGAGGCGAGCTGGGCGGCGGTGCGCGACAAGCTGGTGGCGGGCGAACTCGATGCCGCGCACATTCTCTACGGCCTGCTGTACGGCCTGGAGCTGGGCATCGCCGGCAAGCCGCAGCAGATGGCGAACCTGATGACGCTCAATCAGAACGGCCAGGCGATTACGCTTTCCAGCGATCTGGCTGAGAAGGGCGTACGAGACCTTGACGGGCTGAAAAAGCTCATTGGGCAGCAGGCGCCCGGCACCTACACCTTCGCGCACACCTTCCCGACCGGGACGCACGCCATGTGGCTCTACTACTGGCTGGCCAGCGCGGGCATTAACCCCTTTGACGACGTGCGCACGGTGGTGGTGCCGCCGCCGCAGATGGTGATGAACATGCGCATTGGCAACATGGTTGGCTTTTGCGTCGGCGAGCCGTGGAACGCCCGGGCAATCAACGACCGCATCGGTTTTACCGCCGCCACGTCGCAGTCTATCTGGGCCGATCATCCGGAAAAAATCCTCGGTACGCGCCGCGACTGGGTGGCGAAAAACCCGCACACCGCGCGGGCGCTGGTGAGCGCGGTACTGGAGGCGGCGCGCTGGATCGAAGCCTCCCCGGAAAACAAACGCGAGACCGCGCAGATCCTCTCCCGCCGGGCGTGGCTCAACTGCAAAGAACAGTATCTCACCGGACGCATGCTCGGCGAGTACGACAACGGCCTGGGCCAGCGCTGGCAGGACGCACACCCGATCCGCTTCTTCAACGAGGGGGCCGTCAGCTACCCGTATCTCTCCGACGGCATGTGGTTCTTAACCCAGTTCCGCCGCTGGGGCTTGCTCAAATCCGCGCCGGACTACGCGGGCATCGCGCAGCGCATTAACCAGACCGCGGTCTGGCAGGATGCCGCCACGGCGGTGGGGGGCATCAGCACACCGACTTCACCATTACGCAGCAGCACATTGATGGACGGCACCGTCTGGAACGGTACAGACCCGGAAGGATACGCCAGCCGTTTCGCCATTCACCGTAAAGAGGCCTGATTATGCAGCATCTGCAAAAGACGAATTCACACGAGACGCCGGAGAGTGGGGAGGTGATTGTCCTGCCTCCGGTGCAGGTTCGCCGCCGTACGCCGACGTTTGCGCGTCGGATTAACGCGATCCTCCAGCGCATCATCCCGGCGTTTCTCGGTCTGGGACTGCTGGTGGTGCTCTGGCAGCTGGCGGCGATTAACAGCAAAGGTTTCCCGACGCCGCTCAGCACGCTCGATTCCGCCATCACCCTGTTTGCCGATCCGTTTTATCGCGACGGGCCTAACGATATGGGCATCGGCTGGAACGTGCTCGCCTCATTACAGCGCGTGGCGGTGGGCTTTGGCCTGGCCGCGCTCGCCGGGATCCCGCTCGGCTTCCTGATTGGTCGCTTCACCTTTTTCTCTCGCATGTTCGGCCCGCTGATCGCGCTGTTACGCCCGGTTAGCCCGCTGGCCTGGCTGCCCATCGGCCTGCTGCTGTTCCAGAAAGCGGAACCCGCGTCGAGCTGGACCATTTTCATCTGCTCCATCTGGCCGATGGTGATCAACACCGCCGAAGGCGTACGCCGCATTCCGCAGGACTACCTCAACGTGGCCCGGGTGCTGCAGCTTTCCGAGTGGACCATCATGCGCCGCATTCTCTTCCCGGCGGTGCTGCCCGCGGTGCTGACCGGGGTGCGTCTCTCCATCGGCATCGCCTGGCTGGTGATCGTCGCCGCCGAGATGCTCACCGGAGGTTTAGGGATCGGCTTCTGGATCTGGAACGAGTGGAACAACCTCAATGTCGAAAACATTCTCATCGCCATCGTCATCATTGGCGTGGTCGGGCTGCTGCTGGAGCAGGGGCTGATGCTGATCGCCCGTCGCTTTAGCTGGCAGGAAAAATAAGGAGCGAACATGAAACCATTAATTCAGGTCCAGGCCGTGAGCCAGCGTTTTTCCACCGCCAGCGGCGAGTTTCTGGCGCTGCAAAACGTCTCTTTTGATATCCACGAGGGCGAAACCGTCAGCCTGATCGGGCACTCCGGCTGCGGCAAATCGACGCTGCTGAACCTCATCGCCGGTATTACCCTGCCGACGGAAGGCGGGCTGATCTGCGACAACCGTGAAATCGCCGGGCCGGGTCCGGAGCGCGCCGTGGTCTTTCAGAATCATTCGCTGCTGCCGTGGCTCACCTGCTTCGACAACGTGGCCCTGGCGGTCGATCACGTGTTTCGCCACAGCATGAGCAAGGCGGAGCGCAGGGAGTGGATTGAGCATAACCTCGACCGCGTGCAGATGGGGCACGCCCTGCACAAGCGCCCGGGGGAGATCTCCGGCGGCATGAAGCAGCGCGTCGGTATTGCCCGCGCGCTGGCGATGAAGCCGAAAGTCCTGCTGATGGATGAACCCTTCGGCGCGCTCGACGCCCTGACGCGCGCGCATCTGCAGGACTCGGTGATGCAGATCCAGCAGGCGCTGAACACCACCATCGTGCTCATTACCCACGACGTGGACGAGGCGGTGCTGCTCTCCGATCGCGTGCTGATGATGACCAACGGCCCGGCGGCCACCGTCGGGGAGATCCTGCGCGTGGACCTGCCGCGCCCGCGCAACCGGGTGCAGCTGGCCGACGACAGCCGCTATCACCACATGCGCCAGCAGATCCTCCATTTCCTCTATGAAAAGCAGCCGAAAGCGGCGTAACGAGGGGGCTTTGATGCGACTGGTCATTATCGGAAATGGCATGGCGGCCACGCGGCTGATTGCCGCGCTCACCGGGCGTGCTGCCGGTCGTTTCGCTATCACCGTCATCGGTGACGAGCCGGAGCATGCCTATAACCGCATCCAGCTTTCGCCGGTCCTGGGCGGTGAAAAGCAGGCTGCAGACATCTGTCTGCAGGATGACGACTGGTACCAGTCGCGCGGCGTGACGGTGCTGCGGGGTGAAAAGGCGATCGCCGTGAACGTGGACGCGCGGGAAGTGCAAACCACCGCCCGCACGCTGGGCTGGGACGCGCTGGTGTTTGCCACCGGATCAACGCCCTTTATTCCGCCAATCCCCGGCTGCGATGCGCCGCATGTGTTCACGTTCCGCACCCTGGAGGATACCCGTGCCATTCGGACGATCGCCGGTCCGGCGGTGGTGCTGGGCGGCGGCGTGCTCGGGGTTGAGACGGCGGCAGCGCTGGCGCGCTCAGGTGACAACGTCACGTTGGTTCATCGCGGTCCGTGGCTGATGGAGCAGCAGCTGGATCGGCAGGCGGGAATGCTGCTGGAAGAGACGCTGGCGGCGCGGGGCGTGCGCTGTGAGCTCGCCTCGGGCATCGCAGCGGTGAGCGGGAATAGCGTGACGCTGCTCAACGGGCGCCGCGTCGTCGCCGCTCGCGTGGTGCTGGCGACCGGCGTGCAGCCCAGCGTCGCGCTGGCGCAGGCCAGCGGCATTCGCTGCGCGCGCGGCATCGTGGTGGATCACCAGATGCAAACCTCCGAACCGAACGTCTACGCCATCGGCGAGTGCTGCGAAATTGACGGGAAGACGTTTGGCCTGGTCGCCCCCTGCCTGGCGCAGGCGGAAATCCTGGCCGCGCGGCTGGCCGGGGACGCTACCGCGCCGTTTACCCTGACCGACAGCGGGATGCGCCTCAAGGTGACGGGCGTGGAGCTGTTCAGCCTCGGCCGTGCGGCGGAGCAGGAGGGCGACGTGGTCTGGAGCGCATGGGATCCGCTGACCCGTCACTATCGTCGTTTATTGATCCATCAGGGGGCGCTGGCTGGCGCGCTGCTGATGGGCGACTGCCGCAGCGCGGCAACGTTTACCGATTTACTGGCAACGGCTGCGCCCGCCCACGCGGACTGGCTGTTCGATCGTTTCACTACGCAACCGCAGGTTGCAGGACAGAATGCTATGACAAAACCTACTCTGGTGGTGGTTGGGCACGGTATGGTCGGCCATCATTTCCTCGAAGACTGCGTTAAGCGCAATCTGCATCAGCAGTATCAGATCGTCGTCTTTGGCGAGGAGCGCTATGCCGCCTACGACCGCGTGCATTTGTCGGAATATTTTGGCGGCCGCAGCGCGGCGTCGCTCTCGCTGGTGGAGGGGGATTTCTTTGCCGACAGCGGCATTGAGCTGCGCCTGTCGCAGCAGATCGTCGGCATCGACCGCGACGCGCGCGTGGTGCGTACCGCCAGCGGGCATGAGACCCACTGGGACAAGCTGGTGCTGGCGACCGGCTCATACCCGTTCGTTCCGCCCGTGCCGGGCAACGATTTGCCGGGCTGTTTTGTCTACCGCACCCTTGACGACCTGGACAACATTGCTGCACATGCGGCTGGCTCGCACCGCGGCGTGGTGATTGGCGGCGGCCTGCTCGGACTGGAGGCGGCGAATGCCCTGAAGCAGCTCGGGCTGGAAACCCATGTGGTGGAGTTTGCGCCCAACCTGATGGCGGTCCAGCTCGACAACGACGGCGCGGCGATGCTGCGCAAGAAAATCGAGGCGCTGGGCGTCGGCGTTCACACCAGTAAAGCCACGACGGAGATCGCCACCGCGGACGGCGGGCTGGTGCTGCGCTTTGCCGATGGCGAACAGCTGGAAACGGACATGGTGGTCTTTTCGGCGGGCATCCGTCCGCAGGACGCGCTGGCGCGCAGCAGCGGGCTGGCTATCGGCGAACGCGGCGGGATCTGCATTGACGACGGCTGCCAGACCTCCGATCCGGACGTGCTGGCCATCGGCGAATGCGCCCTGTGGGAGGGGAAAATCTTCGGTCTGGTCGCGCCCGGCTATCAGATGGCGCGCGTGGCCGCCGCCGCGCTGACGGGAGAGGATAAAACCTTCACCGGCGCGGATATGAGCACTAAGCTCAAGCTGCTCGGCGTGGACGTGGCCTCGTTCGGCGACGCCCACGGGCGCACCCCGGGGGCGCTGAGCTACCAGTGGACGCACGGCCCGCAGCAAATCTACAAGAAAATCGTGGTCAGCCACGACGGCAAAACGCTGCTCGGCGGCGTGCTGGTGGGCGATGCCAGCGAATACGCCACGCTGGTGCAGATGATGCTTAACGGCATCAGCCTGCCGAAAGAGCCGGAAACGCTCATTTTACCCGCGTCGTCAGGCAGCGCGCCAAAAGCGCTCGGCGTGGCGGCGCTGCCGGAAAGCGCGCAGATCTGTTCGTGTCATAACGTCAGTAAAGGCGATATTTGCCGGGCGGTGAGCGCGGGCGCGGCGGATATCGGCGCCGTTAAGCAGTGCACCAAAGCGGCGACCGGCTGCGGCGGATGTAGTGCACTGGTGAAGCAGGTGATGGAGTTCCAGCTGGCGGAGCAGGGCGTGGAGGTGAAAAAGGACATCTGCGAGCACTTCCCGTACTCGCGCCAGGAGATTTACCACCTCGTGCGCGTCAACCATATCCGCACCTTTGACCAGCTTATCAGCCGCTACGGACAGGGGCACGGATGCGAGATCTGCAAGCCGCTGGTGGGATCGGTGCTCGCCTCCTGCTGGAACGAGTATCTGCTGAAACCGGCGCACCTGCCGCTGCAGGATACCAACGACCGCTACTTCGCCAACATCCAGAAGGACGGCACATACTCCATCGTGCCGCGCATGCCCGCAGGGGAAGTGACTGCCGACGGGCTTATTGCCATCGGGCAGATTGCGAAACGCTACAGCCTGTACAGCAAAATTACCGGCGGACAGCGTATCGATCTTTTCGGCGCCACTCTGGAACAGCTGCCGGCGATCTGGCAGGCGCTGGTGGAGGCTGGGTTTGAAACCGGACACGCCTACGGTAAATCCCTGCGCACGGTGAAATCCTGCGTCGGCTCGACCTGGTGCCGCTACGGCGTGCAGGACTCCACCGGCCTCGCGGTCCGGCTGGAGCACCGCTACAAGGGCCTGCGCGCGCCGCACAAAATCAAAATGGCGGTCTCAGGCTGCACCCGCGAGTGCGCGGAGGCGCAGAGCAAAGACGTAGGGGTGATTGCCACCGATAAGGGCTGGAACCTCTATCTGTGCGGCAACGGCGGGATGAAGCCACGCCACGCGGATCTCTTCGCCAGCGATCTGGACGACGAAACGTTAATTCGCACCATCGACCGTTTCCTGATGTTTTACATCCGCACGGCGGATCGCCTGCAGCGTACCAGCACCTGGATGGACAACCTGGAAGGCGGCCTCGACTATCTGCGGGAGGTGATCCTCAACGACAGCCTCGGCATCGCCCACGAGCTGGAGCAGGAGATGGCCCGGGTGGTGGAAACCTACCAGTGCGAATGGCAAACCACGCTCAGCGATCCCAGCCGCCTGGCGCTGTTCCGCACGACGGTGAACGAGACCGCGCCGGATGAAAGCAAGCGCTGGCAGGAAATTTGCGGCATCGACGATATCCCCGAGCAGGCGGGCATCGGCGCGCGGCTTGGACGTAAGCCGATTGCGCTCTTCCGCTTTGGTAAAACCGTTTACGCCCTCGACGATCGGGAGCCGGGCGGCGATGCGAACGTGCTTTCACGCGGCATTCTTGGCGATGCGGCGGGCGAGCCGGTGGTGATATCACCGCTCTACAAGCAGCGCATTCGCCTGCGCGACGGCTGTCAGGTAGAGAACGGCGAACCCGCGGTGCGCGCGTGGCCAGTGAAGATTGAAAACGGCAAGGTGTGGGTTGGTAGCGACGCCCTGGTAATGCGTGCGGAGGCCTCATGACGGAAACCCGAACAACGTGCCCCTACTGCGGGGTGGGCTGCGGCGTGGTCGCCCGCGCGGAAGGTGAAGCGGTCAGCGTTCATGGGGATAAAACCCATCCTGCGAACCTGGGGCGCCTGTGCGTGAAAGGATCGGCTCTGGGGGAAACGACGGGCTTACAGGGGCGGCTTTTGCGCCCGGTCGTTGACGGCCTTGAGGTGGACTGGGCGCAGGCGCTGAGCGCGGCAGGAGAGCGCCTGCGGGAGATTATCGATAAATGGGGGCCGCAGGCGGTGGCGTTTTACGCCTCCGGCCAGCTGTTGACCGAGGATTACTATGCCGCCAACAAGCTGATGAAAGGATTTATCGGCGCGGCAAACATCGATACCAACTCCCGGCTCTGCATGTCCTCGGCTGTGGTGGGCTACAAGCGCGCCTTTGGCGAAGACGTGGTGCCGTGCGGCTACGAGGATGTGGAAAACAGCGATCTGGTGGTGCTGGCTGGCTCGAACGCGGCCTGGACGCATCCGGTGCTCTACCAGCGGCTGGTGCAGGCGAAGCACGACAACCCGCAGATGAAGGTGGTGGTTATCGATCCCCGCAGAACCGCCACCTGTGATATTGCCGATCTGCATCTGGCGCTCGCCCCCGGCAGCGACGCCGGGCTGTTTGTCGGTCTGCTTAATGTGATTCAGGGAACGGATGAGTGGCCCGTTGAGCGCGTGGCGGCGTTTTGCGGCCTCTCGCCGCAGGATATAGGCACCTTTTACGACTGGTTTATGACGGCGCCCCGGGCCATCACGCTCTACACCATGGGGATCAACCAGTCCGCCAGCGGCAGCGACAAGTGTAACGCCATCATTAACGTTCATCTTGCCAGCGGGAAGTTCAACCGTCCGGGCTGCGGCCCGTTTTCGCTGACCGGACAGCCAAACGCGATGGGGGGAAGGGAAGTGGGCGGGCTGGCTAACCAGCTGGCGGCGCACATGAACTTTGAGCCGGACGATCTCTCGCGGGTGGCGCGTTTCTGGGGAACGGAACGGCTGGCGCAAACCCCGGGCCTGATGGCGGTGGAGCTGTTTGACGCCATTGCCCGCGGCGAGGTGAAGGCGGTGTGGATCATGGGCACTAACCCCGCCGTGTCGCTTCCGGACAGCCACGCGGTGTGTCAGGCGCTGGCGAACTGCCCGCTGGTGATGATCTCTGAGGTGATGAAGGATACCGATACCAGCCGGTTCGCCCATATCCGTTTTCCGGCGCTGGGCTGGGGGGAGAAGGACGGGACGGTGACAAACTCGGAACGCCGCATTTCGCGCCAGCGCGCGTTTCTGCCCGCGCCGGGCGAGGCGAAGCCGGACTGGTGGATCGTCGCGCAGATGGCGAAACGGCTGGGCTACGGCGAGGCCTTTGCCTGGCAACATCCGCAAGAGATTTTTTGCGAACATGCGGCGCTGACGGCCTTTGAAAATGACGGCGCGCGGGCATTGAGTCTTCATGAACTGGCTGCGCTAACCCGCGAGGAGTGGGATCAGCTTGAGCCTTATCAGTGGCCGACGGGGAGTTTTCCGCGCCGAAACATCGTTCCCGTTAACCCTCTGTCGCACGGCGCGACGGTCAGCGCGTTATACCCGCTGATTCTCAACTCGGGGCGCATCCGCGATCAGTGGCATACCATGACCCGAACGGGATACGTGGCGAGGCTGATGCAGCATATCGCCGAACCGTTTGTTGAGGTTAGCCCGGCAGACGCCGTTCGGTTTTCCCTGTGCGACGGCCAGCTGGCGCGCATCAGCTCGCCGCGCGGCGTGATGGTGGCAAGAGTGCGAATCAGCGACGGGATACGGGAAGGCGAGGCGTTTGCCCCGATGCACTGGAACGCCGGGTTTGCCCGCCAGGGAAAGGTGAATGCGCTGGTGGAAGGGCGCTGCGATCCGGTTTCGGGCCAGCCGGAGAGTAAACAAACCGCCGTCAGGATCCTGCCCTGGCAGCCCGCCTGGCAGGGGGAACTCTATGCCCGGGAATGGCCGGAAATGCCCTCTTCGGCTTACTGGTGGCGTAAAGCCTCACGCCTGACGGTGGCGGGCGATCAACCGCTGCTGCCGTGGGTAATGGAATACGCCAGCGCTCGTGGCTGGCAGCTGCAGGTTGCGCAAACCGGTGAACGCAGCAGCGTGCTGGCCTGGCATGAAGGCCAGCTGATGCTGGGCTTCTGGGAGGGCACCGCGTTACCGGCGCTGGCGCATGCGGTGATTGAAGCCGCTTTTCAATCCCCACCCGTGCTTCTCGCAGAACGCCACGCCTTGTTGAACGGACAGAGCGTCGGGAAGGCGGCGGATCCGGGACGCATCATCTGCAGCTGTTTCAGCGTCGGGGAGAATGCGATACGGGAGGCGATCGTCGGCGGGTGTGATTCCGTCACCGCGCTGGGGGCGACGCTGCGCTGTGGTACGAACTGTGGCTCCTGCGTGCCGGAGCTGAAAGGGCTGTTTCAGGATAATCCTGAAATGTCCGCCAGAACTGCATTTCAAGGCTTATCGCGTTAACATAATAGGAGTTTATTCATAAACACAGGTTCTTATTTACGACGTTGATGGCTGTATCGTCCCGCATTCGTTTGCTGTTATTACTCTCCCTTGTTACGGTCGGAGCCGTTCACGGTGCGCCGAATTCCTTTATCCAGCAGGCGCAAAATCCCTTTGATAATAATGGGGATAGTTTGCCCGACCTCGGCATGGCGGCGCCAACGGGCGAGGGGGAAAAACACCTGGCCGAAATGGCGAAAGCCTTCGGTGAAGCCAGCATGACCGACAACGGCCTGACAACGGGCGAGCAGGCGCGTCAGTTTGCGTTTGGCCAGGTGCGCGACGCGGTGAGCGGCGAAGTGAACCAGCAGATTGAGTCCTGGCTTTCGCCCTGGGGGAACGCCAGCGTGAACCTACTGGTGGATAACGATGGCAAATTTAACGGCAGCAGCGGGAGCTGGTTTATCCCCTGGAACGATAACAACCGTTACCTGAGCTGGAGCCAGCTTGGCCTGACCCAGCAGGCGGATGGCCTGGTCAGTAACGCCGGAATAGGCCAGCGCTGGGTCGCCGGGAAATGGCTGCTGGGTTACAACACATTTTACGATAACCTGCTGGACGAAAACCTGCAGCGTGCCGGGCTGGGCGCGGAAGCGTGGGGGGAAAATCTGCGTCTGTCAGCCAACTATTATCAGCCCTTTGCTGGCTGGCGCGATCGCTCTGACGTCCAGGAGCAGCGCATGGCGCGCGGCTATGACGTCACCGCTAAAGCCTGGCTGCCGTGGTTCCATCATCTGAATACCAGCGTGAGCTTCGAGCAATACTTCGGCGATAACGTCGATCTCTTCAACAGCGGAACGGGCTATCACAATCCGGTGGCGGTGAATCTGGGGCTTAACTATACCCCCGTGCCGCTGGTCACCCTGACCGCCGCGCACAAGCAGGGCGAAAGTGGCGCGAGCCAGAATAACCTCGGGCTGAAGCTCAACTATCGCTTTGGCGTGCCGCTGGTGAAGCAGCTTTCCGCCGGTGAAGTCGCCGCCACGCGCTCCCTGCGCGGAAGCCGCTACGACTCGCCGGAGCGCAATAGCCTGCCGGTGATGGAGTTCCGCCAACGTAAAACGCTGTCCGTCTGGCTGGCGACGCCGCCGTGGGATCTGAAAGGGGGCGAGACCGTTATGCTGAAGCTTCAGGTTCGCAGCGCGCACGGCATTCGTGAGATCCACTGGCAGGGGGATACGCAGGCGCTGAGCCTGACGTCGCCGGCCAAAAGCAACAGCAGCGACGGCTGGAGTGTAATTATGCCTGCCTGGGATGACAGTGAAGGGGCGACAAACCGCTGGCACCTGTCGGCGGTGGTGGAAGATGAGAAAGGCCAGCGCGTCTCGTCCAATGAGATCGTGCTGACCGTCGTGCAGCCGCTGGTCGCATTGCCCGACAACGACCCGCGCTGGAAGCTTCTGCCGGAGGAGTAATCCTTAAAAAATGCGTTCCTGATGCACCCACACCGCGGCTTCAACGCGGGATTTTAGCTTCATTTTCTTCAGCATATGCTTCACGTGCACTTTGACCGTGCTTTCGGTGATGTCCAGGCGGCGGGCGATCATTTTGTTCGGCAGCCCCTGGGCAATGAGTTTGAGAATATCGCGCTCGCGCGGGGTTAACTGGCTGACGTCGCGGTCAGAGGTGGCGCGATTGGCGCGCAGGCTGGCGGCCAGCACTGGCGTTAAGGCTTCGCTGAGAACCATCTCGCCCGCCGCGGCCTGCTGCAGCGCCTTAAGCAAGTCTTCCGGCTCCATATCCTTGAGCAGATAACCATCCGCCCCGCGCTTCAGCGCCGTGACCACATCCTCTTCATGGTTCGACACGCTAAAGACGACGATGCGCCCGGAAAGCGATTTTTCCCGCAGCTTGTCGAGAGTTTCCAGACCGTTCATGCCGGGCATATTCAGATCCAGCAGGATCAGATCGGGATCGAGGGATTCGGCAAGCTCAATGCCCTGTTCACCGTTGCTGGCTTCGCCAACCACGGTGATATCGGGCGCCATGCTGACCAGCTGTTTCACGCCAGTACGCAGCATCGGATGGTCGTCGATCAACAGGATGGATGCCGGTTCCTGATTAGTCATGGGTTTCTCCTTGAGCAGTTGTAAGCGGTTTTTCGGGAATAAAGGTGACGACAACTTCCGTGCCACCCGTCTCTCTCCGGCGAACCTGGCAATCACCGCGCAGGCTTTGGGCGCGGTCTCGCATAATAATTAAACCATAGTGGTTAGTGCGTTCGGCATTTTCCGGCACGCCGCGGCCGTTGTCGTGAACCGTGAGCTTCACCTGATTGCTGTGCTGGCTGACGGTGACCGTTACCGCCGTCGCCCCGGAATGTTTAAGCACGTTGCTCAGCGCTTCACGGGCGATCTGCAGTACATGTATGGCCTGGTGGGAGGGGACAAACCGCGGCGGCAGCTGGTAGTCCAGCTTCACCGGGAACCCCAGCCGGGCGCTAAATTCGTGACAGCTGGCCTCCAGCGCCGGACGCAGGCCCGGCTCGGTCAGCTGCAGACGGAAGGTGGTCAGCAGCTCGCGAAGCTGTATCCAGGAGGTGTTCAGCTCGTTGCGGATCTGGCTGAGCAGCTGCTTGTTGCTTTCGGGCATCTCCGCATCCTGCATCTGCAGGCAGCTCACCTGCATTTTCATACAGGAGAGCGACTGGGCGATAGAGTCGTGAAGCTCGCGGGCGATGGTCGCGCGCTCTTCCATGACGATCAGCTGCTGCTGCTTTTCCTGATGCCTGTCGAGCGCCAGCGTGGCCGTTAGCTGTTCGACCAGCGTATCGACCAGCTGCTGCTGGTCGTGGCTCAGGTGACGCCCGGCTGGCAGCGTTGCCAGCAGAATACCGTACTGGGTGTGGCTGTCGGTCAGGCGCCACTTCAGGGTGGTGCCGCCGGACGTCAGCGGCGGCAGGCCGCGAGGGCAAAGATGGCAGCCTTTGTCATCGCAGGACATATCCGACTGACAGGTAAATTCCTGATGGTTATCTTCGTCTTCCACGTCGTAGACCCGCAGCTCAAGGTCGTGAAGCAGGGTCAGATTTTGCAGGCCGTTCAGCACCGGAGAGAGGCGTTCGCATAGCGGCACCTGCATGTGCAGACGACGGTTGGCCTGCCACAGGAAGGAGAGGATCTCGTTTTTCTGCTCCAAGCCGGCCGTTTTTTCCTGAACGCGCTGTTCAAGCACCGCGTAGCTCTCGGAGAGCTCTGCAGACATGGTGTTGAGCGCCTGGCCGAGCATGGCCATCTCGTTGCGCCCGCTGATGTGCGTGCGCTGGGTAAAATCGCGTGCGGTCACCGCGCGGGCCATTGCCAGCAGCTGTTTCCACGGGTTCAGCAGCCGCGCACGAAGCCAGACGATGGTGAAGATCAGCAGCAGCCCCATAAACAGCGCCATGGCGCGGTGCACCATCACCACCCGATCGATGCGGAGTTCGGTGGTTTGGTCGAAAGAGGAGACCAGCGCATCGATGCGTGAGACGAACCCCGCCACGTCCTGCGCAACGGTTTCGGTGCTGCGCGCCTGTTTCAGCCCGGGCTCCAGCTGGGTGTGCCAGTAGCCCTGAAGGGCTTTAAGCTGATATTGCTGACCGGCGCGGATGGCGGCGTTTTCCAGTTCGGGGCTGAAGACCGTGCGCTCCATTTCATCAATCAGGGGCCGATCGTCCTGCGTCAGGGGAACCGACGCCAGCAGGCGATAACTCTGCATGCGTAGCGAGCCTGCCTCGTTGATGGCATGCGCATTACCCTGTACTCCCTGTACCAGCCAGCCGGAGATCGCCATGCCGGTCACGCCGATGGCGGTGGACAGCAAAACGATAAGGGCTAGCTGATTCACGAGCGTCAGCGGAGATAAACATCTTTTTAACATAGAGGTGGTGTGCTCCTGACGTGGCCTGCTTGCAGGAATGGCGCTATTCTGGTGCATACCCTGGAGTATACCCATACCAATAAAGGATTACCCCTAAATTGCCAACGGAGTAGGGGGAAGGAGGTGGGGGTAGCCAGGAACCGTCAGTGCCGTGAAAAACCACGTCTTTTTTACCGAATTAGCCTACTCACTAAGGGTGAGGCCTTATTTTACGCCGCAAATCCTCCCACTTTTCCTTTGATTTATATCAACTTACCGCCGCCCTAAAACCCTAATGTTTGCAGCATCATTCGAGAATCAGAGGTGTCTATGAGTCACTCATCCGCTCCCGAAAGGGAAAATGGTGCCGTTATTACAGACTGGCGTCCAGAGGATCCGGCGTTCTGGCAACAGCGCGGCCATCGTGTAGCCAGCCGGAATCTGTGGATTTCCGTGCCGTGTTTGTTATTAGCGTTTTGCGTATGGATGTTGTTTAGCGCGGTGGCGGTCAACCTGCCCAAAGTCGGGTTTACGTTTACGACCGATCAGCTGTTCATGCTGACCGCGCTGCCGTCGCTGTCAGGCGCGCTGCTGCGTGTGCCTTACGCGTTTATGGTGCCGGTGTTTGGCGGTCGTCGCTGGACGGCGTTCAGTACGGGCATCATGATCGTCCCCTGCGTCTGGCTCGGCTTCGCGGTGCAGGATACCTCTACGCCGTTCAGCGTGTTCGTGATTATTTCCCTGCTGTGCGGTTTTGCGGGTGCGAACTTCGCCTCCAGCATGGCGAACATCAGCTTCTTCTTCCCGAAAGCGAAGCAGGGCGGTGCGCTGGGCATTAACGGCGGCCTGGGGAATATGGGCGTCAGCGTGATGCAGCTGATTGCCCCGCTGGCGATCTCTGTTTCTATTTTCGCGGCCTTTGGCGGCGGTGGCGTTGAGCAGGCGGATGGTTCTTCCCTCTATCTGCAGAACGCCGCGTGGATCTGGGTACCTTTCCTGGTGGTCTTCACCCTCGCAGCCTGGTTCTTTATGAATGACCTGTCCGCGTCGAAGGCGTCGCTGAGCGAACAGCTGCCGGTGCTGAAGCGTGGACACCTCTGGGTGATGGCGCTGCTGTATCTGGCCACCTTCGGTTCGTTTATCGGCTTCTCTGCGGGCTTCGCGATGCTGTCGAAAACGCAGTTCCCGGAGATTCAGATCCTGCACTTTGCTTTCTTCGGACCGTTTATCGGTGCCCTGGCGCGTTCGCTGGGCGGCATGGTCTCTGACCGTCTCGGCGGTACCCGCGTGACGCTGGTGAACTTCGTCGTGATGGCGGTCTTCTGCGCGCTGCTGTTCCTGACGCTGCCCGTCGACGGGCAGGGCGGTAACTTCATCGCCTTCTTCGGCGTGTTTATGGTGCTGTTCCTGACTGCCGGGCTGGGGAGCGCGTCTACCTTCCAGATGATCTCCGTGATCTTCCGTAAGCTGACGATGGATCGCGTGAAGGCGCAGGGCGGGAGCGAAGAGCAGGCCATGCGCGAAGCGGCGACGGATACGGCCGCGGCGCTGGGCTTTATCTCTGCCATCGGCGCGATTGGCGGCTTCTTTATCCCGAAAGCGTTCGGTATCTCTCTGGACCTGACCGGCTCTCCGGCCGGTGCCATGAAAGTCTTTCTCGTCTTCTATATCGCCTGCGTTGTGATTACGTGGCTGGTATATGGCCGAAATACCAAGAAAAATAAGTAAGTGTGATTATCCGTTTACGCGGCCTTCGGGTCGCGTTTTTTTTGCCAGCATAATAGTTACAACATACTTACGGCTTTTACGGCAGACGCCTGCGGTGACACTGTGATCGCCATCGCTTTGCAGGTGGCTCTACCCCTTAATACCTGAGATGTTAAATTTTGACTGGCTTTTTGTACGATAAAATAAAAATAACTCTATATTTCATGATGATATGAAATTTTTGAAGATACCGCTTTGGTGGTATTTGGTGTAACCCCTCGCCTGAAAGTCCCTCCTCGTCTTGATCGTTATCAATTCTCCCCCTCTTTCAGGGCGTTACCTTCGCTGCAAATCAGCAATGTCGATTTAGAGAGCCACAGGCTCCACACAGGAGATACCCGATGAGCAAATTTTTGGACCGGTTTCGCTACTTCAAACAGAAGGGTGAAACTTTTGCCGATGGGCACGGCCAGGTTCTGGATACCAACCGGGACTGGGAAGACGGTTACCGCCAGCGCTGGCAGCATGACAAAGTCGTCCGTTCGACCCACGGCGTGAACTGTACCGGTTCATGCAGCTGGAAGATTTTCGTTAAAAACGGTCTGGTGACCTGGGAAATGCAGCAGACCGACTATCCGCGCACCCGCCCGGATATGCCAAACCACGAACCGCGCGGCTGCCCGCGCGGTGCCAGCTACTCCTGGTATCTCTACAGCGCCAACCGTCTGAAATACCCGCTGATGCGCAAGCGCCTGATGAAAATGTGGCGTGAGGCGAAAGTACAGCACAGCGATCCGGTGGATGCCTGGGCGTCCATCATCGAAGACGCTGACAAAGCAAAAAGCTTCAAGCAGGCTCGCGGTCGCGGCGGTTTCGTTCGCTCCTCATGGAAAGAGGTAAACGAGCTGATTGCCGCCTCCAACGTCTACACCGTTAAAACCTACGGTCCTGACCGCGTGGCGGGCTTCTCGCCTATCCCGGCGATGTCGATGGTCTCTTACGCCTCCGGGGCGCGCTATCTGTCGCTGATCGGCGGTACCTGCCTGAGCTTCTACGACTGGTACTGCGACCTGCCGCCTGCGTCTCCGCAGACCTGGGGCGAGCAGACCGACGTGCCGGAGTCCGCGGACTGGTACAACTCCAGCTATATCATCGCCTGGGGCTCTAACGTTCCTCAGACCCGTACGCCTGACGCGCACTTCTTTACCGAAGTCCGTTACAAAGGCACCAAAACCGTGGCGGTCACCCCTGACTACGCGGAAATCGCCAAGCTTTGCGATCTGTGGCTGGCGCCGAAACAGGGTACCGACGCCGCGATGGCGATGGCGATGGGCCACGTCATGCTGCGTGAATTCCATCTTGATAAGCCAAGCCAGTACTTCACCGACTACGTTCGCCGCTACACCGACATGCCGATGCTGGTCATGCTGGAAGAGCGTGAGGGCTACTATGCCGCGGGCCGCACGCTGCGCGCAGCCGATCTGGTGGATTCGCTGGGCCAGGAAAACAACCCTGAGTGGAAAACCGTTGCGTATAACAGCAACGGCGAGCTGGTGGCGCCAAACGGCTCTATCGGCTTCCGCTGGGGCGAGAAGGGCAAGTGGAACCTTGAGCAACGCAACGGTACGACCGGTGAAGAGACGGAGCTGCGCCTGAGCATGCTGGGCAGCCAGGACGAGATCGCTGAAGTCGGGTTCCCGTACTTCGGCGGTGAAGGTTCAGAGCACTTCAACAAGGTTGAACTGAAAAACGTTCTGATGCACAAACTGCCGGTTAAGCGCCTGCAGCTGGCCGACGGCTCTACCGCGCTGGTCACCACCGTTTATGACCTGACCATGGCGAACTACGGTCTGGAGCGCGGTCTGGGCGATGAAAACTGCGCAACCGGCTATGACGACGTGAAGGCCTACACCCCGGCCTGGGCGGAACAGATTACCGGCGTGCCTCGCGCGCACATTACCCGTATCGCACGTGAGTTTGCAGAAAACGCGGACAAAACGCACGGCCGTTCGATGATCATCGTCGGCGCGGGTCTGAACCACTGGTATCACCTCGATATGAACTATCGCGGTCTGATCAACATGCTGATCTTCTGCGGCTGCGTCGGTCAGAGCGGCGGCGGCTGGGCGCACTACGTGGGCCAGGAAAAACTGCGTCCGCAGACCGGCTGGCAGCCGCTGGCGTTTGCCCTCGACTGGCAGCGTCCGGCACGCCATATGAATAGCACCTCCTACTTCTATAACCACTCCAGCCAGTGGCGCTACGAAACGGTCACCGCGCAGGAGCTGCTGTCGCCGATGGCGGATAAATCCCGCTACAGCGGCCACCTGATTGACTTCAACGTGCGCGCAGAGCGCATGGGCTGGCTGCCGTCGGCGCCGCAGCTGGGCACTAACCCGCTGCGCATTGCGGAAGCGGCGAAGCAGGCGGGCATGTCACCAGTGGATTACACCGTGAAATCCCTGAAGGATGGCTCAATCCGCTTCGCGGCAGAACAGCCGGAGAACGGTAAAAACCATCCGCGTAACCTGTTCATCTGGCGCTCCAACCTGCTGGGCTCGTCCGGTAAAGGCCACGAGTACATGCTGAAATACCTGCTCGGTACCGAAAACGGTATCCAGGGGAAAGATCTCGGCAAGCAGGGCGGCGTGAAGCCGGAAGAGGTGGAGTGGAAAGATAACGGCCTCGACGGCAAGCTGGATCTGGTGGTGACGCTCGACTTCCGTCTGTCCAGCACCTGCCTGTACTCCGATATCGTGCTGCCAACCGCGACCTGGTACGAAAAAGACGACATGAATACCTCGGATATGCATCCGTTTATTCATCCGCTGTCTGCTGCCGTTGACCCGGCGTGGGAATCGAAAAGCGACTGGGATATCTACAAGGACATCGCGAAGAAATTCTCCGAAGTCTGCGTTGGGCACCTCGGCAAAGAGACCGACGTGGTGACGCTGCCAATCCAGCACGACTCCGCCGCCGAACTGGCGCAGCCGCTGGGCGTGAAGGACTGGAAAAAAGGCGAATGCGACCTGATCCCGGGCGTAACCGCGCCGCACATTATTCCGGTTGAGCGCGACTATCCGGCAACCTACGAGCGCTTTACCTCTATCGGCCCGCTGATGGAGAAAATCGGTAACGGCGGGAAGGGGATCGCCTGGAATACCCAGAGCGAAATGGATCTGCTGCGCAAGCTCAACTACACCAAAGCGGACGGTCCGGCGAAAGGCCAGCCAATGCTGAACACGGCGATTGATGCGGCAGAGATGATCCTGACCCTGGCCCCGGAAACCAACGGCCACGTTGCCGTGAAAGCCTGGGCGGCGCTGAGCGAGTTTACCGGCCGTGACCACACGCATCTGGCGACGAATAAAGAGGAAGAGAAAATCCGCTTCCGCGATATTCAGGCGCAGCCGCGCAAGATTATCTCCAGCCCGACCTGGTCTGGCCTGGAGGATGAGCACGTGTCCTATAACGCGGGCTACACCAACGTTCACGAGCTGATCCCATGGCGCACCCTGTCAGGCCGTCAGTCGCTGTATCAGGATCACCAGTGGATGCGCGACTTCGGTGAAAGCCTGCTGGTCTACCGTCCGCCAATCGACACCCGCTCCGTGAAAGCGGTGATGGGCGCGAAATCGAACGGTAACCCAGAGAAGGCGCTGAACTTCCTGACGCCACACCAGAAGTGGGGCATTCACTCCACCTACAGCGACAACCTCCTGATGCTGACCCTGTCTCGCGGCGGTCCGATTGTCTGGATGAGCGAAACGGACGCCAAAGATCTGGGTATCGAAGATAACGACTGGATCGAAGTGTTCAACAGCAACGGTGCCCTGACGGCGCGTGCGGTGGTGAGCCAGCGCGTACCGGCCGGGATGACCATGATGTACCACGCGCAGGAACGTATCGTTAACCTGCCGGGGTCAGAAATTACCGAGCAGCGCGGCGGGATCCACAACTCCGTGACCCGTATTACGCCGAAGCCGACCCACATGATCGGTGGCTATGCGCAGCTGGCCTACGGCTTTAACTACTACGGCACCGTAGGATCGAACCGCGATGAGTTCGTGGTGGTACGTAAGATGAAGAATATTAACTGGTTAGACGGCGAAGGTAATGACCAGGTACAGGAGAGCGTAAAATGAAAATTCGTTCACAAGTCGGCATGGTGCTGAATCTGGATAAATGCATCGGCTGTCATACCTGCTCGGTCACCTGTAAAAACGTCTGGACCAGCCGTGAAGGTATGGAGTACGCCTGGTTCAACAACGTGGAAAGCAAGCCGGGCACCGGCTTCCCGACCGACTGGGAAAACCAGGAGAAGTGGAAGGGCGGCTGGATCCGTAAAATCAACGGCAAGCTGCAGCCGCGCATGGGTAACCGCGCGATGCTGCTGGGTAAAATCTTCGCTAACCCGCACCTGCCGGGCATCGACGATTACTACGAGCCGTTTGACTACGACTACCAGAACCTGCACAACGCGCCGGAAAGCAAGCACCAGCCGATCGCCCGTCCGCGCTCGCTGATCACCGGTCAGCGCATGGACAAGATCACCAGCGGTCCAAACTGGGAGGAGATTCTGGGCGGCGAGTTCGAGAAGCGCGCCAAAGACCAGAACTTCGAGAACATGCAGAAGGCGATGTACGGCCAGTTCGAAAATACCTTCATGATGTATCTGCCGCGCCTGTGCGAGCACTGCCTCAACCCGGCGTGCGTGGCGACCTGCCCGAGCGGCGCTATCTACAAGCGTGAAGAAGATGGCATCGTGCTGATCGACCAGGACAAGTGCCGCGGCTGGCGTATGTGCATCACCGGCTGCCCGTACAAAAAAATCTACTTCAACTGGAAGAGCGGTAAATCTGAGAAGTGCATCTTCTGCTATCCGCGTATCGAAGCCGGAATGCCGACCGTCTGCTCAGAAAGCTGCGTAGGCCGTATTCGCTACCTCGGCGTGCTGCTGTATGACGCGGACGCGATTGAAAATGCCGCGAGCACCGAGCACGAGAAAGATCTGTATCAGCGTCAGCTGGACGTCTTCCTCGATCCGAACGATCCGAAGGTGATTGAGCAGGCGCTGAAGGACGGCGTGCCGCAGAGCGTGATTGACGCGGCGCAGCAGTCACCGGTGTACAAAATGGCAATGGACTGGAAGCTCGCGCTGCCGCTGCACCCGGAATACCGCACCCTGCCGATGGTCTGGTACGTGCCGCCGCTGTCGCCGATTCAGTCCGCGGCTGACGCGGGCGAACTGGGCAGTAACGGCATCCTGCCGGACGTAGAAAGCCTGCGTATTCCGGTTCAGTACCTGGCGAACCTGTTGACCGCCGGGGATACCCAGCCGGTTCTGCTCGCGCTGAAGCGTATGCTGGCGATGCGTCACTTCAAACGCGCGGAAACCGTAGACGGCGTGACCGATACCCGCGCGCTGGAAGAGGTCGGTCTGACCGAAGCGCAGGCGCAGGAGATGTACCGCTATCTGGCGATTGCCAACTACGAAGACCGTTTCGTGGTGCCGAGCAGCCACCGCGAGCTGGCCCGTGAAGCCTTCCCGGAAAAAAATGGCTGTGGCTTTACCTTTGGCGACGGTTGCCACGGGTCAGACAGCAAATTCAACCTGTTCAACAGCCGCCGCATCGATGCCATGGATGTGACCAGCAAAACGGAGCCGCACCAATGATTGAACTCGTCATTGTTTCGCGTCTGCTCGAGTACCCGGATGCTGCGCTTGCGCAGCATCAGCAGGAACTCTTTGATGCACTCGCGTCATCTGAAAACCTGGATAAAGACGATGCCCAGACGCTGGGTGTTTTCCTCCGCGATCTGCTGGCGCGCGACCTTCTGGATGCCCAGTCGGACTACAGCCAGCTGTTTGACCGGGGGCGTGCGACCTCGCTGCTGCTGTTTGAACACGTTCACGGTGAGTCCCGTGACCGCGGGCAGGCGATGGTCGACCTGATGGCCCAGTACGAACAGCACGGCCTGCAGCTCGACAGCCGCGAACTGCCGGATCATCTGCCGCTGTATCTGGAGTACCTGGCGCAGCTGCCGAAAGAAGAGGCGCTGGGCGGTCTGCAGGACATCGCGCCGATCCTGGCGCTGCTCGGCGCGCGTCTTCAGCAGCGCGAGAGCCGCTATGCTGTGCTGTTCGATCTGCTGGTGAAGCTGGCCAACGCCGCGGTCGACAGTGAAAAAGTGGCGGAGAAAATCGCGGATGAAGCCCGCGACGATACCCCACAGGCGCTGGATGCGGTCTGGGAAGAAGAGCAGGTGAAATTCTTTGCTGACCAGAACTGCGGCGAGTCTGAAATCTCCGCTCACCAGCGTCGCTTTGCCGGCGCGGTTGCCCCGCAATATTTGAATATCTCTAACGGAGGACGGCACTAATGCACTTCCTGAATATGTTCTTCTTCGACATTTACCCGTATATCGCGGGCACCGTGTTCCTGGTGGGAAGCTGGCTGCGTTACGACTACGGCCAGTACACCTGGCGTGCGGCCTCCAGCCAGATGCTGGATCGTAAAGGGATGCATGTGGGCTCTAACCTGTTCCACATCGGTATTCTGGGGATTTTTGCCGGTCACTTCCTGGGGATGCTGACGCCGCACTGGATGTATGAAGCGTGGCTACCGATCGAGGTGAAGCAGAAGATGGCGATGATCGCCGGCGGTGCCTGCGGCGTGATGACTCTGGTGGGGGGCCTGCTGCTGCTGAAACGTCGTCTGTTCAGCCCGCGCGTGCGTGCGACCACGACCGCAGCGGATATTCTGATCCTCTCCCTGCTGATGGTGCAGTGCGCGCTGGGCTTGCTGACCATTCCGTTCTCGGCGCAGCATATGGACGGGAGCGAAATGATGAAGCTCGTCGGCTGGGCGCAGTCCGTGGTGACCTTCCACGGCGGAGCCTCCGCGCACCTGGACGGCGTAGCGTTTATCTTCCGCGTTCACCTGGTGCTGGGGATGACGCTGTTTGTGCTGTTCCCGTTCTCACGTCTGGTGCATATCTGGAGCGCGCCGGTGGAGTACCTGACGCGCAAATACCAGATTGTGCGCGCCCGTCGCTAATTCGCCGTTTTGATACCAACCCCGCACTCGCGGGGTTTTTTTTCGCCCCAGCCCAGATTATTGCCCGCGGCAGCAAACAGGATCAGCGCGCCGCCCGCCAGCTGCGTCAGGTTCAGCGAGTGTCCGAACACCAGATTATCGACAACGATCGCCACCACCGGATAGATAAACGACAGGGAGCCGGTAATGGGCGTAGGCAGCTTCTGGATCGCGCTGTAGAGCAGCTGGTACATAATGCCTGTATGGACGATGCCCAGCGTCAGCAGGATCGGCCAGGGAAAATCACCGGAAAATGACGGCATGTTGGCAAACGGTAAAAGCATCACGACGCCCGTCAGCACCTGGATAAAGGCAATATGCTGCGGCGCAACGGATCTGAGCTTGCGGGCAATAATGGCCGTGACCGCATAGAAGAAAGCCGCGGCCATCGCCAGGCCGATTCCGGCGAGCCATTCACCGCCGTGCGCGCCGGTCAGCTCGCTGGAGAGCAAGATCACCACGCCGCCGAAGGCGAGGAACAGCCAGCCCCATTTCACCAGGCTAACGCGTTCACCTAAAAACATCCCCATTAAGACCAGCATAAACGGCTGGGTGTTATAGACCACGGTAGAAAGACCAATCCAGATCCGCTCATAGGCCGCGAAGAGCAGCAGCCAGTTCACCACGAGCGCTACGCCGCCGAGAATGGCCAGCAGCAGCGTGGTGCGGGTGAGGGGGCTGAAGGGCTTTTGACTTGCCCGGATAAAAATAAAAAGCGCTATTGCCCCGATAAGACAGCGCCAGAACACCACTTCCGTCACCGGCAGACCGCTGAGTAAAACAAACGCACCGATAGAGCCGGAAATTAACATCGCCAGGCTCATTTGCCAGACGCCTTTATGGAAATCACGCATCATCCACCTCCTGATTGTATGACGCTATTGTCGAAAATCGCTGTCGGGTTTTACAGGGATGAGATAAGGTGAAATGCAGTGATGACTTTTTAAAATTAGGTGAAAACGATGGAATACCTTCTCGATGATATCGACCGTCAAATTTTAGCCTGTCTGGTCGAGGATGCGCGCATGTCTTTGAAGGTGCTCAGCGGACGCATCGGTCTGACTTCCCCCAGCACGGCAGAACGCCTGAAGAGGCTGGAAGAGCGCGGTGTGATTCAGGGGTATGGCGCACGGGTGAATCTGGCGGCGCTGGGGTATACGCTGCAGGCGCTGGTGCGCGTGCGGCCTTTGCCGGGGCTGTTGCATAAGGTTGATAAATACATTCAGGCGATGCCGGAGTGTATCGAGAGCGACAAAGTCACCGGGGAAGATTGCTTTGTGATTAGGCTGGTGGTGCGATCGATAGAGCAGCTGGATGAGTTGCTGGACGGCCTGGCGGAGCATGCCCAGTGCAATACGTCGATTGTGAAGAGTTCGCCGGTGAAGCGTCGTTTGCCGCCGATGTAGGCTTCTGGCTTCTGTCGCCAGGTGGCGGCTGCGCCTGCGAAGGTTTCCCCGTTACGGAAATGCATGATGCCTGGTGCAAAAAGGAAGTTTGGAGTTATTTGAAAGTGATGGTGGTGGGGGAAGGATTCGAACCTTCGAAGTCGATGACGGCAGATTTACAGTCTGCTCCCTTTGGCCGCTCGGGAACCCCACCAGGGGTAATTCAAATTTTGAGGTCGTGCTGAGAGATGGTGGTGGGGGAAGGATTCGAACCTTCGAAGTCGATGACGGCAGATTTACAGTCTGCTCCCTTTGGCCGCTCGGGAACCCCACCACGGGGTAATGCTTTTTACTGGCCTGCTTCCTGCTGGAAGCGGGGCGCATCATATCAAATGAGGCGCCCCTGTAAAGCATTCCTTTAGGTAAATGAAGCTGTTTGCCTGCTTTTTATCCGTAAAGGCGCAAAGCTAATCAATTCATTTTCCGAAAGATTAAAGAATGATGGTTCTGTTGCCGTAGACAAAGACACGCTGCGCCAGCACCTGATACAGCGCACGACTGAGCACGTTCTTCTCAACGTCACGCCCTGCACGCATCATGTCCTCGGCCGTGTAGGTGTGGTCCACGTGAATCACGTCCTGCATGATGATTGGACCTTCGTCCAGGTTGTCATTCACATAGTGCGCGGTCGCACCGATGATCTTCACGCCGCGCTCGTAGGCCTGGTGGTAGGGACGCGCGCCAATAAAGGCCGGCAGGAACGAGTGGTGAATGTTGATGATCTTGTTCGGGAAACGCGCCACGAAGGATGGCGTTAACACGCGCATGTATTTCGCCAGCACCACGTAGTCCGGGTTATGCGCTTCAATGGCCTGCGCCATCAGATCGTCGTGTTCTTCACGGGTATGGCCTTCGTGGCTCACCAGCTCGAACGGAATATCAAAACGCTCGACCAGCGTGCGCAGCGTCTCATGGTTGCCAATAACGGCAGCTATTTCCACGTCCAGACCGCCGTAGTTTGCTTTCATCAGCAGGTCGCCAAGACAGTGTGCTTCTTTGGTCACCAGGATCACGATGCGGCGTCGACCGGCTGGGGTCAGCTCGCGCACGGAACCTTCCGGAAGCGCGCTGTCGAGATCGGCAAGCAGGGTGGTGTCGTTGAAAATACCTTCGAGTTCGGTACGCATAAAGAAGCGGCCGGTACGGTGGTCAACGAACTCGTTGTTCTGCACGATATTCAGTTCATGTTTGTAGCAAATGTTGGTAATTCGTGCGATCAGTCCTTTTTGATCGGGACAGATGGTGCGCAGAACTTTACGTTGTAATGATTGCATCGCCGGGAAATCCTGTTTGTATTTGCGAAGTCTGGGTTGTCAGGCATTACTGCCCGCAACACTTTTTAAATTTTTTACCTGAACCACACGGGCAGGGATCGTTACGACCAAACTGTGGGCGCGTTCCGTCAATATAATACCACTGCCCGCTTTCCTTTAAGAACCGGGAACGCTCGATAATGGCACCTGGTTTATTATTCTCGGTAAAACGAGCAACAAAGCTGACGTAACCTTCATCCACATGACTGCCCGTTGAGGATTCATAGACGGTGAGGCCGAGCCACTGCGTGTTCGCGAAGCCGGCTTCGATGTCTTGTCTGAATTCGGCAGCATGGCAGGAGGGATGCCAGGTTTTAATCAGGTAGTCTGCGTCTTTGATCACAAAAGCGGTGTAACGTGAACGCATGAGGTGTGACGGGTCTGGTGCAACCTGATCGTCAGACAGATATCGCTGGCAACATAGGCTATACTCCAGAGCGCTACCACAAGGGCAGAGTTGAGACACGATTCTCTTCCTGGAACAAATAATAAAGGCGTAAAACGCTTCGGGTAGCACTATGTTAACTGAGCTGTTGCGTTGACGCTATGTGAGGAATCCAGGGGAAGTAAAACAGGGCTAATGAGAAAGGTTAAAATTGGACTGGCGCTGGGCTCAGGTGCAGCCCGGGGATGGTCACACATCGGCGTGATTAATGCCTTAAACAAGATGGGCATTAACGTAGATATTGTCGCAGGTTGTTCAATAGGATCGCTTGTCGGCTCCGCCTACGCGTGCGGGAAGCTTCCGGAACTCGAGACCTGGGTGCGTTCCTTCAGTTACTGGGACGTCCTGCGTCTGATGGACCTCTCGTGGCAGCGTGGTGGGCTGTTGCGCGGCGAACGCGTCTTTAACCAGTTCCGCCAGGTTATGCCTCTCGAAGACTTCACTGATTGTCAGATGCCCTTTGGCGCCGTCGCGACGAACCTCAGCACGGGACGCGAACTCTGGCTAACCGAAGGGGATATCCATCTTGCCGTGCGCGCCTCCTGCAGCATGCCGGGGCTTATGGCGCCTGTCCCACACAACGGTTACTGGCTTGTCGACGGTGGCGTTGTAAACCCGGTTCCCATCTCTCTGACCCGTGCAATGGGGGCGGATATCGTAATTGCCGTCGACCTGCAGCACGACGCCCACCTGATGCAACAGGACCTCATGCCGGTCAATCTCCAGAGCGAAGATGCCGAGGGCGAGAAACTGGCCTGGCATGAGCGCCTGCGCGGTAGAATCGGGCGTATGGCCGCGCGACGCTCGGTTGCCGCGCCGACGGCGATAGAAATCATGACCACGTCAATCCAGGTACTGGAGAATCGCCTTAAGCGCAATCGTATGGCAGGCGATCCGCCAGATATTCTTATTCAGCCTTACTGTCCGCAAATCTCTACTCTTGATTTCCATCGGGCTGAGGCCGCCATCGCAGCGGGCTCGTTAGCCGTCGAAAAGAAAATGGACGAATTGTTGCCTTTTGTGCAAACAGCACGTTAAGCACCTTTTTTTGACTACTTCAGCAAAATCTGACAGGCGATAGTGCCGATCGCATGCCACTATTTAGTTACTGTCAGCCAGGGGAGGAACCATGACGCAGCCATTGGCCGGAAAACACATTTTGATTGTTGAAGACGAGCCCGTTTTCCGATCGCTACTGGATTCGTGGTTATCCTCGCTGGGAGCAATCACTTCACTGGCTGAAGATGGTATCGACGCCCTGGAAAAAATGATCAGCATTACGCCCGATTTAATGATTTGCGACATTGAGATGCCGCGCATGAATGGGCTGAAGCTGGTTGAACATCTGCGTAACGAAGGCAACCAGACGCCGATTCTGGTGATCTCTGCCACAGAGAATATGGCGGATATCGCCAAAGCATTGCGACTCGGTGTCCAGGATATTCTGCTTAAACCGGTCAAGGATCTGAACCGGCTGCGAGAAACGGTCTTAGCGTGCCTGTATCCGAATATGTTTAATTCCCGGGTAGAGGAAGAGGAGCGTCTTTTCCAGGACTGGGATGCCCTGGTGAGTGATCCTCCTGCTGCGGCGAAACTGTTGCAAGAACTTCAGCCACCCGTACAGCAAACTATTTCACACTGCCGCGTAAATTATCGTCAGCTGGTGGCGGCTGATCAGCCGGGACTGGTACTGGATATCGCACCTTTATCTGATTCCGACCTTGCGTTTTATTCTCTGGATGTTACCCGGGCAGGGGATAATGGCGTATTAGCCGCGTTACTTCTTCGCGCGCTTTTTAATGGTTTGCTGCAGGAACAGTTATCGCATCAGGGACAACGGCTGCCGGAGTTAGGCAGTTTGCTCAAACAGGTAAACCAGCTTTTTCGCCAGGCTAATTTGCCCGGACAGTTCCCGCTGCTGGTCGGCTATTACCACAGCGGTTTAAAGAATCTGATCCTCGTTTCAGCAGGTCTCAACGCTTCACTGAATACCGGTGAACATCATATTCAGGTGAGTAACGGTGTTCCGCTTGGGACATTGGGTACGGCGTATCTTAATCAAATTAGCCACCGCTGTTCCTCCTGGCAGTGCCAAATTTGGGGCGCCGGGGGACGGCTACGCTTAATGTTGTCCACGGAATAAGCAATTGGATCTTAATTTTAAGATTGCTTTACCTGTGTTTTACGGGGAGTGCTACTATCGCTGCCCAGATTCATGCGTATTTGTCCTAATTGATCGGCAACGCGTTCTTTTCAGACCCGGACTGCGGGGCGAGGCTGATATACTCAACGCGTTATTTATTGCATAAAAGTTCAAAACTTGAACAGCTCAGGAGAATTTGAATGGCTGCCCTAAATTCGAAAGTCAGAAAGGCCGTCATCCCGGTAGCGGGATTGGGGACCAGGATGTTACCAGCAACTAAGGCAATTCCTAAAGAGATGCTGCCTCTGGTTGATAAGCCATTAATCCAGTATGTCGTTAATGAATGTATCGCAGCCGGCATCACTGAAATTGTGCTCGTTACGCATTCATCAAAAAACTCTATCGAAAACCATTTCGATACAAGCTTTGAACTTGAAGCCATGCTGGAAAAACGTGTTAAGCGTCAGCTGTTAGAAGAAGTTCAGTCTATTTGCCCGCCACACGTTACCATTATGCAGGTTCGTCAGGGTCTGGCTAAAGGTCTGGGCCACGCTGTGATGTGTGCACATCCTGTTGTAGGTGATGAGCCTGTAGCGGTAATTCTGCCTGACGTAATTCTGGACGAATACGAATCCGATCTTTCTCAGGATAACCTGGCAGAGATGATCAAACGTTTCGACGAAACCGGTAGCAGCCAGATTATGGTTGAGCCTGTTGACGACGTGACGGCATACGGTGTGGTTGACTGCAAAGGCGTTAACCTTGAGCCGGGCGAAAGCGTGCCAATGGTTGGCGTGGTAGAGAAGCCTAAAGCCGACGTAGCGCCTTCAAACCTGGCCGTTGTAGGTCGCTATGTCCTGAGCGCTGAAATCTGGCCTCTGCTGGCGAAAACGCCTCCAGGAGCGGGTGATGAGATTCAGCTGACGGATGCCATTGATATGCTGATCGAGAAAGAGACCGTTGAGGCTTACCATATGAAAGGTAAGAGCCATGACTGCGGTAATAAGCTTGGTTATATGCAGGCGTTCGTAGAATATGGTATTCGCCACAATACTCTTGGTGAAGAATTTAAAACCTGGCTCAAAGAGAGCGTAGGTATTAAGAAATAAGCCACGGTTAGATATGTCCGAAACCGGTGAGGCGCTGCCCACCGGTTTTTTTATGCCCTAAACACTTCCATAACCTGTCTCAAAGTACAGTTATTAAAATTGCCAAATAATGCTTTATGACAGAGTGTAAGGGGATGTTTGCGACAAATTTAGGTTAAAAAAAATCCCGCATTACGCGGGATTTTTCTGAATACGGCTGGATTAATCCTTGATCAGGAAGTCGTCCAGCTGTTTACCTTGTTCGTCCATGGCTTTCTTGATAACAGCAGGAGTGCGGCCCTGGCCAGTCCAGGTTTTAGTTTCGCCGTTCTCGTCAACGTAGCTATATTTAGCAGGACGAGCAGCACGCTTGGCTTTAGTACCGGTTTTAGCTGCAGCCATGCTGTTCAGCAATTCATTTGGATCGATACCATCAGCAATCAGCATTTCACGATATTGCTGCAGTTTACGAGTACGTTCTTCGATTTCAGCGGCAGCTGCGCTTTCTTCTTCACGACGTTCATTAACTACAACTTCTAATTTTTCCAGCATTTCTTCAAGCGTTTCGAGGGTGCATTCTCTTGCCTGCGCACGAAGAGTACGGATGTTGTTCAGAATTTTAAGTGCTTCGCTCATTGTAGTAATCTCAAACTTATAATGGGGGGTGGTTTGTTGACCTAATAATAGAGCCATAAATTCAGTTGTGCAATAGCCAGGAATGTAAGGAATTCAAAAAATACTAAATAATGCCGCTATTATTAATTACGCTAACTTAAATTTCATCACCCAACAGTCTCGTTTGTTATCAGCTAACCCGGCTGGACCCGGTCGATTGCCTCTTTTTTTTGTGACATTTACCGCAGGAATTATAGTTGCGGCGGAGAAATATCAGCCTTTTGTATTAGTTCCCCTCCGTGATGTTAAGACTGAAATAGTTAATAAATAGTGAATTTTAATGAACGGCGATTCCACTATAAAATGCAGTGTTATGTTTGGCTAAACATATAACATATTGGCCAGGCTGAAGGAGTTTACTTCATGTTTTAGCGGGTTATTTTCATGAAAAGAAGGTTGTGAACTCCGCGCTGAAACGCTTCCTCTGTATGCTACATCGCTGATGACCAGACAAATTATGGTACAATGAATCATCGGGAATATTACACATTGATTGGGGTTTTACGGCCAATGGCACAACTTTATTTCTACTATTCGGCAATGAATGCCGGGAAATCCACCGCGTTGCTGCAATCCTCGTACAATTACCAGGAGCGCGGGATGCGTACCGTTGTTTATACGGCTGAAATCGACGATCGCTTTGGCGCAGGGAAGGTGAGCTCCAGAATAGGGCTCTCGTCGCCTGCCAGACTGTTTAACCCTAAAACCGATCTATATGAGGACATTCGTACAGAACATGCTTTGCAGCCCATTCACTGTGTTCTGGTAGATGAGAGCCAGTTTCTGACGCGTGAACAGGTTCATGCCCTTTCAGAGGTGGTTGATGAGCTCGATATTCCCGTGCTGTGTTACGGCCTGCGTACGGATTTCCGCGGTGAGCTCTTTGCTGGTAGCCAGTATTTGCTTGCCTGGTCGGATAAGCTTGTCGAATTGAAAACAATCTGCTTCTGCGGTCGAAAAGCCAGCATGGTGCTTCGTCTTGACCAGGCCGGGAAACCTTATGCAGATGGCGAGCAGGTGGTTATAGGCGGTAATGAACGCTATGTTTCAGTCTGTCGTAAGCATTATAAAGAAGCGTTGTCTGTAGGCTCGCTGACGGCGATTCAACACGACAACAGGAAATAACGCCAGCCTTGTTATACAGACATAAAAAAACCCGCCATAAAGGCGGGTTTTTTCTTCTGCTTTCAATTAAGCGCTTTTCTTCGCTTTCTTGTCAGCTTTGATGACAGGAACTTCTGTTTTCACAGCGGCAACGTCACCTTCTTTGAACTCACGACCGTAGAAGGTATCCAGCAGAATCTGTTTCAGCTCGGAGATCAGTGGGTAGCGCGGGTTAGCACCAGTACACTGGTCATCGAATGCATCTTCAGACAGCTTATCTACGTGAGCGAGGAAGTCAGCTTCCTGAACGCCTGCTTCACGGATAGATTTTGGAATACCCAGCTCAGCTTTCAGGCTTTCCAGCCATGCCAGCAGTTTCTCAATCTTCGCAGCAGTGCGGTCACCCGGTGCGCTCAGACCAAGGTGGTCTGCGATTTCAGCGTAACGACGGCGCGCTTGCGGACGGTCGTACTGGCTGAAAGCAGTCTGCTTGGTTGGGTTGTCGTTTGCGTTATAACGGATAACGTTGCTGATCAACAGGGCGTTCGCCAGACCGTGAGGAATGTGGAACTGAGAACCCAGCTTGTGCGCCATAGAGTGGCAAACACCCAGGAAGGCGTTCGCAAACGCGATACCGGCGATGGTAGCTGCACTGTGAACGCGTTCACGTGCTACTGGGTTTTTAGACCCTTCGTTGTAGGACGCTGGCAGGTTTTCCTTCAGCAGTTTCAGCGCCTGCAGAGCCTGACCGTCAGAGAACTCAGATGCCAGCACAGAAACGTAAGCTTCCAGGGCGTGAGTTACCGCATCCAGACCACCGAACGCACACAGTGATTTCGGCATCTCCATGACCAGGTTCGCATCAACGATAGCCATGTCTGGGGTCAGTGCATAGTCAGCCAGTGGGTATTTCTGACCTGTTGCATCGTCCGTTACTACTGCGAATGGCGTAACTTCTGAACCGGTACCGGAAGTGGTGGTTACCGCGATCATTTTCGCTTTTACGCCCATTTTCGGGAACTTGTAGATACGTTTACGGATGTCCATAAAGCGCAGCGCCAGTTCTTCGAAGTGGGTTTCAGGATGCTCGTACATGACCCACATGATTTTCGCGGCGTCCATTGGGGAACCGCCGCCCAGAGCGATAATCACATCTGGTTTGAAGGAGTTAGCCAGCTCAGCACCTTTACGCACCACGCTCAGGGTAGGGTCAGCTTCAACTTCAAAGAACACTTCAGTTTCAACGCCAGCCGCTTTCAGTACAGAGGTGATCTGGTCAGCGTAGCCGTTGTTGAACAGGAAACGGTCAGTCACGATGAGCGCACGTTTGTGGCCATCAGTAATCACTTCATCCAGCGCGATTGGCAGAGAGCCACGGCGGAAGTAGATAGATTTCGGAAGTTTGTGCCACAACATGTTTTCAGCTCGCTTAGCAACGGTTTTCTTGTTGATCAGGTGTTTTGGACCAACGTTTTCAGAGATGGAGTTACCACCCCAGGAACCACAACCCAGAGTCAGGGAAGGTGCGAGTTTAAAGTTGTACAGGTCACCGATACCACCCTGAGAAGCAGGGGTGTTAATCAGGATACGTGCAGTTTTCATCATCTGACCGAAGTGGGCAACGCGTTCTGGCTGGTTGTCCTGGTCGGTGTACAGACAAGACGTGTGACCGATACCGCCCATGGCAACCAGTTTCTCGGCTTTCTCTACCGCGTCTTCGAAATCTTTCGCACGGTACATGGCAAGCGTTGGAGACAGTTTTTCATGTGCAAACGGCTCGCTTTCGTCAACAACTTTCACTTCACCGATCAGGATTTTGGTTGTTGCCGGAACGGTAAAGCCTGCGAGTTCAGCAATTTTGTAAGCCGGCTGACCCACGATAGCGGCGTTCAGTGCGCCATTTTTCAGAATAATGTCCTGAACGGCTTTCAGCTCTTTGCCCTGCAGCAGGTAGCCGCCGTGGCTGGCGAAACGTTCACGAACTGCGTCGTACACGGAATCAACAACAACAACAGACTGTTCAGATGCACAGATCACGCCGTTATCGAAGGTTTTAGACATCAGTACAGACGCAACGGCACGTTTGATGTCAGCAGTTTCGTCGATAACAACAGGGGTGTTACCGGCGCCTACACCGATCGCTGGTTTACCTGAGCTGTATGCGGCTTTAACCATGCCAGGACCACCGGTCGCCAGGATCAGGTTAATGTCCGGGTGATGCATCAGCGCATTGGAGAGCTCAACAGAAGGTTGGTCGATCCAGCCGATCAGATCTTTTGGTGCGCCAGCAGCGATCGCCGCCTGCAGGACGATATCCGCAGCTTTGTTGGTCGCGTCTTTCGCACGTGGGTGTGGAGAGAAGATGATTGCGTTACGGGTCTTCAGGCTAATCAGTGATTTGAAGATAGCCGTAGACGTTGGGTTAGTTGTCGGAACAATACCGCAGATGATGCCGATAGGTTCAGCGATGGTGATGGTACCGAAGGTGTCGTCTTCGGACAGCACGCCACAGGTTTTCTCATCTTTATAGGCGTTGTAGATATACTCGGAAGCAAAGTGGTTTTTGATCACTTTATCTTCCACGATACCCATGCCGGATTCGGCAACGGCCATTTTAGCGAGAGGGATTCGAGCATCTGCAGCAGCCAGTGCGGCCGCGCGGAAGATTTTATCAACCTGTTCTTGGGTGAAATTGGCATATTCACGCTGGGCTTTTTTAACGCGCTCGACGAGGGCGTTCAGTTCAGCGATATTAGTAACAGCCATAATGCTCTCCTGATAATGTTTAAACTCTTTTAGTAAACCAGCGCTCGATACGTCACACAGTATAGACAGAGCCGATACGACTTGCGTAACACAAAGTAAAACAAAGAGTTACTTTCTGCGTCAGCACACTAATTTACTAAAAGAGCCTTACCTTAGCATCATCCCTTTTTGTCAGGTGATCTCCCTGGGGGCGTAACCAAGATTACTCACTTCTGAGTACGGAAATCATGATCTGCGTCAATTTTCCCCCAAGCTGATACCTTTCAGCAGGGTTATTTCGTTGAGATTTTTCAAGTGTTAAATAATTACGTAAGTAATGGAAGCGACGCTATCATTGATTATACATATGTTTAACATCCTGAAATGATAACGTTTTGCCACAGATTTCGAGTGAAGTATGCTAATAAAAAGGGTATCTTCAGCGCGATTTCTCATGACAAAGTGTCAGTCCCGGGCATGTGTATAAGCGGAGCAAAACGTGATCCAAACGCTCTTTGATTTTCCAACGTATTTTAAATTTTTTATTGGTTTGTTTGCCCTGGTCAACCCGGTGGGGATCATTCCTGTCTTTATTAGTATGACGAGTTATCAGACGGCGGCGGCCAGGAATAAGACCAACCTCACCGCTAACCTGTCAGTGGCTATCATATTGCTCACCTCCCTTTTTCTTGGGGACGCCATTCTCCAGCTCTTCGGGATTTCGATTGACTCTTTCCGCATAGCGGGTGGGATCCTGGTCGTGACCATCGCGATGTCCATGATCAGCGGTAAGCTGGGCGAGGATAAACAGAACAAGCAGGAGAAGTCAGAAACAGCTATCCGCGAAAGTATTGGCGTGGTGCCGCTGGCCTTACCGCTCATGGCTGGCCCTGGCGCCATCAGTTCAACAATTGTCTGGGGCACGCGTTACCATAGCCTGATGCACCTGATTGGCTTTTCCGTTGCCATTGCGCTTTTCGCACTCTGCTGTTGGGGAGTATTCCGCATGGCGCCCTGGCTGGTGCGCCTGCTGGGGCAGACGGGCATTAACGTCATAACGCGTATTATGGGGCTGCTGTTGATGGCGTTAGGGATAGAATTCATCGTTACAGGAATTAAAAGCATTTTCCCCGGTTTGCTGCACTGATATTTCGTATGAAAGAACGGAGCCACGGCTCCGTTTTTTTACGTCATTATCAGTAAATCCTATAACTAAAGTTGAAATGCTCACATATCATAATAAATTCTACTAATAATGTTCATTGCTTGTATTTCAATGAGTTATTAATTCCCGCCAAACCCGCCTGCGCAGAAAACCTTCGATCGATCTGTTATTTTACTCACATGATACTCTGGGGCTTGCTGAGAGATAACCGAAATGATATTAGTAAATTCAACATTCCCCTAGATGAATGTGCTAAATAATAACCAGTTGTTAAATTTTTGTACAAAATAACTCGATGATAGCGCAGCGACGCGCGTGTAGAGAAAATTTTCTCTATCTTATTGAATATCATAATTTTTAAGTGGTATTCGATGTCCGGCAGGGCTGCCCTCAACGATGCGGTACTCACCGTAAAAGAGAATTGCTTAACAAATTTGCAAAATGTATTGGCGCGCGTTTACGCCATTTGATACTTTCCGGCCTAATATTTTGCAGCATAAAACAAGCAGATGAGAATTATTTTCATATGGTTCTCTTCTCAGATATCCAGTGCAGGTCTCAAACAGGGGAGGCCTGTAAAGAATCGACGCAAGACGGCCATACGAGCGGTCAGTAATAAAAAAGTCGGTGATAGCAAGCAGTAAAAGAAGAACCTGACAGCAGCAAAAAAAACTCCTGCGCTGTACAGGCCCCAAAAGGGGATTACACAGCTGGCGAAGGCCAGTCATTATAATGAGTGGAGTACCAACACAATGTCCATCATCACAAAAAAAAATCTGGTAGCAGCGGGGATTTTAACTGCGCTAATCGCGGGCAACGCTGCAATGGCTGCGGACGTTCCTGCAGGTGTTCAACTGGCGGAGAAACAGACGCTGGTGCGTAACAACGGTGCGGAAGTTCAGTCTCTTGACCCGCACAAAATTGAAGGTGTTCCTGAGTCTAACGTTAACCGCGACCTGTTCGAAGGCCTGCTGGTGACAGACGTAGACGGCCATCCGGCACCGGGTGTAGCAGAAAAATGGGAAAACAAAGATTTCAAAGTCTGGACATTCCATCTGCGTAAAGATGCGAAATGGTCCGACGGTACACCGGTTACGGCCGAAGATTTCGTTTATAGCTGGCAGCGTCTGGCGAATCCAACCACCGCCTCTCCGTATGCGAGCTACCTGCAATATGGCCACATTGCCAATATTGATGACATCATCGCGGGCAAAAAACCTGTTACCGACCTGGGCGTAAAAGCGATCGATGCCAATACCTTTGAAGTGACGTTGAGCGAACCTGTTCCGTACTTCTATAAGCTGCTGGTTCACCCGTCCGTCTCCCCGGTACCAAAATCCGCCGTGGAAAAATTTGGTGAGAAATGGACGCAGCCTGCCAATATCGTGACCAACGGTGCCTATAAGCTGAAAGACTGGGTGGTCAACGAACGTATGGTGCTTGACCGTAACCCGCAGTATTGGGATAACGCGAAAACCGTTATTGACCAGGTGACCTACCTGCCAATTTCGTCCGAAGTGACTGACGTTAACCGCTATCGCAGCGGTGAAATCGACATGACCTATAACAACATGCCGATTGAACTGTTCCAGAAACTAAAAAAAGAGATCCCTAAAGAAGTTCACGTCGATCCGTACCTGTGCACCTATTACTATGAAATCAACAACCAGAAAGCACCGTTTACCGACGTACGTGTACGTACTGCGCTGAAGCTGGCACTGGATCGCGATATCATCGTGAACAAAGTGAAAAACCAGGGCGATCTGCCGGCGTACAGCTATACCCCTCCATACACCGATGGCGCAAAACTGACCGAGCCAGAGTGGTTCAAACAGACTCAGGAACAGCGTAACGCAGAAGCGAAGAAACTGCTGGCCGAAGCGGGCTACACCGCAGATAAGCCGCTGACCTTCAGCCTGCTCTACAACACTTCCGATCTGCACAAAAAACTGGCTATCGCCGTTGCCTCAATCTGGAAAAAGAACCTGGGCGCGAACGTGAAGCTGGAGAACCAGGAGTGGAAAACCTTCCTCGACAGCCGTCATCAGGGCACCTTTGATGTGGCTCGTGCTGGCTGGTGTGCGGACTATAACGAACCGACCTCCTTCCTGAACACCATGCTGAGCGACAGCTCGAACAACACCGCTCACTATAAGAGCCCGGCGTTCGACAAGCTGATTGGCGACACGCTGAAAACCACTGACGAAGCGCAGCGTACAGAATTGTACTCTAAAGCCGAGCAGCAGCTGGATAAAGATTCCGCGATCGTTCCGGTTTACTACTACGTTAACGCCCGTCTGGTGAAACCGTGGGTAGGTGGATATACCGGTAAAGACCCGATGGATAATATCTACGTTAAAAACTTGTATATTATCAAGCATTAATGGCAATGAGTGGGGCGGGCATGCTCGCCCCACGGTGTCTAACCAACGTCACATAATATAGGCACACGCCAGAAGGTACGGGCAATGTTGAAATTTATCCTACGTCGCTGTCTTGAAGCGATTCCAACGCTATTTATTCTCATCACGATTTCCTTCTTCATGATGCGTCTTGCGCCGGGCAGTCCATTTACCGGTGAGCGTACGCTGCCGCCTGAAGTCATGGCGAATATCGAAGCGAAATACCACTTGAACGATCCTATCTCCACCCAGTACTTCAATTACCTGAAGCAGCTGGCCCACGGCGATTTTGGACCGTCATTTAAATATAAAGACTATTCCGTTAACGACCTGGTCGCGTCCAGCTTCCCGGTATCGGCTAAGTTGGGTGCTGCGGCATTCATTCTGGCCATCGTTTTCGGGGTCACCGCGGGCGTTATCGCTGCGCTCAGACAAAATACCAAATGGGATTATGCCGTAATGGGGGTGGCAATGACCGGGGTAGTGATACCCAGCTTCGTTGTCGCGCCATTACTGGTGATGATATTTGCCATCACGCTGAAGTGGCTGCCTGGCGGCGGCTGGAACGGCGGGGCATTGAAGTTCATGATTTTGCCGATGGTGGCATTATCGCTGGCGTACATCGCCAGCATCGCGCGTATCACCCGTGGTTCAATGATCGAAGTGCTGCACTCGAACTTCATTCGTACCGCGCGCGCTAAAGGGCTGCCGATGCGTCGGATTATCTTCCGCCACGCGCTCAAACCGGCGCTGTTGCCCGTGCTCTCCTACATGGGACCGGCATTCGTCGGGATCATCACTGGCTCTATGGTTATCGAAACAATCTACGGTCTGCCTGGCATTGGTCAGCTGTTCGTTAACGGCGCGCTCAACCGCGACTATTCGCTGGTGCTGAGCCTGACCATTCTCGTCGGTGCGCTGACCATTCTCTTTAACGCTATCGTCGATGTGCTGTATGCCGTCATCGACCCGAAAATTCGTTACTAACGCTGGAGCACGCCATGATGTTGAGTAAGAAAAACAGCGAGGCGCTGGAAAACTTCAGTGAAAAACTGGAAGTAGAAGGTCGTAGCCTCTGGCAGGACGCGCGCCGTCGCTTTATGCACAACCGTGCAGCGGTTGCCAGTCTGGTTGTTCTGGTGATCATCGCGCTGTTTGTGACCCTGGCGCCGATGCTGTCGCAATTTACCTATTTCGACACCGACTGGGGCATGATGTCCAGCGCACCGGATATGGAATCAGGCCATTATTTTGGCACGGACTCCTCCGGACGCGATCTGCTGGTGCGTGTCGCTATCGGTGGCCGTATCTCGCTGATGGTAGGTATTGCTGCCGCACTGGTGGCGGTGATCGTGGGTACGCTCTACGGTTCACTTTCCGGCTACCTCGGCGGCAAAATAGACTCGGTAATGATGCGTCTGCTGGAAATCCTGAACTCCTTCCCGTTCATGTTCTTCGTCATCCTGCTGGTGACCTTCTTCGGTCAAAATATCCTGCTGATCTTCGTGGCTATCGGGATGGTTTCCTGGCTGGATATGGCGCGTATTGTTCGCGGCCAGACGCTGAGCCTCAAACGCAAAGAATTTATCGAAGCCGCGCAGGTAGGCGGTGTGTCCACCGGGAATATCGTGGTTCGCCATATCGTTCCTAACGTGCTGGGCGTGGTGGTGGTTTATGCCTCACTGCTGGTACCAAGCATGATCCTGTTTGAATCTTTCCTGAGCTTCCTGGGTCTCGGCACTCAAGAGCCACTGAGCAGCTGGGGCGCGCTGCTGAGCGATGGCGCAAACTCGATGGAAGTTTCACCGTGGCTGCTGCTTTATCCGGCGGGTTTCCTGGTCGTTACCCTGTTCTGTTTTAACTTTATCGGCGATGGCCTGCGTGATGCCCTCGACCCGAAAGACCGTTAAGGAGCGCCGTCATGACAATTATTGAAACGGCCACTGCGCCACAGGCGCAACAGCAGAATAACCTTCTGCTGGATGTGAAAGATCTCCGCGTGACCTTTAAAACGCCGGACGGGGATGTTACCGCCGTCAACGATCTCAACTTCAACCTGCGCGCGGGCGAAACGCTGGGGATTGTAGGGGAATCCGGTTCCGGAAAATCCCAGACTGCCTTTGCGCTGATGGGCCTGCTGGCTGCTAACGGTGTGATTGGGGGCTCCGCTAAATTCAACGGTCGCGAAATCCTCAACCTGCCGGAACACGAGCTGAACAAGCTGCGCGCTGAGCAGATTTCGATGATTTTCCAGGATCCTATGACCTCGCTGAACCCGTATATGCGTGTAGGCGAGCAGCTGATGGAGGTCCTGATGCTGCACAAAGGCCTGGGCAAAGCGGAGGCCTTTGAAGAGTCGGTCAAAATGCTGGATGCGGTGAAAATGCCGGAAGCGCGCAAGCGTATGCGCATGTTCCCGCACGAGTTTTCTGGCGGTATGCGTCAGCGCGTGATGATTGCGATGGCGCTGCTGTGCCGGCCAAAGCTGCTGATTGCCGATGAACCTACCACCGCGCTGGACGTTACCGTTCAGGCGCAGATCATGACCCTGTTGAACGAGCTGAAGCGCGAGTTCAACACGGCGATTATCATGATCACCCACGACCTGGGCGTAGTGGCGGGCATCTGTGACAAAGTGCTGGTGATGTACGCCGGTCGTACCATGGAATACGGCAAAGCGCGCGATGTCTTCTATCAGCCAGCCCATCCGTACTCAATTGGTCTGCTGAACGCGGTGCCGCGTCTTGATGCAGAAGGGGAATCTCTGCTCACCATTCCGGGCAACCCGCCAAACCTGCTGCGTCTGCCGAAAGGCTGTCCGTTCCAGCCGCGCTGCCCGCACGCGATGGAAATCTGCAACAGCGCTCCGCCGCTGGAAGAGTTTGCACCAGGCCGTCTGCGCGCCTGCTTTAAGCCGCAGGAGGAGCTGGTATGAACGCATTAGATGAAAAACGCAACGTGCTGCTCGAAATCGCCGATCTTAAAGTGCATTTCGACATTAAAGACGGCAAACAGTGGTTCTGGCAGCCGCCGAAGACCCTGAAAGCGGTGGACGGCGTCACGCTGCGCCTGTACGAAGGGGAAACCCTGGGCGTGGTGGGAGAGTCCGGCTGCGGTAAATCGACCTTTGCGCGAGCCATTATCGGTCTGGTCAAAGCCACCGACGGTAAAGTGGCCTGGCTGGGTAAAGATCTGCTGGGCATGAAGCCCGACGAGTGGCGCGAGGTGCGCAGCGATATCCAGATGATTTTCCAGGATCCGCTGGCATCATTAAACCCGCGTATGACCATCGGCGAGATTATTGCCGAGCCGCTGCGCACCTATCATCCGAAAATGTCTCGTCAGGAAGTGCGCGATCGCGTGAAGGCGATGATGATGAAAGTCGGCCTGTTGCCAAACCTCATCAACCGCTATCCGCATGAGTTCTCCGGCGGTCAGTGCCAGCGTATTGGTATTGCCCGTGCGCTGATCCTCGAACCGAAGCTGATTATCTGCGATGAGCCGGTTTCCGCGCTGGACGTCTCCATTCAGGCGCAGGTGGTTAACCTGCTGCAGAAGCTGCAGCGCGAAATGGGGCTGTCGCTGATCTTCATCGCGCATGACCTGGCCGTGGTGAAACACATTTCTGACCGCGTGCTGGTGATGTATCTGGGGCATGCCGTGGAGCTGGGCACCTATGACGAGGTGTACCATAATCCATTGCATCCATACACCAGAGCGCTGATGTCCGCGGTGCCGATCCCCGATCCCGATCTGGAGAAAAATAAAACCATCCAGCTTCTGGAAGGGGAATTACCCTCGCCGATTAACCCACCGTCAGGCTGCGTCTTCCGCACGCGCTGCCCGATGGCCGGGCCGGAATGTGCTAAAACGCGACCGGTTCTGGAAGGCAGTTTCCGACATGCGGTTTCCTGCCTGAAAGTAGACCCGTTATAATCGCAAGGGCTGACATGATGTCAGCCCTTATTTTTTGCGAGGTAACTGTGTCGCGTATATTCACGTCAGCCCGTCGGCGGCTATATCATTTTTTATTCGACCCTGAAACGGTTTCAGGGCGACGCTTTGAAGGTCTGTGCGGTTTATTTGCGCTCCTCAGCGTGGTAGTCATCTTTATTGAATCGGGTGCCGGGACGCAATACCACCTGACGTTTGACGAATGGCATATCTTTGTCTGGCTTGAGCTGGCGATTACCCTGGTTTTTACCGCTGAATATCTCCTCCGGGTAATAGCCTGGCCCAACCCGGCCAGATATGTTTTCAGCTTCTGGGGATTTATCGATTTAGCCACCATCCTGCCGCTCTATGTCATGTGGCTTTGGCCGGAGATTAGCCTGAGCTATGTCTTTGCCTGGCGCGCGATGCGCGTGATTCGGGTATTACGTATTCTGAAGTTACTGCGTTTTATGCCGTCATTACGCGTGTTCTGGAGTGCGATCGTCAGCGCCCGCCATCAGCTTATTTTGTTCTACTCGTTTATTGCCATCGTTATGATTGTTTTTGGCGCGCTGATGTATTTAATAGAAGGGCCCAAATATGGCTTTACGACGCTCAATGCATCCGTCTACTGGGCCATTGTGACCGTCACCACCGTGGGCTACGGAGATATTACGCCCCACACGCCAGTGGGGCGCATCGTGGCGTCAGTGCTGATTTTGATTGGCTATTCGGTGATTGCGATCCCGACGGGACTTATTACCACACACATGAGCAGCGCGTTTCAGAGCCGCAAGCAACAGCGCAAATGTCCTCATTGCCAGCAGGGCGAACATGAACACGACGCGCGGTTTTGTCACCGCTGCGGCAGTGAATTACCGGAGTAAATAAAAAAGGCTGCAATCGCAGCCTTTTTTATTATTCGCGCCAGAGAATATGGCACAGCTTGTGGTCTTTCTCGCGACAGAGCAGGACGCGGGCGAAAATATCGTTAATTTCGCCGCCGTCTTCATCGGCCAGCCCAATCACCACTTCGGCAAAGAAGTCAGGATTCAGGTCGAAATCAACATGCTCAGCCCAGTCTTCTGAAGGGTCGAACAATTCGGCGCCGCCGCGCTCTTCGAACTGCAGATTAAAGAGGATCACGTCTGCGGGATCGAGGTTATCAACCGCCAGTTCGAGAAAAATGTCATAGGCCTGCTCGAGCGTTTCGTCTTCGGTCAGGCGATTGTTCAGATCCATTTCCATGATGACTACCTGTTTAACATCGTTGGGCACGTTTTACAGCAACGGACTAAAGAAGTAAAACAGTCGTTCGGCAATTCTCTGCCACAGCGGACGTTTTACCCACAGTCTGGCATCCAGTAGCCGCGAGCGGGAGATATAATCATCCTGCACCGCCGCGAGATCGCCGCCAAAGCCGGCATCATCAATGACCAGCGTGATTTCAAAGTTAAGCCACAGGCTGCGCATATCCAGGTTGACCGTGCCCACCAGGCTCAGCTCACCGTCGACGAGAACGCTCTTGGTGTGGAGCAATCCGCCTTCAAACTGATAAATTTTTACCCCTGCGGCCAGCAGTTCGCTAAAGAATGCCCGGCTGGCCCAGCCCACCAGTAGGGAGTCATTTTTGCGTGGCAAAATGATGCTCACATCGACACCGCGCTGCGCGGCGGTACAGATCGCGTGCAGGAGGTCGTCGCTGGGGACAAAGTAGGGCGTCGTCATGATCAGATATTCACGCGCCGAGTAGGTTGCCGTCAGCAACGCCTGATGGATTAAGTCTTCCGGGAAGCCCGGCCCGGAAGCAATAGTATGAATGGTGTGACCGCTCGCCTCTTCAAACGGCATAATATTGCCGTCCGGCGGTGGCGGCAGGATACGCTTGCCGGTCTCTATTTCCCAGTCGCAGGAATAAACGATGCCCATCGAGGTGGCAATCGGACCCTCCATTCGCGCCATCAAATCAACCCATTGACCTACGCCCGAGTCCTGTTTGAAGAAGCGCGGGTCAACCATATTCATACTGCCGGTATAGGCAATATAGTTATCGATCATGATCATTTTGCGATGCTGACGGAGATCCATCCTGCGCAGAAACACGCGCAGGAGATTCACCTTCAGCGCTTCAACCACTTCGATCCCGGCATTACGCATCATGCCCGCCCAGGGGCTACGGAAAAATGCCACGCTACCCGCGGAGTCAAGCATCAGGCGGCAATGAATGCCGCGCCGTGCGGCGGCCATCAGCGATTCAGCGACCTGGTCAGCCATCCCTCCGGGCTGCCAGATATAAAAAACCATCTCGATATTATGACGAGCCAGCTGAATATCGCGGATTAACGCCTGCATGACGTCGTCGGACGAGGTCAGCAGCTGCAGTTGATTGCCCTTAACGCCGCCAATCCCCTGACGGCGCTCGCAGAGCTTAAACAGTGAGGAGGCGACGCTGCTGTTCTCCTCGGCAAAAATATGTTTGCAGGCCTTAAGATCGTTCAGCCACTTCGCTGTGGAGGGCCACATGGCACGGGCGCGCTCGGCGCGGCGTTTACCCAGATGAAGTTCACCGAAAGAGAGATAGGCAATAATTCCCACCAGCGGGAGGATATAAATGATCAGAAGCCAGGCCATGGCAGAGGGTACGGCTCTGCGCTTCATCAGGATGCGTAATGTCACACCCGCGATTAACAGCCAGTATCCCAAAATGACCAGCCAACTCACCACGGTGTAGAAGGTTGTCATAGGTAAAAAAATCCTTTTGAAAGCGTATTGTTATGAGTGTACGCATCAGGATTCATCTGGCAAATAAAAACGCCAGGTAAAAGCGCTGGTTTGCCGCCGGGTTGGGTTTATAATGGCCTTTCTTTTAGAGAAAAAGTGTTAGAGAAAGAGTTGTAGACATGAAGCGCAGTAGAACAGAAGTAGGGCGCTGGCGCATGTTGCGACAGGTGAGTCGTCGCAAGGCTCGTTGGCTGGAAGCACAATCCCGCCGCAATATGCGTATTCACGCCATCAGAAAATGTGGATTGACCAGGCACCGCAATGCGTTGCTGTTCGCAGTCCAGGATATCTGAAACCATGAGGGCACCGTAACCGGTGCCCGCTGATTTTATAGCGTCTGATTTTCTTGGGGAATAGCGTATTTGCAGCGATATTCCTGTTGTGTTTAGCAAAAGGAGGGAGAAGTGTTTGCGGAGTTTGGCGTACTGAATTTCTGGACGTATGTTGTCGGCGCGTTTTTTATCGTGCTGGTGCCTGGGCCGAATACCCTGTTTGTGCTGAAAACCGGGATCGGTCACGGCGTTAAAAAAGGGTATCTTGCCGCCACGGGCGTGTTTATCGGCGATGCGGTTCTGATGTTTCTGGCCTGGGCGGGCGTCGCGGCATTAATCCAGACCACGCCGGTACTGTTTAATATCGTGCGCTATCTCGGGGCCTTCTATCTGCTCTGGCTGGGCGGCAAAATGCTCTGGTCAGTGGTGAACCGCCAGAAAAATGCGAATGAGAGCGGCCCCGAACCGGCCAGTATGATCATGAAACGTTCGCTGGTATTAAGCCTGACCAATCCCAAAGCGATTCTGTTCTACGTATCGTTCTTCGTTCAGTTCATTGACGTGAATGCGCAGAGCACCGGCACTTCTTTCCTGATCCTCGCGACGACGCTGGAGTTGATAAGCTTTATGTACATGAGCTTCCTGATCTTCTCAGGCGCGTTTGTCACGCGTTATCTGAAAACGAAAAAGAAACTGGCAAAGCTGGGAAACGGGCTGATAGGGCTGCTGTTTGTCGGGTTTGCGGCGAGGCTAGCGTCGCTGCATTGATGGTTTAAAAGGCTCCTACGGGAGCCTTTTTTATTATGTTTGACAACCCCTCATCCATTAGTTGTATAGTGCAACTTAATGATGAGGGCACAACATGCACAGCGAAACCCCGGTAGTCAGTGTTATTCGACGTTCCTCGCGCCTTATGGTGCGAGAGTTAGGTTTTATGGCCTCGACCCTGGCCTCAACGAATTACTCACCTTCGGCCGTCCATACCCTGGTCGAAATAGCCCTACGCAAAGAGATGACGGCGAGTCAGCTGGTGCAGCTGCTGGGCCTGGATAAATCCAGCGTCAGCCGGATGCTGGCTCGCCTGATTGCCGCGGGCGAACTCGAGGAAGTTACTTCACCTGAAGATGCGAGAGCGAAGAGTCTCAGGCTGACCGCGAAAGGTCATGAGACGGTCAGTAAAATTAATACCTTTAGCAATGAGCGCGTGGTCTCAGCAATAAAGAGTCTGGCTCCTGCGCAGCAGCAGACCATTTCTCAGGGACTTTCCCTTTATGCCAACGCGCTGCTGGCGTGCCGTGAGACAGGCAGCGACACGCGCCCCGACGAGCTCACGATAGTGCAGGGATATATTCCCGGCATGATTGGCCGTGTCGCGGAGATGCACGGGGTCTATTACGCGCGCGAGCATCATTTTGGCCGTTTTTTTGAGGCCAAAGTGGCCGCAGGGGTTGCAGAATTTAGTGACCGCCTGGATAAGCCATGCAACCAGATCTGGCTGGCGGTGATGAACAGCAGGATAGTGGGGTCAGTGGCGATAGATGGCGAGGATTTAGCCCCGGGTGAAGCCCATCTGCGCTGGTTTATTCTCGACGATGGCTGCCGGGGACACGGGGTGGGGAAAAAACTGCTGACCGAAGCGATGCGCTTTTGCGACAGCGTAGGTTTCTCTGCCGTGCATCTCTGGACATTCAATAAGCTGACCGCCGCACGACGTTTATACGAATCGTTTGGATTTACGCTCGTTAAAGAGTGGGAGGGCGATCAGTGGGGAACCCTTATAACGGAGCAGCAGTTTACCCGGCGCAGAGACGCGTAACTTCCACCATAAAAAAGGCTCCTTTCGGAGCCGCTTTGGTTTCAGAACACTTTCTTATACGGTCGAACCGTCACTTTCGCATACACACCTGCGGCAACATACGGATCTGCGTCAGCCCAAGCCTGAGCGCTTTCCTGAGATTCAAACTCAGCAATCACTGTGGAACCGGCAAAACCGGCGGCGCCAGGATCGTTGCTGTCTACTGCAGGCATTGGGCCGGCGGTCAGTAAACGGCCTTCATCCTGGAGCAGCTGCAAACGTGCCAGATGCGCAGGGCGCACAGCCTGGCGTTTTTCGAGCGAATCAGCAACATCTTCAGAGTAAATCACGTAAAACACGGCGAAGCTCCTTAACCGGTAAAAGTGTCAGTTACGTTATGTGAAAGGGCAAACGACTGCAATGTAAAATAAAAACAATGTTAATACCCTGATCTGAATGCGCCTTTTTTGGCCTCTCATGCGCTAAAGTTGCGCCAGAACAAAGTGTCTTATTGAATATGATTGCTATTTGCATTTAAAATCAGTGTTCGGTTTTTTAACGTTGATGATTATGACTTCGATGACCCTTGATTTACCTCGCCGCTTCCCCTGGCCGACGCTGCTTTCTGTCGTGATTCACGGTGCTGTTGTGGCGGGTTTGCTGTATACCTCGGTTCATCAGGTTATTGAAATGCCCGCGCCCGCGCAGCCGATTTCGGTGACGATGGTATCGCCAGCGGATCTCGAACCGCCGCAGGCTGCACCTCCGCCACCGCAGCCGGTGGCTGAACCTGAGCCAGAGCCCGAGCCTGTACCGCCGCCACCGAAGGAAGCGCCGGTGGTGATCCACAAGCCTGAACCGAAGCCAAAACCTAAGCCGAAGCCAAAACCGGTGAAGAAGGTCGAGGAGCGTCCGAAACGCGAGGAACGTCCGGTTGAACTACGTGCGACCCAGACGGTCGAGAATGCGGCGCCTTCGCGTCCGGTGATGAATAACACCGCAACCGCGCCTAAGCCGACAGTCAGTGCCCCTGCGGGCCCGCGCGCGCTGAGTCGCAACCAACCTCAGTATCCGGCGCGAGCGCAGGCCTTACGTATTGAAGGCCGCGTACGGGTTAAATTTGACGTCACTGCAGATGGCCGCGTGGATAACGTGGAAATCTTGTCCGCTCAGCCTTCCAATATGTTTGAGCGCGAAGTGAAATCGGCGATGCGCAGATGGCGCTATGAAGCCGGAAAACCGGGCAGCGGACTGATTGTGAATATTGTTTTCCGCCTGAACGGCGGGGCGCAGATGGAATAAAAAAAGCCTCCTGATGGAGGCTTTTTTTTGCCTGTCAATCAGGCCTGCGGAAGTTGACGAGGTTTTCCCTCGCTATCCACTGCAACATAAATAAACAGCGCTTCAGTGGCCTTATAACGCTGTCCAATGGGTTCAGAAGAGACTTTCTTAACCCATACTTCGATGTTGATTGAAATAGAGGTGTTGCCGCGTTTGACGCAGCGCGCGTAGCAGCAAACCACATCTCCCACCGCAACCGGGCGCAGGAAGGTCATGCCGTCCACTCGCACAGTCACCACGCGCCCGTGGGCAATCTCTTTTGCCAGAATTGCGCCGCCCATATCCATCTGCGACATCAGCCAGCCGCCAAAAATATCGCCATTGGCATTGGTGTCAGCGGGCATTGCCAGTGTGCGTAAAACCAGTTCGCCCTGCGGGGCGTTAGTTGTTGTCATTGTTTTAACTCGTAACGGAAGACTTCAGGCGGGATGCTACTATGATTTCACAGCGGAGAGAATAGACCAGAACGCCTGTCGTAGACGTTCTGGTCAGTCGTTAATCAGTGCTTGTCGTCCTGCGGCATGTGGCGATAGATGTATACGCCGCTTAACAGCGTGAAGATAAGCGTCAGCGCGGTCAGGCCGAAGACCTTAAAGTTGACCCAGATATTCTGCGGCAGCCAGAAGGCAATATAGATATTGGCAAGACCACAGAGAATAAAGAAGACCGCCCAGGCGATATTCAGACGGGACCAGACTTCCTGAGGCAGCGTCAGCTCTTTGCCCAGCATGCGCTGGATCAGCGGCTTTTTCATGACCCACTGGCTAATTAACAATGCGCCCGCAAACAGCGCGTAAATAACGGTCACTTTCCACTTAATAAATTCATCATTGTGGAAGAACAGAGTCAGCCCGCCGAATACGGCGACCAGGACGAACGTTATCAGCGCCATCTTTTCGACTTTGCGATAGCGCACCCAGCTGTAGATCAGAACAACAGCCGTTGCAACGATCAGCGCAGTGGTCGCGGCATAAATATCGTACAGCTTATAAAAAGCAAAAAAGACCACGAGCGGTAAAAAATCAAGAAACTGCTTCATTCTGTGATTCCATCTTCTGAGCGGGGCGGGAGGCAGCGATGCCACCCGCCTCAGGATTACTGACGAATTAACATATACAGGCGGAACAGATAGACCAGCAGTACCGCTGAAATCAGATTGCTCAGCGTATTCGCCACTACCGCACCAACATTTGGCGTTAATACCGCAAAATTCGGTGCAAACAACAGCAGGAGCGTTTTGGCGAGCAGCCAGCCGATCACGGCGGGAGCCACCAGACGCATATTCGCCCATGCCAGTCTGATGCTGCTGCGCATCGCGGTAAAAATCCCCATCTTATCTTGCACGACCATCACAGGCGCAAATGAAAGCACGATAGCCAGTAATACGCCCGGCACCACGACCAGCATAATCCCCATTTGCACCAGCAGGGTGGTTAAAAAGATCAGGATAAACAGTTTAGGTAAGACTGGCGCACTGGCACCAATCGCCCGTAAGGCGCTGACCCGGTGACCCGCCGATACCAGCTGAATCATCAGCAAAACGCCGCCCGCCAGAACCGCATTACCAATCAGGCCTGAGAACGTGGATGCGGCAGACGCCCGCAGCAGAATTTGCTGCTGTTCCGGCGTCATGTTTTGCACCAGTTCAAATAGCCCCACGCTTCCGGCAAGGTGGTCGCCCTGACTCAGGCTGGCAATCTGTTCTTCACTCGGTGAGAAGGCATGGCCCAGCACCACCGTGATAAAGGCACATAGCAACGCGATCAGTAAAAAGGTTATGAACTGATTGCGGAAAAAGTTTCCCGTGTCACGGTAGACAGACTTCGCCGTGATAGACATGCACTCTCCTTGAGTATTGCAGGTGTTAATTAGCCGGCAATTGTACACCGGATGCACCTGCTGTGGCAGCATCAAGGCTTGTATGGAAAAGCATATCTTTGTAAAGCGGCGGTAATCCAACGCGCGCCCGGGCGCGATTGCAGGCTTCGTTGACCTGCCCATCTTCCCTCGACATGGCAAATTCCCGGCACGGGCTGGGCCGATCCTCATAAATGGAACATCGGGTAGAGACCCCTGGCTCACCCTGTAGCGCTACGCAGCGGGCCTGCTTTTGGTTTGTGCCGCTCATGCAGCGCAGAAAGGGCGTTAACGGCTCAGTAAGATGAACCGGAACGGTACCGCCGCCATCGCTGGCTTCGGCCCAGTAGAAAGAGACTCGAAAATACGCACAACAGGCTCCGCACGTCATGCACGGGTTAATGTCACTCATGGCACACCTGCAAAAGAAGAACGCATCAAATCAACTTGTGAGAGCGATAAATTATCCAGCCGTCAGAGGAAGAGCAAGAGGGGAAAAAGGGAAAATTTTGTAACCGTGAAATGCCAAAAAATTGACATGGAAACAACTTATCGCTTTTGGACGCGTAACAAAAAATTAATCCAGATCAATGAATGTTAAGTTACTGGTTTTAATGTGATCTGTAGCAGATCACTTATTACTCATTTGTGAGTATATTCTCATCCGCGATTAAAACCACAACGATGGAGCGGATATGAAAAAATTAGCGGTGGCAGCCCTTGTATTAAGCAGTCTCTCTGGCGGCGCGTATGCGCATGAAGCAGGCGAATTCTTTATTCGTGCCGGTTCGGCTACGGTTCGCCCGACTGAAGGATCGGATAACGTGCTGGGTATGGGCGGTTTTAACGTCAGTAATAACACCCAGTTAGGGTTAACGTTCACCTATATGGCGACGGAAAACGTTGGTGTTGAGCTTCTGGCTGCAACGCCGTTCCGTCATCGCGTGGGCCTGGGCGCAACCGGTGATATCGCTACGGTTCACCATTTACCGCCAACGCTGATGGCGCAATGGTACTTTGGCGATGCCAGCAGCAAGGTGCGTCCTTATATTGGCGCCGGTGTGAACTACACCACCTTCTTTGACGAGAAGTTTAACGATACCGGTAAAGAGGCCGGTCTGACTGACCTTAGCCTGAAAGATTCATGGGGTATGGCGGGGCAGGTCGGTCTGGACTATCTGATTAACCGCGACTGGCTGATTAACGCCTCGGTCTGGTACATGGATATTGATACGGACGTACGCTTCAAGGCGGGCGGTCAGCAGCAAAGTATCAATACTCGCCTGGATCCGTGGGTGTTTATGTTCTCTGCGGGTTATCGTTTCTGATCCCCCGTCAAACTGGCCACAGGGTGGCCAGTTTGCTTTGCTCACTTCAAAACGACGGATAAACCGGCCGCTCATCAAGCTTTACGCAGTGCCTCAGGATCTTTTCCCCATCGTATAAATAGCTGAAAGCGTCGCTGGACAGGGAATGGAAAAGAATATCGCCGTTGGCAAACGGGATAATTTCGGTATCTCCCGCACGTTTATGTCCCGCACCGGTTTCAAAATGACCTTGCCATCGTTCCTGGGTATGGTCATAAACGTGCAGAATGATCTCGACAAGTCCTCTTTGCGGACAATTAAGGCGCAGGAAGGTTGAAGAGAAATTCAGGGACAGCGCATGGAAGGGAATCAATAAGGCGAAAACCAGTAAAGCTCGTAAATACATCAAACCGCGAAAACCTCCTTCAAAAGGGAAATGAGATTTTACTTAAGTCAAAAATTGCGTTTTTGCCGTGGATCAAGATGTCCTATAATTCAATAGGATAAAGGCCCCTTACGAGGCCCTTAGCGATCACTTCTGAATCAAATACCGAATGGTCGGGCCATCCTGCTGGATATCCAGCACCGTGTAGCCGTGGTTTTTCGCATCCAGCGGAATGTTGTTGATGGACTGCGGACAGTCGCTGACCACTTCCAGAATTTCCCCTTTTTTGAGCTGCGGTAGGGCTTCAAGCGTGGCAACAGCCGGATAAGGGCAGGGTTCACCAACCATATCCAGACGGTAATCGGGCACGATCTCTTTCATGCAGCATTCTCCTGGGTTTCTGTTTTAACACTCGCGCGACGGAAGAAGCGTTTCTCCTGCGCGACAACCAGTAAAAAAGCGACCAGCAGCAGGGCATAGGTGACCAGCAGGCCGCCGAGAGGGCCGAAGGTGCTCAGCAGGTTGACCTTGTCCCAGTTCGTGGCAAGCGCCGGGGACAGATCGTCCCAGAAGTACGCCAGGATCGTCGAGCCGATAACATTTCCCAGGCCCACCCACCAGTAATGCACCTGACCTTCAACGGCGCGGTACATCCAGCCGGTTTCACACCCGCCAGCCAGCACAATCCCGAAGCCAAACAGCAGGCCGCCAATCACCGCGTTAGGGCCAGCCCACATGATTTTCGGTTCAACGCCCAGCTGAACATAGCTGAAGATACCGATGGCGCTGACCGCCATCCCGGCGATAATCGCCTTTGCCATCATCGTGCGGCCGGTGATCCACATATCGCGAAACGCGGAGGTAAAGCAGATCTGCGCGCGTTCAATGAGCAGACCAAAACCCACGCCGAACAGCATCGCCAGGCCGAGTTTGGGCTGATTCATCGCAGTGCAAAGCGCCCAGGCGACCATAGCCAAAAAGACCAGCATACCGAGGCGGAAACGGCGACGCGCCTGGTCCGGCTTCTGGGTTAACGGAGACGCTGCGCTGACTTTTGTCATTTTCACCGGAATGCGGAACAGCGGCAGCAGGGTAAATTTGGCACCGAAGTAAGAGCCGATGGCCGTGGCGACTGCAAAGAACCAGGCGTGAAGCGAAAACTGAGGAATACCCGTAAAGAAAGCGGCCAGGTTACAGCCCATCGCCAGACGGGCGCCAAACCCGGCAATGATACCGCCGACCACCGCCTGCATTATTCGAATACGGCTTTTGGGCATCCGCAACTTAACGTTGTTTGCCCACAGCGCCGCCGCGAAACAGCCGCCGAACATGCCGATGATCATCATCCCGTCGATGCGGGTAAGCGGCGTGCCGTCCAGATGAATGAGTTTAAAGTACCCCCACTCTTCGGCATGCACGCCAGCGAGCTGTAGCAACTGACCACCCCAGCGGGTGAACTCGCCGGTCACGGCCCAGAAGGTGCCGGTGATGCCGAAATAGTAGGTAGAGAGAATGCCTGCCGCGATAACGGCCGGGACAGGTGACCAGAACTTAACCAGGTAAGTCTGTTTGAAGGCGTGCCATGACATGAATAAGCCTCTGAACTCAGAAGGATTAAAGATAAAAAAGAGTCCAGATCATACGCTTGCACGCCAGAATAGAAAGCCATTCACGCCGAAAATATCGACGGGATCAATTTTGAGGTAATCCGTTGTAGAAGGTGGGGAAGGAAGGGTAACCGTCTGGCAGGAAGCCAGACGGTAGAGAGGTTATGCTTTACGCGTCGCCGCTTTCATTGCGGTCACAAACGCTTTTAGCTCGGCCAGCATCTGCTCTGGCTTGTCCACGTTCTTCTCGATGATCTTCACAATTGCGGAGCCGGAGATGGCACCTGCCGCCTTCGCGTCAATCGCTGCGCTGACCTGATCCGGGGAGGAAATCCCGAACCCCTGCAGCGGAGGCGCGGCATGGTACTCGGCCAGCTTCTCCACCAGATGATGCAGCGGCAGTGCGGCTTTATTCTCGGCACCGGTCACGCCCGCGCGGGAGAGCAGGTAGGTATAGCCGCGTCCGTAAGAGGCAATCTGGCGCAGCAGGGCGTCATCGGCGTTCGGCGGGCAGATGAAAATCGGGGCGACGTTATGGCGCATGGCCGCCTGACGGAATGGCGCAGATTCCTCGACCGGCACGTCTGCCACCAGAACGGAGTCGACGCCCACGCGGGCGCACTCGGCGTAAAACTCATCGATACCGCGGTTGAACACCAGGTTGGCGTACATCAGCAGGCCAATCGGAATGGTCGGGTGCTTCTGGCGAATCGCCGCCAGCATCTCGAAGCACTGGGTCGGCGTCACCCCGGAGGCGAATGCGCGCAGCGTCGCATTCTGGATGGTCGGGCCATCCGCCAGCGGATCGGAGAACGGAATACCCAGCTCCAGCGCGTCAGCACCGGCTTCAATCAGGGTGTCGATAATCTTCAGCGACTGTTCCGGGCCCGGATCGCCCAGGGTGACGAAGGGAACGAACGCGCCTTCCTGGCGGGATTTCAGCTCTGCAAATACGTTATCGTAGCGTTCCATCAGATTTCCCCTCGTGCTTTCAGAATATCGTGAACGGTGAAGATATCTTTGTCACCGCGTCCGGAAAGGTTCACCACCAGCAGCTGCTCTTTTTCCGGGTTTTCTTTCATCATTTTCAGCGCGTGCGCCAGCGCGTGGGAAGACTCCAGCGCCGGGATGATCCCTTCGCTGCGGCACAGCGTTTTAAAGGCTTCCAGCGCTTCGTCATCGGTAATGGAGACATAGTCCGCGCGGCCGGTGCTGTTCAGATACGCATGCTGCGGCCCGACGGACGGGAAGTCGAGGCCGGCAGAAATAGAGTAAGACTCTTCAATCTGGCCCTCATCGGTTTGCATCATCGGGGATTTCATCCCGAAGTAGATCCCCACGCGGCCATGCTTCAGCGGCGCGCCGTGTTCGCCCGATTCAATGCCGTGACCGGCTGGCTCGACGCCAATCAGGCCCACGCTGGTGTCGTCGATAAAGTCTGCGAACATGCCGATGGCGTTAGAACCGCCGCCAACGCAGGCGATCACCGCATCCGGCAGGCGACCCTCTTTTTCGAGGATCTGCGCTTTGGTCTCTTCACCGATCATGCGCTGGAATTCGCGCACGATAGTCGGGAACGGGTGCGGGCCCGCCGCGGTACCGAGCATATAGTGTGCGGTTTCATAGCTGCCAGACCAGTCGCGCAGCGCTTCGTTACAGGCGTCTTTCAGCGTCGCGGAGCCGCTGTGCACCGGGATCACTTCTGCTCCCATCAGACGCATACGGAAGACGTTCGGAGACTGACGCTCAACGTCTTTCGCTCCCATATAGATGCGGCATTTCAGGCCGAGCAGGGCGCTGGCAAGCGCAGAGGCCACGCCGTGCTGACCCGCACCGGTTTCGGCGATGATTTCGGTTTTGCCCATACGCTTCGCGAGCAGCGCCTGGCCCAGCACCTGGTTAGTTTTATGCGCGCCGCCGTGCAGCAGGTCTTCACGCTTCAGATACAGCGTGGTTTTGGTGCCTTCCGTCAGGTTGCGGCATTTGGTCAGCGCGGTCGGACGACCGGCGTAATTTTTCAGCAGGTCGGTAAATTCCGCCTGAAACGCCGGATCTTTCTGCGCGCTGACAAACGCTTCTTCCAGCTGGCGCAGCGCGGGCATCAGGATTTGCGGGACGTACATCCCGCCGAACTCACCAAAATACGGGTTAAGTAATGTCGTCATCTTCTCTTCCTTAATATGCACGCAGAGTTTTAAAAACCGAGGCCAGCTTGCTGGCATCTTTGATACCCGGTTGGGACTCTACGCCTGAATTGAAATCGAGGCCTGCGCAGCCGGTTTTAGCGGCTTCTACGCAGTTATCCGGGCTTAATCCGCCCGCCAGCAGGACGTTGTCTAGCTTTTCGCCGTTCAGCAGCGACCAGTCAAAACGCTGGCCGGTGCCGCCCTGGCCGTTATCGAGGACGTATCTGTCCACATGGTTCAGGTTACGCGAGGGCAACGTATCGCCAACGCTTTGCGCTTTCCAGATTTGCACCTGTGGTGCCAGCGCGGCGCGCAGGGCATCGATGTAGCTCTGGTCTTCATCGCCGTGGAGCTGCACCGCGCTGAGGGATAACGCGTCGGCTTTTGCCGCAACGTCTGCAATATCTGCGTTGCGGAAAACGCCCACGTAGCTGAGCGGAGCCGCTGCGATGACCTTACGCGCCCGCTCTTCGCTGACCGCGCGAGGAGATGAATCCACAAAGATCAGCCCGCCATAAATCGCCCCGGCTTCATACGCGGCCTGGGCATCCTGTTCGCGGGTTAAGCCGCAGACTTTGTTTTCACCCAGCAGCACGCGACGTACCGCCGCATTGAGATCGTCATGTTCCATCATGGCGGAGCCAATCAGGAATCCGTTGGCGAAGTGGCTCAGCTCGCGCACCTGGGCGTAGCTGTTAATGCCGGATTCGCTGATCACCGTAACGCCAGACCCCAGACGCGGCGCCAGCTGGCGGGTACGGTTAAGGTCAATGGACAGGTCACGCAGATCGCGGTTGTTAATGCCGACCACTTTGGCTTCCAGCGCAATCGCGCGCTCCAGCTCCTCTTCGTTGCTCACTTCGGTCAGTACGCCCATGTTCAGGCTGTGCGCCACGGCGGAAAGCTGGCGATACTGCTCGTCGTCGAGCACTGAGAGCATCAGCAGGCAGGCGTCGGCCTGGTAAAAACGCGCCAGCCAGATCTGATACGGGTCGATAATAAAGTCTTTGCACAGGATCGGCTGCGGCGCGATGCCGCTGACGATCGGCAGAAAATCGAAGCTGCCCTGAAAATATTTCTCATCCGTCAGCACGGAGATGGCTGAAGCATGATGCTTATAAATGCCGGCAATACGCGCCGGGTCGAAATCGTCACGAATAACGCCTTTGGACGGGGACGCTTTTTTGCACTCAAGAATAAACGCGGTGCGCGTACCCCGCAGGGCGTCATAGAAACGACGGCTGCTCGGGACGACGTCATTCTGGAAACTGGCAAGCGGCTGCTGTTGCTTGCGGGCTTCCACCCAGATGGCCTTATCGGCAACGATTTTCGCTAAAACGGTCTGCATTCTTTACCCTCTTGCCGCAAGTGCGGTAACGCGATCGTAAGCTGCACCGGAGCGCAGTACATCCAGAACTTTTTGAACGTTGGCCTTCAGGTCTTCCTCACCGTGCAAACGCATCAGCATGGCGACGTTGGCAGCAACGGCGGCCTCATGGGCGACCTCTCCTTTACCTTGTAATAAGCGCGTGAGAATGTCACGGTTTTCTTCCGGCGTACCGCCTGCCAGCGCTTCCTGATGGTATGGCGCGAGGCCGAAGTCGGCAGCGTCCAGCTGATAGCTCAGGATTTCGCCGTCGCGCAGTTCGGCCACCAGCGTTGGCGCATGAAGAGAAACCTCATCCATACCGCCGCTGTGCACCACGGCGGCACGCTGATAGCCCAGCACGCGCAGCGTCTCGGCAATCGGCAGAACCAAGTCAGGGCTGTAAACGCCAATCAGCGCCAGCGGCGGGTGGGCCGGGTTGATCAGCGGGCCGAGCACGTTAAACAGCGTGCGGGTTTTGAGCTGCTGACGAACCGGCATCGCGTGGCGGAAACCGGTGTGGTACTTCGGCGCAAACAGGAAGCAGACGCCCAGGTCATCCAGCGCTTCGCGGGAACGCTCGGCGTTCATATCGAGGTTAATACCGAATGCGGCGAGCAGATCGGAAGAACCTGACCGGCTGGACACGCTGCGGTTACCGTGCTTCGCGACCTTCAAACCGCACGCCGCCGCCACGAAGGCGCTGGCGGTGGAGATATTGATGCTGTTACTGCCGTCACCGCCGGTACCGACGATATCCGCAAACTGATAGTCCGGGCGCGGGAACGGGGCGGCATTTTCCAGCAGGGCCGTAGCGGCACCGGCAATCTCCTGCGGGCTTTCACCGCGCACCTTCATGCTCACCAGCGCGGCTGCAAGCTGCTCAGGCTTCAGCTCACCGCGAACCACGGCGGAGAAGAGCTGATGGCTCTCCTGCTGGCTCAGGGTCTGCGCCTGGTACAGTTTTTCCAGAATCGGCTGCAGGGTGTTGGTCTGCTCCAGCTTCTGTAACGCCCAGTCGAGCGTCTGCTCCAGCAGGCGGGCGCCATGGGAGGTCAGGATTGATTCCGGGTGGAACTGCAGGCCGCAGACCCGGTCCGCGTCGTGGCGCACTGCCATCACCATGCCTTCAAACGAGGCGTTGATCGTCAGCCCGGCGGGAATATTGCTGCCAACCAGCGAGTGATAGCGCGCGACCGGGAGCGGGTTCGGCAGCCCGGCAAACATCGCCTGGCCGTCATGTTCAATGCTGGACGCTTTACCGTGCAGGATCTCACCCGCCTGGCCAACGTAGCCGCCATAGGCTTCAACAATCGCCTGATGGCCGAGGCAGATGCCGACGATCGGCAGTTTGCCGCGCATGCGGGTCAGCAGCTCCGGCATACAGCCCGCTTCGCTCGGCGCGCCTGGCCCTGGGGATAGCATCAGCACCGGGTTTTGCATGGTGGACAGACGGTCAATCAGGGTCTGCGCCGGAACGTGGTTGCGGTAGATAACGACGTTGTGGCCATTCGCACGCAGCTGATCTGCCAGGTTATAGGTAAAGGAGTCGATATTATCGAGCAGCAGAATGTCAGCCATCAGAAAATCTCCTGTGCATGGTGTGCGGTAGCAATGGCGCGAAGGACCGCACGGGCTTTACTGCGCGTTTCGTCAGCTTCAGACTGCGGAACAGAATCAAGAACAATCCCGGCACCCGCCTGGACGGTGGCGATACCGTCTTCGACATAGGCGGAGCGGATTACGATGCAGGTGTCGAGATCGCCGTGCGCGGTGAAGTAACCCACCGCGCCGCCGTAGCTGCCGCGACGGCGTCCTTCGGCGGCGGCAATCAGCTGCATGGCGCGGACTTTCGGCGCGCCGCTCAGGGTGCCCATGTTCATGCAGGCGCGGTAGGCGTGCAGCACGTCGAGATCGTGGCGCAGCTCGCCGACCACGCGGGAGACCAGGTGCATCACGAACGAATAGCGGTCGACTTTGGTCAGGTCCGCCACGTAGCGGCTGCCGGGAGTACAAATGCGTGCCAGATCGTTACGCGCCAGGTCAACCAGCATCAGGTGCTCGGAGAGTTCTTTGTGGTCGGTACGCATTTCGAGTTCGATGCGGCTGTCCAGATCGCGGTCAAGCGAGCCATCGGCGCGACGCCCGCGCGGACGGGTTCCGGCAATCGGGTAGATCTCAATCTGACGGCTGGTGGCGTCGTATTTCAGCGAGCTTTCCGGCGAGGCGCCGAACAGCGTGAATTCGTTGTCCTGCATGAAGAACATGTACGGGCTTGGGTTACTCTTTTTCAGCACGTCGTAGGCTGCGAGCGGCGACGGGCAGGGCAGCGAGAAGCGACGGGACGGCACGACCTGGAAAATTTCCCCGGCGCGAATCGCTTTTTGCATCTGGCGAACCACGGCGCCGTACTGATCGTCAGTCTGGTTAACGTCGCAGGTCATTTTTTCCACGCGCTGCACCGGCAGCGCGGGCGGCGCTTCCGTCATCTGCTGCTGCAGCTGAGCGATGCGGTATTCGAGACGTTTTTTCTCAGCGGCAGACGGCGTGAACAGGCTTGCCTGGATGCGGGTGTATTGCTTCTGGTGATCGATCACCAGCAGGGTTTCAGCCAGATAGAAGCAATAGTCCGGGCAGCGATTACCCTGCTCGGTTTCCGGCAAATCTTCAAAACCGGCAACCAGGTCATAAGCAAACAGCCCGCCGAAGAACATCGCTTCACGCTCGTCTTCCGGCACGGTGACCAGATTCTGCAGCAGGCGGAAGGCATCGAAAACGGACAGGGAGCAGAGGCGCGCGTCTTCGTCCAGCAGCTGGCTCACCGGCGGGAAATGCAGAATGCGCATTTCTGGATGGCGTTCATTTTCAATGCCTGACGGCAGGGCGGCATCCAGCAGCGGCAGCAGCGATGCGCCATTGTCTGATAATGCCTTGATGGTGACAGTGTCACCTAAAGCGGTAATGCGCAGCGCGCTATCGACCAGCAGCAGGCTTTTGAGATCGTCCTTGCTGTCGATATCCGCCGATTCCAGCAGCAGCGTTGCCGGACGTGCCCCGCACACCTGATGAAACAGCGCGGTCGGGTTGTGGCGATAGGCCGCCTCGCAGGTCAGCAGTTCGAGATGAGGTTTGGCTGTTTGCATGTTGTTGTTCTCATATTTTGTTCAAAAAAAAGCCCGCTGGGTAGCGGGCGGGTATCTGTTTGCATTTCGCAGACGCGTGACACTGCCCGAAGATCAGGAAGTGCGCCACCAGCCGTGCAGAGTGAAATGTGCTGTCATTTTCAGATACCTTTCTCGTGTGAACTTGCGTACTAGTTAACTAGTTCGATGGCAAGTTGTCAACCCTTGATTTCAGAATTTCGCGTTAAGTCGGTATCATGGTGTTTTCGGATGTCTCCAACCTGTTATGGGAAGTGCTTTGAGCGATACCACCTACGCCATTATTTATGATTTACACAGCCATACTCAGGCCTCTGATGGCCTGCTGACACCCGAAGCCCTGGTTCATCGCGCCGTTGAAATGCGTGTCGGCACGCTGGCGATAACCGATCACGATACGACAGATGCCATTCCGGCGGCGCGCGCCGAGATCGCCCGCAGCGGGCTGGCGCTGAATCTGGTGTCCGGCGTCGAGATCTCGACCGTCTGGGAAAACCATGAGATTCATATTGTTGGCCTGAATATCGATATAGACCATCCGGCACTTACGGCATTTTTGCAAGAACAAAAAACGCGCCGCAACCAGCGCGCAGAGATGATCGGCGAGCGTCTGGAAAAGGCGCATATTCCGGGCGCGCTGGAAGGCGCGCAAAAGATGGCGAACGGCGGGGCGGTCACCCGCGGTCATTTCGCCCGTTTTCTGGTCGACGCGGGCAAAGCGACGACCATGGCGGACGTCTTTAAAAAGTATCTGGCGCGCGGTAAAACCGGATACGTTCCGCCACAGTGGTGTACAATAAAACAAGCTATTGATGTGATTCATCATTCTGGCGGTAAGGCCGTGCTGGCCCATCCTGGGCGGTATAATCTTTCTGCTAAATGGCTGAAAAGGCTGCTGGCACACTTTGCCGAATGCGGTGGCGAGGCGATGGAAGTCGCCCAGTGTCAGCAGGCGCCCAACGAGCGCGCGCAGCTCGCGACCTATGCCCGCCAGTTCGGCCTGCTTGGGTCACAGGGCTCTGATTTCCATCAGCCCTGCGCGTGGATCGAACTGGGGCGCAAGCTCTGGTTGCCCGCTGGCGTTGAGCCGGTCTGGCAGCTCTGGGAACAGCCGCAGCAAATTGAAGAGAGGGAAGTATGAGTCAGTTTTTCTATATCCATCCGGATAACCCGCAGCCACGTCTGATCAACCAGGCCGTGGAGATCGTCCGCAAAGGCGGCGTGATTGTCTACCCGACCGATTCAGGCTACGCGCTGGGCTGTAAAATTGAAGATAAAGGGGCAATGGAACGCATTTGCCGTATTCGCCAGCTGCCGGACGGCCATAACTTTACCCTGATGTGCCGCGATCTCTCTGAGTTGTCGACCTATGCGTATGTTGATAACGTGGCGTTTCGCCTGATTAAGAACAACACGCCGGGCAACTACACCTTCATCCTGAAGGGCACGAAGGAAGTACCGCGTCGTCTGCTGCAGGAGAAACGCAAAACCATCGGCATGCGCGTGCCGTCGAACCCGATTGCGCAGGCGCTGCTGGAAACCCTCGGCGAACCGATGCTTTCTACCTCGCTGATGCTGCCCGGAAGCGAGTTTACCGAGTCCGATCCGGAAGAGATCAAAGATCGTCTGGAGAAGGTGGTCGAGCTGATTATTCACGGCGGCTATCTCGGCCAGCAGCCGACCACCGTGGTCGACTTAACCGAAGATGCACCGGAAGTGATTCGTGAAGGCGTGGGTGACGTAAAGCCTTTCTTGTAAAGGTATAAGCAGATATACTACGCGGCCATCAAAGCAGGGCTCAGCCCTCTTTTGACCTGATTCGACGCCTGTGAAGGCGACACCTGAGGAAGCTCAATGAGCGAGAAGTTACAGAAAGTGCTGGCGCGTGCCGGCCACGGTTCACGCCGTGAAATCGAAGCCATTATTGAAGCGGGCCGCGTGAGTGTGGACGGTAAAATCGCCACGCTGGGTGACCGCGTAGAAATCGTACCGGGGCTGAAGATCCGCATCGACGGTCATCTTATCTCCGTTAAAGAGTCCGCGGAACAGATCTGCCGCGTGCTGGCTTACTACAAGCCGGAAGGCGAGCTGTGCACCCGCAACGACCCGGAAGGTCGTCCGACGGTGTTTGACCGTCTGCCTAAACTGCGTGGCGCTCGCTGGATTGCCGTCGGCCGTCTGGACGTGAACACCTGCGGTCTGCTGCTGTTTACCACTGATGGTGAACTGGCAAACCGTCTGATGCACCCAAGCCGTGAAGTGGAACGTGAATACGCGGTGCGCGTATTTGGCCAGGTTGATGAAAATAAACTGCGCGATCTGTCGCGTGGCGTTCAGCTGGAAGACGGTCCTGCGGCATTCAAAACCATCAAATTTACCGGTGGGGAAGGCATTAACCAGTGGTACAACGTGACCCTGACCGAAGGCCGTAACCGCGAGGTGCGTCGTCTCTGGGAAGCGGTAGGCGTGCAGGTTAGCCGCCTGATCCGCGTCCGTTACGGCGACATTCTGCTGCCGAAAGGTCTGCCGCGCGGTGGGTATACCGAACTGGATCTGACCCAAACCAACTACCTGCGCGAGCTGGTCGGCCTGACGCCGGAAACCACCTCAAAAGTGGCGGTGGAAAAAGATCGTCGACGCATGAAGGCGAATCAGATCCGTCGCGCAGTGAAGCGACACAGCCAGGTGAGCAGCAGCCGCCGCTCCGGCAGCCGTAACAACAACGGTTAATATAAAAGCCCGGTCAACGAACCGGGCTTTTTTCTTTAGTAATCAATTCCAATTTGCGCTTTGATGCCTGCATCAAACGCATGTTTGACCGGACGCAGCTCGCTGACGGTATCGGCCATCTCCAGAATATCCCGATGACATCCGCGCCCCGTAACGATAACCGTCTGGTGTACAGGACGATTCATCAGAGCATCCAGCACGGCTTCCAGCGGCAGGTAGTCGTAGGCGACCATGTAGGTGATCTCATCCAGCAGAACCATATTCAGAGAGGGATCGGCCAGCATTCTCTTTGCATGCTCCCAGACGGCGAGACAGGCGGCGGTGTCGGTTTCCCGGTTCTGAGTATCCCACGTAAACCCGGTCGCCATCACCTGAAACTCAACGCCGTGAGGCTCAAGTAAATTCCGCTCACCGTTGGGCCATTCGCCTTTGATAAACTGGATCACGCCCACTTTTTGCCCGTGTCCAACGGCGCGTGTCGCCGTGCCGAATGCGGCGGTGGTTTTCCCTTTTCCGTTGCCGGTAAAAACGATGACGATCCCACGTTCGTCCTGGGCTGCCGCGACGCGCGCATCGACCTGTTCTTTCAGACGCTGCTGGCGCTGCTGATGACGT